>APMI01000179.1_pt1 | contig 148391 bp, 129 predicted proteins | sample 667938 | NCBI WGS metagenome assembly APMI01 (sample SAMN01084076, study PRJNA167559) | wastewater metagenome | biome: Wastewater | place: Denmark: Ejby Moelle, Odense | collected 2011-11-28
CAATACAATGCTACACCTGGTTTCGCTTACCCTGCAGGTACTTATACTGTAGATGTAGTTTATACTGCTACGCAACTGTGATCTGATAATTGGTTAGACAATATAATATATACAAAAGCCCCGCTGATGCGGGGCTTTTACTATTTACATAAGCAGTAACATAACTGCACTCATAACGACCATCAATAAATCTTCAAACAAAGTAACCTTGCTTAGTGGTAGCTTTATAACCGTACCGAGACATGCACATTGAAATGGTGTTTTCTTCAGCAGACTATTTACAACCCCAATAGTACTTACAGCCATAACAACTAATGCTACGATATTAGTAGCGTATGGTTCAAAGCCTGTAATAATGGCAACACCTAATGCCAGTTCTATAAACGGATAGACAAATCCATATGCAGGTATTGCTTTGGCAACTATATCGTAGGTTCTGTACCCTTCTGCAAATGCTTTCAGGCTCATCATCTTGAAGAATGAGAACACGATAAAGAACCCTGCCATAAAATGCTGCATCCATTGCATAAGGCTGAAAGAGCCGCTTACAAACTGAATAAGCAATGTAATACCTGCTATGTATCCGAATATTAAAAAGATGGGGAAATAGGATACATTGTCGTCTGTCGTTTTCATTACTGTGCTGCCTGCTGCTTCGGTTATTGCATACTTGCCGTCAAAACTAATTGCCGCCTGCAATGTACTGAGCGGAATGTGTTTCTGCATAGTAATGGTAGCCTGTGGTGCATCTCTTTGCACATCTGCCTCCAGCACATCTCCCAGTTTCAGAATAGCAGATTTTACCTTTGCAACACAGCTGTTGCACGTCATTCCTGTAATGTTGTATGTGTGTGTCATATCGGTTAATATTATACAGCAAAGCTACCGACAGCATTACCCGACTATGTTATAAGACTATGGATGTGTTTTATAAAATTATGCAGTATGCCCACCAATATTATCCAATGGCTTACGTTCTCTTTTACTGCTATTTTTAAACACAGTGGGTGTCATCCCCGTTACTTTTTTGAATTGTGCAGACAAATGTGCCACACTGCTATACCCCATCTGGTAGGAAACTTCACTTAAAGAAAGTTCATCGTACACAAGCAACTCTTTTACACGTTCTATCTTCTGGTTGATGATGTACTGCTCTATCGTAATACCCTCCACTTCAGAAAAAAGTTTGCTGAGGTACGAATAATCATGCTGTAGTTTTGTGGAGAGATAGTCGCTGTATTTTATGGCTATAGGCTCGCTTGTATGATGAATAATATCAATCACAGCCGTTTTGATACCTTCAATCACCTTACTCTTCTTATCATCAATTATTTCAAAACCAACGGCTTCCAAAGCAGCTTGCAGGTTTTTCAACACTTCTTTAGACAACTCCTTTTCTGCAATCTCCACCTCGCCCAAATCGGCATGCAATACTTGCAAACCAGCTTTGTGCAAAATATCTGCAACAGCCATCTTACACCTGTTGCAAACCATATTTCTGATATACAAACGCATGATGCAAAGGTAAGCCTTGCATCATTCAATAGTTTATCCGTATTTAATAACGATGGCTTCTACCGTATCTACCATATTCTCGCACTTTTCAAGAAGTACTTGTAGTATATCGTAGTGCTCCATCCATTTTATGATATCTACCACTTCTGTATGGCTTGGGAAAAGCCCTGTAATAGCAGCATCAATACGATTATCGCAAGTGTTGATAATCTTCCTCATTTCGAGGCAGGTAGTTTCTAATTTAGGCAGCGAACGCTTATTACTGAGTGCCTTTATCGCATCGCCCAAAAGGCCAATCAGGCGTTTATACTCACCTGCCACATATTGTGTAGTATTGCCCGGGGTAGTTAGCCCGTAATTATTCAGTTGGCGTACAGTACCGTAAGTAAGGTCTGCAATATCATCCAGTCCCGAAGCCAGAAGGTGTATATCTTCTCTGTCGAAAGGTGTGATAAAATTCCTACCCAGCTCATGAAACAGCTTGCGAGTAGAAAGGTCTATTGCTTTCTCCAATTCATCCAACCGAGCAAGGTTAGTCTGCATAATGCCATTGCCTGCACATATTGTTTCGTAAAACAGCTTACTCATTATCTGCAGATTATCTGCCACCTCATCAAAAAGCCTGTAGAACTTTTGCCCATCCGGCATAAACAACTTTTTCAACGTCGCCATAAACCCTTGTTTGTCAACAAAAGTATTGTGATTGAAAACCTTTGTAAATAGCCGTGCAGTGACTTAATATTAACTTAATACTGTCTTAACATTAGACAAAAAAGCCTGCAAAATTTGCAGGCTTTCAGAACGTTCTCTTTTAATATTTACTTAATGCTTTTGAGCTTTGCCATCATATCCTCGCGGCTTACAAAACCTACATTATTCCACACCAATTGCTTGTTTTTGTAGATAAACACGGTTGGCAATGCATCTACCTTCATGCTTGTAGCAAGTGTAGGATTGGCATCAGCATCTATACGCACTACAGATACTGTAGCAGCCATATCTTTTGAAATTTCTGCCAGGTATGGTTCCATTTTTTTACAAGGACCACACCATGTAGCATAAAAATCTACCAATACTATTTTATCTGTATTCAGCAGTGCTTCAAAGTCTTGTGCTGTCATACCTTTGGTACCACCTTGTGCTGTAGCAGCACCACCCTCTTCAGGCAGTCCTTCAGACCTCCATTTTATCATACCACCCTTCATTTCATACACCTGCTTGAAGCCCATGCTTCGCATAGCTGCAGCTGCAGAACCACTGCGGCCACCTGAAAGGCAATACACAAACACCGGCTTTGCTTTATCCAGCTTTGCTACTTCCGCATCAAAGTTGCCACCATTCCAGTCTATATTCAATGCACCTGCAAGATGGCCTTCTGCATATTCTCCGGGTGTACGTACATCCAGCAATACTTTGTCGGCTGTAGCTTCAAGTTTCTGTTTAAACTCTGCAACTTTCAATTCGTTGTTGGCAGATGCTTGCTGGCAAGATGTAGCCGTAAGTATAGCAACTACTGCCAGTAGTAATGCGAATGGCTTGAATATCGACTTCTTCATACGTTAAGATACTGTTGATGCAACTTTGATTTCCGGTGTAAAGATAATCTTTGATTTGATGGAATTGGAAATAAGGCATGCCGCTTCAGACTTTTGTAATACACGCATTGCCTTCTCACGGTCTTCTTCGTTTGCTATCACCAATATTGGGTTCAGCTCTACCTCGCTAATCATGTATTTACCATCCACTACTTCTAGCTTACCTACTCCGTTCGATTCGAATTGCTCGTAAGACAGTTTTGAATTTTCGGCTATTGCCAGAAAAGTTGTCATCAGACAACTGTTTACCGCTGCTACAAGCAGATGCTCGGGCGACCACTTATTAGGTATGCCTTTTGCAAATTGTGGCGGTGTTACAACCTCCAGTGTATTATCAAAATCAGGAGAGCTCATAACACCCAACCTGTCTGTCTGCCATTTTACGGCAACTTCATAAAAATGTGCTTCACTCATACATTCTGTTATTGATACTGTTCTATAATCTGCCTCAGTTGGTTAGCGGGCAATACGCCGCTTTGTCTCCATTTTACCTCTCCGTTCTTAAATAGTATCAGTGTAGGCACGCCGGATATGTTGTATGCTGCGGCGGCCTGTGGGTTTTTATCTACATCTATCTTAATGATAGTTGCAGCATCGCCTATGCCTTGTTTAAGTTCCTGCAATATGGGAGCCATCATTTTACAAGGCCCGCACCACTCTGCCGAAAAATCAACCAGTACCGGCTTGTCTGAATTGATGAGCTCTGAAAATTTTGTTGACATGGTTTATTTATTTTACTTCTTCAAATTGAATATCCTCTGTTTTGCCTTTTGCTGCAGCGTTTCTATCGTAGGTAGGTGCACAGCTTTCGCCGCAGCATCCTGTGTTAGTTACACCCTGATACAGAAAGAACGCAGCCATCATACCTACCAGATAATCCTTCATCATAACTGCCTGTACTGCAAACACTACGCCAAATACCAGCCTCAGTATGCGCATGAAATGCCAACCACCCGATAGCTTTTCTTTCAGATAGCCTATTATCATGCTTTGTATTTTCTCAGGTTCATCCAACTACCACCGTTGTGTACCTCTGCAAAACCGCTCGCTTTCAGCATACCACGGGCAGATGCACTACGCATACCTGATGCGCAACAAGTGATGATTACCTTATCTTTTTTCAGCGAAGACATTTTAGACTTCAACTGGTCTACAGGTATATTGATAGAACCTTTGATGTGGCCACCTGCATACTCGCCAGGGGTACGCACATCCAGAATCACTGCACCGTCATTTATCAGCTGACCTAAATCTACTTTTGGACCAAAACCGAATAATTTGCTTAAAAAACCCATTCTATAATTACATTAAGTTGTTTACAATCTTGTATTGAACATTCGTCCACGGACCACCATCTGCTACATTTGTCATACCCTGTTGCACCAGCAACTGGCGCGCCATGCTGCTGCGCATGCCCGATGCACAACACAATACGATATCGCCTTCTATCTCTTTCAGTCTTTCAATATTATTCTGCAATTCATTTACAGGAATATTCAATGAATCTACAACATGACCGCTTGCATATTCTTCGCGGCTACGTACATCTACTACAGTCATTTTTTTAGCTGACATAACTATTATCCTTTTTTATTGATTTTTTTCTCTTGTGCAAATATGCTAAAGAATAAGCCTCCCATCACTGCACCATATACACTGCTATTAAGTGGTTTGGATGTTATCATACACGTACCGCTTGCACAACCAACAAAATACCAATACGCAAACCCACCGATAGCGCCCAACACCACACCTATTATCACCAGCTTATTCTTTAGCAAAAGTTGTTTCATTTATTTTTTTTGTATAGTAAACACAGGCAATTGCAAACTACGCATCTTTCTTTGTACGCATACCGAAGATGGTATATAGCGGACAAAAACCAATGAGGCTTGTAAGCAAAAACACTACAGCTACGATTGTCAGTACCAATCCGAGTGTACCGGGAACTGTACCTGTGAAATACAGTGCGGCAAAGATGACAGCTATTATCACCCTGATAATTCTGTCTGCTGAACTCATGTTTACTTTCATAATTGATTGATTTTATAACACAAATGTCAGCAAGTATCAGGGGCTATACAGCTACTAATGTTACATAAGCAAAATTTTATTTCGGCCCAGCTTCACCATACCCTCTCCTTCCATCTGCTTCAACAGACGGGAAACCACGACACGAGAGGTTCCCAGCTCTTCAGACAGTTCCTGATGTGTTATGGCAATTTCATTTGAGCCAATCAGTTTTTGCTTTTCTTTAAGAAAGTGAAGAATCCTGTCATCCATTTTTTTGAAGGCAACTTCGTTCACTACAGATAGTAGTTCTTCAAAACGTTTGTGATACAGGCGGAAGATATAATCCAACCACTCAGAATTGTCCTTAATAAGCATACCTGCTTTTTCGATAGGGATAAACAGTATCTCCACATCCTCTTCCGCCACTGCTTTTACCTTGCTTGTTTCGCTATGAATACCACCAAGAAACGACATGATACAGCTTTCACCCGGGCGGATATAATAGAGTAATATTTCTCTGCCTTCTTCATCCACACGCATTACCCGTATACTACCGGTCAAAACAATTGGAATAGCGCGGATGTATGAATTTTCATTCATAATAATCTCGCCTTCTTTATACAGCTTTATGGTACCCATTTCATAAAGCTTGTCTTTCATTTGCGTAGAAAGTGCCAGACTGTTATTTTCTATCGTATTTGCCATGTAGTTTTAGTCTTTCCTTGTTAGTAAGATATTAATGGATTTACCTTCTTCCAAATGGTCGGTAATTATCTTCAAAATTGCAACAAAAGGAATAAATAATACCATCCCTGCCACACCCCATACTATTCCGCCTGAAATAATAGCCACCAGTGTGGCCCAGGTACTCACATTCAGCTGTGCACCAACAACTTTGGGGAAGATGACATTCGCTTCCAGATACTGAACAAATGAAAAAACGCCTATTACTGCCAACGGGTACCACAACGAGTCTTTGGTAAGAAACGCAACAGATATAGGCAACATAGCACTGATGATGATGCCAACATACGGCACTATTGTCATAATAGCAGTTAGCATACCAAAGAGTATGGCATGCTTTATACCCAATGCCAGCAAACCAACACTATTGAGCACACCTACTATAATGTAAACCATTACCATACCTTTTATATACCGGAAATAGGTATGAGTAGTTTCTGACAATATTTTATCTATCTGTGCATGTCTTGCTGCACCTGCTATACTTTTTACAAACTGTACAAACATGCCCCTGTGATACAGAAACAAGGCAGCATATATAGGAATGATAAACAATGAAAACAAAGTAGAAACAGTCGCAGAGAAAGAACCTGCGATGTATGCACCTGCACTGTTCTTAACATCTCCCGATAGCTTATCTATCCATTCTTGCTGTGTTTTGTAGGATAAACCCCAGTTTTCGGCAAGCCAACGCTGTAGTTCGGGTAGTTTGGCAGAGAGTTTATCGGCAATAAAAGGCAAATCCTGCCTGAAAAGGCTCAATTGCCAGAATAGCAACCAAATGAGTGCGAGAAAGAGTAAAACTACTATTGACAAACTTATTGTAATGGCAATGCTCTTTGTTATCCTCTTTCTTTCTAACCATACGCATACGGGAAACATAACCATTGCAATCAGTAGCCCCATGAACATGGGCACAAAAAGGCTTTTGCCAAAATAGAGCAGCAAGCCACCGCCTAATACGGCGACTATGTACTTGTATATTGTATCAATAGATTGTATCCGTGGTTGCATAATGGCAAACTATATAAAATACCTTAGTCAGATTGTGACGTAGGTCATCATTATGAAATTACTCTTTTACTGTGTAACAATCATTACACTGTACTAAGCCTATACAGCCTACTTTCGCACTAAACTGAAACTTTGGCAACGATTGCAGGATATCTTAGTGCAATACTGATAGGAATATCATTGGGGCTTATTGGTGGTGGTGGTTCTATTCTCACGGTTCCAGTATTGGTATACTTGTTTGGCATATCCCCTGCTATTGCTACATCTTATTCATTATTTATAGTAGGTACCAGCAGCCTTGTTGGCGCTTACAGAAACTATCTCAAGGGGTGGACTGATATTAAGACCGCGCTGCTATTCGGCACATCTTCTATTACCACCGTTTTCCTGACTAGAAAATTTATCATACCCAACATACCGGACAACCTGTTTACACTCAGTCAATTGACCGTAACAAAGTCTACGGCTACAATGGTTCTGTTTGCCATACTGATGATACTTGCTTCATCATCGATGATAAGAAGTAAAAATACAGTGGCTAATAATACGAACACACAATCAATAGGCAAGCTATTACTATACGGTATTGGTATAGGTATTGTAACAGGACTGTTGGGTGCAGGTGGTGGATTCCTCATTATACCAGCGCTTGTATTCTTTGTAGGGCTTGACATGAAGAAAGCAATCGGCACTTCTTTATTGATTATAGCACTTAATTCACTTATTGGTTTTACTGGAGATATTGGCCAGTATAATATTGATTGGAAACTACTTGGCAGCGTTACTACCCTTGCCATTGCAGGTATATTCATTGGCGGATACATAGGCAAGTCTATACCCGGCAATAAACTGAAAAAAGGCTTTGGGTGGTTTGTGCTTATAATGGGTATCTATATCATTATAAAAGAAACCATACTGAAATAATTTACTTCTGTAATAATTGTTACCGTCGCGAAACTTTATGTTGCCCATCTTTGTATCATTACAAGAAAACAATACTTCTTATGAAAATAGAACAAATCTATACGGGATGCCTGGCACAGGGAGCATATTATATTGAGAGCAACGGAGAGGCAGCAATTCTAGATCCGCTACGTGAGGTGCAGCCATACATAGAAAAAGCAGCTAAGAATAATGTCACAATCAAGTATGTGCTGGAAACTCATTTTCACGCAGACTTCGTATCGGGACATGTAGACCTTGCTAAAAAAACGGGCGCTACAATCGTTTACGGCCCTACAGCTGCTCCGGGTTTTGATGCTCACATAGCACAAGACTACGAAATATTGAAACTTGGCAACATTACGATAAAAGTATTACACACACCGGGCCATACAATGGAAAGTACATGCTATCTGGTGAAAGATGAAAAGGGGAAAGAGATAGCATGCTTTACAGGCGACACACTTTTTATAGGCGATGTTGGCCGTCCTGACCTTGCACAAAAAGCAGCACACCTTACTCAAGAAGAATTAGCCGGCCTGTTGTTCGACTCATTGAGAACCAAGATTATGCCATTGGCAGATGATATCATCGTTTATCCTGCACACGGCGCAGGTAGTGCTTGTGGCAAAAATATGAGTAAGGAAACAACTGATACTCTCGGGCATCAGAAAGAAACCAATTATGCCCTACGTGCAGATATGACAAGAGATGAATTCATCAAAGAAGTAACAAACGGACTGATGCCACCACCTGCATACTTCCCCGCCAATGTAATGATGAACAAGCAAGGGTATGACAGTATAGACACTGTTCTGAACAGAGGCCTGCAGGCGCTGAAACCGCAAGCTTTTGAAACAGCAGCACACGAAGCGGAAGCTTTGGTGCTGGATACACGCAATCCGCAAACATTTACAAAAGGATTTATACCGGGTTCTATCAACATAGGTATTGATGGCAATTTTGCTCCATGGGTAGGCGCGCTGATAACTGACATTAAACAACCAATATTGATAGTTGCCGATAATGGCCGTGAAGAAGAAGTAGTGACAAGACTGGCACGTGTAGGCTATGACAACACAATCGGATTTCTGGAGGGAAGTTATGAGGCATGGCAGCAAGCCGGAAAAGAAACAGACTACATTATATCCGTATCAGCCGACGACCTGAGCCATCTGATGGCAAACACGGAGGCACATATACTGGATGTACGCAAACAAAGTGAATACTACAGCGAACATATCATTGGTGCGGAAAATGCACCACTGGATTTCATGAACGAATCTATGTCTGTAATAGACAAAAGCAAAACATACCATGTACACTGTGCAGGTGGTTATCGTTCTATGATATTTATATCCATATTGAGGGCTCGCGGATACAATAATCTGATAGACGTTAAGGGTGGATTTAAAGAGATAAAAGAAACAGGCAAGTTCAGTATTACGGATTATGTATGTCCGACAACGATGTTGTAGCAAACAGGGGTGGGTGTGAATATGAAAAGCCTCCGATATTCCGGAGGCTTTCTGCATACACAGGAATAGCTTAACTTCACTACAGAGAGATATGCAGTACAAAATATATCCTGTTTGTAAAGAGCTGAAACCGTGGGTGCGCTACTTTTGGAGCTACGATGCAATGCTTGGTGAAAAACGCACACTGCATATCAGATCTTTTGCAGACAGGTACCCACGCCTGATATATCAGGATACAGACAACTACGCACCTATTTTTGAACATCAGAGCAGCGAAAACAAACCACGCTGCTACGTCAGTGGCATAGACACAAAACCTACAGATGCTACATGGTTAGGGTCTTTTTCTCACTTCGGGGTTAGTTTCTTTCCACATGCACTACCAGCATTTTGGGGTATTGATGCAACTATGCTTACAGATATAACACCGGATATCATATTGCTCGACAAAACAGACCTTCCTGAAAAGCTGCGTGGCGCACACAGCCATAAAGAACGAGTAAAGTATACTTCTGCATACCTGATTGAAAAACTGTACACGCGCAAGCAGGATACACTGCTTAACGATATCTTTCACCATACACCTATAGACAGTACAGACAAAAATGTATCTATTGATAAACTTGTAAAAGAATATAAACTTTCTGAAAGGCAACTGCAACGCAGATTTAAAGCAAACGTAGGTATATCTGCAAAAAAACTGCAACGCATTACCCGTTTCGAAAACGCACTACAGATACTAAGCAATGCCAACTATGGTAAGCTTACAAACATTGCGTATGAATTAGGATATACGGACCAATCACATTTCATTAAAGACTTTACAGATTTTTCTGGTATAACACCTTATGATTTTGTACAACAACAAAACTTAGGATCGGAAAGCTCTTCTTTCATCTATCCCGGAGACAAAGACGCATAATGTCGTTTTTTTACAATTCTGCCTCTTTTATCAAAACTATTTTTGAAGTTAAAGAGATAGATATGATTAAAAAATTATTACCCGCGCTATTACTAATGGTATCAGTTAGTGGTTTTGTTTCCTGCAAAAAATCAGACAACACAACATCTACACCGACACCAACTCCGTCTACACCTACACAATCGCGAACAGTTAAGTATGAACTGACTGGCAGCTACACTGGCACTTTGCTTGTCAGCTATACCAATCAGGATGGTGCAAACCAGGTAGTAGATAAAGTAAAACTGCCATGGTCTACAGAGGTTACTGTAAAAGGAAGTGGATTTACTATGGTAGGTTTTGGTGCAAGCTCAGAAGTAGGTGGCTTTGGAAAAGCAGGTGAAACACTCACAGGCAAACTATATGTAGGTGGCGTAGAAAAGAAATCCGCTACTGTTAATTCAACCAGTACGGGTTACATAGACTTATCTGCACTAACACAACAGTTGCAGTAATGTCAGGTACAATTGGGAGAAAGCTGAGTAATGTTTGGCTACGTATTTGCGTAGCCATCATTCTTTTTATGCATAGTATACCCGGTATGCTATCTGGTGATATACAATCTTTCGGGAAGGACTACCTAGACAAAATTGGCTTTGCTCCTTTTGGAGTTTTCTTGGCATGGAACATAAAGCTTACACATATATTTTGCATTGTTGCATTACTGACTAATATCGGTCTATACATAGCGTCGTCAATTATGATACTGATACTTTTATTGGGCATCTTTATGGTGCACGGTCAGCATGGCTGGTATGTTGTTGGTGGTGGTACAAACGGGATAGAATTCAACTTGCTCTTAATTGCAACATTTATTCAGATAATGGCTGATAATAAACGTAAAGTATGAAGCAGGAAAAAATAAAACATTACACATTCATCAAACAAAAGGAACATGAGGGCGATTCTTGCCCTCATTTCTTTTTAATGTTATGTCATATCATTTTTGATAACCGTTACAGTAATTGGGTGTTTTCAATAATCTCTTATCCAAACAGACAGTATAAATAAAATAAATACTCCCATAAATAATAGTATTACTATCATTGCAAATAGCAATATTACCTTTGGCGTAAATATCTGTTATGATAGACAAACTGAAGATAGGGATACTTGGCGGAGACCAGCTTGGTACTATGTTGATAAGACATGCCATAGACTATGGCCTCAATGTCTCTGTAATGGATAAAGACCCAAATTCGCCCGGGGCGCGCTATACGAATTCTTTTAAGGTAGGCGACCCGATGAATTACGAAGATGTAATAGACTTCGGACAGTATCTGGATATCATAACAATAGAGAAAGAAACCGTAAACACACATGCATTAAAAGACCTTGTTAAGAAAGGAGTAAAGGTCTACCCCTCACCAGACATAATAGATATAATACAGGACAGATACATACAAAAGAAGTTTTTAGAAACATATGATATACCTGTAGCAGCACTAGTACCTGTACTCAATAAAAAAGATTTGTCAGCAAACATACATAGACTTCCAGGCTGCCTGAAAAAATGTAAAAACAGCCATGATGGCAAAGGCAGCATGATACTCCATACAAAAGAAGATATAGACAAAGCTTTTGATGAACCATGCTTTCTGGAAGAATGGGTTGACATCAAACACGAAATATCAGTTATAGTTTCCAGAAACGAAAAGGGTACTGTTGAATGTTATGACCCTGTAATGATGATATTCAACAAACAACAAATGGTGCTCGATTTTCAGCTTTGCCCTGCACACATACCGAAAGACAAAGCAATAGAAGCTTGCAACCTTGCCATAAAAACAGCTGAGGCACTAAATCTTGTAGGTATACTTGCTGTAGAAATATTCCTTACTACTGACGGCAGATTGCTGGTAAATGAGTTGGCACCCAGGCCGCACAACAGTGGACATCATACGGTAGAATCCTGCACCACGTCTCAATATGAGCAACAACTACGTGTAATGTTGGGGCTACCAATGGGCGATACAAGCCTGAAAAACACCAGTGTATTGGTTAATGTCTTTGAACCTGCAGCTTACAGAAAAAAAAGTATAGAAGACGCACTGAAAGTCATACTCTGTTCAAACGATGTACACATGCATTTGTATGGCAAAAGAGAAGGCACAGCAGGTAGCAGAATGGGACATATCAACATAACAGAAGACACAATTGAAAACGCGCTTTCGAAAGCAACAATGATTCGTCACATACTAAGAGGCTCATATGGACAACACTAAGATTAATCTGAGTTGCTATAAATTATCGGGCTGGCAAGGTGATGTCAATTCAACAGCATTTGTTGAAAATGCAATTGACATAGTATTAATTATTAATGAGGACGAAATAAAATATTGAATATAAAGCGAAGTTATACTTCGCTTTTTTAATGCACTTAAATACACAATAGATATGCAAACAAGCACAATGAACGCAACTGCGAACGCGAAACTTGAAACAACGCCTGTACCAATTACAGTGGCATACGGCGATGGCATTGGCCCGGAAATCATGGAAGCAACACTGCACATCCTGAAAAAAGCTGGTGCAGCACTTGAAATTGAAGAAATAGAAATTGGCGAGAAAGTGTATATGCGCGGCAACTCTGCAGGCATAGACAACAGTGCATGGGACTCACTGAGGAAAACAAAAGTATTCCTGAAAGCACCAATCACTACACCACAAGGTGGCGGATTCAAAAGCCTGAATGTAACCACACGCAAAGTACTCGGGCTGTATGCCAACGTGAGGCCTTGTGTTTCTTATCACCCGTTTGTACAAACCAAGCACCCGGTAATGGATGTGATAATAGTACGCGAGAATGAAGAAGACTTGTATGCAGGCATAGAGCATCAGCAAACAGACGAAGTAATACAGTGTTTGAAACTGATATCAAAACCGGGTACAGAGAAAATAATACGCTATGCTTTTGAATACGCTAAAGCATACGGTCGCAAGAAAGTAACCTGCTTCACGAAAGACAATATTATGAAGATGACAGATGGTCTGTTTCATAAGATGTTTGACGAGATAGGTGCAGAATATCCTGAAATAGAGAAAGAACACTGGATAATAGATATAGGCGCTGCAAAACTTGCAGATACCCCGGAGGCATTTGATGTGATAGTGATGCCAAATCTATATGGTGACATACTGAGCGACGTTGCAGCACAAATAACAGGCTCGGTAGGACTTGCTGGAAGTGCCAACATAGGCGAAGGCTTTGCAATGTTTGAAGCCATACACGGTTCTGCACCAAGGATTGCAGGGCAAAATAAAGCTAACCCCTCAGGGCTACTCTTAGGCGCTATCCAGATGCTGGTACACATTGGCCAGGAAGCAGTGGCGGAAAAAATACAGAATGCTTGGTTAAAAACACTGGAAGACGGGCATCATACCTACGACATCTACAAAGAAGGAACCTCTGTTAAATGTATAGGAACAAAAGAATTTGCAGAAGCAGTAATTCAAAGGCTTGGACAAAAACCATCTATCTTAAAAGCTGTTGATTACTCAAAAGCTAAAGCCGGCTTCAACATCAAAGTAACGCCTACTAAACCTGCGATAAAAGAATTGGTAGGTGTAGATGTCTTCCTGCAATACAAAAACAGAGATGCAGAAGAATTGGCAACTAAGATTAAAGACCTTGAATCTGCTGGACTACAACTAAATATGATTACAAACAGGGGCACAAAAGTATGGCCTAATGGTTTTCCTGAAACATTCTGTACAGACCACTGGAGGTGTAGGTTTAAAAACGACAAGAAAAATGGTGTTAGCTACCAGGCAGTGATAGACCTGCTGCAAAAAATACAGAACAGAAATCTGGAAATAATAAAAACTGAAAACCTTTACCTGCTTGATGGGCAACCTTCGTTTACCGCTGCACAAGGTCAATAAACTAAACAAAATATATGGATACACTGAAATTAGTAAACGGACGATTTGAAGAACTACAGGCAGAACGTTTAATAACGAGCCTGGTAGATGTAAAAATTGAGTTTCACAAAGACAAAATCAACGGACTGCAGAATGAAGAAGACATAAAGAGCTCTGAAAAGAGGATAATAGAACTGCAGAACTATAGAAATGAGTTATTGCAAACTGTGCGCTCTTCAAATGGCATGGTAGATATAAGTGCAGATATTTCGCTGAAAATATAATCTACTGATGGAGTTATTCAAAGGCAGAAGACTGATTATTGCTACAATGCACGGAAAGGAACGAGTTATAGCTCCAATTTTAGAAGAGGCATTAGGCGTAGAGGTTGTTGTACCGGACATAAGCAACTTCAATACAGATATGTTCGGCACTTTCTCTGGAGAAATAGAACGTATGCTTGATCCTGTAGAAACAGCAAGACAAAAATGTATCGTTGCTTGCAAGGCTATGAATGAAACCCTCGCTGTAGCAAGCGAGGGCTCATTCGGGCCACACCCTGTACTTATGTTTATACCGGCAGATGAAGAGCTGATTCTACTGAAAGACACGCTGAATGATATTGAAATCGCAGTACGCATTACAAGTACCAATACCAATTTCGGAGGTGAAGAAGTATACTCATGGGAAGCACTGAAAACATTTGCGACAAACGCAGGCTTTCCTGAACACGGATTGATTCTGAGAGATGCAAAAGATAGTAAAGAACACATCTGTAAAGGCATAACCTCCTGGAGTGAATTAGAAAACAAATTCAGGGATATATTATCATTCAAAAGCTATGCGTTCGTAGAAACTGATATGCGAGCACACCTCAACCCAACCAGGATGAAGATAATAGCACTCACCACAGAAAAGCTGGTTGAAAAAGTAAAAGCCTGTTGTCCATATTGCGAAACTCCGGGGTTTGACGTTATGGATGTAAAAGAAGGTTTACCATGTACCCTTTGTAAACTACCTACCAAAAGCATCAAAAGCCTTGTGTACAGATGCAAGAAATGTAATCATTCATCTGAAAAACTATATCCAAAGGGCAAAACAGAGGAAGACCCGATGTTTTGTGATAATTGTAATCCATAAATTATGTTACAGACTATTATCGGAACAGACATATATCAAGCTGCAAGCTTACTAGCAAAAGGAGAGGCAGTTGCCATCCCGACAGAAACCGTTTACGGCCTTGGCTGCAATACGTATTCAGATAGTGCAGTCAGAAATGTATTTAATATAAAAGGCAGACCAACGAATAATCCGCTAATAGTACATTGTTACGATATTAACGCAGTTGGAAATATTGCTGCAGAAGTACCAGATTTAGCCTACCGATTATTTGAACACTTTAGCCCGGGGCCTTTGAGTATTGTTTTTCCCAAAGGCAATCATATACCAGACATTGTAACTGCTGGCAATGACACTGTGGCTATACGGATACCCAATCATCCTGTTACAAGGCAACTATTGGAACTTTTACCGTTTCCTGTTGCAGCACCAAGCGCTAACAAGTTTATGTCTGTAAGCCCTACAAGTGCATTACATGTACACCAACAACTAAACGGATTAGTACCATATATATTGGACGGTGGAGAAGCTGATAATGGGATAGAATCCACTGTAGTAAAAGTAGAAAGAGACACAATAATAGTATTGAGGCAAGGTTCTGTAACTGTAGATGAGTTGCAACAGGTAAGTAAAAACGTCATTACAGGAAAGCCTGATAAGAAACTTGAATCTCCTGGGCTTTTCAAAAAACACTACTCTCCTAATACACAGGTAATATTATCTACAGATGATACTATTGATATAGACTACAACAACACTGCACTACTGACATTTGGCGATAAGGAGCAATCACACAAATACAAAGTTATACTTAATCTATCGCCAACAGGCAATATGAGAGAAGCCGCAAAAAATCTGTACAAATACTTACACGACCTTGACGCACTCAATTTGAAATATATTGTCGTTGAACTGTTACCTGATATAGGATTGGGGGCAGCAATCAATGACAGACTGAAAAGAGCAGCTACTATTTTATAATAAAAAAATTATTGATGATAAAATGCCCTATACTAAGCATTTCCTTCTAAATACACTTTGGGGCTATTCTGCTTCTATTTTCGGGCTCTAATAATGTTATTATTTTGATTGAATACTTATATCGCAATAAGCAAACATTATACAACACATACAATCATAAATAATAGTATTACTATCTTTACATGAAATACTACTATTATGAAGTATGATTTACTGATAAGTAACCTGACCAACCCAACCCTACTCTTCTTTGTACTAGGCATTGTTGCAACCATTGTAAAAAGCGATCTTGAAATACCTGCCACTACATCAAAGTTTATCTCCCTCTATCTTTTATTTTCCATTGGCTTCAAAGGAGGGCAAGAGCTTGCCCATAGTGGCATAAACACGGAAATCCTGACTACCCTTTTGTTATCTGTAGCATTTGCTTTAATTGTACCTCTGTACAGTTTTTTCCTGCTCAGGAAGCGAGTTGGCGTATACAATGCAGGGGCAATTGCAGCAGCCTATGGTTCTGTAAGCGCAGTTACATTCGTTGCAGCTACAGGATTTTTAGAAAACCAGGCCATCAGTTATGGAGGCCATATGGTTGCATCAATGGCACTGATGGAAAGCCCGGCAATAATAGTGGGCGTATTGCTGATGAGAAAGTACACTAAGGAAGAGAACAATAAAAGCCTTAAATCCATACTTCACGAATCATTCACCAACGGTTCGGTATTGATGATACTTGGAAGCCTTGTAATAGGCATCATAACAGACGTAAAACAGGCAGAGGGGATCAAACCATTTACTACAGATATTTTCAAAGGCTTTCTTGCAATCTTTCTGCTAGAGATGGGGATGGTGGCGGCCAAAAGGTTTAATTCTTTTAAAAGCTATGGCAAATCTGCAACAATGTTTGCATTGATCATGCCATTGTTTAATGGTGTACTCTCCATACTTATCAGTTCTCAATTTCCTATGCATGAAGGCAACAGGCTGCTGTTGGCAATATTAGCCTCTAGTGCATCTTACATAGCAGTGCCCGCTGCCATGCGTCAGGTTGCCCCTAAAGCCGACCCTGGCTTATACATCCCTATGGCGCTTGGTGTTACATTCCCATTAAATCTTACACTAGGATTACCGCTTTATTGGTCAATAATCAGTTATTTACATTGATAGATGCGAAAACTACTGTTTATATTGTTGCCATTTATACTTACATCCTGTAGCCTTCATGCACAGACATATGTTGGTATTAAACATGGTATAAGCCTGTGGCTTACTAAAACGGGCTACGGGCGTGGTAGTCTATCCTTTTCAGAAAGACAAACAGCTGCCTATGACAAGGGTATAACATCCAGAATAACACTATCCCCAAAATTTGTACTGGAAGAAAGCATCCTATACTATACTTATAAAGAAACAGGAATCAACAACGCAGAAAATGTATTAGAACTCAAGAACAGTATCCAGTACGATGTTACATATCCGTTGCTTGGCTATATGTTCCCTATATTGAAGCACACAAAAACCTATGTTGGACTGTCTATCGCACCCAGAATACACATGTTGAGAAGTAGTGAAGAACTAACCGACAATAAAGAAACCTTCTATTCTTGTCTGTTAGGCTTTAGCTACACCCATATCATTCCTTTATCAAAAAACCTTTTTGTTCAATCTCAGTATACATTTGAGATGAAACCTTTAGACAATCATAAGATATACACCGGTAATGTGCCACTGGATAACAGGCGTATAAGTTGGAATACTTCATTGATTTTCAAGTTATAGCCTATACAAATGATAGTATAATCACGTTTTATGATAGTTTTACTATCATTTAACATTTTACACCTTATGTTTGCATTACAAACTAACCAATGCAAAAGAAGTCGCCAAATACCATAATAAAGTTTCTGAACCTGTTGAAGTTTGAAAGGGCTGAGATATATGCGATATATATATATGCTATTCTTGCAGGTATTATACAGTTATCTCTGCCATTAGGCATACAATCAATCATCAGCTTTGTATTGGGTGGCGCTATTTCCACATCTATAGTTATCTTGATAATTGTAGTCATTGCAGGTGTACTTGCCGCAGGCTTGTTGAAAGTAAACCAGATGAAGATTATTGAAAAGATTCAACAACAATTGTTTGTGCGTTATTCATTTCAGTATGCCAACAACATTCCTAAGCTGAATCTGAATGATGTGGATGATTATTATCTGCCGGAACTCACCAATCGCTTCTTCGATACTGTAACGCTGCAAAAAGGCATAGCTAAACTCTTATTGGATGTACCTGCTGCCACTATACAGATACTATTCGGGTTGATACTACTTTCTTTTTACCACCCTGTTTTCATATTCTTTGGCATACTGCTGTTGTTTATAGTATACATGATCCTGAGAATAACAGGTAACAGGGGCTTGCAAACCAGCGTGCAGGAAAGCGACTATAAATATCAGGTAGCTGCACACCTGCAGGAAATGTCTCGGGTTGTAAGAACCTATAAATTCAGCAGAGATACGCAACTGCCCATAACAAAGGCCGATAACTATGTAACAAATTACCTCAGGTCCCGCACTTCTCACTTCAACATTCTGCTTTTTCAATACTGGACATTGATTGTGTTCAAAGTATTGGTAACAGCCGCAATGCTGATTGTAGGTGCATTTCTGTTGGTAAGCCAGCAATTGAATATAGGCCAGTTCATTGCAGCGGAAATAGTAATCATCATGATTATCGACTCTGTTGAAAAGCTGATTGTGAACCTCGACAATGTGTATGACGTACTTACCTCTGTTGAAAAAATAACTAAGGTTACAGAAAAACCACTGGAAAAAAACGGCTCATTAGAAATTACTGCGCAAGGCGCATTTTCTGTGAAAGCACAAAACCTAAGCTTTGGCTATTCAAACGATGCGCCTGTGCTAAAAAATATAAACTTCAATATTGGTGCAGGAGAAAAAATTTGTCTGCAAGGGCCTTACAGTTCGGGTAAGTCATCTTTGCTGAAGGTAATAAGTGGGAGTTATAAAGATTTTGAAGGCACACTGAATATTAATGAAATATCCATTCACAACTACAATATGCACTCGCTGAGAGCGCGCATTGGTATACTTCTGAACATTCAGGAAATATTTAAAGGTACTCTACACGAAAACATATGCCTGGGAGATAGCTCTATCTCTTATGTACATCTCGATAAAATTGCAGGCATTACCGGCTTGAAATCGTACATAGACGGACTGAAAGACGGTTATGAAACTGAGCTGCAACCATTGGGCCAACACCTGTCTTACAGAGTCATTAAAAAGATACTTTTATGCAGGGCTTTGATTAATAACCCTTCTCTGCTATTGCTAGAAGAACCGTGGATGGGGCTTGAAGATGAATATGCTGCTTCTATACAGCAATATATTTTGAATGAGCTGAAAGATACAACAGCTGTGATAGTAACAAGGGATAATAACTTTGCAGCTAAATGCGACCAACTGTTTGTGATTGAAAATGGCGGACTAATAACTGTACAAAACAAAGACTGATGAAGGAGATAAAAGATACATTAGAATCACAAAATCCTGATGTCGGATTTAAGGCTTTTAGTACTGTTTACCGTTCTGATAAGAAAAGCAGGGTAAAATATTGGTTTTACATTATCCTATTTGCACTCATCATTATACTGTTTTTACCATGGACACAGAATATACGCAGCAAAGGATACGTAACCACACTAAAACAAGAGCAGCGTCCTCAAGAGCTTAACTCTATAATATCAGGTAGAATTATTAAATGGTATGTAAAAGAGGGCGACCATGTAAATGCAGGTGATACCATTGCCCAATTGGGTGAGGTAAAAGATGCCTATCTGGATCCGCAACTTTTAAAACGAACCGAGCAGCAGATAGATGCAAAAAAAGCAAGCATAGAGTTTTACAATACTAAAATATCCGCAACAGATGCGCAGTTGGGAGCTATGCAACAGGCTTTGCAACTGAAGCTAAAACAACTATCGCTGAAAGTAATCAGTGATAGTATGGATGTGATTGCGGCCACCAACGATATGAAAATAGCTGAAGAACAATATAGAAGGCAGCGTATAATGAGAGATAGTGGCCTTGCATCTATGGTGCAGCTGGAGCAACGTAATCAATACTACCAATCAGCTTTAGCAAAGAAAACTGGCGCAGAGGTAAAATTGATGAATACACGGATTGAGCTGAATCAGGTAACACAGGAGTATGCTGAAAAAATGTTCAAAGCGCAGGGAGAAAGAGCTTCTGCTCAAAGTGATGCAGCAACGGGATCTGCTGAAGTTGCTAAGCTCGAAAACCAATACTCGAACTATAAAATACGTAATGGCATGTATTTCCTGATAGCACCACAAAGTGGTCAGGTAGTACAAGCAAGCAAAGCGGGCATCAACGAGATACTGAAAGAAGGAGAGAAAATAGCAGAGATAGTACCAGACAAAATTGACTATGCGGTAGAGCTCTTCGTTCGCCCGGTAGATTTACCATTACTCTCTATAGGAAGTGAAGTAAGATTTTTATTCGATGGTTACCCTGCAATAGTATTCAGCGGGTGGCCGCAGGCATCATACGGCACTTTTAGCGGCAAAATTGTAGCTATAGAAAACAGAGTAAGCAACAATGGCTTGTTCAGGATACTGGTAGGTGAAAATGCTGCTTACAAAGTATGGCCACAAAATCTACGTATGGGTTCAGGTGCACAGGGTATTGCATTGCTGAAGGATGTACCTATCTGGTATGAGCTATGGCGTAATATCAACGGTTTCCCGCCAGACTATTACAAAACAAACAACAAGGAGAATGATAAGGATAAAAAGTAAAATTCTTCTGCTGTTTTCATTTGTTGTCTGTAGCATTCATACGTATGCTACAGATACTACACGTTATTTATCCAAGGATGAATTTGTAAGCATTGTAAAAGCATACCATCCTGTTGTAAGGCAGGCAGATATTGGTGTTGAAAAAGCAAAGTCAAACCTGTTAAAATCCAGAGGTGTATTTGACCCAGTTGCTGAAGCAGATTTTGATAGAAAGACATTTGACGGCAAACTATACTACAGTTATTTCAATCCACAGATTACAGTACCTACATGGTATGGTATAGATGTAAAGGCAGGTGTGGAAGAAATAATAGGTGACAGGGTTTCCAGCGAATCTACATTTGGGCAAACAAGCTATGTAGGTGTAAAACTGTCTTCTAATAGCTTATTTTTTGATAGCAGAAGAGCTATACTACAACAGGCAAAGCTATTCAGGCAACAATCTGAAGCCGAAAGAAGGCTGATAATAAACGATGTGATGTATGATGCCGTTAGTGCATACTGGAATTGGGTAAGAGAGTACAGAAACTACAAAATCATCAGCGATGTAATATCGGTTAATGAAGCGCGCCTGTCTTTTACAAGAACAGAATATCAACAAGGTAGCAGGCCTGCTATAGATACCACTGAAGCATTAGCTCAATTGCAAGGCTTTTATGTGCAACAAGAAGCGGCAAAATTAGCTTATACCAATGCAGGGCTTTCATTATCCAACTTTCTTTGGGCTGACGGCAATACACCAGTGTTATGGAACGAGTATATACTACCCGATACAAATGATATGCAGGAAATAGCTGCACCACCACTGAATAATCTGCTGACACTTGTAGACAAGCATCCTAAAATAGAAGTACTTGCATCAAAAATCGACATCCTGAAGGTTGATAGAAAATTGAAACAACAGTATTTCATACCTAAACTATCTGTGAGTGCTAACATGTTGAGCAAAGGCTATAACACAGACTTTACGCTCAGCCAAAGCTTTCTGGAGAACAATCATAAATTGGGTGCTACACTGAACATACCACTGTTTTACAGAGATGCGATAGGTGGGTTCAGAATGGCGAAACTGAAAGTAGCGGAGACCGAACTGGAACAAAGCAATCAACTACTGCAAATTGAAAATAAGGTACGCAGCTACTACAACGAGGTATTGGCTATCCAAAAGCAAATAGAAATTTATACCGAAGTATATAAAAACAATCAGAAACTTTTCTTTGGCGAGCAGTTTCGTTTCAATAATGGAGAAAGCTCACTATTTATACTCAACTCCAGAGAAAACAAATTATTGGAGGCTTCCATCAAACTACTTGAGCTGAAGATGAAACTCCAAAAATCTTACATAGGCTTACTGTGGGCAGCGGGCCAACTTGGCTAATTATTTCTTCTTAACAACAGTGTCTAGCGCGCTGTATACTATGTGGTTCAGATACTTTGTCAGCAGCACTACATCTTTGGCAAGGCCAAAATCTGTAAGGCGTGGTAGATTGTCTTTAAAATACATCTGATGATGTGCTGTTTCTATCAGTGTACTTGCCAATGAATGCGGGAACTGAAAACCAGGTTTATACTCAAGAAATATTTCTGCTATACGATGGCATAAGTCTTTATATGGCTTGAACAGCATAGACTTGTTATCTTCTGTCACATGTTTTGTCAGGTAAGACTTATTACCTTCTGCAATTACAATATAGTGCAGTATATCTTTATTGATGTGTTCTAAGAAAAACTGGTCTTTCTCCTGAAAGGTCAGCAAATTAATTATAGTACTAATTTTCTGTTTGCTATCCTTCAGGTTGTTGGTATGAAATATCAATTGGTATTCCATCCATGTCCAGAACCAAGTAGTGATATACGTGAGTAAACGGTGTTTATTCTCAAAATAGCGGTAAATACTAGCTTCAGTTGTACCAATCTTCTGCGCAAGCTTTTTGAATGTAAAATCTTCGAAGCCGATTTCATGAATCATCAATATACCATGCTTAATGATATTCTTTCCCAGTTCTGAAGTTTCAGGGTCTCTGACAAAGAGATTAGGATTCATTTTTATCTGCAACTGTAGTTCCATATTACCGAATTAAGGGAGATAGCAAAGTTAGCATTTGTAAAGTAGTTATCAATATAAACAAAATAAATACTGCGATAAAGTATAGTATCACTATCAAAACAGATAGCTGTATATAAGTATTATATTTGCGAAAAATATTGGTATGGTAGATAAACTGAAAATCGGAGTATTAGGGGGCGGTCAGCTTGGAGCTATGCTTATGAGGCATGCTGTAGATTATGGGCTGAACATTGCAGTATTGGATAAAGACCCCAATGCCCCGTGCTCCAGATATTCAGGCTCTTTTGTTGTGGGCGACCCTATGAACTATGATGATGTAATGTCATTTGGCAGCAAGCTCGATATTATCACCATAGAAATGGAAGCTGTTAATACACAGGCATTAAGAGAACTTGCAAAAGCGGGTGTCAAGGTATATCCGTCTGCCGATGTTATCGAGATTATTCAGGACAAATACACACAAAAGAAATATTTAGAAGACAAAGGCATTGCAGTGCCTCGCTTGATACAGATAAATAATAAAGCAGAATTGGCACAGCACTTGGAAATGATGCCTGCGTGCCTCAAGAAATGTAAAAATGGCTATGATGGCAAGGGCGTAATGATGTTATATACCCCTGCTGATATAGAAAATGCATTTGACGAGCCATGCATTCTTGAAGAACTGATAGATATAAAGCATGAAATATCTGTAATCGTATGCCGAAACGAAGCAGGTGAAGTGATATGTTACGACCCTGTTCTGATGGTTTTCAATAACCAACAGGTGTTAGATTATCAGCTGTGCCCGGCAAACATGACTGAAGAAAAGATAACAGAAGCGTTTGACGTGGCTGTAAAAACGATAGAAGCCATGAATATGGTGGGTATTCTTGCAGTAGAGATGTTCCTGACAAAAGAAGACAAGCTATTGGTAAACGAACTGGCACCACGTCCGCACAACAGTGGCCACCACACCATAGAAACATGCATTACATCTCAGTACGAGCAATTATTACGCATCATAACAGGCATGCCGCTTGGTGACACAAAATTGAAAAGCAGCAGTGTAATGATTAATCTCTTTGAACCTGCTGCCGATAAGAAAAAAAGTATAAATGATGCCATGCAATCTATACTGCGCATATCAGGTGCGCATGTTCACTGGTATGGCAAAGGTGAAGGAAAGCCGGGAAGAAAGATGGGGCACATTACCATATCTGAAGACACTGTAGAAAAAGCACTGACTAATGCAATAACAATCCGCAACATATTAAAAGAGTCATATGGCCAAGAATAAAGTAGCAGTTATAATGGGTAGCATATCAGATGCTGACATTATGGAGAAAGCTGTAAATATATTGCAGCAATACAAAGTAGACTACGAATTTATGGTAGTCTCTGCCCATCGCAGCCCTGAATGGATGTACCAATATGCATCTGAGGCTGATAAGAAAAACATCAAAGTAATAATAGCAGGCGCAGGTGGGGCTGCTCACCTACCAGGTATGGTTGCAGCACTTACAACAGTTCCTGTTATTGGTGTGCCTATCAAATCTTCCAACTCATTGGATGGGTGGGACTCGCTGTTATCGATAGCACAAATGCCAAATGATATTCCTGTAGCAACCGTTGCCGTAAACGGAGCACATAACGCGGGTATGCTTGCTGTAGAAATGCTTGCAATCAGCGATGCAAGGTTAAAGAAAATGCTGGCTAACACGAAGAAGGAAAATAACCTGAAAGTGCAGAAACAAAATGAGGAGTTGAAAAAGAGAAAATAACTTCCAAGCTGTATCTGTTTACAACTGATTAATATAAGCCCCTGAAAATCTGGTAAAAGACTTTCAGGGGTTTAAAATTTTAATTCAAAAGCAACTGACTGATTGCATGCTATAAAGCCTCAAAGAAAACCTTCCTGATACACCCTTCTTGATTTATTGCCACAAACTTGAATACATTTGCTATGACAATGAAGCCAGCCATACTCATAATTGACGATGAAGAAAAACTAAGAGGTCTGCTGAAACGCATCGTAAGCCTGGAAGGATATGATGTAACAGAAGCAGGCACGCTCAGTGGTGCACAGCATATACTTGCAAGCAAGAATACTGATATAGTATTATGCGATGTAAAATTGCCCGATGGTAACGGTGTTGATTTTGTCAAGGATATAAAAACCGCCTACCCTCATATTGAAGTAGTATTACTAACCGCATATGGCAATATTCCTGATGGTGTAAAAGCCATTAAGAACGGTGCTTTTGATTACTTGGTAAAAGGTGATGATAACGAGAAAATCATTCCTGTTCTTAGTCAGTTAAGTACAATCATAGCAGGAAAAAAAGACACTTTACCTAAAGAAAGACCGGGAGGATTTACTTATATAATTGGCAATAGTAAGTCTACAAAAGATGCTATTGTATTGGCAGAAAAAGTAGCTGCAACCGACACGGCCGTATTACTAACCGGCGAAACAGGAACCGGCAAAGAAGTATTTGCAAATGCAATTCACACGACTAGCAAACGTGCAGCTAAACCATTTGTGGCTATCAACTGTAGTGCATTCAGCAAAGAACTGTTAGAAAGTGAATTGTTCGGACATAAAGCAGGTGCTTTTACAGGCGCCAATAAAGACAAGAAAGGACTGATTGAAGAAGCTAATGGAGGAACACTCTTTCTTGATGAAATCGGAGAAATGTCAATAGACCTTCAGCCTAAGCTGCTGCGCCTTCTGGAAAATGGCACCTACCTGCGTGTTGGAGATACAAAAGAGCAGAGAGCAGACATTCGCATAATTGCAGCTACGAATCGCACGCTGGAAGATGAAATAGCAACACACCGCTTCCGCAGCGATTTGTATTACCGCATTGCAGTGTTTAACATCACACTATCACCACTTCTAGAACGGAAGGATGATATTCCACTTCTTGCTGCACATTACCTCAATACATACAGCAAAAAAATAAATAAACCTGTTACATCTATTGCTCCAGATGCAATGAACATGTTACAGCAATATGAGTGGAAAGGCAATATCAGAGAGCTGAAAAATACAATTGAGAGAGCTGTTATTCTTGAAGACTCAAACACATTAACAGTTGATAGCTTACCTATTGATATACAAAACAAAAAAGCAGACGTAAGTGGTTTATCGGCCTTTCATTTAGCCAGTGTAGAAAAACTTCATATCCAGAAAGTACTGAACCACACAAAGGGTAATAAAACAGAAGCGGCCAGGCTGATGGGTATCGGACTAGCTACTTTATACAGAAAAATTGAAGAATACAGATTAAAGTAATCCTCTCATTTTGATACAAACCTTCTCATTTTGAGAAGGTTTTTTGTTTTTAGCATATTATATACTTGTCAAGGAAAAATAACCAAACCCTTTACTGTATTGGTGATTGGCTATCTTTTCCCGGAATAATGCTACACAGGCACACCTTTAGCAGTAACATCAGCAAACTAGAAACTGATGAACAAAGCAGCTACCAGCCGACAAGGCTACAAAATCAAACCATTCCATATTCTATTGGCACTATACACTACCATAGCAATAGTTGGTATTATATACAGAAGCATGAATTAATAGAAAAAATGACAACTACTATATTGATAATAGTCGGGCTACTGTGCTTTGGTTTGCTCTATAAGTCTGTAGACTGGTTTGAAAAAATTTAAGATGACAGGATTATTAATTGTGGCAATAGGTGTTTTTATATACATGGGCTACGTATTGGTTAAGCCGGAAAAATTTTAAGCATGATGAATACAGAATTACTCAGCGTAGTTGTAATGTTTGTTGGCACGCTGCTATTGGCGGTACCATTGGGCAAATACATAGCCAAAGTATATGCAGGAGAAAAGCTACTTGGAGACAAGGTATTTAACCCCATCGAAAAACTATTTTTTAAAATCTCCCGTATAGATGCGACCAAAGAAATGACATGGAAACAGCATCTAAAAACATTACTAACTATAAACCTAATCTGGTTTCTGTGGGCAATGTTCTGCCTTACCAATCAAGGTTGGTTGCCATTGAACCCTGACAATATAGCATCTCAATCACCCGACCTAGCATTTAATACAGCCATTTCGTTCTTAGTGAATTGTAACCTGCAACACTATAGCGGAGAGACTGGTGCATCCTACTTTACACAGATATATGCGCTCATGTTCCTGCAGTTTGTAAGCGCCGGTTCAGGTATGGCAGCGGCTGCAGTAGTATTTAATGCACTTAAAGAAAGAACAACAGATAAGCTAGGTAATTTCTATAACTACTTCCTGAAAAGCTGTACCAGAATTCTACTACCGCTTTGTTTATTGATGGCTACGATACAGATTTTTGAAGGCAGCCCGATGACATACAAAGGCATGGACACTATCACTACTATACAAGGTGATAAACAGCACGTGAGCAGAGGTCCTGTAGCAGGTTTTGTCGCAATTAAACATCTTGGCACAAATGGTGGTGGCTTCTATGGTGCCAATTCAGCACACCCATTAGAGAATCCCAGCTATCTGACTAATATGGTACAGATGATAGCACAAGTGCTTATCCCTTTCGCTATGGTATTTGCTATGGGATACTATCTGCGCCGCAAAAAGCTAGCTTGGATGATATGGGGTGTAATGACAGTTGGCTTCCTCGCATTGGTAATACCAACAATTAATGCAGAAATAGCAGGAAACCCCTTGATTGCCAAAATGGGCATAACACAAAGCCATGGCAGTATGGAAGGCAAAGAAACAAGATTCGGTGCCATGGCATCAGCCTACTGGAGTATTGCTACTACTGTTATATCTACTGGCTCTGTCAATAGCATGCATGACAGTGCAATGCCATTATCGAGCATGAATATGATGCTTGGCATGATGATTAACTCATTCTATGGAGGGGTTGGTGTTGGCTTCCTGAACTTCTACATATACCTGATACTGGCAGTATTTATAGGTGGATTGATGGTGGGGCGTACACCTGAATTTCTAGGCAAGAAAGTAGAAGCCAAAGAAATGAAAATAGCCATGATAGTAGCACTTCTTCATCCATTCCTGATACTGGTTGGCACAGCTATAGCAAGCCATCTTGCAGCGCACAATACTGTAATGGGATGGTGGTGGATGGGCGCTGGTGGCAGGCCAATGAGAGCGAGTATGTGGCTGAACAATTCGGGTTATCATGGGTTCAGCGAAATGCTGTATGAATACACATCATCATCTGCCAATAATGGCAGTGGATTTGAAGGGCTTGGTGATAATAATCCATTCTGGAACATTACTACAGGCATTGTACTGATACTATCACGCTTTCTCCCAATTATAGGCCCTGTAGCAATTGCCGGTTTGCTTGCGTCTAAAAAGCATATTCCTGAAAGTGCAGGCACTTTAAAACCAGACACTGCAACATTCGGATTACTAATACTGGCGGTGAAAGTAATAATAGCCGCATTGGCATTCTTCCCTGCAATGGCATTAGGCCCTATTGCTGAATGGTTAAGCATGAAATAGGAAAACTTAAAAAAGATTGAAATGACTAATCAGAATAAAAAAAGCCTGTTTGAGTGGCCACTTGTGAAGGAGGCTATAGGGCAATCATTCATAAAACTCAATCCTAAGATTCAGTTCAGAAACCCTGTAATGTTTACTGTAGAGATTGGCACAATTATAATGCTTGCAGTATGTATCTGGGTACTTGCCGGCGAACAATCGCAAGGCTCATTTGCCTACAACTTCATTGTGTTTCTTGTACTATTCATAACATTGCTCTTTGCAAATTTTGCTGAGGCACTTGCAGAGGCTAGAGGTAAAGCACAAGCAGCATCACTACGCAAAACACGGGAAGAAACACCTGCAAAGAAAGTAGAGTTAATGGGTGAGATATTTATGAACGAAGTTCATATAGTTCCCTCATCTGCATTGAGGAAAGGAGATTATTTTATTTGTGATGCTGGAGATATTATACCTATTGATGGCGAAATAGTAGAAGGCATTGCAACAATTGATGAATCTGCTATAACCGGCGAATCTGCTCCCGTTATACGCGAAGCAGGTGGCGACAAATCTTCTGTGACCGGGGGTACAAAAGTACTGTCAGGCCATATAAAAGTAAGGGTAACAACTGAAGCCGGAGAAAGCTTTCTGGATAAAATGATAGCATTGGTAGAGGGGGCATCCAGACAAAAAACACCCAATGAAATAGCCCTTACAATATTACTTGCAGGTTTTACACTGGTATTTGTCATTGTTTGTGTAACACTACAACCATTTGCTGCATATGCAAAAACACCCATCCCGGTAGCAGCATATATATCGCTCTTCGTGTGCCTGATACCTACAACTATCGGTGGGCTTTTATCAGCTATAGGCATATCGGGTATGGATAGAGCTTTGCGTGCTAATGTAATTGCAAAATCGGGCAAAGCTGTTGAAACAGCTGGCGACCTTGACACTTTGCTGTTAGACAAGACAGGCACTATCACAATCGGCAATCGTAAAGCAACGCATTTCTATCATGCAAATGGTGTAGATGAAAAACACCTGATAAGGTGTGTGGTACTATCTTCTCTGGCAGATGAAACGCCGGAAGGTAAGTCTATAATAGAACTGGCAGGTGTAAACCCGTCGAGTTATCAGATAAGCAACCCAAGATTTATAAAGTTTACCGCTGAAACACGCAGCAGTGGTATCGACTACGATGGCATTCAGATAAGGAAAGGCGCATACGATGCTATTCGCAATATAGTCGCGAAAGCAGGCAACGATTTTCCAACAGAAATAAAAACTGAGGTAGATGAAATAAGCTCTAACGGCGGCACACCACTTGTAGTAGCAGAAAATAACAAAGTAGTAGGCGTGGTTGAATTGCAGGACATCATAAAAACCGGTATCAGTGAACGCTTTGAACGCCTGCGCAAAATGGGTGTGAAAACTGTAATGGTAACAGGCGACAATCCATTAACTGCAAAATACATAGCTGAAAAAGCCGGTGTTGATGATTTTATAGCAGAAGCCAAACCGGAAGATAAAATGGCTTATATCCGTAAAGAGCAACAGAACGGAAAGTTGGTTGCCATGATGGGCGATGGTACAAACGACGCCCCTGCCCTAGCACAGGCAGATGTAGGTGTGGCAATGAATAGCGGCACCGCTGCGGCAAAAGAAGCCGGCAACATGGTAGACCTTGATAATGACCCAACCAAATTGATTGAGATTGTTGAAATAGGCAAACAACTGCTAATGACACGAGGCACATTAACCACATTCTCTATTGCTAATGATGTCGCTAAATACTTTGCTATTGTACCAGCACTGTTTATAGTTTCAATACCAGCATTACGTGGTTTGAATATTATGAACCTGCACAGTCCTCAAAGCGCTATACTATCTGCAGTAATATTTAATGCTATCGTAATCCCGTTACTCATCCCGCTCGCATTACGGGGTATAGCCTACAAGCCAATTGGTGCAAGCGCACTGCTTCGCAGAAATCTTTTCGTCTACGGGCTTGGCGGCATTATTGTACCATTTATCGGCATCAAACTGATAGACATCATTGTATCAATATTTATGTAGTGTTTGTTTTAAAATAAGGAAAATGAAAAAGGAAATTTTGTCATCCACAATACTTACTGCATTGTGCATAATATTTTTCTCCGGGCTATATCCACTAATACTTACTGGCATCGCAGAGCTTGCACCCGGCAAAGGCGAAGGCATCTTACAAGTAGTACAAGGTAAAAAATACTACGTGAACATAGCACAAAAGTTTACCGATGATAAATACTTCTGGCCAAGACCATCGGTGGTAGATTACAATGCAGCAGGTTCTGCAGGTAGCAATAAAGGCCCTTCAAACACCGACTATCTTGCCTTGGTACAACTGCGTATAGATACATTCTCAGCTCGCAATCCTGATATAGCTAAACAAGATATCCCTTCAGAATTAGTTACATCAAGCGGTAGCGGCTTAGACCCTGACATCAGTCCCCAAGCTGCATTAGCACAAGCCAGTCGTGTAGCGAAATCCCGAAACATCTCTATCGAAGAAGTAAAAGACCTGATCAAGCAACAAACAGAAAAACCACTACTGGGACTATTGGGTCCTGAAAAAATAAATGTATTGAAACTGAATATTGAATTAGACAATCTTAATTAGTAGATATGAAACAACAATTTACACGTATTGCAACATTAGCCCTGATTAGCTCCATTTCTTTGACCGGTGTATATGCACAATCCGGAGAAACTATGAGGGCAACTTACAAAGACAAAATGGAAGATGAAACAGAAAACAAAAAGACTGTAGTAGAGATTGTACCTTTTGAAGGACAAGACCAGACATGGCAGAACGGTAGCGACAGGCGTACTGAATCTGTTTTGCAGAACAAGTTTTTCACAGGTTCTTTCATGCTGGATGCTAATTACAACTACTCTTTCAACAACCCTATCGATAATACTGTAGTTGGCTCCACCGCGCTTGCTCGTCACAACGAATTGAATATTATGTATGTTGGCATAGGCGGCGATTTTAACTATAAAAATGCACGTGGCCGTGTAATGACACAATTCGGCAACCGCGCTATAGTAATACCAAGAAATGACTACAGCCCTTATCGCGGACAGTATCAACTGAATAATGCATTGCGCTACCTGAGCGAGGCTTATGCCGGCTATCATTTCAACATAGGTAAAGTACCGGTAAATGTAGATGCGGGCCTGTTCATGTCTTATGTAGGGCTTAACTCATACTATCAGGTAGAAAACTGGGAGTATCAGGCATCGTTTACATCAGATAATACTCCTTGGTTTTTTAATGGCATGAGGATACAGATATTCCCATCTAAAAAACTTAAGATAGAGCCATGGATAATAAATGGCTGGCAGAGCTATGGCAAGTTTAACAGCATGCCCGGGTTTGGTGCCAACATTACATGGTGTCCTAATGAAAATGTAAAATTGCTTACTAACGATTATTATGGTAGCGATGCTGCAATGATACCGGACAGAAAGCGTTTCCATTCAGACAACAGCTTACTGGTACGTTATTACAACAATCCTAAAAACAAAGGTATCAGCCGTATGGCATTCTCATTAACGGGAGACCTCGGTTTTGAAAAAGGTGGTGGTGTAAACGGTTTTAACAATAATGATTCTGCAAAAGGGCCTGCACAATACTTTTTGAGTGGCATGGTTTACAACCGCATATGGTTCAACAAAAATAAATTTGCATGGACAATTGGTGGCGGTGTAATGACTAACCCCGGCCGCTATCTGGTACTATATCCTACGGGCGATGCAAGCCCGCTACCTAATCCTAACGACCCAACAAAAACAGAAGGCACACACCCTTTCAGTGCAAATCCCGGAGATCAATATAAAGGATGGGATTGGTCTACAAATATAGACTGGATGCCTAATCAAAGCCTGACTGTTCGTCTTGAATATGTACATCGCGAAGCTAACGTACCATATTTCGCAGGCCGTGGTGGTGTTACGTCCCCTACAGGATATACAACAACACCAATACCTGCCGGTTGGGCTCCGGACCTTGTAAAGAAAGAAAGTAAGATAATTTTTGCAGTGCTATTCAGGCTATAGTACATAATCTTACAGAGCACCATATATAATGGAACATACCTCTTATAACAACACGCTTATTGTATGAAGCGTGTTGTTTGTATTTGGAATAATATTGCAATATGTAACACAAGTACAAAGTGAAAGAAATGAGTGAAAACGATAACAACGCTGAGCATTTTCTTGACCTTATCCGAAAATCAAGAAAGGGTAAGTTCAAGTTATATATTGGTATGGCAGCAGGTGTTGGGAAAAGCTATCGGATGCTGCAGGAAGCTCACTCACTGCTGCAAAATGGTGTTGACATAAAGATTGGCTATATAGAAACACATAACAGGGCAGACACTCTTGCAATGGTAGATGGTTTGCCTGTTATTCCGCGCAAACAAGTATACTATAAAGGAAAAGAGTTGGAAGAGATGGATTTGCAGGCAATCATCAACCTGCGTCCCGAAGTTGTAGTTGTAGATGAATTGGCCCATACCAACATACCGGGTAGTAAGCACGAAAAGCGCTGGCAGGATGTAATAGAAATACTTGAAGCTGGTATTAATGTTATTAGTGCTGTCAATATTCAACACTTAGAAAGCCTGAATGACCTTGTAAAAGACATTACGGGTATTGAGGTAGCAGAGCGGGTTCCAGATAGCGTTCTAAAAATAGCAGATGAAATTGTAAATATAGACCTGACAGCAGATGATTTAATCGACAGACTGAAGGCGGGTAAAATATATGCACCTGAAAAAGTACAACAAGCATTAGAAAACTTCTTCAAACCGGAAAGTATATTACAGCTTCGAGAGCTTGCATTAAAAGAGGTTGCCGGACAGATTGAACGTAAGGTAGAAACTCAAATACCTAAAAACCAGACCTACAAGCACGAAAAACTAATGGCTTGCATAGGTACAAACGAAAAAACAGCAAGAACCATTATTCGAAAAACAGCCAGGCTTGCCGGATACTATAATGCGCAATGGTGGGTATTATTTGTTGAAACCCCAAAAGAGAATCCGAACAAGATTGCATTGCATAAACAACGATATTTGATTAATAATTTCAAATTGGCAACAGAGCTGGGCGCAAACGTGCTTAAAATTAAACAAGATCGGGTTTCAAAAGGAATATTGAGTACGGTGGAAGAAAAAGGCATTACAACAGTTTGTATTGGCAAGCCGCATCTAAACCTGACACAAATCATACTTGCCACTAGCTCTTTCAACGAATTGTTAAATACACTGTCTAGCAAAAAGATAGACCTGATAATATTATCATAATATGCCAAAGACCATCAAAGGTAAAATAGCTTTAGGTATCGGAGCACTTTTCGTGTTGCTGCTCACTATCAGCATAGTGGCATTTGTATTTATCAATCTATTATCGCACCGTACAGAAAATTTACTGACGGCCAACTACAAGACCATCCGGTATTGCAACCAGATGATGCATGCAGTCAATACTAAATCCCTTGACAGTAACTCACTCAATATTTTTGAAGAAAACCTATTGCTGCAGGAAAAAAACATTACAGAACAAGGTGAAAGAGAAGCTACACAAAAGCTACGCCTGTATTTTGAGCTGATTAAGAAAAGACTTGACGACACTACAATCATAGACTCTGTAAATAAGCAGTTGTACACTATCGCTTTGCTAAACCAGCATGCGCTTGAATACAAAAATGAAAAGGCTCTTCAAACTGCCGGATCTGCCAAACTATGGATATCTGTACTTACTGCCATATTAATCTTAATCAGTTTTACACTAGTAGTAAATTTCCCGGGGTACATTGCAAATCCGATACGCTTACTAACGGAAGGTATTAAAGAGATAGCACAAAAAAACTACAATAAGAGAATATACATTGACAATAAAGATGAGTTTGGAGAGATGGCTTCCGCATTTAACAAAATGGCAGAAAAGCTATATGAATATGAGAACAGTAATATAAATCAGCTGATGTTTGAAAAACAACGAGTAGAAACCATCATCAACCAGATGAACGATGGCGTTGTAGGGCTGGATAGTAAAGGGAAAATCTTGTTTATCAATAATACTGCACAGCAAGTACTGAACCTGAAAGCGAATGAAATAAGAGGCAAATATGCACCTGATATAGCATTGCGAAATGATTTGCTTCGCTTCATTCTGCAAAAAGACAAAAAGCAACAACCGTTGAAGATTGTAGTTGACGGGAAAGAAAACTACTTCTCAATTGACAATAAAACTGTTGAAACAGAAGATAAAATCATTGGTGAGGTATTTATCCTTAAAAACATCACACTCTTCAAAGAACTAGACATCTCTAAAACCAACCTTCTGGCAACCATCTCTCACGAACTGAAAACACCCATATCATCCATAAAAATGAGTACTAAGTTGATTGAAGATAAACGTACTGGCTCGTTAAATACAGAACAGAAAGAATTGATAGACAACATCAATGAAGATGCAGAGCGACTACTGAAACTAACAGGAGAGTTGCTGAATATGACACAGGTAGAAACTGGTAATATTCAGCTAAAACTGCAAAAAGTGAGTCCTGAAGAAATAATTGACATTGCGTTGAAAGCCCTACACACACAAGCCGAACAGAAACAGATACATCTATCAGTAAATACCAACGAAAACCTGCCAGACATATTGGCTGATGCAGATAAAACATCGTGGGTATTAATTAACATATTAGGGAACGCTATAAAATACAGTAACACCAACGGATCAGTTAAAATTGATTTAACACTTGTGAATAATATGATTCACTTTACAGTGAAGGATGATGGACCGGGCATTGACGAAAAATATGTCAGCAGAATATTTGATCGTTATTTTAAAGTGCCTGGCACCCAACAAACGGGGACAGGATTAGGATTAGCAATATCAAAAGAATTTATAGAAGCACAAGGTGGAAATATATCCTTCTCAAACAATCCCGAAAAAGGGGCAACTGTTACCTTTTCCTTACCAATTGTATAGGAGGATGCACTCAACAATAGAATAAGGTTAAAAATTCGAAGAATCTCAAGAGCAAATACTTTCAGGAATTTTCTTAATTGCAGGAAAAAAATTATACCCAAAAATCGAACAACAAAAGGTTTTTTCTTGCAATCACACTGCTTAAAGATGTTGTTAAAGAGCAAACCGTAACAACTAATCCCATAGCAATCAGGCCATATTCATTTTCTTGATAGCTGCGCCAAAACCATCGTTGCCGTGATGAGTATATACACCATAGGCATCCAGGCTATAGCCTACTATACCGTCATTAGTCCTTATCAGGTAGATAATTGCCTGCTCTGCAGGATCTGTATCTTCTTCAAACCTGTAAATATGAATTATAGATATTTCACTGTTCTTATACCTTTTACCACATAGCAAGATAGCCCCACTCTTAGCTATCGAAAACTCATTGTCTTGTCCCTTATTCTTAAGCGAATTAAGAACCATACTGATTGTATCCATTTGTTGACATTTAAACGGTTGTTGTATCAAATCAGTTCTTCGTAACCACTTTTTATTACAGTCGATAACATCTTGAACCTTTCATTAGCTTTAATTTCGTGAGGAGAATGTGCCGGAATGATGATTGACTCTCCGGTTAAGAGCATTTGCGTGGTATCGCCGATTATTATCTCCGCTTTCCCTTCAATTACCTGAATAAAAGTGTCAAATTGTACAGTTTTATTACCGAGCGACTCTCCATAGTCGAATGAAACGGCTGTGACATTACCTGTCGCCTTTTTTATAATAGTCTTAATAACTACCGAATTAGGCACGTACTCAATAATTTCCACCACTATAAAAGCTTTAGCCTTTTCTATCTCCTTTTCTGCGTTATTCAAATTCTGCTGATCCATATTTATAAATATTGTTGATGAATGTTAATGTTATCGTGGCCATTCAAGCTAAGCATACTGCGCTGTGACTGTGGCATACAAATCAATCCCGGCTTGTAAATATCACAGATCTTCAATAGCTGTTCTTTTTTGATCGCGAAGCTTCTTGAAATAGCTGGGAGTAAGCCCTGTTATTTTTTTAAACTGATTAGAAAGATGAGCTACACTGCTATAATTAAGAAGGCGAGCGATTTCAGTCAGGTTCATATCGTTGTACAATATCATCTCTTTTGCTCTTTCAATCTTGTTGATAATAATGTACTGCTGTATAGTAATGCCTTTTACTTCCGAAAATATATTAGCCAGGTATGTATAATTATAACCAAGCTTCTGGCTGATATATTCTGAATATTTGAGCGTAGGCAGTTCATCTGAATAATGAATCATTTCAACTACTATACTTTTTACCTTCTCTATCAATATTGCTTTCTTATCATCTAATAATTCCAATCCATAGTGAGATAATCCTGTTTTTAATGCTGCGTAATCATCAGGTGTTATCTCGTCGCAAACGTCTATAATTCCCAGATCGATACTTACGTATTTTATCCCGAGTTTTATCAGTTCTTGTTTTACGATCATTTTACACCGTAAGCTGACCATATACTTGATGTATAACTTCATAGTATATCATTCAGTTGTTGAAAATATTTTATCTGGCCCCAGTATTAATATTTTCTAGTGCAATAAAAAGTACGATTTCGGAAACAAGAAGGGTATAAATAGCAACCTGTACTAAGGGTTGATTGAGGTTATATTTCCAATAAAATACGATTAGCAATTGTGAAGGTCGTCTTATTTTCCATATAAACACTAAAAATGATTTTTATTAATCACTATTAACAAAATGCCTACTGTATTGCGTTTCAGCAATGTCGTAAACACGTCCCCAAAAGCTAATCTGTAAATCATCGGCAATATCCATATTACCTGTAAAATCACTGGCATACTTATGTTAAGTATGATTTAAGCAACTATTTGAATGTAGCGTGTAATATTTTATAACCAAAACAAACAGACCTTTACAATGTGAAAGTTCTTTCACAATAAAACATTAATAAAATGCAAGAAGAAACAAAACCAAGAACGGCTGAGTTCAAGATTACGGGAAACTGGGAAAATTCTTCAAAACAACTAATGAAGAACCATCCAACGCTTACAGAACAGGATGTAAAGCTGGAAAGCGGTAAAGAAAATGAATTGCTGAGCCGTGTTGAAAAAAAGCTAAACATGAAAAGAGAAGAAGTAATTTCTCTTATTCAAGATGTTCAGTCTAAACACTAAAACTAGCTATAGAATCATTCAATGGTCTGGCTGATTCTGTATGTCCGCCTCTGAAATCTCTCACAGTAATTCATACAATGAAAATACATGAGAGTTTCAGTTGGAGGGCACCATATCCGACCGACAAAAAAACAATCATGAAAAATACAATCTACGCAATCTTAATACTTTGCCTAAGCAATGCTGCAACAGCGCAGACTATTAAACGAAATTATATGATCGGAGCAAACATTATGACAAGCTCTGTAAACATTCAGAACAACAATACAGGATACAATGCAAGCCTTCAACCCAAGCTTGGGTACTTTCTGAACGAAAACCTTGTAATAGGTATGGCTGTAGAGCTAGGCGTTGACGTTGTAAACGCTAATACAACGATGAACTACGGTGCAACGCCATTTGCCAGAATATTTGTGGGCAAAGACAATTTTCAGGACATCCCACGCCGTGTTATGTTCTTCGTAGAGGGTGGCGCAGGTTTTGGTGGCAGAAATAGTCGCTTTAAAAATGCAGATGGTACTAAAACCAATGTAACTACCAATGGCGGCATACTGTATGTAAACCCCGGCATAGATATTTTCCTGAATAAAAATGTGGCACTGGAAGTTGGTGGAGAGTATCGTCACATCGGCGGAACACCTCAGGTCAACCGTATATCCATCAATCTTGGTTTTCAGATATTCTTATCAAAAGCTGAAGGCATAAAAGTGCAGAGAGATATCATTTTGGATAAATAGTAATCCGCCTTTCTACAGATTCAGGCACATTATTACAACAATAAATCATTACACATGAAAAATATAATACTGGTATGTTGTCTTAGCTTTATTACTGTTTCGGCATATGCCCAGGCAACAGAAGGCACAGTACGACTACAAAGAACAGAACAACCTGCGGCAACAATAGAACTACCATACTCATCTGACATTGTGAAGGAAGCGCTAAACGACTATTTGTCAAAAAAAGGCAAGTCAAAAGGTACAGACCTTAAAGGTTTCACAACCTTCAGGAATACGCAAAGCATTGCCTCCGGTAATGACAATGCAGACCTCTATTTTAAAATAGAACAAAAAAGCAGGCAAGACAGAGGGTTCACGATAGTATCCCTACTATTGACGAAACCGAGTGATGAAAAGGGAGCTGCAACAGAACTGAACTATCTGAACATGGAACAAGCCAAGGCCTACTTAAATGGACTAACCCCTGCCATTGAAGCCTATAATCTGGAGCTAATGATTAAGGAACAAAATCAGGTTGTAATAAAATCTGAATCTACATACAAAACACAATTCAATAACGGTGCTGAACTTGAGCAGAAACGCGCTGAACTTGAAACACGTATTCTTGAAAACAAAACTGAGCAGGAAAAATATCAGGCTGATGTAAACACACAAAAGCAAAAGCTTACAGATTTAGTCAACCGGAGAAAATAGAATGTTCAGTTTTGAGCAATAAACAACAGTATCAACCAACTATTACTAATATAGACACACTACAATACTTACACCAATTCTAATTGAAATCTGAAGCTAACCAAAAAAACTATTATCATATCAATGAAGCTTTGAGACCGTACGCCCCCCTATATAGAAGAAGTATAAGCCCTATCACCATGAATTTCATTTATACCGACAAAAAACGCTAGCCTTTCAACTTAATAAGATAGTAAACACACATTGGTAGTATGCACAAAAATCATAGGTACATATTACTCACACAGCAAACAAGACAACATAAAAAGCATCTTTACTCAAGCACAAAATAAAAAATGAAGAAACTGGAAAGCAAAACAATATTCATTACAGGCGGGCTATCAGGTATAGGGAAATCTTGCGCCATTGCCGCTGCCAGAGAAGGAGCAAACGTTGTTATTGCAGACTTAAAGTCTGACATAAGCGATATTGTTATGGCAGAAATACAAAGGGAAAACGATGCTGCCTTATTCATTGATTGCAATGTATCTGTTTACGGGGATGTAAAAAGTGCAATAGATACTACTGTAGAAAAATTCAAAACAATTGATGTTGCACTAAACAATGCAGGCATTGGGGGTGAGCCCAATAAAGTTGGCGATATGACACAGGATGCCTGGCTGAAAGTCATTGATGTAAACCTTAATGGTGTTTTTAATTGTATGAGCCATGAATTGAGCCAGATGGAGAAACAAAAGAAGGGTGTTATCATAAACATGTCGTCGATCTTGGGCAAGGTGGGCTTCCCTATGTCATCTCATTACGTAGCTGCCAAACACGGCGTTATCGGGCTAACACAAACGGCAGCATTAGAATATGCAGCAATGGGCATCAGAGTCAATGCAATTTGCCCTGGCTTTATCAATACTCCGATGTTAGCCGAGGCGGGCATCACTAAGGATATAGACACAGAGCAAAAGATAATTGACCTACATCCTATGAAGCGATTGGGAATACCTGAAGAAATCACAAAGGGGTTCATTTTCCTAGCCAGCGATGACAGCTCTTTTATTACAGGTTCTACACTAGAAATAGATGGCGGTTTTCTGGCACAGTAAGGCCAATTTATCATACACTCAAAATCAATACAATTAATTATGAAGACAAACATCGGTATTACAGACAAAAATCTACAAAACAGCACAACTTTACTTTCCGGCATACTATCGAATGAAATGGTATTGTATACCAAAACCCGAAAGTTTCACTGGAATGTGGCAGGGGAAAGCTTTATGGAGCTACACAAGCTATTTGAAAAACAATATAAAGAGCTGGAAGAAGCTATCGATGAAGTAGCCGAGCGCATTGGCAAGCTTGGTTTCAATACTATAGGTACTATGCAAGAGTTCCTTTCGCTATCCACTATCAAAGAGCGTCCTGACAAATATGCCCAGCCCAAAGATTTGCTGAAAGAGCTGCTCACTGACCATGAAACCATGGTTGTGATTTTAAGAAAAGGCATAGATGAATCTTCGGATAAAAATAAAGATGCAGGTACTGCGGACTTTCTTACCGGCTTAATGGAACAACACGAAACTACAGCCTGGATACTGAGGCGTTATCTGAACTAATAACAGTTTATTAAAAAGCTAAACAGAAACATATGGTTACAACCAACATCTGGTCTATTGACCAAGCACATAGTGAAATCTCATTCAAAGTGAGGCATCTGTTAATATCCAATATCAAGGGGTCATTTAAAAAAATAGACGTAAGTGTACATACCAGCGACAAGAATTTTGAAACTGCAGAGATTGATTTATCGATTGAGGTTGCATCCATTGACACAGGTGATGCTCTACGTGATGAACATTTGAAAAGTGAAGATTTCTTTGATGTAAAAAATTATCCGTAGATCACCTTTACATCAAACGGGATAGCTAAAGCAGACACGGATGGTAACCAAAAGCTATGGGGCTATTTAACACTGAAGGGCATTACCAAACCTGTCAGGTTCAATGTACAATACGATGGCATTATCTATGACCTTTGGGGAAATGAAAAAGCAGGATTTTCAGTTACCGGAAAAATAAACAGAATGGAATGGGGCTTGGTATTGAATAATGGTTTAGAAACCGGAGGAGCAATGATAGGGGAAGACGTAACAATAACCTGTGAGTTTGATCTCATCAATTCTACCAAAAAGCAATTAGCAATAGAATCTGCACAATCTAACAACTTAACACTCATTAATCAATCAAACTAAGTATGCAACAAATACTATACATTATTGCCGTTATTCTTGTTACCATTTGGGCAATCGGATTCATCGGATACGGCGTAGGCGGCATTATTCACATCTTATTAGTTTTAGCTGTGATAGCAGTGATATTCAGGATTATACAGGGCCGTAGAGTTCTCTAAAATGATTGCGCCATTTTCAATGCGTACTATGGATGCACTACTAATCTTTGTAAGTATATCCGTGATATTATTAGCAGGGATAATATTTTTATGCTGAATGTATTTAGGATATATATCGCCATTATTTCGCAAGCCCTACAAGAAGACATCCCTGAATATATCATTGCAAATAATCGGAAACAGGCTGAAATTTTTAAAAAAAATACCATGGAGAAATAGCAACAGCTTACTTGTAACATATTTGTAGCGAGTTTGTAGTAGTCACTAACAAACAATTCAAGTACAATAATCTAGATACTTTTATGCTCTAAATAACACATTAAACAATCACCAGTAGATTATATCCTCTAGTAAAATTTTCAAAAATATTTATAGAAGATTAATAAATAATAGTTAACCCTGCCCCAAGCCCCATATCACTATCATAATGGCTGGATACAGCAATATATTTTGTGACGATATAACGTAAGCCTGCCATGTATTCACGATCTGTATTGACCATAAAATTCAGGCGAAGCCTTTTAGCAACAGGAATATCTTCCCTGCTCACTTGTAATCTCACCTTACCATCTCCATCAATGCGGGCATCAGCAACAAAAAGCATAGGCAGAATATATTGTACACCAGCAACAACCGTTTTTCGATTATTCTTATTGCTGAGCTGACCAAACAAGTTATATGCTTCATCCAAACGGATACCTGATTGTGCTTTATAGTGGTAGTCAAAACCTGCATATACATACCACCATTGCATTTTTCCCAAATACCGACCTACACTTGTCTCACTTTCATATCCATGATGTTCCTGATATCCCAAGTGCCATAATGTCTCTAGGCGCCAACGTTTATTATTCAACATTGCACGTCCATCACTACCGTTAGTTTCTATACCAATTTCAGCCATTAGGTGAAAGCTTCGGTCATCCTGAAATAGTTTCCGCTGTGCATACTTCGGGTCCGGGATATCAGGATTAGGAGGACTGCTTTCATAACTAAATATTCTACCCATACCACTCATCATATGATACAATATGTGGCAATGGAAAAACCAGTCGCCGCTTTCAGTGGCAGCAAATTCAATCGTATCTCTCTCCATTGGCATAATATCCAATGTATTCTTTAAGGGTGAATAAGCACCATGCTTATTCAGTAAACGAAAAAAATGACCATGTAAATGCATAGGATGTCGCATCATTGTGTTATTGAAAAGCACAATTCGAATAATTTCTCCCTTCTTTATCCATATGCGCTTAGCTTCTGAAACAGCTCTATTATCTATCGTCCAAACATAGCGATTCATGTTGCCTGTTAGATTGAAAAAAAATGTGCGTTTTGACCAATTATCAGGAAGTGTGGTTTTATTAGGAGCCTTTAACATAGCATAGTTAAGTGTTATGATATCTGAATTCCCCGTATTCATATTTTCAGCATTATGTATTGCGCTGTTATCCTTACCTATCATATCATGGCTAGCGTCCATTATCTCAGGGTACATAACGGTGTTCATATCCATCACTTGATTTGTCATTTTCATTCCCGGCATTTCTTTCATATCACCATTCATTTTCATCATACCATTCATCATCTTCATACCTTCGAAATACTTCAATTTAGGCATTCGGATTGCTGGCATACTCATGCCTTTCCCTAGCCATATAGAAGCATATTTAGTTCTGTCTTCCGGTGTAACTAAAAACTCGTAACGCATATTATCAGGGATTGTAACAATAACATCGTAGGTTTCCGCGGTACCAATAATAAGTCTATCAACAGCAACAGGTTCGACATCTTCACCATCATTAGCAACTACAGTCATTTTTCCACCAGCAAACTTCAGCCAGAAATACGATGATGCGCTTCCATTGATTATACGCAGTTTTACCTTATCGCCTTTCTTATATTGTGAAAACGTTTTTGCAGTATCTCCATTAACAAGAAACCGATCATATGCAACATCACTTACATCCATCGCAAGCATACGTTTCCATTCATTACCAATCTTTGTCCCAAAGTGTCCTACACTTATGGCTTCTGCATAACTTTGAACTGCATTTTTCTTTATTGCAAACCAGTCAGTTTGGCTATGTAAACTACGGTCAATTTCATGCGGTCGCATGTCTGCCCATTCACTAATAACTATAGCCTGTTGTTTGATATCAGGTTCTTCTCGTTTATAAAATATCAATGCACCATACATTCCACTTTGCTCTTGTACTTTGGTATGGGAGTGATACCAATAAGTACCGCTTTGAATTACAGGAAAACGAAAAACATGTGTTCGGCCTGGCTTAATAGGTGCCGTTGTAAGATATGGCACGCCGTCTTCTTTATTAGGCAATATAATACCATGCCAATGTATAGAGGTTTCATGACGCATGGTATTATGTACATAAATCTCTGCAGTATCTCCTTCTGTAAAAAACAATGTAGGTGCAGGTATTGACCCATTAATAGCAATTGCTTTTTTTCTTTTACCGGTATAGTTAACAATTGTGTCCGCTACATAGAGATCATAGCGTATTTTTTTAGGTTGCTTCGCCTTAATTATTTTTGTTACTGATTCAATTGGACTCGGCATTTCCTCTACTGTTGTCTTAACAGGCATTTGTAATTCCTTATTATGATACGTATGTTCTTCAGTATCCGTGTTCTTTTCGTGCGATGAATTGCCTGTAGGTTTGTCTTTGTTACTAGTATCGTACAAAGTATCAGCTGAGGTATTGCGTTGTGATTTACCCGAATCTTTCAATTGCTTCTTCACTAATACCATGCCGCACTTGGGGCATTTACCTGGTTGGCTAGCCCTAACTTCAGGATGCATAGTACACGTATAATAGATTACTTTTTTCTTCTCTTGTGCATATTGCGTGCCCGTTGAAAGCATTAGCAAAATCAAAAACAATATGTGTTTCATATTTATATTTTATCTTAATACCTACCCGTCTTAATCATTTTTTCTTTCATTATTTACTTATCAAGTTCTAAAGCAGTTCTTTCTGCCCATGTAATCAGCATTTTTCGCTCTGCTTCAGACAGTCGTGCAGCCGGATGAAGCAATAAGTAGGAAGCAAGTGGCATTTCTTGTTTTTTTATCACGCTTGCAATAGTTTTTAATTTATTGCTTTGCCTTCTTGGTGTATATGATCCAAAGTCGCTAAAGTTCAGTTTTGATTTACCACCTCTAATATGCCTGCTAATAAACCATGCCATCGGTTGCACTCTCGCATACCATGGATATTCAGTCTTATTGCTATGGCAATCATAACAAGATTTCTTAAGTAGATGTTGTACTTTTTCGGGAAGTGTTATAACCTTTGTAATATCTGTAGCAAGAACCTGCTCGTTATCATTACGAGCAGGCTGCCAAAGCTGGATTAATATCGACGCAATAATAATACTGATCCAAATTTTGCTATATTTTCTCATAGCGTTTATTTGAGCTTTTCCTGTACTTCACCGCATTTTGGCATCTGCCCTCCTAAGTACGGATTTCGGATATCTTCATATTCACTTAACCAGAATGCACCTTTACCTTCTGATGCCATCGGGCAAAAATCTTTATACAATGTCTGACCGGCACCAAAAGCTTTAACTAAATCGTATACGTCCTTACTTAGCATTTCAAAATGTTCACGTTGATGACTTATCTTCTCAGCATTATCCCTAATATGCGCCGCATTCTCTTTAATATCATCTAATACAAGCATATAGGCTTTATGTTTTTGCTCATCCATCGCAGCCATATCTATGCTTTGTATATCTATCAACAGACTATTAGCCGCATCAGCTGCTTCTTTACTATCATCGTCTGCAAGTGCATTTTTGAGTTTAAGGTAATTGCTCAGAATAACACTTACCGGCGATGCAGGTAATGCCAACGAATTCTCTTTAGCTACAGCACTTGTATCCGCGGTTTCATTATTCGTAGAGGCGCTATTGCAGGCCGAGAATATAGTCATAAGAGCTGTCATACATAACACTATTCTTTTCATGATTCGTTATTTTATTGTTAGAAAAAATGATTGGTATATTCTTATTTTTTTACCCGTAGTAACCGGGCATTAATTGCAACTATTATTGTGCTGATACTCATTAGCACTGCACCCATCGCGGGGCTCAATATAAACGCAGGATATAGAACACCTGCTGCCAAAGGAATTGCAATTACATTATAGCCTACTGCCCATACTAAATTCTGGATCATTTTACTGTATGTGGCTTTGCCAAAAGCTATCATGTTCACAACATCTCCAGGATCACTGTTTACTAATATTATATCTGCTGTTTCTGCAGCAACATCTGTACCAGACCCTATTGCAATGCCTATATCTGCTATTGCAAGGGCGGGTGCATCATTTACGCCATCTCCAGTCATTGCTATAACTTCTCCACTCTTCTGGAACTGCTGAACTTTTTGCTGTTTCTCATGCGGTAATACATTTGCCATATATCCATCCATATTCAGTTCAGCAGCTACTGCAGCAGCTATATTCTCATTATCTCCGGTGAGCAAATATGATTTTATTTGCATCTTTTTGAGATCCGCTATTGCTTGTACTGCGGTATCCCTGATACTATCTGCAAGAGTAATAAGGCCGACCGGATAGTCATCAATTAAAAGAAAACTGACAGTATATATAGATCGATTGATACTCTCAGGTACATTCGGGATATTTATTTGTCGTTCCCTGAAATAATTTGGGCCTGCAATCACAACCTTTTTATCGTTTACTGTTGCACTTACACCAATGCCTTGCATATAATAAAATGTCCCAGATGGCAATAGCGGCAGTTGCTTCTGTTTTAGTTTATTAAGTATGCCGCGTGCAATGTAATGCTCTGAGTATTGCTGTACTGACGCAGCATACTGCAATATCTCATCTGATGTATATTGGCTATCCAAAGAAAGTATTTGTTGAACCTCATGACTTCCTTTAGTCAGCGTACCTGTTTTATCAAAAATAACCGTGGTGATATTTCTTGCATTTTCAAATGCTGTACGATTGCGTATCAATAAGCCATGTGTTGCAGCTAAACTGGTAGATACCGAAACAACTAAAGGTATGGCTACCCCAAGTGCGTGTGGACAAGAGGTGACCATAACTGTCACCATACGTTCCAATGCAAAAGAAAGTGAAGAGCCATTTACTAACCATACAATAAAGGTCATAAGACCTACGCTTAGTGAAAAAAGTGTAAGCCAACGGGCTACTTTATTTGCGAGGTTTTGAGTTTGGGATTTAACACCTTGTGCAGTTTGAACCATGCTAACAATCTTATGTAGATAGCTCTCCTTACCCGTACCGGTGACACGGATTTTTAGAAAGCCATCTCCATTTATAGCCCCCCCGATCAGATTATCATTCACACTTTTTTTAATTGGTAAACTCTCCCCCGTAAGCATACTTTCGTTTATATAGGAATCGCCTTCTATAATCCGCCCATCGGCAGGTATTTTTTCTCCCGGCCGTATGTGAACTATATCATTTCTTTCTAAATCCTGCAGTGTGGTATCAACCACTTTACCGTTCTTTTCCAAGTGAACAACAGACGGTAGTAATGCAACCAAAGATTCTAGCGCTCGTGATGCTGCCATTCCAGATCGTATCTCAAGCCAGTGTCCCAGCAACATAATATCAATTAATGTTGCCAACTCCCAAAAAAAATCCATCCCCGGCAGCCCGAACACTATAGCTACACTATAAACATAAGCTGCAGAAATTGCCACAGCAATCAAGGTCATCATGCCTGGTTCAGCCCTTTTCAATTCATTAAAAAGACCTCTTAAAAAAGGCATCCCCCCATAGAAATAGATGAAGCTACCCAATAGAAGCAACACATACTTATCGCCTTCAAAATCCAGTTTTATACCTACCCATTGTTGTATCATATGAGACAACAGCAATACAGGCAAACTAATAGCAGTACATATCCAAAACCGTTTCAGGAAGTCTTCAATATGATGACCTTTGTGTGCATCGTGTTCTTCTATTTTATCCGTCGTTTTTACAAATGGACCACCCAGATATTGTTTACTAGACAAATCATGTGCACTATTTTTCGCTTCCGTTTCATGCATGTCGTTGTGCACATGTTTATGATCTTTCCCTCTGTGTTGCATATTGTTAGTGCTATTGAATGACCACCTTTTGTACTGCAACACCATATTTACCGGATAGTGCAATCAAGTAGACCCCTTTGGTATAATGCGATATATCAATATTGTGAGTTGATCCGTTTGTAGACCCACTATATATAATACGCCCTGTCATATCGGACATACTTATAGCTAAAGATTCTTTTGTCTGATTATTTACTTCTATTGAAAGAGTTGTAGTGGCGGGATTGGGATAAACAGAAAATGACATGCTACTTACCATATTCTCCTGCACACCAACCACATTCGGATTTTCTAAGCGTATCAGTTCCTTTGTAGTTTTATTTACAAACCAGATACGGTTATTATCATCTATTCTTAGCCCCATAACTCCAGATGCACCAGTACTGATAGACCCTTTCAGTGTTGCAGGCGTTGTTGTTACGTCATATATATATAGCTTACCATCAGCATTATCGCTTACCACAATTCTGCCTGAACGATAATCAATTCCGCAAGGTGAAGTAAGACCTGAAGAAACAATTGTTTCTGTTGTTGCGTTGATCACAGATTCATAAACGGCTAATGGCTCACCTGCGGTTGTTGGCACTGTAAGGGTACTGCCTTTTACACCGCTATTTGTTTTGAGGCGCAATATCTTTCCGGATCCACCATCTACAATGTAAAGCCAATTATTCTGTTTGTCTAGTGCAAGGTGGCTTGGCATATTAGGTTTTCTCGTTACCGTCACACCTGTATAACGATATATTCGTCCATCCGAATGATCATCTCCGCCAATCTCATGCGGCGTCGAAAACTGATACTTGCAGATATTACCATTATATCCATCAAAATACCAATATACATTGCCCGTATCATGCGCAACTCCCATACCAAAGGGGCTTTGGTGTAACATATCCAGATGACTACCTAATGGTTGACCACTTACCCAGTTATTCTGATTAATTCTGGCAAAAATTGCTGTGTCGCTTGACCATAAAGCCGGGCCCATAAACGTAGAAGATGCAGAGCCGGTATTTTTAATTTCTTGCGCAGTACAAAATGTGCCATTATTACCCATCGAAATAGCAACAGCGTTAACCATAAAGTGATCATTATGAGAGTCCCGACGAAATTGTGAAAACTGTGTTGGCTTTCCTGCATCAAAAAATATGACTACACTACCACCACCAGACTCTTTATTTAGTACCCATAACTCTCCGGGACGACCAGGGACAAAATCTAAATCATGTGGTGCCGTCAGGTTGTTAGAGGTGCTGCCAATAACTTTAAAGACATTGGATGCTGTCAGGTATTTATCCAGCTCACTTTGTGCTAATGCAACGTAACTTATACTTAGTTGCAGCAATAGAAATAATCCTTTTTTCATACTGTATTTTTTTAGTGATTAGTAATTTGTTTTTGATAACAATAATGTATTTGTTGCTGTGGCTGTTCTAATCTTTAAGGCATATACCCCCTCATATAGTTGGCTACATACAATAGTGGAATTGAATTTGGCATTCACAACAGGTACAGAATCTATATACACGAGCCTACCCGTCATGTCATAAAGAGCTAGTTCAACAATATGACTATTGGCCGAGCCTTCAATCTTCCAAGCCATATTGGCTGGATTCGGATATACTTTGTAATTGATGTTTTCTGTAAGATTAATTTTTACGGACGAGGAAGTATCTAATACTATAAAGGAGCCCATCATACCTTCATCCTCATGGTGCAATAAATGGCAATGGTACATAAATGGCACAATTGGGTCTGCGAAATCTTCAAATCTTGTAATAAACCGGACAGTATCGTTTGGCGGAACTAATACCACATCTTTTTTCCCTCTCTCATATAGTGGAGGTGGCATTCCATTAATGTCTAAAATGTAAAACCAAACATCGTGGATGTGAAACGGGTGCGCTATTTCTGTGGTATTTATCAACCTCCATATTTCAGTTTGTCCAAGCTTGACAGTATCGTTAACAACATTCATATCAAAGCTCTTACCATTAATGAGGAATGGTCCTTCAACTTCTTTATCCGGCGATGAAGGGGGTTCAGGTTCGAACAAAAAAGTACGAGACTTATTTACGCTACTTAATGGTGGCGGGGTTTGTGATATTAAAGCGGTCGGAATCGTTGTTACAGGTAGGGTTGTTGTTGGACTCACCATGAGTTTAAGTATATCGTAATCCGCTCCATTTAGCTTATTATCAACATACCCGGGAATAATACCTCCTGTAGTACCAACTTGTGCAGAACCATGTATACCGTTAGTAATTTCCGAACCGAAATTTCTCAGGTAAATAGTTTGTCCGGATTTACCGGTTAGGTTTAGCAAAATCTCATAGCGTTCACCCGGAGCAATTTGAAGACGTGTTAAAGTTGTTGGGCTATCTAATAGTCCTGCATCATTTCCAATGAGTGAGAATGAGATATTACCGGTGAATCCCAATTTAAAGCTTCTGCTAGTCGAACCGTTAAGAAGACGGAGCCGTACTACCTGTGCAGGTGCATTCAGATAAGGCTCCATAGTACCATTTACAAGCATGGTTGTGTCATCCTCTGTAGCTATAGCTATCTGTTTTAAAATATCAAACGATTTAGACTGAATAATTAATGGGAAATCATCTACTCCATATGTTCTTGGTAATGTAAGTAGACTCTCTTGCTGATCCTTTACTATAATCATTCCAGCGATTCCTTTACTTACATGTAATTCAGTTTTTTTGTCTCCATGAGGATGATACCAGAATGTCCCTGCATCATTCATCACTTTAAATCTTGGGCTCCAGCTGCTACCTGCATTAATAATCTGGTGTGGGCCTCCATCCCATTTAGATGGAAGATGTAAACCATGCCAATGAATGGTTGTACTGACTGGCAAATTATTAGTCACATCGAATGTGACACTATCACCTTTGTTAATAACTAATGTAGGTGCCATCCATACACCATTGACACCATAAGTTGGGGTATTAAATCCGCTAAAAATATTTGTAGTCCCAGATTGTATAACTAGATTGAATGATGTACCAACCAATGCTGGCGGTATATACAAGGCATTTTGTGCCAGTACCGTATTAATGCCTGTAAACAGAAGACAAACAAAAAAACTATAGCATGATATTCTCATTATTAAATATTTTAGTTGCTGATAAACACTTTCAATTGTTTGTTCACACCTCTCAGACTTATCAGATAGACTCCATCCTGATATGGCGACATATCAATAACTTCATTTTCGGTTTCAATTTTTTTAGTTAGTACATGCTTACCGTACAAATCAAAAATGACAACCTGCGTACCAATTAGTCCTGTAAGTTGTGTGAGGTATATTTTTTTCCTATTGCTATACATATTGGACTCCGATGACGGTCCTATTGCTATACTTGTCGGAAAAGTTGTAATTATCCATGTGAGCGTATCAATAAGAGAAGGTTGTTGAAGGTCCCAAACCGCATACCGAACAATACCCATTCCGGAAACAGTATAGGCGTTCACATGCAGGCTTAAAAAACCAAATTCTCCAGGGGATATCTGCGCCATCGTTCCTGAATCTGGTAGATTATTGTAACATGTGCCATTATCACAGATAAAAACATTCCATAGTGAAGGATATACAGCGGATAGCTTACTCCAACCCAGACTGAGTGTATTGGGAGAAATGGATTCCTGTCTGATATACAACAATTTCTTTTCACCTATACCTATTACAGTAATCATGGTATCTTGGGGAGATATCTTGTATTTTTTTTGAGCTATAGTAATGGTAGCGACCGTCATTAAAACAGTCACCACCACTATCAGCACACCATTCCCTCTCCTCATTTTGTAACAATTATAGTATGCCTGGAAGTAATATTATTGTTCTCCTTAACGTTGGAAATATAAGAGCCTGGTACAAACTGTGATATTGGAATCCTTTTCCTGAAATCACCTATAGGAACCTTATTGTTTACTTCTTCCCATTCAATACTGCCGGTGATGTCAACTATTTGGATTGTGATATCCGTTGTTTCCTTAACATAGAATTCAATGTTAAGGAAATCGCTGACCGGGTTCGGAAAAATTGATACGTTTGCCAGTTTAGATTCTTTCCCTGTAATACCAGTTGGGTTTAGGAATTTATTTATTTCGGTTCTGATTTTTGAAGTATCCCCTTTAGAATAGCCAGCATTACTTGCATTAGCCATATAAAGAATCTTGTGCCCTGTACCTGCTACAACAGCAATTGTAGGCATAGCAAACCCACCATAATAAGCTACTTGTGTTGCTGCAGAGTCCATTGGTATCGCAGAAATACCCAAATTCGACACCCATGTTTTAATCGTTGCACAACTATAACTATTCTGAAACCCCATGGCATAACTCATTATTTTACCAGGATATTTAGTGAGCAAACTATTCTTCAAGCCTTCTATTTCTTTTGCAGCATCTTCACAAGCTGTACAATTTGGGCCCATAAAATATTCAAGTATTACTACTTTTCCAGAGTCCAAATCTGTGAACAAATGGCGCATATTACCGTTACAATCCATACGATTGAAATCTAATGCTGTAGTTTGTGCATTGGAAACAGCTACTACTGACATCAATGCTATTGATGAAATAATTTTTTTCATTGAGTTGATTTTAGTAATTTTTTAAAAAGTACATATCGTGCAATCAAAGAATGAACTGAGTATTGCAATGCGACATTTAACTATTCTACCCCTTTCAAGTCCATTTCACAAACAGGACATTTACCTGGTTTTTCGTAAGTTTTATCTTGCTCACATCTCATAGGACATTGGTACTTACTATACTTTTTTTCAGTACACGCAACAAGTGGAATAGACAGGAATATTGATAATACTATAAAGTATGTCTTCATAAAAATTCGATTACGATAAACTAATATGTTTCGATATGCATAAAGCACCCCTAGCCATGAACCCATTAAGGTTACGGCCGATACACATATTACTATATCAAATCAGGAAGACCTCATTAAGAAGATAAAGAGGAGGGGAATAAATATCAGGAGGAGAATTATTGTGAATTGGCTTTTCTTCAACTTTGTAAGCTATAGAAGAGTTCAGATAAAAATCAAAAGAAGTTGGCACATCGGTTAGCAGCAGAGTTTGAAAACTTAGCTTTAGTTGCTCACCTAATAAATCATTACCGTTTTTTTTGAACTTGATTTTATTGTCTTTGCAACACCCCGGGGGCATTACTTTTTTCTTGCAACACTTTTTCTCATGATTATCCTTAAACGTAACGTATTTAAGGTGGCCGCCACAGTAATGAAAATTCATACTTATGCCAAACGCAGATAGCGTATAACAAACTAAAAGCAGTATGACTAGAATTCTTTTCATTGTAAGCAACTATACCAAATCTAAGTTAATTATGATAACAACGCGATATACGAGGAAGCTTTAACCAACACGTGACAATCAACACCAAAAATGGAAAATGACTGTTTCTATAACCATAAAATACGTATATTAATACCTGTCTTACTATAAACTACATCTGATTGTTAGCTTTATTTAATTCACTATAGCATTCGGCAACCAACCTCTACCCCTACGATGCAATACTTGAGAAATAACCAACTACAACTCGATCTGTCTATAATTCTTTCACATCAATCTATTGTAATCAGCGCTTAAAGTTCTTTAACTGACTTAATAAATGTAACTGTACCAAAAGCAGTATTTATATGTTTAAATTCATCAACTACTAAAAAACCTGCTGCTCTAACAAAATTGGGTAATTGTCCCTTGGCGTTAGCACGTGTTTGTTCTTCTCCATCTAATCTTCTGAAAATGGCGAATGCTATCTTGGCATATGTAGTAACAGGTTTCCCAAAATCTGCTATGATTAATTGCCCGCCAGGCTTAAGTACTCTAAAAATTTCTTTGAGTACTACGGCCTTCATATTGGTTGGGATATGATGAAAAACAAGCGACGAAACCACTGTATCGAATTTTTCATTTGTAAATGGCAGTCGTTTCCCATCATATACCAACAGCTCTACAGTGTTTTTTAGTTTTCCATATGCTATCGTCAGAATATTATCATCTACATCTACCCCCCAGATACGAATATTTGGATATTGGGTTTTTAACATCTGCGAAAGCGTACCGGTTCCTATGCCAAAGTCCAAGGCTTGTTCATCTCCCCGTAACTCTGACATATCAATAAGTTGTTGCTTTATCTTCCTTTCAGGAAATGTAATAGACAACAAAAAATCATACATACCTGTAAGCCAATGAAACCTTAATGCAGGATTAAACTTTAGTTTTTCCATATTGTTAGTTTTGTGATGACGCCACACCTATCTAGGTGTTAGGTCATCTATTATAGTAATTACACTTATAGGCTGCGGGGCCCATACCTGTATGTTTTCTAAAAAACTTCAAAAACTCATATTCATTCCGAAACCCCAACTGTTCCGCTATCTCTGCAGGATGCAGGCTTGTTTTGTACAATAATTCTTTAGCAGAACGTAAAATATTATGGCGTTGCAATTGCAGTAAAGAGCATTTAAAATATATTTTCAAGTTATAATTCAGTTGTTCTTCAGGCATATTCAATTCTTTTGAAACGACAGACTGTTGTGGTTTATGGCAATATTTACACTGAAGGTGTTTGTTGATTTGATTGTACAATCTGGCAATAAAGCGGTTTTTGTTAGTACTCAACTGTTCCTGATGATTTCTAATAATTTTCAGCAGAAGCACTGCCACTACGTTAAGTAGCAGAGAGTCCTTATGTTGTTTCAGCAAATCATTTGCATATGGGAGTATTGCATTGTATAGCTTACGGAATTCTTCTGAATGTGCTTTGTAGATGTATCTTTCATGTTCTGAGCCTTCTTCCAATGCTGAAAAATCAAAATGGATCAAGTGTTCGAGATAAGCATCTGTAAAACAGATTATAACACCTTTAACCTTTCTAAACGCCCTGATCATATGGGGTATTCCGGCAGGTACTATGTGATAGGAGCAATCTGTAATTTTATAATCCTCAAAAGCTATTTCATGAACTCCTGTGCCTTTGGAAAAAACAAAGAGTTGATGATACCCTTTTATTACAAGCTTTGTCAATCTGGATGCAAACTCGTCGTTCCAGAACAATATTTGCACATCAGCATGATTACTACCAATAGTAGCATAGCTATTTTTAGGCAACAGCATCTTAAGGATTTTTGTTAAATAGCATTAGTCTAACCTTTATAATGGATCGACACATGTCTATACAATAATTTTTCTTCAGACACAGGCTATAGTAGACGCTTTATATAAAGCTGTCAATTACTAAATATGGAGTAGTCATATAGTAACTACAAAAATCACACTAGCCTGAGATTACTAAACCTTTTTTCGGAAAACAGCCCGAAAATTGTTTGTAAAATCAAATCAATAATGAGAGAAACGAGATGTATAAAGGAAGCTTAGAGATTACATCAGGAGGGACAAAAATATGTGAGTTGAAAGCAATGGCTTTTTGAAGAACCATACAAGGACGCACTATATCATGCAGTACGGATGGTAATACAAAATCTTTGATTAAATCATTATTGGCAAATATCTTTGATTGCAATAGGCTACCCTCATCCGTCTTAACAACTTTTTGCACATCCTCACAACAGCCATTCTTTTCTGATTGTTTTTTCATGCCACAACCACCACATGGGGCATCCTCATCTTGCTGAGCGAATGCAATGCCCACCACATTACCCATGCAAACATGTAGATGAATACTTAGCCCTAAATTCAGGACAAGTATCATAATCGCCAATATGGTTGCAACTATTCTACGCATTACGTTGTTTAATAACGGTAATCGTCTAAAACAAATTGTATATAAAACATATCCTTCAGCCTATTTTGCAATGAAGAGCAAGATATATGGAAGTACTAAGCAATCCGACTGTAAACCATATTTATTATCATTATTTTTAAATATGTCATGGTTTTGACATAAGACGATTAAATACGTATGACCTGTCAATTATACACCCTTAAGACATGTCAAATAACATATTTTATTTGACATATATCAGATAAATTTAGTAACATCCCCTAGATACAAAAAGAGTTGGACAATGAATTTTACCACAACAGAAAAACGCTGTAATGCATTGAGTATAATTAATTCTTTTTCTATTATTTATAAATAGAAAAAATGAGCTAAATAAAAAAAAAACTGAAATCCTTTGGTGTAAAGGATTTGATGGGTTTTTAAGATTTAATTTGTGGAGTCTACGGAACGAGTGTCGAACCAATTGAAGGATTTTTTCTGGCGTATTTATCCCTTGAAAGACAGTGTAGGGTTGGCTTTGAACAGTTTTCACTGAGCCGATTTTTCAAACTCGTTCAAAATATAATATTTTAGAAAACTGGCGATTATTAATAATATGTGTCTGTTTGACTAACAACTATTGTAATTCAAATTGAATGTATACTTCATACAGGACTATACAAATGTATATATCTTAATCTTAAGGTATGGTCAAATAGAAAACAGGCCTTTTCGTTGAGAAAAATACATTTGCTAGCCAGTGTTTGAATATTTATAGTTGTTCATTTGTCTTGCAGTTTTGTCTATGGTTGCCAATAACGACTCCCTCAATATCAATGAGCGCGAATTATAGCGTTAAAGTTCAATCAAAGCTATTGCCCCCACTTTGGGCAATACTAGTAACAGTATTCCTCAGTCTAAATCCATTTTTACTTCTTGTCCATCTTTTTCAATCCTTACTAATTTAATATTCATTACATTGGTTGGTGAACCCCATTGTGTAACATCCATATTTTGGCTTGCACTACCTGAACCGTCAGAATTAATAGTAATATTATAAGAACCATTCGGTGTACGAGTGGTATGTGTATATTTTGTGGCTATAAACTGAACCGTTATATAGTATTCTCCTGGTTTCAGATTTTGAAATGAAAAACTGCCTTTATTATCTGTAACTTCGGTAAAAAGCGTTTGTTCTTTTACTTCCAATGGTAATGGATAAGGGCCACAACCACTAATTATCTGCCCACCAACAAGTTTTCCTGGGAATTTTTTTTGTATTGAAAGATTGAATTCTGACCACTCTTTAAAATATGGTGTATTGGGAATTAACATTACAATGCTTCCTTTTGGTGCTCTTATTTTGTCTCTACTTTTAAGACTCTCCATTATAGTTCTTGGCTTATTTTCATCCACAGTATATGCTTTGCCAGTAACCCTGGCAGTGCCTTGGCTAATCATTGCCTTAGCTTCTTCTGCATCAAACTTTGTTTTTATTGGTTGAATATCTTCTTGGTTATCTACATAAAACTTTTCACCACTACCGTTATAGACAACCGTAAGTATCCTTCTTGTTTTTTTGTCTATTACTATTTTATATGTTTCAGTAATAGTAAGTGTGTTTCTAAGCTCTACCAAAAAAACATCTAATACTTCTCCTGTTCTGCAAGAAGGGGTTTTAAGTTCTTGTACTTTTTCTATCTCCCAACGCATTACCTTGGTTCTGTAGCCTTGATCAAAACTTACTTGGGGAATAAATGCTTTATAACCTTCTTTTAGCGGTAAAATACTTATCAAAATTTCTAATGAACTTCCAACAAAAAACTTTTCTTCAATAGGCACATCAAACTTTTCTTTTTCACCATTTGCATAATTTTCTAATTCACCTTTTATTTTACTTCCAAAAACTAAATTATAAGAAAATTTTTCTGTTTCTGCTACAGCGCTCAACGGTTCAAAAGTTCTTGCGTTTAAAACAGATTTTCTTTTAACCACATCCTTTCCATTTTCTGTAATGCGTTCTTCAATGGTTATTTCCTTTACTGTCTTACCAATAGTGATAAAGCGTTTATTTGGAATTTGAGGTTTTTCGGCATTAAATAGATTGCTTACATTTTGTTCCCATACAAAACTTCCCGTGTGAAGTAGTGCGGTATTGATACTTGAGCTACTTGGTTGAACAATATCTGGTTTTTGGGCAAATCCGTGATATATATGGAATACTAAAAGAATTGATAATAAGAGTTTTCTATTGCTTTTCTTGATTATTTCATTCATATTCATAATTTAATATTATTTTTAATTTATTGTTTCATTGAGAAGTATTTACGTAAAATTATCAGTAACGATGTTAGATGTTCAATGTTTTATTATTATAAGCTTTAAATCAAGTCATTAATATTTGTGGCTACTTCTTTCAATTTTTGTTCGCAGATATAATATGCTCTTTCTTTAAATTATTTAAAATCTTCTTTGCTACTCCATATTTATTGGTATTATTCTTGTTCAGTGATGAAGGAATAATATGGTCTTTTTACTGACAATAAAAAGCAAAGGCTGATGCAACTTTTTAAATTCAATGTAGACATCCTTTTCAGTAGCATTTCCTGGGATATTCCTGCTTTCAGGCACTACAAAATCATTAAACACTTTAGTGGTTTGTTCCACCTTCATAGTATTGCAAAAAGCATAATGCACCCAATTGACATAAGGAAGACAAACTGAAGTTCCTTTCAACGGATTAATTGTTGGGAAGTTAACTTTAAAGAAACTCCACTTCAAACTAAACACTCCATTTGACAGTACATAATAAATGTATATGCCTGCAACAACTTTGTCTAATGAAATAAGCTTTTGCACTGCAGGCCAACACTTAGAATGCACGATATGAATGAGCTTCTCCATAAACTGATCAATGCAATTTGAAAGACTATCAATCACTTGACCAAAAGTGACTTTACACAATGTAAGCTACTGTTTTTTCTTAGCTCTACTGGTTTTTCTTCATGATATAGATATGCAAGTATATATACAAATAAATTTTATTATACGATATTTTTCCATTCTATCAAGGAATTGGGGTTTCTTGAATAGACCATAGATGAAGACATTTTTTGAATGTATCATTTTGTCTTCTGGTTATTTATTTATCCTCTTGTTGATATTATTGAAATAAATGCAATAAAAACAATAAAATATATTTTAAGTTCTGCCATTGAACCCTACGGGACATCGAACCCTTAAAACTATAACTTTCAATAGATTACAGATAACGATAAAAACTTGGCGAAAATATCGAAGCAACTGAAGGATTTTTTCTGGCGCATATACCCACTGAAAGACACTGTAGACTTTACTTTAACCGGTTTACATCGCGCCATTTTTTCAAACTCGTTCAAAATATAATATTTTAGAAAACTGGTGATTATCGATTACATGAGCCCGTTAGATGATAAGAAAAAGGAGCCAATATGGCTCCTTTTTCTTTTAATAAACGCGCAACTATTATTCCAACTAACATTAAGTGTATACCTATAGACAGACGATACAAGACTATGATCAAATTTTAGATTGCAAACATTTTTCAATACTGCTACTTAATATAAAATAATTCAACGCATGCAATATTGACTAATGCAATTATTCTCTACATATTTGTATTAATCCTCATGATCAATTCTACTATGCGTAACACCCCATCAAAGCATACATTAGCTATATACATATTATATATGGTATTCAGCAACATATGCTCTGCCCAAACAACTCAACAAAAAATAGACTCACTAAAGCAAGTATTGCTGGTAGCAAAAGACGACACCAATAAAGTGTTATTATTAGCTGAGCTATCTAATGAATACAGCAAGATAAATCTGGATACGAGCCGTGCATTTGCAACACAAGCACTCACACTTTCCGAAAAAAAGCAATACAGTTATGGCCAACTGAAAGCAAACAACCTGATAGGGCGCAGCTACGCACTGCAAAACAATATACCATCTGCACTACGCCACTATAACACAGCTCTGTCTATTGCCCGCATTCAGAAAAACCCTGCTCGTATTGCTATTATGGCGGTAGCCATTAGCGCGTTATATACCCAAAATGCAGATTGGGATAAAGCCTACCAATACCTGATGATAGCTAAAGAAGCGTATGAAAAAGCGGGTATCCCCTATCCAAACAGTCTCTGTATCAACATGGGCTACTACTACAGTGCTCGCGAAGACCATAAAGAGGCTATCAGCTGGTATAGGAAAGCAGTTGAAAATGAAGAAAAGAAAGCTACACACAGCCCAGACTTGGCACAACTGTATGGAAACATTGGGGGAGAATTGATACTGTTAAATCAATATCACAATGCACTAAGCTATCTCTATAAAGCACTTGCTCTGAATACTGCAATGGGCAACGACAAAGGTATTGCCTTTAATTTGAGCGGTATTGGGTCAACATATGCAGGTGCTTACATCAACTATAGCAATTTGCCGGATAGCATGAAAGATGGGCCAAAATTATTAGCAAAAGCTGAACACTACCTGTTAGATGCATTGCAACTAAATAATAAGATAGGATTACAGGATAATAAACTAGACATCTACAATTGGCTGAGCTTTGTTGGTGAAAAAAAGCAAGACTATAAACAAGCGTATATATGGCATGTAGCCTATACAAAACTGAAAGACAGCATCAAAGGCTCTGATGTGCAGAAAGAGATTGCACATGTCGAGGCCGAATTCAGAGTACAAAAAACAACAGACTCACTCAAATACTCCTCTGTTGTAAAAGACATCGAGATAAAGCGTAATAAACTACAACGCAATGCTGTTATTGCCCTCATCATTATGACAGGGCTGCTGGGTGTTTTGTTCATCAATCGTCAAAAACTAAAACACAGGAATAAACTGATAGCCGTAGAAGCAGAAAAGGAGAAAATAGAACAACTGTCGCGTCATCAGTTGGAAGACTTTACCAAAAGCATACAGGAAAAGAACAATCTTATTGAGCAGTTTACATCAGAGATAGAAAAATATCAGGCGCTGCCATGCGCCAACGAAATACCCTTACACGCGGACTACCTGTATACATTAAAACGCTCTGTAATACTTACAGATGAGCAATGGGCAGAGTTTCAGGCACTATTCGAAAAAGTAGACCCGGGATATATCGGACGTGTGCGTACTAAGTTTCCTGACATTACTGCTGCCGAAATGCGATTTGTATTACTTACCAAACTGGGGCTTAATAATAAAGAGATGGCTGCCATGCTGGGCGTTAGCAACGATGCAGTACGCGTAAGCAAATACCGCCTGCTGAAGAAGATACAATTGCCTGATGATATATCTCCAGAAGATTTTTTCAATAGCATATAATATCATACTATATAATAAATTGATTTTCATAGCGTAACAGACTGTTACGCTAATTGTTACGCAAGTTGTTACGCTAAAAATTTCTCCATATATAAACTACAGCGGTTATTTGTTCCATTGTAAAACACCCCTGTATGTATAAGCTAAATAAATATAACATCTTCACCGCATTGGTAGTGTTATGTACATTGTTTGCTTCTATAGTGGTGTTACTATACTTCTAAAACAAACACCTCTGTATGAAAAAAATGAAACATGTATTAATTGCAGTAGCTGTATTGCTATGCATGCATCTAAACACCTATGCCCAGTTATGGGAAAACCCGGTATCTCTTGTAAATCCAATTAACGGAACAGGTGGTGTTCTGGGACAATATGCTAAAATGGCCATAGTAAACGGCAACCCTGCTATGGTATGTTATGATGCCACTCATCAGGACCTTGTATATGTACGCGCAACCGATGCTACTGGAAGCAGCTGGGGTACTCCGATAACTGTAGCTTCTGCAGGTTCTGTAGGGCAATACTCAAGCCTGCAAATAGTAAATGGCAACCCCGCTATAGCGTATCAAGATAATTCCAATGGCGACCTGGTATATATACGTGCCACCGATGCCAATGGTAGCAGCTGGGCTACTCCAGTAACTGTAGCTTCTTCAGGTGATGTAGGACAATTCACCAGCATGCAAATAGTAAATGGCAATCCCGCTATATCGTATTATGATGTTACCAATGCCGACCTGGTATATGTACGCGCCACCGATGCCAATGGTAGCAGTTGGGCTACTCCGGTAACGGTAGCTTCTGCAGGTGCCGTAGGACTCTACACCAGCATGCAAATAGTAAATGGCAACCCCGCTATATCGTATTATGATTTTACCAATGGCGACCTGGTATATATACGCGCAACCGATGCCAATGGTAGCAGCTGGGGTACTCCGGTAACGGTAGCTTCTGCAGGTGCTGTAGGACTCTACACCAGCATGCAAATAGTAAATGGCAACCCCGCTATAGCGTATCATGATAATACCAATGGCGACCTGCTATATGTACGCGCAACCGATGCCAATGGTAGCAGCTGGGCTACTCCGGTAACAGTAGCTTCTGCAGGTGCTGTAGGATACTACACAAGTCTGCAAATAGTGAATGGCAACCCCGCTATATCGTATTCTGATAATACCAATGGCGACCTGGTATATGTACGCGCCACCGATGTCAGTGGTAGCAGCTGGGCTACTCCGGTAACCGTAGCTTCTGCAGGAACTACAGGGCAATACACCAGCATGCAAATAGTAAATGGCAACCCCGCTATAGCGTATTTTTATATTAACATTGGCAATCTGGAATATGTACGCGCCACCGATGCCAATGGTAGCAGCTGGGGTACTCCGGTAAGTATGGATGTTGCAGGTATCGTAGGACAATACACCAGCATGCAAATAGTAAATAGCAACCCCGCTGTAGCCTATTTTGATGGTACCAATGGCGACCTGGCATATGTACGCGCCACCGATGCCAATGGTAGCAGCTGGGCTACTCCGGTAACAGCAGTAGCTTCTTCAGGTGATGTAGGGACATACACCAGCATGCAAATAGTGAATGGCAACCCCGCTATAGCGTATCATGATATTAGCGGTAGCGACCTGGAATATGTACGCGCCACCGATGCCAATGGTAGCAGCTGGGGTACTCCGGTAACTGTAGCTTCTGCAGGTATCGTAGGGCAACACACCAGTATGCAAATAGTAAATGGCAACCCCGCTATAGCCTATTATGATAATACCAATGCCAACCTGGTATATGTGCGCGCCACCGATGCTAATGGTAGCAGCTGGGGTACTCCGGTAACGGTAGCTTCTGCAGGTGTCGTAGGGCAATACACCAGCATGCAAATAGTGAATGGCAACCCCGCTATAGCCTATTATGATGGTACCAATGCCAACCTGGTATATGTGCGCGCCACCGATGCTAATGGTAGCAGCTGGGGTACTCCGGTAACGGTAGCTTCTTCAGGTAATGTAGGGCAATACACCAGCATGCAAATAGTGAATGGCAACCCCGCTATATCATATTATAATAATACCAATTTCGATCTGGTATATGTACGCGCCAGCGATGCCAATGGTAGCAGCTGGGGTACTCCGGTAACCGTAGCTTCTTCAGGAACTACAGGGCAATACACAAGCCTGCAAATAGTAAATGGCAACCCCGCTATATCGTATTATGATAATACCAATGGCGACCTGGTATATATACGCGCCACCGATGCCAGCGGTAGCAGCTGGGGTACTCCGGTAACCTTAGCTTCTTCAGGAAATACAGGGCAATTTACTTCTATGGTGGCTAATAGCAACCATGTATTCATAGCGTTTTATTCCCCTATTGAAGCGCAACCCTATATAGTACACGGATATCCTTTTTCCTGGACAGGCACTACCAATAATAACTGGACAACAGGTACAAACTGGCAGGGCGGCAGCGCCCCTAGTAACACAGATAATATAGGCATACCTGCAGGTTGTCCTAATTATCCAGATATTACATCCGGCACGGTTAGCTGTCAATCTATCATCATCAATAGTGGCGCAAGTGTAGCGGTAAGCGGTGGTACACTGCAGGTAACAGGCAATATCAGCAACAGCGGTACTGTAAACGGTACAGGTGGTACAGTAGAACTGAATGGTACTTCTGCACAAAGCATTGCAGCAGGCACATTGAACATCAGCAATCTTATATTAAATAACAGTACAGGTGCTACTATCAGTAGTGGTACTGTAAATATACTTGGCACTTACACACCTACAAGTGGTGTGCTTACCACAGGTGGTCTACTTACATTGAAATCTACCGCCACAGGTACTGCACGCATTGCTGCAGGCAGCGGTGCAGGTGGCTACATCAGCGGTGTGGTGAATACAGAACGTTATGTACCCGGCAAGCGTGCTTTCCGTTTCTTATCGCATCCGTTTACTACTGCGCAAAGCATGAGTGCGTTGACGGATGATATAGACATAACAGGTAGTGGTGGTTCTCCATTTACAACTACGGCAACTAATAATCCTTCTGCTTTCTACTTCGATGTTATTGCAGGTGATAACAGCACTACAGGCAACAATCCCGGCTGGACGGCTTACACTGCATCTTCTACATGGGCACAGTATCAGGCAATGCGTGTACTGGTGCGTGGTGCTAAGGGCGAAGGACTGACAGCAGGCAGCTATACACCAAGCAATAATACGCTGGATATGAGTGGTACGGTAAATCAGGGCGATGTTACCGTGAACCTTACTAAAGGCAGCGGTACTGACTTTGTACTGGTAGGTAATCCGTTCCCGAGCCAGGTAAATATGGATGCACTGGCACTTACCAACGTAGGTAGCAGCTTCTATATCTGGGATGCTAATCAGGGTACACGTGGTGCTTATACATCTTATACTTTCGGTTCTTCTTCTTTCAATCTGCCTTGTGGTGGTGCGTTTGCTACTACCCTTTCTGCAAATGGTTCTATTGTGTTTGAAGAGGCAGACAAAACAAGTGGCACTGCAGGCACCATGTTCAAAACTACAGGCATGGCTAATCAGGTAGAACTGAAGCTGGAAGACAGCACTATATTCTGGGACAGGCTGTTGCTGAATTTTGATGATAACGCAATGGCAACTGTAGATTATCCTGATGCTGCGAAACTCTACAATCCTGATATGACTTTCTACACACTCAGCAAAGATGACTCGATGCTTTCTATAGATACACGTCCGTATGTAGCAAGCGAAACAATCAAGCTTGGTTTGTATGCAGGCATCAAAAAGAATTTCAAATTCACTGCACCAAATGTAAATATGCCTGTAGGTACAAAGCTCTACTTTACAGATAAACTGCTGAGCAAAACAATAGAAGTAACACCTGCGTTTGAATACTGGTTTACTGTAGATAGTAGTAGCGCAAGCTGGGGCAACAACCGCTTCGAGTTGAATACACAGGGCGAACCTACAAGCATCAAAAATATAAATGCAAGCAAGCTGAAAGTTAAATTAGTTCCCAACCCTACTACAGATAATGTAACACTGTTTTACGAAGGTGCAGGCAAAGAGCTCAACATTATTGTAACAAATATGATGGGTGTAAAAGTGGCAACGGCGAAAGCTGAAAATGTAAATGGTAATGTAACGATACCTACGGCACAACTTGCCAACGGCATCTACAACGTAACCATCTACAACGGCAGTGAAGTGATGACACAGAAACTGATAAAACAATAATCCCTTCACAACGCTAAAACATTCTCTATATGAAACAACTAAGAATAATTGCCGCATATATATTCTTCACCCTGCTGTCTGCAACAGCATATGCACAAGGACCGGGCTTTGATGACGATGTGGTTGATGAAGTACCTATTGACGGTGGCGTAAGCGCACTGGTGATAGCAGGCGCTGCCTACGGCGCTAAGAAGTTGAAGGACATGAAGAAAAAATAATGCTTAATACCAGCTTATAAGAATACTATTAAAAGTATTCTAAATTAAAGACCCCTGAAAAGCCTTACAACAGCAACTTTCAGGGGTCTTTAATTTAGAAAGTGGAGTCTGCATACAGAACGAGTATTAAACCAATTGAAGATTTTTTTTGGGCGCACATACCCTTTAAAAGACAATGTAGGCCTTGACATTTATTTGTTCCCTTAATGAATAATTCTTACGTACCTGATGTGTAAATACTAAGTACAATTGAATAGTCGTTACTAATGCTTTTTCTACGCTGATTTAAAAGGAATTTGTATGTGATTCCCATGCTTTTAAAAGTTTGCATGAGTTCCACTTGAACACGTTCAAGTAATGCTCATGCAGAATGGGGCATTTTACCCCTATTTTGACTACTTATTTGTTGATGTGATTTAAAAGTAAAAAACCTCCAAAAAGCTTATCAGTAAAGCACTTTAGAGGTTTTTATTCTGTGGAGTCTACGGAACGAGTGTCGAACCAATTGAAGGATTTTTTCTGGCGTATTTATCCCCTGAAAGACAGTGTAGGCTTTACTTTAAGTGGTTTACATTGATGCTATTTCCCAAACTCGTTCAAAATATAATATTTTAGAAAACTATCGATTATTAATAATATGAGCTTGTTAAACACCACAACAACTTGTATAAAAAATCCCCCACAACGGCAGGGGATTGTTCGTATATATTGTCTATTAAGCCTATTTCTTCTTTCTATCCTTCAACTTCTTAGCGCCGTAGGCAGCGCCTGCTATTACCAGTGCACTAACGCCACCATCCAGCGGTACTTCGTCTACCACATCATCATCAAAGCCAGGGCCTTGTGCATATGCTGTTGCAGACAGCAGGGTGAAGAAAATATATGCTGCAATTATTCTTAGTTGTTTCATTACTTAAGAGGATTGTTTTTGTAGCGTGAAGGGATTATTGTTTTATGAGTTTCTGTGTCATCACTTCGCTGCCGTTGTAGATGGTTACGTTGTAGATGCCGCTTGCCAGTTGTGCCGTAGGTATCGTTACGTTACCGTTTACATTTTCTGCTTTTGTGGTTGCCACTTTAACACCCATCATATTTGTTACTGCTATGTTCAGTTCTTTGCCTGCACCTTCGTAATAGAGTGTTACATTGTCTGTAGCAGGGTTAGGCACTAATTTCACTTTCAGCTTGCTTGCGTTTACGTTTGCGATGCTGCTCGTAGGCACGCCTTGTGTGTTCAGCTCAAAGCGGTTATTGCCCCAAGATGCGCTGCTTGTATCTACGGTAAACCAGTATTCAAACGCAGGGGTTACTTCAATTGTTTTGCTCAGCAGTTTATCTGTGAAATACAGTTTTGTACACGCAGGCATATTTACATTTGGTGCAGTGAATTTGAAATTCCTTTTGATACCTGCATACAAACCAAGCTTGATTACTTCACTTGCTACGTACGGACGCGTATCTATAGACAGCATACTGTCATCTTTGCTCAATGTGTAGAAGGTCATATCGGGATTGTACAACTTAGAGGCATCCGGATAATCTACCGTAGCCATAGCATTGTCATCAAAATTCAGCAACAACCTGTCCCAGAATATCGTGCTGTCTTCCAATTGCAGTTCTACCTGATTAGGTATGCCTGTTGTCTTCAACATAGTACCCGGAGTACTGCTTGTCTTGTCAGCTTCTTCTATTACTACAGAACCATTTGCAGAAAGCGTAGTAACAAATGCGCCACCTGCAGGCAGGTTGAAAGATGAAGAACCGAAAGTGTAAGAAGTATAGCCACCCTTCGTACCCTGATTAGCATTCCAGATGTAGAAGCTGCTACCAATGTTGGTGCCGCTTACTGCATCCATATTTACCTGACTCTGGAATGGATTGCCCACTAAAACAAAACTTGTACCGCTACCTTTTGTAAGGGTGATGGTTTGGTTACCCTGATTTACAGTACCACTCATATCAATGGTTACTGCACTTGGTGTATATGCACCGCTTGTCAGGCCTTCGCCCTTGGCACCGCGCACCAGTACACGCATTGCCTGATATTGTGCCCATGTAGAAGATGCTGTGTAGGCCGTCCAGCCGGGGTTGTTGCCTGTAGTTGTATTATCTCCCGTTGCTACATCAAAGAAGAAAGCAGAAGGATTGTTGCTACCAGTAGTTGTGAACGGAGAGCCGCCAGTGCCTGTTATGTCAATATCATCTGTCAACGCACTCATGCTTTGTGCAGATGTGAACGGATGTGCAAGGAAACGGAATGCTCTGCGTCCACCTGGTATATAACGTTGTGTATTAACCGTACCGCTGATTGTACCCGCACTATTGCCTATGCGCCCTGTGTTGGTAGCATCTGATGTGAAAGTGAGTAGACCCGCAGTAGTAAGTGTAGCGCCCGATGCTACCGTTACCGTACCTGCACAAGAGATGGAATTGCCGCTGAGGGTGCTGCTTGCCGCAAAGTTGAAAGTACCTGTACCGCTGAAGCCATTGCCATTGTTGGTAAGGCTGCCATTGATATTGGCAGTAGCGCCGCTGTTCATTGTCAATGCTACACCACTGTTGATGGTTAGTGTCTTGCAGGTGAAGCTGCCTGGTGTAGTGCTGCTGGCAATAATGGCATCAACAGATGCTGTTGGTGTGCCATTGCTCCATGTAGTGCCATTCCATGTGGTTGCGGTGGCTGCAAGAAAAGAACACCCTGTTGGCAGTGTAAATGATGGAGTAGTGCCAATGCCTACACCTATAATATCTTTTGTCCAATTGCTCAATGTGTAAATACTTGTTTTGATATTGGCTACTGTAGAAAGATTGCCTGAGCAATTGAAACGCGCATTTACTGTTTCAGAAGATATTACGCCTTGTGTTCCCAACCAAATTGCATTAACACCACCTGTAAGGCCTGTTGGCATATTACTTGAAAATGCGGAGTTGTTTGTGCCATCCCACGCAGCGGCAGTGGTTGTGACTGGATCGCTATTGGTAGTAGAATACACATTGGAGTGTAAGCCTGTAATAAATGTGGGGCTTGATGTAAGTGTACTACCCTGATAGCAGAGTATCTGGTCACCATTGAAATTGAGGCTCAAAGCACCACCTGTTACAACCAAACTCCCAGCAGAAGAACTATTGTTCAATACAGCAGTACTTGCACCACTGACTATGGTTATTTCTGTGCCTGCTGCATATGCTGCATTGCTTGTCCATTCAATATCGGTTTCGCCAGTTCTGAATGCACTACCCAACCAACCGTTATCTGTAAAGTGGATAGTAGTGCTCGGGTCGATTGGAGCAAGTAATACAAATGAAAACTGGTCAGGTATCGTTCCCGTATTATTGAATATATAGCCTGTGAAAGCAATGTCACCGGCACTAAGTGTCGTTGCTGCAGTTGCGACAAATGATAATGTATTCAATAGCGCTATGATAACTATTTTTCGCATGTATGTTATGTTAACTTAATAACAAAGCTAAGTCTGCACAATAGCCATAACGAGCCATTTACATGACTGATGTAGCCAATTCACAAAACTACTACTCACACTATTCCTGAAAAAACGATTATGTAGAATGAGCTTACTGAAAACCTGAGAGAAGTATAGTATGTCTGGCACACAAAAGATGGCTGCTTTTGTCGACAGCTTGGCTTTTTTAGGTTTAACGAAATGAAGCGTTAAGACGTCTAACATTATACATATTATTAACCTCAAAAAATAAAAAAAATGAAAACAAAATGGTTTGTGTTGGTATTCATTATTCTATTCAGCAATACTTTGGTAAACGCACAAGAGTATAGCTTCAAAACTATTCTTGAAAACAGGTATAGTGGTATTACAACACAAAAAGTACTTGTACAATCTATCAGGCCAAGCGGTAAATATGCAGTAGTGACAATTGATCAGAATGGCTATGATATCATCATTAGTCTTCTAAATAGTAAGGGAAAGTACCAGAAATCTGTAAAAGTAACAATACCGGCACCCGCATCAGGGCTTACTACAGAAAAAGTTGATTTAGTAGGGATACATCAAAAAGGTAAAATCTACCTGACACTAACAGGGTGGTATACTGTTAATGGCCAGTCTTTCGAACACCCCGTACAATTATTGTTTGATGAAGAATTGAATGTTTCAGATGCAAAATTTGATATTATTTCAGATACTAATTATTCAAATACGGTATACACAGTTTTTGATACTGATTATAACGATGTATCAGGAAATAGCTACTATGTAGGCAGGGCGACCGTACTTAGCACTACACCTAACAAGGTGTATATGTATGTTGCAAAACTTGACTATAATGGCACTATTATCTGGGCAAAAGCTTTACCTGAACTGTTTCCGGTATATGGCATTGAAGTAAATGCTAATGATGAGCTATTCATCTATGGTACAAGTAAACTTCGCGGTACAGGCATTAATGATTCACTGAAGATAGTTAAGCTAAGCCCGGCTGGTAATGTTCTTTTTAATAAACAATACTCTCCTAATAAAAATCTGTTCTATTATTTTCACAGTGCTTACAATAATCAGCTAAACAGGTTATGTCTATCAAGCCAACGCGCAGAATTAGCGCAGGGTAGTAGTACTGAGTGGAGTTCTTATTATTACACATTCGATGGAACTACTGGCGAGATGTTGCAGAATAATTATTATTACACTGATAAGACATATTATCCTTATTTGACCGGTCCTGTATTCAATGGTGTCGTAGCCTCGCCACAAGATTCTTCTTGGGTTTTCTTGATGAATAATGTTAATCCGATTAGTCCTTTTGTAGATAATAAAAATGTCGGTCTGATGAAGGTTGACCATAATGGAAATGTTGTATTCAATGCTATGTATGATAATGATGACAGCAGCTTTACATTCTTAGGTAGAGATAAACTGAGCGCTACCTTTGATGAAGGATTTGTAATGGCAGGTTATAGGAAAAACTCGAATAATCAAACATCTGTTTTTATAAACAAATTGAGAAGTGATGGCAACATGCAGTGCGCATCTAGAAATACACTGACATTTGAAAAGCGTTCTGATAATATTGTAACAGTAGATGCAGGGCCTATTATTACCTATGATTTAAATGATACTTTCAAATTTCTACCTGTAACTACAAGTCCTGTAACGCTCAATTCATCTATTGTATGTTTAGATTCTGCATATACCCACCATGGCTTAGGGTACAATTCTATTGTTAAAAAGAATATTGGAATAGAAATAGACGGTAGTAATATTTTAAGTCAAAATGAAATACTTCGTTTAAAGCTCTCTAATGTAAGTAGTGCCAAGTTTATTATATACAATAGTTATGGTCAAAAAATGACTAATGGCGAACTTAAAGAGGGTGCTAATGCCATTGATATTGCAGGATACATGCCTGGTATGTATATCGTAAAATCTCAATACATGGACGAAGATAAGAGTTTGAAGTTTATAGTGCACTAATGCCAATAATCACGATTAATGTAACCCTTAAGATATATTTTATGAAAAGGATATTAAGCATATTAGTACTAACAGTAAGTGCGTCAGCTGTTTTTGCTCAAGCGCCGACAATTAATGCTTCAAACTATTTTAAGGTAGGTAAGTGGTATCCATACAAACTTACAATGGATAGTATTTTGTGGAAGATGTCTCCGGGCAACGGAGGTGCGAATGTAGTTTGGGACTACTCTGCAATAAAATGGTCAGACTATTTTTGTATCGACACTACGTATGCTTTAAACCCTGTAGGTACTCCAAAGTTTGCAACCTGCGGCATTTCAGCAACAGACACAGCAAATATTTGTTTATTAAACAAGAGCCCGCTTTATTCACGTTCAGACGATTACCATTACTATAAAGTAAGAAATGGTAAAATTATAGAAATCGGTTATGATCAAGACAATGGAGTAGTAGAAGATATCCAGTTTCAATTTTCAAATTGTATGCTGGAAGGTCTGTTACCATTTACCTATCTGACTTCGAATACCAACTTGTTTAGGGGTACTTATTACAGCCATCTTGATGGGATACATACAATAACCGGTACTGATACAATAATAGCAGATGGTTATGGTATGCTTAAGATAGATAACACTGTGTATGAAAATTGTATTCGCTTGAAGCATATTCAGAGTAAGACAGATAGCAACCAGCTAAGAGGCATTCACGTAACAAAGAATATTAAGTATACATGGTATAGTCAATCTAAGGAAGGGCCAGTATTAATCATGGAACAAGATGCGTCTCCAAATACCTATAAGAACGGTTATTTTTCAGCAAGTTACTATTACCCGGCAAAGTATACTCAAGTGCCTGTTAATACTTCAGTTGGTGTATCTTTTTATCCTAACCCCGCAACCGACTACGTGTATGTTTCATTTAATGAAAAGCCTGTTAAGTCATCTATCTCTATAAATAACAGTCTAGGGCAGCAAGTGTTAGAAGAAAAGCTTGCAGGTAATGTGAATGGTATAAATGTATCAGCTTTTCAACCTGGGGTTTACAATTATATTTTGATAAATAACGGAATATTGCTGCAAGGTGTTTTTGTTAAACAATAGTACGTGTATAGTAATTTATATGTATTATAGCTTGTGTAAGAGTAATCTTTGAATAATATGAAATTGATGGTGGTTACTACTTTAGTTATGGTGGCACTATCTGGTGTAATTTATTTAATTGTACCTGGTATTTGGATACCTATTACCATACCCTTTACGTCAACAATGACTATGAAATTGAGCCCAGTAAAAGGTTTTTTACTGGGCTTTTGCAGTATGTCCCTACTTTGCATGTTGTATACAGTTGTTGCAGGTACAAGTCATCATCTAATGTTGCCGTTTATTGAAATAGATTCAACTGCAATTATTGGTAAATCACTTTACTTATCAATGAATATATTGGTAGTAGGTTTTATTGGAGCTGTGTCCGGGTTGTGTGGCACAATACTTAATAAGTATCTAAATAAAAAGGGTTCGCAAAAGTGATTCATATGTATTTCTTACTCAAAAATACCCGGTCATAAAGGGTTAGTAAGAAGAAGAAAAAAACAATCAGTTCTATCAAAGATTTGTATGCGATTAAAAAACTCTCGGAGTCAACTGATTTTGAGAGTTTTATTATAATAGTTTTTTGTTTGTTTTATCGAGGTAAAATTTATGCTCTGTAGTTAGAGTTATGTTTTTTGTACATACACCTGCCGCATATCTCTTTGTGTATAGTCATACCACAGAAAATAGATATTATCATTGTATAGCTCAATGTCATCCGGATATGGGTGTTCCAATTTAATTTTTTGCTCTTTTAGTGTACCATTAGAAAGGTCAATTTTTTGCAGATAATGCCATATACCGTCATCATATGTATCAAGATAATAAGTATTGGTTACACGGTCTTTTATTACTGATGTACGTAGTATGTTCTTGTATTCAAAATTGAGTGCTGTCTGCTTTATCAGATTTCCGTTCTGGTTATAGCATAGTATATGATTTGTAAGAAAATCGAAAATAATCAACGTATCATTTTGGTCAAATACTGGTACATTTACTTTTTTCAATGTAGACTTGTCGCACAATAATCTTGTTGAAGCATATTTGAATGCAGTTTTATAGTCTCCCATCGACAGGTAAAAGTTTGCTAATGCAAGTTCTTCAAGGCTGGCTCTTACCAGCGTAGAATCACTAACCCTTGTCAGTTTTTTGAATTTTGCACTATCCTGATTATAAGCATAGATGTTTGATGTGAAGAAATTTCTGTTGTAAAACTTATAAAATAATGTGTTGTTGATATGTGCCTGGCATTGTTTGAATGATTCTAAATATGTTGAACTGTATTTCTTATTCAGTTGTATTGTGCTGTCTGCTGTCAATGAATAAAAACATCTTGGTGTGATCAGGTAGAGCGAGTCAAGGCAGCTTTTGAATAGCTCTACCGGTTCAGTATCAATATTAATAGTATGCAATACTTGTCCATCAATTGTAGTAAGGTATAGTTTATTTTTGTTGCCCATACTACCATAATTTGTAGCAATCACAATTTTGCCTTTGTGAAAAGCATAATCAACTACATATTCATTCTCTTTTTGTAAAATATTTATAGGCTTGTTTTTTACTATTACTTCTTCAAGATTTTTTTCGAGTAAACGTAACGCTACGATACTTGTATTGGGGTAAAGAGTATCCATCATATAATTTACGGCATACACAATTAAGTATGGTTGCTGGTCAGATATATTCGATTTTAAAAGTATACTCCCGCTTCTGTTAGATTTAGCCACAATGAACCATCTATTTTTAGTATTAATACTCCTTCAATAGGACTATTGGTAGCTTTGTCAATAACAAGTACGTTTCGCAGAGTATCTGCTTGACTATACGAAGTATTATAGAATAGGCAAATTGATATAAGGACGACAAGATAACGCAACATACTTGATACTATAATTTATGCTAGCTAAATTTAGTAACAAGATGAATGTAAAAAGTGGACACATAGTAAACTTGGCTTGATATGTCTCTATGTTGTCTGTAGTTGTTAATGAGAAAACATTCAATTTAGCAGTACATAAAAATCGCTGATATGAAAAGGTTTATTCTGTTAACCTGTTTTACAGCAATTACAGTGCTGAGTTGTAATAAAAAAAATAATGACACCGTAACCATTAAAGACGATGCCGTTATAACAACATCTGCAATACTGAACCTACCCAATGACCCATATAATTATGCCAATGAATCTTATCCTTCACACATACAGTCTATCATTAGTGCGTTTGATAATACGCCTCTTAATAATCCAATTACAAATCATGGTGCCACATTAGGTAGGGTATTATTTTATGACAAAAGCCTATCGCTAAGCAAGACAGTATCGTGCGCGAGTTGTCATAAACAAGAGATTGGATTTTCTGACTCAAAAATAAAAAGTTTGGGACATGCAGGAGGCACTACACGACGCAATAGTATGCCGTTGCTTAACCTTAGGTTCTACAGGTCTGGCAAGATGTTTTGGGATGAGCGTGCTACAACATTAGAAGAGCAGGTGCTATTACCAATACAGGATAATATTGAAATGGGGCTAACGCTGGACTCACTTATTCATAGGTTGAATAAAACAAATTACTATGCTTCATTATTTAATAATGCTTTCGGTAGTACGGAAATAACTGCAGACAGAATATCGAAAGCATTAGCTCAGTTTCTTCGTAGTATAGTTACCTACAGGTCTAAGTATGACAAAGTGCAGCAGGGTATGGCAACGTACACACCTCAAGAAGAGGAAGGCCAGATGTTTTTTAATAGTACAGGGCCATTAGGTGCATGTGCAGATTGCCATGCAGGTGGCGCAGTTACTAATCACTTTCAGCAAGCAGTCATTCCGATTAAAAACCCTGCAGACTTTTTCAATACAAATGATTTGGGCGTGTTTGAAGCAACACAGAATCCCGATGATTCTGCGAAGTTTAAAATACCATCATTACGAAATGTGCCTATGACGGCTCCCTACATGCATAATGGTGCTGTAGCCACTTTGGATAACTTATTTAATAGTAATTATCATAAATTTCAGCTTAGTGCAATTCAAAAACAAAATATTATTGCCTACCTCCACGCCCTTACTGATGAAGAAATAACCCGTGATGTAAGGTTTTCTAATCCTTTCAAATAATATATTTGTCATTAGTTTGTTCATTTGTTCTGTTTAGATTTCCTGTATTGTAATGAAGCGAAAAATTGTTTTTCTGGTATTGCCACATGTGCATCTGATGGATTTGGCAGGTCCTGATCAGGTGTTTAATGAAGCAATCGGTTTTAATGTACCGATAGAAATATTGTATTGTACAGTTGCACAACAGGTTAGTACATCGGCACATATGCCAATAGGAACTCTGAGCCATTTTTCATCATTGCAATTATCAGCCAAAGATATGTTGATAGTGCCAGGAGCAGAGGTTAGCTATCTATTATCAGATGATTTCAGGAATAACCATGAATTGCATCAGTGGATAAGACAATGTAAAAGAAATGATGTGCTGATATGTAGTATCTGTAGTGGTGCTTTTGCATTGGCACAAAGTGGTGTGTTGAATGGACTGAGGTGTACAACGCATTGGAAGCGGACAAAAGAATTGCAGGAATTATACCCTTCGATAAAGGTGGAAGAGAATATACTTTTTACTGAAGATGACGGAGTGTATACTAGTGCTGGTGTTGCTGCAGGTATAGACCTTGCCTTATATATATTAGAGAAAATAAGTGATAGCTATACATCCCACAAAGTAGCCAGAGAACTGGTTGTGTATACGCGTAGAAGTGGTAATGAACAACAGTATAATGAGTTGTATAGTTTCAGAAACCATATTCATGCAGGTATACATAACGTACAAGACTGGCTGAATGAAAATCTGCATAAGAAAACTACTATACGGGATCTTGCCGCTATCGCACATATGAGTGAGCGTAATTTTACCAGAACATTTAAAAAAGAAACTTCGGTAACTGTAAACAAGTATATCACAACCTTACGCATACAGCGCATACAGCAATTGCTGAATAATCCTGATGTCTCTAATAAAGAAATTGCCCGTTTATGCGGGCTCAAGAGTGAAAGACAATTAGCCAGACTAATAGCTGCAAACAAGTAGAAAAAGCTTTGGCAATTTATATGTGCATTTGTCAAGGTGCCCATTCATAATAATTATGCTCTTCATCAAGCAAGAATGATGTAGACTTATAAAGGCTGTTAGCTGCAATATTATTCTTTGCAGTTTCAAGTATCAATGCACAACTGGAGACTTCAACGCAGTGTTTTTTTACAGCCTCTATCAGTAGTTTTGATATGCCTGTGCCCCTATAGTCAGGAGATACAAACAAATCGTTCAACAATAACAGCGGTTTCATCCTTGTAGATGAGTATAGAGGATAAAGTTGTACAAATCCAGTAATAATATTACTGCTATTGACTGCTATGAATATTGTAGAAGCATTATATAAAATTAGCGTGCGCAAAAAAAACGTAGCACCTTCTATGTCAGAGTTCTTTTTATAGAATACCCTGTACTGGTCGAATAAAAGAGATAGTTGCACAATATCTTCTTCTATGCACTTACGGATTATCATACACGTTATTTTATAAGCGGATAATACTTTTCTTCGAGAATATTCAGATGCCATCTTTGATGGCCTGGCATACAAAAACCAATTGATGCTACAGAGTATTCTCCTTTGAAGCCCATACCTTTTCTTTCCAGCATTTCTGGGGTAAAAGATTCCATCATTGCTTTGAAAGAAAGACGTGTTTGCATTAGCTCTGTTATAAGACTATTAAGTGATCTCTTATTTGCATTAGACATCATTTCGTAAGCGTCTTCATCAAAAGATAACATGCGTTGTTTTTCTCCCCTGGCAAAAGCCAATGCCCGGTACGTGAAAATTCTTTCTGTGTCTATAAGGTGTTGCAGAATGTTTTTTACAGTCCACTTACCAGGGGCATATACCGTGTCCCCCAATTTTTCCCAAATGTCAACAGGGAACTTGTAGATTTCATCAATACTTGTCTGGATGGCTTCTGTAATATGTACATCGTCGCATTGCAGAATATACCTGTCAAAATATTCGGGTAGTTGTTTTAGTTCAGATCGTTTCATGTGTAAATTTTAGCAAGAATACATACTACTCACGTACGATTACAGACAAAATAAAGCATTATATAGCCACTAGTTTAGCTTTCTTCATAATATATAATGGCTGTATGAGTCTTGATTATGACTATATCGGTCAAACTTACAGTTATAGTTTTGTGTATATCAAAGTATTGCTATTATGTATACGTTATGTACAAGCCTCAAACTTATTATTTGCTCGATTTTATCAGTCCTGTGCAGTATATCTTATGCGCAAGCGCAAAAAAAAACAGAACAGCTCGTGATTATAAAGGATAAAGAACTAATAGTAAAACCGTCTGCTTCATCTTCTGAAGCAGATTTTGATTTTTTGCAAGGCAAATGGAAGGTCCAAAATAAGATGCTGAAAAAAAGACTGGATAATAATAATGAATGGATCGAGTTCGAATCTACACTGCATCTGACCAAAGTATTGACAGGGTTGGGTAATATTGAAAATTTTTATTCAAGCTTTAATGGTAATGATTTTGAAGGAATGGCGATAAGATTATTCAATTCTCAGACCAAACTTTGGAAGGTCTACTGGGTAGATATAAATGGCTGTACTATGGATGAACATCCGGTTACCGGCTCTTTCCAGGATGGAGTAGGTAAGTTTTACACTAAAGACAGTTTTAATGGAAAGGAGATAATTGTATTGTATCAGTGGGACGCTACTGATATTTTACATCCGAAGTGGTCGCAGGCCTACTCTGAAGACTATGGACAGACTTGGGAATTCAATTGGTATATGGTGTTAACTAAAAACTCCTAGCTTTTAGAAATTACCACATCTAGCTATAGATATTAATTCTAAAAAACTAGATAAAACTAATGTCCATTAATTTTACAGTTGCTTATATTACCGGCGTTTTCAGCATCTAATATCACTCTGAATTGAGCGCTCCAAGTAGGTATTTATAAGTATTGTTCTAGCGAGTGAAATATTGACGAAATATATGATTTTCTGAAAAGCTAATTTCTCATTCTGTTTGTTGCTAAGCTATTTCAATAATTCTTAGTTACATAGATACCTGTGTATATTTTTTGCCCTCATTCACATAATAAGTACACAATAGCGGTTTAGTTTGTAAAGTGCAATTAAATAGCATAGTGCTTAAAAAGCAACTATGCTACCCAAAATATTTATTAGAATCTATACCCTAGATGAAACGTGAATCTAAACGCAAAATCAGGACTTATTGTATTTTTATATCCCACCATATTACCTCCTATAGCTAAATCACTGCCTATAAACACATGTTTTGAAAACATTATGGTAATAGAGTTGTTAAATACCAAACCCGCCTCATATCTTGATGTGAATTGTGTTTCAGTCTTTTCGGATTGGCTTTCTGCTAATCGCGTGTTTGTTTCGCTAGAAGCATTTTCTAAGAGGCAGCTACAATTACTGTTACCAACACCAGTTGAAGCACTAACACCCATACCATATACCATCCGATGATTTTTGCCTGCAGGATAGAATTTAATGCCCGGGTATACGCGGAGCATTCTTGTCTTTTCTTTAGAATCACAAGGGTTGCTATTGCCAAAGGAGTATGAAATAGGTAGTGTAATACTCCATTTGTTGTCTATAAACTTTTCATACTGAACGCTAAAGCCTCTTCGCGTTGTTTGTGTTACTACAAAAGGAGCAACAGAGATATAGTTTGTAGCGTTGTAACTATCCTGTGCACTTGCTTCATAGCACATCATGGAAAGCATCAATAAAGCTATTCTTTGCATAGTATCAGATTTTATGTTGTAAACGATTAGCAGCAAATCATATTGTAGTAAGGCAAAGTAATCTAAACTTATTGGCCTTGAATGTCTATTAAATGACCAACTATGGCACATAATTACATCACTCATCAAGCTGCAGTTTTGCCAAAGTTATATAGACTAAAAATGTCCTACTTTTGTCTGCTTCTTTCTTATCTAAAGCATAATAATTGCAGTCTTAGATAATTATGAAAGTGAATGCTATTCTGATACTGCTAATAATTTTGCTCTTTGATGCATCAGCACAGAACTTAGTGCCTAACCCTAGCTTTGAAATGTATAATAATTGTCCAATAGGGTTGGGAGATATCTCTTATTCACCGGCACACAGTAGTTTTCCAGGAATTAAAGATTGGACAAATCCACACAAGATAGCTACACCAGACTACTTCAATACCTGTGCTTCTATAGTATCAGGTGTTAATCTTCCTAATAATTATGTTGCCACAAAGAACGCCAGAACAGGAAGCGGAGCTGTAGGGTTATATGTATTAGCTAATAATCTGGCAACTGAATCTAAGTACTCGGAAAATATTCAATGTAAATTATCACAAAAACTTAAAGCAGGGGTTAAGTATGAAGTTTCATTTTACGTTTGTTATGCAAATTCTACTGGCCTTAACATGCTTCATGATTTGGTTGCAGTTGATAATATAGGTGCATCTATAGACAATTTCGCAATTGCCGATACTAGTTCGTCAAAGTTATACTTAACTGAAAGTTACGAGGTAGTCAATAAAAGTGGAAATTTTCTTACCGACAGTATTAATTGGACAAAAATAACAGGATATTATATAGCAAAAGGTGGCGAACAATATCTTACTATAGGCTATTTCGATGACGGATCTCCTCAAAACTATACCTTAGTTTCAAGTGGACCAGGACTATCTCCAACGATACGTGCTTATTATTTTGTTGATGATGTTTCATTAACAGAAGCTATAGTTTGTGACACAATATTTAAAACAAAAGACACTATAATCTGCAATTTTGAACCATACAGTCTACAGCTATCATCCACAAAAAATAGTGCTGTTTACAATTGGAGTAACGGTAGCACGGCTCAGCATATAAACGTCGACTCTGCTGGTATCTTTTGGTGTGAGGCAAAAACCGGTTGTAATCTTACTGTTGATACTTTCAAAATAAAACCTGCATTGAACCATTCAGGGAACATAAAGGATACATTAGTATGTGAAGGCGTCCCATTCGTATTGGAAACAGATAAATCGGATAAATACAAATGGAACACAGGAGATTCAACCCAGATAATAACAAAGGGTAAAACTGGTCTTTATATCTGCCAGAGGTTGAAAAATTGCCATATAGAAATCGATAGCTACCGTGTTGCCTTTCATTCTTTCAGCATACCAGAGTTGGGAAATGATACTATAATTTGTAAAGGAGATTTATATACACTAGGCAAGCAGTTACCTTTTGTAAAGTATAAGTGGAATACTGGCGACACAACTTGCTGCATAAATATATTACGCGATGGAAACTATAAGCTTACAACTTATAATACATGCTTGAGCTATTCCGACTCTGTAAGCATTGGTTTTACACAGTGTGATAATTGCTTTTTTATTCCAGATGCCTTTACTCCCAATGGAGACGGTAAAAACGATTTATTTGGCTGTATATCACAATGCGAGTTTGGCAGTTTTTCCATTTCCATATTTAATCGCTGGGGAGAACAAGTATTTGTAGCTAACAATATATACGACAAATGGGCAGGAGATTATAAGGGGACATATGCTGAAATGGGCACCTACTATTATATTATTAAGTACAGGGTATTTAAAAGGCAGAAAATAGAAATTGCTAAAGGCTCTTTTATTTTGATTAGGTAGTAAAATAGAAGGTTATATTTCTTTATAACGGTATGATAGGGGCTTACAGATAACTTGAGATAGTGATTCATTGTTCTTCAATTTTAATGTCATTAAACAAAACTATAGTTCAACAAATTCAGTACTTAAACCTGAACCTAGTTATAAAAATTTTCAGGTAAGACCATTTTAGCATTCACGAAGATATACCTGAAGTATGTTGAGATTGTGTGCTGACGGTAAATGAATATAAATAATAGCTCTTATACCCCTAGTCTATCTTTTGTTCTATTATTGGGAGGAAGTTGTACAATTGGAAGTGAGTGCGCAACGGTATTGTAAAGCTAATTATTAATCCAAGCTACAAAAAGTAATTCAAAATTTTATAGTGTTGATTGCATACTGAGCCTGTGCTCCAATTGTTGAATAATCAATATTAATTTCTGTAGCCCTACTATAGTTCTTGTTTATTAAGCTGTATGTTTTAGTGCTTTTTTCAGACGTTGATTTGTAAAATGATTAGCACAAAATCTCTCTGATTATTTTGGGTTAATCCCTGAGTATATTAATGATAATCATTTGTACACTGGATTTGAATTCCTGAAAAACATGCCCTTATTTGACTGTTTATTGGCTTAAATCAACCCTTTAATTTTCTTTTTTAAACACGTCTTTGTAATAAGAAATCATAAAGACATGAAATTTCCTTCCAAAGGATAATACATGTTTAAATGTTTCTACTTCAAATGCGACTATGAGATAGGAATATAGCTTTAATACTGGGTTAGAAATAAATATGTGGCCGCTAATTATTGATATAAGGCCAAGCTTAATTTCATGCTCAGCTGTGATTTAGAATTATTTTCTCACAATCATAATAAAATGAAATCTAAAATGAACAAAATTTTCGCTTTCGCTGCAATGCTAATGCTGACTAAAATCAGTTCGGCGCAAACTACATCTTTACCTTATAGCACAGGGTTTGAAAACAATAATCCACCGTCATGGCAAGTTTTTCGAAAAGGTGCACAAGATCCGGCCAGCATCTGGACTTTTAATTCAGTTGGTGCATACGCTGGAACAAAGTGTCTGTATCATGGTTACCCGACAAGTGGATCAACTGCCACAGATGATTGGTATGTATCCCCACCGTTTGCTTTTACTGCTGGTGGAAATCTTGATTCATTCAGGGCTTCATTTACAGGTTTAGGGATGCCAGACATCGGTGATACTGTGGCTATATACCTATTAAAAGGTTCAGCCGACCCCGCCCTTGCAACTAGCAAGACGCTTCTTCTTGATTTTCGTGGAAGTAATTATCAAACTGGTATAGGATGGAGGAAGTTTACCGGTATTACTATCCCCAACACTCTAGGCACCAGTTACATTGCATTTAGGTATCGGACAGTTAACAACTGGATGGACGTTAGCTTCGACAATTTAAGTGTCAGTGGCAAAGGAGGCGCATCAGGGGTCTTTGACAATTCACTTGGCGGTAGGCTTTTTAAAGTTTCAACTAGCCCTACATGTGCATCGCTAACGATTGAAAATGCTATAGGAGCAAATGCTTCATTGCTCAACAGTAATGGACAACAAATGTTACAGATAGTTTTGAATACAGAAAATGTCACTACAGACATTAGCTCTTTACCTGTAGGCATTTACTTCCTTCAACTCAAGGATAAGCTCGGCAATCACAGTATAGTCAAGGTCTTAAAGAATCAATAGTTTGAAACATTTATTTCTTGGGAAGCCTGCAAGTAGCGGGCTTTTTATTTCAACTCATACTTAATATTAATCAATGCGCTTTAATCTTGTTTGCATTGGCCTTATTATGTTCTGCTCTACATACGCGCTTATTAGCTTTGCTAGACAACGTTCAAGCACATCTGGTGCGACAAAGAGTATAGTTATACCATTTACACTTACACCGCATAAAAGTATTGTAGTCCGGGCATTACTTAATAAAAGAGATACAATTCGGCTAATGTTCAGTACTGCGTCTGACGGAGTTTACCTCATCAAAGATGTGACCGGTAAATTAAAATCGCTGCGCTTCAATAGCGTACAGGACACTATCAGCAGTTGGGGTAAATCTGTAAATCTTTCTAGAAGCAGTGAAAATAATACGCTACAAATTGGCGACAAAGTCTGGAAGAATCTACCAATCACTGAAGACATAAACTCCAGTTTTGAGACAGATGGCAAATTCGGCATGGCTCTGTTTGCTGGTAAGGTTGTAGAAATTGATTTTGATAGGCTTCTAATTATAGTTTCAACAAAATTACCATTTAAGGTCAAACAGTACAAAAGACTGAAGTTATCCAATCTTCAAGGTCTATCACTTGTTGAGGCAACTTGCAAAACAATACGATCCAGTACCAGACGTCTCTTTCTCTTGCATTCGGGATATGATGGCGGTCTTTTACTTGCCGATTCTTGTGAACAGGAACCATGCCTTCAAGATGAATTACCGAGTTTAGGTGAACAAAATTTGGAAAATGCTTATGGTGAAAAAATCCGAAGTAGGCAATCTGTAATGCCTACATTTATTCTTGGTGATTATGTATTAAACAATATACAAATTGGTTTTATTGAAGGGCTATTAAACAATCGTCGAATCAATGTTGCAGGGAGTGAAATTATCATACGTTTCAATATTATTATAGATGCAAAAAGACGAAACATATTCGTACGCCCTAGTCATTTCATGAATTTGTAAGATTAGTTGTTAACATGCTATGTCAGAACTTCAGATTATCGACCGTTGTAAACGACTTATTGTAACAACAAATTAGCCCCAAAGCGCATTTAATAACTTACAACATTCCGAAATAGGTAGACAAAACGATTTATTAATACCGTCCTTGTGTATCAAATAAGAAGATACATCGGAACAATATTATCCTAAAGGGATACCTAGTATGTTCTTGGCATATATGTATCAGCGTTTATCCTAGAAAATAGCTCGTGTAAAACCGTCAAAGTAGCGGGAACAATAACTATAGTAGCATCTGCATACGGTTTGATGATAACCATATTAAAGATAATAGACCAGCAGCATTAAACGCAAAGGACAGTTTATCTCTTGCTATAATTTTTCGAAATATGCATTTAAATTTGATAACAAAGATATTTAGAGGAAACACAAACAAGATCAATTAGTATATAATTAGCACATGTTCAGACAAAACTCTTATTGGATTCATTAGAAGTATAATGACACAGTATAAAATCTATACAATGTCAGTTTGTATCAATTATAGTTGCTATACACTTATAGTATCAAATTGTGCCACACTCACTACTATAAGCTATCAAAATCGTGTGCAGTTTTCGCTATAATAAATCTGTATTAAGGTACATTCTGTGGTATAGCAATTATGACTCCATTAAAACTGTATCTGTTGTGAGTGCAAATGGTGTACAACTGAAAAAAGGGCTCCAAAGTATATACTTTGAAACTCTTATCAATTATGTGAAGTCTACAGGGATCGAACCAAACGATATTAAAAATCAGATATTTACAAATAGCAAAAAAATAATTCAAAAAACGTCAAACCCCTGAAAAAACGCTACAGTAGCGACTTTCAGGGGCTTTAAATTTTAGAAAGTGGAGTCTACGGAACGAGTGTCGAACCAACTGAAGGACTTTTTCTGGCGTATTTATCCCCTGAAAGACAATGTAGGCTTAACTTTAAGCAGTTTTCACTGAGTCTATTTTTCAAACTCGTTCAAAATATAATATTTTAGAAAACTGGTAATTATTGATAATATGAGCCCGTTAGAGTCAATAATAAAGGAGCCAATAAGGCTCCTTTATTATTTAATGTATATGCAAGTGATATTCCAACTCCTAACAAGTGTAAACTTTATACAGGATAGACACAAATTTCTTGCTCATTTTCAGGTAGCATTTGTAGCATTTTACATAAGTCATTGATAATAAGTAAGATAATTGCAAATCCAGCATTTTTCATTGTAGCAGATTTCGAGCAACATTGTAGCAAAATCTGAATACAAATTACCATGGAGCAATTACATTTGTCAACCTCATCGTACAAGGTGATAGCATTAACAATAATCATAGGCTGATAGCTAGCTCACAGGGTAAACAGATTCATTAAGTATGTACTGGAATTTTCCATCCTATACCACACTTCATTCGTTTCTATTGCACTCCGCTTCACACTTCTCTCATTCAGTCTGGCATAGTCCATCCGCTGTTTGATGGCTTGCTCGCCTGCGCTACCAACGGCTGCGTAATGGATTTTTGCTTGCACAAACTTTAGCTGAATAGCATACAGCGCAAAAATCCTTCACTGAGACTCACACCGCATTGCATGCTTATGTGCTCACACCAGCCTTTGGAGCTCGCAACTACATTCTCTCAATGCTTCGTTCATTTCGTTTTGAAAGCGAGCAGTGAAATATAAATTGTGTAAAAAAAATGCTCCAGAAGAACTGGAGCAGAGGCTTGTCGCCTGCGGAATAATCACTTATTGTGATAAGCTTTCAAATCAAAGATAAGAAATATCATAAACTATAAAACAGATTTTCAAATGAGTAGTTTGAAAGTTCAAACATCAATTTTAAAACACAAACTTGTTTGTAAGAGAATAATTCATTAATTTTTGACTTAATATTTCCTTACATAAAACCTTATATGTAAGCTATAACCTATCAAGAATTAGATTTTTACTTTAAAAGTAATAACCATGAAAAAGATTCTTGGTCTTGATATCGGCATTAACAGCATTGGTTGGGCGTTAATTGAAGAAGATAAAAAAATAATTGATTGCGGTGTACGGATATTTCCTGTCGGAGTAAAAGAAGACGATTATAATAAATCTGGAAGTGAAATTTCAAAGAATGCTTCTAGAAGATTAGCCCGTAGTATACGTAGGGGATATTTCAGATATAAATTAAGGCGAAAGACATTAATTGCAATATTAGGAGAGCTAAATATGCTTCCTGAAAATAATCTCATACAACTGCCATCAAAAGAACTGTATGCCCTTAGAAGAAAAGGGTTAGATGAAAAATTATCTTTAGAAGAATTTGGCAGAATAATATTGTTGCTAAATCAAAGGAGGGGTTTTAAAAGCAGCAAAAAAGGAAAGACGGATGAAAAAGAAAGAAGTGTTCTAAAGCTCGAAATGAAAGAGTTAGAGCGAACAATAGTTGATAATAACTGTAGGACTATTGGGGAATATTTTTATTTACTTTTCCTTAAAAATACTGATAATGAAAATACTTATAACACTCAAGAGCCAACAGAACGAATACGAACTAAACACGTAGACAGAAAACTGTATAGCCAGGAATTTGACCTATTATGGGGGAAACAAAAAGACTATTATCCCGATGTACTAACAGAGAATAATAAAAAACGAATCAAAGACGATTGCCTGTACTATCAACGAAAGCTAAAATCACAAAAGCATTTAGTTGGTAAATGTTGGTTTGAACCATCTAAAAAATGCTGTCCGGTAAGCAAAATAGAGTTTCAAGAATTTCGAATCTGGCAGTTAATTAATAATATCAGAATAACTACCGGAGATCGTTATAGAGAATCGCTTACTGTAGAGGAAAGAAATAAACTATTTTACTTACTGAATGTAAATGAAAGCTGTTCTGTTACACAAATAAAAAAAGTACTGGAACTTACACACGTAACGTTCAATGAAATACCTGAAAAGATTAAAGGTAACACTACTCATGCAAGAATCGCTATAGCAATCGGCAGCGATTATTGGACATTTAGTGCTGAAAAGCAGCATCAATTATGGCATATATTATTTTTTGCTGATGATGAAGATTGGCTATACCACTATGCTATAGATAAACTAGATTTTACAGATATTCAGGCTGAAAAATTTGCTGCAGTATTGTTAGAGGATGGCTATGCCAATATTAGCACCAAAGCGTTACTCAAAGGTAGAGAAGGAGATGTTATTGAGAATGGAATTTTGTTTCATTTGAAAAATGGCATGAGCTATTCTGAGGCGGCAACAGCAGCTGGGTATCATCATTCCTATAATGCTGAAGACAATTATCCTGACAGAGTTTTGCAAGATAAAATAGTAATAGACTCCAAAGATTTAATTAAAAACCCCTTAGTACAACAATGTATCAGCGAAAGTGCCCGGCTCGTTAATGCAATAATTCAAAAATATGGCCATCCTGACAGTATTAAAGTGGAGATGGCACGTTCATTGAAGAAGCCTAAAAATGAACGTGAACAAATGAAAAGAAGAAATGACGATACAAATAGGCGCAGAGACGAGTATAGAGATTTTTTAAAGAAACGACTTGGAAAAGAGTACATAAGCAAATCAGAATTAATAAAATTTGAATTATTTCTAGAAATGCAGTTTGCAGAGGATGAGCTTAAAAAAATAAATGGACATATTGATACTGACGAGTTCAAAAAATTTGCTCGTAATATAAAAACAAATGATAAAGAAAAATATGAGTTGTGGCTTGAGTGTGGACGAATCTCTCCATATACCGGCAATGTTATTAATCTAACAAAGCTATTTAGTTCTGAAATAGAAATAGAGCATATCATCCCATACAGTAAGTGTATGAATGACTCATTCGCTAATAAAACTTTATGTGAAAAGGACATAAACGAGGATAAAGGTAATCGCACACCTTTTGAATATTTAGGGCACAAGCCGGAACAATGGAAGGCTTTTAAAGAGCGTATAAAACATTTTAATGATAATAAACAGCAGCAATTTACTAGAACAGAGCTACCAGATGACTTTTTAAACAGCCAACTTAATAACACTGCGTATGTCGCTAGAGAAGTGGTAACTCATTTTAAGAAAGTATGTACTAGCGTAAAGGTTACAAATGGGCAAGCTACTAGCTGGCTTAGGAAATTTTGGGGATTAAATGAACTACTAAACCTTGAAGGGGTTAACGAAAAATCAAGACATGACCATCGGCATCATATTATTGATGCTGTTGTCATTGCGTTCACAAGTGAAAGATATATACAAATACTTAGCAAAGAAAGCCAATTCGATGGATTAGGTAAAATGCGTGTTGAAGGAATAAAATTTCCTTACCCTTCGTTTAAATTAGAAGTAAATGAACGTTTACAGAATGTCCTTGTTTCGTACAGGGATAAGAAAAGGCTCTTGAACACAAAAACGAATAAGTATATTCATTCTGCTTCTCATAAAAAGTATAAACAAAAAACATTCCAAGTCAGAGGGTCATTACATGAAGATACCCATTATGGACTTATTAATAATCCGCATACAGGCGAACAAAATTATGTGTATCGAAAGCCAACCAATAAAATCGAAACTGAAAAACATATTGACAAAATAGTAGACCCTAAGATTCGAGAAATAATTAAAGACCACATCTCAAATAATGGCGGAAAAATAAAACAAGCGTTGGCTCTACCGGTATTTATGAAAACAAAAACTGGTAAGAAAGTGCCTATTAACTCCGTGAGAATAATTGATAATGCTGAAAACCTTATTCAATTAAGACCTAAAGAAAATCCAAAATTATTTGTTTCCTCGGGAAATAATTATTGCATAGCGATTTATCAAGGTTCTGATGGTAAAAGGGATTTTGAAACAGTATCCTTTTACGAAGCCGTTAAAAACAAGCGGGAACACAAGCCATTAATCCCCATATCAAAAAATAATAAAAAACTATTATACTCTTTGAAGCAAAAAGAAATGGTTGTTGTTTACAGCGACCACCCAGATGAAATTGATTGGGAGAATAGACGAGAATTATTTAATCGTTTATATCAAGTTGTGAAATTTAATGTTAATGGGCAAATAGCACTTTCTAAACATCATTATTCTAATGTTAATACTGATAAACCAAAAGAATATGCATCTGGAGTTGTAATTAATGTTCGCCATTCAACGATTAAAGCTGTAAAAGTTAAAATTGATACACTTGGTAATATTCTAAAAATATAGGCATGATTAAGCGTACCCTTTACTTTGGAAACCCTGCATACTTGAAAACCACCAATGAGCAAATGGTTATAGAGATGCATGACAGCGGTGAGATAAAACAAGCACCAATAGAAGACATCGGGCTTGTCATACTTGACCACCAACAAATAACAATTACGCAAGCCCTAATGGCTAAGTTGCTTGCGAATAACACCGCATTAATTACCTGTGATACCACCCATCATCCGGTGGGTTTGTTTTTAAACTTAGACGGCAATACGCTTCAAAGTGAGAAGTTTCAAGCACAGGTAGAAGCTACTGTACCCCTAAAAAAGCAATTATGGCAACAGACAGTTATTGCTAAAATAACTAATCAGGCAGCAGTACTGCAAAAAGAAAAAACGGATAATAAGTTATTATTAAACTTCGCAAAAGAAGTAAAAAGTGGCGACAGTGATAATCATGAAGCTAGAGCAGCGGTATATTATTGGAAGAACCTTTTCCCTCCTTTTCTGAATTTTACCCGTGAACGGTATGGCGCTCCACCCAATAACCTATTAAATTATGGATATGCAATATTAAGAGCACTTGTAGCCCGTAGCTTGGTAGGATCCGGCTTGTTACCAACGCTCGGAATTTTTCATAAGAACCAGTATAATGCTTACTGTTTAGCTGATGATATTATGGAACCTTATAGGCCATTTGTAGATCAAATCGTGTGTGAGATAGTAAGTAATAATGGGCAATTTCTGGAATTGACCCCGAACATGAAGAAGCAGTTATTGACAATACCTGCAATGGATGTTGTGATAGGTGAGCAAAAAAGCCCTTTAATGAATGCTGTCCAGCGAACTACCGCAAGCCTTGCTAAATGTTTTGAAGGAAAAACCCGAAAAATATTATATCCTATCCTTTCTTAGGAAGTTTATACAAATCAATAATGTATTCACGCCTAAACGCATATCGTATTATGTGGGTACTTGTCTTTTTTGACCTGCCAACGGAAACAAAAAAAGATCGAAAAAGCTATACTCTTTTTCGGAAAAATATGATGGCAGATGGGTTTCAAATGTTCCAGTTTAGTATTTACCTACGGCATTGCAGCAGTAAGGAAAATGCTGATGTACATATGAAAAGGGTAAAATCCATATTACCACCCAAAGGACACGTTGGGATTATGTATGTTACTGATAAACAGTTCGGTATGATGGAGATTTTTCAGGGTAGAGATCCCGTGACAGCACCGGATACTACACAGCAACTGGAATTATTTTAAGTAAATAGGATTGAAAAAACGAGTTGAAAACTCATTTTTTCAATCCTAAAAAACAACCTAAAGTCAATACCATAAGGCATTTCAGCGAATCGTGTTGTTTGTAAGAGCTAAGCTACTTAAAATTGAAAGCAAATCACAACCTCTTCTTTTGCTTGCCTCATCCATTCGTTGTTGTTTGTAAGAGCTAAGCTACTTAAAATTGAAAGCAAATCACAACTAGCGTGTCCATATACAAACAAGCTGCCAGTTGTTTGTAAGAGCTAAGCTACTTAAAATTGAAAGCAAATCACAACTCTTCTGGCTATTCTTACAATCCTTATCCGTTGTTTGTAAGAGCTAAGCTACTTAAAATTGAAAGCAAATCACAACTAAACCACTCAAATACAGGCATCCACGCTAGTTGTTTGTAAGAGCTAAGCTACTTAAAATTGAAAGCAAATCACAACTATTGCTCTAGCACTTCCATCCATTGGGTGTTGTTTGTAAGAGCTAAGCTACTTAAAATTGAAAGCAAATCACAACCGAATAGCATACTCACCATTATATTGACATGTTGTTTGTAAGAGCTAAGCTACTTAAAATTGAAAGCAAATCACAACTTACCTTCAATACCACCTGCTAAGCGTAAAGTTGTTTGTAAGAGCTAAGCTACTTAAAATTGAAAGCAAATCACAACCGTTGATATGGTAGCTCTCATCGCTTAGGGTTGTTTGTAAGAGCTAAGCTACTTAAAATTGAAAGCAAATCACAACTATATGCCTGGTGCCGAACTCGATAAGTGTGTTGTTTGTAAGAGCTAAGCTACTTAAAATTGAAAGCAAATCACAACAAGTTGCCAGTGTTGCAGGTTGGTGTACTGGTTGTTTGTAAGAGCTAAGCTACTTAAAATTGAAAGCAAATCACAACTACGACGATGTGGTTGAACAAACGGACGAGTTGTTTGTAAGAGCTAAGCTACTTAAAATTGAAAGCAAATCACAACGTAAAGGGGTACAGCGTATTGCAAACACAGGTTGTTTGTAAGAGCTAAGCTACTTAAAATTGAAAGCAAATCACAACAGGTGCGTGTACCTGAAGATGTGCAACTGAGTTGTTTGTAAGAGCTAAGCTACTTAAAATTGAAAGCAAATCACAACAGGCTGCCATATCTAACTCAAAAACACGCTGTTGTTTGTAAGAGCTAAGCTACTTAAAATTGAAAGCAAATCACAACTGTATTAGCTAATTGATATGAAACCTATACGTTGTTTGTAAGAGCTAAGCTACTTAAAATTGAAAGCAAATCACAACTATATGCCTGGTGCCGAACTCGATAAGTGTGTTGTTTGTAAGAGCTAAGCTACTTAAAATTGAAAGCAAATCACAACTAGTCTATACCAGCCCTGTCAAGGTTCATTGTTGTTTGTAAGAGCTAAGCTACTTAAAATTGAAAGCAAATCACAACTATATCGCATGTGTGGTGCTTGCATACGGTGTTGTTTGTAAGAGCTAAGCTACTTAAAATTGAAAGCAAATCACAACAAGGAGAGCTTGCGCCCGAAATCCCGCCGTGTTGTTTGTAAGAGCTAAGCTACTTAAAATTGAAAGCAAATCACAACCCATGTTACCAGAGCTTGCAGCTTTCAAAAGTTGTTTGTAAGAGCTAAGCTACTTAAAATTGAAAGCAAATCACAACAGTGCTGCAATAGCTTCGGACAGCTCCCCGGTTGTTTGTAAGAGCTAAGCTACTTAAAATTGAAAGCAAATCACAACTGCACAAGCATATGACTCAGACGAGACGTGTTGTTTGTAAGAGCTAAGCTACTTAAAATTGAAAGCAAATCACAACCCAGCGGGTTCTCTATACCCATTTCTTTACGTTGTTTGTAAGAGCTAAGCTACTTAAAATTGAAAGCAAATCACAACCGGACAGTCTGGTAGTAACATCAGCCCCAAGTTGTTTGTAAGAGCTAAGCTACTTAAAATTGAAAGCAAATCACAACCCATTGAACTGATAACATCATCTGTAGATAGTTGTTTGTAAGAGCTAAGCTACTTAAAATTGAAAGCAAATCACAACTGTGGGGTGGTTAGTACCCTGTTATTTATGTTGTTTGTAAGAGCTAAGCTACTTAAAATTGAAAGCAAATCACAACTATCCTGCCTACGTTCAAAGTATTGGCTCAGTTGTTTGTAAGAGCTAAGCTACTTAAAATTGAAAGCAAATCACAACTTGCTAGCCAGGTCTGCCACTAACCCTGTTGTTGTTTGTAAGAGCTAAGCTACTTAAAATTGAAAGCAAATCACAACAGTGATATCATGCGGTTGTATTCTTTCAGGGTTGTTTGTAAGAGCTAAGCTACTTAAAATTGAAAGCAAATCACAACTTGGCTGTACTAAGGCTTTTCAGGCGCTCCGTTGTTTGTAAGAGCTAAGCTACTTAAAATTGAAAGCAAATCACAACTGTGTATGCTGCCAACAGGTTACCTATAGGGTTGTTTGTAAGAGCTAAGCTACTTAAAATTGAAAGCAAATCACAACTTATAATGGCTGATGTAAAAATCAAGCAAGGTTGTTTGTAAGAGCTAAGCTACTTAAAATTGAAAGCAAATCACAACACAGACTTGTGATAGTCCTTTGACTTTTTAGTTGTTTGTAAGAGCTAAGCTACTTAAAATTGAAAGCAAATCACAACTCTACCTGGGTATAAACGATAAGTTTCACGGTTGTTTGTAAGAGCTAAGCTACTTAAAATTGAAAGCAAATCACAACTCACGGTGTCCTCATCGCATCCTACCAAGTGTTGTTTGTAAGAGCTAAGCTACCTAAAATTGCAAGCAATCACAACCTTTTTCTAGTTAAAGCATTGTTTCTAATGCCACATGCTGACTGTTCTGCTTTGTCCAGTCCTTAGGTGGACATTATCAACTAATTGAGCACCAAATTACGTTTTTCATTGACCACCTTAAGTGTTGATTATCAAAGTAAGAGGTGGTCAGCTTCGAGGATAATTTAGTGGCCAAACTCAGTGATATTTTCCATACTGACAGTATAGAGAATTGCCAATACCATAATATCCCTAATACAAGAAAGGAGTATAGCATTTTTAGGGCAAATGATAAAGGGATTGGCATTCTACTCTATACAATCAGGGGAGAAGTACATTGGTTCAGGAGTCTTGAAGGAAAGCAGAAAACCAAGGAGTATTATCAGACTCGTTTATTGCATCCTAAAAAAAGGAAAGATAGCTCAGTACAGAAGTATGACATTCCCAAAGGACAAAAGACGCTACCTTTTTTCCCTCCGCTATTACTCAGGCATTTTGAATCTAGCGAAACTATTGAAACACTGTACCTGACAGAAGGACATTTTAAGGCTTTTAAAGCTACAATGCATGGCATTCTTTGCGTAGGGTTACCTTCCATCACTTGCTTACGTGACAAGGATGGACTCATGTACGATGACATTATTGCATTGATTAAAAAATGCCAAGTGCAAAGGGTGGTGTGGCTACATGACGGAGACTGTCGTAATATAACATCCAATGAAATAACAGACCAAACTGACCTTAGTACAAGGCCGTACATTTTTTATAAGAGTGTAGAGGCTTTTTATGACCTGATGAGTAAGGAGGGTGTTCGCCTGTACTTCGCCCATATCAACTCCCAGGAAGTGACGGGAAATCCAAAAGGACTTGACGACTTACTTTGCTCACTAAATGAATCTGAACAACATGAAGCAGCTAAAGAGTTTAATGACTTCAGGGTACAGAAATCGGGGACATATACAGGTGTTTACCTGACACGAATAGAAGTGACACGTTCTACCCGCTCTGTATTTCAATATTTCATGTTGGATAATGTGGATGATTTCTATCATTTTCATCTCGAGCAACGACCAGAATTGAAGGAGTTACAATTCAAATTCTTCGGGACCACCTATAGGTATGATCATGGTTCTAATAAATGTGTGATTGTAACACCTAGAAGTGCAGCAAATTACTTCCGGGTAGGCGATACCTATTATCAATATGTTGAAATACCCGATCAATGGAACACCCTCATAAAAACTTTTGAACGTAGGGAACGTAAAACTATACTGGAAGATAACGGCAAAGAAATATTTGAGCACATACACAAGTACACATCCTTTTGTAATGTACCGAGCCATACAGACTATCAGCAGGTGATACATAATTGTTATAACCTATATCATCCTTTTGATTGGCAAGCCTCCGAAGAAGATAGTTCTTGTCCTTACACGCTAGGCTTCATCAAACATATATTTGGCTCGGAAAGCATATTACTTAATGTTGACGATGCTAGTAGTGCTATCGAAAGATGGGAGTTAGGTCTGGACTATTTACAATTGCTGTTTCAAAAACCACAACAGGTGTTACCAATACTCTGTTTAATTAGTAAAGAACGACAAACCGGTAAAACCACTTTTGGCGACTGGCTGAAAGAGCTATACAAAGAGAATATGGCTATTGTAGGTAATGCAGACTTAAAAAGTGAATTTAATGCCCACTGGATTAGTAAGCTGATTGTTATGGTTGATGAAACAAAGGTTGACCAGGAAGTGGTAGTTGAAAGGCTCAAAGCTTTATCTACAGCGAAATCAGCTATTTGGAACAGTAAAGGTAAAGACCAGAAGAGCATACCAACTTTTGCCAAGTTCATCCTAATCTCTAACAGGGAAGAAGATTTTATTCGCATTGATAAACATGAGATACGCTTTTGGGTAATACGAGTACCTAAACTATCTGAAGAAACGCTAGACGTTAAGCTGCTTAGAAAAATGGTGGATGAAATACCCAGTTTTTTGAATTACTTGTGTACCAGAAAAGTCAAGGCACCGGAAAAAGAACGCCATTGGTTTGAAAGCCGTTTACTAGTAACTGAGGCACTGCAGTCAATAGTTGCTCATAGCAAGATTACAGTTGAGAAGCAAATTGAGATAGCACTAACGGAACTATTTGAATCCAGCGGCGAGCAGGTCATTACAATGCCATTAACTGACTTGGCTACGCTTGTAAAACAACAAAACAAAAGCTACGTGAGTGAAGTACTGAATCGAATGGGATATAAATCTTCAGAATATCCGTCCTCAAAGTATTTTCCACGAATCAGCGAGAGACGTGAGTCAACTGGTGAAATACATCTTTGCTGTGAATACGTGAAATTCAAAGGAAGGTTCTATACTTTTAATCGTAAAGATTTCACAGCATCTCCGGAAGGCATTATTGAAGGCTAAACAACGAGACTGAGAAGCCTAGTCTAATTTCAACCAAGCTAGTCGTGCTCGTTTATCGTCTCCATTAACTACAATAGTAGCCCATGTATGTGTGGTCTCATCAAAGGCTGATACACCTACCATAGCATAATGGTCATCATTTCTTTTCTGAGGTGCTCCCCATGCGTAACTCTTTTCAATTTTGCCGTTTATCATTTTACATACTATCGTATTAGCATCTGATATAGTTAGCAATGCATGAGGCTTTGCCTTCTCCGGTTTATCTACATTTTCTTCAAGATCATTGAATATGAGATAATCTGCACTTGGGGTGCTTAAATACTGGTAGTCATAGTAAGCCTCAGGAGCGTGCATACGGTATAGGTTAGCAGATATTTCACGTATACGCATTACATAACCACTCGTTGCTTTAGAATCTGTCCCAAGTTTAGTAACTCCTATCTTGCTAACCATAGTAGCAGTTACACCTGAACCATACCCGGAACGTGTCACTACATGTTGTTCCTCCTGAACAATAACAGGAGATTTGTCTGCATACAAATAGTATGATGGCATCACTCCGTTAAATCCATCCTTTTCGCCCAGTTTTTCTTTTGCATACACATCAACTAATGAACCATCTATCCCTCCCATGTGTTTGGTTTCCATCGTAGCCGCATCCAATTTAATGATACCACTCGTCAAATACTGTGTTGATTCTGAACCATCAGAAAAGAAACCACCTGTATTTTTCTTACTCGTCTCAGTTGTAATCAGCAAATCAAGTGTCTTTGTAGCAGGATTATATGTCATTTTACAATCACTGTTAATTGCAAAAGGCTTAATGTTTAATACAGTTGTGGTAAAAGCATCTGCACCGTCCCTTAATGCACTGATACACAATGGCACTTCCTGTCCTTTTTCTTTGGCATTGCGCATGTTAGTTCCTAGATAAACTGTCTTATCATACATACATATACCAGCAAAATGCACGGCCCTATCCTTTGTCGAAAGTGCATCTAAGACTACTGTTTTAACCATTTGATGATTACCATCAAATGTCATTAGCTTTACTCGATCTGGCATATCCTCTGTATATCCATTAAACACTAGCACAGCATACATATCAGATACAGGGTCTTTTGTTACATATATATCATTGTAGGTCATAGTTGACAAATTATACCCCCAACTACGAACTTTCTCTGTTTCGCAAATCTTATCTCCTTTAGTTATCTTACCGGTTGCAGGGTCTAAAACAAAACGATAGAGATTTTGTACGCAATTGACGTATCCGCCCATTCCACAACCTGTATTACAGGACATCAAAATGACAATATTATCCTTCACCTCATATACTGCTTTCAATACAGGGTCTGTACCCTGCATCCCGCCTTGCACTGCACTGCGATAAGGAATATTTTGGTTGTTAATTGATTTATGATCTTTATCATAAATCATAATTCGGAAATTGGATGCATTACCGTTGATATAAACCGTATTCCCGTTTTTAAGTATGATAATTTTGTTCCAACCGTTAACCGGTTCATTGAAACTATTCTCACTGTAGACAGCATTTGATTGTGCAAAAGCTGATATACATATAATTGTGCTAGCAAAGAATGTAAGTATCTTTTTCATCAGATTTATGTTGGGTTATTTACGGATAGGTAAACCTTAATTTCATACTTGAAGTACAGCTACGAAACAGATCATCATAATAATTCATGCTGCAAACAGTGATCTCTATAGTTTTGTTATCAATCTCCGTTACGTAAAGTTTGGCTCCGTTTGTTACATAAGTGCGATCCATTAATATTGTTACATTATCATTATTGCTTGTATTTTCCCATATCTTATACACTCCGCTTACAGGCTTGATCTTGAACTCCAGATCAATTGTATGATTGTCAGTAGTAGCTCTGAACCGTGTAGAACTATATACATATTTGTTTCTAATTTTTTCGCTTTTTGTTGTTACCGTATTATTCTCAGTGAAAGTATCAAGAGGCAATGTACAAGGTGTTGTTGGTGGTTTTATATACACTGAATCAATGGTGACTTCACCCTCACCAATAGAATAACCATAGCTATTTGCAGCAAAAGCTTTGAAATAGTATTTATTCGATTTACTCAATGACTTGTAGGTTGCTGTAAAACTCGCTTCTGGATCATTGATGACCATCTGATTACTAGTCATTTTAGGATTAGAAACAACATCCATACAGAATCCTCTGTACATTATTTTGTCAGCACCTTCGCTGATAACTGTACCGGTAACTACAACAGAACCGTCATCTTGAAGTGAGGCACTTGTTACTTTGACCTTCGGATAATAGTCCTGTACATTCTTTTTGTATTTAGAGCATCCGTTGAAAAGCAATATTGATGCTAAAAGAATAAGTGTAATTAATTGTTTCATTAGTTAGCTTTTATACGATAATTGAGCCCCAGCCCGAAAAAATGATGTGAAAAATTGTAAGACCAATCTGTTGCTACTAAAGCATTATGACCAATAAACGCACATACCTGCGCATGTGAACTTATTGTGTAAACACCTTGTATACTAGCTCCTAAACCACCGTAGTAATTATCATTTGCGCCTGCATTCACATATGTCGGGTTATATTTATCATAGGTATCATAAGAAGATTTAGATAAGCCCATAGTAAGGCGTACACCGGCATAAAAACTAAACTGTTGAACACTGAATATCCTAAAACTATTATCTATATAGAAAGCATAGTTCTTCATCGGCTTATAAACCCTTAGCTCCGGCATAACAGAATTACCATTTCCGGAATTTCCGGCACCATCCTGATAGGTAGGAAAACTATCTGCTCTGGGAGCTAAAGAAGTAAATGATAATCCGAGTGTAGAACGTATACGCCCCTTGCGCCGATCCAGCATATAACACAAATCGTAAGAAAGACCGTTTTTAAATACAGCTCCCATATCTCCACGAGGTGTTACAAGGCTGATCCTGGCTCCTATCTGAGAATACGCGGAACTCATGCCCCCAGCCAATAACAGGGTTAATAATAGTAGTTTTTTCAAGGATATAAATTTTAGTGGCAGTAAAACTAATAGGATTAATTAAGAAATCAATTATAGTATATGGTTTCTATTCACTTTTACCTGGTGTTTCAATTTGGAATTGCCTGAACAAATACTCTGCAAATAGATTACAAGTATAGGCAACTGCATTAATCAACTCAGGGTTAAGTTCAATGGTACTACCTAAGGGGAAACTAACCATTTTGCAAACATTTTGCATGCCCAAAGCAGTAGTTTGAATTTGTTTTTCCTTCACTTCTTTGGTCAACAATACCCATTCGTTGCCAACTTGAATTTTTGCAACATTTTCTACATAGTGAAGTTCCAAACCAACACCTCCATTTTTACCATACTTTTGCAGTACCAATGCGTCATTGTGAACAATGCAGTTTCTCACACTGTTGATACTAAGTATCTCTTTCTCAAAAGAAAGTATTTCTAAACCTAGACCTTTTTTTACCTCTTCGAATAAATCAGGAATAGATAGCTTTCTGGATTTTACTTCAACCTTGTCAAGTTTTTCGTCTAAATGAGCCTTATCATGAATAACATTATTACTTTCCTTAGCTAGTGTCTGAATTTCCAGTAATAATCTTGAAGCAATTAATGACTCTGCAGCACCTGCCAAAAAGTTAGAAAAACAGTTTCTATATACCCATTGCCGAACTTTGGTTTGCGGTATCTTATCTCCTTCAACAGGATCGGTATAGGTGATTGGGATAAAATCAATCAACATTGGCACAAACACATCTTGTGGATAAGCATCTATTGCATGAAACAAGAATGTGGTAGCTCTATAAGCTTCTGAAACTTTCTGTGCGCATCGGTTATAAATATCAGATACTTGAAAGCGCAATTCGTAAACGCCATTTTTAGGATTTTCATTTAATAGAGTTCGAGTTAATATACCCATTATGTAATTGCAAATTTTACTTATTCTTTTTTTCATTCCAAGAATGATCGTTACTTCTTTATAGGTATACCACTTTTTTCAAGCTTCTTGGATCTTTAATTTACTCTGGAAGAAACATAATGCACACTTCCATCACAATTGACCTTAAACGCCCTTAGGAGTTTAAGGTCAATACATTCGGTTTATTTTTTTTCATCAAGCTTTGTTATGTGACAACAATGTTGCTAATCTATTTTTATATATGTTTCGTCATCAATGGTCGAATATGCAACTAAGCCGACTTCTTTATTCCAAAAGAAACTTTTAAAGTACTCTTTCTCACCAAATTGTTCAGTGTTTAACCCTTTAGCATAATAATACACTGACTTTAAACTCACCCCTCTAATGGTAGTATCAATTGGAGTAGGAAGTTTATTCTGCAAATTGTTCAAAAATGGGCCAAGATTAGCGAATATTATTTCCGGAATATGATGCTTCCATTCTTCAGTAGAAATAGTTATAAATGGTTCTCGAATTTTGTATGACTGTATTGACCTAAATTTGAACGTGACTCCATAAACCTCATATTGATAGTTAGACAATTCGATTTTATTGCATTGAGTAAAATAACTAACGACTGATTTAACTTCAAGTGTATCCAACAGGCCATGAGAATTCATATAATAAGACTGCTGTCCAACATTAAAATGATTTATCCACGCCTTTTCTTCATTAGTCAAAGCTAATTTTTCACAATTTCCACACCCAATGGCCGAAAAAATACAGAAAAGTAACAATGATAATTTTGCTTGAAATTTCATATGTAGCAATTAAACATCAGCTTTATTAGATAATTACCACTAAGCTACTACTACTTATGTATAACTGTCTTCAATTCCCACACTATACCGCTGTATGTAACATACTTAATTAAACCAAATGATTTACTCCAATATATTATTCTGGGTATAGTATTGTACTCAACTTCTTTTTGGGGTTTCCATGCAGTATCACTACCCGAAATAAGCCATATATCTTGGTATCTAATACCATTTATAGTGATGTCACTATCTACTTTAATTTGATTATCATATTTATCACTTGAAAATAAACTATTATAATAATTTACTATCCAATATGCTGGTTTATCCGGCACGTCTTTAAAAACTGCGATTATACTTTCTTTCTTCGTTTCATTGAACATTTTAGAATTATAGTAAACAATTTCACCAATCTGAGGAATATATTTTGGAGTAATTCCATTTGGCTTGTAATCAGAATAGTACACCTTTTTCTCTACAATATAGCTCGTGTCACTTAAGCCTTCTGATGATGAAAATATCAACATATCACCCGCTACATAAGGCGTCAACCAGCTCAAATCTTGCTTGTCTAGTTTTGTCTTAATCCCCACACATGCAGATCCAAATAGTATAGAAATTGGTATAAATAAAAAAAGTATCGTTTTCATATTTGTTATCATTGTTGTGGTGGAGAACTTGGTTTTTGACTTGGTATTAGTTTAAAAATTGGCGCGAACGTTCCTACGTTGTGGCCACCTCTTTTGCCAAAAATACCATTTCCTTTACCTGTCATATCAGGCATACGAATAAACTTATCAACCCCTTTAACTGCACCATATTTTGATCCTCCTGAAACGACTCCTGTACTAACAAACCCTTTTGATGATACAAGATCACTTCGACGACTATATTGCAACGAAGGTATACCATTGGGAGTTGTGAACTCAGTAGGTTGGTGAGGGGCTATGTACACGATTTGCTCTACTCTGTTTTTAATTAGCCCACTATTATAAGCAGATTGTAACGCAGATGCCATACCTGCTGCATGCGCTCCACCCTGACTATGTCCGACTAATTTTATCGTCTCATCATTTGCTAGCTTTATCTCTCCAGATATTATTTTTTTAACCATTTCCTGACCAGATTTCATACCGGCAGCGTACCTCTCGCTTGCTTCTGACCAAGTATGATCAGTACCATTTACGAAGTAGTTATTTCTGTCATTAAACGCTTTATTAAAACCAGCTACCATATCTTCCTCTCCATTTCCCCAATATTGAAATGTCTTACCCAAATAAGTTGGCCCCTTACTTGACTGTTCATAAGTCGGGTACGGGCGTGCAGGCATATCTGGCATATCTTGGCCTACAGATCCCCCTACATTACTTCCGATTGCCTGATCTAACATTAGGCCATTTACAAAAACAATTATCTTACCATCAGGATCTACAGCTTGAATAGGGGTGTTCCCAGCAAAATTAAAAGGGCTCATTGCTGGGTATTTTGAAGCTAACGGATCAACACTCATCCACCTACCTATCATAGGGTTATACATCCTAGCATCAAAATCATATTGATTAAATTGGCCATAAGGTTCATCATTTTTTAGTTTACCGTTAAACCCGAATTTATATACTGTATCACCAACTTCACTATGCCATTCCTTCATCCTTTGTCCGAATGGATAATAACCCTGTGCGGTGCTGATATCAGGCAAGTAATAATCATAGCTACTTGCGCCGCCACCCGGGTTGTGGCCAGTCTTTCTATCAAGAACCGTAGCCAATACATTACCCAAATGATCTGTCAGCTCATAGTTTCTGTAACCGAGTGTTCTTCCCAAGGTCAGCTCGCCAACATGTGAGTTTCCATAAGGTTCTTTGACGCTGGCATCTATCAGGTCGTTATACCTGTTATCATACCACACTGCAGGACTACTGAGGCCCGTTAAAGGTGTAATGCTTGTATTCACATTATACGTCTGCCTGTACAAGCTGTCCTTATAGTTCTGCACACCCAGCCTGCTGCTACCATATATATGGTGCTCTGCAAGGCTGGTAGTATCTACCACTGGCCCAAAGCTGTAAATGTTCACAGGGTCCATCGGTGGCAAGCCTACATTATACGTACTGTTAGTGCTTACACGGGCATCATAGTAGTCAAATGCCAGTACATCTTCCGCATTTGCAAGCACGGTATCAAGCACTTCTACATCAGGCGCAATGGCTATCCAATCGGCCAACACATTATCCGGGTCTGCACGGTATACCAATTGCAAACGGTCACTTTGGGTAGTATTCTCTGCCAGCCAATCTCCTGTATTAGCCCAGCCATCCAAAAACTCCATTACCTGAGATTGTTCTGCATTGGCATGTACAAGATTCTCAACTTGTGTAGTAAACGTACTTCCTGCACCTCTCAGGTTAGTTGATTCAAATATGATATCATCCTGCATCACAGCATGATAGAACGCTTGTGCTTGCGGGTTCACTCCAGGATCCATCACAAGGGTCTGTATCGCACCCACAACGGCCGGCTGCTGGTTATTCAGCTTCATCCATTTGTACAGTGTATCAGCATTTTGCACATGCACAGGTGTACGTGTTGCATCTATACCAATATTCGTCCATAGCTGGTTCAGCTCCATGTCAGGCAATTGCTCATCCAAATGCTCCAGTAGCTTTTTCCCCTCTACAGTATAGTTCAGCACTTCATCTATAAGGTTTGCAGCCTCGGTAGGAGAACCCATCAATGTATTACTGAATATCTGTGGTGCCGCACTCGCATCATATGCTTGTAAATCATTCAGATAGTCTGCAGCAGAAGTACCTGTTAAAATATTACCGTATAACGCCGGGCTATTTTGGAAATAAAAGCTTGCCGGCTTATCGGTTTGGCCATCCGCCCATGTTCCGGTCACATCTATAGCCTTATCTGCAAATCCTTTTACATAGCTACCTGTTACAGCTACTGCATTTACATACTTAGGGAAGTTAGGGTCGCTATAAATACCTGTGTTAGTCAGCTTAATTAGTGAGATTTTAGAGAACGTTGTATTGAACTTGTAAGTGGTCAATATATTGCCGCTAGCATCTCTAACATAATATTCGCCAACATGGCTTTCACTGCCACCACCTATATTGGTAACCATGTCCTTGCGTACTCTGTTACCTTGTCCGTCATAATCGTACCACAGTTTCTTTTTCGGTGATGAAGTCAGGAAGTCTACACTACGCAGCTTACCATACAGGTTCCATTCCATTTTCAGATTTGCCTGGTTATCCTGCGTCATATTGCCAATAGCATCATAACTGTAGTTACCTGCAACTTGTCCTTTCTGGAAATCGGTGCCACCACTAATATTATTAACAACATCATCAGCGTAGCCTAAACGGTTTGTATTCGTAGCATAGTTATAATGTATACTATCTATCTTTGCTACAGTAGAAGCACCATTATAACGAGTCAACCACGTGAGGTTACCATCCAGATCATATTTATAATTATTAGCAAATTTAGCAGTACTAGCGGTAGTCAGGCTACTTTCTGTAATACTTTCATAAGCCGCTTTTACCAATCGCTGTGCCTGGTCGTAGGTATAGCTGGCACGCATATTGTCGTTAGCACCTCCACTATTTGACACGCCACGTATCGCCGTAGTAGTGCGAGCTATATTACCATTATACAATCCTTTAGCCGGACCTCCGAAATTGAAGCCGTTTACAGTATTGACAACAGCCTTATAATCATTATTAAAATAATCAATTGCATGTGCCATGGCATCTCTCGCATAGGTTACATTGCCAGTTGATCCATCCGGCAGCATTTGCTTGTCAGTACGCAATACGTCGCCATTTATCGTTTTCAACCACCCTTGTATAGTATAAGCGTAGTCAAGACTCTGTATCTGGTTATTACCAATCTTTGTATTTGCTAACGGACCATGTTTATAATAAGTATAACTGGCATCTCTGTTCCATATCAAGCCATCATTACTTGTTTCAGCTAATATAATGCGGTTATCTGCATCATATTGATAACGCTGGTAGAACTGGTCAGGTCTACCATGGTTATAACTTATCATATTCACTTTCCCGCTTATCTGATCATAGTCATAGTCCACGCGTTTGTACTGTTGTTTTGCCTGCAGCATAGCTGGACAGTTATATGATACTGTTTTCACATTTCCCACCGCATCATAGCTATAGTAAGTAGCAAAATGAGGGGTTGGATCAGTGCCACCACTATAGTCGGCAGCTTTTGATAAATAATAAGTTACCGTACTAACCCTGTTTAACAGATTATCTTGGGTGCTTAGATTTTCACCAGCTATTGCTCCTATATCTGTTTTCATGGTATCGTATGTTGTAATAACAACATCATACCTCGTTTGTGTCTTTACATAGCGTATCAGCGTATCCGTTGGGTAGTTCTCATCATTAAAGGAATTTTCGACATATACAGGCGCAGACGCATTCGGGGAGGTCAGTACAACTTCACCGGTTTCTTTCGGTCGGCTTAGTTCATCATATAAAGTATAACTAAACTTACCTAATGCTTTCTGCTTGTCATTCTGTGAAAATGCTAGCCTGCCGACTGCATCATAATAGAAATTAGTAGTTCCGCCATCAGGTGTTATTTGATTACGCAAAAGGTTACGGGAATCATAGGTATAAGTTGTCACTTTCGTATGTGCTGCATTGCCGGAAGCATCCACACCTGCTGGTGGCACGGTGCGTTGCAGATTACCATTGAGATCATAATAATACAGCGTTACCATATTCTTCGCATTCTGTGTGCAGAGCAGTAAAGTATCTCTTGTATTATCCAATATATACCTGTACATTTTGTTGCTATGGCTTGCAACAGTAGAATCAAAATAAAATGCGTAACGTGCTTTACCTGCCAGTATAGCCTGCTCCTGTATCAGATACTCGCAATCAATACTATCTAGACAATCCAGTGAGCCAGGCTTATTGTATAATACTACGTCTTGTACACGCTGGCCATAACCCAAAACAAAACTTGCATAACCTCTGCATGGTATAACTTCTGCTGTATTACCATCGTAGTGCATGTATGCTGTAAAACGTTTGAGACTATCAGTACCTGGCCCTATTCTCACTGAATCCAGTTTAAGGGTATTTATATCGAAAGGCGAATTAATCGGAGGCTCCAGATAAGCATTGTATAAATTATTAGAAGCATCGAAATAACGGTACCAGTGTACACCATTTGCTTTGCGATATACTTTCAGATTCGAGTTGATTACCTGTGCATTCGATGTTCCGGCTAAGAAAAGTTTGTAAGAACCCAACTGACCACTTACCGAACTGAATATACTATTCAGTCTTGTTGTTCCGGGGTGCGTACTCTGATCAGAAGTACAGATATACAAGTCTCGTTTATTTTCGCCGCACATAGGGTCATCATATTTCAGTGCTTTCGTACTTACACCAGCCAACCTAAATTTTAAATTGTACGCATCTATCGAGTCACGAATATCATTACGTGACTTTCCTTCTAAAGCAAATACATAAGCGAGATAGTTTTGCTTATTGGTACTGTTATAGTCATCTGTGCGATAAAGTTGAGCATCCTTTAACAGGAATGAGTTAGAACAACTACTGATATAATTTTTTAGGTTCGCTAACAGGCTCGCATGGGCATAGGCATTGGCATAACTTCCTGTGTAAGTAAATGCACTATCCACATACATGAGATTCTTGCCATTGTAAATACCTGCAATATCCTTACTAAAACTACCATAAGTGGTAATATATGGAGCAGGTGTACATGTCGTACTCCTTAAAACTTTTAAAGCATCTGTCGGTAAATAATGAACTGTTGCACCTGCATTTCCGCCCAATGTTATTAGATCATTCTTGCAACGTAACACTGAATCATAAGGTACTACACTAAAATCCAAACCTATATGCGTAATGCCTGTACCATAGTACTTAATACGTGTATCAATGATTTTTCTGGATGTATATCGCCCAATCCTGTCAACAATTGAATCTGCAATAGCATCGCTACTTGTATAGTACCGTATAAATGCAAAATGATTAGGCAATTCAACAGAGTCACTCACTGCGCAACCTTTCATCAGGTTGATGTATTCATAATAGGTATGGCGTTTATTGAGTTTGTAATTAAGATAGTTGGTCAACGTAATGTCTGCGAACGGATGGTTACCCGCATCATCATAACCATAAGTAGCTTTATCAGCTTTGAATGCTTTTAAGGCATTTTTAATATCAACGCAGGTCAAACATGCAAGTGGCAATTTATTACCAGGTTGCACCATCAGCGGAATATCCCTGCTCCAGATATAGTAACGTCTACTGACTGTTGTAACACCACTTACATAGTAATCTGCGACAGCAGTATACTGGGAGGCATAACCTGTATGTAAGCCATCATCATCATTCAAGCAGCTCACATCATTCACAGCCAAACTGCTTGCAGTATCCAAATATGGCGAACTGCTTGACTTACGTTTGAAATAGAAAGAAATACTTGTACTTGTACTAGGCTTAGTAATTTTTAGTTTTACATACTTCAGGAAGAAAGTGCTGGAGTATTTTATAGTGTCTAAAAACCCTTCTACCCATACCGGATCGGAATTACTTGACAGTCCAAGTTTAGTTGCAATTTTATTCTCAAAACTGTTAGTTGCGTTCAGATTGATTGTTTGGTAACCACTACCTGCATAATCTGCATCCATGATAACGGACTTCACTTCACTCCTATTAAGGAATGATTTCAGGTCAGTGTATAATTCAGGGCGACCACAATCATACGTATATTCCTGCTCATCTTTATCTGTATTATAAGCCACTAAGAAGCTGTGACAAAGATCATTCACAGAAACATTTACGTCTGTAAGAGCGGTCTTAATCACTGCAGGTGTTAAGTCACTACCTAGTCCCACATAATATAGCAACCTGCTTTTGATCAATGCAAGGGTATCCTGGTTTATTGAACAGTTGACGAGTTTTCTTACAATCGCATCCACTGTTCCACTTGCCAATGAATCTTTAGTCTTGTTTATCAGAGAATCGGATATATTCGATGGTGGTGGGTTAAAACCTGAAGGGTTATAACTCGGATCCATTGAATTATTAAACACATCCTTCAGCCAGGTAGGCATGTTAATATCTGAAGCAATGGTATTACTGTTAGAACTGAACAATCTTGGGAACACTGCCGGCTCTACCAACGTCATACGGGCAGATGTACAAGGTGCGCAAGTTGCACTTGTACTATCCAATGCTTTTTGAAGAATATAAGAACGATTGCCTAAATACAAACTCTTAAGTGCCTCAAAATATTGCTGTTTTACTGGTGAGTCAACAAACTGAGTGTTCAATATTTCATTAGCATATAGAAACTTGGCATTATGTTGTACTTCCTGGCCATTACCAGCTGCACAATATGCCTGCTCTAAAGCTATCTTATCAATACGTTTATCCGTATTATTCTTCATGAACGACAAGCGGGTTTTAATACCCGGCTTATCCGTACTGTTTGCTTTTATATACAACGGATCATGTGCTATAATCGAATCAAGTACAAAACGGTTCCCTTGCACTGCCTGTTTTTGCGTCTGGAACGATTTCAATTCTTCTATGTATTCACCATCATCACAAAATGCTGTTTTACAAAACTCAGGATGTAAAGACAATAACGCCGTTGCGATGGTATCATTGAATATATAAATGAAGGTATCTACAGGAAGGTTTTTTATGTCCGTATAGGTACGTCCGTTTTTAGTAACGCTTGTCGGCATTGTGATACAATCGTCCTGGTAACGGAATTTCAAACAACTTGGATGTAAAATAGTTGTAGGAGCAACAGATGATACACACGGGGAATATCTAATATTGCAAACTTGCATTGCTGTAAAGATCGAATTGCCGTTTGATGATTGTGGGATTCTCACAGTATGTACCCTTACACCAGAAGAGTCGAAACACACAGAGTCCATCGCAAAGCTTCCGTCTGAATTTTTACCATATGCTCCATATTTTGCATCCGGATATAGTTCTTGTATCATCCGGTATTTACGATTACCACAAGAATCTTTAGTGATATTATTAATACAAGGTACACCTGCATTCTCCACACTGGTTCGAATGAATGATTTTTCGTTAGGTGAACATTGTGCCGCTTCTAACGCCAATACACCTTGTCTTACCCGATAGTTAACCTCATAACGGTTAAACAAAAGACTTTTGTTTACGGTGTGATTGCCTTTTGACAATGGATACAGGGTGGCTGTAGAACTGTAATAGTCAAACCCAGCTGGCATAGATGTTACAACTGAATCAAAGCCAAGTGTACCCGTTGTCCTCGGAATACGTGGTATGCCGCATTCATCTGTTGCGCTAAAATCATAATTAGCACGAGCCAATACGCTTATATTACCACAACCTAAACTATAAGCCGGTATTTTCACTCTGTATTGAATACTATGATCGCCATCTATCTCAACATAAAATTTTTTATTGATGGAAATTCCATTCGCACTAACATTCTGCTGCACACCATTTAAAATATTTGAACAAAATGGAGCTGTATTTTGTCCCCCAATACTTTCTATTGGTGTTGTGCTGCTGGGTAAGCCTATTAGTCCGGTTGCAATAGGTTTGCCAGCAGGATTACTGATTGTAAAACTGCTTTGCAGATTCGGGTCCATCGTTACTTTCTTGGGGAAACTCGACGCTACTCCCGCTTCATTCTTAAAGTAAAAATCCAGCTCCCCATCTAATGGTTCAGTATACTCGTAACGTGTACCGTGTAAAGTCCACAATTGATGGTCGTAGCCTGCACCACCCTGCCATAACAATCTATTATCAGGTGAATAGATAGATTGAATTATAGGGTAACCTTTAGCATCAGGCACGAATTTCTGTACACCTGCGGTATCAGTATTGGCAGAAGAATAATAATTGCCTGCAACAGAGGTACCTAGCAGTGGTGGTAAAGAATCGGGTTGACTGCATGATACCCTATCATAATCTGATGGACTATAAGGCCGAGAGCTTCCAACTTTGACAATATCATCCCTATAACCTAAATAAGTCTGTTGCAATGGGGTCGGCAAAGTTTGAATAGCCGGATGTCCTTCATAGTCATAAGACTTATCGAGTGCAATGATATACAGGCTGTCCGTATTAATCTTTGTTTGCGTTTGCCTGCCCCTAAGTGAACCATCGAAATAATTGATAACGTGCTTATATTTACCCTCTTCTGCAAAATTGATTGTATACTGCCAGTTTAGATTATCACCCATATGTGCTGAAGGGATTAGGTAGGCTCTGCCTATATCTGTTGATGAAACTGTACCAGCATCCGCAGTATTCCATGCTCCGTATATAACGTCTCTGTAATTCGTTTGAGTTGGGCGCACTATACGTATACGGTACACAATTGCGCCACCTTCATACACCAGAGGTATATCATATGTATTTTCTTTCAAGCGTACCCGGGTGCTGTTTTTCCTGAAATCATAAGGTATATTACCACTGAATGAACCAGATTGAAAAAAATGCGATCCGGTGTGATTACTGAAATCATAACGATAATCATCCACATAAGTCCATTCCAATTCAAACTCGACCGGTTGAATTAAATTGTCTAAAGACATATTGGTACCCCATTTGATATGCAGGTTATTATCACTATTGGTAAGATAGGATACCGCATATATTGGGATGCTACTTATTGATGTTGTATTATACTCATCCGTGATTACTCCGGTCTCAACATAAAAGTTCTTCGCTAATGAACCTATAGGAACAGTTACGGGTGTGGTGCCGCTTATATCTTCAATCTTGGTAATACTCGCCTGGAATCGGTGGTAACCTGAGAATTTAAATACTGCAACATCCGTATACGGTTTCAAAGAATCCGGATCGTAACTTATTTCAAGCGCTATCGTTTTAGTTGTTGCCGGGGTTGCACCTGAATACGCCTGACGGTTTATCAAGTCAATCGTTACTAAATACTTATATTTTGCAACAATAAGGGCGGTATCCTTATTGACTCCCACTTTTACATAGCCGAGGGTACTTTTAAAAACGCCGTCAGTATACGAAGTAGCACCGGTAGTAATACTGGTGCTAGAAAATAATCCATCTTGCACTGCAGTCATTGTATAGGGATAGCTACTACTTGCCGCGATCGTATGGCTTTTCACCTTTTGCACATACTCATTCGGGAATAGGTAAAAATTCTGTGCCTGTACCAATTGGCAAGCCAGTAATGTAATCAGGGATAATAATAGTTTTCTGTACATGGTACGTAAACTTTATTTGGTTAAAGTATTTAGTTGATATCTGGCATATCTGCCACTCAATACAATCTTCTTGTCAGTGCCCAGTTTAAAAAAACGATTGAAATCAAAGACCCTTTCGTCTATACTGAACTTAAAATGTTGCATTTCATATACCTGAAAAACATCCGTTTCTCCGCTAACGGGTGTTTCCATTTTTATTGACTGAACTTGTAAGCTTTCCTTACGGGCTGTTATTACCATTTTAGAATTATACGGCGCAGTCATGTTCAGCTCTATTACATAATTGCCAGCTCCTCCCTGTAACATATTCACCTTTCCATATTTCTTAATGATTGAGTCAGGCAGTGGGATAACATTACCAGCAGTTTCCTCCAATGGCATGCCCATTTTTTTCCTGAAAGCAGCTACCTCAAAAATGGTTGCGCTCTGTTCACGGAAATTCAGCTTACAGTAATAACCCTTCAATACAGCGGATATGTAATAGCTATTGCTATCTATGTAGTTATTACCTTGCTTTAAAAGCTTACCGCTTGCACAATCACTCAACCCACCAATCTGTTTCCTGCATACAGTATAATCATAACTGATAGCTTTCAGGTTATTAGCATCACGTATTTTCCCTAATAACAACACAGGGTCAGTTTCCTGGGCTGATATTATCGCTGGTGACAATAACAAACCAATCATCATTCTTAATCTGACTAAACTCATATTCATCTTATTGCTTTGCATTTGAACGCCTGCTTTCACTAACTGTCTGAATACCTCTATCAGTTTCTTTCTTCACTCGTACCAACAATCCTTCCTGATCATATTCATAGAACGTTGTGAAATTATTTTCATCATGTTGTGCTGTTAATTTGAATGAAACAGGATCATATACATACGATTTCATATTCGCATCAATTGGTACCATGCGTATATCATCGAAATAAACTCCTGATGGCAATGTGAGATACATGTAATTCATTGCAGGTGTGATATACTCCGCCTTATACCATCCGTCAACATTACCGGTCTTTAGTACAAATGGATAGCTTGTAGATGATGACATGATTGAATTGGTATACGCAAAACCGATATTGCTTAGCACAGTAGATGCGGCACCAGATACAGGTTTAAACCAGAAACTAACAACGTATTTCCTGTTTACATCCAGCCTGAATAGCTCAGCATTTACAAGTAGATTAAACAGACTAGTTGCTTCACTGTTTCTAGTCTGACCACCAATTGTAAACGTTCTATTCGCACTAAACCTCATAGAATAGTTACCGCTATGCGCCGCAGCTGAGGTAATAGAGTCTCCATTATTAACCATTGCGTATTGCCTGTAATCTTGCCCGTACCTATCATTACGCACTTTAGCAGGTGCCATATCCAGTGTCTGATGATAAGACTTGGCAAATGGGGTTTTATGATAATAAGTATTTTTATATAGGAAGTGAAGGTTCTTAGGCAATAGCATACTATAGTCTTCAAAACCTTCAAAGAAGAAACTACGTTGCTGTACATTATTAGCAACGGCTGTTGGTAACGCTTTATTATAGCCGTATTGTACTGCTGTACGTTTACCTGTTGAAGTCTCCATACCGTAATTCCAGCTATTACCTGTTAGTGGATATACCCGATTCGCTGTAGCATCGAGCTCTTCAAGCACATTACCGAAAACGTCATACTTTGTCACAGCACGGGTCTTCTTCCAGTATGGCGCTTCAGCACCAGTAGTATTTAGGATGGTGTAGTTACTTGCTGAAGCATTCACATTGCCCCAGAATGGATGTGTTTTGATAGAATAAGCACCGTCTGTTTTTACATTATTGGCATAAGTCCTGTTATCAATGTATATGTATTCAGTGGATGGTCGGAAATTACCTCTGTGCCCCAAAACGTACCTGTTTAAAACTTGCTTATTAGCGCTATCAATATCAACAGGGAACATATGCGGGTGATAATAACCAGCTGGTGCAGCGTCCCATGATGTTGTATCTGTTGCAATAGATCCATATGGTGTAGCTAACTCCGTAAACTCTTGTACACCCACATTTAGCACTTTCGTAAATGCTGTGCTACCGGAAGAACCACCTAACAGGTCATTGATACTACTGCTGTATGGGTTTTGTGCTAAAGTAGTCTGTTGTACAAATTTGTCAAGCATATTTCTGCGTGCTGACCTGAGTATCCTGACCGTGACATCTTTTACATAATCGCCACCGTCCAAACCACCAGGCCATAGCGAACCACCACTACTATTTTGCAACGCTCGTAATGCAACCCATTTAATGTTGGCCGCAGGCGGCTGAGTAGGTGGATAGGCTGTTACCCTATACGGTGAAGGAACCATACCACTTGCAATAAATTTATAGTCTTCCATGATCCAGCCTTTAGCCTGATAGACAGTATTATCAGTCCCCACTTTATAGGTTAGCAAGACTTCATCTCCTGCAAAAAAGTTCTTCGAGTTTAGATGGAGCTTCCCATATAATGACCCTGACTCAATGATAAGTGAGTCTGATTTTTCTTCAAAACCCACATGCATGTAAGCAGGACCCATTTTTTCATAAGCCCAATATGCCGGATATTTCAAATCATAGATATCTGTGTTGTACTCATTATTTGTTTTGGAGAGTAACACCCCTCCCGTTTCACTATCAAAGATTACATTACTTGTCTTTGTTACGGCACCATGATCCATTTTCTCAACTGATTCCAGTATACCGTAACGTTGTACAATCTTTGTTGTAACCATCGAATGGAATGTTTCTGTCTCTTCTTTTTCCGGCAGGAACATAGTCGGTATCGGTACAGGGAATACACCAAAGATCACCACGTTCAGGTTCATACTGATATTCCGCTTAAACGTCCTGTTATATCGTTCCCTTGTATCAACTGTAAAATCAGTTTCTACACCAAGGGTTGTACTGTCAACTGCATAAGTATTAATAGTTCCACGGTTGCGCTTTAGTGCAAGCACTTTATTGTACAGCTTTCCATCCTGTTCACGGTATTTATAGTAAACACTTGATACAGGTTCCGGAGTAACTGATGTACCATTAGACTTCAAAATTGTATTAGTAATACGTTTCGGCTTACCATGCATATCATTAAACCGTAGCGCATAACCCTGGAATACTTTTACTTCCAATGTTTTCTTACTTAATCCGCTATGTTTGGTAGGTGCGGGCGCTTCTTTATCAGTATAGTCTACTTCTATTGGGTAGTCTTTCGCAGTATAAAACTCGTAGTCTTCATAAGACTGTGAAGAACGTCCCTGTTCAATATGTACACTGCTTACCCTGATATTACTATAGCCTACCACAGGTGGTGGGAAAAAAGACTCTCCGAAAGGCGTTTCCTGGAAGAATTCAATTTTAGGCAATAACCTTCCACCTTCTGCCGTATAAGGAACCGGCATCCTGAATGGATTTTCATCACCGCCATATATTGGTTCGTAACTAGCTACTCCACTGCTGACAAGTCCGTACCTGTCATCAATTTTTGTATAGCTATAGTTTTTGCCATAATCGGCATCAACATTCGTACTACTGCCTGTCAATGACTTCCAAGAGTCTGACAATGTCAATTGTTTTACCCTAATTCCTCCACCTTTCTTGGTCAGTCCGGGACGATGTAACCTAATGAAAGATTTGTCTATATCAATGTCCCTTCCTATATGTTTATTTTCTACTAATCTCACAATCGGATTTTGGTTTACAGAACCCAACTCACCCAGTGCATCGAGTAGTGCTTTACCAATTTTAACGCCTCCTTCATCTCCGTTGAGGTAACCCGGATATATGATATGTTGTAAATAACAGCGTCCGTTATTGATACCGTAAATAGTAGCAGGATGCATTAATGAGGGGTGGTCTCCAGGATGTTCTTTTCTTATTTTGATGTAACAATAACTGGTATCATCACTACATTTATCCATCGCATCAATATGTGCATAGCCCTTCATATGCTCATACTTACCGGAACCACTTATATCCAATGCAAAACTGTAGTACAGATAATCAGTACCTTCCAGATAATTATCCTTCATGGATAAATTGCGGTTTTCTTTTGCAGGTACCCTTTTAAAATAGAGGTAATCATTTACCGTATTAAGATCCTCATATAATTTCGATTGGTTATCCTTCTTAGTAGAATTACCAACACCTTCTATATGAAACATCTGCATCGTTCGCTTATCCTGAATATAAGCATAGTCATCACTCTCATACACTACATTTATCTTACCACCAGATGGCAAAAGAATTTCGGTGAGGTTCCAGGGCGCTTTATCTACATCTAAATTTGATCCATCCTGCGCTGTATAAGGGAACTCATAATTACTCAACTTACTATCTTTGGTATGGTCTTTATAATTACCCCACCTGTCTTTATCAGCGAAATTATAATCCGGGTTAGCACCTGTATAGTTAAATACATAAGGGCTTAATAGGTTTTTCTCCGACTTACCATATCGGAAATAAATCCTTTTAAGCGTCAACTTACCACTTGTGCCCGGTGTATTGCTATTGGGAATTTTCTTACATAGACTATAATCGTATTCAAAAATGACCGTCTTGATGGGTGTTGCATTATTTCCATTAATATACCTGTCATGCTTGTTAAATAGTCTGATGGAATCCAGCTTATAGGAATATCCCGCATCCGACAGATTACTGGTTAAATCCCCATTGTCGAAACTGTATTTGCTGCCATTGTAAATTCTACTTGTTACACCGCGACCATCCGTTCTTTTAGACACATAAAATTCTGCTACATAATTCTTTGACTCAATAGCACGCACATGCCATTGCTGACGCGAGCCAATCAAATAGCTACCCTTATCATCCTGTTTATCCGACCAAAATCCCGGATTGTACTGTGCTTTATCTCCTTCATACGGAGTGCGCCAGCGGTAATCATTATCCCATAACGTATAGTTCATTTTCACCCAGCCACCCATATCATCATCTGTCGGACCATCACCTAATACGTCCACATAATCAGTTGCCAATACCGAACTCAACAAATAACTATGCGCATATGCAGGTGTTGTAGTTGAGCTGTAAAATTTCTCCTTCGGCTGATTATTATCTTTACTATCATCCGTTCCTCCGAAACTAACTAAGCCAGTTTCTAAATCAGCACCAGCACTATTAACACTGAATGTTACTTCACGACTCAGATTATTCATCGCTGGTATGCCATACACATAACGTCTACCGTCTGGTAATGTCTGTGTAAACTCACTGATATGAGTAGCCTGTGGCTTATCTGCCTTTCCGGCACTATACCTGTCATTGACAATTGCTGCGCCTGGTTTATAAAATGCTGTATCTGAAGTACTTTCACCAAATTTATCATAGTGACGGATTTTGGCATCTTGCGCAACATCCGTAATTGATGCTTCTTCTGCAGTCAGGTAGCTTATAAGATTAGCTCGTGTTGTACGATCCATTGTACTACCAGTATTATAAACATGTGCATTGCCAAACTTAGATGGCAGTGCACCTATATTACCACTCTTCCCTTTCAGCGTCACCATATTCTCTGCCAAGTAAATCGGCGCGTCGCTGAATATCCCAGCTGCTTGCTGGTTATTATAAGTCAACTCTCCACCCTGCTTAAAAAAGGCTTTTTCATATAACGAGTTCTGTTCATTGCCGCGGAAATTCAATCTGTTCCATGGGCCTGAATTGGCTTCATTGTCGACTAACGATATGTCAGTACCAACTTCCACCAAATTGCCAATACCAGCTTCTGTAAGAACTGAAGTAATATCACTCTTTGGAGACTTCACTTCCGGATCATAGATACTACCAATATCATTACGAAACGGGCGGAATATACCACCGGTTCCTTGACCGCTTATTGAGTACACATCATAGGTCATTGATGACAATGGAAGGTTTTCCATGGTTTTGTTATACCTGCCGTCTCTATCCCTGCTAAAGTCTGTTATTGCCGTAGAAGGCGCATTTTCTGAATACAAATAACCATAGCCGGATCTGGCACCATCTTTCACAAAACTCATCGTACTCTTCTGAATACTCAAGAAACCATTTGGGAACGTATATAATAACTCAGTACCAATCCTTGCCTGAAATTCAAATGAGCTCAATGAGCTTGGATTTGTAACCACAGGCACATAGTTCTGTAAGCCGATTGGAATACTACCGCTGAAGGATAAAGGCATTTGTGTATTGTTATACGTACCACTTACACCGAACGCAATATCTTTCATACCTGTTCTGGTATTAAAACCTGTACCTATAGAACCGTTGCCTCCTGGCCCCATATCAGTGCTAACGGTTTTAGGTATATGAAAGCCTGCGCTTAAATCAACATCAGCACCTGCTTGAGACCCGACTCCCATTCCAACTCCGGCATTAAAGTAGCCAAGGGAAATAGACGCTTCTGTACTAATACCAATGCTGGTGCCTTTATAGTTATTAAACTGTATATAATTTTTAAATCCTAGCGACAATCTGGTGTCAAAGCCACCCAATTCAAAACCCATGCTAATACCGGTGCCCACTTTGAAGTTTTTCTCATCTTCAATGTTAAGTTCCTTATCGATAGTTTCTCCGTTGAAATCATCCGGCAAACCGCGTACTGCACGGCTGATATTACCAGGATTAATATTCCAGCCAAGCCCTACCCAGCTTGCTTCTTGCTCAATACCCACGCCACTGTGATAACTGATATTAACTGGGTAACCTTCAATATCAAGCAAAGGTATATTGTAGTTAAAATCCCCGGTAAACATATCTACCATCTCAGTAGTACCTATCGGTTCAAAACTCTGCACCTCCGGCTGAGACGGCCCACTTGTTAGCGCATAGCTATATAACGGAAAACCCAACTGGTATACCATCGATACCAATAATGTCTTTGCAGTGATTCGTAAGAGGGTCTTTTTCATATGTACTAATTCGTTTTTACTGATATGCTAGGTAATGCAGATAATTCATCTTTTGAAAACCCGGCTTTTATCAGTGGTGTATGTGTGTATCGGTCGTTAAATATTAATTGCATGTCTTCTTTACTATAATCTCCGGCAAATCCCACAACGATTGTATTATAAGGAGACAAGCCGTAATTATCTTCATATACATAGGTGGAAGGCATCTGCTCAAATGCTCCCGCTTTCAATACAATATCATTGGCAGCCTGTTGCTGGTAATACATAACCCGCTGCTCTGCACCGGCATTCTGTGTTATACGTTCACTAATCGTCTGCTCTGATGCTTTGCGAGGATAAATATTGACCAAAAAGAAAACATGTCCCTTCATTGCTTCCATCCGTTTTTTGTACCCATCCATGACTCCCTGCTCCATCTCTTTATAATATTGCCTGCTGGCAAGGTATTCAGCCGGCGCAAACTGAATGTGATATTCATAGGCACCAACTGTTACTGTTTTCATTAAGCCATTTTCTGCATCTTCCATGTATTCCATGTAAGCCACAGGATTTAATGTCTTTCGCCCACCGCAGGAAGACAGTAATATTGTTGTCAACAATAAACCGCTAATTACCTTTCTCATATTTACCGTTCAGATACTTAATTAAATCATCTGTCATGTCAATTCCTTTATCACCGTACAATACAGTTCCTGCTCCATTCGCACCTACCAACAATCGAATTTTTCGTTCCTTACCATACTGCTCCATCAATGGATTCAGCCGCTCCCATATTTTCTCACTGATACTCCTGTTCGATTGCTCATAATATTGCTGAAATGCATATTGCACATATTGTAATTGCGAATCCAATCTCGGTGTAGGAGTACCTAATACAGCTTTTTTTATCATCTTCAGGCTATCGGACACTGACTTTATTCTTTGCAAATCAACATTTGCCTGCTTATCCAAATCTTTTTTCATCTGGTATCCACTAACTAGCTTTCCAATATCAATGTAAGCTACATCGGCAGGCTTCATTAACTGCCAACAAAACGCCGCACCTATTAACAATACCATTGCCGATAACACTGTCAGCCATGCATAAATCTTACTTATCATTCTTTTGTCCATCTATCAGAATTGGGTTTAAATATTTAAACGGCACTACAAATACTTTTTTGTCTTTATTCATCAACTGCAGGTTATAGTTCCTGCCATGACCAAGCTTTACTTTTTCGTATAATGGTATGATGAAATAATTTTCTCCATTGTGCATCCCTATCGTCACCTGAGGAACTTTTATTGGTGTGTTTTGTTCATCTATAATTTTCACCTCGAGACTGTCATACATCATATCCGATGTATACTTCAGTTTAATCTCTCCGATGGCCGTGATTCTGGATTCACCATAGTGTCCGGCGAAATCATAATAGGACTGTTCGGCATTATATTCTTTTAGCAGGCTGTCTTCTATTATAGTAAACCGCCACGCCTCAGCACCTCCCAAGAGTATACCTTTATAATAAGCATCTACCGTCCAGGCATAAGGTTGAAATTTTTCTAATGGCTTTGCTGTTGCAGGATAGATCATGCTGGTTGACATCACTTGATTATCCTGGTACACAGGATTGTTCCTGTTAATCGCATTTTCATTATTCTGCCCTTCTTTCACTTGCGCTATCCTGATACGATAGGTTAACTGACTGGCAAACGGATAGTTTACTACCCACGAAAACATCGGGTTCAACTCATACAGCTTGGCGTTGTTTTCCGGCTCTATCAGGTTGATGAGAAAAATATCATTCACGGTCTGATACGTACACTCACTGATCGGTTCGCCTGCATCATATTCAGGGTTGATGGTCTTTAATGATACAGTTACACAATACTCATAAGTCCCCTGTGGCAGTTTCCCATAATCTTTGAATAATTCCTTTAATCCATTGTCTGAAAAACTCCAGATAGCAGAATTTCCCCTTTCTTTACCAATCGGGTTATTGCCCGGTTGTAAGCGAATGTTCAGGCTATAACTTGCCTTGAGTGCTGAGTTACGATAGCGAATACTACCCTGGATTGCAACATCTTTACCACTACCTGTATTGTTCAGGATTTCATAATTAAATACATTCTCCGGGTTTAGTTCAATGCCATCAATCTGCGCAAGGTTTACAACAAGGGATGTGCCTTGCGCTCTGCCTTGCCAGCTTGTTGCCACAATCAACAGCAGCAATAAGGTGCTGACTCTTTGGATTATTGGTTTTCTGATTCGCATATCAATACTTTTATAACGCTTATTTCCTTTTAAACTTTGGTGTTTGTGTCTTAAACCTGCATTGCACGCCCAGTTGTCCAAACCATATATTTTTTATGACCGTTGTTTCATTGGCGCGTATGCCCGCATAACGACATTGGGTGTATACAGTGAATGGCAATTTTTCAAAACGGTAATTCAGTCCCAGTGTTGTTGCACGACGTTGCAAACCAAATCCTGCATAGGCAAGCTCCTGTCCCAGATTAACCATCAGTTGTTTCGTTATTCTCTTACTACCACTTACACCACCGAATACCACGCTATTAGTCAGCATCGTACCATCCGGCATATAGTAAGGCTGGGAAGACCATCCGCTATTGGCTGTAAATGTCAGCTTGGTTGATGTGTATATATAACTTGCCTGTAGCGTATGTGATTGATACGACAATGTATCTACCGTACTTTTATTACGGTTATAACTCAGCATAAACCGGTGGTTAGCAGGCTTACGCTTAAACTGATAGGTTGCCCTGGCTATCCAGACAGAACCGAAAACAGGACGTTGTGCAATGGCAAACGTATCTTCCGCTCTTCTGAATGTACTAAATGGCTTATACGATACTAAGAGGTTGGGGTATTGTTTCGATTTGGTCTGCAAATCAAATCCCCATTTCGTGTTATATCCTGTGCTGTAGAATGTGCTTTGTTGTACCCTGTTGAATTGTACGCCTGCTTTCAAAAATGATTTAAATAAAGAGAAGTCTGTTGCAAGCATATACCGTTCTATACCTGCTCTTGTATAAGGCAAGGCATTATTTTCAAACTGCTTTCCTACTTGCTCCCATTCCGCTTTCAGGTGTACCGGTATCTTTGGCAACTCGTATTGTAAGCCGGATTTAATGGCTGTATGATGCAGGTCTATATCACTATTGGCACGGGTATTTTTATACGAATATGCACCTTCAGACTCCATCTGCAAGCCCTTTGTTATTGTACCACTATGAGTAAGGCTCACGATATGTACCGGTTGCCTGAAGCTGGGTACAGACAAATCCGTTTTTGTAAATGAGGAATCGTCTAAAATCTGCTTGGTTGGTGTGTACCCATAATAGATAAGGCCTATTTTCTGCTTGCCAACTGGTTTAAAATCTAGTTTCAGTAAATAGGTATTATACCTGTCTATATCCCCGTTCCTTGAAACATATTCTGTTTTACCTGCTGTAAGTCCAACTGTAAACAGATTGAGGTCATAGCCGAAGTTTAAGCCTTTGAGTGTTTGTCCTGAAATGGTGTAATTTGACTCGTAGTCATTGAGTATACCTATGTTCAGCTTAGTTAAACCGCTTAGAAATGATTTTGCTTTGGATTCAGGAAGTATATTGCCGGCTGCTTTCACCAGTGACTTGTAGGAATAGTCCTTACTGCCCGTTGCTTCCTGTATTTTAGAATAGTTCAGGCTGGAATCGAAATACTGTGCATTACGATACTGGTCTAATAGTTTTTGATACTTTGTAATCTTTGCCTGCGTTTCCTGCATTTGCAGGTAACGCTGCTGTATCGCATCTTTATCTTTCCTGAGTTTCGCAGCCGTAGCGCTATCTGTACCCGCTGCCAATTCTTCTACATCACCACCGCTTACCATTAATTTATCTCCGCTAATCCGATAATTTGACTGAAACTGGTGAGCCGATAATACTTGTTGTTGTTGCAACTGATTGAGTAGCGCAGAAGCTCCATTAGTAATACCTTGTCCGGATGCGCCTGCACGCTCGTACATCCCCTTGTAATTACCTACTTCTTTGTTCAGTTTCTCCTTTTGCTTCTCCAGATCATACCGAACCCTGATATAACTTGCTTTAGCTTTCCTGTTTTTGTCCTGAGTCGTATAATACCCTTCTATCACTACCGGCATATTCAATATCTCTGCATGCAGGTCGCCTCTCAGTTCCTGATAATTATTATCCTGCGCTGAATTAGGTTCCTGCCCGTTACTGAAATTGCCAATAATGTCTATACTTCCTTCTATCTCTTCTTGTTGATCTTTATCCTTTGCATTCGCTTTTTTGAACTGAGAACTTACAGAGGTAAATTGCGGCAGGTCTGTTTTCAGAAGGGAAGCCGGATTGTTTTTTAGCCGCTCTGTCTCGGTATTCGCTTGGTTAACCATTTCTGCACGTTCGTGTTGCTCATAATACCCCAGAAACCAGCTATGGTAGTAGAGTGCATTATATACTGTATTGCCTTTTTTGACGATCGTACTTGTTACCCCGGATTGTCTCGATGCGTTTTTTCGAGTCAGATTAGCAGCTTGCTGTATTTTTTTATCATAGGGTGAAATAGGAGACAAGCTTTTCAAGCGTTTTGTGACAATGCCTGTTCCTTTACCTGTTGCAAAAGATTGATTCAGGCTTTGTCTGAGTCCTGAATAAGCAGGCAAAATACTGTCTATATTATGCGTAAATGTTTCTGCATAGATTTGGCGGGACTCATCATACAATACCATCGTTGTAATATAGACTCCGGGTGGTAGTTGATTAAACCTCTTGATAGTCTCTAGGAAGGTATATTCAATCTTGTAGGCTTTATCGTTCTTCTCCAGGTTTAACTCAATATGATGAATGCCTTTTTTGAGTTTTACTTTATCAAATACAAGATCATATACACAGATACTGTCTGTTGCAGTATGTTGGTAACACTTTAATCGTATAGAGGTCTTTACTTCTGATGGAATAGAAAAACTGAGCGGCTGATAAACGTATTTTTGCTCTGTGTGTAACGGATCCAGCGAGAAGCGTATTGCGCTGTCAGCTTGCTGCCCGTGGCACAAGACGCTTACAAGTGTAAGCCCAAACAACAAATAATAGCGCCAAACAGCTCGCATTGGCAAAACAGTTTATGGTGTAGTAATGACAATATGCCATTACCTCAAAACAATCAATTTGTGCATACAAATCCTGTAAGCAACCACAGGGCTATACCGGTGTTTGGCTCCTAAAGATTATTGCATTTGTTTGTACCCAGGATTAGAATATCGGAGAAGAACTGTATTTCATTTTCTCATGGTCGCACAAGCATTTTTCAATGCTGTCTTCATTCAATATTGCTAATAGTTTGTGTTTGTCTTACAATTATACAAATAGTTTGTTAATATTTTATATCGCATAAATAGTTTTATTCTGTAGATTTTTTACTACAAATTGTAAGGCTTTATATACCCGCCATTACACTTGTTTCTACTATTTATGTACTAGTAAATACAACAATTAATTAATCTACATAACTCGCTAACAGCGGCTATTGTTTTAAACTTATGTTCACTTTGCCGACATCATTATCAAGGCTTTCAATTACTCTTTGCATTAAATGTTCTCTGCGTTGGCAACTTTTAATGTCTTAGGTATACCATCGTCCTTCCTGATATCCCTCACACCATTTTTAGTCAACCAAGCTTTAAATTGCTGCACATCATCCGCAATAAAATGAACAATTTGTCCATTTTTCAGCGATATGATAAACGTATCAATACTGAATGAAAATGCTGAAAGTTCTTTGGCTTCATGGTCGAATTTGGGATAGCTACTAGTATGCATGATTATTCTTCAATTTCTAAATAACAATAGGTAGTCACGTTAATTTTCAAAGCCTCAAATCGACATCTGGTCTGCAGTTGTTGTATTTATCATATTCATAATATTTTCAGGTGGTTCTTTTAAAGAAAATACCCCATCCAGATGCAATGCGGACGCAAATTGCAAATCTGCTTCATCGATATAGTAACCAATAACTTTTGTTGATATTGCCTGTTGCATAATGGAATTGATAACTGTAGTATCTCCGTCTGCCAGCATGCAAAGATTAAAAAGGCATATGTCCGGATAGTTTGTAGTAAGCTGCAAAGCAGCATGCAGCTAGGGCAAGCTAGAGGTATTGATCGGGATGGAACAACCATTATCTTTCAACAGACAGGATAATCCCTCCAAATAGAGCATTTTGTTTTCAACTATAGCAATGGTGGTGGGTGTCATGGATATTAAATAAATTTGCTGCTAAAGTAAGCGTGGTTTTCAAGAAAGCAATATGGTAATTGTTGTATTTTACCTGAAAACTATTGTATTTTACCGTTTATATATGATGACTTAAACCGCATCAAAAATTACAGTCAATGGTTCATTTAGGAAAAAACATATCCAGCCTTCGCAATTTTCGCCGCATACCGCAAAAGGAAATGGCTTCCAAGCTCCAAATTTCGCAACAGGAATATTCAAGGCTGGAAAGCAAAGAAGAAATTGATGATGAATGGCTGAACAAAATAGCGGCAGTATTGGATTTTCCTGTTGACGCTATTAAGAACATGGACAGTGCCGCTACTTTTCAAACCGTCTACCAGCAGACAGGCAATAACGGCAATGGCTTTTACGTGAACTCCAACGAAAAAGTGATCGAGATGTATGAGCGTTTACTAAAAGAAAAAGACGCAGTCATCGAAATGCAAAAAGGTATTATAGAGATGTATAAAGAGTCCAAAAAATCCTGATCACCAACTTTTGAAGTAAATAGATTAAGGCACACCCGTTATCGGGATCATATCGATACTACTTCAAACAAAACAAACATAAAGGATAGGCATAAAGCCTATCCTTTGTAATTAGTGTAGCTATAAACTAGTTTGCAAAGCAGATATACTCAGATCATTGGGTGGTGCAAATCTACCCTGTGCATATGCCACGCCGTCCTCCACGCGTACCAATATATCTACATCATGTGCGTAGGTTTGTCCTCCTCTGAACTTCCCGTCCTTCGTAGCATGGAATATACCTATGATAGAAGTAGGTTTATTAGATTTAATGAGTTGCTTAAATGCCTGTTCATCCAGTCCTGCATCACTGACACTATCGATAAACACATATTGATACGAACTCAGATGAGCAGGTAGTTTATTCGCAAAATCCAATCTGGGCACGTCTGCATTATTGCGTTTTACCTTATCCTGTAAGGTATAACCATGCCCTTCTTCAAATGCACAATACAGTACCCTGCCATGCTTCGTTAATTCCTTGGCAAAATCAATCGCCACTGTTGACTTACCTTGTTTAGGCTTGCCAAATATCATGGCTGAAAACCCGGGTTCAGGGTCTCCCAAAAGCTTTCGGTACTTACCCGCCAGTCCCATTGTTTTAAATTTCTTGCTGACCAATTCTTTGGCAGATATGATCTGTACATCTTGTGATGCAATAGGTAATGGCGTTTCTTCTACCCCGTTTAACCCACCACCAGTATGCTTATGCTGATTTCTACCAGCTTTCTTCAGACGCATATCTATCAACTCTGTTTCGATATCATATTGTTCCGCACCTGCTAGCGCTGCCCGCTTTGCCAGTTTTGCAGGATTGCGGATCATGCTCATGGTAAGTTGCTTCCTTTCCATCAACTTATGTGCAATAGCCTTACAAAGCGATGGCGCTACTGTATCTTCAAATGCCCTTTCCAGTTCTTCATCTGAAAGATTCTTTACCTTCTCTTCTAAGAGTTTATACACAACTGCATTTTGTGCCCTGGTAAATCCGTCTAACCCTTCTTCACACGCGCAACCCATGACTGCAATCTCTCCAATGCCGCTCAGGCTATAAGTACTGACATCTACTACTTCTGTTTCTCTGTCTATATAAGCTTTGATAGCGGTATATGCTTTACGTACTTCCCGGATATACCTGTCACCTTTCAATCGTCCCTCTGCTTCCGCTTTTTCAATTCGTCGCAGCAGTTTTTCTGCTCGTTCATGCCATCCTTTCATGCCGGATATATTAATGTACTCCATCAGGATACCCACACCAACAGACTTTTCAACACTATGTGCTATCTCATCATAAACTTTTAGGCGGGCATCCGGAATAACCAGGTGCAGGCTCCCGGCTTCACTTGCCTCATGTACTGCTACACGCAGGCTTGCATTCATAGCTGCTATTTCTGCATGATAAGGGGAGTCCCTGATAACTTTTCGCTCTACAATAGCTTTATTGAATGCCCTCCATATTGCCAGTATTTGAACATAGCTCTTGTCTTTATCATGTAGTGAAAGGTATTTTTTGACAAGCGCGATATCAGACGGTATATGCGACACCTGCTCCGATTGATACTTTATTTTTTCCTTTCTCTTTGGTTTTGGCTTTGCTGTTTTCTTAGGCGTTTCTGCTTTGGGCTTTGTAACAGGTTTCGGTTGCTTGGTCGGCGCTACTTTTTTTGTCTTGGTTTTAGAAAGCTTTTCATCCTGGCTATTCAGGTTCTTCAGAAACAAATCAAATGTCTCCCTGATCTCAGGAGACTTATCGATATTGTTTGGCTCTTTACCCTGCTTGGTTACTTTATTAATAAACTGGTAAGTGGCTTCAAAGTCCTCATCCTTTTCAATGATATGCTTGTATGCACCTATCTGCTGGAAATAATTCATTCGGTTTAGTTTCATCTTCATACTATTTGTGTTATGCTGCTAATCTTAGTTTGAGTCTTAGTTTAAGTTTGAGTGCTTCTGCTTCGAGCTGGAGTAATTCTAATTCCTGGTCACTCGCTTGATATGCTTCCTCGGGTTCAGGCATCCTGATAGGCTTGCGCCGGTGATGCACCGTAACTTGTTTTTCCATCTGGCTGAACTGATGGCGGCTTATCATCACAGAACATGTATGCTTATCCTGTATAATACCTACAAAATTTTCTATGGCTTCAATATTCAGTTGCGCTACCATCCTATCTGATACGCGATTGAAATTATTACCATCTACCAACGCGAGTAAATCCTTATCGAGATAAATATCGCCTGCTACTTTTCGTGCCATCGGAACAATGACTTTATAGCCTGCCGGCTGCCTGATAAAACCAATGCCGGTACTGGTCACAATAGAATGTCCAACCGTAAGTGATTTAATTAGCGGCAGTGCTTTTAAGACAGGTATACTCACCTTATCCTGCACTTGCTCATCCATCACCCAATTCTCCGGTAGCAGGATGCCTTTTTCAATCTTGCCATCCAGTGTGGTATAGTTTACCAGCTTCCCCCTGAAATCACTGAATGCCTGCAAGAGGTTACCGGTTACGATATGCCTGGTCTTCCTGTCCGCATTATTCTGCTGGATATATACCCCCCAGTTATGCAATACCTGCTCCAGCCCTATTCTTGGCAGTTCCGCGCTTGCACCGATGATCTTATCAATGTCTTCAAAAGATGCGGGCATGGCAAAGTATTTATTACTGTTTGCCAGTGCGAAGCGCAGTTTAATTTTAGAAGGCAGGAAAGGATTCTTGCGCTTCCAATCAATTACGAAGCCTAAGAATACCGTCGGTACATATTCCATATAACCACTACCCGTACTTATCGGAAAACTCAGGTTACGCCCGATATAGAAAAACTTAAACAGCTTTTCGAGATAAAATTTTCTGGCTGCAGCTTTGTCCAGTAATTGCTTCAACGCTTTCCCATGCGCTTCTTCTATCTCTTTTTCGCGCTGGTGATAGTAAGCTTCTCTTTCGCTGTCGGTCTTGAGCCGCTGAAATTTCTTCTCCAGGTTAATACGCTTAGCCAGCTCATGATAGCGTTCATTAAGTTCTTTCGCTTCAATATCCACCGCCATTGCCGTCTCTTCGTTATAGTCACGTATAATATCCTGCTGTATTTTCAGTGCGTCTTCTCCCTGCAATGATTCTTTGAGCAGATTGTCCAGTTCTGTCGCCGTAAATGGTTTGCGTAACACATTGGCATGTACTGTTTCTAAAATACTGTCCTCGCTGAATACACTACCTGAACCACCGCCTACTTTCACGACTTTACTATTCACTGTTTCCGCTTCCAGGTTCATCGCTTCCATCTCCAAATCATAATCTCCGATCTGTTGCAGGTAGGACACGTAATCATTATACCGCTCTGTTATCTCTGCATAAAACTCCTGCTGCATTTTTACAGACAGTACGGCTACTCGTCCGCTTACTTTATGCGCCGCATTCTCCATGGCCTGTGCGTCCCCTTGTTCGCTATCGGTTGTATTCTTCAGCTTCAAAGGATCATCCAGCATCCTGTTCACAGCAGGGTTTTCCAACAAGTATTCCTTGACAACCCTGTCTCCGTATTTATTCAGGAAATCAGGCACATCTAAAATCTTGCTGGATTGCTTTTGATTAGAGGCTGTGTTGGCATCCAATGATTTCAGCTTTTTTTGCAGCATCATCATCAACCGGAGCTCTGCCGGTATGGCTGAAGTCATGTAATCATAAGTAGGCTTCAGTAATTGCCCAGTACGATTAATACGGCCACGTTTCTGCACTTCCGTATTAATATCCAGTTCTGCTTGCAGCACGATCATGACCCTTTGCCTCACTTTGTCCTTCGGCACTTTGGAAGTAGGAATCGCATGTGCTGATGCACCCGTACTGCCGCTTTGGTTGATAAGCAGCACGTCTACTTCGTTATTATTAAATTCCCGAAAAGCATCATTGGTGTTTATCTTCTTACGTAATGCCACAATGGCTTTGCGTACCGAATTGTTTTTATTGCCTTCCGGTAAGAGCTCGTTCATCGGGTCATTCTCCTCCAGCCACTGTAATTCATATTTACGCCCTGTCACTTCTGCAACCCTATAGCCTGCCGCTTTTATTTTTTGCACCACCACATCAATCGGTGAAATAGAAATACCCGTGGCTATCTCATCAATACGTTTACGGATACTGAAGTATACCGCCTGTGCTTCAGGCGATAGTTCTGTAATCTCAAAAGCTTTGTAAACAGGTTCTCCGTTCGGGCTTTTTTCAGTATAGCGCATCACCCCATCTAAACCTCGGCGCAATACTTCGGAAAAATCAGGCATAATAACAGAACCATCACTTACAGGCAATCCTTTCTCGTCCGTCATGTCTTCCAAAAAACTACCCATTGTGGAAGAGAAAGCAATCACCGGCTTTTTACCCTCTTTCAATCTTTCGATGGCTCGTTCCGCAACGGATGCTGCTTTGATGGAAAACAACATCTGGTTGATAATATTAAAGACCTTACTGAAATAGGGGGTATTGTCTACGCCTGCTTTGTTCGTACCATCACGCATACCAACTGCTTTACCATCAGCAACAGCTATGGTGTCTAATTCTTCAACAACAGCATCGACATAATCTTTCTGAAAACTGATGATATCGCGGATAATACCTGTAATATTATCTGCTATCGCAGCGTGTTCCTGTGCCTTATCCTGTAAAGTGATATAGTTCACTTCTACCCCCTCAAAACTTCTTTCCCTGCGGATCATCTGTCCTTCAGCTACGAGTTGTGAAGACAATACTTCCTGCAATGCCACACCTCCGCGCTGTATCGCTTCCACCAACTGGTCACGGCTCATATTACAATCCGAGATAGCGGTCTTTACCGCGTAGATGGGCATATTATCAGGGCGTTTCGCAAAAGTGGCGGAGAGGTAAACTACGCCGCTGGCCTGCGCTATAACACCTTGCAGGAAATTACCCGTATTGGATGAACCGCTGCTGTTATGAGATTCATCCATGATGAAGATGGTATCTCTTGCGATCGCACTTAGAAAAGCAGGCTTTTCGGGCTTCTTTTCAGGGCTGTTAAATTGACTATATGTACCTATCGCAAAATCAAATCCTGCCGGTAGCTTTTCCGCTTTGAATGCAGCCGTTTGCTCTGCATAGGGTAATGCCTGGTAGATGATATTACCGTCTTCGTCTTTGATATCGGTCTTACTTTCCCTGCCATTGACAATAAAGGGACGCAGATGCCCGGAGCCGATTGCATACAGGTCACGGTATAAATCCGAGAACAGGTTCGCTTTCTCCGTTAAAAATATCGGCTTTAGTCCCTGGTGGTGTGCATAGCGTAACATGGCTGCAGCCACACGCCCTTTACCGATACCTGTCTGGTCACCGATAATCATGCCTTGTCCCCTTGCTTCGATATTGTATATCCCCATCATCACCGCATCAGTCTGTTCTGCTGACAGGGCTTTACATAGAGCCGTTTTAGTTGGGTAACCCAAACGGTCGCGCACGAAATTATCCGTATCACCACCCACAGCTTCTTTGATAGCTGCCAATGCTTCCTGCGTTTCAAAAGCCATACTGTCCGGCACTTGTGTGTCCAGTACGATACATGCATTCGATGAGGGCTGATAGGGGGCTCCCAAATCCCCCTCATGCTTTGGCTTTTGCTGATCTATCAGGCGTAGTATTTTATTCAATTCCTGATCGACACGCTCTTGTAAATCATGGGTATGATAGCGGGTATCTTCTATCAGCACAGGCTTATAACCCGCATCCTGTAATTGCTGTATACGTAAGAACAATAATGATTTGGACGAACCGGTAATAAAATATTTGAACACACCACCTTCTGACATTTTGATGATGCCGATATTACAGGTCTTGGCTAATGCCTCCGCATCTTCATTAAAAGCAACAAAGGTTTCAGGGGTTTCAAGCAGGTAGAGCGCATCAGCCTTATTTTGTTTGTACTGCTTGTATTGTTCATACAAAGCATCATGATCGACCAGGTCATCATCTTCGCTGCCTTGCAGGGATCTCTTATGTTTTGTTTGAAACAAAGGCTTTAGTTCTTTTGATAATTGCAGCAGGGCATCTTTTTGTAAACACTGTAGTTTTCGCCTGATACCATTCAACTGATTGCCTGCATGAACAATCGTTTTCAGGTAGGTAAGTCTCGCATCCTGACTTAGTTTCATACGGGGATAATCCACCAGTACTTCATCGCTTACGATAATATCCATCGTCATCGCCAGCCTGACATTATAGTTGTGGATGATTTTCAGGCATTGCTGCCTGAATGCACGCCGTGACAATTCCTTTCTTCCGCTATCAGTATATGGATTATCCGGGTAGGCATCGTACACGTTCGCACCTAAAAAAGTGTTGAACATAATAACATATTCTGTCTTATATGGGAGCTCATAGGCAATACCATTAGCTGATTGCTCATTATAAGCCTGCTCTTCCGATGCCAAAAATTTTTCTAGTGGGATTTCCCAAAGCTGCTTATCAGGCATATCTTTATTTGCGCGTGTTACTGGATTTGAATTGGCCGCATCATCTGTAAGGATGAAACGAATACCCATTTTTTGTAGCATTTGGATAAGTCTTGTCATTGCTGCCTCGTCCAATGCGGTATATTCAATATACACACCATCGCAGAGGAATGTTGTTTTACTGATACCTGGCAACAAATGCTTCAAAAAACCTGCATCTTTTCCGTAGACCTCATAATAGTTTTCAGTTCGTAGAAATATCAATGCGTCATTATACAATTCCTGCAATGGCAGGTATTGTTCGGTGTATGTCATAGCGTACCTGCTATCCGCTTCCTCCATGCCATCCAGCGATTTGCCACGCAAGGCTTGTAATAATCTTCTTGCTTCCGTACTCATATCTTGGTTTGAATTAATATTGTGTTGCTGTATTGTTGCTTGTGGTCGTGCATCGTCGGATTTTTTCCACTGCATAGCTGTCATTACACGTTGGAATAATTCGTCAAAACTGTGTACGACTTGGTCGATGGCAGGATTACAAACAGGTGCAGCTCCCACAGGTTCGTGCTTTCTGCCTGCAATTAATATCAGCCTTGTATTAAATGCTGTTCCCTGACGTGCATACAACTGCTTACCGTCCAGCAGGATTACATCTGCTACATGGTAGTGGTGGTAGAGATAGTTAAAGAAGATGCGGTTCTTGCCCGCCTGTATACGTCCTTTACTATCCCATGTCGTATGCCCGCCAATAATGATAGCAGCCTTACCATCCATTGCCATCGTATCCAGCGCATAGATAGCCATCAGGTGTTCCAGTATCGCAATAGGGTAACCATTTATCACTACTGCCTTATCCAGTTTACCGAAAGGCGGATTGGTAAGTACTGCCATAAATCTTTGTTGCACATCAAAGAATGGCTGACTGCCATCACGGCTCCAGACATTGGCAAAACCTTGCTGCCGTAGGTTGGTACCTCGCAGTTCATCAACTTCATTTACATACACTCGTTCAGGCATTGCAGCGACCGTTAAAAGACCATTCCCCGCCGAAGGTTCAAACGCATAACCACCTTTCAAGTGCAGTTTATCTATACCACAGAAAACACCCATCAGATAACCAATGGGTGCAGGGGTACTGTATTGTTGTAGTAATATGCTTTGTGAGGTGCGGTGAGACAGATTGACTTGTGCCTTATAGAGTTGCACCATCTGCCCGAACTTTTCCTCCGTTGTACTGTCTTTTTGTAGCGCAATGTTTCGTGCAGTATTTACAATCGCCAGTTCCGTTAATTCCTTTACTTCATTTTGATCACCAATACCCATGGCTGCAGCTCGTGATTCAAGACTGCGCTTTGTTTGCTTCGTACGAGTTCGCAAATCGTTTTCTACTGACTGCACATAAGCTCTTTGTTTCGTCGTCATCTTCATCCTATCAAGCTGTCATTTTGATTGTTCCTGCCCTATATGGCGAATGAGAAAAAAAAAGCTACAATAGTTCCGATACCTGCAACGGCTCCCCCAATCGTATCGGTGTTGTCATTAATGACTTTTACAACACTATCCGCCTTCTTTTTAGCCGCTTGTGTTATCTGTGCTGCTGCAAATACCATATCCCTTACTGCATCGGGTGTGCTGTTCCATACATACTGTCTAAACTCTGCCATCGTTATTTTTCCGTCTTTTACGGTATCTATTGCAGGATTCTGACTGGCAATCAGCGATGCGGGTAGCTTACTAGTTGCAAACACGTAATGGTCACTTTGCCCCACTGCCGCAGGAAAGAAGGTAACCAGGTATACATCAAAATAGCTGTGCATCTTTCCCCTGTATGGCGCGAAATACTTTTTGACTTCATCTAACTGTTGCAGGTGATTATACTTCAGTACGCTTTGCGGCGCACCGGGAAAACCGGAGGCTTTTGTCCATTGCAATATGCCTGCCGCTATCAGTCTTTTGTTTTTAATATTCTGTGCTTTGGCATTTAAGCGGCTTTCGGCATACATCACCTGCATCAGCCAGTTCGGGTCTATACCCAGCCATGCAGCAATAGCTGTTACTTTTTGTGCAAACGCCTCACGTATGGACAAAGGAATATTGGGGTGGTCTATATGAATGAGTTTCATTGAATACGAAATGATATATCTGATAATGGTTGTTTAGGACAAGGAATACTGTCGATTGAACAGGAGATCAAATGCACCTCCCTGTCCGCAGAATTTTAGGATATGCCTGCTGGTCTCGTCTTTCTTACCTGCTGATAATTGCGAGGAACGAATGACATGTACTAAGCCGGTGGTATCTGCAATGGGTGTTTTATAAAAACTATAATTCGGACCCGTGTTATAAGCACTCATGACTTTATCCAGCCGCAGGACATTACCATCAATAAACTTGGGGTGCTGGCATAAGTAATGTAAATACAGCGACCCCATCAGCACATTAAACTCCGCACCTTCTTGTGTGTCGGATGCCGCGAGTGCAAACGCAGCATCTGCATGTATGGTTTCGCCTTTGCCATAACCTTTAAAAAACTTGCGGATAATCGGAGTAGCCCGTACTACCACTTGCTGTGGCGCAGCCCAACGTTTACCGTCTGAATACATTTTGCCGTCGAGATAATCCAGGCAGGCCACGATTGTAGTCTTGCCTATCTGCATTAAGCCTACATGTGCAGTGTTGGAGGTTTTCTGGTTGCCCCCGCTTTCGACTGCTGCCTTAGCTACCAGTAATGTAACAGGTAAACCTGTTACGCCTGCTGCCTGTTTGAAATAGGGCAGCCAGTTCATTTTGATACGGTCAAAAAACTGAAACATCGCGTCCCTTGAAAAAGGATTGGCTGCATTGATAGAAGGGAAAGTCTGTATTCTTAAAAACATTTTTAAGGTATTGTTTTAACTGCTCTTGGGTTTATATCTGTTCAAAGGTTTAGCGGCTGCTGTCTTACGTGTTGGTTTACCTTTGGGTATCGTCTTTCTTTGCGGTGCTTGCTTGACAACCGGCCTCCGAACTACAACTGCTTTTCCGGTAATGATTTGTTTATACAATGTTTCTGATACTTCAGACACGTTGAATCTGTTTCGTAAAGCCGTCAAAGTCATTGTCCCGAAATACCCGGTCGCAGGAACACCAATACGCCGCTGCACTTCCTTTACATAGGAGTTGGTCATTCCCATACGCAGCGGAAATATTTTGCCATTCCCGTTCGGGGTTGCTTTTACAGCATTAGTTTTCACCGCAACAGGCATCGGCGCTTGCGGTGGGGTAAGGGGTTGATGCGTGGCTCCGGGACGATAGTTCACCGGCTGACTCATTCGATTATCAAAACGTGCTTGCTTTGGGTTGTAAGCTCCCGGACGGTAAGCAGTGGATTGATTCACCATTGCACCCTGTGTTCGCATCGATGGCTTGCCGCCCGGCAAAAATGGTTGCTGCGTTCGCATCACCGGCTTAGTTTGCTTGCGTGCAACAGGAAGCATACTACTATTCTGTCTCGTATAACCTGTGCTATCAATTTCACTACCGCTGTCATAACCGCCTGCCTCCTCCTCACTAAAGTCTTGTCCATCATCCTGCGATACTGCGCTTTGTTCATCTGCTGTATCGTCAATCTGCCTTTCATCAGCACCCTCATCACTCGTTTCTGCTATAGGTTGTATTGGTGGCGTATATGACGGTGCAGGATTCGGGTTGATCTGTCCGGGTGCAACGATTTCTACAGGTGGTGCTTTGGCATCATCACCTGTAGTATTTAAAGGTGGTAGTGCTGTCGTGCTTGTTGCAGCCGAAGCCTTCTTGTTCAATCCTGCCAGCAGTAACAAGACACCTGCCCCGATGCCCAATGGCAACAATAGATTTTTTTTAGTTGGTTCTTTCATCGCTGCAATTGAATAATCCGTGAATAATAAATAGCTGCGTTAGGATTTTTGAAATACACCCTTTGCATTAATTCCTTCCTGCTGAAAATCCATAACCAGGGGTGCTTGCGTTTATAGAAAACAACTTGTGTCATCGTATCGCGCGTACTGATATGCAAGAACTGTTTGTCCAGCAAAGCATAGCCTGAGACGTCATAATAACTATCGTGGTAGCTAAACACACGAAAACGCAGGCTGTCACCTGTTGTCTTCAAATAATGAAAACCTATTGTTCCTATTTGTTTGGGAACAAAAACAATGCTATCCCTAAGCGTAGATGTAAGTGATTGATGCAAGCCGAATGTTGTCGTACTGACTGTATGCGCAGAACGTGGCTTAATGCCCATTGTCTTCAGCTCCCCATAAAGCTGCGGGAACATACGTAACAACTCTTGTTGCCTGAGTTGCAATACGCCTGTTTGCGAAGCGATGCGTCCGTTAGCAAGCAGTATTTGTTGCTGGGTCTGTAGTAAGACTTGCTGATTGCTGCCCAGCCTTGTTATCTCCTTGTGCATCTTCCTTAACTGGCGTATCATCAGCAGCAATGCTGCGATTATCACCAATAGCCATACTATCGGCGACTTGAATATTTTTAGTAGTGTCATCATTGATTTTTTGAAAAGAGTAGGTTGTTAAGAACATATAGATCACGGTACCTGCCACACGTATTGCTGCCTGCATATAGGGAGAAAAACCCATCGCCTCAATGAGCTCATAATGTTCATTGATAAGAATGCAGCAACCGTACAATACCGTATGGAATAACCATCTCCATACATACTTCTTAGGAGTAGCTGCCGTGAGCCTGCGAATAAAATCTGTATGAGGTATCATCGTATCTGTTTAAACAAAACAAGCCGGGAAGGACTTGCCATTCCCGGCTTGTAAGAATATTAGCTTTGCGGAACGCCCGGCTTCAGGCGGTAGTCCACGATTATTTTCTCAGGATAGTTACCTGTAAATCCACTATTGAGTATAATACCATTTGGCAGGCTCGGATCATTGAAGCGATAATCGATGGTCGGCTCCATGCGTAAACCGTTGCGGTATACTTTAATACTGCTGGTATCAATCTGTGAGATGGAATAGCTCAGGTTCACATTGTTACCTTCTACCAGGTCACGGAATATTTCCGTGAGGTCATTGGTATGACCGAGTGTAGTGGCCGCTTTAGGTTTCCATTGCAGGTCCGTATGATCCCACGCTAGTACCGTACTGCCACCTTTAGCCAATTCATTGTCAAGCAATAACTGTGTGACGGTAACATCTTCGAGATTGTCCAATACGCGTGGCAGTGTATTCAGGAATGCCTGCGAAAGCGTTGCGTTCAAAGGACTCTCCGGTGTACCATTCCCAGACAGGGTGATATATTCCGTATTCTGCGTAACAACTGCCAATAGTGAGGTCAGATCAACCGTATGCACCGTACCATTGGATTCGGTGATCTTTAAACGGTATATACCCGCACTTGGGTTCTCCAGCCTAGCATCCGCTACATGTATATCCGTCTCGCTGAAGTTCAATGGTGTAGATACCACCTGCTGGTTGCCATCTTCGGCGGTATACTTGATAACGATATTACCGTTCACTAATTCAACGGAGTCGAGGTGCGTAACTGTTTCACCGGATTTAATCAGGGCATCTATTGCCGAAAACTGTAATTCACCATTGCCATCTGAAAGCGGAACGTATTTATAGCCCGGCGCTTTCTGTAACTGTTTGTCTAACCTGATTCTTGTTTCTTGCATTTCTAAAACTTGTTTTTAATTGTTATGATAATTTGACCGGTCACTTAGTAAGTATAGATACACAGCAGGCTGTCCTGCGAATTGAGCGAAAAGGGTAATTGCACCCTGTTGCCATCTATATGATAATCTGCACCGCGACGCAGCTCCACACCATTGAGCATCACCATCAGCACCGGCGGTGCAGGTATGCGTTGCAGGGTGAATACTGTTTGTCCCTGTGCCTGAAAAAATGTTTCTGTATGCCAATTAAGTGGTGTGCTGCTACCGCCACCTCCATTTCCATTATTGTCCCTGAAGCTGGAGAGATTAAAAACATCTTCTCCGTCCTCCAGCCATATTTCATCATTCACAGGATCACCCAATAATTTGAGTATCTCCAGTAAACTGAAATCTTTGTATTGCCCGGTACGTTGCGACCGGAGTGAAAAAACTGCCATTGTCTGAATGCTGCGGGTATGTTTTCTATTGTCTGCTATAGGTACGTATCTGTATAGCTGATACTTAGCATCATTTTTTAGTGTATTGATGCAGCATCGCAATGCTGATACTTCGTTGTCCTGTTTTACTGTAGAGCGCGTTTTCTGTTTGTTGCCCGAAATCACTGTCTGCTATCCGCTCCCCTTGCTTCGCTGATGCTTTATCTTTAAAGCCCAGCCATTTTTGTAATCGGTATACATCTGCACCTCGACTCCCTCTCTTCAGTACCGGCGATGTATTAGTGGGTTGTAGCGTCTTCAGCTTAGATAGCATAATAGATGGGTATTGTGAAGCGGTGACGCTTGTGATACCAAACTGCCTAAAAAGTGCTGACTGTGTTTCACTACCAAATACACCATCTGCCGTAACGCCTAATTTCTGCTGCAATGCCTGTATGCGTTCTCCTCTCATACCTTTACGAAGCGGAAAAGATTCGGTATTGTTTGAATTGGATACAGGTTGTTTGGGCATTACAACGGCACTGTCATTATCAACGACTATTTCCTTAGCCGGTTGCAGCGTTACAATAGCTGCCGTAGCACGTTTTGGCTTCAGTAAATACTGTAAACCAAAATATGCGGCGGCGGCATAGATAATATAACGCACCGTATGTTCACCCTTCCCTGTCTGCTTTTGTTCTTCCAATGTGTCCACTGCCTTTGTTTTAAACAAACCTGATCGCAATACCCTTACGGGCATAATTCTTATTGATAGATTCCTTTTGAGCCTTATTGAGGTTAGAGGAAATCGCCTGTGTCAAATCCTTTAGTCCTCCGTCAGGAAAAATACCGAGCCAAGTTTCTTGTCTTCTGCCATAGTATTTATAGAGCAGTGCAAAGTCTGCGTCATTACCCACATAGGTCATGCAATACCTGGCGTCATCATGGGCGTCACCTACTGCACTGAATTGGGTGTCCCGATAAATACGTTCTGCCAGTTGCGCCCAGAACCCATCAGGGCGCGTCGGCTTTTGCTTCTTAGGCATTTCATTCACGTATCGTTCTATCGCTTTCTGTGATTGCTTTTCACTTTTGACCTGCTCATCTGATTTCTTCAGTTGCAATGCCTGCGCAATCTCATCAGCAGTCTGTCCTGCACCTTTCAATATTTTAGACGCGAGGTAGAGGGTACCGCCAGCGAGTAGGATCATCGGCAGGTTGCTGATAAGCTGCCCTTGTAGCTCGGAACGCTTATCAGCCATCTACAGAAAAGTTTTAATCATGCTTCGGTTGGTCGGTGTCTTTAACTTGTGTGCAGCACTTTTCATTTCCTTCAGCGAAAAATGCTGTACAAAACTCTGAATGGCTTGTTGCATCTCAGCTGCTTCCTGTTCATTTTGAGCCGCTACCTGAATGGTCACATCAAATTGCTTTGCTTGTCCATTTGCAGGTTTGCTATGGAGTATTGGTAATTTCATGATTGTTGTGTGAGTTGATTAAGTAGTTTTTGAATGACTGTTTTGTCTTTTTGTATTTCTACGAACATCAGATAGATGGTAGCGACTTCTTGCTGACTCAATTCCTCCAGCATATAATCACGTAGCATCAATACCATCTGCTCTCTTTCATCTTTTGGTTCTACCTTGACAGGCGTCTCTGTTGCAGCAGCTCCGATAGCAGGTTGTACTTGTTCTGCTTTTTCTTCCGTTCCGGCCAGCATACTCAGTATACTTGCACCACCAAAGAATTTAGATAAGCCCGGTAATGCCATGCCGAGAATACGCATATAGCTCTCAGTTGTCTCTTTGGCAGCAATGTCATGGCGGAGATCTGCATTACGCGCTTCCAGTTCCGCAATCTGTGATTGCATTTTTTGGTTTTCATCCCTCAGTCTCTCATAATCTTCTGTACGGCGCATTTCGGTCAACCGCTTTTCGACAAGGTTATTGACATCCGCTTCTCCTAAGCCTTGAAAAGTCACAGGTGCGGCCTGTATCATACGTGGTTGCACCAGCTCTTCTTCGCGCTGCAGCCTGCCAACAGAAAAAGTATGTTCGAATAGTTTTTCGCTGGTATCTGCGTTATGCCAGGTAATGGTAATGCTATCCGGCTGGCATACCTGGAAACGTCCGCAGATAACGGTCGTAAATGCAGTCAGCGATGTTTTGTCTTTACTCTCAGCTATCTTTTTACCCAGCTTACTGTATACTGCTGTAAATGCTATCTGCTTTTCAGAGAGTTGTTTCTCTCCCTTCAGCATCTTGACTACTTCTCTGTTTTTATCAAAAAGGGAACGCAGTTCCGGAAAATCACTTTGTGCCATAGGTTGTGCTAATCTTCATTTATTTAGGTATCACCTGGTAAAACAATGCCTGGCATAAACTGCCGGTAAAGGAATCAGGTAACTGTATTTTGATCTTACCCCAGAACTCTTCCATCGTATCGTTGGTATGCGCTTCCAGCAGCAGTACATTGGTATCACTGGTGATGCGCGTGCCGACAGGCAGTTCGTAAGCATTGACCAGAAACCAATACTGGTTATAGGCATCGAAGTCCATACTATTGTTCAGCACTTTGCCGGTACTATCCGTAATCCTTCTTACAACCACCGGTAGCATACGTGCATAAGCAATCTCCATGCCTCGCCTGCGCATCTGCCGCTCTACATAATCCTCTACATTAATCATCCGATAGTGCTTTGAGATAGATGGTTACGATATAATTGCTCCATTTGTCTGTTATAGTTCCGTCCGCTTTCTGGTACTCGATGCCGGTAAACACTTTGTTTTCATAATTGCCTGTCAGCAGGCTACCTGCCATGATGTCTATGGCGGCATCATGATACGCATCGCTCGCTTCCGCACGGTTATCAAAAGGAACATCGAGATGCCCGAAGTGATATTGCTTATTGTTGAACTCCAGCGACAGATAACCGATAACAGGCAAATACGCTGCTGTCGTCATCGACTGCACGCCTACCGAATGCACCACTTTAATACCAATCACTTTACGGATATGACTCGGTAAAACCGTATTGATCGTCACGGGTGTCAAGGGTTGTCGAACGATAAAAGGAACAGGGTGGTATATAATCCTCGTCTTAGTCATCGCTACCTGGATAAAAACATTGTAATCTTTACATCATAGGGATAATACACTGGGGCCGGTGCGGAAGGCGATGCGCCTGTACTTGGCATCGTCATGCTGCTGTTACCCAGTCCTATATTAATTGGTGCGTTGTACACAGGTACATTATCTACTACCGCGTTACCGTAAGAGACAATATCCTTACCTGATACATAGGTCTTTTTAACATTCACATCTGTGGCAGCAATCACACCACCACCGGGGCTGTAACTGATATTACCCAGCAGTGACTGTAAAGCACTATCCGTATAAATCCCTTCCAGTTTAGCACTGTGTATTGGTATCGGTTTTTCAAAGAACAGCATCCTGTTATTGGGAGGTACGTCATTGCCAAATACCAACAGGTGTGCTTCATGGCTTTCATCCAACACTTTCTTCTCATCCACCCGAAATCCGAATGTGCTGCCAAACAATGCACCATCATAACCCACCGATAAGGCAATACCCTTCAGCATCGAAAAATCTTTATGGCTTTCCGCATTGAAGTAAACACGCTGCCCGCTTTTACTGATGCGCAGACTGACTTTTTGAAAACGATATCCCTGTATCATCTTAGGCTTCGTTGGTTAACCAGATATTGATAATCACATCATAAGGGAACACCACACCATACGGGTTGGTGGTATACCCGGCAAGGGTTTTAAAGTCCACCTTGCCGGGATCATATACACCACTGTCTTCCCCATTATCTACCAGTAAAGGATATTTACTTCCATCCGTATACCTGCCCTCAATACTGCCACCCAATGCTTCTATTTTCTCCGGGAACAGGAAAAACTTATTATTCGGAGCTACGCCATTAGATGCAGTCAGGTTCTTTACCTCATGTCCGTCATCAAGTACTTCCACGTTATTCAGTCGAAAGCCCAGCATCGAACCCTGTATGGCTTTATCCTGGGGTAGCGAAACAAAAATGCCTTTGATGTTACGAAAGCCTTTGTCGCAAACAGCATTGAAGCGTAGTGTCTCTCCTGCGGATGATACCCGCAACCGTATACGTTGGAATTTGTTATTCTTCACTGGTAGATTTTTTAGTCTGATGAACCCCTATAAACCCTATAACCCTATCTGTAAACCCCGACCCTGTTAGGCTTTTACAACCGTAGTACCAATCAGTACCACTTTCAGGAATGCGTTCGGCGGCGCATTTGTTCCCCATTCCAGGTTGAACTCGATGGTTTGCTGGTCACGTATCAGTTTTGGATTATCCAGCACATACGTACCTTCTACCAGCTTGTTATTGCCTTTGGTATTGAATACTTCCAGCGATGTATTCGGCACCAGCACTGCACCATTGGCTTTGAACTCAAATTCACCGTTACGGATAAAATCCGGTGTGATCGAGAAATTGACATTTAGCGGGCTGTTTGTTCCCTGGTCTGCTACACCATACATCAGGCGTATCGCATGTAAAAGGAAGAAAGCACCTTTCTCCAGTTTCGCGGAACTGATATTGGTATAGCCTACGGTTTTATTATCATCATCACGCAGCATCTTTACGACCTTGCTGTTGGTAATATCTTTCACCGCATAATAGCTGATGTCAACCGACTGCAGTGATTTACTCGCCAAGCCTTTTTGTATGTCACGCGGCAATAAATTGATACGGCTTTCAAAATCACCACGGCTGCCACGTGCATTTTTACCTGCACCCTGGCGGGCTATCTCTTTGGTCTTGCGGAAAAACCTTGCTTTCTCTTCCGGTTGTGCCTGCTCTACTGCACCGAGGAACTCAGCCTCACTCATAGCGCCAAGTAAATTGTATTCACTTTCGTTGATCTGTCCTAGTGTAAACATATTTTTTCTATTTGCGCTGCTCATCTCATGAACAGCAATGATTAATTGTGATTTGATTGACTTTTAAAAGCGGGTTTAGGCTATAATATCTGGAGGTCATCATTGCCAGTCATTTGGGCGATATATTCCTCACTCTGTCCCAGCATCTGCTCTTCTTCACCGCCATAAAGCGGTTCGTCTATATTGCGCGCGTAACCCACCTGTTGCGCATACATGGGTTCAGGCTCTCCCATATAAGCCGGCGCATCGATATAATAACCGGAACTGCCTGCCGGAGGCTGTACATTGCCTAAATCAGGAAAGCCCATGCCCGATATAGGTGTACGCTCATGATACAGCCACCTGTCGCCATTCGATACCGCAGCTACCGGTGTCAGGCCCAAGCCATCACCTGCCAGGAAGGTGGCAGTAGGCATCAGCGTTTTAACCGTTTTATATGCACCTGCCATAGCTGCGCCTTGCAGGATATTCTTAAGCATCGGTTGTTCTACTTTCGTAGCACCATACATCGCACCTGCCGATACAACCAGTGGTGGCAGCATTTTTTTGATGCCCTTCTGCGACGCGTCCGCAGGGTCTACTTTCATTACTTTATTCGCCATATTCACGGCAATGTTGCCGATCACAAAACCCGCGACGTTCTCTATCATCGGCTGCACTTGTTTAAGCACTTCTTTGATACCGGGTGCCGGGTTTGTATTTGCTGAACTTGTCATTGTTGAATTGTATTTATTGTTAGAAAATCATTTAAGCCAGTAGATGTATCCTTGACTCCGGAGGATGCCTGCCACTACTACTATGTCCTGTCAGTACGGGTGCGGTAGTGGCTTTTGACGTTTTGTCAGTGTTATCACTGTCTAAGACTTTATACACACCGTAGGCTATCGCACCTCCAATAGCAATACCTAATACAGGATTGTTCTGTGCGAATTTGATAGCACCCGTTGCTATATTACCTAAACCACTTATGCCATCTTCTCCGCTAGGCTCCTCATCAATTGGCAGCTCACTATTCTCTTCAGTTGGTGAACTATTTCCATCTTCAAAACTTACACCATCATCTTCTGTGGCTTCGCCTTCTGTAGCTGATATATCAATGGCTTCATCTTTTTTCGCCAGCCCGGTATCACGCATGATTTTTACCACTGCCGTGATGAGTGGTGTTGCTGCAGCAACGGCTGCTGCCACAGGCACAACACCTAAACCATGCAGGCTTCCTTTCTTGCCACTGAGAATCGCTTTACGCAGGTTGTCTTTTTTACCACCTACTTTTTCAAACAGTTTTTCGACTTTCTCCAGGGCTTTTTTTGCACGGACAATCATCGCCGGATTAACGCCTTTCGCCCTTGCTTGTTCCGGTGTAGCATACGCCCATTTCAGACGGCTGGACATTTTACCGACATTGAGTTTCAGTGCCAGCAGAAAACCATTACGGGATGCAATGGTCGCAGGATTAAAACGAACCAATCCTTTACCTACCTTCTTTAGACCTTGTCCGACTTTCTTAAAAAATCCTTTCTTCTTTGCTTTGGGCTGTTTTGCTGCTTTGCTTTTCTTAGCACGTCCTAATTGTAAGTCGTCATCCCCGAAGAAAATATCATCGTCACCATACAAAGCGTCATCACCCAATAAACCGTCGAGGTTACCAAAACCATTGAGCCTGTCCAGCAAGGCTTCGTTGGCCATCAGCTGACCAAGCGCGGTATCTCTTTTGTCAGTGAACCAATACTGGATGGCATAATCCAGCATTTTTAACAGCTCCTGGTGGTTATAACCTGCCACAAAAGAAGTGACAGGATTTTCTGCAATGGCTTGTCTGGTAGCCAGCAGGTAACGATACAAGCCTTGCTCTAATGCGTTGTCTTTGACTACGCCCTGTAAATAGGTTTCGCCATCCAGGATACCCAACCCTTGTAAGTCTACTCCGAATATCGTTGCATGTAATGCAACATTGTTAGCAGCAGCGAGCTGCATGGAGTTCATTATTATTCTGCCGGTATCGTTCGCGGATGGCGAATTATGTTCTACGCCGCTTAACACGGCGATCTTGATTCCATCTAAACTCATGGTATAATCCATTTTTTGCGTGAAGGGCTTTTCGTAATTGAATTGCCCCAGTACAGCGTCTATGGTATAATAACCTTCATTATTATTGAGAGGTACGATCACATAGATATGCTGCCAGTGTGGTTGTGAATACCTGGTAATGCGAAAGCGATGAGGGATTCCCAAATTGCACAGTATCGAAGAGCAGAAGATGGAAAAGCAATCACAATCAATGCCTGACATGCGGTCGTGCCATGCTCTCGCAGGCCTGCGTAATTCCTCCATGCCTTGCTTGTCCAATTTGTATTGGATATTGTGGTACAAAAACTCCCAGATATTTTTCAGGGTGTCTTCCAGTCTGTCACTTTTCAGACTTTGCGCTATTTCCTTTGTATCACCAATAAACTTCCAGACCACTTCTTCTATCACTTTGAGGGTGTCTGCAACCTCCCCATTATCCATAACGACTGTGTCCTTTGCATCTGCTTTCGGGAACAGGTGGTTATACCTTGCTCCGTCTGTTCGCAGTATGCGCTGACCACTGCTGATCTCCAGGTCGGGATGATAATCCCTGTTAAAAATCTTCATCGTCATTTATTGATAATGGTTTTAGGTGTCTCAACGGTCATCCCTTCCACCTGCATGATGACTGACATCGCAATGGGCTGCGTAAAGGATTTTAATACGCCCTTAGTGCCGCCTTTACTGAAAAGGCTGATAATGCTGGCTATATTCTTAATACCCATCAGTGGCAGTATCGTAGTCCAGGAAAGCGGTAGTAAAATCTCACCTACTTCACTCTGGCGATTGGCGGCTATCGGGAAACTTTTATTAGCCGATGGGCTTTCTGCAATCATGCCACCCTTGTTATTCCACAAACGCACTACCGGATTGATAATCGTTACTGATACATCAGAAGGATTATTAACTTTTGCAGTCGCAGCTATTTCAACACCGGATAGATTGACTTTATGTACGCGGACTTTGGATAGTGATACGGAAACATTGGCAGCCAGTTTGTTCAGTTGTAACAAACGACCGGCTATTACCAAAGCACCTACACCCAATCCTATTTTTACCGCTGTGTGCATCTCTAGTTTTTCTTCCTAAATTTTTCAAACAGATAATCCATTCCCTTCTTCGTGCAATAGCCAATCACGGCACTCATAAATGCGTAAGACACGACTGCAACACTGCCGTCCATCGTTAAACTGTTCAATAAAAGATGTGGTATTGCTTGTGCCTTATAAACACCGCCTATTGTACCGAATGCTACCGTCCATAGGGTTGTAGCTTCACCAAAAGGCCATTCACTATTATTTTGTGTCGGATAATCCATTCGTAATCTTGTTCTGAGCTGTTTGACTGTTAGTTTATACAGCAAAGATTACGACGTAAAAAAGCAGGGTTGCAAGCTAACGCGAGCCAACGATAGCCTTTGATAGGCAGTGATAGCCAATGTCGGTTTATTCGCAATATCAATGTGGTGTCACCCCAAAGAATATCATAACATGCAAGACTATTTTTTGCAGAATTAAACCTGATCCTATAATTTGCACGCTTTCATGGTAATAAGGTTTATAGGGGCTCGGCTTATCTAAGTCGGGCTTTTTTATTGCCCGTATTTTCCGCTCATCTTCACTTACACTAAAATATTGTCTACAAATGATCTAAAGTGTATAGTTATTTTAGGACGTAACATAGCATTTGCAGGTTTTGGAGGTAGCATTTGTAGCAATTATTCGCAATGTCAATACCAGCAAGACATTCAGGCATTTTTTGAAGCAAATGCATTGTAGCAGCTTTGTAGCAATATCAGAGCATTTATATATATACGTTTGCTACAATTTGTTTTGAGCTCGCTAAAATAAAACTACTTTGTAGCACGCTAGAACCTTTACCTGTATTGATTTTCGAGTGCATTTGCTACAAATGCTACAATTTGCTACAGGTTTTCAGGTGCTGCGGAATTTTCAGTTTTTTTATCCAGATTCTTCTAAAATTTTAGAAAGACTAACCAGATTGTGTTCTGAGAGACTGTGCATGGAATAGTCTTTGCGGATGGGCAAAAAAATAACCCGCCGGTAAATAGCGGGTTAATCATTTTCAGCATGAAGCGTCTTCAGTCACATCTCAAAACGGTTCACCTAAAACTTCTACTATAGCAGCCACCTGATTTTTAGTAAGTAACCGCCTGCGTAGTATAGACTTTTTTACTGCAACACCTTCAGGACTGGCTTCTAATAACCGGTTCAGATTCAAATAGGCACTTTCTGGGGATTGACTGTTGGGAAAATACATGTTCGATAATTCTTTTCGGGAATACGGTTTTATTTCAAACATTGATAGCGTTTATTATTTCGGCAAAAATATTGACACTATTCATTTCAACGTACAATTGTCTAAAACATTGTAAAGGTTTTTTTTCACACTAAGTAATCAAGTGTATTAATCCGCTACTTTTCTTTGATTACATTTTTACATACTTACATCACTTATTTACTACATCAATAATACGATATTACTACGTTCTGTTACGAAATCAGGAGGAAGTATTACATAAATTACTTCCAAGAAGATGAGTTAACTATCATTCCCTATCACTGGCTATCGTTAATCGATTTGCAATCACCAATAATGCGCATTATTGCAACGGATTTGAATACAGCATATCCGTTTTACTTTTTTCAACCTGCTAATAGAATTCAGTTGCAACCTTGTAATACCCTTTTCAACGTTATCATCTACCAGCTTCGGGTCAACCCGTTATCAAGTGTATTATTTATAATAATGGAAACTCAATTGCATTATTTGCGCGACAGTACTTGTCATCATCCGTTAGCACAAAAACTTACAATGGGGTTGAATCGGATTAATACTCATCAGGACATCCCTGCACAACAGCATATATCATTATAACCTTATTACTTTAATACCCTATCCTAAGCATGGTAAGAGATAAAGCAATGCAAGAAGCCGTGGCAATCGAACGAGAAGCATTGGAAAATACATCAACCGATATTTTTAGTGATCGTGTATCGATTGATAAACTACGCAAAATCTGGAATGACCGTAGTCGCCAGTATACCGATGATGAACTATATCAAATCCGTGACTGGTTATATGTGATTGCCGGGGCTGTCGTACATACTCTTGAAAATAATACACCTGAAACGCTGGAATCCATCCGCAGCGCTAAAACGAAGAAACGCATTAACAAGAATGCCTTGGTATTCGTACATAAAGCTAAGACAGCATCTTAGCTGGTAAATACCCTAAATAATTTTATAAACATTTGATTATCAATGTTTTGTATCTTTATGCAAGTAAGGATACGCGACGACTATTATGTAAACCTTACGACTAACCTAAAACAGAAATATGATGAAAAGTAGAAAGGCCATTTTGTATATAAGGGTAAGCACGGACGAACAGGCAGAGAAAGGGCATAGCCTCGCACACCAGGAAGAAATGTTACGCAGACATTGTGCTGTAAATAATATTGAAGTAGTTGCTTTCTTTAAAGAGGATTATTCAGCAAAGACTTTTGAACGTCCGCAGTTTAAAAAACTACTGGAGTTCCAACGAAAGAACAAAGGGATTGCCGACTTATTGTTATTCCTTAAGTGGGACAGGTTCTCTCGTAATGCACCGGAAGCTTATACGATGATTTCTAAACTTCATTCATTGGGACTCGAACCTCAAGCTATTGAGCAGCCACTGAACATGGAGATACCGGAACAGAAATTTTTACTGGCTTTGTATCTGACTGCTCCTGAAGTAGAGAATGATCGTAGGTCAATGAATATTTTAGCAGGTGTGCGTAAAGCGATGAAAGAAGGACGTTATATGGGTTCTGCTCCTTATGGCTATAAACACGGTCGTACTGAAAATAATAAACCAACTATTGTCCCATCGAAAGATAAAGCAATGGTATTGCAGTCTTTTGAAATGATGGCAACAGGTTTATACCAGATAGAGGAACTAAGACGTATGCTGAATAAAAAAGGAATGCCACTAGGGCGTACCCGTTTTTGGTACATGATGCGCAATCCTACTTATATAGGTAAAGTATTTATCGCAGCACATAAAAATGAACCTGCCAGTTTAGTCAAAGGTGTTCATGAAGCAATTGTCTCTGAATCCCTCTTCTATGAAGTGCAGGACATACTGGATGGGAGAAAGAAAAAAGAGCAGCCTGTAACCATTTGCCAAAAAGATGAATTGCCTTTGCGTGGCTTTTTACTATGTGCCCAATGCGGTAAGCATTTAACCGGAAGTGCATCCAAAGGCAGAAGTGCGAGGTATTATTATTACCACTGTAAGTTCGGCTGTAAAGAACGATTTCGTGCTGATGAAGCAAACTCACTTTTTAATGATGTATTACATGCCGTAAGTAATAATGACAAAGTTTATCGTTCACTAGAACTGATACTAGGAGGAGAGAATAAAGAAGAAGCTGAAATCCGAGCTAAAGAACTCGCTGAATTGAAAAATAAGTTAGAGACCTATGAACAACGAATGGAAAGGGCGCAGGTTTTAATGCTTGACGGCAAGATGGATTTTGTAGATTATCAACCTATCAAAGCGAAACTGGAAGAAGATGCACATCGCTTGAAATTAAAAATAGAAGCAATAGAAGAATTGCAACCAAAAGATGAAAACGATGTAATGGAGTTCGGATTTTATTTTTTATCAAATCTTGGGAAACTATTTACCAGCGCAGCTTTGGAAGTAAAACAACAAATAATTGGTTCGACCTTCCCTGAAAAGTTGATTTATGAAAATAACCAGTTTCGAACCGCTTCTGACAATAATGTGCTGTTGCTGATAGCCGCACCCAGCAAGGCTTTTGCTGTAAAAAAAGAAAGCAGATTAGAATTTTCTAATCTGCTTTCCCGTAGAGTGGAAGCACACGGGATCGAACCGCGGACCCCCTGCTTGT
>APMI01000040.1_pt1 | contig 146696 bp, 142 predicted proteins | sample 667938 | NCBI WGS metagenome assembly APMI01 (sample SAMN01084076, study PRJNA167559) | wastewater metagenome | biome: Wastewater | place: Denmark: Ejby Moelle, Odense | collected 2011-11-28
GCGACCGCGTCGTGTGACGGAACGGAACGCATGCGCAGCATCCCGACGCGGCCATCCTGCGTGTTCGAGGGCATTCGGTTCATTTGCCGGGCGATATCGGCCGGAATCTGCTTGACCTGAACGATAGGCTTGCCTGCCGCGATTTGGCCGGCGGAGTTGCCGATCGATACGCTGCCGGTGCCTTGCCAGTTTTCCTGACGACCGCTTTCGATGAACAACAGGCTGAGTGAGGCGGCCTTGTCCAGCGTGATACGGTCGCCGCTCTTCAGGCGCATGAAAGAGTCGAGTCGCGCTTTGCCATCGGTGCCTTCCAGCGTGATGGCGCCGCTTAGCGAGGTGATCAGCACCGTGTCGGCCAGCACGGACGAAGAAATCAGCAGCAGAATGCACATTATCAGCTTACGCATGGATCATTCCTCCAACCCCTCGATCGCAAAGACGTCGACCGGTTCCGCGCGGCCTTTAACCGTCAGGTTGGCCGACGAACCGGTAACGATGCCCCGACCCGCCGCCTCGAGCGTGGCACGGCTGGCCAGGATGGGCGAACCCAGCGACTTCGTGGCGCTCTCCAGACGCGAGGCGAGATTCGCTGTATCGCCAATCACAGTGTACTCCATACGGTCAGGCGAGCCGATGTTTCCCGCCACGACGATGCCGGTATGCAAACCGATGCCGATCGCGAAGGGTGGCAGCGGCGTGCCTATGTGCTCCTGGGCCATCCACGCCTGAATGTCGGCGGCTGCCGCCTTCAAACGCAGGGCGGCCCGAATGGCTCTGCGGGCATGATCGGGTTGCGATAGCGGGATGCCGAATTCAGCCATGACAGCGTCGCCGATGAACTTGTCAATGAACGCCCCTTCAGCCTGGAGAATGGCGCATGCGCACGCAAACCAGTGGTTGAGCATGGTGACGATGGCTTCCGCAGGCAGGATTTCCGACAAACTAGTGAAATTGCGAATGTCGCAGAAAAGCACCGTGGCTTCGAGCGATTTGCCGCCCAGGGCAGGCATCTCGTCCGAGTCGATCATGGTGTCGACCAGATCACGCGATACATAGCGGGTGAACATTGAGCGGATGCGCGCTCGCTCGCGGTCCCCAAAAACCAAGCGCAGGCCGTAACATCCCGCGAAAAGCAAGATCGTTGCGAACTGTGCGTGCATCAGCGGTATGAGCACAAGATGTCGATGCAATCCGTAGGCAGACACGGAGAGAAGTAGCAGCGAGGCGAGCAAGATCGTGGTGCCATGCCACGCATTCAAACGCAGCCAGGCGCATGCGCCGATCAAGAGGAGGGTGCCCATGAACAGTGTTCGCGCCAGCATGCCGGGTTCGACAAACTGCCTACCGGCGAGCAAAGCCTCGACGGTCTGCGCATGAATCTCGGGTCCCGACATCAGGCGGGAACTGAAGACGCCGTGCCCATAGGGCGTAAGGTGGAGGTCATTGGAACCACCATAGGCCGGGCCGACGATGGCGATCTTTCCGCGCAGTGCCTGAACCCGCGGGTCGTGTTCGGCCCCCGGAGCCAGAAGATCACGCATGGCGATACGAGGAACTGTGCCTGGTGGACCAGAGAAAGCGACCCGCCGCGGCGGGTCGCTCGCGTGGATGGGGCGGTCGCCAAGTACCCAGGTGTCGGTGGTGGTGGCCAGTCCCTCGGCGCGGAGTGCGATCAGGAGAGGAAAAGAGAGAAGCTGTAGTCCCCCCGGTCGTGCCTCGGCCGCGCCGGGCGCGAGTGCCGACATACTGCGCCAAGTGCCGTCTGCATCGAGCTCAAGGTTGGTGGCCCCCAGGTGCCCCCGCAAGTCGAGATTGGGCAGCACCGCCAGGAATTCGGCACGTGGCAGCAACGGGTCGGGGCCATTCCGGTGCGCCGCTGCAAGGAGTACGTTTCCTGCTGCCAGTTGTTCGCGAAATCCTCTGTCATACTGCCGCGCGGCCAAACTGTTCTGGCCACCCACCTTTTCCAGCCAATGTTCCGGGCTAATGCTGAACAACATGTCAAGTGCGATGAGTCGCACGCCGGCCTGACGTAGAACCGCCATCGCTCGGGCGAAATGAGGGGTCCAGAATACCAAGGGGTCGTCGGGAAACTCGTTCAGGGTCGCTTCATCGATTTCGACGATCACAACCTGCTGATCCGAATGCCGCAGACCGGATACGCGAAACCAGAGATCGTTCCAGTTTGCCTCCAGGGTATTCAGCGCGCCCTGTTGCCAGACGACCTCGGTGAGTACGAGCAAAAGGGCGGCGAGAAGGAATGTTGTGCGTTCAACCCGGCGTTCGCGCGCGTTCGTACTCAGGCCAAAGGGGAGGCGACAGGCGAACAGTTTCGACAGGAGAAGAGCGAATTTCGACATGCTGAGCGACTCCGTAGCGCTGCAAGAGAGTCATGGTACGCCTTACCTTGGCCGCCATGTATTGTCGGGTTTTTGCCCCCGTCCAGCGCTGTGCCGTTAAAATGGAAGCCTTTCTTGGCTGGCAGGCTGACGTGACGACTCCCCCCTCCCCGGCGATGACCAGCCGGCAGATTTACGAACGCCTGCTGACCTGGGTGCGACCGCACTGGCGCATCTTTGCCGTAGCGATTCTCGGCATGGTGCTGACGGCGATCACCGAGCCGCTCTTTCCAGCGCTGATGAAACAGTTGCTTGATAACGGTTTTGCGACGACGGGTCGAGCCGACGCAATGCTTTTCGCCGGCGCGATGGTGGGCATATTTGTCATCCGCGGTATTGCCAACTTCGTCGGCGGCTACGCCATGGCCTGGGTGGCGGCGCGCATCGTCATGGATTTGCGCCGCGCCATGTTCGAGCGCCTGCTGATTCTGCCGACCGGCTATTACGACGACCAGTCGACCGGGGCGCTGATTTCCAAGGTCGCCTACGACGTCACCAACGTCACTCAGGCGGCGACAACCGTGCTGACCACCATCGTCCGCGACAGCCTGACCATCGCCGGCCTGCTCGGCTACCTGCTCTATCTCGACTGGAAACTCACGATGATCGCGCTGACCGTCGGCCCTTTCATCTTCTGGGTCATCCGCATCTTCGGCAAGCGCCTGCGGCACGCTGCGCGCACCGGTTATTCAGCGATGGGGGCGATCACCCACATCCTCGAGGAGACGGTGGGGGCGCACAAGGTGGTCAAGATATTCGGCGGCCAGCAATACGAGGCATCACGGTTTGCCGAAGCGACCAATACTTTTCGCCGCGCCAACATGCGCGAGGCGGTGGCTTCATCCGCAACCGTGCCGTTGACCCAGTTGGCGGCATCGATCTCGGTGGCAGTCATCACCTACATGGCGCTGGTCCAGTCAGCGCACGATGGCGGCACGACCGTCGGCATGTTCATTTCCTTCATCACGGCGCTGTTGATGTTGCTGGCGCCGGTCAAACGACTGACCGAAGTGAGCGCGCCCTTGCAGCGCGGCCTGGCGGCGGCCGAAAGCGTGTTCGAGGTGCTTGATCAAGTGCCGGAAGACGACCCCGGAACGGTCGTGCTGCCGCGCGCACAGGGCCATGTGCGCTTCGAGGGCGTACATTTCAGCTATCCCGACGCGCCCCGACCGGCGCTCAGGGGCATCGATCTCGACATCGCGCCGGGGCAGACCGTAGCGCTGGTCGGGGCCTCCGGCAGCGGCAAGACGACGATGGCGGCGCTGATTCCGCGTTTCTATCATCCGCAATCGGGCCGCGTGCTGCTCGACGGCCATCACCTCGAAGCGCTGACGCTCGCCAGCCTGCGCGCCAATATCGCGCTGGTTAGCCAGGATGTCGTGCTGTTCAACGACACCGTGCGCGCCAACATCGCATACGGGGCATCCGGGCAGGCGAGCGAAGCGGAGATCATCGCGGCGGCGAAGGCGGCGAATGCGTGGGAGTTCATCCAGCGCATGGAGCAGGGGCTGGAAACCGAAGTCGGCGAAAACGGCGTCAAACTTTCAGGCGGCCAACGCCAGCGTCTCGCCATCGCCCGTGCCTTCCTCAAGAACGCGCCGCTGCTGATTCTCGACGAAGCCACCTCGGCGCTAGATTCCGAATCCGAGCGCCAGATCCAGGCGGCGCTGGAGACCCTGATTCAGGGGCGGACGACGCTGGTCATCGCGCACCGCCTGTCGACCATCGAGCGCGCCGATCTGATCGTCGTGCTGGCGCAAGGTGAAATCGTCGAACGCGGCACCCATGCCAAACTGCTGGCCAAGGGCGGCGTCTATGCGCGCTTGCAGCAGTTGCAGCGCGAGGCGGGGGCGGAAGCCGCGTCAGCTGGCGAGCCGACGGTAGCGTAGCCGCTTTAGCCAGAAGAACGGCGCCAGCAGCCACGGCGCCTTGGCGTAGGTGAGGATGCGGATGCGGAAGGCGAGCGGCTGGTCGCCGGCGCGCCGCCAGGCGTGCCAGGTTTCTGCCGCGCCCCGTTTGTTGAACATTGCTTCGACGAAGGCTTCCTTGTTGATTTTTTGTTGCAGCCAGACCCGCACCGCCGGATTTGCGTCGAGTTGCCGTGCTTCGGCGAGCAGACGCTGGAGTTCGGCCTGCGTGCTGGCGAGCTTGCGGGTCAGGCCGCGGATCACGGCGGTGGCGGTCAGCGCTTTCTGCTGATTGGTCAGGCCGCCGCGCCGGTATTGGACCAGCGGCTTCGGCAGGGTCACGGCGCGGCCATCGGCCACGGCGCGGAAGGCCATCATCATGTCTTCGCCGACGATGCCGGTCGGCAGGCCGCCGAAGCGGTCGAACAGGCGGCGCGTCCACGCCTGCGCCGCGCCGATGACGTGCGGCGGCCGGCGGATCCAGTCGTCGAGGGAGCGCCAGGCGGCGAGATCGTCGATGGTGATCTCTCCGCGTGTCGTGCCGTCCGGGTCCATGTCGATCAGGTGGGCGGCGATCAGTTCGGGTTGACGATTCCGCTCCAGCCAGAATTGGACGACGCGGCTGACTCGCTGCGGCAGCGAAATGTCGTCGCCGGCGGTGATGAAAATCAGTTCGCCGCTCGACCGTCGCACCGCCTGGTCGATGTTGCCGCCGATGCCGAGATTGGTTTCGTTGCGATGTACGAGCAGGCGATGCGGGCCGGCGTAGCCGCGCAGCGTCTCCTCGATGACCGCGAAACTGGCGTCAGTCGAACAGTCGTCGGACACGACGATTTCCAGATTCGGGTAATCCTGCGCCAGCGCGCCCTCGATGGCTTCACGCAGGCAGTGCGCCTGGTTGTAGCTGATCAGCAGCATGGTGGCGCGCGGCAGGATCGTTTTGGCGGGCATGGTCAGGCGTCGAGCAAGGCCAGTACCGAGCTGGCGTGCTGGTCGACCGAGTACGGATAATGGATGTGCACGGCCGGATCGGGGAGGCTCAGCGTGCCGGCCGCGCGACGTTGCAGCGCGGCGTCGAGTGCGCGACGCAACCCCTCGACGGTGCGGGCAAAGCGCAGGCAGGCGGTGTCGGACAGGACTTCGACGGCGCCGACCGTGTCGGCGAACAAGACTGGTGTTCCGCACAGCACCGCCTCCGGCCCGACCATGCCAAAAGCCTCGTAGCGCGAAGCGAGGATGACAGCGTCGGCTGCCGCGTAAAGGGCCGGCATGTCCTGCCGGAAGCCGAGGTTGAGGACGCCGGGAGCGTTCAACGGGGCCTTTCCGGCCACGGCGAGGCGGATGCCGGAAGGAAAATCGGCGAGCGCCGCCAGAATCAGGTCGGCCCCCTTCAGGGCATGGTTGTTGGACGGGAATAGCAGCAGAAATTCGTCGTCGGCGACACTGAGCGCGACGCGGGTGGCGGCGCGATTCTTACGTGCCGCCAGCGAAAAGGCGGCAGTGTCAACCGGCGGGCGGAGTGTGTGAATCCGGGTGGGCGGGACGTCGTACAGCGTGGCGATTTCGTTCGCCACCTTGCCCGAATGCGCGACGATGGCGCGGGCCTGCGCATACAGGGCGTGTTCGTGGGCGACGGTGCGGCGGTCGAACCAGCCGGGGCGCTTCTTGCGCTCGTGCAGGTGGCCGAGGTGGGTGCCGCCTGCAATGGCGATCTCTGCGCCGGCTACCCGCGAAATGGCCAGCGTCGGCCAGCCGGAACGGGCATAACGCAGCGCAGTGCGCTCAAACAGCAGGGTGTCGAGCCGGGCCAGGCCGGTGCGTGGCGGCAGTACGACAAACTCGACCGAGCTTGGAGCCGCTGCCCACTCGACCCGCTGGGCGATCACGCGCACCGCAGTGCCCAGCTTTGACAGGGCGCCGATCAGGTCGAGGACGTAGCGCTCCATGCCGCCGCCGGGGCGGACGCTGTGGAAGATCAGGTTGCAGCCTTGCGGCAGGCCCATGTGAATGGTGCGGTCGTCGTGGGAGGGCCAAAAGTGTATCATCAAGCCCCTGTCAAAAGAGGGTTGATCCGCGTCGCCGGCCGATGCTGCAAAACACCATGAGGAACGCGAGCCGGGCTCGCCCGGGGGAGAGTGAATGGAGCGTCTGGCGCCTGTTGGCGCTGGTGGCTTTGCTCGGCTATCCGTTGATGGGCAGCCGCTACCTGCCGTTCGGGGGCGGAGCGCGCTACCTTTCGCTGGTGGCGGCACCGGTCTGCCTGCTGTTGATGCTGCGCGTGCCGCTGGACGAGGCGCGCAGCCAGCTCCGCGCAGCCTGGACGTGGGCGCTGCCCTTTCTACCGTTTGTGGGTGTGTGGCTGCTCATCCAGGCGTGGCACCAATATGCGCCTTTTGACGAGACCCCCTTTTCCCGCCTGTGTCTGACCGCGTTGGTGTTCTTCGGCGCCCGTCAGGTCGGCGTCCGTCATCGCCACCTGGCCTGGGCGGCGGCGGTCGGGGCCTGTGTTTACGCGGTGATTGCCGGCGTCGAGGTGTTCGGCGAGGGCCGCGAACGGGCCTGGGGGGGCGTCTACGAAAATCGCTTCGGCCAGTACGCAGTGTGGCTGACCCTGCTATGCCTGATCCATACCCTGCGCTTTCGCCGCGAAGGGCTGGGGCGGGCGGAGGTCAGTCTGCTGGTGGTGTCGGGCTCAGCCGGACTGTTCGCGGCCGTGCTATCCGGCTCGCGCGGTGCGCTGCTGGCCTTGGTCGTCGCGATGCTGCTGGTCCTGTTCCGTTCCTTCTCTCCACGACGCATGCTTTGGTTGAGCGCCGCGACGCTTGCCGCGCTGGTTACCGCGTGCTGCCTGTATCAACCTTTCGAAACCCGCATCGCGGAAGCGGTGCAGGAAGTGACGCAGTACTTTTCGGAAAGTGCCTTTACCGGCACTTCCCTTGGCATCCGTCTGGAGTTGGCGCGCGTGGCCTTGCTGATGCTCGGGGAGCATCCCTGGTTGGGGAGCGGCTACACTTCATTGCCCGCCCTGTACGCCGCACACCCGGCGCTGGGGACTATGCCAGAGGTATTCCAGAAAGTGCCAGGGTTCCATGGCGACTGGTTCGAGGCGATGGGCATGGGCGGCGGGGCGCTGCTGCTGGGGCTGGCAGCAACGGTGGCCGGCATGGCGCGCGCAGCGCGGGGCGATCTGTATCGCCTGAGCATGCTGCTCTGCGCACTGGTATTTGGCATCGGCGAACTGTTCTTCTGCCACAAGTTGGGACTGAGCCTGCTGATGGTGACCTGGGCTTTGTACGCCGCTGCGGCGGAAAGCGAGCAGCGATGCGCGCCTTGAAGAAGTTTTTGCTCCGGCAGGCAGAGCGGCGCCTGAAGAAACTCCCGCCGGTCGAACGCGGTGCCGCCCGTTTTGCCTTGCACTATCCTGGCAAATACGCCTACGGGCGAGGCTCCTATGGTCTGCCGCAGGTACACGATTGGGAAGAAGGGAGCACGTTGCGCATCGGCGCCTTCTGTTCCATTGCCAGCAACGTGCAGATTTTTCTCGGCGGCCACCATCACATCGAATGGGCGAGTACCTATCCTTTTCCGGCCATGCTGCCCGGATTGCAACACATCCGCGATTACGGCTTCAGTCGCGGCGACGTGGTGATCGGCAACGATGTCTGGCTGTGTTCCAACTGCCTCATTCTCTCCGGCGTCACCATTGGACACGGCGCGGTGGTGGCGGCCGGTGCAGTGGTCACCGAAGATGTCGCGCCCTACTCGGTGGTGGCGGGCAATCCCGCACGCCATCTCAAATGGCGTTTTGAAGCGCCTGTACGGCAAGCCTTGCTGGAAATCGCATGGTGGGACTGGCCATTGGCGGAAATCGAAAAAATGGCGCCGCTGTTGTGCAGCCAAGAAGTTGCCAAACTCATCGTATACGGCAGCAACAGAGGCGTGCACAGCGGTGGATGAGTGACTTGGACATTCAGGCCGATGTTGCAGTATCGTTGATTGTCTGGCCGGATTTCTTCAATTGAATGCGTGAAATGCTGTAACGGAAAAATGTATGAATATTTCGGCAATCGTCATTACCAAAAATGAAGAACGCGTCATTGAGCGGTGTTTGCGTTCTTTGAGTTTTTGCGACGAGATATTGGTTATCGACTCTGGCAGTGTAGATCGCACACTGGAAATTGCACGGGCTTGCGGCGCGGTCGTCGTTGCCGAAGACTGGCGCGGACCGGCGACGCAACGCAACAGAGGGCTCGCGCATGCGCGTGGTTCCTGGCGGCTTTTACTGGACGCGGACGAGTGGGTCAGCGACCCGTTGCGGGAAGAAATTCTTGCCCTGATATCGAAAGACGACACCGCTGGCGCCTATCGGATTCCTCGTTCCTCAAGTTACTGCGGGCAGTATATGAAACATGGGGGTTGGTGGCCGGATCCGGTATTGAGATTGATCAAGGGAGAAAATGCGTATTATGAAGGAGGTATTCTGCACGAACGTCCAGTGCCAAAGGGAACGGTGGGGATGCTGAAACAACCGCTTATGCACGAGAGTTTCTGCGACCTGGAGCAGGTGCTCGGCAAAGTTAATTCCTATTCGACCTGGGGCGCCCAGATGCTGCGGGAAGAACAGGTTGTCCCAAGTATCCTTGGTGCGATAGGACATGGATTGTGGACCTTTATTCGAACATACCTGATCAAACGGGCCTTTCTCGACGGCAAGTACGGATTTATGCTATCCGTATCAAACGCCGAGGGGTCGTACTATAAATACGTGAAGGCCATGCTTCTCGCGGATCAGGGCAAAAAGAGCTAAACGATTGTGTCTCGTAACCTGCTGATCTCACTCATCATAACGACCTATAACCGGCCGGACGCTCTGGCAGTGGTTCTCCATAGCCTTTCCGCTCAGACCCTTCCGGCCAGTGAGGTGCTGGTTGCCGATGACGGTTCCGGCGAGGACACCGCACGTGTCGTGCAGGCGGCAGCCGGCAATCTGTCGCTTCGGCACGTCTGGCAGGACGATGACGGCTTCCGTGCAGGTCGTGCCCGCAATCTGGCGGTTAGTCAGTCGAGCGGCGACTATCTGGTATTCATCGATGGAGACTGCGTACTGCGCCCCAACTTTCTGCGCTGCCATGCTGATCTCGCCGAAGCCGGGCAATTCGTCGCTGGCAACCGGGTGCTGCTCTCCGAGCGTTTCACCGCCGAGGTGCTGGCGAAGGCGCTGGATCTGCCTGCTTTCTCACTGGCCGATTGGTGGCGCCATGCTCGGGCCGGCGACATCAACCGCTTTCTGCCCCTGCTCGAACTGCCCGGCCAGGCCTGGCGCAAGCGCCAGCCGGCGCGCTGGCAAGGTGCGCGCACTTGCAATCTGGCCGTCTGGCGGCGCGATTTCGAGGCGGTCAATGGCTTTGATGAGGCCTTCTCGGGCTGGGGCCACGAAGACGCCGACCTCGCTGTGCGCCTGTTGCGAAGTGGCGTGCGACGCAAGGACGGGCGTTTTGGAACGGCGGTTCTGCATTTGTGGCACAAGGAAAACGACCGCAGCCATTTGCCGGAAAACGAACGGCGTCTTGCCGAAATACTCGCAGGTACACGGGTTCGCGCCGGGCAAGGGTTATCCGGCCATCGGCCCGCATAGACGATGGTGGCCATTCCCATCCTGATGTACCACCAGGTCGACACGGTGCCGCCCAGCGGTACGCCATTGCGCGGCCTGACCGTTTCGCCTGCCGCCTTCGCCCGGCAGATGCGCTTGTTGAAATGGCTGGGTTATCGTGGTCTGTCGCTGACGGCGCTGTTGCCCTATCTGAACGGCGAAAGGCAGGGCAAGGTGGTCGGCATAACCTTCGATGACGGTTATCTGAACAATCACACCCATGCCTTGCCGGCCCTGCGGGCGGTCGGGTTCAGCGCCACCTGCTATGCGGTCAGCGCACGGCCGGGCGGCATCAACGACTGGGACACCGGCATTGGCGTGGCGCAAAAACCCCTGATGGACGTGCCGCACTGGCGCGAGTGGTTGTCCGCCGGTATGGAGATCGGCGCCCACACACGGCACCATGCCGACTTGACAACGCTTTCCGATGACGAGGCGCACGACGAAATTGCCGGTGCCAAGCGTGAACTGGAAGAGCGCTACGGGGTCGAAATCGCACATTTCTGCTATCCCTACGGCCGCTATAGTGTTCGCGACAAGGCATTGGTCGCCGCCGCCGGCTATACCACTGCCACGACGACCCATCGCGGTCGCGCCCATTCCGGCGACGATCCTTTGCTGTTGCCGCGTGCCATGGTAGCCAACGGCACTTGGCCCTGGCATCTGTGGCAGAAAGTGGCGACCGCCTACGAGGATAAGCGGCGATGAGCGCCCCGATGGTGGGCCGCCGCTTGAAGATTGCCGTTCTCAATCGCGGTTTCTTTTCACGCGCCGGCGGCGCCGAACGCTATTCGATTTCACTGGCCGAAATGCTGGCGGCGCGGCACGAGGTGCATGTGTTCGCCCAGCACCTCGACCACGACCACCCCGACATCATCTATCACCGGATTCCGCAATGTGTGCGGCGGCCGAGCTGGATCAACCTGCTTTGCTACAACTTTCGAACCTGGCGCGCAACGCGGGCCGATTTCGATATCGTCCATTCGCACGAAAACACCTGGCACGGAAATGTGCAAACCGCGCATGTGCGGCCGGTCAAGGTTGGGCTGTTTGTCGGGCGCACCGGCTGGCGGCGCTGGCAACGCTATTTGCAAATCGCCACCAGCCCGCGCCTGTGGGTCTATCTGCTGATCGAACGCGCCCGCTTCGCGCCGCGGCCGGGAAAACGCGTCATCGCCACCAGCGAGCCGCTGCGGGCCGAACTCGAAAATGCCTATCCTAGCCTGCGCGGTCGTACCGAAGTGCTGCCGCCCGGCGTTCATGCGGTTCAGCCGACCGATGCTGCTGAACGAACCCGATTGCGCCAATCGCTGCAACTGGCGGACGACGCCTTCGTACTGCTATTTGTCGGCAACGATTACGGCAAGAAGGGCCTGGGGCCGTTGCTGGAGGCGTTGGCAACGCTGCCGCCGGAGGTGGCTCTGGTCGTCGTCGGCAACCCCGCGCATATTCCCGAATACCGTGCCCGCGCCGAATCGCTAGCCGTCGCCGGGCGCGTGCGCTTTGCCGGTGGCGCCGCCGATGTCGCCCCGTATTACCGGCTGGCCGACGCGCTGGTGCACCCGACCACCGAGGACACTTTTGCCATGGTGGTACTGGAGGCGCTTTCCCACGGCCTGCCCGTCGTGGTCAGTGGCCCGGTCTGGTGCGGCATCGCGGCCAGTCTGACGGATGGGGAGAATGCGTTGATCCTGTCCGACCCGCGGGTGGCAGAGGAAATCGTCAAGGCAGTGGTGTGTTTGCGTGCAGATGCCCGACTATGCCAAATGCTGGCAGTCACCGGTCGGGCTTTCGCAAACCGATATGCTTGGGGTGAACTGACGCAGCGACAGGAAATGATTTATATCCGGGCTCTATCCGAAAAGAAAATCGTCTAGCACGAATTCATAAAAAGATGCGGTCGCGTGACCGATATTGGCCGCTGCGAAATGAAAAGGGCCGGCATTTGCCGGCCCATGGCGCTGATCACGGATTGGCTCAGCGTGTGGACGGTTTGCGACGACGCATCGCGCCCAGTGCCACGCCAGCGATACCGAGCAGAGCCAAACTGCCCGGTTCGGGGACGTCGTTGCCGGTAATCCGGAATGCATAGTTCAAGCCGGGTTCTTGAGCGTCGCAAACCTGATTCATGTCGCTATAGCGGTTATAACAGCTGTGGTCGTGGATGTAAGCCGAGTAGGCCGTGCCACCGCCTCCGGGAGCGTCATAGCCGGGCAGGCCCAGATCGAGGCTCCAGTTCTGCGGTTTGGCGGTAGTCAGGTACTGGTCGTCACCCCAGCCATCCAGAAAAGACATGAAATTGATATCGGCCACATTCGAGGAGATTGTGGAAATGGCGTAGTCCGACGCGTTACCGCCAAACAGCAGCGCAGCCGCCTGCTGACCGGTATAGACCGCCGGATTGGTTGTCCATGCCGGGCCGTCGCCGACGTGCCAGCTGCCGACATAGAGATATCCGGCTTGGGCGGAGCCAAGCGAGGCCGCCAGGAGCACGCCTAGCGCCAGTTTTGAGAGATTTTTCTTCATGATGCTGTCTCCGAGGGGGGTGAGTTGGGCAACCATAATCAGCAACCAGTGTGCCAAAAGCGCTAAGTGCTTATTATTTATGAATTAAATTGTAACGTGGATTAACAAACTGCCGGCGCCTGTAAGAAATCCCGACAGGTTTACAGGGGTTTTGATGTGGCATTACATAAATTGTTGTTCATAAACACACGCAATCTTTAAAGCGATCACTCAAGCTGCTTATATCTCGCCAGCGTGTTCGTCCGGGCCCGCGTGTGGTCGACAATCGGGGCGGGGTAGTCGCGGCCGATCCAAACGCCGCAGTCGGTCTGCTGCGCCGCCGACATCTTCCACGGTGCATGGATGAACTTGTCTGGCACCTTGGCCAGTTCCGGAACATAGCGGCGGATGAAGCGACCTTCCGGGTCGAATTTTTCCGATTGGGTGACCGGGTTGAAAATGCGGAACCACGGTTGCGCATCGCAGCCGGTGGAGGCGGCCCACTGCCAGCCGCCGTTGTTGGCGGCCAGGTCGAAATCGTTGAGTTGCGCGGCGAACCAGGCTTCGCCCAGCCGCCAGTCGATGCCGAGGTCCTTGCAGAGGAAGGACGCCGTCACCATGCGCAGGCGGTTATGCATCCAGCCGCTATGCAGGAGCTGGCGCATGGCGGCATCGACCAGAGGATAGCCGGTGCGGCCTTGCTGCCAGGCGTGCAGTCCTTCCGGCCAGTCGTCCCATCGCAGCGCGTCGAAGGCTACCTTGAAACACTGTGTGACCACCTGCGGGTGGGTGTCGAGCACCATGAAATAGAAGTCGCGCCAGATGAGTTCGTTCAGCCACGCCTTTGCGCCTTCGCCCGGCGTCGTGGCGGCGAAGGCGACCAGTTCGCGCAGGCTGAGCGTGCCGAAGCGCAAATCCACTGAAAGATAGGAGACGCCGCGCGCGGCCGGATAGTCGCGGAGCCGGTGGTAGCGATCCATCCGCACCTGAAAATCCTGCCAACGCGTCCGCGCTCCCGCCATGCCGGCATGGATGCCGAGTTCAGCGAGGTTGCCCGTATCGAAGCCGATGTCGGAGAGCGTCGGTAGTCCGGTTTCGTTTTTCGGCACGCATAGCCGACCTTCAAGCGTGGTCGCGGGTAGCCAGTCGTGGCTGGTCAGGCGTTTGAGCCAGGCATTCTTGTACGGCGTGAAGACGGTGAAGTGGCCGCCCGCCTGGGTAAGCACTTCGTTGCGCTCGAACAGGCATTGATCCTTGAATGTGTGAAAGGCGATGCCGGAAGCTGTGAGTGCAGCCGCTACTTCATTGTCGCGGATCTTGGCCGCCGGTTCATAGTCCCGGTTGGCATAGACTGCGGTGACCTCGAGTTCCCGGGCGAGCGCCGGAATCAGCGACACCGCCCGCCCATGCCGGACAATCAGACCGCCGCCGCGCGTCCGCAGGGCGGCATCCAGTTCGACCACACAGCCGTGGATGAAGGCCACCCTGCGATCCGTTCTGGACGGCAGCGCGTCGAGAATGTCGGTGTCGAAGACGAAAATGCAGTACACCGGCCCGCCACAAGCCAGCGCTGCGGAGAGGGCGCGGTGGTCATAATCGCGCAAATCGCGGCGGAACCAGACCAAGGTGGGGGGCGCGGTGGGCGTGGTTGGAGGCATTTACAAAATGTCGGGTGCTTTGGAATCAGGTGCGAAATTTCCCCTTAAGGCAGCTGATGTCACGGATTCGGTTATCTATTCCGCTTGTAAATGGATCGGATCGGCTTTGCTTGCGGCGAACTTGTACAGAGTGCAGTCGTAGCCGTCAATTTGCGCGTCCTGAATTGAACAGGGGGCTGAAGCCAACAGGGGAATTATTCGTTTCCAAAATGCTGCAGCGTCGCGATTCGAGTTGATGTGGAATATTTGCCATGATCCCGGGTAACGCGCGAGCAGTTGGGACATGGCAAGTTTGCCCACCCCATTCCCACGAAACCGTTTGCCGATGAAAAAATACCCGATGTTGAACTCGGTATCCGTGCAAACAACTTCGTCGTCAACGGTAACGAATCCTGCGGTTTCGCCATCAACTACGACGAAATATGGTTCTGTGCCTGGTTTGGCCCAGTAGGCCGCTTTAGGGCTGACCGGAAACCAGCCTTCTTCACCAAATTGAAGCGGCAGCCATTCGCTGAAATCGTACATATAGAATTGCATCATGTTCTCGATGCGATGCAATTCCGAGGGCAGGGCCGGGAGCAACTCTACTTTGAACATGGAAGTAGGGCTGATAGGAGTAATCGAGAGGTCGAGGTGGGTCGCATCTTCTTAGTGCGCCGCCTCCCAGTTCGGCCCGACCCCGACCTCAGCGACCAGTGGCACGCTGAGTTTGGCCACCTGGGTCATCAGGCGTGGCAGTTCGAGGCGGACGGTGGCGAGTTCGGCGTCCGGCACTTCCAGAATCAATTCATCATGGACTTGCAGGATCAGTTGGCTGGCAAGCTTTTCACGGGTCAGCCAGCTCTGCACGGCAATCATCGCCAGTTTGATCAGGTCGGCGGCGGTGCCTTGCATCGGCGCGTTGATCGCGGCGCGCTCGGCGCCCTGGCGGCGGCCGACCTGGCTGGAGCGGATGTCGGGGAACCACAGGCGGCGGCCGAAAGCGGTTTCGACATAGCCTTGCCGCTTGGCCGTTTCGCGGGCCTGCTCCATGTAGCGGGCGACGCCGGGATAGCGGGCGAAATAGCGTTCGATATAGGTCTGCGCGGCGCCGCGTTCCAGCCCGAGCTGACGGGCGAGGCCGAAGGCGCTCATGCCGTAGATCAGGCCGAAATTGATGGTCTTGGCGACACGGCGCTGGTCCGGGCCGACTTCCAGCGGCGTCACGCCGAAAATCTCGGCGGCGGTGGCGCGGTGTACGTCCTCGCCGTGGGCGAAGGCTTCGCGGAGGCGCGGGTCTTCCGACAAATGCGCCATGATGCGAAGTTCGATCTGCGAATAGTCGGCGGAAACGAGGCTGCTGCCTTCCGGCGCGATGAAGGCGGTGCGGATGCGGCGGCCTTCCTCGGTGCGCACCGGAATGTTCTGCAAATTGGGATCGCTGGAAGCGAGCCGCCCCGTGACCACGGTGGCCTGCGAGAAGTGAGTATGCACTCGCCCGGTGCCCGGATTGACCATACGCGGCAGCTTGTCGGTGTAGGTGCCTTTCAGTTTCGACAGGCTGCGGTGTTCGAGCAGCAGCTTGGGCAGCGGGTAGTCGAGCGCCAGTTCGGAGAGCACCTCCTCGTCGGTCGAGGGGCCGCCGGAGGGCGTCTTTTTCTTGATCGGCAGGCCCTGTTTCTCGAACAGGATTTCCGCCAGTTGCTTGGGCGAGGCGAGATTGAACGGCTGGCCGGCCAGTTCGTGCGCCGCCGTTTCCAGCGCCATGATCTTCTGGCCGAGTTCGTGGCTTTGCCGCGCCAGCGCTTCGCTATCAATCAGTACGCCGTTCCTCTCCATCCGCCAGATCACCTGCTGCGCCGGCAGTTCCAGTTCTGCGTAGATGCGGGTCAGCCCGGCTTCGTCGGCAAAGCGCGGGAACAGCGTCTGATGCACGCGCAGGGTGACGTCGGCATCTTCGGCGGCATAGGTGGTGGCGCGTTCAAGATCCACCTGGTCGAAACCGATCTGCTTGGCGCCCTTGCCGCAGACTTCGGTGTAGGGGATGGTGTCGAGGCCGAGGTGGCGGCGGCACAGTTGTTCGAGATCGTGCCCCTTGTCCGATTCCAGCACGTAGGATTGCAGCATGGTGTCGTGCGCGACACCGGCCAGCGCAATATCGTGGTTGGCGAAAACGTGCTGGTCGTACTTGGCGTTTTGCAGCACTTTCTTGTGTGCCGCCGATTCAAGCCAGGGCTTCAGGTGAGCGAGCACTTGCTCGCGCGGCAATTGATCGGCGACGCCGGGGGCGGTGTGGGCGAGCGGGATGTAGCAGGCTTCGCCGGGCGTCACCGCGAGCGAGAGGCCGACGATGCGGGCGGCGAAGGAATCGAGGCTGGTAGTTTCGGTGTCGAGCCCGGTCAATTCTGCGGCATTGATCTTCGTCAGCCAGGCGTCGAACTGCGCCCAGGTCAGCACCATCTCGTAGTGCACATGGCTCGGGGCGACCGGAAGTGCGGGCGTTGAGAGTGCCTCGCCTGTCGTTGGCTCGTCGCCGGCTGCCCGGATTTGCCCTTCATTGATTTCCTTGAGCCAGCTGCGGAAACCATAACGCTCAAACAGCTCGCGCAGTTCTGCGTCTTCCGGCGGGCGCGTGACCAGGGTATCCGGCGCTGGCAGGTCGGGGACGTCGCGTTTGACCGTGACAAGCTTCCGGCCCAGCGGCAGAAAGTCGAGATGGGCGCGCAGGTTCTCGCCGACGGCGCCGCCGATCTCGGGAGCATGGGCGATGACGCCATCGAGATCGCCATACTGGGCGAGCCATTTCAGCGCCGTCTTGGGTCCGCATTTGTTGACGCCGGGCACGCCGTCGACCGCGTCGCCGACCAGCGACAGGTAATCGACGATGCGTTCAGGCGGCACCCCGAACTTGCCCTCGACCCCGGCCGCATCGAGCATTTCGTTGCTCATGCTGTTGAACCAGCGCACCTTTTCATTGACCAACTGGGTAAGGTCCTTGTCGCCGGTCGAGATCAGGGTATCGAAGCCCGCGGCCGTGGCCCCGGTGGCCAGCGTGCCGATGACGTCGTCGGCCTCGACGCCTTCGACCATCAGCACTGGCCAGCCGGCGGCGCGGATGGAGCGGTGGATGGGTTCGATCTGGCGGACGAGGTCTTCCGGCATCGGCGGGCGGTGAGCCTTGTATTCCGGAAACCAGTCATCGCGGAAGGTCTTGCCCTTGGCATCGAAGACCACGGCCTTGTAGTCCGCCTTGAAGTCGGTTTCCAGCCGGCGTAGCATGTTCAGGACGCCGTAGAGCGCGCCGGTTGGCTCTCCGGCGCGGTTGCGCAGGTCGGGCAGGGCATGAAAGGCGCGGTAGAGATAGGACGAACCGTCCACCAACAATAACAGGGGCATAAATGACCAACCCAAGCAAATTCGTGCGCCCGGCGGAATCCGATGCGCTCATTCAGGCGACCGCGGCACGGGAATCGTGGCGCATCTTCGGCATTATGTCAGAGTTCGTCGAAGCGACTGAACGTCTGTCGGCGATCAAGCCGGCGGTCACCATTTTCGGCAGCGCCCGCATCCAGCCGGGGGTGCCGTACTACGAACTGACCGAACAGATTGCCCGCAAACTCTCCGACGCCGGCTTTGCGGTGATCTCCGGCGGCGGCCCGGGTATCATGGAAGCGGCCAACAAGGGCGCGTTCTTCGGCAAGTCACCATCGGTCGGCCTGAACATCCAGTTGCCGCACGAACAGTCGGCCAATCCATATCAGGACGTGTCGCAGACCTTCCGCCATTTCTTTGCGCGCAAGTACATGTTCGTGCGCTTTGCCAGCGCCTATGTGGTGATGCCCGGCGGCTACGGCACGCTAGACGAACTGATGGAGGCGCTGACCCTGATCCAGACCGGCAAGGCACGAAAGATACCGCTAATCCTGGTCTGCTCGGCCTTCTGGAAGGGGCTGGTGGATTGGTTCAAGGATCGGCTGGTCGCGGAGAAAATGATCGATCCGGGCGACCTCGATCTGATTCAGTTGATCGACGAGCCGGATGCGATCGTGGCCGCCATCTTCAAGCATTACGAGACCCGCAGTTTCACCGCCTCGCCTACCGAGCGAGAGCTGCTGCTGAACCTGTAATACAATCGAAGCTGTTTGAAAGGAAAGACCATGCGCCGACTGCTTCCCCTCCTTCTGCTCGCCGCCATGCCGGCCTTTGCCCAGCAGCCGGATCGCCCCGCCAACCTGCAACCGTTGCCTGCGGTGTTGCCGCCGCCCGGCATCGATTCGTGGGACGCCACGCTGGAACCGCAGGTGACGATCAAGAAGAACGACCGCGAAACTCGCGAGGAATACCGGATGAACGGCCGCCTCTACATGATCAAAGTGACGCCAGCCGTCGGCCCGTCGTATTACCTGGTCGATCAGCAGGGCGACGGCAGTTTTGCCCGCAGCGAATCGGCCGGGCCGGTGACGCGCCCGCCGATGTGGGTCATCAAGGAATTCTGAACCCGCGCGAATGAGCGAAACCCCTGCGTTTCCCATGGCGCCGGCGGCTTTTTCCGGTCGCGCGCGGCGTGTCGACGCCGGCGCCTGCTTCGACTGGTTGCGCCAGGGCTGGGCCTTGTTCGTTGCCGAACCGGCCCTCTGGTTGGGGGTGACCGTGCTTTCGCTGATCGGTCTGCTCGCCTTGCGCATTGTGCCCTTGCTGGGGCCTTTTGCAGCCAACTTGTTGATGCCTCTGCTGGCTGCCGGCGGATTTTCCCTGTGCCGGCGCCAGAGCGAGGGCGACAAACCGCGCCTGGAGACGCTCTTCGTCGGTTTTCAGGCATCTGCCACGAACCTGGTGCCGGTGGGGCTGGCCTATGCGGTGGCGATGCTGCTGGGGGGCATCGTGGTCGGCCTGACCGTCGGAGGCAGCGTGGCCGGTGGCCTCTGGACTGGTGGTACGGTCGGTTTGGGCATGATGTTTGGCGGTGTCTTGCTCAGCGGATTGTTGGGCTTGGTGCTGGTCGTGCCGGTCCTGATGGCGGTGTTGTTTGCCCCGGCGCTGGTTTTTTTTAACGGCATGCCGCCGGTCGAGGCGATGAAGGCCAGCTTTCTCGCCTGCGCGCAAAACGCCTTGGCGATGGGCGTCTTTCTGTTGATCTTGCTTGTTCTCGCCTTCTTTGCCGCCTTGCCGGTCGGGTTGGGTTTTTTGCTCCTGCTGCCGGTGGCGATGGGTGCGATCTATGCGGCTTACCGCGACATTTTCCCCGCCACATGAAAGCGAACGCGCTGCCCGCCGCATACGGAAGACGCTGGCTGGCCGATGGCTACCGCCTGTTCCGTCGCAGCCCGGCCACGCTGCTGCTGATGGTGGGCGCCTACTGGTTGACCCTGCTGCTGCTCAACATCATTCCGGTGATCGGCGCCGCCATGGCCAGCCTGCTCATTCCCGGGCTCTCGGTCGGCCTGATGAACGGCTGCCGCGATCTCGACAGCGGCCGGACACCACCGCCCAGCCGTTTGTATTCCGGTTTTCGTGAAAACCGCCAGACGCTCATCAATCTCGGCTTGATCTATGCGCTGGCCAGCATGGCCATCGTGATGCTGGTCATGCAGTTTGACGATGGTGCCTTGCTGCGCGCGCTGCCAACGGGCCGATTGCCGGAAAGCGAGAACGGCGAGGCGGAACTGGCTGCAATTGCGTTGGTCGCCGGACTGACGCCGCTGGTCGCCGCCTTCTGGTTCGGCCCGATGCTGGCGGCCTGGCACCGGCTGGGCGCGGGAAAGGCGCTGTTCTTCAGCCTGGTGGCCTGTTGGCTCAACTGGCGTGCCTTCCTGATGTACGGCCTGATGCTGGTGCTGCTGTGCGTGCTGGCGCCCATGCTGGTGCTGGTCGTGGCGGCGCTGATTTTGCCCGATGCCTTGCTCGGCATTGTGGCGATAGGTGTATCGGTACCGCTACTACTGGTGCTGATGCCGGTGGTTTTCGCCAGCTTCTACATCAGCTATCGGGACGTGTTTCAGGCCAGCCCGCATGAGTGATGCGCTCGGCATCCTGGGCGGCACCTTCGATCCGGTCCATTTCGGGCATCTGCGTCTGGCCGAAGAGGCGCGGATGCGGCTTGCCCTGGAGAGAGTGCGCTGGATTCCTGCCGGCGATCCGCGCCATCGTCCGGCGCCCCGGGTGTCGGCCTCGCACCGCCTGGCCATGGTTCGTCTGGCAACCACCGGCCATGAGGGATTCGAAGTCGACGCCGCGGACGTGGAGAGCGCCGCTGCCAGCTATACCGTCCCCACGCTCGAACGACTGCGCGGCGAACTTGGCAGCACGCGCCCGCTGGTGCTGATCCTTGGTGCGGATGCCTTTGCCGGCCTGCCCACCTGGCATCGTTGGCGGGAACTGCTCGAATTTGCGCATCTTGCCATCGCATGCCGCCCGGGCTATGCGCTCGATGCCCGCGCCTGGTCACCCGAACTGGCGGCTTGTCACCGCGCGGCGACCACTGACGACCCCGCAACGCTGGCGCACCGGCCGGCCGGCGCCATTGTGGAATTCGCGATGACGCCGCTCGATATTTCCGCAACCGCCATCCGGGCGAGTTTGCAGCGCGGCGAGCGCCCGCGCTATTTGCTGCCGGACGCCGTTATCGACTATATTGCAGCGCATAACCTTTATTGCCAGAACTGATGGACCTTCGCAAATTGCAAAAAATCGTCGTCGACGCCCTGGAAGACATCAAGGGGCGTGATATTGAGGTGATCAACACCTCCAAATTGACCTCGCTGTTCGACCGCATCGTCATCGCCAGCGGCGATTCCAATCGCCAGGTCAAGGCGCTGGCGCGCAATGTGCAGGAAAAAGCGCGCGAAAGCGGTATTGACGTGATTTCGGTGGAAGGCGAAGAGCAGGGCGAGTGGGTGCTGGTGGATCTGGGTGACATCGTTGTCCATGTCATGCATCCCACCGTGCGTGCCTATTACAACCTTGAGGAACTCTGGCGCACCACGCCTGCGGCGCGGCGCAAGGCAGTGGCCGAAGCCGAGGTGGCACACGCCTCGACATGAAACTGCTGGTGCTCGCGGTGGGGCATCGGCAACCGGACTGGGTCAATGCCGGTTGTGCGGAATATGTTAAACGCATGCCGCGCGAGTTGCTCACCAGTGTGGTCGAAATCAAACCCGAAGGACGCGGCAGCAAGACGCGGGAGCAGTTGCTGGCTGCCGAACGCGAGCGCATCCAGGCGGCGCTGCCGGGCGCGTGCCGTCTGGTCGTCCTCGATGAACGGGGCGACGATCTGACCACGTTGCAATTCGCCCGACGGCTGGAGGGCTGGATGCAGGACGGGCGGGACACCGCGCTGCTGATTGGCGGCGCCGATGGTCTCGACGAATCGCTGAAACGGGACGCGGAATCGCGCCTGCGGGTCTCCAGCCTTACTCTGCCGCATGGTCTGGCGCGCCTGGTCCTCTGCGAACAGCTCTATCGCGCTGCCAGCGTGCTGAAAAATCATCCCTACCACCGCGAGGGCTGACGTGTGCGCCTCGCCGGAAACTGATCCATGCGAATCTACCTGGCCTCCCGCAGCCCGCGCCGACGCGAATTGCTGACCCAGATCGGTGTCCGATTCGACACCGTCGCCTTCCGCGACGGCAATCGTGCGGACGCGGAAACCGACGAAACGCCCTTGGTGGCCGAGCCGGTCGAAACCTATGTCGAACGGGTGGCCCGTGCCAAGGCGGAACACGGCGCGCGTCTGGTCGAGTGGCGGCGTATGGTGCCGCAACCCGTGCTGGCGGCCGACACCACGCTGGAATTCGAGGGCGAGATCATCGGCAAGCCGCTGACCGAAGCGCACGCTGCCAGCATCCTGCGGCGACTTTCCGGGCGCGCTCACCGGGTGCTCACCGGGGTGGCGCTGTACGTCAATGGCCATACCCACTTTGCCTTGTCGGTGAGCGATGTGCGCTTTCGCGCTCTCGACGACCGCGAGATCCGTCAATACGTCCTTTCCGGTGAGGCTATGGACAAGGCAGGCGCTTATGGCATCCAGGGACGTGCCGGGCTATTCGTCGAGCATCTTTCCGGCAGCTTCAGCGGCGTGATGGGCTTGCCGCTCTGCGAGACCGGTGTGCTGCTCAGGCGGTACGCGGGCGATTTCTAGCCGGCAAGAAAGGCTCGCCGCAGCGGTTGGGGCGATTCTGGTCAGCTGCTCCAGGCGTGCTTGCAGTTCGCTACTTCGGCATCGGTCATTACCGGCCTGATCGTACAGGAACGTTCGCGTTCGGCTTGCGCCTTGCGGGATTGTTCATCGCGGGCGAGTTTCGCTTCAGCGCGTTTTTGCGCTTCGATCTTTTCGCGTTGTTGTTTGCCGACTTCAGCGGCGGCGGCCTGCTTTCTCAAGCGTGCCTCTTCATCGGCCTTGCGCTGGGTCTCCGCATCCTTCAGCGACTGCGCCTGCTGGGCTGCGAGATCAGCACTTTTCTGCGCTTTGGCGACCATTTGTTCGTAGGTGTCCCCCCGGCTCGGGCCGGTGCTGGCAATGGCCGCACCTGCCGCAACGCCGGCACCGGCGGCCAGCGCGGCGCCTTGTGGCGAGGGGGAGCTTGCAGTCGAGCCTGAATTGGCCGAACGGACTGCTGCCTGGGGTAGGCCGGAAGGGGTGAAACTCGTTGAGCGGCGAACCCGCACGCGTGCGTCGCTATCGAAAGAGGCTGCCAGCAATGCGGTGACGGAGACGGCTAGGATGACGGGCTTGGCGACGAAATGCATGGTTTCCCCCAGGTTCCTGAACGGGCTAAATCTGACACAAAGGCTGTCAGCCAGCAAGGGCGACATGCGCGGCGGCGATCATTGGCCGTCAAGCGTCGTATTTGTGCAATCCGGTCGGGGTTCGGTGTCGAGAGTGTGGAATGTTGCTTGGACCGCACGACGAGTCTGGCATACTATCTCCTTGCGCCACTCTGTATGTGCGCCGCTGCGCCGCTGCGCAGTCATGGCAGACACCGTGCCTGTCCGCCCACCAGTCCAATGACCGCTAGACGATGAACGATACGAATCAACCGACTTCTCCGCGTCGCCGCATGCAGGAACTGCTGGCCATCCCGGATAGCATTCGCAGCGATGCCGAATGGGATGAACTGAACGAACTTGAAATTCAACTGGCGTCGGTCAATCGTGAAGGCGCGCCACCGCCTCGCACTCACGCCAGTCCCAAGCGCCGGGGCGGGGGAGGGGGCAATGGCGGTGGAGGCGGCGGTCAGCCGCGTCCGCCCCGGCCTGTCGTGGTGACCCCCGGGGGAGGCAACAAGCCCGCCGGCCGTAAATTCCACAAGCGTCCCAAGGCTGCCAAAAAGCCGCCCGAATCGGCCTGATTCTTTTCGGCGCCCTGCCTGAATCTGAGAGAGTGTTGGCTCAGGGCGTCCGTTCGACGCCCCATGGCGCCACCGGGACGGTCGAGATACTGTTTGCAGGCGCCCCGTTGATCAGTTTTCGGCTGATCGCCAGATAGATCAGCGTGCGGCGTTTTTCGTCCCAGCTTCGCACCACTCGCGTTTCCTTGAAGAGCAATGAGGTGTCTTCGGAGAACACGGTTTCCTGACGGGGCAGCTTCGCGGGCAGGGTAATCGGCCCGATCTGCCGGCAGGCAATCGAGAACTGCGAAGGGTCTTCGGCCATGCCGAAACTGCCCGCCAGACCGCCTGTCCGCGCCTGGCTGATGTGGCAGGCCACGCCGGGCACCTTGGGATCGTCAAAGGCTTGCACGCAGATGCGATGGTTGGCACCGATCAGCTTCCATTCCGTGGTCACGCAGCCGACTTCTTCGGCGCTGGCGAGGATCGGCAGAAAGGCGGCCGCGATGAGCAGACTGTGTAGTGGGCTGACGGGATTCACGGTTCTGTTCCTCTTTCTGTGTGTCGGGTGACGCGCAGCCCTGCCAGATCGTAACCCTGCGCTTCGGCCAGGCGCCGGGCGGCCTGCCAGTCGGCATCGCCGAGCGTCGGCTGGCGAGCCAGTATCCACAGGGTTTTGCGATCGGGGTGACCGATCACCGCCCAGCGGTAGTCGGGGTCGAGTCCGATGATCCAGTAGGGCGCCGAAAACGGCCAGAAGAAGGAGACACGCAAGCGCGCATTGCCACTGCCTTCGACGATGGTGGCTTCACCCTTGGCTTCGATGGGGCCGTCTTCTGTCTGGCATCGGTTGATGACGCTGATGCGGTTTCCGGAAAGGGGTGCATATTGCGCCGTGACATCACCGATACAGCGCCGCTGAAAAAACATCGGGTAAGCGGCAATTTCATACCAGCGTCCGACATAGCGGGCGAGATCGACCTGGGGCACCGTCGTGACCGGGGGAGCGTCGGCGAGCGCGGCCCGGGGGGTGCCAGCGAGCGTCAGCAGTGCGAGGAAAAAAGGGAGTGCAAGGCGGCGTGGCGGGTACATGGCTTCCGATTCCTGTCTGGGACCACCGGACAGACCGCAATCGGTCTGTCCGGTTCCCACGGGGCGTCTTGCCGGCCGAGCCGGAGGCCCCTTCCCCCCTTGCTTTATTCGATGATCCAGGGATTGCCGCTGGCGAGCAGTTTCTGCAAATTCCCTCGGCCGCGCAATTCGGTGATGTCGGCGGCCTGTTCCGCGTAGAGTGCTTCGCCGGCGGGGGCCTCGATGTCACGCAACACCCCTACTGCCGTCGGGAAAGCCGGTGTTTCGAGCTGCGACAGCATGAACGCGAGTCCGGCATTGCGGGCATGTTCGTCATGTACGATCAGCCCTTTTTCCTGGCCGGGTGTGATGCTGACGATTTCCGGTTCCATGCCTTTCAGGCGCAAACCCTTGTCGCGCTGGTTGCCGAAGACGAGGGGTTTGCCGTGTTCAAGCACGAGACGATGTTCGTCGCGCACGCTGCGGTCGGTCAGCGGCTCGAAGGTGCCATCGTTGAAGATCAGACAGTTCTGCAACACTTCGACGAAAGCAGTGCCGGGGTGCATTGCGGCGCGCCGCAGCACGGCAGCCATCATCGGCTGATCGCTACCGACCACGCGGGCGACGAAGGTGGCGCCGGCGCCCAGAGCCACCGAGGCGGCGCTGAACGGGCGGTCCAGGTTGCCCAGCGGCGTGGTCTTGGTCTTGGTGCCGATTTCGGTGGTGGGCGATGCCTGTCCCTTGGTCAATCCGTAAATGCGGTTGTTGAGCAGAACGATTTTCAGGCCGATATTGCGCCGCATGGCGTGGATGAAATGATTGCCGCCGATGGCCAGCGCATCGCCGTCCCCGGTGACCACCCAGACCGAAAGCTCCGGTCGCGCCAGTTTGAGACCGCTGGCGATGGCCGGGGCACGACCATGGATACTGTGCATCCCGTAGGTTTCCATGTAATACGGAAAGCGGCTGGAGCACCCGATACCGGAGATGAAGGCGAAATTCTCGCGCGGGACACCGAGCGTTGGCAGGAGTTTTTGCAACTGGCTGAGCAGCACGTAGTCGCCGCAACCCGGGCACCAGCGCACGTCCTGGTCGCTCGCAAAGTCCTTCTTGGTCAGCGGCTTGATCTCGATGGAGGCGTTCATGGCGCTCACTTTCCACACAATTCGACGGCACGGGCGAAGATTTCGGACACCTTGAACGGTTTGCCCTGTACCTTGCCGAGCGACACGACATCAATCAGACATTGCTCGCGCAACAGTCGCGCCAACTGCCCAAGATTCATTTCCGGCACCAGCACCGTCTTGTAACGCCGCAAAACGTCGCCCAGATCGGCAGGCAGCGGATTCAGATGACGCAGATGCAGATGGGCCACCGCGTGACCTGCCGCAACGAGTTCTTCCTGCGCTTGCGCGATGGCGCCGTAGGTGCCGCCCCAACTCACGATCAACAGGTCGCCGCTGGCTGGCCCTTGCGGCTGGCAAGGCGGGATGTCCTTGACGATGCCGGCAACCTTGGCGGCGCGGGTTTCGACCATGCGCTGGTGATTGGCGGGAACATGCGAAATGTTGCCGGTGAGAAAGTCCTTTTCCAGGCCGCCGACACGATGCTCCATGCCTGGTGTGCCGGGGCGCACCCAGGCGCGGGCAAGATGCTCGTCGCGGGCATACGGCTGGTAACCCTCGGGGTCGGTACGGAACTTGACGGGTAGCGGCGCCAGACTGGCGACGTCGGGAATGCGCCAGGGTTCTGCCGCATTGGCGATGCCGCCATCCGACAGCATGATGACCGGCGTCATGTATTTGGTGGCGATGCGGAAGGCCTCCAGCGCCGTATCGAAGCAATCTGCCGGTGATGCGGCGGCGATGACGGGAATCGGACACTCGCCGTTACGGCCATAAACAGCCTGTAGAAGATCGGATTGTTCAACCTTGGTTGGCAAGCCGGTTGACGGGCCGCCGCGCTGCACGTTGATGATGACCAGCGGAATCTCGAGCATGACGGCCAGACCGAGCGCCTCGGTTTTCAGCGCCATGCCGGGCCCCGAGGTGGTGGTCAGCCCGAGCACGCCGCCGTAGGCCGCGCCGATGGCGGAGCAGATGCCCGCGATCTCGTCCTCGGCCTGGAAGGTCGTGACGGCAAAATGCTTGAGTCCGGAGAGTTCATGCAGGATGTCGGTGGCCGGCGTGATCGGGTAGGAACCGAGAAAAAGCGGCACGCCCGAGAGTTCGCTGGCCGCGACGCAGCCCATCGCAGTCGCCTGGTTGCCGGTGACGATACGATATTTGCCGGGTGCCACTTGCGACTTGCGCACATGATAGTGGCTCACAAACAGTTCGGAAGCCTCGGCATAGCCATGCCCCGCCTTGAGCGCGATGATGTTGGCTTCGGCGAGTTGCGGCTTCTTGCGGCCGAATTTGGTGCGGATCTCGGCGATGACCGTTTCCGGCGATTGTTCGTAGAGGCACAGCATCAGGCCCAGCGCGAAATAATTCTTGCAGCGCTCAGCTTCGCGTCCCGACAGACCGGTATTGGCCAGCGCCGCGGCGGTCAGACCGGAAATGTCGATCTTGTACAGGTGGTAGCCGTCGAGGCTGCCGTCTTCCAGCGGATTCGAGACGTACCCGGCCTTGTCGAGATTGCCCTGGGTGAAGGCGCCGCTATTGACGATCAGCGTGGCGTGACGCTTGGCATCGCCGAGGTTGGTCTTCAGCGCCGCCGGGTTCATCACCAGCATCATGTCGGGCGCGTCGCCCGAGGTCAGTACGGCGTCGCTGCCCAGCTGAATCTGAAAGCCGGAGACGCCGAACAGCGTGCCGGTCGGCGCGCTGATTTCGGAGGGATAATCGGGATGGGTGACAAAGAAGTGGCCGCTGCGGCCAAGGGCGCGGGAAAACTCGCTGCCGGTCAGTTGCATGCCGTCGCCGGAGTCGCCGACGAAACGGATGACGACCCGTTCGATCTCTGCTATCGAACGTCCGGCAGACGGGGCTTCCGCGGCGTGGACTTCGGACGTCATGCATTCTCCTTGGCGATCATCGGGTTGAGAACGACTGTACCGGGAAGCCGCAGGAATTTATTTGATCAGGCTCACGCTTTCGTCGCTTTCTGCGCGTGCAACAACGTTGTCCGCCCGAAATCTGTTAGCTGGTGCGCAATAGTTGGCGGTCCGCCCTTGCGGAATTCAGCCTGCGGTTGATAATTGCATTACGACAAAGAAATGGGAGGCGCACTATGCAATGCCAACAATGTCATCGGGAGAATCCGGAAGGCGCCGGTTTCTGCGTCGCGTGCGGAACGCGCCTGGCGACACCCGCTCAGCCCCCCGTTTCTGCCCGTTTCTGCCCGCGTTGTGGTGCGACGGCCGATGGTGGGGCACGATTCTGCGAGATGTGCGGGGCTACCTTTCCCGAAGTGGCCGCGCCACCTGCCCGCGTTGTCGAGTCTCACAGCGCGCCCACTTCTGCGGCCGCCGTAGCCGCTCCGGCAACGGCGGCCGCGCAAACCAAACCTTGGGCCATTCTGGGCGGTATCGCGGCGGGTGCCGTGGCTTCTGCCGCAGCCGTGGGCGGGGCCTGGATGTTCCTGAACAAGAAACCGGAGGAGGCGCCCAAACCGGCTGCGGTGGCCATGCCCGCACCCGCGCAAGCCAGCGCGCCTGTCGATGTTGGTGCCGCATCGCCGGCGCAGCCGGTGCCGGGGTTCGCAGCGACGCCGACGGGTGCACCGCCCACGGTGACCTATGGGCAATCCGCACCGCCGGCCGCTATGCCAAAGGCTAGTGTGCCGACCTATCCCTCCGGCACCACGCCGCCAGCCTATTCTTCAGGATCGTCACCGCCACCGGCCTATGTGGCTGGTTCACTGCCGCCGCCGCCCGCTTATCCAGATTCCGCGCCGCCGCAGGATTATGCCGGCGTGCCCCCACCTCCGCTGAGCGCGGCATACGGTGACGAGCCGCCGCCTCCGCTGGCGCTCTCTTCGGCGCCAGAGTTCGTGGTGGCGCCCAGCGATACTGGTTCGGAATACGTCTATATGGCTGCCGGCCTGGTGGGTCTCTATTTCCTGGCTGGCGAATGGTACCGCTATCACAACGGGCACTGGTTCCACTCCTACGCCTACAACGGGCGCTGGGATCGCATGGATCGCTCGCGCGTGCCGAGATCGCTGTATGGTGTGCCGCCGGAATATGCGCGGGTGGTCGGGCCGAACCATCATCGCGTCCAGTACGGTGAGTTGGGGGGCAACTGGCGCAACTGGGATCGTCAGCGCCACTGGAACAATCAGGCGTGGTACCAGCAGGAGCAACGCCAGGACGTGCGCATGCAACGACAGCGTGCCGCCGAGGAAGAAAGGCGGCGTTTGCAGGCCGCCGCCGCGCCAACAGGCGGCAGAACGGCGTATGGCGCTAGCCCTTCATCCGAGGTGCCTGTTGTTCAGTCCGGACAGCGGCCCCCCTTTGGCGCGAGCGGTATGCCTGGGCAAACCGGGCAACCGCCGGGAATGCGCCCGCAGATAGGGCAGGATGTGACGCAGGGCGCCTCCGGCATGACCGGGGCCGGCAGCCATCGTCCGCAGCACGGGCAAGGCAGTGTGCCGGCCCAACCGGCGACACCGGCAGGGGCAGTGCCGCCACCAGGCAATCACCCGAGTGGTGGCTGGTCGGGGCAACCGGGGCAATCTCCCTCGCCGGGACAACCCCTCCCAGGCGTGGCGCCCACACAGGTGTATAACGCGGGTGGCACCTCGTATGGTAGTGGACGCAACCCATCCGGTGCGAGTGCGCCGCCAACGGATACAGGTGGCCGCCAGTACGAATCGTATCGGCGTTCGTCAGGCTATGAAGGTGGTGGGAACCCAGGCAACCGCAACGCCTTGCCGGGCACAGGTATGTCGGGGGGCGGGGTGCCGACGCCGGTGCCCCCTCCCTCGCCACCGATCGGAAATCGCAATCCGGTCGTCGACAACATCGGGTCGGGAAGCAGGCCGCATTACGGCAGCGGAGGCTTGCCGGGTGGCCAACCCGCCCTGCCAACACCGGTGTCGCCGCAGAATGCCACACCGTCTCCTGCCAGCCATCCGGGCGGACATTCCGGATTTGGCGGGCAAGGCGCTTCGCCAGGCGGTTCGTTCGGGCGTTCGGGCGGCGGTGAACCGCCAGCGGTTCGTCAGATGCCCACTCCGCCGGCGGCACCTTCCGCTCCTCCCGCCCAGGCGATGAAGCCGGTGGCACCACCGGCCCCGCCGCCAGCCGCCGTCAAGGCACCTGCTCCGCCACCCGGCAAGGACAGGGAGCGCGATCCCAAAACCGGGTTGCCGCGTTAGAGCCCTTCCCGCATTCGCGCGACCCAGAGAGGTCGCGCGAATGGTGCCGGTGTTCTTGAAGGGGCGCGGGTTTATGCCGCATCATCGCCGTGTGCGCCCGATAAACAAAGTGTTACAAATTCTCACGTCCTCTCCGGGGGCGCATGCCTAGAATTGAGTTCAGGAAAGATTTTGTCTGGAGGCGAGTATGCTGAAGAGAAACCTGATGTGCGCAATTGGCGCACTGTCGCTGCTGGCGGTCGCGCCAGCCTGGGCAGATCATGGGCATTGGCATGGGCGTGTTGGGGTCGGTGTGGTGGTCTCGCCGTGGCCGGTGTTTCCCGGACCTTACTACTATCCCAACTATTACTATTCGTCGCCCGTTGTGGTGCAGCAGCCCGTGATCGTCCAGCAGCCGCAGACTTATGTCGAGCGCGCGGTCGAAGCGCCCGCTCCGCAGGCCGCTTACTGGTATTACTGCGCGGCCAGCCGAGCGTATTACCCTTATGTTAACGAATGTCCGGGTGGCTGGCAGCCGGTGGCGCCGCAACCCAGACAGTGATTACGAGATTGGAAAAAAGCATGAACACCAAACTGAAATGGTTGTCTGTCGCCCTTCTAGCGTTGGGTGGGGCGGCCTGTGTCGTGGTACCCAGCGGCCCGACCGTCACCGCACTGCCGGGAACCGGTCGAGATTTCGAGCAGTTCCGGCGCGATAATATGGATTGCCGCGGCTATGCCTTCCATGAATCGGGTGGGCGTACCGCCGACCAGGCGGCGACCGATTCAGCAGTCGGCAGTGCGGCCGTGGGCACCCTTGTCGGGGCGCTGGCCGGTGCCGCGATCGGTGGCCGCAACGGCGCAGGCGTGGGGGCGGGTGTGGGTCTGTTGACGGGCAGCGCTGCTGGTTCCGGCGCCGCCCAGCATTCTGCCTACGGCGCGCAGCGGCGTTACGACGCGGCCTATGTGCAGTGCATGTACGCCAAAGGACATCGGGTGCCGGTTTCGGGCCGCTTTGTCTCGAACGAGACGCCTTACCCGGCTGCATCCACGACGCCGGGCTACGCTCCGCCGCCGCCGCCCGGAATGCCGCCTCCGCCCCCGCCGCGCTGATTTTGATCCCTTGGGATGCTTGTCATGAAAACCGCCCCCGCCGTTATCCTGGCCTTTCTCGCGCTGTCCGCAGGCAGCGCCGGGGCGCACGAGAGAATCTACCGGGCGGAATACCAACCTGGTTGGGTGCATCGCGATATCGCGCGATTTCATGAGCGTGACGTGGCGGTCTGGCGCTCGGGTTACTGGCACCACGGTCGATACCACGGACGGTTGGGGTGGTGGTGGGTCGTGGGTGGCGCCTGGTATTTCTATCCGGCGCGAGTGTTGCCCTATCCCGATCCTTACTTGCCGCCCGCCATGGTGACACCAGCACTGCCGCTGCAGGCGCATTGGTACTACTGCCCTCGTCCAGCGGGTTATTACCCCTATGTGCCTCGCTGCCGCGTCAGTTGGCAGGCGGTGCCTGCCGTGCGATAGACAACCAGGAAAACAGGGCGCGTTAGTCGGGATTATCGGTAGTAACGCGGGTGATCGCGCCGACACATCCGGTATTGATGTTCCGCTTCGCGTCGGCATCCACTGTGCATTGTGCAGGTGTCGTGCGCAATCCGGCGGGCATCGTCGCAGCGCAGACCACGATGATATGAACAGATGCGTCGGGCTTCGTAGCGGGTATCGTTGCAGCGTCGCGCGTAATCGCGTTCGCAGGCCCGCAGTGTGCCGCGGTAGGTCATGTCGCAGGAACTTTGGGCGGCAGTGAGCGAGGGTAGGCAAAGTGCCAGCGTGGCGGCAACGATGGCGATCCATTGGCGGATAGACATGCGGTTTCTCCCTGATTAAGTGCTGGTTTCAACCTATGCGGTGACGCGGGTAAATGCAAAGGGTTTTGGCGCGCCGCTATGCTTATACTGACTGCGGGTTCGCCGTTGCCGGTTGATCGGCAGTGAGCCAACCCAGGAATTTCAGGAAAGTCTGGCGCACGCTTTCCTGCTTCTGCTCGATCAGCGATTCGCGGTCGTCAACGGGAATATGGCCTGCGCTGGAGCGTAACAGGGCAATCTGGGTCTGGATCATGCGGGCGTTGTCCTGTTCGATACGGCGCAGTGCGATGACATAGGGATCGGCGGTGTCGGCGTCGACGGGGATGATCGGAGTGATCCTGACCTGCGAGAGCATGGCGTGGCCGAGCGCGAGGGCCTGGTAAAAACCGACGGGATTGAGATGTCCGATCCCGAGCGGGCCACTGATTACCCGCCACTCGTTCCAGAGCGGGGCGGTATGCTGCAGGGCCTGTTGATACAGGCGAGGATCCGTCGACCACCGGGTCACCTTGGTGAGCAGCAGCAGCGACTCCATCTCCTGAAAATACTGGGTGTGCAGAAACTGCTGTTCCAGTCCGAGGAAAGGCCGAAATTCGACGGCCCCCAAAAAGAGGGCGTTGGCATTTTTGGCGGCGGTCAGGAAAAGCGAAATCTTGGTTTGCATCTCGGGCGTGAAGCCACGCTGCGCGATGATGTCCCGGACAGCATCGTAAATCTCGATTTTCACGGTCATTCGCCTTTCTGTTTACGCACGGCAGGGGATGAAGCCGAGGCCGCTGCTGGGGTGCGACGCGGGCGGGCGGATTTGCCGCGGGTCTTGGCTGATGTCGGGGCGGGAGGAGTGGCCTCCTCGGGAGATCGGTTTTCGCTTCCCGGCAGGGTGACGCGCCATTCTTCGATCTCGACCGGGCCGATCGGATAATAGATCGAGCGAAGGTGGTCGCCGACGTAGCGGGTGGCGAGCGTTTCGGACTGAGGATTATCCGACGCGACCCAGACTGACTGGTCGCCGACCCAGGTGTTGTCGCGGACACTGCGGACGAAAGCCTCGATTTGCCGCATGGCGACCTCGGGATGTTCCAGTGTGAAAGCGTGATAGGCGTGCTGAATGATGACCAGGCGCGAGTTGGCGACGTTGAGCCGGATAATGTCGTGGCAGATGCGCGGTGTCAGAAAATCGAACTCGCCGTTCAAGATTAGTGTCGGACAGGAGATCTTCTTCAGATCGGCGGTCAGCGGACGGAAGTTGACGTAAGACTCCATCAGATTCTGGATGGCGTAGGGGTCGTTGATCGCGTTGCCCCGGCGGATGGCCTCGGGCAGGGTACTGCGGGCCATCTCCAGCCACTGCGAGCTGAAATTGATTGGCATTAGCAGCGCTTGGATGAGCGGAAACCCTGCCTGGGTGATGGCGGCGTGCATGGCCACGCCGAGCATTTCAAGCTGTGTGGGCATTTCGCTGAAAGTGCTCATGGCAACCAGACCACGCACACGCTCGGGATGGTTGATGGCCATGTGTTGCGCTACTACGCCACCGAAAGAAATTCCAGCGACATAACATTGCTCAATACCAAGATGGTCGAGCAACTGGCAAAGCACATCCGAATGGTGATCGAGCTGGATACCCAGTACGGGCTTGGTCGAGAGCCCTTGTCCCAGGGTGTCGTAAGCGAGCACGCGGTAGCCTTGCCGCGCCAGCCATTCCTGATAATTCAGCCACAATGCCGTGGTTTGCGTCAGGCCGTTGATAAAAACGATGACGTCGCGTCCCTCTTCCCCCCGTAGGCCATAATTGACGCGGTTACGGCCCAGTTGTGCATACGGCATGATGTCTCTTTCTTGCGGCGGGGAAACCTCATTGCGAGGCTTCCGGATCATGTGTTTTTGTCGTGCTCAAGGCGGTCCAGCCAGGCGCCCGTTTATGATGCCATTCAACTGCAGTGGAGAGAAGACCGGGCGCGGCTTCCTGCTATGTCGGCGTTGTTTCAGTGCGACTTGATCATGGTACCGACGCCATGGTCGGTCAGGATTTCGAGGAGCAGAGCATGTTCGACGCGCCCGTCAATGATGTGCACGCTCTTCACGCCGTTCCGCGCGGCATCCAGCGCTGAGCCGATCTTCGGTAGCATGCCGCCGGAAAGGGTGCCGTCCTCGACCATCCCATCGATCTGCGCAGGAGTGATCCCCGTGAGCAGATTGCCGGCCTGATCAAGCACACCGGGCGTATTGGTGAGCATGACGAGCTTTTCGGCCTTGAGAATCTCGGCGATCTTGCCGGCCACGACGTCAGCGTTGATATTGTAAGTTTCGCCGTCCTTACCGACGCCGATGGGCGCGATGACCGGAATGAAATCGCCCGATTCGAGATGGTCGATCAGCGAGGGGTCGATCTGGGTGATGTCGCCCACCTGACCGACATCGACCAGATCGCCGGTGGCGCGATCGGCAAGCATTAATTTTTTCGCGCGGATCATGTTGCCGTCCTTGCCGGTGAGGCCGACCGCCTTACCGCCGGCACGATTGATCAGGTTGACCACATCCTTGTTCACCTGGCCGCCCAGCACCATCTCCACGACTTCCATGGTTTCCTGGTCGGTGACGCGCATGCCTTGTACGAATTCGCCCTTTTTGCCAACGCGACCGAGCAGGGTTTCGATCTGCGGGCCGCCACCGTGCACGACGACCGGGTGTATGCCGACCAGCTTGAGCAAGACGATGTCGCGCGCGAAACACTGTTTCAAGTGTTCTTCCGTCATCGCGTTGCCGCCGTATTTCACGACGATCGTTTTGCCGTGAAAGCGTTTGATGTAAGGCATAGCCTCGGCCAAGATGGTGGCCTTGATGCCGGGGGCGAGTTGGTCGAGACTCATGGCGGACTCCGGAGATGCGTGAAGAAGCACGGGGTTGCCGCGGATTGTACCCGGCGGGCTGCGCAAGAAAAAGGCCGGGCGTGGCCCGGCCTCTCTGAATGTACAGAGCCTGTCATTGGATGGACAGCCGCTTGCTGGTACTGGCTGTGCGCTTGGGCAGGATCAGCTCAAGGATACCGTCGTTGAATTTGGCGCTAGACAGATTGTCATCCACCTCGTGCGCCAGCTGGAACGAGCGAGACAGTTTGCCGAAATAGCGTTCGGAGCGAAGGACCCGTTCACCCTCCTTGATTTCCTTTTCCTGCTTGATTTCGGCCACGATGGCGACCAAATTGCCGTCGATGGTCACATGAATGTCGTCCTTTTTCACGCCGGGTAGCTCGGCGTGAACCAGAAAGGCATTTTCCTGTTCCTTAACGTCCATCTTGATCGCCGGTGATGCCGGGGAGGGTCCCAGGTCGACAGGGCGAACAAAGAGGCCACGGAACAGGTCGTCGATCGGATCGTATCGCGTCAGGTTGTTCATATATTCCTCCATGTCGTGTTGAGGCGGCAGGATCACCGCCTTCGACACCTATATGGAGGTCCGGTTCGGACGTTTCAAGAGCAGCCGGGTAACCATTCGCTGACGTGACGGGCGAGTTGTTCGGGTTCGCGAATACAGCCGATGTGTCCCCACATCGAGTGAATGACGCGGGTGGTCGCCTGACCCGGTCGAGCTGCGTTGAGAGTCGCCGAGACTTCCTCAGCAGCATAGGGCGGAAATTCGTGATCGCTGTCAATGTTGACGAGCAGCAGCGGACACTGAATACGCCGGATGCCTTCCTCGACGGTTGCAAACCCTTCCGCCAGGTCGTGCGTATTGATGGCGCTCAGCGTCGCGATGAAGGCATTGGCATCGTAGGCGGCGACGGCGGTATCGAGACCCGCCTGGATGAAAGCGTTGGCATTGGCGGCGCGTTGGGCCTGGGCACCGGGTCCGTGCGTCACCGTGTCGGCGCAAAGCGTTTTGTAGAGCGCCTCGCTGGTGTAATAGAGTTTGATGACCTGCGCAATGATCTTGGCCGCGCCGAGTGCTACGCCCGGCGCATACCAGCCGGCCTGAAAGCCCGGGTCGGCGCGAAAAGCGTTCATCATCAGATGATGCATCGCCATGCCGGAGGCTGTCATGCGGGCGGCGGTGGCGACCGCGACAGCCCGCTCGATGCGTTCCGGATACATGGCAGCGAAATTGAGTGTGTGCAGCGAACCCATCGACGGGCCAGTCATGCACCACAGTTTTTCGATGCCCAATGCGTCTAGAAAGGAGGCGGCAAAGCGCACCTGGTCGCGCATAGTGATTGTTGGGAACAGCGGCCCGTATCGGCAGCCGGTGAGCGGATCGACCGTCATCGGGCTGCACGAGCCGTACATGCCGCCCAGGGCATTGAGGCTGAGGATGCGGAAACGCGCAGTGTCGAAAGGTTTGCCGGGGCCGATTAGGCCATCCCACCACCCCGGCGCCAGGTCCGTGTCGGCAAATTTGCCGGCGGCGTGGTGTGAAGACAGCCCGCCATGGCAGATCAGGATGACGGGGCCGTCCGTGCGTCCGTATTCCTCGTAGGCAACCGGCGCCGCTTTCAATACCGCGCCACCCTCGGTGCTAAAGGGGTGCGGCAGGATCAGGGATTTTTTTTGCGCGAGCATGGCGGTCTCCTCGTGGGTGTTGAGGCACATTATCGCCGCTCGCGCGCCTGCGCGCGATGCGTGGAATTACGCCATATAGTCGGGCAGTGCGAGAATCGCGTCTCGATTGCTCCAGGAAAACACCTTTTCGGCGGCCTCGCGCCAAGGGAGCCACAGCGCTGCGCGATGCTCGTCAGCAGCCAGGCGTATCGGTTCGCGCGCGGTGAGTTGCAGTGAAAAGAGGTGCTCGGTGTTGTGGGTGACCCCCGGGGCGTAGCGTTGACGCCATTCCGGGAAGATTTCGTAGCGAACTTGCTGGCGCCAGTCGCTCAACATGTGCCGGGCCGCCTCCAGCCCGGTTTCCTCGAACAGCTCGCGCCGCGCGGCGTCGATAGGCGTCTCATCTTCTTCCAGGCTGCCGGTGACCGACTGCCAGTAACCGGGATGGGCCGCGCGTTCGATCAGCAGTACGTCGAGATCGCGTGTGTAAATAACAACCAGGACGGAAACCGGCTGCTTGTACCGGGTCATGCGCGCGGCAGGATCGCTACGCCGCGTGCCGGGGTGTCGAGCAGGAGCCAGAAGGCACAGCCGGCGGAACGACGCTCGTCGGCCACGGCCTGAAGCACCTCGACCAGCGTGGCGAGACTTTCGGGATGCGCGTCGTGCAGGGTTTTCAGGCCATCGAAGCGGACGATCAGGGTGGGCGCCGGATTCCATTCCGGATCGCCGAGGCAGTCGTTGAGCGCGTCGAAATTGGCGCCGTACCAATCGGGGAATTTCAGCGCCTGACCGATCTTGGTCAGCACCGAGGCGGCCGTTCGACAGCGGAACAGGTCGACGGTGAGTAGGGCGATTCCGGCAGAAGTTGCGGCGGCGGTCAGTACCCCTTGCTGTTCGGGCGGCAGGGTATAAACACCGGAGCGGTCAGGGCGTGTCAGAAGGTCGGAAAGCATGGTCTCACCTGCGAATGCGGCTGAACGTGCGATAGTGATCGGCGGTGTAATAGGCTTCGCCGCTCTCGCCGGTGATGATGCGCTGTGCGCCCCGGTTGCGCGCGCCGGGCGTCGGTACCGTGTACTCGCGGTAGTAGCCGCGCGGGTGCGGGGGCAGGCGTCGCTCGAAATTGCCGAAGGTGCTGCCGTCCTTGCCGTAGGGGAAGGGGCCCCCGCGGTCGATCAGGCGTAGCGTCTGTTGCGCTTCCGCCGGAAGTTGCGCGACGGCGATCGAGTCCGGCAGTTCGCGCGCCGCCACGTTTCCACAAGCCACTGCCCATACTAGCAGCAGCGCCAAGTGCAGAAACCGGGGCCAGCGCGCGGCAAACACGATCAGACCTTGCTGACTTCGACCTGCGTTTCGACCTTCTGACGCAGGCGAATGTGCAGTTCACGCAGTTGTCGCTCATCGACCTCGGACGGGGCGTTGGTCAACAGACACTGGGCGCGCTGCGTTTTCGGGAAGGCGATGACGTCGCGGATCGATTCGGCGCCGGTCATCATCGTCACGATGCGGTCAAGGCCGAACGCCAGCCCGCCGTGCGGCGGCGCGCCGTATTTCAGGGCGTCGAGCAGGAAGCCGAACTTCAACTGCGCTTCTTCCTCGCCGATGGCCAGCGCGTCGAACACCTGGCTCTGCACATCGGCACGATGGATACGCACCGAGCCGCCGCCGATTTCCCAACCATTCAGCGCAAGGTCGTAGGCCTTGGCCAGACAGGCGCCGGGATCGGTCTTGAGGCGTTCCAGGTGTTCGTCCTTGGGGCTGGTGAACGGGTGGTGGCAGGCGACCCAGCGCTTGCTTTCGTCGTCGTATTCGAACATCGGGAAATCGACCACCCAGGCCGGTTCCCACGCCTTGCCATTGAGAAACCCGCGTTCATGGCCGAGCTTGACGCGCAGGGCACCGAGGGCGTCGTTGACGATTTTGGTCTTGTCGGCACAGAAGAAGATCAGATCGCCCGACTGAGCGCCGGTGCGTTCGAGAACGCCCTTCAGCGCCGCTTCGTGCAGGTTTTTGACGATCGGGCTTTGCAGGCCTGTTTCGTTGGCTTGCGAGGCGTCGTTAACCTTGATGTAAGCCAGGCCCTTGGCACCATAGATGCTCACGAAACGGCCGTATTCGTCGATTTCGCCGCGGGTCAGCGTGGCGCCGCCGGGTACGCGCAGGGCGGCGACGCGGCCGCCAGAGGTGGCGGGGCCGGAGAAGACCTTGAAGGCGACATCCGTCATCAGGTCGGTGATCTCGGTCAGTTCCAGGGTGACGCGCAGATCGGGTTTGTCGGAACCGTAGCGGCGCATCGCTTCGCCGTAGGTGATGCGCGGGAAGGGGTTGGGCAGATCGACGTCGATGGCGTCCTTGAACACGTAGCGGATCAGTTCTTCGATCAGGCAGGTGATTTCGGCCTCGTTCATGAACGAGGTTTCGATATCGACCTGGGTGAATTCAGGCTGGCGATCCGCACGCAGATCCTCGTCGCGGAAGCATTTGGTGATCTGGTAATAGCGGTCGAAGCCGGCGACCATAAGCAACTGCTTGAACAACTGAGGCGATTGCGGCAGCGCGAAGAACTGGCCGGAATGCACGCGGGAGGGCACGAGATAGTCGCGGGCACCTTCGGGCGTGCTCTTGGTCAGCATCGGCGTTTCGATGTCGATGAAGCCCGCGTCGTCGAGGAAGCGGCGGAAGGCGCGTGCCACCTTGTAGCGCAGCAGCATGTTCTTCTGCATCTCCTGCCGGCGCAGATCGATCACGCGGTGGGTCAGGCGGACGTTCTCGGAGAGGTTTTCATCGTCAAGTTGGAACGGGGGCGTCACCGATGAGTTCAGAACTTCGATCTGATGGCAGAGGATTTCGATTTCGCCTGAGGGGAGATTCGGGTTCACCGTGCCTTCCGGGCGGCGGCGTACCTTGCCGGTGATCAGCAGGCAGTATTCATGCCGGACGGATTCGGCAATCGCGAACATTTCGGGGCGGTCAGGGTCGCAGACGACCTGGGCGAGGCCCTCGCGGTCGCGCAGATCGATAAAGATGACGCCGCCGTGGTCGCGCCGGCGGTGGGCCCAGCCGGCGATGGTCACGATCTGGCCGCACAGAGAGGCGTTCAATTGGCCGCAGTAATGAGAGCGCATGGAAACTTCCGTTCTAGTTTTGTGTGGGTTTGGGCGGGATTGGCGGAGTCACCACGCCCATGGAAATAATGTACTTCAAGGCATCGTCAACGCTCATGTCGAGTTCGATGACGTCCTTTTGGGGCATCATCAGAAAAAAGCCAGAGGTCGGGTTGGGGGTAGTCGGAACGTAAACGCTGACGTAGTCGCCAGTGAGGTGGTTGGCTACGTCGCCGCCGGGTTTGCCGGTCAGAAAGGCAATGGTCCAGCTCTCCGGGTGCGGATAGCGTACCAGCAGGGCTTGCCGGAAGGCGTTGCCATCGGGCGAGAAAATGGTATCGGAAACCTGCTTGACGCCCTTGTACACCGAGTTGACCACGGGGATGCGCGCCAGCAGGGCTTCCCACCAAGACACGAGTTTCTGCCCGATGAAATTGGTTGCAAGCAGGCCCGTGACGAAGAGGATGAGCAGGGTGAGAATGGCGCCGGCACCCGGCAGATCGAAACCGATGACATTGACCGGGTGCACGCCCGGCGGCAGCAGGCGCAACGATTGGTCAAGCGCGCCGATGATGAGCGACAGCACCCAGCCGGTGATGACCAGCGGGACCCAGATCAGCAGGCCGGTGATGAAATAGCGCTTGATCAGCTTCAAGGTGGTCAGCCTGGGTTGCAGGCGCAACTGGCGGTGCCGCCCTGGCACGGCGGCAGGCTATCCGGCTTGGCAGATTTGGATGAGCTTCCGCCCTTGAAATCGGTTGCATACCAGCCGCTGCCCTTCAATTGGAAACCGGCAGCCGACAGCAACTTGTGGTAGCTCTCCGCACCGCATTCCGGACAAGTGGTCAGCAGCGGGTCGCTGAGCTTCTGCAAATGTTCCTTTTGCGCGCCACAGGCGTCGCAACGATATTCGTAGATCGGCATGGCTATCCTCCAAAACCTTGAATTATAACGCAATGTAGTTGGGGGTTGCGGTGCAGCATTCAAGGGTACATCTGGAGGTAGCGCTGCGTGAGTGTGGGCCCCCAGAAAAGCGCGATGATGCCTGCCGCGGCGAGATACGGGCCAAACGGGATAGGCACATTGCGCCCCTGACGCGACAGCACGATGAGCGCAATGCCGACCACCGCGCCCACGACCGACGACAGCAGGATGATCGCCGGCAGCATCTGCCAGCCCAGCCAAGCGCCCAGTGCCGCTAGCAGCTTGAAGTCTCCGAAGCCCATGCCTTCCTTACCGGTCACCAGTTTGAATAGCCAATACACTGACCATAAGGACAGATAGCCGGCTACAGCCCCGATGACCGCCGGTTGCAGCTTGACGAAGGTGCCGTCGAGATTGAACAGCAGGCCCAGCCAGACGAGTGGCAGCGTGATGCTGTCGGGGAGCAGTTGGGTGTCAATGTCGATGAAGGTCAGCGCGACCAGCGCCCAGATCAGGAGCAGCGCACCGATCGCCTGTGCACCGGGTCCGAAGTGCCAGACGGTGTAGGCAGAGAGCAACCCGGTGAGCGCCTCGACGGTCGGGTAGCGGGCAGAGATCGGAGTCTGGCAGCCGACACAACGGCCGCGCAGAAACAGGTAACTGAGCAGGGGAATATTTTCCAGCGCGCCGATGGCGTGACCGCAATGCGGGCAACGCGAACGAGGCACCACAAGATTGAATCTCTCTTCGGCCGGCGCCGGTTCACCCCGTAATTCGGCGCACTGAGCACGCCAGTCGGTTTCCATCATGCGGGGCAGGCGGTGAATGACGACGTTGAGAAAACTGCCGATACAAAGACCCAGCAGCAGCGCGCCCAGCCCCCACATTTCGAGCGGCATCAGACGACCTGACCCAGCTTGAAAATGGGCAGGTACATGGCCACGACCATACCCCCGATCAACGTGCCGAGGACGACCATGATCAGCGGTTCCATCAGGCTGGAGAGGGCCTCAACAGCATCGTCGACTTCTTGCTCGAAGAAGTCGGCCACCTTGCTTAGCATGGCGTCTAGCGAGCCCGATTCTTCGCCGATGGCGACCATCTGAATGACCATGTTGGGGAAGAGATTGGTGTTCTGCATCGAGGTGGTCAAATTGGTACCCGTGGCGACCTCGGCTTGAACCTGACGGGTCGCGACCTTGTAAACATGGTTGCCGGCGGCGCCGCCGACCGATTCCAGAGATTCGACTAACGGCACGCCGGCGGCGAACATGGTAGCCAGGGTTCGGGTCCAGCGCGCGATCACCGATTTGCGCACGATATCGCCGAAAATCGGTGCCCGTAACAACAGACGGTCCATGGTCATCTGGATTTTCTCGGATCGTTTCCACGATTCGAGAAAGAAATAGAGGCCACCGCCGATGATGCCGAAGATCGCCCACCACCATTGCACGAAAAAGTCCGATATGGATATGACAATCAGCGTCGGCGCGGGCAAGTCGGCACCGAAACTCTTAAACACGTCCTTGAAGGCGGGAATCACGAAAATCATGATCACGGCGGTGATGACGAAAGCCACGACAATGACGGCGATCGGGTAGAAAAGGGCCGCCTTGATCTTGCTCTTGATGGCGAGAATCTTTTCCTTGTAGGTGGCCAGGCGATCAAGGAGCGAATCGAGAATACCGGCTTGTTCACCGGCGCCGACCAGATTGCAGAAGAGCGCGTCGAAGTAGAGCGGATATTTTCTGAATGCTTGCGACAGCGAGCTGCCGGTTTCCACATCGGCCTTCACGTCGAGCAGAAGTTTGCCGACGGCCGGATTGGAGTGGCCGCGGCCGACGATGTCGAAGGATTGCAGCAAGGGCACACCCGATTTCATCATGGTGGCGAGTTGCCGGGTGAAGAGCGTGATGTCCTTGTCGGTGATCCGGCTGCCTCCCCGGAAACTCTGTTTCTTCACCTTGGCATTGGTGATGCCCTGGCGGCGCAGGGTGCTCTGCACGACGTTTTCGCTGGCGGCCCGCATTTCGCCGCGCGCGGTTTTGCCCTCTCGGTTGCGGCCTTCCCATGTGAAGACGTATTCCTTGGTCGTGGCCTTCTTGATCGCAGTCGCCATGGTGCTCCCTCGTATCCTATTCGTTGGTGCAGCTCAATACCTCTTCGAGAGAGGTGACGCCCTGTTTTACTTTTAGCAGGCCGGATTGGCGCAGGTCCTTGACCCCTTCGCGTTGGGCTTGCGCGGCAATGTCCATGGCATTGCCGTTGGCCAGGATGATGCGCTGGATATCCTCGGTGATCGGCATCACCTGATAGATGCCGACCCGCCCCTTGTAACCGCTCCCCTTGCAGCGCTCGCATCCGCCCGGCCCATACAGTGTCCAGGAGCCGTCAAGGTCGGCTTCGGAAAAACCGGCATTGAGCAGCGCTTCTGCGGGAATGGTTTCCGGCTGCTTGCAGTTGCACAGGCGGCGCGCCAGACGCTGCGCGGTGATGATCAGAATGCTGGACGCGATGTTGAACGTGGGAATGCCCATGTTCATCAACCGCGTCAGGGTCTGCGGTGCATCGTTGGTGTGCAGGGTGGATAACACCAGGTGGCCGGTTTGCGCCGCCTTGATCGAGATTTCCGCCGTCTCGTAATCACGGATTTCGCCGACCATGATGATGTCCGGGTCTTGCCGCAGGAAGGATTTCAGCGCGGCGGCGAAGGTCAGCCCGACGCGATCATCTACATTGACCTGGTTGATGCCGGGCAGGTTGATTTCAGCCGGGTCTTCCGCGGTGGAGATATTGATGCCGGGTTTGTTGAGCAGGTTCAGGCAGGTGTAGAGCGATACCGTCTTGCCGGAACCGGTGGGGCCGGTGACCAGCACCATGCCATAGGGGCGTTCAACTGCGTGCAGCAGAGCCGCCTTCTGCTCGGGCTCATAGCCGAGTGCTTCGATACCCAGCGTTGCTGAACTCGGGTCGAGAATCCGCATCACGATCTTTTCGCCCTGCAAGGTGGGCAGCGTGCTCACCCGGAAATCGATGGCGCGGGTCTTGGAGAGTACGAGCCGCATCCGGCCATCCTGCGGCACCCGCTTTTCAGCGATATTCAGTCGGGAAATGACCTTGACCCGCGACGCGAGCTTTTCCTTGATCGCCAGCGGCGGTTGCGCGACTTCGCGCAAAATGCCGTCAATACGGAAGCGAATGCGATAGAACTTTTCGTAGGGCTCGAAGTGAATGTCGGAAGCGCCGTCGTTGATAGCGTCGAGCAGGATTTTTTGCAGGAATTTGACGACCGGCGCATCTTCCACCTCGGTGGCGCCGCCGTCGTCCGCTGCTGCCGCTTCAGCTTCGTCGAGGAAATCGAGATTGATATCATCGCTGGTCATCGCCTTCAGGGTTTCGGAGGCGGACTCGGATTGCTTGCCGACAAAAGGCAGCAGCTTGGGCTCTTCGACGACGATCGGATCGACTGCCAGCCCGGTCTGGAAGCGGATTTCGTCAAGCGCCCGCAGGTTGGTCGGGTCGGCGATCGCAACAGATAACCGGTTGCCGCGTTTATGTAGCGGAATGACCTTGTGCGTGGCGATCAACTTGCGATCGATCGCGTTGAGCGGAATATTGGCGTCTTCGTACGCTGCCAGGTCGAGCAGCGGATAGCCGAAAGTTTCCGCAATGAAGCGGGCGGTTTCGAGCGGCGTCGCTTTTTTGTTTTTTGCCAGTTGCTCGATGACAGTCGAACCCTCCGCCGCTGCCTGGGCGAGCAACTGCTCGGCTTCAGCTTCCTTGAGCTTGCCGGCTTGCACCATGGCGCGCGCGATGCCGCTCACGGGGGTGTTCGAGGGATTGGCTGCCATTACGTCAGGATGCCTTTACATGCTGCATTCATCCTGAAGATGATGCTACGGCAACGGGGGTTTGTAAAGAATCGCGGGCCTTGTCAGGACTGCGGGCGGAAGAATTTTGCTGTTTTGACGCTACGATCCTGGGTTTGCAAAACTTCTATGGCGATTCCGGACATCTTGAAACTGACGCCGGTTTCCGGAATGTCCTGAAAATGTTCGAGGATCAACCCGTTGAGCGTTTTCGGCCCATCGGTCGGGAAATCGAGATTTAGCAGGCGGTTGATTTCGCGCAGCGGACGCGAACCTTCGACAATTGCGCTGCCGTTAGCGTCCCAGGCGAGGCCGGCAAAATGATTGGGGATGGAAGTGGTGAATTGGCCGACGATCTCTTCGACAATGTCGTCCACCGTCAGCAAACCCAGAATTTCACCGTATTCATCGACGATAAAGCCATTTCTTTGCCGGATTTCCTGGAAAAATGTCAATTGGGCAAATGCGGCCGTGCCAGCGGGAATGTAATAGGGTGCCTGCAAGGATTCAAGCAGCGTGGCTTCGTCGAGGTGGTCGTTGTGCATCTCCGCCAGCAGGCGACGAAGTGGCAAGACGCCGAGCAGCTTGTCGAGCGAGCCCCGGCACACCGGAATGCGGCTGTGGTGGCTGGTGGCAAGCTGTTGCAGCACCTCGTTCCAGGGCTGTTCGACGTCGAGAATCTCGATGGCGCTCCGCGGCGTCATGATGTCCTCGACGCTGATCGCGTTCAGTTCGAACAGGTTGGAGAGAATGACGCGATGTTTGGCGGGAATGAAATTCGATGATTCCAGCACCAGCGTACGCAGTTCTTCTGGAGTCAACGGCTGTTCGTGACCCATTGGGCCGGGTGACAGACGCAACAGCTTGAGAAAGCCGCGCACGAACAGATTGACGAACCAGATGATCGGAGATGCCAGCCTTAGCAGCGGTGTCAGCAGGTAGCTGATGATCGGGGCAATCCGGTCGGCGTGGGTGGCGCAAATGACCTTGGGCGAGATTTCGGCAACGATCAGAACGGCAAAGGTTGTGCACAGCGTGCCGATTTCGAGCGCCCACTTTGAGGCGCCTAGCAGGGCGAGAACAATGTAACTGGTCAGGGTCGCGGCGGCCGCGTTCAACAGCGTGTTGCCAAGAAGGATCAGCCCCATCAGCTGGTCGGTCTTGTCGAGCAGGGCCAGCGCCAGACGGGCACCACGATGGCCCTGCTGGGCGCGATGGCGAAGCCGGTAACGGTTGGCGGCCATCATGGCCGTCTCGGCGCCGGAAAAAAGACCGGAGAGCAGGAGCAGGAGCAACAAGGCGCCGAGCAGGGCGGCGAGAGGCAGTTCGTTCACGTGTCAGGTGCGACCAAGCAGGATTTCCACCACGAACCGGCTGCCCACATAGGCAAGGAAAAGGGTCATGAAACCGGCCAGCGTCCAGTGCAGCGCCTTGCGTCCCCGCCAGCCCCAGCGGTGACGGCCGGCCAGCAGCACGCCGAAAATCAACCAGGAGATCACGGCGAAGACGGTCTTGTGGCTGAATGTCAGCGGTTTGCCGAAAATCGCTTCGGAAAACAGCATGCCGCTGGCCAGCGCCAGGGTCAGCAGCCCGAAGGCGACTTGCAGGATGCGGAACAACAAGGCTTCCATGGTCAGCAGCGGCGGCAGGCTGGCCAGTCGCCTGGTCAGGGCGCGGCGGTGCAGGGCGGCCTCGGTCAGGCTCATGAACACCGCATGTAGCGCGGCCAGCGTGAACAGGCTGTACGCCAGCATGGCGGCGGTGAAATGCAGGGTGAATCCGGTGCTGCGGGCGTTGGTCAGTTCGTGCGACTGAGGAAAAACCCACGGCAGTATCGAAGCGAGCGCGGCCAGTGGCAATACCAGTGGCTGCATGCCATCCATCCGGCTGCGAAAACTCTCCAGCCAGTAGATCAACGCCGCCAGCCAGTGAATCAGCGAGACCGCGAGGGCGAAGGAAAAACGCATGCCGCCCTCGGCGAAAATGTCCTGGTACAGAAGGGCAGCGTGAATGGTCAGGATGATGCCAATCAAGGCCCGTTCCACGCCGCTTTGACGCGTGGTGAGCGGCGAGGCGGGCCGGTCGCGCCAGCGTGTGTTCCAGAAATGGAAACCGAGCGCCGCGTAACTGACGGCGACGAGGATGCGCGGCACAAGCTGAATTACAATATCGAGCATTGCAAAATTCTACTCGAAGCGACCCGCACATGCTCGACAACCTGACCCAGCGCCTTGCGCGCGTGATGAAATCCCTCAAGGGCGAAGCCCGGTTGACCGAGGCCAACATTGGCGAGGCGTTGCGCGAAGTGCGCATGGCCCTCCTCGAGGCCGATGTGGCCTTGCCGGTAGTCAAGGACTTTATTGCGGCGGTCAAGGAAAAGGCGGTCGGCGAGGAAGTGATCGGCTCGTTGTCGCCGGGGCAGGCGCTGGTGGGCGTGGTACACCGCGAGCTGACGCGCATCATGGGCGAGGCCCACGAGGGACTCAATCTGGCTACCCAACCGCCGGCAGTGGTGTTGATGGCCGGTTTGCAGGGGGCCGGCAAGACCACGACGGTGGGCAAGCTGGGCAAGCTCCTGAAGGAGAACCAGAAGAAAAAAGTACTGGTGGTGTCGTGCGACGTGTATCGTCCGGCGGCCATCGAGCAGTTGAAGTCGGTTGCCGCGCAGGCGCACATCGACTTTTTTCCTTCCGAGGTCGGGCAGAAACCGGAGGATATCGCGGCCTCCGCCATCGACTGGGCCAAGCGTCACTATCACGATGTCCTGCTGATCGATACGGCCGGCCGCCTGGCGATCGACCAGGCGATGATGGACGAAATCAAGCGCCTGCACGCGGTGGTCAAACCCATCGAGACCCTGTTCGTGGTCGATGCCATGCTCGGTCAGGACGCGGTGAATACCGCCAAGGCCTTCAATGAGGCGCTGCCGCTGACCGGCGTCGTGCTGACCAAACTGGATGGTGACGCGCGCGGCGGTGCGGCTCTGTCGGTGCGTCACATCACCGGTGCGCCGATCAAATACGCGGGCGTTGGCGAGAAGCTGGGCGGGCTGGAGGCTTTCCACCCCGAACGCATGGCGTCGCGTATTCTCGGCATGGGCGATGTGCTGTCGCTGATCGAGGAGGCAAAGAAGGGGCTGGACGAGCAGAAGGCCGTCGAGTTCGCCAAGAAGCTGAAGTCGGGCAAGGGGTTCGATCTCAACGATTTCAAGGAACAGATCGCCCAGATGCGCAACATGGGCGGCCTCTCCAAACTGATGGATAAACTGCCGGCGCAGTTCGCGCAAGCAGCCGGTCAACTGCCGGCCGGCGCCGAGGACAAAGCCATTCGCCGCGTCGAAGGCATCATCAATTCGATGACGCCGACTGAGCGCGCCAAACCCGAATTGATCAAGGCCAGCCGTAAACGCCGCATCGCTGCCGGCGCCGGGGTGCAGGTGCAGGAAGTGAATCGGCTGCTCAACCAGTTCGAGCAGTCGCAAAAGATGATGAAGCAACTGACCAAGGGCGGCCTCGGCAAGATGATGCGCGGCATGAAGGGGCTGATGCCGGGCGGACTGCCCGGTCTGCGCTGATCTTTCCTACCTGCGAGCGGCGATCCACTCGCGCAGCGCTGCCAGCGGCATCGGCGCGGCATACAGGTAGCCCTGGCCGGTGGTGCATCCGAGCGCCCGCAGAAAACCGGCCTGTTCTGGCGTTTCCACACCTTCGGCAACGGTTGAAACGCCGAGTTTCGCGCCCAGCGCGGTGATCGTCTCGGCGAACATGCCTCCGCGTCCGTCGGCGATTTCGGCGATGAAACTCTTGTCGATCTTCAGCGTGTCGATCGGTAGCTGTCGCAAATGGGCAAGCGACGAGAAGCCGGTGCCGAAATCGTCGATGGCAATGCGGGCGCCGGTTGCCTTGATTGCCAGCAGGGTGCCGACGACAATCTTGGGTTCGTCCATGGCAATGCTTTCGGTGATTTCCAGTTCCAGTTCGCCGGGGGCGATGAGATGCTGGCGCATCGCTTCAGTGATCGTGTGCGCTAGATCGTGCTGGCGGAATTGCGCCATGCTGACATTGACCGACACCCGCTTGGGCGCACACTGTAAATCGCGCAGGGCGGTAAAGGCGGCACAGGCTTGCTCGAGCACCCAGTGGCCGATGTCGACGATCAGCCCCGAGTACTCCGCCAGCGGCACGAACACCGCTGGCGGCTGAAAGAAGCCCTCGCTGTCATGGCGCGGCCAGCGGAGCAGCGCCTCGATCGCCACCAGCCGGCCGCTCGCCAGATCGATTTGCGGTTGGAACCACACCGACAGCCGCTGTGCGGAGAAATCTTCGCGCAGGCGGTGGATGATTTCCAGGCGCCAGCGCGTATTGTCTTCCATCTCCTGCATGAAGTAGGCGTGATGGGCGGTGAGGTCGTGCTTGGCGCGATTGAGCGCGATGTTGGCGCGCTTCAGCAACGTGATGCCGGAAGGGCTGTCCTCCAGCATCCGGCAGAGTCCCAGCGCAACCGTGACCGGAATCTTGTGGTCGAGCACCTGGAAGGGCGCGGCAAACATCTCGAACATACGCGAGGGGTTGACCAGCGTCTCTGGCCCGATGATCCCGAAGACATCGGCGCCGATTCGCGCCAGCAGGCAGGTTTCGCCAAGTTCCTGTTCGAGCCTTTGAGCGACGGCGACCAACAGGTGATTGCCGATTTCGTGCCCGAGGCCGTCATTGAGATCGGCGAAGTGTTCAAGATCCAGCAGCGCCACGACGTTTTCGGCATTCCGGCTGCTCACTTCGTTAAGGTCGAGGATGAAACGGTTGCGATTGCGCAATCGGGTGAGGGCGTCGTGAAAGGCGATGAAGTTGAGTTGTTCAAACAGCCGTACGCTGCCCAGGCAGGCGGCGACGTGGGCCGCGAAAACTTCCAGGCACTGACGTTCTGTATCGCTGGGGGGGCGCCGCAGTTGCAGATGCAGTGCGCCCTGGTGATTGCCGTTGTTGAGGCAGAGCGTGATCGATTCGAGATTGTTCCGATGGGCGCCTTCGGCAACAGTGCGTGCGATCTCGGGCGCGAAAGGGGTTTCGAGCACGGAAAGAGGTCGGAACAGCAGATGATCGAAACGACCCGTTGCGCCGATGACGATCAGGGGCGCATCGCCGTTATGCTCGTTGTCGAGGCCGGGGCGCGCACAGACCACACCGTCGGCCGCTTGGTTGAGCAGATCGCCTGCATACCGAAGAGTGACCGCGGAAAATTCTTCGAGATCGCGGATGTCGATCAACTCCGTTGCGGCGCGCAAGATGATCTCCAGTTCGCGCTTGTTCTCGGCCACCGTGTCGATCTGATGGTAGGAGCGAATGGCCGCAGAAATGGCCGTAATCAGGCGGGCGCGGGTGAGTTCTGCCTTGGTATGGTAATCGTTGATGTCATAGTCGTTGAATACCGTCAGCTCCGGGGCGTAGCCCGGCTGTCCGGTGCGCAGAATGATCCGCACCTGCGACATCGCCAACGTTTCCCGGATGTGGCCTACCATGGCCAGGCCGGCATTCTGGGTTTCCATCACCACATCGAGCAGGATCACCGAAAAATCGCGGTCGTGCGCGAGCATCTCAGCTGCCTCGTGGGCAGAGCGCGCATGAACCAGGCTCAGCCGGCGACCAAAAATTTGCACGCCGCGGAGCGCGAAGTCCGTGGCGACATGTACTTCGGTGTCGTCGTCCACTACCAGAATGCGCCATGTCGCCTGGGGCTGCGCGTCAGTTTCGGCCGGCGCATCGTCGACCAGAATCAAGTCGTTGCTGTCTTCCATCTGTCCCCAGGGTCGGCGCACAATGACGCCCTACCTCTTACTTTGGTAATAGAAGAAAGTATAACGGCGATCAGTCCGGAAACTTGAACGCGATGACGACTTTTGCGGGAGGGGATGCCGAGTGTTGTATCTACAGAAAGGCGGAGGGTGGAACCTAGCGCCGTGCGCTGGGTTGCCCGTTCTGGAATCGGTTCAGCAACTCCAAGTAGGCTCCCATCCAAGGGTTGTTTTTACCCATGAATTCGAGCCATGCAAGGTAGTTCTGCATGGGGAGGTCGGTCCACGGCGGCAGGGCATCCTTGTCTTGGCGGGACTGGAGGAACCACCAAGGGTTCATCTGCGGCATGACGTTGAACGGAAAGATACCGAACGGGAACATGGGCTTCTCCTTTGTACGACTCAGGGGTTGTTTCTACGTCGAACTGGCCTCCATCCCCATTTTAGTGCATGGTTTTGTCTCAGCAAGTTTGTTTGAGCAAGGGCTTCAAAAACCGGGCGGTGTGGCTGGCCGTTTCCCGTATGAGATCTTCCGGCGTGCCGGTGACGAGGATGCGCCCGCCGCCGTCACCGCCTTCCGGCCCGAGATCGACCAGCCAGTCGGCAGTCTTGATCACATCCAGGTTGTGCTCGATGACGACGATGGTATTGCCGTGGTCGGCCAGCCGATGCAGCACCGACAGCAGCAATTCGATGTCGGCGAAATGCAGGCCGGTGGTTGGCTCGTCGAGGATGTACAGCGTGCGTCCGGTGTCCCGCTTGGAGAGTTCGAGCGCCAGCTTGACGCGTTGCGCCTCGCCGCCGGACAGCGTCGTCGCGCTCTGTCCGAGGGTGATGTAGCTCAGGCCGACATCGACCAGCGTCTGCAGCTTCCGCGCCACCACCGGCACGGCGTCGAAGAATTCGCGCGCCTGCTCGACGGTCATGCCGAGGATGTCGTGGATGTTCTTGCCCTTGTACTGGATTTCCAGCGTCTCGCGGTTGTAGCGCTGGCCGTGGCAGACGTCGCAGGGCACGTAGATGTCGGGCAGGAAGTGCATCTCCACCTTGATCATGCCGTCGCCCTGGCAGGCTTCGCAGCGGCCGCCCTTGACGTTGAACGAGAAGCGGCCGGGGCCGTAGCCGCGCGTGCGGCTTTCCGGCACGCCGGCAAAAAGGTCGCGGATTGGCGTCAACAGTCCGGTGTAGGTGGCCGGGTTGGAACGCGGTGTGCGCCCGATCGGCGACTGGTCGACGCTGATGACCTTGTCGAAGAGGTCGAGCCCCACGATTTCGCGATGCGCCGCTGGCTCCAGCGACGAACCGTAGAGGTGTTTGGCGGCGGCGGCATAGAGGGTGTCGTTGATCAGCGTCGACTTTCCCGAGCCTGAAACGCCGGTGATACAGGTGAACAGTCCGACCGGTAGATCGAGATCGACCTCCTTCAGATTGTTGCCACAGGCGCCGAGGACTTTCAGCGATTTCGCCGGGTCGGGTCGGCGGCGTTTGGTGGGCACCGCGATCTGCTTCTGGCCGGAGAGGTAGGCGCCGGTTAGCGAATCGGGATGCGCGGCGACTGCTTCCGGCTTGCCTTCGGCGACGATGAAACCGCCATGCACGCCGGCGCCGGGGCCGATGTCGACGACGTAATCGGCGGCGCGGATCGCGTCCTCGTCGTGTTCGACGACGATCACCGTGTTGCCGATGTCGCGCAGTTGCTGCAGGGTTTGCAGCAGCCGCGAATTGTCGCGCTGGTGCAGGCCGATCGACGGTTCGTCGAGGACGTACATGACGCCGGTCAGCCCCGAGCCGATCTGCGAAGCCAGGCGGATGCGCTGCGCTTCGCCGCCGGAGAGGGTGTCGGCGCTACGTTCCAGGCACAGGTAATCGAGGCCGACGTTGATCAGGAAAGAGAGGCGGGCGGTGATTTCCTTGAGAATCTTCTCTGCCACCTGCGCCTTGTGGCCGGTCAGCGCCAGCAGGTTGAAATAATTGCGGGCCTCGCCCAGCGGCAATCGGCTGATGTCGTGCAGGGTCTTGTCGCCGACGCGCACGTTGCGCGCCTCAATCCGCAGCCGGGTGCCGGCGCAGTGCGGGCAGGTGGTGTTGCTGACGAACTTGGCGAGTTCTTCGCGCACCGCCTGCGAATCTGTTTCCTTGTAGCGGCGCTCGAGGTTGGGAATGATGCCCTCGAAGGTGTGGTCGCGGTCGAAGCGCGTGCCTTTTTCGTTCAGATAGCGGAAGCGGATGACCTGCCGGCCGGAGCCGAACAGCACGACGTTCTGCACGTCTTCCGGCAGGCGCTCGAACGGCGTCTCGATGTCGAATTCGTAGTGGGCGGCGAGCGAGACCAGCATCTGGAAATAGAACTGGTTGCGCTTGTCCCAGCCGCGGATGGCGCCCGCGGCAAGCGACAGGTCGGGGTGGACGACGACCCGCTTGGGGTCGAAGAACTGGATGACGCCGAGGCCGTCGCATTTCGGGCAGGCGCCCATCGGGTTGTTGAACGAGAACAGTCGCGGCTCGAGTTCCTGCAGGGCGTAGGAACAGACTGGGCAGGCGAACTTGGCCGAGAACAGGTATTCCTTGCCGGAATCCATTTCCAGCGCGATGGCGCGGCCGTCGGCGTGACGCAGCGCCGTTTCGAAGGATTCGGCGAGGCGCTGGCGCATGTCGTCACGCACCTTCAGGCGGTCGACCACGACATCGACGCTATGTTTCTGCGTCTTGGCCAGATGTGGCACCGCGTCGAGTTCGTAGACAACGCCATCGACACGGACGCGGGCGAAGCCCTGAGCGCGCAGTTCGGCGAACAGGTCGAGTTGCTCGCCCTTGCGGTTGGCGACGACCGGCGCCAGGATCATCAGCTTGGTGTCCTCGGGCAGTGCTAGCGCCTGATCGACCATCTGCGAAACGGTCTGCGCTTCCAGTGGCTGGCCGTGTTCCGGGCAATAGGGCGTGCCGGCGCGGGCGAAGAGCAGGCGCAGGTAGTCGTGGATTTCGGTGACGGTGCCGACCGTCGAGCGCGGGTTGTGGCTGGTCGCCTTCTGCTCGATGGAGATGGCCGGCGAGAGACCTTCGATCAGGTCGACATCCGGTTTTTCCATCAGTTGCAGGAACTGCCGCGCATAGGCCGAGAGCGATTCGACATAGCGCCGCTGGCCTTCGGCGTAAAGCGTGTCGAAGGCGAGCGACGACTTGCCCGAACCGGAGAGGCCGGTGATGACGATCAGCCGGTCGCGCGGCAGATCGAGATTGATATTCTTGAGGTTATGCGTGCGGGCGCCGCGGATGCGGATTTCTTCCATGGCTGCATTCTTGCGTTGGGGGGAACCAAACACTATACGCAATTTTGCTTGCCAAGCGTAGCGCGCTCAGTACCACTCCAGCAGCGATACGCCCAGGCCGATCACGTTGGCGCGGTGGTTGTAGTCGATCAGGCTTTCGCCGTAGCCGGAAAACAGTTGCAGGTGACCGCGCAGATCGCCGGCGATGGGAAAGCCGTAATCGGCCTGGATGGCGCCGTGGCCGTCGCGGCCGCCGCGCAGGCTGTGGCGTATGGTCAGCGAGAACTGGTGGCTACCCCAGCGCCGTACCAGATTTAGGTCTCCACGGCCAAGATAGCGGGCGATATCCGGGTTGTCGTCCTTCTCGGCGCTTTCCGGTACTCGCCACCAGGGGCGCAGGCTCAGCGTCCAGTCCTGCCGTTCGAGATCGGCCGAGAGCATGACGCGGTTCCAGCTGCGCGACAGCGGCAGCGAGCGCCCGTTCGACTGGTGATTGAGCGCCAGATTGAAGAAACGCCCGCGCCAGCCGGCCAGTTCGTAATCGGTTCGCCATAGCAACATCAATTCCGGCTCGTGGTTGGTCTCGCGGAAAGGGCGCGAAAAGCCGTCGTTGTAGACCTGCCAGCGCGAGGATTGGGTGTAGCCGAACCAGAGATCGCCGTTCCCCGCGATCAGGTCGGTGGCGATCCGGGTTTTCAGACTGATCTGCAGTTTTGCCTCGTCGGCGTTCAGCGGCATTTTCGCATCGAGAGTGTGCCCGGCGGCGGGTGAATAAGGGGTGCGGTTGGGGCGGCTGGAGTGGAACAGCGGCAGCATATACACGGGTTTGTAGGGGCGAATGCGCAGAATGGGGTCGCGATTGCCGGCATCCAGTTCCCAGGCGCGGCCGAGCAGCGAATCAGGCACCGTCACTGCGATGTTGTCGAGCCGATTTTCGGCGGGCGGTTTTGCGCTACTGGCCACCAGTGCGATGGCCTCGTCGGTCAGCCGGTCGAAACAGGCGAGGCGCCCCGTATCGTCGGCGATGGCCCGGCAGTCGGCGAGTGTGGTGGCCTGCACGGGCCAGGTGGCCAACAGCGCCGCCAGCGCGAGTCCGGCCGAAAAGAAGTCAATGAGCGAGATTCGAGACATCGAGAAATGTTTCTCCATTCCGTTCAGTTTCCCATCACGAGGTCGAACGCCAGACGTGCGATCAGCACGACGACGACGCCCAGAAATACCTTGCGGATCAGGCGGGTGCCGTGGCGCAGGGCCAGGTGCGTGCCGGTCCAGGCGCCGGCGATGTTGCACGCGGCCATGGTCAGGCCGACGCCCCAGAGTATGGGTCCGTGGCTGGCGAAAAAGGTCAGGGCCGACAGATTGGTGGCGCCGTTGATCAATTTGGCACTGGCCGAGGCGCGCAGGAAATCCATGCCGAAGAAGCGGACGAAAGCGAACATCAGTAAGCTGCCGGTGCCGGGGCCGAAAAAGCCATCGTACAAGCCAATGACAAAGCCCAGCACAATCCCGCGCCAGCGGTCGCCCGGCTGTAATGGACGTGTGGTCTGCTGCCCCAGTTCCTTGCGGGCGAAAGTGTAGATCGCCACCGCGACCAGCAAACCGAGCACCAGCGGCTTCATTGTGGCCCTTGGCAGCCAGGCGACCAGGCCGGCGCCGAACCAGGCGCCGACCAACGCAGCCAGCGCGGCCGGCCCGACCACGCCCCAGGGGATACGAACGGCACGCGCATAGCGCCAGAAGGCGGCGGAGGTGCCGGCGATGCTGGACATCTTGTTGGTGCCGAAGAGGGTGGCGATGGCGGTTTGCGGATACTGCGCGAGCAGGGCGGGAATCTGGATCAGGCCGCCACCGCCGACCATGGCATCAACCATGCCGGCGAAAAAGGCCGCACCGGCCAGAAACAGGAGTTCGGAGAGCATCCGGCAAGGATAGCCGATGCGGCGTCTCAGTTGAACGGAAAGCGTTGCCGCGCTATGCTCCGAGGTCTGCTTTCACAACCTCTCGCATGTCCATTCCCGATTCAATGTCTCCGGCCGAACGCCGTGCCGGCGCTGGCCTCGCGGCCATCTTTGCCCTGCGCATGCTGGGACTCTTCCTGATTCTGCCGGTTTTCAGCGTGTTTGCCAAAACGCTGCCCGATGGCGGCGATCTGGCGCGCGTCGGACTAGCGCTGGGTGCCTACGGGCTGACCCAGGCCGTGTTCCAGATTCCCTGCGGCGCCGCGTCCGACCGCTGGGGGCGCAAGCCCGTCATCGTCGCGGGGCTGGTGCTGTTCGCGCTGGGCAGCTTCGTCGCGGCCTGGGCGCCGACGCTCGACTGGATCATCGTCGGGCGCGTTCTGCAAGGTGCCGGGGCGATTTCAGCGGCCGTCACCGCGCTGGCAGCCGACCTGACCCGGGACGAGCATCGCACAAAGGTGATGGCGATGATCGGTTCTTCTATCGGCCTGGTGTTCGCCCTGTCTCTGGTCGGTGCCCCGGTACTCTATGGCTGGATCGGCATGGGCGGGCTGTTCGTGCTGACCGGCCTGCTAGCGTTGGCGGCGATAGGCTTGCTGCAAGCTGTCGTGCCGAACGCGCCGCCGGCACCTTTGCATGTGCGCTTACCTTTTGCCGAGGTATTGCATCATCCCGAACTGATCCGCCTCAATTTCGGTATCTTTACCCTGCACATGATGCAGATGTCGCTGTTCGTGGTGGTGCCGCATGCGCTGGTCGAGCACGGCGGCCTGGCGCTCGCCGCACATTGGCAGGTTTACCTGCCGGCGGTGCTGCTCTCCTTCGTGGTGATGGTGCCGGCGATCATCGCTGCCGAACGGCGCGGCAAGATGCGGCAGGTGTTCATGGCGGCGATCGTGCTGCTGGCTTTGGTCCAGCTGGGTTTCTGGCTGGCCGGAGCGACGCTGTGGTCGCTGGCGCTGTGGCTGGTGCTGTTCTTTGTCGCCTTCAATATTCTGGAAGCCACCCTGCCTTCGCTGGTCTCGCGCACGGCGCCGGCAGGTGGGCGTGGCGCGGCGCTAGGGGTTTATAACACGACCCAGGCACTCGGCTTGTTCGTCGGCGGTGCTGCGGGCGGTGCGCTGGCCTCGCGCTTCGGCGATGGCGCCGTACATCAGCTGGGATTGGCGCTGGCGCTGCTGTGGTTGCTGGTGGCGGCATACATGCGCTTTATCGTGCGTACACCGGCGCCAGCCGGATCGTGATGGCTCCCGCAGAGTAAAGCTATTTCTCGTTGCTGTCCTCGCCGGGGACGCTACCCCGCATCCGGCGATACAGAGTGTTGCGGCTGATGCCTAGACGCCGTGCGGCTTCGGAAATGTTGCCGCGACTGAGGGCGATGGCCCGTTCGATCGTGACTTGCGAGAGCTCGCGCAGGTTTTCGGTGCCCGCCCCGGTTGTGACCGGCGCCGGAGGCAGGCGCCACTTGAGTTCCTCAAACAGATCGTCCGGAAGGTGCTCCCATCCAATCCGGTTGTCACTTTCGTTGAGCAGTGCGCAGGCGGTATGTAGGGCATTGTTGAGCTGACGCAGGTTGCCCGGCCAGGTGTATTCGATGAACGCCCGCGCCACTTCGGGGTCCAGGCCTATGCCGCGGTCGGGCGCCAGTTGTTCGAGCAGGCGCGCCACCAGAGCGGGAAAATCCTGCCGCTCGCGCAAGGGCGTTAACTGGAGGGTCACCCCGTTCAGGCGGTAGTACAGGTCGGCGTCGAAGGTGCCGGCGGCGACCATGCTTTTCAGGGCGCAACGGGTCGCGCAGATCAGCACCACATCGACCGCGACGGGGTGAGTTGCACCCACTGGCAGAATGCGCCGCTCGCAAATCAGCTTGAGCAACTGCGCCTGGGCTTCGCGCGGCAGGGCTTCGATGCTCCCGAGAAAGATCGTGCCGCCGTGCGCTTCGCGTACACGCCCCAGTGTCGCTTCGCTGCCGGGTACGGCGGCGCGCCCGAACAGGTCTTCCTGGATGAGCGACGGCGCCATGGTGGCACAGTTGAATCCGACAAAGGGTCCGTCGGCGCGGGGACCGGAAGCGTGGCAGGCGCGTGCGAAAGTCTCTTTGCCAACACCGGGTTCGCCCTGCAACAGCATGGAAATCGGTTTGCCGACCAGTTTGTGCGCCTTGTCGATGGCGGCAGTCAGTTTTTCGTCGCCGGTATCCAGCGCGTCGAGCGCATCCTTTTGCCGACAGGGTTGTCCCGTGCCCATGGCCGCCCGCGGGGTGGCGACCGGTGGATCGAGGCGTATGAACAGGCGTTCGCCATCAGCCAGCGTCACCAGCATGGGCTCGCCCGGGCAATGCTTGTTCCAGTCGAGCAGGTCTTCCAGGCGTACGGGCAGAATGCGCGACAGCGGCGTGGCATTGAGGTCGCCAGCACGCAGGCCGAAAAAGACCAGCCCAGCCTGGTTGGCGCCGATCAGCCAGCCGTCGTCGGTGAGCGCGGCGATGCCTTCAGAAAACGTGCCGATGCCTTCCGCCATGGAATGAAAACGGATGCGCAGATTGCGAGAATGAACCGCCTCGAACAGCCGGTTTTCGACGGTTTGCGCGGCCGCGCGCACCAGGCCGAAGGTGTGCGGATGGTGCTGACGTTCGTCGCCCGTAATATCGAGTACGCCGAGCAGGCGGCCATTGGGGGCGACCAGCGGCGCGGCGGCGCAGGAGAGAAAGCCGTTGCGTTCGAGAAAATGCTCGCCGCCGTGCACCACCAGCGGCCGTGCTTCCGCCAGCGCTGTGCCGATTGCGTTGGTACCGCGATGCCGTTCGTGCCAGGACGCCCCGGGCGACAGCGCGACGCGCGCCGCCCGGCCAAGAAATTCCGGATCGCCGAGTGCCTGGAGTAGAACGCCGTTCTCGTCGGCCAGCGTGACCATGCTGCCGGAATTGCGCGTTTGCGCATGCAGGTATTCCATCACCGGGCGGGCGTGCGCGATCAGGTCGCGGCGTTTTTCGCGTGCGCGCGCCAACTCGGTTTCGGCCAGGCGGTTGTCGTCGGCCAGGCGCCCATTCGGCGCCAGTCCGGCATCCACACTGCGGCGCCAGGAGCGCGCCAGCAGGGTGCTGACCAGGTAGCCGAGGGGCAGATCGCCCCGTTCGAGCATCAGGTCGCGGGCGCGGCGGAGCGAGGCGCGGTCGGGTTTGAGGTTTGTCATGGCGTTGCGCGCGATGCGGTGACGACTCCTGGTCTCCATCCTCCTGTTTTCACTGAGTATACAGTCGGGTCAGGCAGTATTCAGGTTTCGCTGATGCAGGGGCGAACGATTTCATCCGTCAGGCGGTCGAGAGCGTCCTGCGTCTCCGTGCTGGCGAGCCGGGATTCCGCTCAGGCCAACTTGCTGGTCGAGATGAACACGTGGCTGCAGCTGCCTCCATCGCCCGCGTTGCGCGCGGACGATGTTGTGCTCTGTCATGCGCCGGCGATTTTCGGCTGCGTCGCGGCGTCGCTCCCCAAGGCACTCGCGCCCAGCGCGCCTGTCATGCGGGACTGTGCCTTTTGTCATCTGCATGCTGCAGTTGCGCGACCGCCCCCGGCTCAATAAGAAGCTATGGAGGATGTCGTGACGGAAGATACCGACTTTTGTGTCCTGTGAGGCACTGATCATCATAATGCCATACGCATGAAATGCCGATAGCCTGCGATGAAAGCGCATGTTCATGGCGTGCGAATGCTATGCAACATCGCGGTCGGATCGGTTGTGGGGTGTCAGCAGCACGCTCCCGGTTGTCTGCCCATGCTCCAGCGCGGCAAGCGCCGCAGCGGCCTCGGCGAGCGGGAAGACTGCGCCGATATTCGCCCGCCAGCCGTTCCGCATGGCGTCCAATAGCGCATCAATACCCAGCGAGTACAGCTTGGCATCGGCCGCATACGCCATCACACTGGGGCGCGCCAAGCAGAGAGAGCGGCGGGGGCCGATTTCGTCGATGGAAAACGGCGTGATGGGACCGCCTGCCTGGCCGATGCTGGCGACCGTTCCGAAAGCTCGCACGCATTGCATGGTGCGGAGCAGCGTGTCGGCGCCGATACCATCATAGGCGACGTCCGCCAGACGTCCGAACGTGTGTTGCAACATCGATGGCCAATCGGCATTGCGCCCGATCATGACCAGGTCGGCACCCTGGGCCTCGACCAGCGCGGCTTTTTCGGCGCTGCTTACCGTACCTGCCACCGTCGCACCGAGCGCCTTTGCCCACCGCGTCAGAATCTGGCCCAGGCCGCCTGCGGCGGAATGAACAAGAATCAGGCTGGATGCATTGACCTTGTAGGTGGCAAACAGCAGCATGTGGGCAGTGAGTCCCTTGAGCAGGACGGCGGCGGCGTCGCGGTCGCTGAGCCAGTCTGGCACCCGAAACAGGCGGCTGGCCGGCGCCACACGACATTCCGTCCAGGCGCCGACCGGGTAACCTGCGTAGGCGACGCGGTCGCCTTCGACGAATCCGCCGACATCCGGACCGATGGCTTCAACGATACCGACCGCCTCGACGCCCGGAATATGTGGAGGGGGTAACGGGTAGAGTCCCTGCCGGAAGTAGGCGTCGATGAAGTTGACGCCCATCGCGGTGTGCCGAATACGCACTTCCCCCGATGCGGGCGAGCCGACGGGTTTATCTTCCGGCACAAACGTGCCACTAGGTGTGCGACGAATAACGAGGGACATGATTTGAACTTTCAAATGGGCTTAAGCAGGGCGCACTTTACGCGTCTGTCTTATGAGCGTAAATTCCCATAATTACCTAAATTGTTGTGCAATATTTCACATGTTTGATTGGGAAAATTTGCGGCATTTCATGGCATATTCCCAGGCGGGATCGCTTTCGGCAGCTGCCCGCGCTTTACAGGTCGATCACGCGACCGTCGCCCGGCGAATCGAGGCGCTTGAACGCGAACTGGGCGTGAAGCTTGTGGATCGTCGTGCTCGGGCATACACGCTCACCGAACAGGGCGTCCAACTGACAGCTCAAGGAAGCGATGTTCACGAGGCGGCGGCGCGTCTTGAGCGCCGTGTCAAAGTCGATGACCGGCGCCTTGCTGGATCGGTGACCATCAGTGCGCCACCGAGCCTGGCGATGCGTATCGTCGCGCCGGGGCTGGCGGCGCTGGTTCGAGATTACCCCGGAATTATGCCTGTCCTCCGGAGTGAAACACGGAAGGCCTCATTGGGTCTCAACGAAGCGGATATTGCACTGCGCCTGAGCAGGCCGGAGAAAGGTGCGCTCACCGTTCGCAAGCTGGGCGAGGTGGTTTTCAAACTGTACGGAACGGCGGATTGGCAGACGCTTCGCGCTGCTGACCGGGTCTTTGTCGCCGGCGATGCCAACGCCGCCGATTTGCCACAGCAGAAGTGGTTTGCCGGACTTGTCGGTGAGCGCCGGGTGTCATTTCGCGCCACCGATATCGAGAGCCAGTTTGCCGCGGCCTGTGCTGGTATGGGCATCGCCGCGCTGCCATCCTTCGTCTCGGCCGCCAATCCGAAATTGCGGGAAATTGGCACCGAGTCTTTTTCGCGTGATGTCTGGCTCGTCGTACATAACGATGTCCGTACGCTGCCCATCGTTCGGCTCACGACTGAACACTTGGCGCGGATCGTCGGAGATGCGCTGATATGAGCGGGGCAGCGCCGCGGCGCGTACACGTGTCTGGAAAAGCTGCCCTGAAGATCGCTGCGAGGTATACTTGGAAGCGACTGGCGAGAACCGCTGTCCGCGAGGAAAAAGGGTGGCTCCTGGTCCCGGCGACCAGTACCGGGAGGCTAATTTCGAACGATGAACAGAATCGCCCGACTGTGCCACTTGCCGGCAGGCAAGCGCGGCGGCGGGGCGCGAGAAGAGGAAACAATCATGGCTTCGGTCAATAAGGTCATTCTCGTCGGCAATCTCGGTGCCGACCCCGAGATGCGTTACATGCCCAGCGGCGATCCCATTGCCAACCTGCGCCTGGCGACGACGGACACCTACAAGGACAAGAATTCCGGCGATCGCAAGGAAACGACGGAATGGCATCGTGTGGTCATGTTCAACCGGCTGGCGGAAATCGCAGGGCAGTACCTCAAAAAAGGTTCGCAGGTCTACATCGAAGGCCGCATCCAGACCCGCAAATGGACGGACAAGGAAGGCAACGAACGCTACAGCACCGAAATCGTTGCAAACGAGATGAAAATGCTCGGAAAACGCGAGGGGATGGGTGCCCCATCCGATGACGATAGCCGCGATTACGCACCGGCCCCCAAAAAGGACAAGCCGAAGCCTTCGTTCGACGATCTGGGCGACGACATTCCGTTCTGAGCGAGTGTCACGCTCATGCCAATACCCCGCCTCGGCGGGGTTTTCGTTTGTGCTTATCGTGCTTGCACGATGATCTGACTGCGCGTGTCGCGCATGATCGCATCGTAAGCGGTCCGGAGTTTGGTGTGGATCTCCGGTGCGCATACTGGCGCGGGCGAAGTGATGTTGAGGCGACGGCGAATGGTGACGGTCTGACCCTCGCGGGCATAGTCCGCGGAGTATTCCAGCAATCCTTCACTGACCGTCGTTGCTTTTGGCAGGGCGATGATCTCGACGTCGTCCGGGAACTCGAAACGCGCCTCTTCCTCGGCATGCATCGATTCACAGACATAAGGTTGGGTACGCCGTTTGCCGGCTGCCCAACTTGTCACATTCTCGGCGATGCCGCCACCGAGATTAGTTAGCGTTGGCACACCGACCGGACCCGGCAGATTGATCAGGTTGTCGGTCTGAGCCTCGATGCGGATCGAGTAGCTTGGCTCGATCCCCTCCAGTTTGCCCGCGTCCACTTTGCCCGCGCCCTTGAAGCCGCTCTTCAGCAAAAGTTGCTCTGCGACACGGTCGCGGTCTGCGGGCTTCAGATTGCGAAAAACGTATCGCCCAGCCTCCGCGCCGCGGCCCGTACTGGTCAGCAGCAGCGAAAAGCTGCCGGCGCCGCTTGGCTGTATGCGGATACGCAATCGGGTCTGATGCCTGTCGTCTTGCACTCGGGGGGTCTCGCCCAGGACGGCACGACCAGTCAAGACCGTTGGTTTGCCGATTTCGGAGGCAGGCAGAAAGCCGGCGGCGACGCCTTTGGCGGTGGGGTCGAGATAGAGATCGAGCGCGGGGATGTAGGCAATGGCATGATCGAGTACACCCAGCGTGGGGACAGCCGGAAGACGAAAAGCATTGCCGGCGTTGATTAGCGCCGTGGTGCCGGTGATACCCCGAGCGGCGAGCAAGGCATTCAAGAGGACCACATGATCCTTGCAGTCGCCGTAACGATTTTCCAGCACCGTCTCGGCTGCGTGCGGCACGACGCCGCCCGCACCAAGATAGACCGCGACATAGCGGATATTGCGGCGCACCCAGTCGCTCAGCGCGAGGGCCTGGGCGCGCGGGTCGTCGAGCGAGCCGGATACTTGAGAGGCCAGTTCGCGCAGCTTGGGAGTGATCGTGGTCTTGTCGGCCGCTCTCGCTTCATAGGCGCGCGCCAGTCCTGCGTAATCGGCAAAGGTGGAGACGGCCAGGCGTTGGCCGTAATCCACATAGGCGACGGCGCGGGTCTCCGCTCGCGAGCGGTCGACAAAGACATAGTCCCAGCGATAGACGCGGCGACCCTTGCCCACGATTGGCGCGGCGGCCTGGAAGCCCATCGCGTCGGCGTACAGGGGCAGATCGTCGGGCATATCGTAGATCAGCGCTGATTCCTTGATCGGGTACATCGGAGGCAGTGCCAGGTCCACGAAATGTCCAGGGAACATGGGTGTGCTGCGCACTTGCCGCGAGCGCATCACCAGGCGGTCGCCGACCGCGACATCGGGAAAGATCACCGTCTTGATCAGGGTGTCCTGAAACATCGGTGCGCCGAACGATGCCGGTTCCTGTTGCTCGCGGATCATGTCGGACGTGACCGGCACCTTGCGGCCGTCAGGTTTCTGCGTGTATGCCTCGATGACCTCCAGACTGTCGAGCCCCCGGTTGTATCGCAGCGGTGCCTGGGCCACATTCTTGATGGCGCGCTCTTCGTTGATGAGTTGCACGATTTCGCGGTTCGACACAAACGTGCCGTCGCGCTCGACGATATAGTGCCGAACGAGTTTTTCAATGGTGACTGCCGGGTCGGGGCCGCTGTTATCGGCGAGGGCGTTGTTGCCGATCAGCAGGGATATGACCGACAGACACAGTAGGCAGCGAATGGCGGCAAGGCGGCGCATCGTGGTTCCTCTGCATGGTGGCGCGGGCGCGGGTGAGCGTGTGCCCCAGTATGCCACAAGGTCTTTGATCTCCGTGCGAAGGGCGGTAGGAGCGCCTGCGCCGAGCGATCAATACAGGGGCGTGCCGTTGCGCCGAGCGGCCAGAAAGGATTGATAGTCCAGTTGCACCTGATCGGCGTATGCGACCGCGAAATCGGCCAGTTCGGCCTTGAAAGCGGCCTTGTTGCCGCTGACGATGCTGTCGATCTGCTTGTCGATGCTGTAGGGAACGATGCTGGTATCGTAATCCTGGTCGGAGGCGGCGTGATTCTTGGCAACCACCTTGCCAACATATTGCACGGCCGTCGAAAAAGCGCCGTACCCGGTCAGGCGGGTGATGTCGAAATCCACCTCGTAGGGCGATTTTTCCCGGACCAGATAAGGCTGACCTGCGATGTTTGTCCATCCCACCAGGGGGTCGGTGTTTGACAAGGCGGCCTTCATGCTGCGCGCCGCACGTTGCCCTTCGTGGTTGTTGTATGTCCAGGCGGGCAGGTTGCCCGGCGCGGCGATGGCGACCGCGCTGATGGCGGTTTGCTTCAATTGCAGAATGATGTCGTCACCGTTGCCGATATCGCTTCCCTCGATCAGCACATAATAACGGTGGCGCCCCAGGCTGCCGATCCCGGAGCCGAGTTTCAGGCGAATATCCCTGATTGCATAAAAATCGGGGGCCTGGCGTTTGCTTGCGGCGAGGCTGTCGAGGTAGGCGGTCATCCCGGCGCGCACCGCATTGGCGGTGGCTTCGTCGACCGGACGCAATTCATCGGTAGTCAGAAACCGACGGCGTCCGTCCGCGATTTGCGTGTATTTGGCAAGCAGGTCCGCGCGGGTTTGCGAGGCCGATTTCTGGAGAGTGTCCTTGACGATGCCGCTGGTGTTGTCGACAGTCAGTCTATAGCCGAGTTCGTCGTTATTGCCGCGAAAGTCGCCTATCTTGTTGAGATAGGCCTCGGTGAAATCGATGACGAGTTGCCGTTGCGCAGTATCGCCGAGGCCATTTTCGCGGGCGGCGAGTACGATGCTGACGGCCAGGCGGCGCAGATCCCAGGTGTATTGGCCGAGGTAGCCCTCATCGAAGTCGTTGGTGTCGAACACGACGTTGCCATTGGCGTCCCGAAAACCGCCGAAGTTGCCAAGATGCAGGTCGCCGTTGATCCAGGTCTGTCCGGTGGCGAGATTCTCGAACCGGTTGCCGGGCGCGGTGCGGACGTCTTCGAAGAACAGCGGCGCGGTGCCGCGAAAGAAGGCGAAGGGCGATGCTGCCATCTTTTGCATCTTGGTTTGCAGTTCCTGTGGCAACTGAACCGCGTACGGATGCTGATAGAAATACAGCTTGGCGACGACCCAGGCGTCTCGCGGCGTGGCCGCTTCGCTCATCGCTGAAAATCCCCACAATACTGCGCCGAACATGGCGGCGAGCGACCGCACGAGCGCTGTTGGCAGCGACATTGAAGCGAACACCGTAGACTCCCGTCGATCATGATTGACCCGGCATTGTCGCTACTGGATGTGAAGGCCGTGTGTCGACGCCATGACAGCGTCTCCCCGTGTCAACTTGCTCAACTTGCGCCGGATTCGGGACCGCGCAACCAATCCGGCAGTTCACGGTTGCCAGCGTGTTCGAGGATATATTGCCGCATCAGTTTGCGAATGACTTGCGACGCAGTCAGGTCCTGGGCGGCGCAGATTTCCTCGAAAATCTTCTTCTTGCGCGGGTCGACCAGCAGAGTCAGGCGGGCGGTGCGGGATTCCATACTGTCACCGAGAACGAGATGTTAATCAAATAGTAATTGCAAGCTCATCGATTCGCAATACAATATTGCCACTATGCCGCCTCTTAAGATACCGGCCTGCGTTCAAGCTTTCCGCTGTGACGGGAAGGGGCGCGATGCGGCGCGCGTTTTGCGGAGGTGGGTGTGCCCCCTGGTAACGGGGGTTCAGGCGTGAATTCCGGCTGGTTACCGCTCGACTGGATCATGTTGGCGGTGGCTGCCTGGGGTGGGCTGGGGGCGCTGGGTATTCTGGCTTGGCGGCGCTTTTTCATCGTCTCCCGCATTCTTTTTCCACTTGGTGCGCTCGTCGGGCTGGTGCTGGCCGTCTTGGCGGCTTCGGCGCTGGGCGGTGGTGTCGAAACCGCCGTGCTGGCGGTCGGGTTGCCGCACTTGCCCATGCATCTGCGCCTCGATTCGCTGGCCGCGTTCTTTCTGATTGTGCTGGGTGCCGTCGGTGCGGGCGTCTCGTTGTTTGCCGCCGGTTATTTCCGTCGCGGCGAAGGAACGCCACCCGGGTTGATGTGCGCGCAATATCACAACTTCCTGGCCAGCATGGCGGGTGTGCTGCTGGCCGACGATGCCTACGCCTTCATGGTGGCGTGGGAATGCATGGCCATGGCCTCCTTCTTTCTGGTCACCGCCAATCACAAATCGCCGGAGATCCGGCAGGCCGGCTTTCTCTACCTGCTCATCGCGCATCTCGGCGCCATCGCCATCCTGCTTTGTTTCGGCGTGTTGCAGGCGCAAACCGGCGACTACACTTTCGCCAACCTGCGCGCGCAATCCCTGCCGTCGTTCTGGGCGACCGTGGCGTTCTTGCTTGCTTTGCTCGGTTTTGGCGCAAAGGCGGGGGTGTTGCCCCTGCACGTGTGGTTGCCCGAGGCGCATCCGGCGGCGCCGTCGCCGGTGTCGGCGCTGATGAGCGGGCTGATGCTGAAGACGGCGCTCTACGGCTTGCTGCGGGTAGGGTTCGATTTGTTGCACCAGCCGCAGGGATGGTGGGGCGTGCTGATGATCGCGCTGGGCCTGGCGACGGCGCTGTTCGGCGTGGTGTTTGCGGCGGTGCAGGTCGACATGAAGCGCCTGCTGGCCTACTCGTCCATCGAGAACATCGGGCTGGCGGTGGCGGGCATGGGCCTGGCGCTGCTCTTTCGCGCCCACGCCATGCCGGGGCTGGCGGCGCTGGCGCTGACTGCGACGCTTTACCATGTGGCCAGCCACGCCTGTTTCAAGAGCCTGCTGTTTGTCGGCACCGGGTCGGTGTTGCATGCCACAGGGGAGCGCAACCTCGGGCGTCTGGGCGGGTTGCTGCGGAAGATGCCGTGGGTCGGCTGGCTGGTGCTGGTCGGCGTTTTTGCCAGCGCGGGCTTGCCGCCGCTGTCGGGCTTCGTCGCCGAGTGGTTGTTGTTGCAGAGTTTTCTGTTTACGCCCGGGTTGGCCGACGCCTTCCTCAACATGATCGTGCCGATCGCGGCGGTGGCCATTGCTCTGGTGGCCGCTCTGGCGGGCTATACGATGGTCAAGTTCTACGGTGTCATCTTTCTCGGTCAGCCTCGCGAGGAGACGCTGCGCACGGCACACGACGCGGGATGGTGGGAGCGCGCCGGCATGCTTTGGCTGGCTGCCGGTTGCGTGGCGTTGGGTCTGCTGCCGACGGTCTTTATCCGTCTGATCGATCCGGTGACCCAACAACTCGTCGGGGCAGGTCTTGCCGATCAGGCCGGCCTGTATGGCTGGTGGCTGCTGACACCGGTAACCATCGAACGGGCCAGCTATTCGCCGCCGCTGTTCCTGTTCGGCATTGCGGCCGCCTGCCTGCTGGTATTCTGGTTGGTACGCGGGCGCTATCACGGACATCTGCGCCGCTCGCCGCCCTGGGATTGCGGCTTTGCCTGGCAGACGACGCGCATGGTCGATACGGCCGAAGGATTCGGGCAGCCGATACGGCAGATTTTTGAGCCGTTCTTCCGGGTCGAGCGCACGTTGCCTTCCCCGTTTGACATCAAGCCCGTCTATCGTTCCGAAGTGAGCGATCGCTTCTGGTATGCGCTCTACCTGCCGGTGATGCGGGCGGTCGAGTTCGTTGCGCGGCAGGTCGGGCGCTTGCAGCAGGGGAGGATCGCCATTTACCTGTTGTACAGCTTTTTGACCCTGCTGTTCATGTTGCTGATGGTGCGGCGATGAGCTGGACGGCCTGGCTTTCCCAGATTCTCGCCATTGTGCTGGCGCTGGCACTGGCCCCGCTGCTGATGGGCTGGATCAATCAGTGTCGTGCCTGGTTGCAAGGGCGGCGGGCACCCGGCATCGGACAGCCTTATCGTCTCCTGCACAAACTGTTTCACAAGGAATCGGTAATCGCCGAGGCGGCTTCGCCCTTCTTCCGGGCGGCGCCGTACGTGGTGTTCGGCTGCATGGCGCTGGCCTGCGGCATCGTCCCGACCCTGTCCACCGAATTGCCGCTGTCGCCCGCCGCCGACGCCATCGCTCTGGTCGGCCTGTTTGCCGTGGCGCGCGTCTTCATTTCGCTGGCGGCGATGGACAGCGGCACCGCTTTCGGCTCGCTCGGCGCGCGCCGCGAGATGTTCATCGGCTTTCTGGCCGAACCCGCCCTGCTGGCGGTCTTCTTCACCGCTTCGCTGATTTCGCAATCGACCGCGCTGACCAGCATCGTCGAAAACCTGGCGCACAAGGAATTCGCCATTTATCCGAGCCTGGCCTTTGCCGGCATTGCGTTCTGCTGCGTGTCCTTCGCCGAGAATGCCCGTGTCCCGGTCGATAACCCGGCCACCCATCTCGAATTGACGATGATCCACGAGGCGCTGATCCTCGAGTATTCGGGCCGGCATCTGGCGCTGATCGAGTGGGCGGCGGCGCTGAAGCTGTTTGCCTACTCCTGTCTTGGCATCGCGCTGTTCTGCCCCTGGGGTATCGCCGAAGCGGAAGACCCGTTGGCCTTGCTGGTTGCGCTGCCGGCGCTGTTCGGCAAGATGGCGGCGGGCGGTGCGGTGCTGGCGCTGATCGAGACGCTGTCGGCCAAGATGCGGATTTTCCGCGTGCCGGAATTTCTCGCCACCGCGTTTTTGCTGGCGGTGATCGGCATGCTGGTGCATTTTTTGTTGGGGGTCTGATGGATTTCGACGGCCTGATTCCCCAACTGCTCAATCTCTTCGCCTCGGCGATGCTGATTCTCGCCTTTGCGATGCTGTCGCAGCGCCGCATCCTGCGACTGATTCATCTATTCACGCTGCAAGGGTTGTCGGTGGTCGGTGCGACCCTGGTCGTGGCTTGGGTGACCGGCCAGCATCATCTCTATTTCTCGGCGGCATTGACCCTGTTGCTCAAGGCGATCCTGATTCCCTGGCTGCTGCACAAGCTGATCGACCGCCTGAACGTACGTTGGGATATCGAAACCCTGCTCAACATTCCGACCATGATGCTGGTCGGCATCGTGCTGGTGATCATCGCTTTCAATCTGGCCGGGCCGATCTCGCAGCTTTCCGGCAGTATCGCGCGGGGCACGCTCGGCATCGCACTGGCCTGCGTGCTGCTCTCGTTCATGATGATGATCACCCGTGCCAAGGCGATCCCGCAGGTGATCGGTTTTCTGGCGATGGAAAACGCGTTGTTCTTCGCGGCCACGGCGGCGACGTACGGCATGCCCATGGTAGTCGAGCTGGGTATCGCGCTCGATGTGCTGGTCGGCATCCTGATCCTCGGCGTGTTCATGTTCCAGATCCGCGAGCAGTTCGACAGCCTGGACATCCGCCATCTTGAAAAGCTGAAGGAGGACTGAGCGCCGCATGAACGCCCTTTTCGTCCTCTACGCCTCGCCCTTGCTGGGCACGCTGGTGCTGGCGCTGTTCGGCCATCGGCCGGTCGGTCGCAATATCAATGTCGGGTTCAGCCTGATCAGCTTTGCCGCGGCGGCGGTGCTCACCGTGCAGATTGTCGAGCATGGCCCGTTGCACGCTTTCGACCGGCAATTTTTCATCGATCCGCTCAACGTGTTTCTGGTTGCGCTGACCGCGCTCGTCGGCCTGACCACGGCACTGTTCTCGCGGCCCTACATGCGCGTCGAGGAAGACCATGGCCGGATGACGCCCGGCCGCATGCGGCTCTACCACAGCCTGTACCAGTTGTTTGTGTTTACCATGCTGCTGGCGCTGACGACCAACAATCTCGGCATCCTCTGGGTGGCGATGGAGGCAGCGACGCTGGCGACCGTCCTGCTGGTGTCGATCTATCGCACCCCGGCCAGTCTGGAAGCCGCGTGGAAGTACTTCATTCTCTGCGGCGTCGGCATCGCCCAGGCGCTGTTCGGCACTATCCTGCTCTATCTGGCCGCCAGCCGCGTGCTGGGCGCTGGCATCGACGCGCTGCTGTGGACCCAGCTCGATCAGGTGAAGACGGCGCTCAACCCCGGCATCATGTCGCTGGCCTTCGTTTTCCTGCTGCTCGGCTATGGCACCAAGGTCGGCCTCGTGCCGGTGCATAACTGGCTGCCCGATGCCCATGCGGAAGGCCCGACGCCGATTTCGGCGGTACTTTCGGGCCTGCTGCTCAACGTCGCGCTGTACGCCGTGCTGCGCTGCAAGGTATTGACCGACGGTGCCTTGCAGAGCCGCTTCGCAGGCGATCTGCTGGTTGGCTTCGGGCTGCTGTCGGTGGTGACGGCAGCCTTCTTCCTGTTCCGCCAGAAGGACGTCAAGCGCATGTTCGCTTACTCGTCCATCGAGCACATGGGGCTGATGACCTTCGCCTTCGGGCTAGGCGGGCCGGTCGCCAATTTCGCCGGCCTGCTCCACATGACCGTGCATTCGCTGGTCAAATCCGCCATCTTCTTCGCGGTCGGCCACGCCGCCCAGAAGGCCGGCACCCAGATCATGGATGACATCCGCGGCCTGCTGCGCAGCAACCCGGTGGTCGGATGGGGGTTGATGGCGGGCACGCTGGCCATACTGGGCATGCCGCCCTTCGGCGTTTTCGCCAGCGAGTTCCTGATCCTGACCACGGCGATGCAGCAATTGCCCTGGGCGACCCCGCTGCTCCTGCTGGCGCTCGGGGTGGCTTTCGCGGCGGTGTTCAGCCGCGTGCATCCGATGGTGTTCGGCAACACCGAGCTGAAACGGTTGCCGCATCCACCCGCCATCGTGCCGGTCTTTGTGCATCTTGCGCTCGGGTTGATGCTGGGCTTTTACATTCCATCCTATCTGACCGCCTGGTACGAGCAGGCAGCAAAACTGATCGGGGGTTGAATGAACATTGCTGCGCTTGCCTCCGTTTCGCTCCAGCGCCAGTCGTCGGCGCTGCGGGTGTGGCGCGGCAGCTGCCAGGCTGACGTCTGGCTGGCAGCTGCCCGTGAAGTCGCGGAAGGGGGCGGTCGTCTGGTCAGTCTGTGGGGCTGCGACCGGCGCGATGGCGCCGGAAGCGGCCATTTCATCGTCTCGGCGGCGCTGGCGACGGGTGATGGTCTGCTTTGTCTGGAATTGCCGCTGACCGCCGACAATCTGATCTATCCCGACCTGACGCCGCATTTCGCCTGCGCGCCGCGTCTGCAACGCACGATTTATGAAATGCTGGGGCTGGATGCGGAGGGTGCCACCGACTTCCGCTTCTGGCTCAACCATGGCGATTGGCCGGGCGATTATTTCCCCTTGCGGCGGGAAGCGAGCGCCCGCGAGGATCTGAGCGGACACGAAGTCGTCGATTACCCGTTCATCGCGGTTGAAGGTGACGGTGTGCATGAGATCCCGGTCGGGCCGGTTCATGCGGGGATCATCGAGCCCGGACACTTCCGCTTTTCCATCGTCGGCGAAAAAATTCTGCGTCTGGAAGAGCGCCTGGGTTACAAGCACAAAGGTATCGACAAGCGCTTCGAGACCATGCCGCCGTTGCAGGGCCATCGTCTGGCCGGGCGCGTTTCCGGTGATACCACGGTGGCCTATGCCTGGGCCTATTGCATGGCGCTGGAATCGGCGACCGGCATCGAAGTGCCTCGAAGGGCGCTGGCGTTGCGTGCATTGATGCTGGAGCGCGAACGGATTGCCAACCATCTGGGCGATCTCGGCGCGCTTGGCAACGACGCCGCCTTCGCGCTCGGACTCGCCCAGTTCATGCGATTGAAGGAAGATTGGCTGCGGCTGAATGATCGCTTGTTCGGCCATCGCCTGATGATGGATTGCGTCGTTCCAGGGGGCACGGAGGCCGATCTCGACGCGGAGGGCGTGGTCGCGCTGCTGGCGCAGTGCAATGCCATCGAGTGCGAGGTGCGCGCCTTGCGCGATCTGTACGACGAACACGCCGGCTTGCAGGATCGCTTCATCGCCTGCGGAAGGGTGACGCCCAAACTGGCAGCCAGACTTGGGCTCACGGGGATGGCGGGGCGTGCCAGCGGCATCGCAGTCGATTTGCGCGCCGATTTTCCGGTGCCACCCTATGCCGATCCGGAAGTGCGCATGGCAACCCACCGCAACGGCGACGTGGCGGCGCGCGTGATCGTCCGCTTCGACGAAATCGTTGAGTCGCTGCGCCTGATCCGGCATTGGGCCGCCGCCTTGCCGGAAGGCCCGATCCGCGCCGAGATGGCTTGTCCCCAAGCGGGCTTTGGCATCGGCTGGGTCGAGGGCTGGCGCGGCGAAGTGATGGTGGCGCTGGAGATCGATTGCGGCCGCATCCGGCGCTGCCATTGCCACGATCCCTCGTGGCAGAACTGGCCGGTGCTCGAGCACGCGGTAATTGGCGACATCGTTCCCGATTTTCCGCTCATCAACAAATCCTTCAACCTCAGTTATGCGGGGCACGACCGCTGATGTGGAAGATTCTCCATCGCATCGCCAAAACAGGCATCGTCAGCGAGCCATCCCCCGCACTCGACGACGGGGGGGCGGAATGCACGCAGATCGGCGCTGAATTGCTGACCATTCTCGGTCGCGCGCTGACCATCCGCGAAGTCGACGCGGGGTCGTGCAACGGCTGCGAGCTGGAAATTCACGCCCTCAACAATCCCTATTACAACCTTGAGGGATACGGCATAAAGTTCGTCGCCAGCCCGCGCCACGCCGACATGTTGCTGGTGACCGGGCCGGTGTCGCGGCACATGGCGTTCGCTTTGCGGCGCACCTGGGAGGCCACGCCCGATCCCAAGCTGGTGGTGGCGGTGGGCGATTGTGGACGCGATGGCGGCCCGTTTGGCGAGGGCTACGCCTCACTGGGCGGTGTGGACAAGGTCATTCCGGTCGATGTGGTGGTGTCCGGTTGCCCGCCTCGCCCGGTCGAGCTCTTGCGCGGCATTCTCGCCGCCGTCCGGCGCCGCTCGCCCTGATCGGCGCAATCGGCTGGCGCTGCAAGGCCGGTTTGCGGCACAATGCATCTTCCTGCTTTGTCATGCGGTTCTGATTCCAATGTCCAGCCAGATCACCTTCAAGATTCTCGAAGACATCGCCCGTGACCTCTCCGGCGACGAAATTTCCTTTCCGACCTTTCTCGACATCACTTTTCAGGTGAGAACTGCGCTGAAAGACCCGAATCTGAATGTCGAGCAATTGGCAAAACTGGTCGGTGCCGAGCCGCTGATGAGCGCCAAGATTATTCGAATGGCCAATTCGGTGGCGCTGAACCCCTCGGGCCGCGAAATTGCCGACGTCAAGAGCGCCATCGTGCGGGTCGGGATGGAGGCGGTGCGGACGGTGTCCTTTGCGGTGGCAATGGAACAGCTACTGAAGTCGAAGCAGATGCAGGTGTTCGAGGGACTTTCCAAACGGCTGTGGGAGCACACTTCGCATGTTGCCGCGTTGTGTCGGGTGCTGGCTCGCAAGCTGGCCAAGATTAACGGCGACGAGGCGATGTTCGCTGGATTGGTGCACGATCTGGGCGTGTTCTACCTGCTTTCGCGCGCCGCCAACTTTCCGGAATTTGTGCAGGACAAGCCGGAACTCTATGGTCTGCTGGTCGGTTGGCACGACAACATCGGTCATGCCTTGCTGTCTGCGCTTGGTCAGCCCGAATCGATTCTGGTGGCGGTGCAGGAGCATGAGACCGACCGCGAGGTGACGGAAGTCAAGACGCTGTCGGATGTGCTTTATGTCGCCAACAAGATCGCCAATCGCAGCAGCAGTTGGCGCGACCCTGTCTACGGCCTGGAGGTTGACACCAGCATGCTGGATGATCTTTTCGATGCCGAGACACTGGCCGAGATCGTGGAAGAATCGGAAGAAGAGATTCTGTCGCTTAAACAGGCTCTGGGCGGCTAAGCCGCAGTTGGGTGCGGATTACAACCAACCCAGTCGTCGGAAGCGGACGTAAAGCGCGACGCAAATGCCTGAAATTACTGTCAGCGCCATCGGATAACCGAACTCCCAGTTCAGTTCGGGCATATGCTTGAAATTCATGCCCCAGATGCCGGCAAAAGCGGTAGCGATGGCGAAAATCCCTGCCCAGGCGGCGAGGCGTTTGTTGATGTCACTCTCTTCAATCGTCACCATCGAAAGATTGACCTGGATGGCGGTGCCGATAGTTTCCCGAATGGTGTCGAGGGCAGTGTGAATGCGGGCCAGATGGTCGTAAACATCGCGGAAATACTCGCGGCTGTTTTCGCACACAGGCGGCACATGGCCGCTGAACAGCTTGCCGGCAGCTTCCATCAGCGGCGCCACGGCGTGGCGTAACGTCGTGGCCTTGCGCTTGAGGGCGTACAGGCTTTCGATGTTCTGGCGCGCGGCGCCTTTGGTGAAGATTTTTTCCTCCACCGTTTCCAGTTCGGATTCCAGAGCGTCAATGATCGGAAAGTAGCGGTCGACTACAGCGTCCATCAATGCGTAGAACACAAAACCCGAGCCCAGCGCCAGCATGCGCGGATGCCGCTCACAGCGTTCGCGCACGCCGGAGAACGGCTGATGGGCGCCGTTCCGGATGGAGAGGACAAAGTTCTTGCCAGCGAAAACGTGCAGTTCGCCGACCGAAAGTTTGTCATCGATCATCTCGATCATGTGCATTGCCGCAAACAGGGAATGACCGTACTCCTCTATCTTCGGCCGCTGGTGACCATGGCGGGCGTCTTCCACCGCGAGGTCGTGCAGGCCGAACTCTTCCTGCATCTTGGCAATCTCGTCGTCGCTCGGGTCGGCGAGGTCGACCCAGACGAACGCCTCGGGTAGAGCGACATAATCGCTGATGGCTTCGATGGAAAAATCGGTCAGACGATTGCCGTCCGGAAAGTAGGCGACACAGTTGATCAGCACGACAGACTCCGGGATGGTTTTGACCATCATGCTGCCTGAAGCGAGGGCGACATGCCAGAGTTGTGTGTTGCGAGAATGGCGGCGAAGGGCAAAAGAGGTACAATCGCCGCGCCGAAGGGGAAATTCGGACGAGCCGGATCAAAGAGGACAGCGTATCGCTGGGGGCATGGATGCATTCCGAACAAGATGACGGGAAGAGGCTGGCCGCGCTGGCCTTGGCAGCCCTTGGCGTAGTTTATGGCGACATCGGTACCAGCCCGCTGTATGCGGTCAAGGAAGTTTTTGCTGGCAATCATCCGATTCCGGTGACCGAGGCCAACATCTTCGGCAGCCTGTCGCTGTTTTTCTGGGCGCTGATCATCATCGTTTCTGTCAAGTATGTCGCCTTCGTGATGCGCGCCGACAACCGCGGTGAAGGCGGGATCATGGCGCTGATTGCACTGGCGCTCCGCGAGGCGCAGGGCAAGCCGCTCCAGATGAAGCTGGTTGCCGGCATCGGCGTGCTGGGGGCGGCGATGTTCTATGGCGATGGCATGGTTACCCCAGCGATGTCGGTGCTATCCGCCGTCGAAGGCATCGAGGTGGTGACGCCCGCCCTGGCCAAATTCGTGATTCCGGTCACACTCGTAGTGCTCTTCTTGCTTTTTTACCTGCAAAGTCGGGGCACCGCCGTGGTCGGCGCTTTTTTCGGCCCGGTGATGCTGATCTGGTTCTCGGTACTGGCGTTGCTCGGGCTGTACAATCTGGTGGGCCATCCGCATGTCTTGCACGCGCTCAATCCGCTCTACGGACTGACCTTTTTGCTCGATAACAAGGCAATGGCGCTGGTGGCGATGGGCAACGTGGTGTTGGCGGTAACTGGGGCGGAGGCGCTCTATGCCGACATGGGGCATTTCGGGCGGAAGCCGATTCAACGCGCCTGGTTTGCCTTCGTGCTGCCGGCGCTGGTGCTCAACTACTTTGGCCAGGGCGCGCTGGTTCTGGAAAATCCCGAGGGGGTCAGCAATCCGTTCTACCTCTCTGCACCCGATTGGGGGCGTGTGCCGTTGGTCGCGCTGGCGACGCTGGCGACGGTGATTGCATCACAAGCCGTGATTTCCGGCGCTTTTTCGGTGACCCGTCAGGCCATACAGCTCAATTTCGCGCCGCGTATGGAGGTGCAGCATACCTCCGACAAAGAGGTAGGCCAGATCTACCTGCCCGCCGTCAATTGGGGTCTGATGGCGGCGGTAATGCTGCTCGTCGTCGGTTTTCGTTCATCCAACAACCTGGCCGGCGCCTATGGCATTGCCGTGACCGGCGACATGGTCGTGACCTCACTGCTTGCCTGCATGGTGGTCGCCAAGGTGTGGAAGTGGGGATGGACGCTGGCGATCCTGCTGTTTAGCTGCTTTCTGGCGGTCGAATTGGTCTTCCTGTTCGCCAACATTCTCAAGATTCCCGATGGTGGCTGGTTTCCATTGGTAGCCGGTATGGCAGTATTCGTCCTGATGACAACCTGGCGACGCGGCCGCGAAGTGTTGGCCGCCCGCCTAGCCGGTGAACAACTCGAACTCAAACCCTTCCTCGAAGCTCTGTCTTACGGCATGCCGCAAACCGTGCCGGGAACGGCTATCTACCTCAACGCCGATCCGGAGTCGGTGCCGCACGCGCTGTTGCATAGCCTGAAGCATTACAAAGTACTGCACGACAAGCAGATTCTGGTTTCGGTCCGCTTTTTCGATGTGCCCTACGTGCCGGCGCTGGATCGTGTCGAAGTGCATTGCCTGTCCGAGAATTTCGCGCAGGTGATCGTTCAATATGGCTTCAAGGATGAACCCGATCTGCCCGCAGCTCTGCGCATGTGCAAGGAGTATGGTCTAGAGATCGACGACGACGAGGCATCCTATTTCCTCGGGCGGGAAACTCTGATTCCTCGCGTGAAATCCGAGATGGCGTTCTGGCGTGAGAAACTGTTCATTGCCATGTTCCGCAATGCCAGTTCGGCTACCAGCTTCTTCAAGATTCCTTCCAACCGCGTTGTCGAGCTTGGTACGCAGGTAGTGCTGTAACGTCCTGTTATTCCTTGCGCATTGCATCGGGAATATGACGGATGTAGAGTGGATGGTATGCTCGTCCGCTTTTTGCTCCTCGTACTGACCATGATCTTCGCTTGCGCACCGGTTGCCCGCGCAAGCGAGCTCGTGCTCGTACTCAGCGACCGCGGTGGGGCCTACGGCGAGTTCGCAGATTCACTGAAAAAGGCGTTGGCCGAATCGAGCTGGCATATTTCCGCCGTCGTGACGCCGGATCGCCTGGGCAGTGAGCCTGCGCTGCGAAGCGCCGATCTCTGGGTTACCGTGGGGGGGGAAGCCACCCGGCAGAGTTTGGCGACGGCGCCCCCCTCCGGCGTACTCGCGACGCTGGTGACTCGCGGAGCTTTTGAGAGCATGCTCGGCGAACGACCGCGCAGCCGCATTCAGGGACTGGTCCTGGATCAGCCGCCGGAAAGGCTGGGGCAGTTGATCCAGGTGCTCTTTCCAGGCCGCCGGAAAATCGGGGTGCTTACCGGACCGGATGGACGCGTGCGGACGGCCGGCGTGCAGCAGGCATTGCGTCACACCGGGCTGACGCAGGAAATTGAGGAAGCGGCCGATGATGCTATGGTCGTGCCCGCTGCGAATCGGCTGCTGGCACGCGTGGATGTTCTGTTGGCGTTGCCCGATAGCCTGGTGTTCAGCCGCAATAATGTTCCGCCCGTGCTGCTTGCCAGTTTCCGGTACCAACGACCTGTGGTCGGGTTTTCGTCGGCCTTTGTGAACGCGGGCGCGATGGTTGGTCTCTTCTCGACACCTTCGCAAGTGGCGCGTCAGGTGGCCGAAATGCTGACAACAGGGCGGCGCCCGACAGCGACGGTGCTCTATCCCAATCGTTTCAGCTTGTCCTACAACCGGCAGGTTGCTCAGTCGCTCGGTGTCGAATTGCCGGAAGAACGCTCGGTGCTGCGCGCGCTCGACAATCGGGGAGACGATTGATGCGGGCCTTCAACGTCAAGCAGCGGCTGCTGATGGTCGCGCTCCTGCCCGCTGCACTGCTCGCCATCGCGTTGGGGATCTATTTCACCTGGGCGGGTGTCCGCTCGCTCGACCAGGAGTTGCGACAGCGGGGCCTTGCCATGGTACGCTACCTGGCGCCGGTGTGTGAATATGGGGTTCTCTCCGGCCAGATCACTGCCTTGCAGGGCTACACGCAAGCGGCGGCGCGCCAACCTGCGGTCAAAGCGGTACTGGTGGTGGGTTCTGGCGGTCGCATCCTGGCGACCAGCGGGCATGTCTCGCTCGGTGCCGACGAAATGCGACGCGCGCTGCCTCAGCCGGTTATGCTGGTTCAAACCGCCAGCACACTTGCCTTTGGTGCGCCGATTGTCCGTTCGGTGGCCGATGTTGACGATCTCTTCAACGAGGAGAGCGCACGCAAGCCCGAAGGTGCTGGCGAAGAAATCGGAAGGGTTTTCGTCGAGCTCGATCCGGATGAAGTTTATGACCGTCAGCGCAACTTACTGATGCGCAGTTTCCTGCTGGTGCTCGTGGGACTGGGGATGACGGCCGGCTTCGCGCTGTTTGCCGCCAATCGTGCGGCACAGCCATTGAATCGTCTGGTGGCCGCCGTGCGAGCGATGTCCGGCGGCCAGTATCAGACCCGCGTCGACACCGGTACGCCGGGCGAAATCGGGGTGCTCGAACAAGGCTTTAACGAAATGGCGCAGCGCGTTGAGGAAGTACACCGCGATTTGCATTGGCGTATTGAAGAAGCGACAGCTCATCTGGCATTCCAGGCGCGTCACGATTCACTGACCAATTTGATCAACCGCCGAGAATTCGAAAGTCGGTTGGAAGAGGCCATAGAGACGGTGCAGAAAGGAGGCGTCGAAATCTGCATTTTGTTCATGGATCTTGATCGCTTCAAGCAAGTGAACGACACCAGCGGACACCTGGCGGGCGATGAACTTCTCCGTCAACTGGCGCGTCTGCTGCAAGGGCGGCTGCGCGAGAAAGATACCGTGGCGCGGCTCGGTGGCGACGAGTTCGGGGTGATCCTGCCGGATTGCCCACAAGAAAATGCGTTGCAGGTGGCGGAAGATATTTGCCGGCTGGTCAGCAATTTTCGCTTCGTCTGGCAGAACCAGATGTTTGGCATTGGCATCAGCGTCGGGCTGGTGCGCATCGGCAACGACATGAAAACAGTCGCATCAGTACTCTCGGCTGGTGATGCGGCCTGCTATGTCGCCAAGGACGAGGGCGGCAACCATGTTCATGTTCACTCTGGCGATGGATTGCCCGAACAAGTTCCCACCCGCGAACGCTGGCGCGACCGCATCGAGCAGGCGTTGCACGAGAGACGCCTGCGCTGCGATGCTACGCCGATCCGCAGTTTGGTCGCCAGCGACGATTCTCCCTGGCAACTGGCTGAATTAGGCCTGTCACTCAACGAAGCGCGAGGTACGGAGATTACCGCGGCGGTGTTTGGAACCATCGCCGAACGGGCGGGGTTGGCGACCCTCGTCGATCTGCGGGCGACCGAGGTTGCGCTCGATATGCTGGCAGCGGCTCGCTCGCATGACGCTTTCCCCAGTCTGTTGCTGCTGGTACCCCTGTCAGCAGCGAGTATTAAGTCCGCCGGTAATACCGACCGCCTGCTCGATCTGATCCGTGCGCATAGTTGTCGTGCCGGCCTTTGTCTGGCGCTGCCCGAAGAAGCCGTTGTGCGCAATATCGGAGAAGCAGGGTTGCTCTGTGCGGCGCTGCATGATGCAGGCTGCAAGGTGGCGCTGACCGATTTCGGGGGCTGGCTCGCCTCCTTCAACCATCTGGACGTCGTGCGGCCCGAACTGATTCGGCTGAATCGAAGCCTGACCGACGATCTACGCCGTCATCGCAGTGCCTACGCCCTACTGCGCGCGATTCAGGAAATCTCGGTCGATCGGGGCATTCGTACCATTGCGGATGCCGTCGACGATACCGTTGCTGTTACGGCATTGCGGGAGTTGGGTATCCATTACGCGCAAGGTCGCGCCATTGCTCCGGTTGAGCCAGTGGCTGCTTGGCTGGAGGGCGAAGTGCTGCGCGCTGGCTAGTTGGTCATTAACCCGGCCAGCGCGGTGACCGAAATACCTCGACCAAAAAGTCGATGAGTTTTCTGAGTTTGAGCGGTTGCTGTTTGCGTGAGGCGTAAACAGCATAGATGCCGAGTTCGGCCGCGCGGTATTCTGGCAATAGAGCCACCAGACGTTGATTCTGTAAAGCTTCGCCAACCAGAAAGGTCGGTTGTAGGACGATGCCTTGATGCGCCAGCGCGGCTGCAACGCAGGTGTCGCCGTTGTTTGCGTGGAAATGCGGGCGCGTACGCACTGACACGCGGCCTTGTGGTCCGTCAAAGCTCCACTCGTCGCCGCTGGCGAAATAGGAGTAGGAAATCACGGCGTGGGCAGCCAGATCCTCCGGTGTCAGCGGTGTACCGTGTTCCCGCAAATAAATCGGTGAGGCGCAAGCGACCAGCCGCGTGCTGGCGAGCTTGCGGCTGATCAGGCTGGAATTGTCGAGACGCGAAATACGGATGGCGAGGTCATAGCCCTCCTCGACCAGATCGACCAGGCGGTCGGCAAGTGAGACCTCCAGCGACACCTTGGGGTGTGCGGCAGCAAAAGCGCCCCAGAGAGGTGCCAGATGCAGGATACCGAACGACACCGGGGCGTTGACGCGGAGCAGGCCGCTGGCCTCGCCTGCCCGCGAGCTGGCTTCGCTCTCGGCCTCTTCGATGGCTCCCAGAATGTCTTTGCAGCGGGCGTAGAACGCCTGACCTTCATCGGTCAGCGACAGGCGGCGGGTGGTTCGTTGCAGCAGGCGGACGCCCAGACGCTCCTCGAGTTCGGCGACATGCCTCGAGACCGCGGCTTTCGAGCTTTCCAGCGCATCGGCGGCGGCTACGAAACTGCCAGCGTCGACCACTGCTGTAAAGGATTGCATTTCACGAAAACGATCCATTGTTGCGAATTTCGGTTCAATTAGTTTCTAATTAGCTAGTTTATCTCTTTGTTTGGTGTGTTTAAAGTACAACCCATACGCACTGCCCTAAACAACCTCAGGAGAAACAGCATGAACATCACCGTGATTGGTGCCGGCAACATGGGTTCCGGCCTTGTTAAACAATTTTCTCGCGCTGGTCATCAGATCAGAGTCACCGCACGCGACACCGCCAAGGCCGCTGCACTCGCTGCTTTGTATCCGAACACGCGCGCCGTGCCGGCTGCCGAAGCGCTACGCGACGCGGACATCGTCGTTGTTGCCACTGCCTATGCAGACGCGGTGCCCGCCTTGCAGTCACTGGGTGACTTGTCTGGCAAGATCCTAGTCGACATTACGAATCCTTTGACGCCTGACTACATGGGGTTGACCATCGGCCACAGTACTTCGGCTGCCGAGGAGATCGCCCAAGCCGTGCCGGGTGCTGAAGTGGTCAAGGCGTTTAACACCGTGTTTGCACAAGTGCTCGACGTGGGTCCCGATTTCGGTCATGGTCAGACTGTGCCCGTCTTCATCGCCAGCGATAGCGAACGGGCCCGTCAGAGCGTTGCGACCCTGGTTGAAAGCATCGGTTTCAAACCGGTGCTTGCGGGTGGACTGAAGAACGCTCGCTATCTGGAGCCCATGGGCGGATTGAATATCTACTTCGGATATGGTGCCGGCCAAGGTACTGCCATCGCGCCGACCTGGATCGCTCGCACGTAAGTCGGAAGATATCATGCGAATGCCTTCCCTTTTCATCTCGCACGGCTCGCCCGAGTTCGCGCTGGCGCCGGGTGTGCTCGGCGCCGAGCTCGCCGGGCTGGCGGCGAACCTGCCGAGACCGCGCGCGGTGCTGGTCATGTCGCCGCACTGGATGACGCGAGGCGTGGAAGTGCAGTCCACGCCGATGCCTGCCACTGTGCATGATTTTGGAGGATTTTCGCCGACCTTGTACGAACTTGATTACCAGGCACCGGGCGCGCCCGGCATCGCCGCCGAGGTACTGCGTCGGCTATCGCAGGCGGGCTTCCGGGCGGGTGACAACGATCGCGTCGGGCGCGACCACGGTACCTGGGTCCCTCTGATGCATCTTTATCCGGCGGCCGATGTGCCGGTGCTGCAACTTTCTCAACCTTTTGGGGCAGTGCCGCGCGACTTTCTGGCGCTCGGCCAGGCGCTCGCGCCTTTGGCGGAAGAGGACGTGCTGATCGTCGGTTCGGGCGGCGTCACCCACAATCTCTACGATTTTCGCAGCGCCGCAGCCGGTGCCTATGTGCGTCCGTTTGCCCACTGGCTGGCCGCGCGCATCGCCGCTGGCGATCTCGATGCGTTGCTGGATTACCGGCAGCAGGCCCCCGGCGCCGCACGCGCCCATCCGACCGACGAACACCTGCTGCCGCTGTATTTCGCTATCGGCGCAGCAGGCGACAACAGATTCCATTCCCGCCGAATCGACGGTGGCATCGTCGATTCGGTGCTTGCAATGGACACCTATGTGTTTTCCGCCTCGATAGGAGAAACGCCATGAATGCACGCTATTCCACTCCATCCATCGGCTTGCACTGGCTGATGGCCCTTGGCCTCGGCGGCACTCTGGCGCTCGGCTTCTACATGCACGATCTGCCGCTGTCGCCGGGCAAATTGCAACTCTATTCCTGGCACAAGTGGGCCGGCGTCACGCTGTTTCTGCTTGCCGTATTGCGCCTGCTCTGGCGGTTGACACATCGTCCTCCGGCGTTGCCGCTGGCGATGCCGGCGTTGCTGAAGCAAGCGGCGCACGCCATGCACTGGCTGCTCTACGCCCTGATGCTGGCGATCCCGTTCTCGGGCTGGTTGATGAGTTCGGCCAAGGGTTTCACCACCGTCTGGTTCGGCCTGCTGCCGCTACCCGATCTGGTCGGCAAGGATGTGGATCTGGGCAACCGACTCCAGACCTTGCACCTGGGTCTGAATGTGGCCCTGTTGATTCTGGTGGCCGGACATGTCGCCGCCGCCATCAAACACCATTTCATCGACCGCGATGGCGTGCTGGCGAGCATGTTGCCCGGTCGTTCTCACTGAAGGAGGACAGCATGTCCCGCTCCCTATCGCTTCCGGTCGCCGCCCTGATCGGTATCGCCTTCGCGTTGCCGGCGCACGCGGTTGAATTCAACACTATCGATGCGGCGAAAAGCCAGCTCGGTTTCAGCTACCAACAGATGGGTGTCAAGATGGATGGCCAATTCGGCCGCTTTGCCGCCCGCCTGAAATTCGACCCGGCCAAGCCCGCCGCCGCGCAAGCTAGCTTTGACGTGCAGATCGCCAGTGTCGACGCCGGTTCGCCCGATGCAAACAAGGAACTGGCCGGCAAGGACTGGTTCGACAGCACCCGGCACCCGCTGGCACAGTTTGTTGCTACACGCATTGCGCCTCTGGGCGGCAACCGTTATCAGGCAAACGGCCAACTGACCATCAAGGGGCGCACCCGCGAGGTCAGTGCGCCGGTGACTTTCACGCCCAGCGGAAACGGTGCCGTGCTGGAGGGCAGTTTCAGCATCCAGCGTAGCGATTTCGCCATCGGCGAAGGCGCCTGGGCGGATGTCGGCATCGTCGCTAACCCGATACAGATTCGTTTCAAGCTGCTGGCGGAGGTCGACAAGGCCGCTGGCAAAATCCCCGGCAAATAACCCACCCTGACCCTGAAAGAGGAAATACCATGCAATCCAAACTCATCGCTGCCCTGATCGCCACCACGCTCTCTGCCGCTGCCTTTGCCGCGCCGGAAACCTACAGCGTCGATCCCACCCACACCTATCCGCGTTTCTCGTACAGCCACTTCGGTTATTCCACCCAGCTGTCGCGCTTCAACAAGACCAGCGGCACTGTTACCTATGATCCTGCCGCCAAGACCGGCGCGGTCGACGTTGTCATCGACATGAAATCGGTCGATACCGGCTACGACGTTTTCAACGGCCACATCCAGGGCGAGGATTTTCTCGACACCGCCAAGTACCCGACCGCCACTTTCAAGTCGGCCACGGTTCGCTTCGAGGGCGACAAGCCGGTTGCCATCGATGGCCAACTGACCATCAAGGGCGTGACCAAGCCGGTGACGCTGACCGTAACCTCGTTTCAGAAAATGCCGCACCCGATGCTGAAAAAGGATGCCATCGGCGCCAACGCGACGACGGTGATCAAGCGTTCCGAATTCAATGCCGGCAAGTACGCTCCGTACGTTGGCGATGAGGTGACGCTGACCATCGCGGTCGAGGCGATCCGCCAGTAACCAGGCGATCCCGGCGGTTTTGCGGTGTCGGCCGGGCCTCAGGGCCTGCCCGGCGCCGCATTCCTTTTTACCATCTCCTGGATCATGGCCGAGAATTGTTCGGCGATCTCGTGCTGGATGAAGGCGGGGCCGACCAGCGGGGGCAGGATGATGTCAGGAATGATCTCGGCGCGATATTCCAGACGGGTGCCGAAATCCGTGGGGATCAGACGCATACGGCTGTCCATGCGTCGGGCCGTGCCGCTGATCTGCCGTGCCGTGACCTCGCGTGGAGGGTCGAGCGCGATCTCGCGCACTGACTGAAAACGGTGGCTGAGCAGGCCATAGTGGGCGACGCCAGCCTGCTCGACACGCATCCGGTTGCCAGCGCTCTCGACGATGCGGCTGTTGTCGAGGTTGGTCAGGAATCGCGGCATGTCATTGAAATCGGTCAACACCTGCCAGGCGATGGCGGGTGGTACCGGCGCCGACATGTCGACTTCGACACGAGCCCCTTCTCCCTGGCGGAAGACCCGCACGTCGTCGGGCGCCACTCTGACCGGGAGTGTGGCCTGAGCGGTTGCGCAGAACAGGAAGAGCAAACAAAAAAGTCGTCGCATACACAACTTGTACGATGCGGTGCTGACGACGAGCTGACGCGTCGTTGAAGCGGGGTGCATCAGCCTACAGGCGGCGAATCTTCTCCAGCAGCGCAGTGGTCGATTGCTGGTGGATGAAGGGGATGGAGTGAACCTCGCCGCCCCAGCCGCGCACTTCGGCGGCGCCGACGATGTTGTCGACGGCCCAGTCGCCGCCTTTGACCAGCACTTCGGGGCGGCAATCGAGAATTCGCTGCAACGGCGTATCTTCGTCGAACCAGGTCACCAGCGCCACGCATTCGAGCGCAGCCATCAACGCGAGGCGATCCTCCAGACGATTGACCGGGCGGTCGTTGCCCTTGCCCAGGCGGCGCACCGAAGCATCGGTATTGAGCGCCACGACTAGCGATGCGCCCAGCGCCGCGGCTTGGGCGAGGTAGGTGACGTGACCGCGATGCAGGATGTCGAAACAGCCGTTGGTGAATACCAGCGGGCGGGGCAATTGGGCGGCCCGCCCGGCCAGCTCCGCCGGGGCGGCGATCTTGCGTTCAAAAACGGGCGGCGCGTAGCTCATGGTGTCGTCACGATGCGAGATGCCGCCATTCTACCCGGGTGGCGCGGATGCGGCGCCTTAACGGACCCCCAGTACTTCGCGCAGGCGGGCGAACATGTCGGCCGTATCAGCGTTCATGTCGCCTTCCGGCCCGAGCACGAAACGGCAATGTTCTACCGCCGTTTCGCGCTCTTCGGCGGTAGGGAGCAGGTCGGGCAGGGTCCCCAGCGCATCGTCTGTCTCGAAGGCAACGATCAGGCTTTGCTGGTGGATGATGCGGTTGAGCGTGGCGGCACCCAGCGTGACGTAGGGTTCACGGGTGCTGAGTAATTCGTCCGAACGCTCCAGCCGGTCGCGCCGCACCGACTTGCGGGCGTGCGCCAGCAAGATCAGCATGCGGATCACGGCAACCGCCAATCCACCGCGCTTGACCTGCTCCAGCGCCTGGATGACTTCGCCTACCGAGCGCAGATCGGTGCCCGCTACGTCGCTGATGCGCGGGGTTTCGTCGCGGGCGAGGGCGCGCATCCAGGGCGAGGAGAACACGGTAGTGAACCAGGTTTCGATGAAACCGTCGCGCACATCGCGGAAAAGGTTGATCCAGTCGGAGATCAGGTAGGCGTTCTGACGTTCCAGCCGGTAGAATGGGTTGTCGCAAGGTGCTTCGACGCGGCGTTCGCGGACGACTTTGGCCAGGCTCTCGACAGGTGCGAGAGCGGGATTGAGGTCGCTCACCCAATAGCGCTGCGCGCGCAAAGGGTTGGTCGCGTTGTGCAGGCGGGCGGTGAAATCGTTGCTCAGCGCCCGCACCACGGGCCGGGCCGTGAGGTTGTAGGCTTCTGCGCCGATGCGGGAGAGGCGCGAAATGGCGGCGAACGGGGCGTCGTCGCCGCCGGTTTCGTCGAGGGCGCGGATGTCGTCGATCGAGCGTTCCTGGAACGAGATCGAATAGCGCTTTTCCAGCCCCGTGCCGGTTTCGTCCTCGATCACCATCTCGTAGAGGCCGGGTTGCATGGCTTCGATGGTGGCCAGCGTGGAGACGATCTCCTTATGCTGCTTGTTGGCCACCGATGCCGACACGAAAATGCCGAGGTGGCCGATATCGTCGTGGATGGTGTAGATGATCTTTTGTCCGCGCGCCTTGATTTCCTTGACGTCGGAATAGAGATCGGCGATCCAGCCGAGCGCCTGCACCGGCGGCGTGATGTAGTCGCCGTGCGAGGCAAAGACGATGATGGGTGCCTTGATGAAGCGCAGATCAACGTGCATGCGGCTATCGAGCTGGGCATTACCGCGCCCCAGGCGATTGCCGACGAACAGGTTCTCGACGATCCAACGGATCTCGGCTTCGTTCATGAAATAGAAGCCCGACCACCAGCGTTCGAACTGGAGAAAATCTTCGGCGTCGGTATCGATCTTGGCGAAGAGATCGTAGTTCTTGCGCCACCAGGTGGTCGCCGGGTTCAGACACTCGAAGTTCCAGATCAGATTGGCGCCATCGAACTTGCCGTTACCCTGGTCGGCTAGCATCAACGCCGGCAGGGCACCGCCGAGCAGACCGCCCAGGTAACGCATTGGATTCTTGCCGCGCACGCCGCGCCAATAGGAGAGAGGGGCGCCGTTGATGACGATGGGGCCGGTCAGGTCGAGGTTGGTCGCGCCGAGCAGCATGGCCGCCCAACCGCCCTGACAGTTACCGATGATGACGGGCTTGGCGCTTTCGGGGTGGCGATTGCGCACATGCCGCACGAACTCGGCTTCCGCGCGCGTTACATCCGCCAGCGTCTGGGTAGGCGTCGGTAGCTTGCTGAAGATGCAGAAATAGACCGGGTGTCCGGCCTGCAAGGCGACACCGACTTCGCTTTCGTGCTTGAAACCGCCAATGCCCGATCCCTGTCCGGCACGTGGGTCGATGATGATGTAAGGGCGCTTTTTCGGGTCGACCCGGACGCCGCGTGGTGGCTTGATGGCCACCAGCGAGTAGTTGACCGGCCGTTCTAGCGTGGTACCGTCGATAATCACGTCGTAGTCATAGATCAGCACCGGCTGGCTGCCTTCGCGTTCCTGGTGCACGAAGTTGTTGCCGCGCCGGCGTAGCACATCGGTAAACAGTACCCAGCGTTGTGCAACGTCAATCAGGTAATTGGGCCAATCGGTCGGTTGCGGCTCGCGAAAGAACTCCTGCGCGGCGCGCAGCGTTTCCTTGCGCCGCACACCCAGATCGTCGAGGCTGCGCCGAAGTCCGTGCGTGCGGGTGTTCACCACCTCCAACACATCGCGGAAGTGGTTGTGACGATCCCCGGCGCTGCGCGCCCAGTGATCGGTCAGCCGACTCTGGCCGGCTAGCCGCTGGAGGTGAGAAGTTGACGAATGCAGGATGTCGGCCAGCGACAGCGGATTCAGCACTTCAGTGTGAGAGTGGTCTTTCATGTACAGCCCCTTGTTCGTTTTGCGGCACAATACAGACGCGACGCAACCTATGAATACTAGGCATTTTAGGCCCTTTTTGTTGCAAGTGCACGTAAAGTTGGATGGCTCCCTGCGAAGGGGCGCCGATGCCTGCGGACAGCGAGTGGCGTATCGACCGAAACGGTCGTCGTGCGCGCTCTTTTCGTGCCGGGGTATGATGCGAGCAACCAAAATGAGTCGAGGTTGCCGCGATGTCTGACCGTCTGAGCCTCACAATCGAATCCTCCGCCGCGTTGCCGAGCGATATTGGCCTGCTCGCGTCCATCGCCCAGGATTTCGCCAGTTCGCCTGAAATGGGCGCGACGCTGGCCAACGCCATCCACCAGATCATGACCTATATGGAAGCCGAGGCGGCCTCCATTTTTTTGCTCGACGAATCCGGCGAAAAACTCACCTGCGTGGCCTGTGCTGGGCCGGTCAAGATCGACGGGCTGACCCTGGCCGCCGGGCAGGGTATCGTTGGCCGGACAGTCAGCGAACATTGTCTGCAACGGGTGCGTGACGTGGCCGCCGACCGCGATTTCAGCGGCGCTGTCGACCAGCTGACCGGCTTCTGCACGCGCTCCATCCTCTGCGCGCCGCTGCACATCAAGGGCCGGATGCTGGGTGCGCTGGAAGTCATCAACAAGGCCAGTGGCGACCATTTGTTCGGCGAAGCCGATGCCCAGCTCCTGCTGGCGCTGGCCGGCATGGTCTCGCTGGCGGTGCACAACGCCCGCATGGCCGAGGCGCTGGTCGAGCAGGAGCGGATGCGGCGCGAGCTCGATCTCGCCCGCGAAATTCAGCGTGGTCTGCTGCCTACGCCACCGGACGCCGGTTTTCCGGTCTGCGGGGTCAATTTGCCGGCGCTGGAGGTCTCCGGCGATTTCTACGATTTTTTTATGTTACCCGATGGGCGCATCGCCTGGGGATTGGGCGATGTGTCCGGCAAGGGCATGAACGCTGCCCTGCTAATGACCAAGACCATCGCGCTGTTCCGCTGCCTCGGCAAGAACGAGCACGATCCGGCGCGCCTTCTGGCCGTGCTCAACGACGAAATTGCCGAAACGGCACGCTTCGGCATGTTCGTCACCATGATCGCCGGCGTATTCGACCCCGCCAGCGGCGAACTGGTCTGGGCCAACGCCGGCCATCAGCCGCCGCTGTGGCGTGGCGCGGACGGCGGCTATCGGGAGTTGGAGGCGGCCGGTGTCGCGCTCGGCGTGCTCTCCGGCATGGCCTACGATGCACAGCGCCTGAATCTGGCGGACGGGCGACTGTTCGTCTTTACCGACGGCGCCACCGAAGGACATGACGAACACGGAGCCATGCTCGGGTTGCCCGGTCTGCAAACCTTGCTGGAGCGGCATGCGGGGTTGCCGCCGGAGGCGCTACTGGCGGCCGTGACGGCGGCACTGGCGCGGCCTGGCGTCCGTCTGCACGACGACCTGACCTTGCTGGCGATCGGGCGATGACGACGCTGTTCTCAGGCGAATTCGTTGCCGCCACCGAATCGCTCGCCGCGGTGCGTGAGGCGGTGCGCGAGGCCTGCCGGAAAGCCGGATGCGACGAGGAATGCGGCGGGCAGATTGTGCTGGCGGTCAACGAAGCCTGCATGAACATCATCCAGCACGCCTACGCCTTTGCGCCGGATGCGACATTCCGCCTGTGCTTGCAGCACGCCGATGGCATCCTGACCGCGCAATTGCTGGATAATGGAAAGCCCGCCACGCTGGCTGACCTGCGTCCTCGCGAGCTGGACGATGTGCGGCCGGGTGGCTTGGGCGTGCATTTCATGCGCGCAACGATGGATGCGGTCGACCTTCTGCCGCCACCGGCAGGATTCACTAACCTGTTGCAGCTCAGCAAACGGATCGGATGAGGCCGGAATGAATATCGAAATCAGGGAGCAGGCGCCGTTCAGCGTGGTGACGCTAGGTGGGGATGTTGACATGCACAGCTCACGACAGGTGCGTCAGCAACTGCTGGATTGCCTGGCGCGTAAGCAACCGCTGCTGGTGGACCTCGCGGCGGTGACGTATATGGACAGTTCCGGTGTCGCCAGCTTGGTCGAGAGTTTTCAGGTCGCCCGAAAACAAGGGTCCGAATTCGCGCTGGCCTCAGTCGCGCGGCCGGTGATGGCAGTGTTGAAACTGGCGAGGCTGGATACCGTCTTCCCGATCTACACGAGTGTCGAGGAGCGGCTGGCGCGTGTCGACTGAGTCGCTGCGAACCTTTGTCGAGGGCGTGGGCCGGCGCACTGTGCTGCTGGTGCGCGAAACCGGCTATCTTGCGGCCTTGCTGGCCGAGGCACTGTACTGGCTGGTCGTTGGTCGCTGGCACCGCCAGCCGGTGCGCGCGGCAGCGATCTTCCGCGAGGCGATGGGCGTGGGCGTGCAGGCCATTCCCATCGTCGGTCTTGCCTCCTTTGCCACCGGCATGATGCTGGCGATCCAAGGCATCCACACGCTGAAGGCCTTTGGCGCCGAGGGGCAGGTCGTGCTCGGCATCGCCCTTTCGGTCACGCGCGAGTTCGCGCCGCTGATCACCGGCATCTTCGTCGCCGGCCGGTCCGGCTCGGCCATTGCGGCGCGCATCGGTACCATGCAGATCTCGCAGGAAATCGATGCCTTGAGCGTCATCGGCATCAATCCGGTGCGCTATCTGGTCTCGCCCATCCTCGCGGCCATGCTGCTGACCTTGCCGGCGCTGACCATTCTTGCGGATTTGATGGCGTTGTTTGGCGGCGCGCTCTACTGTGCCGGCGAACTGAGTCTGCCGATGGACGTGTTCTTCCACCGCACCTTCGAGGCGGTGGAGGCGGGCGATGTCATCCAAGGGGTGGCCAAGAGCGTGGCGTTTGCGGTGGTGGTCACGCTGATCGGCGCTGCCAACGGCTTCGGCGTCAGCGCAGGGGCCGAGGGCGTCGGCAAGGCGACGACGCGGGCGGTGGTGCTGGGTTGCATCGGCATCATCCTGACCGACATGGTCTTCACGTTCCTGGCGAGCCGCTGAATGAACGCTCGCGCCGCTGCCATCGAGGTCAGCCATCTGGTGACCCATTACGGGGCGCGCAAGATTCTCGATGACATCAGTTTCGCTGCCGGCGAGGGTGAGGTGATGGTGATCATGGGCGGCAGCGGCTCGGGCAAGAGCACGCTGCTCAGGCACCTGCTCGGTCTCAACCGGCCGACCTCGGGCAGCATCAAGCTGCTCGGCAAGGACATCACGCAACTGACCGCCGACGAGATGTACGACCTCAGGAAGAACATGGGAGTGGCCTTTCAGGGCGGGGCGCTGTTCAATTCGATGACGGTGGGCGAGAACGTCGAATTGCCCTTGCGCGAACACACCGCGCTTGACGACAACACCATTCGCATCATGAGTCGGATGAAGCTGGAAGTGGTCAACCTCGCCGGCTTCGAGAACCTGATGCCGGCCGAACTCTCCGGCGGCATGATCAAGCGGGCGGCGCTGGCGCGGGCCATCGTCATGGACCCGAAGCTGCTCTTTTTCGACGAACCGTCGGCCGGGCTCGATCCGGTCGTGTCGGCCGAACTCGACGAACTGATTCTGACGCTCCGCGACGCGATGAGCATGAGCATCGTTGTCGTCACCCACGAACTGGAAAGCGCCTTCAAGATCGCCGACCGCATCACGGTGCTCGATCAGGGCCGCATCCTGATGTCCGATACCGCCGCCGCCGTGCGCGCCAGCGAGCATCCGCGCATCCGCGCCCTGCTCGACCGGACGCCACGCCACGAAACGGTCGATCCGGAAGAATATATGGAACGCCTGACCCGGGAGATTTTGGGATGAAACGTGACAACGTCAATTACCTTCTGGTCGGCAGCTTCGTGCTGGCGATGGGGGTGCTGCTGCTCTACGCCCTCTATCGCATCACCGGGCATACCGCGCAGGGTGAGCTGTATCACACGCATTTCACCAATGTGGCGGGAATCAAAACTGGCACGGTGGTCACCTACGAAGGCTTCGAGGTCGGCAATGTCGCCCAGGTCGAACCGGTGATGCGCGACAACCGCACGGCGTACCGGGTGACCCTCAATTTCCGCAAACCGCTCAAGCTCCCGAAAGACAGCCGGGCGATGATCGCCACGCCGGGCCTGCTGGCCGCGCCGCTAGTCGAGATCAAGGAGGGGCGAAGTAACGAGACGATCACCCCGGGCGGCGAGATTCCCGGCGTCAATGGCGGCAACTTGATGGAATCGGTGGCGAATCTGGCCAGCGACCTCGGCCAGCTTACCGAAACCAGCGTCAAGCCGCTGCTGGCGCAGGTCAACAAGCGCGTCGAGACCCTCGGAGGCAACCTCGAGCAGACCTTGCCTGCAGCGATGAATGACCTCAAATCGACGCTGGCGAGACTGAACAGTGCCGCCGGGCGGGTGGAAGCGCTGTTCGGCGCCGAAAACCAGCAGCACTGGAACGGCGTGTTGAAAAATGCCGACGCGACTTCGGCCGACCTGATGAAGTTGTCGCGCCAGTTGCATGATGTGCGGGCCGAAGTCGAAGGGCTGGTCAAGGACGCCCGCACTGTCGTCGGCAGCAGCGGCCAGGAACTGCAGTTGTCGTTGCGCCGGGCCGATTCGTTGCTTTACCAGCTTGAATCGGCGGGGCGCAACCTCAACGAATTCAGCCGCAGCATCCGCGAAAACCCGGCGGCGCTGATCCAGAATAAGCCGCCCGTCGACGCCGCAGGAGAAACCCGATGAAACGCCTCGTCCTCCTTGTCTTCGTTCTGTTTTTGTCGGCCTGCGGCAGCAATCCGCCGGCCCCGGTCGATCGCTACTATCGCCTGCAGCCAACCTTGTCCCCGGCCGCCGCGCCCCTGCGCGGCGTCGTCCTGATGCCGATCCGGGCCGAAAGCCTCTATGCCGAACGCCCGCTGGTCTATACGGAGGAAGCGAGTCCGCGCCAGTTACGGCAATACCACTACCATCTCTGGCTGTATCCGCCGGCGCAACTGGTGCAGGAACAGTTGGCCGCGGCGCTGGGACTGGGTGATGCGGCGAACGGGCGCAGCCAGTCACCGCTGCGCGTCGAGGGCCGCATCGTCCGCTTCGACCGCGTGCTGGCGGGGCGTTCCGGCAAGGCAGTGGTGGCGGTGGAACTGCGCCTGGCGCGCGGCGAGCAGGTGTTGAGCAAGAAGGTCTACACCGCCGAACAGGCCGCCGCCGCGGATACGCTCGATGCGCATATCGAGGCGGTTGAGCGGGCGCTGGCGACGATCACGACCGAATTTCAGGCTGACTTGCGCAAGGCGCTCTAGCGCCCGGTTCGAGCGCCAGAGCCTTGCGTCCGTTCTAGTAACGCGCGTTGCCCGGCGTGCGCGGGTAGGGGATGACGTCGCGGACGTTGCCCAGACCGGTGATGTACGACACCGTGCGCTCGAAGCCGAGGCCGAAACCGGCGTGCGGCACCGTGCCGTAGCGGCGCAGGTCACGGTACCAGCCGTAATGCGCGGGATCGAGACCGCATGCGGTCATGCGGGCGTCGAGCACGTCGAGGCGCTCCTCGCGCTGGCTGCCGCCGATGATCTCGCCGATTCCAGGTGCCAGCACATCCATCGCCGCGACGGTCTTGCCGTCGTCATTGAGGCGCATGTAGAAGGCCTTGATCTCCTTCGGGTAATTCATCAGGATCACCGGCCGGCCGACGTGCCGCTCGGCCAGATAGCGCTCGTGCTCGGACTGCAGGTCGATACCCCATTTCACCGGGTATTCGAACTTGTGGCCGCATTTCTCCAGCACGCCGATCGCCTCGGTGTAATCCATGCGCACGAACTCGTTGTCGATGATGCCCTGCAGTTTGGCGATCAGGCCCTTCTCGATGCGCTCGTCGAAAAAGGCCATGTCGTCGGCGGTTTCCTCCAGCACGGCCTTGAATACATATTTCAGCATTGCTTCGGCCAGAGTCGCGTCGTCGGCGAGATCGGCGAAAGCGATTTCCGGCTCGATCATCCAGAACTCGGCGAGGTGCCGGCTGGTGTTGGAATTCTCGGCGCGGAAGGTTGGTCCGAAGGTGTATACCTTGGAGAGCGCCATGCAATAGGCCTCGACGTTCAGCTGGCCAGAAACGGTCAGGAAGGATTCGCGGCCGAAAAAGTCCTGCGTGAAGTCGATTTTGCCGGCTTCGGTGCGTGGCAGGTTGGCGAGGTCGAGGGTCGAGACGCGGAACAGTTCGCCAGCGCCTTCGCAATCCGAGGCGGTGATGATGGGCGTATTGACCCAGACGAAACCCTGCTGGTGGAAGAAGCGATGGATGGCCTGGGCGATAGCGTTGCGGACGCGGGTGACGGCGCCGATGACGTTGGTGCGCGGCCGCAGATGCGCAACTTCGCGCAGGAATTCCATGCTGTGCGGCTTGGGCTGGATCGGGTAGGTGTCCGGGTCCTCGACCCAGCCGAGCACTTTGATCTCGCTCGCCTGCATTTCGAAAGGCTGCGCCTTCGACTGCGACGGAACGATGACGCCGGTGGCCTCGACGGCACAGCCTGCAGTCAGGTGCAGCACCTCATCCTTGTAATTGGGCAGGGCCTCGGGCGCGACGACCTGCACCGGCTGTAGGCAGGCACCGTCGGAAACATTGACGAAGGAAATGCCGGCTTTGGAATCCCGCCGGGTGCGAACCCAGCCCTTGATCGTGACCGGGGTCTCCTGCGGCGCGGCGCCGGCCAGGATTTGCTTGCAACTGAAATGAGTGGACATGCGTGCCTCGCTGAAATGGATGGGAACATCGGCGACGGTCAGGGGCGCTTGTCACCTGTTCGATGGGCGGCATTATCCGCGCCTTGGTCGGGAGGGGGCAAGCGGCGGGACACCGAGGGTCTCGCGATGAGCGTTGTATTTGCGCGAAGACTGAACCAAGATGGCTTTCCTTGATAAGTGATTGTAGAGACTGGAGAGCAGTGCCCCGGATTGAACATGCTGCCTTGTGGGTTGCCGACGTTGATCGTAGGTGTGCGCTCTATGTCCGTTATTTTGGCGCCGTGGCTGGTGCGCTCTGCCAGAACCCTCTCGAGGTTTCTCTTCCCGTTTTTTGCGCTTCGCCGATGGTGTCAGGCCGGAACATTGCCACGACGCAGCTTCATCCAGTCACCCATGAAGCGGGGGCGCAGCGCATGGGGCTGACGTATCTGGCGTTTGCGGTGGGCGATGATGCCGAAGCCGACCGGATCACCCGCCAGTTGGCGGAATCAGGCGTCCCGGGGTTGGGCCAGCCGCACTGGACGGGAGACGACCACTACGAAAGTGTCGTTTTGGATCCAGAGGGCAATCGGATCGAAATCTGCGCTCGCCGCGACGGCAAGAGCTGCTGAGCCAGGGGGTCCAAGAGCGATAGTTTTCAGCCTGCTGGTCGCTTGCGAGCACGATTCTCGCCTGTGCGAGCGTGAATGTTGTCGGTTCAAGAAGACACTTCGCTGGGAATGCGAACCCGCTGATCACCGGCGGAATGTCGAATTTTTTGACATATTTTCAGACCGTATTAGGAGGAATTGCACAACATGTTGAATCAAAAAGAATAGATTCATATGGCCTGCATTTTGCTCACATACCAAGGTGAAACCAGCGAGTTTCGCTTTTGGGGTTTTCATCTTTTGTGTTGGAAGGAGTTGCAATGCTAAAACGATTCGTTCTCGCCAGCCTCATGGTGATGTCTGTCGGCCAGGTGCAGGCGGACAGCTATACTGACCGCACTGCCTTCGAAAGCGCGATCAGCCTCGGCTACAAGGAAACATTCCAATCAATGACGCCTGGAACCTACGGCATTACCGGTCCCGTCGCGCTGCCCAGCGGGTTGGTTGTCTCGTCGCCGACCAACGACTTGTTTGCAGTGGGAGTTGGCCAAAGCTCCAATCCGACGCAAGCGATCGGTTCCAATTACCCGCCGGCCGACTATTTGACTTTTGCGTTGGGTGGCGACTATCGCGCGTTCGGTGGCGATTTCTTCCAGAATTTTGGCGGCGGAGCCCAAACGGGTTCGCCGGTGACTTATCTGCTCAGCTTTTTTGACGACGGCAATCTGGTGGCAACCCTGAGTGGGTTGGTGGCGCCAAATGGGGGCTCGTTCATCGGCTATGTCGGCGCAGGCGCGTTTGACACTGTGCAAGTGTTCTCCCAGCGCGATTCCTTCGAGGTGGCTGATAACATCACGGTAGGCAACGGTGACAACCGCATTCCGGAGCCGGGCACAATGGCGCTGGCAGCATTGGGTGTGGCCGCGCTCGTCATGCGGCGCAGAAATTCCCGCGCCTAATATTTGCGGACCTTGAACCCCTGACGATTGTCAGGAGTTCGCAAAGCAATGGCCGATAGTTTTAAGCGCCAAAGTGAATAAAAAGGGCGGCCCGTGGCCGCCCTTTTTCCGTTGCTTACGGGGTTACCAGATGCGAATCCGCTCGTCCGGTGCCTTGTAGAGCTTGTCGCCCGGCTTGGTGCCGAACGTGACATGGAAACCGTCGTGGTTCACCACAGCACCGTTGGCACGGTATTCGGCCGGCGAGTGCGGGTCGGTCATCAGGCGTTGCAGAATGGTTTCCTCACGTCCCTTGCCACGCCAGGCTTGCGACCAGCCGAGGAAGAAACGCTCGTCGCCCCCGCGGCCGTCGATGGCCGGCGCCGGTTGGCCCTTGAGCGAGAGTTTATAGGCCTTGTAGGCGATTTGCAGGCCGGAAAGGTCGGCGATATTCTCGCCCAGCGTCAGCTTGCCGTTGATGAACTTGCCGGGCAGCGGCTCGTAGCGTTCGTATTGCGCTACCAGCTTGGCGCCGAGCGCCTCGAAAGCGGCACGGTCGGCAGGTTTCCACCAGTTTTGCAATTTTCCCTTGCCGTCGAACTGGCTGCCCTGGTCGTCGAAACCATGGCTGATTTCGTGCCCGATCACGGCGCCGATGGCCCCGTAGTTCACCGCGTCGTCGGCAGCCATGTTGAAGAAGGGCGGTTGCAGGATGGCGGCGGGGAAGACGATTTCGTTCAGGCTCGGATCGTAGTAGGCGTTGACGGTTTGCGGCGTCATGCCCCATTCGCGCCGGTCGACCTTGTCGTGGATGCGGCGGGTCTGCCGCTCATGTTCGAAGCGGGCGGCCCGCTGGGCGTTGCCGACGGGGTCACCGGCTACGATGGCGAGTTTGGAGTAGTCGCGCCAGTGATCCGGGTAGCCGATCTTGACCGTGTAATTCGCCAGTTTGTCCTTGGCTTTTGCCTTGGTGGCGGGCGACATCCAGGTCAGCGTTGCGATGGAGTCGCCGTACGCGCGCATCAGGTTGGCGACCAGCGCTTGCATCCGCGCCTTGTATGCAGGCGGGAAATGACGGGCGACATACACCTGTCCAACGGCCTCGCCCAACGCGGCGTCGAGTTGCTTGGCGGCTTGCTGCCAGCGCGGCTCTTCCTGTTCGGCGCCACTCAGGGCTTTGCCGCGATAGGCAAAGCGTGCGTCGCGGAAGGCTTGCGGTAGCATGGCGGCGTGGGCGTCGAGCACCATGGCGGTCAAATAGGGCTTCCAGACTTCCAGCGGCACTTCCTGCACCAGCTTGGCGACGGTGGCGACCTGGCTGGGCTGGGAAATGTTGAGGCGTGTGACTTTGGGGAAGGCCGCCGTCTTCAGATAGAGAGTCCAGTCGATGCCTGGTGCCAGCTTGGTGAGTTCGGCCAGCGACTTGGCGTTGTAGGTCTTGATCGGGTTGCGGTTGTCCACCTTGTCCCAATGGCCTTCGGCGATGCGTTTTTCGAGCGCGTAAACACGCTCCGCGTTCCCCTTGGCGTCGGCGTCGCCTGCCAGCGTCAGCAGCGTTTCCAGATAGGTTTGATAGGCGGCGCGCACCTTGGCCAGGCGAGCGTCGTCTGTCTTCAGGTAATAATCCCGATCCGGCAGACCGATTCCACCTTGCCAGGAGGTGGCAATATAGCGGTCCGGATTCTTGGGGTCGGAGGCCACGGTCAGGATCACCGGCGTCGGCAACATGCCTTGCCAGTGACCGAAGAACTCGACCAGATCGCGCGTTGTCTTGAGTTGCGCAATGGCCTCCAGCGCCGGCTGAATTGGTTTTTGACCGGCTTGGTCAATCGCGGCGGTGTCGATGAAGCTCTTGTAGAACCCGGCGATCTTCTGCTCGACACTGCCCTCTTTCTGGGGATGAGTGACCAGTTCTTCGACAATGGCGCGCACGCGTTGATCTGAGAGGTCGCGCAGTTGGTGAAAGCTGCCCCAGTAGGATTTGTCGGCAGGAATGGCGGTTTTTTCCAGCCAGGTACCGTTCATGGTGCGAAAGAGGTCGTCTTGCGGACGAACGGCGACATTCATGCCAGCATAGTCAAGACCGTTACCGGCTTCGGCTGCCAAGGCAGTGCCGCCAACCAGTGCGGAAATCAGAATGAAGAGTCGGGTGGGGCGAATCATGGTGATTCCTTCAAAATGAGGTACATGCAAGAGTATGGTGGCGGTGCGCCGGGAGCGTCAAGGCACCTTGGACTTGCGGAATCCCCATGCGGGTCCGACACAGGCGATCAGGTTCCGGTGTTAAAATCCGCCGCCCGGCCTGTTGCGACATAGTGTCGAATCCGGGCGCCCGCCGTGGGCTTTTTCCGATCTTTGCGCGGTCACAGGGAGATCCGGTCATGCAATCGCACGTCAGCAAACCTATCCATTTCACGTCGGCGCATCCATTGCGCGAATGCGGCGACGAGCCGGCCATCGTCGGCAACCGCGTCGAATTGCAGTTGTTGACGACGCTGCGCTGCAACCTCAAATGCACCTATTGCTCGCTGGAAGAAGGCGGCGTGGTCGGTTCGCAGGAAGACGTTGCCTACAGCCTCGACCAGCTCGACGCCTTCATCGACACGCAACTCGCCGGCAAGGAGATCTACGTCACCTTCTATGGCGGCGAACCGACGCTGAACACCGCCTACATGGTCGAAGTGATGCGTCGCCATCCCGAATTCCGCTACCAGCTGCAGACCAATGGCACGTTGCTGGACGATCTTCCGGACGGCGTGTTGAGCCGGCTCTCCAACGTGCTGGTTTCGGTCGACGGCGGCGAGCGGATCACCGACCATTACCGTGGCCGAGGCATTTACAAACAGGTGCAGAAAAATCTGCGCGCCATCCGCGCCCGTGTGCCGGGCACCGTGACGGCGCGGATGACTTGGAGCGATGCAGACATTGGTTTCGACGAGATCGACGAATTGGCGCGTACCTTTGACTATGTCTATTTCCAGTTCGTCGCTGGCGAGGCGTACACGGCGGATGGTATCGAGAGGCGCAAAGGGGTATTGACACAACTGGTCGAGCGCTTTTTTGCCAGCGACGAGCAGTTGTATCCGATCATCCCGATCATGGGCAGCGTCCGCAACAAGGTGCTGCCGAGTCGTGCTGTCGAGCTGTACGACGGTCAGACGCAGTGCCGCGTCTCGACGCACATCATCAACCTGATGCCGGACGGACGCATCTTTCCCTGCCCGGATTTGATGTATTTGCCCGAGATGCAGCAGGGTGATGTCATCGCCAACTGGCTGAAACGCTCGCCCTTGCAGCCGCATGCCGACATGCCTTGCGAGGCGTGCGAAGCCTTCGCTTTCTGCCGCCGCAATTGCATGAAGAACCTCTACCTCGCCTATGTGCAGAACGACGCGGCCTACCGCAAGAACGTGGTCGAGCCGATCTGCGAACTGGTGAAGCACCTCGGCCGGGAAATCGACCGCCACCAGCCCAAGGCATGGTATGCCCGCGCCGCGTTGCCGGTGAAAAAAGCGCTGCGCGACTGCGAGGTTTACGAATACGTCGAGATCATGCCCTGAATGCGAATCCCCCTTTCCGGGGGGGTGTGGCGACACAGCCCTCTTCCAATAATAAAGCATGCCTGAATGGGCACCGAATTCATTAATGGGAGACAGCCATGAAAGTCATTGGAATCTGCGGCAGCCCGCGCCGCGGCGGCAATACCGAATACGCCACGCAATACACGCTCGACAAGATTGCCGCAAAGGGCATCGAAACCGAACTGATCCGTCTGGTCGACGTCAATGTGCGCTATTGCACAGCCTGTTACGACTGCGTGCGCGAGAAGAAATGCACGATCAACGACGATCTGGAAATGATCTTCCAAAAAGTCGAAGCCGCCGACGGACTGATACTTTCCAGCCCCGCCTATCACGCTTCGGTCACGCCGCTGATGAAGTGTCTGATGGACCGCATGGGCTTCTCCGGCCGCTGGCGCGATAACCCGATGGTCGCCACCGAGAAGGCTTACACCTTCAAGGGAACGCCGTTTTCCGGCAAGATCGGCGCCCCGATCACCGTCGCCCGTCGCGCTGGCACCACGTCGGCGATGACCGATCTGCTGCTGTGGTTCACCGTCAACGACTTCATCACTGTGGGGTCAGGCTACTGGCCGATGCTGCTGGCCGGCAAGGGCGGCGCCCGCGACGCCGAGAAAGACACCGAAGGCATGAGCCACCTCGATCATCTTGCCGAGAACATGGCGGGGTTGATTCTCAAGCTCCATGCGGCGAACTAGCTGATTGGCATTTTTATTGGATATGTCGAGCGTATGCTCGAGTGCATTCATCATAATGCGGAGAGGGGTATGCGCGTACGTCTGGCCTAGATAAACGGAGTGGTTGTCGGCGGGTTCTGCGTGTTGGCTGCCTGCGGAGGCGGCGGTGGCGACAGTCCCTCGGGCGGAGGCGGTTCAGTCGTTGTAACGCCGCCCGATCCGGGGGGGAGGGCAGCCGACGTTGCAGCAACGCGCCGACGCCGCGAAAGCGACGGCGACTGGCAACACCGTTTGTGCCGAGATCACGCCGTTCTACTGGGAAATTGGCGACAGGACGGGCGTTCTGGCGAGTGGAACGGGCGGCAACCAGTCCGCGCCCGCCCCCACAGCGTTGACGGAGATGCCCATCGCTTCGTCTGGCAAATGGCTGTTTTCGACCTATGTAGTCGAGAAACAGCTCGGGAGCCTTTCCAGCGCGGACATTGCCTTCCTGAATCTCAGCAGCAGCTATGTCAATAACAGCAGCATGTGCGAGGGTTACGATACTGTGTCGGCCTGCCTGGCCAAGCGCGGAACCTTCGGAGGGTCGCGGGGCGACAGTATCGGGTGGGCAGGGACGGAGTTCTACTACGACGGCGCGCATATGCAGGTGTTGGCAAGCCGGATCGGCCTTGGGGACGACGATAGCGCCAAACTGGTCGCCGACATGAAAATCGTGCTCGGCAACGACCTGGATTTTGCCTACAACACGCCCTATCTGGCGGGCGGCGCGCGCGCCACGGCGGCAGGTTATGCGCGCTTCCTGCGCAAGCTGCGGGGCGGGCAATACCCCGCGATGTCCGCGCTACTGGGCAGCAATGCCGTGTGTGCCTTCGCCAACTCCACCGAGTGCCTCTCAAATTACAGCCCCATCAACCAATCGCGGGCATTCGGCCGCAACGACATCGGTGGTGAGCAATGGCACTATTCGCTCGGGCATGGGGTCGAAGACGATCCAGTCGTGGGTGATGGTGCTTTCAGCAGTAGCGGCAAGTGGGGTTTCTATCCGTGGATCGATCGCAGCAAGACCTGGTACGGCGTACTTGCCCGCTACGACACTGCTCATATGGACGCATCCACCGCTTCGCAACAGTATTCCTACATTACATCCGGCAACTGTGGCCGGCTTATCCGCGCTGCGTGGGTAAAAAGGAAAGCACAGTAATCGCCAGCCCTATTCAGGTCAGCAAACCCATCCGCCGGGCGCAATCGACCGCGCCCATGCGGCTGGTGACGCCGAGCTTGCGGTAGAGCATCTTCAGATACCACTTGACGGTCTCTTCGCCGATGTAGAGCAACTTGCCGACGTCGCGGTTGCCGTAACCCTGCGCGATCAGGCGGATGATTTGCAGTTCGCGCTGTTGCAAGGCGATCTTCGGGCCGGCTTCGGCAGGCTCGGTGGGTGGTGCGCCGAACCATTCCGGAAACCATTCGCGCAATTGCGGTGAGAGGTGACGTAGCGGTCGTGTCACCCCGCCGGCATCGCCCTCCTCGACGAGCGCGCGCAGATCGGCGAGTCGGGCGGTATCGCCGGTCAGGCGGTAGTCGGCCATGTGCATCAGCATCTCGAATTCAAGGCCGCGCCGTCGTTGCCCAAAACGGCGCGACTTGGCAAAACGCGCCGCGGCGGCCTCGCGCACGGCGGCATCTTCACCACGTTCGAAAGCCAGGCGCAGGCGAACGCTGCCGACCATGTCGGCCGTCTCGGAGTAGCGGTCCGGCACTTCCGCCTCGTAGGCGGGCATCTGGTCGAGTTCGGCGGCGGCAAGGTCGAACTGGCCGTTCATCAGCGCTTCGCTGGCACGGATCAGCCCGACTTTCTGCACGACCCGCCGCAAGCGACGTGAAACGCCCTCGAAAAGTGCGCTTTCGAGATCGACCTCGGCGTCGGCGGTGCGGCCGAGCGCACATAGAATCTGCGCCCGTGAAGCCAGCGCCACCCCGAAGAAGGCGCGATTTGCCGTCGTTTCGAGCAAGGTGATGGCGTCGCTGATCTCGGTCAGCGCCTCGCCGAGACTGCCTTTCTCGAGCAGCAGCAGGGCCAGCATGGCTTTCATGAAGGCGACGCCGGTGGAGCGGTTCCAGCCCAGCGCGGCGGCGTCGTGCAGGCTGGCGCGCACGAATTTTTCCGATTCGATGGCCTGTGCTTTCAGGTAGAGCGTGTAACCGACGTTGTAACGCGCCAGCAGGTTAGCGTTCGCGCAGTCCAACGTCATGCCGACCGCCGAATGGTATTGCGCGAGCGCCTTGTCCAGGCCGTATTTTCGACGAGTGAAATAACCGAGTCCGGTATAGGCGTAACCGAGGATTTCGGGGTTGTCGCGTGGTAACTCGGTAATCATCGAGGTCGTCAGTTCGACATCGCCCGGATCGTGTGTCTCGACGACGCTGATCCATAGCGAAATGACATCGAGCTCGGCGCGCAGCCGGCTTTCGTTGCGCGAGGTGTGCGCCACCTGGCGCGCGATGCGGACACGCTCGCTGACCTCCGGAAACTTGCAGTACATCAGCAGCACCCAGGCGAGCAGGGTGGAGAGATCGGCGTTGCGATCGACCTGTTCCGGCGGCAGCGCGGTAATCCACTTGTAGAGTTCGATGAAGTCGCCGGAGCGCAACAGCGAGCGGCCCTTGGTCAGTAGCAGTTCGATGGCCTCGTCGTAGAGTTTGCCGCGGATGGCATAGGCCAGCGCCTCTGCCAGCAGGTTGTTCTGGCCGCACCAGTGGGAGGCGCGGCGGAAAAGTTCAGCAATGCGCTCGGGGTGGCGCCGCTCCAGCATGCCGAACAAAAAACTGGCGAACAACTGATGATAGCGGAACCAGGTGCGCGAATAATCGAGGCGGATCAGGAAGAGATTTTTGCGCTCGATCTCGTCGATCAGGGGTAAGCAGTTGTCGGTGCCGCTCACGGCGGCGCACAGCGCCGGCGTCAGGCGTTCGAGGATGGATGTGGCGAGCAGGAACTCGCAGACAGCCTCGCTCTGGTTGCAGAAAATGGTCTCGAACAGGTAGTCGGAAATGTCGATCTGGTTGCCCGACAACTCGGCCAGCGGCGCCAGTGACTCGCCATCCCGGTGCGCGGCGAGGGAGGCGAGCTTGATGCCACCGATCCAGCCTTCAGTGACCTCGAATAGCGCCTGCACCTGGGCATCGCTGATGGCGAGACCCTCAAGTTCAAGCAGATATTTCTTGGCTTCTTCCAGCGTCAGGCGCAGGTTGTTCCAGCTGATTTCGACCAATTGCCCTTTCATACTCTGTTCTTCAAGCGAGATGTTGGGGCGGCCACGCGTGGCGCAAATGACGCGTACCGAATAGGGCAGTGAGCGGAAAAAGGCGTTCAGCGGACCGCAGATATCGGCTTCGGCCAGGTAGTGGATGTCGTCGAGGAAGAGCGTGAACGGTTGGCCGCTACGCGCGAAACCCTCGATCAGCGACGAGAGGACCGAGTCGGGCAGCGCGTTGGGCGCCGCCGCGAGAATCTGCCGGGCTTCGAGGACGACATTCGGGTCGCCGGCGGCGATGGCTTCGACAAAGTGCGGCAGGAAACGGCTGGGGAGGTTGTCGCCCGGCGTCACCGTCATCCAGCTCACGGCGCCGCCGCCATCGCGCAGGGCGTGAAAACACTCGGCCAACAGCGTGGTCTTGCCGAATCCAGCGGGGGCGTTGATGACTTGCAGGCGTTTCGAGCGGTTGTCGAGGATGCGCGACACCAGGTGAGGACGCAGAAGCAGGGCGCTTTCAAATTTGGGCGGACTGAGTTTCGTCACCAGCACGGGTGAAACATGGCCGCTCATCTGCATTACCCCCTTGTTATGTCGCCTTCCCCCCGGCTGCGGGGGGGTACCCCCCAATTTTCCCCACCCTTGGGGGGAGAGATTTCGTCGTGCCGGAATTTTAAGCTGCTTTTTACATTACAAACACGAGGAGTTTTCCATGGCTTCCGCTTACGACTATCGCAGCAAGGTGATCAGCATTGAAGAGGCGCTCGCCAAGATCAAGTCGGACGACGTTGTGATCTCGGCGTTGGCTGGTGCCGAGCCCCGGGGTATTCTCGAACAGCTGCATACCATTGCGCCGCGAGTCAAAAACGTCTCCGTGGCGACCTGCCTGCCGTTGCACAAGGGGTTGTGGTACATGGACCCGGCGATGAAGGGACACTTCATCCACCATGCCTGGTTCTACACCGCTGGCACACGCAAGGCCACCGATTCGGGCTGGGGTACTTGCACCTGCGTGCCGTGCCATCTGCATACCGCCGGCCACGACCGCCTGAAATATCGCAAACCCACTGTCTTTCTGGGCACCTGCACGCCGCCGGATCGCTTCGGTTTTGTCTCCCTGTCGCTGTCCGCGACGTACGAGCGCGAGCTGATGGAAGCGGCCGATATCGTCATTCTCGAAATGAACCCGCAGACACCGTGGACTTATGGCGACACGGTCATTCATCTGGATGCGGTCGACTACATCGTCGAAAACGAATACGCGCTGCCGCAACTGCCGATCGTCGAATCGGACGATCGCGACCGCAAGATCGGCGGTTATATCGCCCAACTGATCGAAGACGGTTCCTGCATCCAGCTTGGCATTGGAGGCATTCCCAATGCGGTCGCCGGAGAGTTGTTGAACAAAAAGGGTTTGTCGATCCACACTGAAATGTTTACCGATGGCATGGTCGATCTCTACGACGCCGGTGCCATTGCCAAGTCGGCGCCCGGTAGCGACCCGCGCATGCTGGCCGGCAAGATGGTGGCGACCTTTGCGCTCGGCACCCAGCGCCTGTACGACTTCATCCACCAGAACCCCGCCGTGGCTATCATGCGCGGCTCCTGGGTGAATAGCCCGTACGTGATCCGGCACAACAAGAAGCAGGTGTCGATCAACACCAGCCTCGAAATCGACCTCACCGGCCAGGTTTGCTCCGAATCGATCGGGCACAAGCAGTTTTCCGGCAGCGGCGGCCAGGCTGACACCGCGATCGGCGCGCAGATGTCCGAAGGCGGCATGTCCTTTATCGCGCTCTATTCGACAGCCGAAGTCAAGCAGGCGGATGGCACGCGCAAGACCGTTTCCAAAATCGCGCCGACATTGACGCCGGGCGCGGTGGTCACCCTGCATCGCGCGCATGTCGATTATGTCGTGACCGAATACGGCATCGTCCGCCTGAAGGGCGCACCCATCAACGAGCGTGCCGCTGCCCTGATTTCGATTGCCCATCCGGATTTCCGGGCTGCCCTGAACGAAGAAGCCGAAAAGCTCGGCTTCCTGTAATCGCGAATCCATCAGGGTCGGCAACGACCCGATTTCACAACCGAGGAGAAAAAAATGGCATGGAATGTAGGCGATACGGCGAGTTTCCGCCGCGTCCTCACCCAGGAAGATTTCAACCGCTTTGCCGCGCTGAGCTGGGATGACAACCCCATTCACTGCGACCCGGTGTTTGCCGCAAAAAGCCACTTCGGCGGTACCGTTTCGCACGGCATGTTGCTTTACAGCGTTCTGTCGAAGGCTTTTTCCGAGCTGCTGCCGGGGCCGGGCGCGATCCAGCTTGAACAGGAGTTCATGTTCCCGAACGGGACCTACACCGGTGAAGAAATCGTGTTCGCGGTGACGGTCAAGGCGGTCAATCCGGATGGCACGCTGGAACTGGTGACGACGGTCAGCAAGGCCAGCGATCCCGCCAATGTCAAGGCGCAGGGACGTGCCAAGGTTGCCCCGGCCGGCGTCAAACCGGACTTTTCGCACACTCCGGCCGGCGCCGCCGTGCAGGAAGCGGGTGACGACTATCTCTATGGTCTCAAGCCCGGCATGTTCAAGGAAAAGAAGCGCACCTTCAACGACGCCGATCTGGCCGAGTACGGCAATCTGGGCGGCGACCGCAACCCGCTCATGCGCGAGGACGAATTCGGTCGCGCCGCGGGCTTTACCGGGCGCATCGTGCCGTGGCCGCTGCTGGCCGGCATGTTCTCCGACATGCTGGGGACCGACTTGCCGGGTCGGGGCACCGGCTGGATGAAGCAGAAACTGATCTACAAGAGCGCCGCCTATCCGGGTGAAGAACTGACCGCCCGGGTCGAGATCACGCGCCTGCGCGCCGACAAGGAACTGGTCAATCTGCGTTCGACCATTGTCGGTCCGGACGGACGCCTGGTCTGCGACGGCGAATCGCTGGTGCTGGTCAGGAATCTCGCGGACAAGGGCGACAAGGGTCCGAACTTCGGGCGCGGCTAGGCGAGGTAGGCCACCCGGGTACGGGTGGCCTTTCTTGGGGAGGAGGCTGGCATGACTCAACAAGCGCGAGACTGGGTCAGACTGGAGCGCCATAGTGGCGTTGCCAAGCTGACGCTTTGCCGGACCGGAATGCAGAATGCCCTGGTGCCGGAACTGCTGGCTCCCTTGCTGGCGATTCTGCAAAGCCTGCATGCGGATAGCAGCGTCCGCGCGGTGGTCCTGGCGGCCGAGGGCCCAGCCTTCTCGATTGGGGGCGACATGCGGCGTTTCGCCGCCGAGGGGCGCATTGGCAAGGATAATCTTCGCCACTATTCGGCACGCCTCGTCGGCCTGCTCAACGAGGTGGCGCTGGCCATGCTGGCGCTTCCGCAACCCATTGTCGGCGCGATACATGGCACGGTCACCGGCGGCTCCATCGGCCTGTTGGCTGGATGCGATCTGGTGGTGATGGCCGACTCGGCGGTGATCAAAGCGCATTACGCCAATGCCGGCTATTGCCCGGATGGAGGCTGGACTGCCTGGTTGCCGGAGCTGATCGGCGCGCGGCGCGTGGCGGCGGCGCTGCTGCTCAACCGCAGTTTGCCAGCGGCCGATGCGCTTGAATGGGGATTGGCGAATTGCCTGGTGCCGGTCGATGAGGTCGAGACCGAGGCGCTGGCGATGGCGGAACGCATCGCGGCGTATCCCCACGGCACGATGCACTGGAGCAAGCGGCTGTTACGCGATCGTACCCCGGAGTTGGCTGCTCGTCTCGAAGCGGAGCGGCGCGGATTCATCGAACTGGTCGCCACGGAAAGGGCCATGGAAAGCACGGAGCGTTTTCTGGCGACTTTTACCAACTACCCCGACGATCCATCCTGATAGCCGGAACGAAGGGTCAACACGAATCCTCCCGACAGGGAGGGCAGGTTTCACACACTTAGGAGGCAAGCATGCAAAAGAGGATCATTACATTGGCATTGGCGTCGGTGTTCGCCTTGCCCGGTCTGGCATTCGCTCAGGCCAAGGAAGTCCGGATCGCGCACATTTCCGACCGCACGGGCGGCATGGAACCGTATGCGACCGCCACCAACGTCGGCCTGATGATGGGGCTGGAGTATGCGACGGGCGGCAAGATGGAAGTGGCCGGCCGCAAGATCACCGTGCTGGCCAAGGACAGCATGTTGAAGCCCGACCTCGGCAAGTCGTTGTTGCAGGCCGCGTATGCCGACGACAAGGTCGACCTGGCAGTGGGGCCGACCAGTTCGGCGGTGGCGCTGGCCATGTTGCCGGTTGCCAAGGAAAACAAGAAGCTGCTGATCATCGATGCCGCCGCGGCGGATAATCTGACCGGCACCAAGGGCAACCGCTACGTTTTCCGGGTTGGTCGCAATTCCAATCACGACGGTTATGCCAATGCGATCGTGCAGGGCCGTGCCGGCAACTTCATCGCCACGCTGGCACCGGACTACGCCTACGGTCGCGAAGGGATCGCATCTTTCCGCGAAGCGCTCAAGGGGACGCCGGCGCAGTTGGTGCATGAAGAATACGCTCCGCCGGGCACCACCGATTTCACTGCCCAGGCACAGCGCATGTTCAACGCGCTGAAAGATAAACCCGGTCGCAAGCTGATCTGGTATCTCTGGGCTGGTGCCGGCAATCCGCTCAAGATCATGGATCTCGACCCGAAGCGTTATGGCATCGAAGTGGTGACCGGCGGCAACATCCTCCCGGTGATCGCCACCTACAAGCCGCTGGTGGGTTCCGAAGGTGCCACGCATTACTACTTCCAGTGCCCGAAGAACGCCGCCAACGACTGGCTGGTCTCCGAACACCAGAAGCGCTACAAGAGCCCGCCCGACTTCTTCACCGTCACGGGCATGATGACCGGCATTGCCATCGTCGAAATGCTCAAGAAAACCAAGGGCGCGACCGATACCGAAACGATGGTCAAGACGCTGGAAGGCATGCACTTCGAGGGGCCGAAGGGGCGCAACTACTTCGACAAGACCAATCACCAACTGATGCAGCCGATGTATCACTTCCGCATCAAGCTCGACCCGGCGATCACGGGTGGCGTCGGCCAGGATTGTGTCCGCGAGATTCCCATCGAGGAAATGAAGTTCCCGATCACGCCGCTGCCGAATTGATCGGACTGAGGGAAAAACAAAAAAGGCGCTTTCGCGCCTTTTTTAATGCAGTTGGAACGATTAAGCTTGCTTGCGTCGGCGCAGCATGTTCGCAATACCCGCCAAACCCAGCCCCGCGAGCGCGAGAGAACCCGGTTCCGGCGTATTGTTATTGATGGCGCTATCAACACCGTCCAGCCAAACGCTCCAGAAAGTTCCCATGTTGCAGCTGCTGGCCGGTTGGCACCACTGACTCAGAGGGATGGGTGCCTGATTTGAATAGGCGAATTGCGGGTCGGACAAATTATTGCCCTGAGCAAAGTCACCATATGCAGCGATCGTGAAGGCGTAGTCGCCCGCCGCCAGGCTGGCTAGCGTGAAGCCGGAGTCATACCAGGTTTGACCCGGAGCGACGGCGTCATTGTCATCATTCTGATCAATCAACGCGCCAGTCGTGCGGTTCCAAAGGGCGGTAATCGGATCAAAATTGGTCGCGCTCTGAAACGAATCTGTCCACACGCGAACGTTTGTAGCGTTGTTCAACAGGGAAAAATTGATTTGCACCACATCATTGTGGTTCGCAATGTTACCCGTGAAGTGAAAAACACCCGCTTGTGCTTGCGAAGCCATAGCAGCTATTACGGCGATTGTAAGAAGTTTTTTCATGGCGAAGAATTCCTTGGCAAAGACGTGTTCGAAAGCGTACACATTATTGGTAGGCATGTAACATGCCAGATTCGTAAGCATTTGAAATGTATGCGAATTGCAGGTGATGTCACGAAGTCGCGCCTCGATTTGTAAAAATAGTCGACAACTCCTGGCAGCCGGCGAACTCAGTCGCTGGCCAGAAAGTCGCGGATCACGTCACCGGCGCGGGCGATGGCGGTCAGGCCGTCGAAATGGCCGCCATCAGTATCCAGCACATGCAGTTCGGCACGACCGCCCGAGGCGCGGATGTCTCGTACGGCCGCTTCGGAGCAGGCGGGTGGGGCCAACATGTCGGAGGCGACCGGAATGAACAGGAACTTGGCGCGCGCCGCCGCGATCTTGGCGCGGGCGTTGTAGATACCGGCGGCCCGGGCCATGTACAGAATGGAGTTGGCGTCGCAAAGTGGCGTGCTCATCGCCGCGAGGGCGCCGACGCCGGCGTAGGCCTTGAACATGTGGTGAATGGAGAAGGCCGGATCCTTGGCGGGATCGGCCCAGCCGTCGCCCGGGAACATGCGATCCATCCAGGCTGGGCTGATCGCCGACATGAAAGTGGCTCGCAAGCCTTCGTTCATGCCCGTGACCGGCTGTTCCCTGAGGTCGTAATGGCCGTTCTTCCAGGCCGGGTCGACCCGGATGGGCGCGCACCACAGTTCGATCATGCTGCGGCCGTAGGGCGTCAGCACCAGACCGGGCGAGATGACGGCAACCACGCGGTCGACCATCTCCGGGTAATCGACCGACCATTGCAGCGATTTGACCGACCCGGCGGACGGGCCGGCCACAGCGACGAGCTTGGCGATGCCGAAGGATTCCACCAGTGCTTTTTGCACATTGACCATGTCGGAAACCGAAATGATCGGGAAATCCGCGCCATAGGGTTTGCCGGTGGCCGGATCGAGGCTGGCGGGGCCGGTGGTGACGACCTGGTCGTCGAAAACCCTGACGCAGCACAAGCTGTCGCTGCTGATGATGAAGTAACGGTCAGTGTCGAATGCCTTGCCGGGGCCGATTACGGTATCCCACCAGCCGGGTAGCGGGTCGCTTTCCGCGTACTTTCCGGCGGCGTGCGCGGTGCCCGAAAAATAATGACAAATCAGGATCGCGTTGTCGCGGGCCGCATTCAAAGTGCCGTAGGTCTCATATCCCACCTTCACGTCCGTCAGCGTGCGGCCGGAGATGGTGGTATAGGTCGGCAAGGTAAAAACCTGTCTCTTTGGCGTCATGATCACTCCCTGCTTGATATGCTCGGCGATGCTGCGGATGGCATCTCTCACCCTGCTTTATAGGCCGCCGAAGCCAGCCTGCCAACCCCCCGGAAAGGGGGCGGCAGGCTGATCGGGGGTTTGCTGGGCGTTTGTTGGGGATTACTTGCGGCGAGCTGGCGGCACGTCGGTGCAGCTGCCGTGCGCCACTTCCGCCGCCAGGCCGACGGTTTCGCCCAGGGTCGGGTGCGGATGGATGGTTTTGCCGATATCGAGCGCATCGGCCCCCATTTCGATCGCCAGCGCCACTTCGCCGATCATGTCGCCGGCGTTGGGGCCGACGAGGGTGCCGCCGATGATGCGGTGGGTGTCGGCATCGAAGACCAGCTTGGTGAAGCCGTAATCAACCCCGTTGGCGATGGCGCGGCCGGAGGCGGCCCAGGGGAACTTGCCGATCTCGACCTTGCGCCCATCTTTCTTGGCCTGATCTTCGCCGACGCCGACCCACGCCACTTCCGGATGGGTGTAGGCGACGCCGGGAATCACCGTGGCGTCGAAGGCGGCGCGGGCCAGCGCCGGATTGCTGCGCAATTCGCCGGCGGCGACTTCGGCGGCGACATGGCCTTCGTGCACCGCCTTGTGCGCCAGCATGGGCTGCCCGACCAGATCGCCGATGGCAAAAATGTGGGGGACGTGTGTGCGCTGCTGCCGGTCGACGGCGATGAAGCCGCGTTCGTCCACGCGCACGCCGGCGCGCTCGGCGCCGATCTTGCCGCCGTTGGGGCTGCGCCCCGCGGCTTGCAGGATCAGGTCGTAGCATTGCGGCTCGGTCGGCGCCGCCTCGCCCTCGAAGCGCACCCACAGCCCGTCGGGTTTGGCGTCGCAAGCGACCGTGCGGGTCTTCAGCAGGATGCGGTCGAAACGGTGGGCGTTCTGCTTCTCCCAAACCTTTACGGCATCGCGATCCGGCCCCTGCATCAGCGCCTCGCCCATCTCGACGACGTCGACGCGGGCGCCCAGGGTGGAATAGACGGTGGCCATTTCCAGCCCGATGATGCCGCCGCCGATGACCAGCATGCGCTTGGGCACAAAGGGCAGGGCCAGCGCGCCGGTGGAATCGACAATGCGCGGGTCGGCCGGCAGAAAGGGCAGATGCACGGCTTGCGAGCCGGCGGCGATGATTGCCTTCATGAAACGGATCTGGCGGGTCTTGCCGGTCTTTGCCTGCCTGGGGCCATCGGTCAGTTCGACCTCCAGCGTATGCGGGTCGACAAAGCTGCCGATGCCGCGCACGACTTCGACCTTGCGCGCCTTGGCCATGCCGGCCAGACCGCCGGTCAGCTTGCCGATCACCTTGTCCTTGTGGGCGCGCAGCCGGTCGATATCGACCGCGGGAGCCGCGAAGGCGACGCCGAGGTCGGCCAGATGCGCCGTTTCGTCGATAGCGGCGGCGACGTGCAGCAAGGCCTTGGAGGGAATGCAGCCAACGTTGAGGCAGACGCCGCCGAGCGTGGCATAGCGTTCGACGACGACGACGCGGAGGCCGAGATCGGCGGCGCGGAAAGCCGCCGAGTAGCCGCCGGGGCCGCCGCCGAGAACGAGCAGGTCGCAGTCGAAAGCCTTGCCGGGCGCCGCAGTTGGAGTAGTTGCCGCTGCGGTAGGTGCTGCGGGTGCCGCGGTCGGAGACGGTGCAGTGTCCACAGCAAGCGCTTCGACCCGGATCAGCAGTGAGCCTTCACTCACGCGGTTGCCCACGCTGACCAGGATTTCGCGTACGGTGCCGGCGACCGGAGAGGGCACGTCGATGGTGGCCTTGTCCGATTCTAGCGTTACCAGCGGGGCCTCGGCGGCGATCACGTCGCCCGGCTTGACCAGCAGGTCGATAATCGGCACATCCTTGAAATCGCCGATGTCCGGTACTTTGATGTCGATCAGGCTCATGGCGCGCTCCTCACAGCGTCACCCGGCGGAAGTCCGCCAGCAGTTCGGCCAGATAGGCGTTGAAGCGCGTGGCCAGCGCCCCGTCGACGACGCGGTGGTCGGCGGTCAGCGACAGCGGCACGATCAGGCGCGGCACGAAAGCTTTGCCGTCCCAGACTGGCTTCATTGCCGATTTGTTGACCCCGAGGATGGCGACCTCCGGCGCGTTGATGATGGGCGAGAAGGCGGTGCCGCCGATGCCGCCGAGCGACGAGATGGTGAAGCCCGCGCCCTGCATGTCGGCGGCTTTGAGCTTGCCTTCGCGCGCCGCCTTGGCGAGCGTGCCGGTCTCGGCCGCGATATCGAGCACCGATTTCCGGTCGGCATCCTTGATGACCGGCACCACCAGGCCATTCGGCGTGTCGGCGGCGAAACCGATGTGGATGTACTGTTTCAGCACCAGGCTCATGTCACCCTGGTCGTCGGTGACCAGCGACGAGTTGAAGTCGGGATGCTTCTGCAAGGCCTTGACCACCGCCTTGATCAGGAAGGCGAGCAGGGTGATCTTGGCAGTCGATTGCTCGGTGTTGATCGCCTTTCTGAAATCTTCCAGATCGGTGATGTCGGCGTCTTCGTGATAAGTCACGGCCGGGATCATCACCCAGTTGCGGGCGAGGTTCTGGGCCGAAATCTTGCCGATGCGCGAGAGCGGTCGCGTCGTCGTCGGGCCGAATTTCGAGAAATCGACCTTGGGCCAGGGTAGCAGGTCGAGCCCGCCGGCCGACGCGGCGGCGCCGCTGCCGGTGTTGGTGGCGAGCGCGTTCTTGACCCAGGCGGCGACATCTTCCTTGAGGATGCGGTTCTTCGGCCCGCTGGCGCGGACGCGGCCGAGATCGACGCCGAGTTCGCGGGCAAAGGCGCGCACCGAGGGCGTCGCGTGCGCGGTGCCGGTGTGAATCAGGCGCGGCGGGGGCGGGGCGGCCGGTGTCACCGGTTGCGGCGAGGGCGCGTCCGACCATACGATGGGCGAGGCCGGCTCGGGCGGCAGCGTGGTGGCCGGGGGCGGCGGCGGGGGTTCTGGCTGATCGGCGGCGAGTGCCTCGACCTTGATCAGCACGTTGCCCTCGCTGACCTTGTCGCCCGGCTTGACCAGCACTTCGCGGACAATGCCGGCGACGGTGCTGGGCACGTCCATCGTCGCCTTGTCCGATTCGAGGGTGACGACCGATTCTTCCAGCGCGATGCGTTCGCCGACCTTGGCGAACAGTTCAATGACCGGCACTGCCGTATAGTCGCCGATGTCCGGCACGACCACGGAAACGAGTTGGCTCATGGTCACCTCCTCAAACCGTCAGCGGGTTCGGCTTGTCGGCCGAAAGCCCGTACTTGACCATGGCGGCGGCGACCTTGTCGCGCCCAATCTGGCCTTCGTCGGCCAGCGCCTTCAGCGCCGCCAGCGTGATCCAGTGGCGGTCGACCTCGAAGAAGTGCCGGAGCGACTCACGCGTGTCGGAGCGGCCAAAGCCGTCGGTGCCGAGGGTGACGTAGCGGCGATGCACAAAGGGACGGATCTGGTCGGGAAAGGCGCGGACATAGTCGGTGGCGGCGATGACCGGGCCGCGCGTGTCGTCAAGGCAATGTTCGACATGGCAGCGGCGCGGCTTGTCGAGCGGATGCAGCAGGTTCCAGCGATCCGTGTCCTGGCCCTCGCGCGCCAGTTCGGTAAAGCTCGGGCAACTCCACAGATCGGCTTGCACACCCCATTCGTGGTGCAGCAATTCGGCGGCGGCGATCGCCTCGCGGAAAATGACGCCGGAGCCGAGCAACTGCACGCGCGGCTCGTCGCTGGCCTTGCCCTTCCGGAACAGATACATGCCTTTCAGGATGTTCGCTTCTTCGCCCGCCGGCAGTTCCGGTTGTTCGTAGTTCTCGTTCATCACCGTCAGGTAGTAGAAGACGTCCTGCTGCTCGCCGAACATGCGGCGCAGGCCGTCCTGGACGATGACGGCGACCTCGTAGGCGTAGGTCGGGTCGTAGGAGATGCAGTTGGGCACCAGCGCCGACATCACATGGCTGTGCCCATCCTCGTGTTGCAGGCCCTCGCCGTTCAGCGTCGTGCGCCCGGCCGTGCCGCCGATCAGGAAGCCGCGCGTGCGCTGGTCGCCTGCGGCCCAGACCAGATCCATGGTCCGCTGCAGGCCGAACATGGAATAGAAGATGTAGACCGGAATCATCTGCACGCCGTGCGTCGAATAGGCTGTACCGGCGGCGATCCAGTCGCACATGGCGCCGGCTTCGTTGATGCCCTCCTGAAGCACCTGGCCTTCCTTGGATTCCTTGTAGAACATCAGCTGGTCGTGGTCCTGCGGCAGGTATTTCTGGCCTTCCTGGTTCCAGATGCCGAACTGGCGGAACATGCCTTCCATGCCGAAGGTGCGCGATTCATCCGGCACGATGGGCACGACATGGCGACCGAGACCCTTGTCCTTGAGCAGGGCCGAGAGCATGCGCACGAAGGCCATGGTGGTCGAAATTTCGTGCCCTTCGCCGGTCGCCTTCAGCAACGGCGCGAACAGTTCCAGCGGCGGCACCGGCAGCGGCGCGGCCTGACCGCGCCGCTGCGGCAGGTAACCGCCGAGCGCCATGCGGCGTTCGCGCATGTAGTTCAGTTCAGCTGAGCCTTCGGCGAATTTCAGGTAGGGCAGCTCGTCGAGCTGGTCGTCAGGCACCGGCAGGTTGAAGCGGTCGCGGAAAGCGGCGACCGCGTCCTTGTCCATCTTCTTCTGCTGGTGGCTGATGTTCATCGCCTCGCCGGCCTGTCCCATGCCATAGCCCTTGATGGTCTTGGCGAGGATCACGGTCGGCTGGCCGCGGTGGCTGATCGCGGCATCGTAGGCGGCAAAGATCTTGAACAGGTCGTGGCCGCCGCGGTTGAGTTGCCAGATTTCCTCATCAGTCCAGTCGGCGACCATCGCCGCCAGTTCCGGCGTGTTGAAGAAATGCTCGCGCACGTAGGCGCCGTTGGTGGCCTTGAAGGTCTGGTAATCGCCGTCCACGCATTCCATCATGCGTTTCTTCAGCAGGCCCTGGGTGTCGCGGGCGAACAGGGCGTCCCAGCGCGTGCCCCAGACCAGCTTGATGACGTTCCAGCCGGCACCGCGGAATTCCGATTCCAGTTCCTGGATAATCTTGCCGTTGCCGCGTACCGGGCCGTCGAGACGTTGCAGGTTGCAGTTGACGACGAAAATCAGGTTGTCCAGCTTCTCGCGCCCCGCCATGCCGATGGCGCCCAGCGTTTCGACCTCGTCGGTTTCGCCGTCGCCGAGAAAGGCCCAGACCTTGCGGCCCTGCTTGCCTTCGCCCATGTCGATCAGCTTGCGGCTGGCCAGGTATTTCATGAAGCGCGCCGAATAAATTGCCTGCAAGGGGCCCAGGCCCATCGACACGGTGGGGAACTGCCAGAAATGCGGCATCAGCCACGGGTGCGGGTAGGACGACAGGCCGATGCCGTCGACTTCGCGCCGGAAGTGATCGAGCTGCTCCTCGGAGAATCGCCCGAGCAGGAAGGCGCGGGCGTAGATGCCCGGGATCGAGTGGCCCTGGAAGTAGATCAGGTCGCCGCCGTGCGTGTCCGATGGCGTATGCCAGAAGTGCGTCAGGCCGACATCGTAGAGCGCGGCGGACGAGGCGAACGAGGCGATGTGGCCGCCGACATTGCTGTGTTTGTTGGCCTTGGCCACCATGGCCATGGCGTTCCAGCGGATGTAGGCGTGCATGCGCAGTTCGAGGTCGGCGTTGCCGGGGTAACGCGGCTGCCGTTCGACCGGAATGGTATTGACGTATTCGGTGGTGGCCGAATACGGAATGTCGATGCCGTCTTCGCGGCCTTTCTCGATCAGCTGCTCGATCAGGAAGTGGGCGCGGTCGGGGCCGGCGTGGGCGATGACGCCTTCCAGGGAATCCATCCAGTCTTGCGTTTCGGCGGGGTCGCTGTCTGCCGGGCTGGGCAGTGATTCTGGCGCGTGTGCCATGAGTGCTATCTCCTCTTGGGCGAGTCCGGGTCGGACTATTCGTTCTGCGGTGCCGGGTGAGCGGCGAACTGTTCGCGTGCGGACAGCGGGGGTTGCCCGATGCCTGCGTTCTATAATTATGGAGTTTATGATAGCGCGTGGAAGCCGGAGTTCAACTGGCTCTCTCTGTCGGCGCGAGGCCTTTCTGGTAAAATACTGATAAGCAAGGGAAAGGTGCTCGCCTTTCCCCTTTTGTTTTGTGACGAGGAATGCAATGACGGCTCAGATACTCGATGGCAAGGCGCTGGCGCAGACGTTGCGCGCCGGTTTCAAGGAGCGGGTGTCCGCGCTCGCAGCCAAGGGGCAACGCCCCGGGTTGGCGGTCATCTTGGTCGGCGAAGATCCCGCCTCGCAAGTGTATGTGCGCAACAAGGTCGATGCCTGCGTGGCGGTCGGCATGCATTCGGAAAAGATCGCCTACGCGGCCGATACCTCGCCTGCCGAGGTGCTGGCCCGGATCGCCGAACTGAACGCCAGCCCGGCGATCCACGGCATTCTTGTGCAATTGCCGCTGCCGCCGCATTTCGATGAGGATGCGGTGCTTGAAGCCATCGCCTCCGACAAGGATGTGGACGGTTTTCACGCCGAGAACGTCGGCGCGCTGGCGCAGGGTCTGCCGCGTTTCATCCCCTGCACGCCCTACGGCGTCATGAAGATTCTCGAACAGAGCGGCATTGACCTGGTGGGCAAGGAGGCGGTGGTCATAGGCCGTTCCAACATCGTCGGCAAGCCGATGGCGATGTTGCTGATGAATGCCGGCGCGACGGTCACGGTCTGCCATTCGAAGACGCGCGACCTCGCCTTTCACACGCGGCGGGCGGATATTGTGGTCGCGGCCGTCGGCAAGCCGCGCTTCATCACGGCGGACATGATCAAGCCGGGCGCGGTGGTGATCGACGTGGGCATCAATCGCCTGCCGACCGGGAAACTTTGTGGCGATGTCGATTACCAAGGCGTCTGTGAAGTGGCTTCTCACCTCACGCCGGTGCCGGGTGGCGTCGGCCCGATGACCATTACCATGTTGCTCGCCAATACGATCGAGGCGGCGGAAAGGAAAGCGCGATGACTCACGTTGACAAACCCCTGGTCGGTATCCTGATGGGGTCCGATTCCGATTGGCCGACCATGCAGGCCGCTGCCGTGATCTTCAAGGAATTCGGCGTCCCCTGCGAAGCGCGCGTGCTGTCTGCGCACCGCACCCCGGATCAGGCGCTCGATTACGCGGCCTCGGCCGCCGACCGCGGCATGAAGGCGATTATCGCCGGGGCCGGTGGCGCCGCCCACCTGGCCGGCGTGCTGGCCTCGAAGACGCTTCTGCCGGTGCTCGGCGTGCCCATTCTGACCAAGTCGCTCGGCGGCCACGATTCGCTGCTTTCGATGGTGCAGATGCCCAAGGGCATTCCGGTCGCCACCTTTGCCATTGGTGAAGCCGGCGCCGCCAATGCTGCGCTCTTCGTCATCCATATGTTGGCCGTCGAAGACGAAGCAATGCGCCAGAAGCTCGAAACCTTCCGCCAGAACCAAGCCAATAAGGTGCTGGCGATGAAATTGCCCGAGGTCTGATCCGCTTTGGTGACCCCCACAGAAGCGGAGTACAGGCAAGCCGTCGAGTTGCTGCTCGGCGGCGAGCTGGTCGCCTTGCCGACAGAAACGGTGTATGGCCTCGGCGCCGATGCCGCGAGCCCTGGTGCCGTCGCCAAGATTTTTGCAGCCAAGGGGCGACCCGCCGATCACCCGCTGATCGTGCATCTTCCCGCCGCCAATTGGGTCGAGCGCTGGGCGATGGCTATTCCCGATACCGCGTGGGAGTTGATGGAAGCCTTCTGGCCCGGGCCGCTGACCCTGATCCTGAAAAAACAGCCCTGGGTACCGGATGCCGTAACCGGCGGCCAGGACACCGTCGGCCTGCGCGTGCCGGGGCACCCCGTGGCGCTCGAACTCTTGCGCCGCTTTGCCGCCGCCCGTACGCAGGGTGGTATCGCCGCGCCCTCGGCCAACCGGTTCGGCCGCATCAGCCCGACCTCTGCCCAGCATGTGCGTGAGGATCTAGACGAGCGTGTGCGTCTGGTGCTGGATGGCGGCCCCTGCCAGGTCGGCATCGAATCGACCATCGTCGATCTCTCGCGTGGCGAGCCGGTGATATTGAGGCCAGGCCATATCGCGCCGTCGCACATTGCCGCGGTGTTGGGCGAAGCGCCGGGCAGCGGCGGAGAAATCGGCGCGACGCCGCGTGTCTCCGGTTCGCTGGCCGCGCACTATGCACCTGTCACGCCCATGCGCGTGGTGGCCTCCGACCGCCTGCTCAACCTGTTGCTTGCCATGCGCCACAGTGGCCGCCGTACTGCCGCACTCTGCCACAGCCAGCCCCCGCAGGCCGGCATGCCGCATGTGTGGAAGATGCTGCCAGCCGAGCCGGTTGGCTATGCGCATGATTTCTATTCGGCGCTGCGCGAGCTCGATCGCGCGGGCGTCGAAAACATTCTGGTCGAAGCGCTGCCGGAGTCGCCCGAGTGGGCCGCTATCGCCGACCGCTTGCGCCGGGCTGTGGCCGGTGCCGGCAAAGAATAGTTGGCGAGCGCCTGATCAGGCTGGCCCCTTGCCCGAGTACGTGGAGTACGAACGGTCGTGTGTAAGCCAAACTGTATTCAAAGAACCGAGTCGGTGTATAATCCGCGCCCTAAAGGGCCGATAGCTCAGCTGGGAGAGCGCTGCGTTCGCAATGCAGAGGTCGAGGGTTCGATCCCCTTTCGGTCCACCAGATACCCCCACAAAGAAGTCCGAAGAAGGCCAAGAAACCAAGTAAATACAAGGTTCTTGGCCTTTTTTTCGTCCAGAGCTATCCAGTAAGTTGTATTGAAATCCGGGGGTATATGGGGGTATAACTAGGGGTATGTGCTGACATCCTCATGGGAGATACCCCCAAATGGCTCTCACAGATACCGCCGTACGCAATGCCAAGCCTGCCGAAAAGGCCCAAAAACTGGCCGATGAGAAAGGGCTGTTCCTGCTCATCAACCCAAACGGCACCAAGTATTGGCGACAAAAGTACCGCTTCGACGGCAAAGAAAAGCTGCTGGCGCATGGGGTATATCCTGATGTCAGCCTGAAAGATGCACGCGAAAAGCGCGATGCCGCCCGCAAGCTGCTGGCGAATGGCGTTGCCCGATGCTTTGGGTACGGCCTATAACCGCACCAAGTTTTTGAAAGAGCGCCGCGCTATGATGCAGGAATGGGCGGATTATCTGGACAAGCTCAAAGCGGGGGCGGAAGTGATACCGCTTCGGGTCTAGACCATCGCCTGACGGTTTCATGGTGGAGCAGGACTACCTGATGCAGGCATGGTTAGCGATCATGAGATGTTTTGGTAAATCGAAAGGAGTTTGATGCGGTGCTGATCTATCCAAATCAATTTTCTCGGCACGAAAAAAATCCAACTGTCGCAGCAAACACAATCAGAGAGGCTCTTAACGAACATGCGTCAACTCTTGGAGGTGAGCGCGGGTCGAAGTTGCGCGAAGTTGTCGATGCCATATTTGATGACTGCCCTTATCAAGATATGGGGCAGTCCTTGCTGAACCAAATCATGGGTTATGAAGAAGCGGGCATGATGATTTTTGACCTATTGATGCCCGTTGATCGCTTTCACGCGATTAGTGCGGGATATGCTCACGATGCTATTTTGGCTGCGAAGCACGGGTATTCAGACCCTTGGCCATTAGTTGCTCATTCGATGTACTGGCTAAGCATGGCGGCGACCGAAGATTCTTATGATGAGTTGGTAAGAAACATCAGAGCATCAGATGCGCGAAGAAGGGCAAATCTATTGCATGACAAACCCGGCGGCAGTCGAGAAAAACAAAAGAAGATTAGGGAAATCTGGGCTTCTGGCAAATACATCAGTCGAGATATTTGTGCCGAACAAGAATGCGCTGCACTTGATATGTCCTTTTCCGCTGCTAGAAAAGCACTACGTGGGGTGCCTGCACCAACCTAGCCGTTGCTAGTAAAGGCTAGCCGCTGCAAGCATAGGCAATTCTGGCGGCAAATCGCACTAGGCAAGATGCAACCGTCCTTGATTAGACGGTAAGCGCCTGCGCCGGACAACGCAAAACAAAGGCGCTCCGTCGCAACGATGGAGGCGCTATGCCAAATACACATCTTCCCGAAACCGGCTTCGTCCGGCTCCCTCAAATCCTTCGCGTGATCCCCGTCAGCCGCTCAACTTGGTGGCAATGGGTCAAGACCGGCAAGGCACCCAAGCCGGTCAAGCTGGCAGCACGCACAACAGCATGGCGGGCAAGTGACATTGCCGCCTTCATCCAAGTGTTTGCACAGTGATGGGGGCGACCATGAAAAACGTCAGCACAAAAGAAATCGCCCCGCTGGCTGCAACCGGCGAGGCGAAGGTGAATCTGCTACAAAACATCCGAAACAAGTATAAGGGCGATTCCAGTGCGGCACAACGCACGCGGCTATTGGAAGCATTGCGCTTTCTATCCCTATCTACTTTAGACATCCGGCGGTATCTCGATATTCTTCATCCGGCAGGCAGAGTGCAGGAATTGCGCGAAGAAGGCCACAAGATCGAGACTTCGCGGCGACGTGAATTCAGCGAGGCCGGTTTGCCGCACAACGTGGCACGCTACGTTTTGCAGGCGGGGCAATGCCATGAATGAGGGCGTATTTGTCCAGCGATGTCTATTAGACCTAGAGCGCCTTTCTGAGCGATTTTCTAGCCTTGGGATAGGTGAGGATATGGCTTCGATGTCGCTCAGCGAACTGTGGGGCTTGTACGCATTCCTGCGTCGCCTTGCGGGTGCTTCCGATGAGTCGCCATAGCAAGCGATGGAAAGAGGCGCGGGATAAACGAGACGGAGGCGCATTCGTGACTTTGCCGCTCGCCGTCTTGCAATCACGCGCCTATCTGGAAGCAGGTGCCCATGCGCGAATGTTGTTGATTGATCTGGCGTTGCAGTATCGCGGCGACAACAACGGCGATTTGTGCGCGGCGTGGAAGCTGATGCAGGCGCGAGGCTGGCGATCCGAGCAGACTTTGCAGAATGCCAAACGGGAGCTGATCGAACTCGGCTTGATCGTGGAAACCCGAAAAGGCGCAAGGCCGAACAAGGCAAGCTTGTACGCGGTCACGTGGTGCGCGTTGGATCATTGCGACGGCAAGCTCGATATTTCGCCAAAGGCTTTCCCGCGAGGCCAATACCGCTTGCGTGATCCGGCACCGATATTGCCCGTAAAAAACGGAGTCCTTACTACGCCTGTCGTAGTAGTGCCTCCGTGATAGCTACGATTCCCGTAGTAGAGAGAGCGCCGCTTACTGCGATTTCCGTAGCTATGCGGCGTTTTTTTTGCCTCTCACTACTGCGATTTCCGTAGTGCTATCTAGAAGTACCATCTAGTGCTGATGATCTGCGGGCATCTAAAAAAGGGTGAAAAAGGCAGAAGGGGCCAGGAAACCCCCAACAAGTCAGCTCCAAAATTTGTAGGTACGTCATTGGGTTGTGTGAATTTACGACGACACTTCACTTGCCAAGGGCGTGCCCGAAACGAGTGACAGCAACGATGGCTTGGGGGTATTTTTGGGGGTATATCTGGATTACGTTTTTTCCAGTTATTTAATTCATGCGGCTTCCGAGGCGTTGTTCGATAGCCTTTCGGCCACCAGAACATAGTCCAGGCAAGTCCTGCAAAGGCCGGAAAACCAAGTAAATACAAGGTTTCCGGCCTTTTTCTTTCCGGCGTCGTCCAGCCAAGTCCAGCCAAATCTACCGTCAATTGACGGTATTATTGACGGTATACCGACAACCTACCGGGGTGTATACCGTCATGTCGCGTGCCTTCACGCCCCCGCGTGTTCGGGAATCGCGGCGACCAACGCCTTCAGCAATTTCCAGCAATGGCCAACCGATTCGATCTCGACGCGCTCGCCGGGCGCGTGTGCACCGCGGATATCCGGCCCGAAGGAAATCGTGTCAAGCGCAGGGTACCGGGCACCGATGATGCCGCATTCCAGGCCGGCATGAATGACCTTGACGAGGGCCGGGCCGGTGTTGAATTCGCGCTGGTAGACCATCTGGCACAAGGCGAGCAGTCGGGAATCGGGATTGGGTTGCCAGCCGGGGTACTGGCCTTCCACCTCGACCGTTGCGCCAGCCAGCGTGAAGAGGCTGGCGATTTCCGCAGCCAGCGTCGAGGTACCGGTGTCGGTGAGCGAACGCACCATCAGGTTGGCATCGCAGCAGCCCTCGACGAGTTTGAGTATGCCCAGGTTGTTGGAGGTGTCGACCACGCTGGCGATTTTTTGGCTCATCCGCCAGACGCCGTGCGGGGCGGCGTTGAAGGCCGCGAGGAAGCGAGCCTGATCGGCGAGCGTCAGAACCGAGCCATGCGGCGCCGGTGCGGCGAGTACGCGAACGCGTGCAGGATTGTCGGCGCCGGCGAGTTCCTCGTGCAGCAGCGCTTGATAGTCGGCGGCCATTTGCTTGAGCGCTTCCATATGACCGGCTGCGATGGTGATGGCCGCAGTCGCTTCGCGGGCCAGCGCGTTGCGGGCGGTGCCACCATCCAGGCCCGCGCAACGGAAATCGCCGCCGAATCGGGACTGGAGCCGATGCAGCAGGCGAACCAGCAGCTTGATGGCGTTGCCGCGCTCAAGGTGGATATCCACACCGGAATGACCGCCGCGCAATCCGGCGATTTCCAATAACAAGCTGGCGTGGTCGGCGGGAACCGGTTCCGTGGCCAGATCGAGATGAACATTGACATCGGCGCCGCCCGCGCAGCCGAGATAGAACTCGCCCCAATCTTCGGTATCGAGGTTGATCATCAGGCTGCCTTTCAGCCAGTCGGCGGCAAGCCCGTTGGCGCCCCCCATGCCGGCTTCCTCATCCACTGTCAGCAAGACTTCCAGCGGCGGATGAACGGCGTCTTCCGCTTCGAGCAGCGCCAGCGCCAGTGCGACGCCAATGCCGTTATCGGCGCCGAGCGTCGTCTCGGGGGCGGTCAACCAGCCGTCTCGCAGTTCAGTGTGAATGGGGTCGTGCTCGAAATCGTGGGTAGTTCCAGCGTTCTTCTGGCAAACCATGTCGAGGTGCGCCTGGATCACCACGATCGGGCAATTTTCCCGGCCGGGTGTGGCTGGTTTGCGGATCAGCAGATTGCCGGCGAGATCTACCTCGGCGATCCAGCCGGACTGCTCGGCCCACTGGCGCAGATGATCACGAATCCGTGCTTCGCGCTTGGAAGCACGGGGTGTGTTCAACAGAGTTTGAAAGTGCCGCCAGACCAGGGCGGGCTCGAGATGGGCAAGCGAAGACATGGCAGACCGGGAATTTCCAGAAAACGCCCGCGCAACAATGCGCGAGGGGGTGGGTCACCGCTCGGGAACGCCCCGTTCGATACCGCCCAGCCGGATTGTCTTGCGCTGCATCAATTTGTGCAAGGCAAGGTGGGCGGGATAGCGCAGGCAGAATTGCAGATAGCTGGCGCAACTGCCGATCCACTGTGCCGGTTTGCGGTGGCGGACAGCCTGCGAAAGATTCAGGCGCAGCAGTAGCCGACGCACCCGCCAGAAAAACTGCGGTGGCAATCGATCCGACCGGCTGTGCCGATAGGTCTGATAAAGGTGAAGAATCCCGGCAGCCGGGTAGATGCGGGGGTGACCAAAACTGGCCGGATAATCCGCAAGCAGGAATAGATTGCCGGGGCGAGCATCCACCTGAGCGCGGGTCAGGTCGATAACGACGTTGTCATCCATCAGAACGGCCCAGTGTTCGCAGTATTGGCGGTCGTTACGGATCGACCAATGCACCAATGAGGGTGTCAGGCCCCATTCTTCGGCGATCAGGCCGAGCTCGAGCGAACTCGCGAAACACTGGCCTTCAGCCTCTTCGCGGGAGAGCGACGGAAGGCGTCCGATGTGCGCCAGAAACTGACGAACAGCCGGCGCTGAGTGGTGAAGATGAAAAACCATGAGCTCGATTCTGAGGAAGGCAGGCGCCGTTCGAGAATTCGATCAGCTTCTGCAACAAACCTGACGGGATTCTGACAGATTTGGCTGGATCAAGCTAGGTGGCATGCGCTGATTGACGGATGGCGGCAGGGTAAAGCCGCCACGATGTCTGGTTAATGGACGTTTTTTTGACCGAGCGGTGCAGAAATGCATCTCAAGGGCATGACGTTTGTTGATGAAGTCACAAATGAGTTGGTCGCTATGGCGCCAGAACGGGCAGGCGGTCGGCAGCAGCGCGTACACATTCTGGATTGCTCGCAAAGCCACGTGGCTTATCCAAGGCGATCCCAACCGACAACGGTAATGAGTTCTGTAACCAGTTCATGCCGACCTGAGCATGTGGCCGAAGTATTCAGCCGCTTTTCGAGCCTGACAAGCCGAATCAACACGGCTATCTCAAATCGTTTCATGGCCGATTCCGCGACGAGTGCGCCCTGCACAAGTCGTCAAAGAAGCCTGACGACGTGATTACAACGAGGAGCAACCCAAGAATCCTCTGGCAAAGCAACGCGTTGTGTGGAGGCGGTGCTTCGAGAAGCGATATTTTCATGGTGCAGATCGAACGAGTTCAAACAAGTTCGAAGTGCTTTGGTCATTTAAAAGAGGAGGTTTGCAGATCTTGCAGCCTGGCTAACTAAACGTTTGGCTCGCTGAATTCTTGCGCCAACAGGTCAAACACGACTCGGATGCGTCGAGCAGTGTGCAGTTCGCGGTGTGTGACAAGCCAGATCGGAAACTTGATAGGGGCAATATCATCGAGCACCCGTACCACTGTCGGCGTCAGCGCCGCGATTTCTTCCATCGTCACACCAATTCCCAAGCCTTGGCGCACCATTTGCCAAGCAACCATGGTGTTTTCGGCCACCACACAAAAGTGCGACTCAGTCAATTGCAGCCCGTACCTACCTCTTGCAGGCTTTGCCTTGCTCAGTGCAGCCTCATTGGCGTGGGCCGAGCCCTTGGCAGAAACCGGTGCAGCCACGAGTGGCGGCTATATAGGCTTCGGAATTAAAGCTGTGCCCCGCTACCAAGGCTCGGATGAATCCAAAACAAGAGCCTTCCCTGCCTTTGAATACCACTGGGAAAATGGAGTATTTCTCGGTGGCTCAGACGGGCTTGTCGGCTTCGAAATCAACGCAACTCGGCAATTGCAACTCGGCATCGCGCTGGGTTTGGACGAGGGGCGCAAGGAGTCGGATTCGCGCTACCTTAAGGGCATGGGAAATCTGGATCCGCGGGGCACCTTGAACATGTATGCCAAAGCTGCGATCAGCGACCAATTTGGGCTGAGTGCTGGTTTGCGTATGGGTTCCGGCAGATCTGGCAAAGGTAGTTTACTGAATCTGGGCGCCAACTACGGTGTCTCGCTGGCGCCTGCTACCCACATGACCTTCAATGTGGATGCTGTTTTGGCCAATAGCGACTACATGCGAGACTACTTTGGGGTGAGCGCAGCGCAGGCCCGCGTCAGTGGGCACAAACGCTACACCCCCAATTCTGGCTGCCGGGACGTAACGATGGGTATAGGCTTGCAGCACCAAATCAGCCGTGACTGGATGCTATTCGGCAAATTCAACAGCACCACTCTTTCTGGCACTGCAAAAAATAGCCCTCTGGTGCGCAAAGCTACCACTGAAAGCGCGTTTGCAGGGATAACCTATAGTTTCTAGCATCTGAGGCACAGCCCGATTCCACAGAACAAGTGGAGTCGGGCCATTATCTATTCGAAAACGCTTGTACTCACCCTTGGGCACAAACCGAACTACTGGTCCATTCAATTGGCCAATTCCGTAAGCGACCTCCCATAGCTGTCTGGCGAGTGGAGGGAGCCAGAGAGAAGGTGGTGCCCAACAAATGCCCTGGCGGGTGCCATTTTTTTGAAGCTTTTCGCATTACGCCAAAATAAAAAAAGCTAGCGTATTCGCTAGCTCATTGAATATGTGGCGCGCCTGACACGATTCGAACGTGCGACCCCTGCCTTCGGAGGGCAGTACTCTATCCAGCTGAGCTACAGGCGCGAAGGGCGCAAAGGATACCCGTTTTCGGTGCGATCGTCCATGTGTGCCGTGCGCCGGTCGTGACAAACGGATATAATTTGGCACCCCCAACACTAAGGCTTCGAGGAAAAAAGCATGTCCGATCCCCAGAAAAATTCTTCCAGTTCGATTCTGCTGGTGACCATTATTGTCTCCATCGTGTTGATTGCGCTGATCTGGCCGCTCTCGCAATTGGGTAAGGGAAGTACCCGGATTGACGGCAGCGCGGACGATGCCGATGCCCGTATCCAGCCGGTGGCGCGTGTCGAAGTACAAAAGGCGCCTGTGGCGGCTGCGGCTTCGGGCAAACCGCGCGACGGTGCGACCATTTTCAATACGATTTGTGGCGCTTGTCACAATACGGGCGCTGCCGGCGCACCCAAGGCGGGCGACAAGGCTGCCTGGGCGCCCCGTATCGCGCAGGGCAAGGAGGCACTGTACAAGAGCGCGCTGAACGGCAAGAACGCCATGCCGCCAAAGGGTGGGGTTGCCGATCTGAGCGAGGCCGAAGTGAAATCGGCGGTCGATCATATCGTCGGTCTGGTCAAGTAAATCCGCTGATACCGCCTGGTCTGACGCGACCGACTTAGCCGCGTCAACCTGAGCAACCAATGGAAAAGGCGCCTTGCGGCGCCTTTTCTGTCTGGGGAAGCCCGATTACTTCTTGACTTCTTCCTTCTTCGGCTCGACCTTCGGGGCATCGGCCTTGGCGGGTTCGGTCTTGACGACTTCGGCCTTCTTTTCAACCGGCTTCGTCTCTTCCTTCTTCATTTCCTTCTTGTCGGCATGCTTGTGAGCGTGCTTGGCTTCCTTCTTCTCGGTCGCGGCCGGGGTGGCTTCCTTCTTCACTTCCGCCTTCGGGGCTTCGACAGCCTTCGGCGCTTCCGCCGGCTTGACAGCTTCGGCCTTCTTTTCGACAGCCGGGGCGGCAACCGGTTTGGCGTCGGTCTTGGGGGCGTCCGCGGCGTGGGCGATACCGAAAGCAGCGGCGATGGCGAGAGCGATAAGTTGCTTGGTCATTTGTCAATCTCCTTGTTCAGATCTGTCATCCGGCGCTGCGGAATTGCATCGCCTTGCTGCCAATAACGCGTCAGGTTTCAGCTGGGATGTCAATAAAAAGGTAACCCGCTGTAACGCTCTATGACCGCTTTGGGGGTTTTGACAACATCGCCTTCATCGCAGCCAGGCGGTCGCTGCCGGTGGCCTTGTCCGGGGTCGTCGCGTGCTGGCCGCCGGAGAAGCGCACATCGTCGCGCCCCATCTCGGCGATGAAGCGCGAGGGTTGGCAGGGAACCAGCTCGCGCGCCAGTTTGCGGCGCTCGCAGTAGCTGATGTGCAGCGAACGTTGGGCGCGGGTGATGCCGACGTACATCAGACGGCGCTCTTCCTCGACCTTGCCGGTATCGACCGATTCGCGATGGGGCAGGAGGCCTTCTTCGACGCCGATCAGAAAGACGTGCTTGTATTCCAGACCCTTGGCGGCGTGCAGGGTGGAGAGCTGCACCGCATCGAGGTCCGCGGCCTCCTTGTCGATCATGTTGAGCAGCGCGAGAGTCTGGGTCAGCTCGAGCAGGTTCTTGCCTTCGGCGTCACCTTTGTTGGCCAGCCAACCCATCAGTTCGCCGACGTTGGCCCATTTGCTGTCGGCGGTACGCGGCTCTTCGGAGTCGTACAACCAGGCTTCGTAGCGGATGGCGGCGAGCAGGTCGGCCAGCACGGTCTTCGCCGATTCCCGCCCCGCGCGCTGCTGCATGCGCTGAATGAAGTGGCCGAATTCGTGCAGCGGATCAAGTTGCCTGGGCTGCACGCGCGCGGCGAAACCTTGTTCGAAGAGGGCTGCAAAGAGCGAGATATGGCGCTCTCCTGCGTATTGGCCAAGGGCCTGCAAGGTGGCGGCGCCGATGCCGCGCTTGGGTGTGGTGGCGGCGCGGATAAAGGCGGGGTCGTCGTCTTCGTTGACGAGCAGGCGCAGATAGGCGGTGATGTCCTTGATCTCGGCCTTGTCGAAGAAAGATTGGCCGCCCGAGAGCAGATAAGGCACGCGCTGGTTTCTGAGCTGGGTCTCGAGCACGCGGGCCTGGTGGTTGGAACGGTAGAGGATGGCGTAATCGGCGAATTTGCCGCGATGCTCGAATTTGTGAGCGAGCAGCTTCATCGCCACCGCCTCGGCCTCGACCTCGTTATCCGGGTGGGCGCTGACATAGATCGGGTCGCCGTGGCCGAGATCGGACCAAAGCCGTTTCTCGAAAACCTTCTCGTTGTGCGCGATGACATTGTTGGCCGCCTTCAAAATGCGGACTGTCGAGCGGTAGTTCTGTTCCAGCTTGATGACCTTGAGGCGGGGAAACTCCTCCGGCAGCTTGCGCAGATTGGCAATGTCGGCACCCCGCCAGCCATAGATGGCTTGGTCGTCGTCGCCCACCGCCGTAAACTGGGCACGCGCCCCGGTCAGTTGTTTCAGGAGCCGATACTGGCAGGCGTTGGTGTCCTGGTATTCGTCGACGAGCAGATAGCGCAGGCGGTTCTGCCACTTTTCGGCGATTTCCGGATGCGCCTCGAACAGCCGCACCGGCAGCATGATGAGATCGTCGAAATCGACCGCCTGGTAGGCCTTTAGCGTGGCTTCGTAAGAGAGATAGACTTCAGCCGCCAGCTTTTCATGCTCGTCGGCCACCAGTTGGCGTGCCGCCTCGGGTGTGATCAGCGCATTCTTCCAGTTCGAGATGATCGCTTGCAGGCGGCGTAGGGCGCCCTTGTCGATGCTGCGGGCGAGGTCGCCGACGATGCCGGCGCAGTCGGCGGCATCGAAAATCGAAAAACGCGGCTTGTAGCCGAGCGCCTTGGCCTCTTCGCGCAGGATGCGGACGCCCAGGGAGTGGAAGGTCGATATCTGGAGCGCGTCGGTCGGCTGGCCCGGCAGAAGCTTGTCGACCCGCTCGCGCATTTCCTTCGCCGCCTTATTGGTGAAGGTGATGGCGGCGATGTGGTTGGGTGCCAGCCCGCAGCCTTGCACCAGGTAGGCAATCTTCTGAGTAATGACGCGGGTTTTGCCCGAACCGGCCCCCGCCAGTACCAGCAGGGGGCCATCGAGGTAATGGATGGCTTCGCGTTGGGGAGCGTTGAGTGCGGACATGGGCAAAAACAAAACGCCCCGGCGGGGCGCTTGAGCGGCGAATGAACAGGCGCGGAAAGGAGCGGCGATTCTACCGCGATTCCGTTCAGGCTTCTTCGTTGATCGGCCGGTAGGGATGCCGTCTGTCAGGTCCGTCCAGCCTTTTCAACAGGCGGTCCGCGTAGTCGCCGAGGCCGCGCAACTGTTCAACCAGCTGTGCCAGCGCCAGTGGCGGTGCCAGTTCGACGTTGGCGCTGACGGGAGGTTCTTTGCCGGCGCCGGATTCGTTCAGTTGCTGGCGCAGCGATCGCTGACCGTCCGGGTCGCTCGCGGCGCTCTCGACCACACGGCGCACATCGGCGCGGGGTGGCACGGTCCAGGGATCGGTCTGCTTTGCAGTGGTGGTCAGGCGGTAGAGATTCATGATCGGCCTCCTGACCTTGTTTACGGCCGAAATCCGGCCCGCTTGAATCGGCAGACCTCGCAAAAAACCCGTGGCGCGCCGATTGTCGCGGGGCCACGGGCTGAGCAATTCTGCAGTGACGATCAGTGGCCGACGGCGCCGAACACCTTGCCTAGCAGTTTGCTGCCCGTGCCGATTGGGTCTTTGCGGATGCTACGCTCCTGTTCGGCGATCATCAGGTAAAGTCCATCCATGGCCTTATGCGTGATATAGCCGTCGAGATCGGCGTCCTGCTTGTCGATCATGCCGACGCTCGCGGCCTTGCGGGCGACCTTGTTGTACTGATCGGCGACTTTCAGTTTCTCGGTGGCGCGCTTGACGATGGGCAGGAATTTGGCGTGAATCGGTTCCGAGGTCGTGCGCTTCATGTATTGCGTGGCGCCATCGTCGCCGCCCGTGAGGATGCCGGCCGCGTCCTGAACGCTCATGTGTTTGATGGCGTCGACCAGAATCGGCTTTGCCTCGACCACGGCCTGTTCAGCGGCGCGATTCATGGTCAGTTCGAGTGAGTCGATCTGTTTGCCCATGCCGATGCTCTTGAGCAGCTTTTCGACCTTTTGCAGGTTGCCGGGCAACGGGATGCGAACCTTGGGGTTGCCCATGAAGCCATCCTGCTTGCCGAGATTGCTGACGGCGAACTCGGCGCCGCGAGTGAGCGCTTCTTTCAGGCCGGATCCCGATTCCTGTGGGCTGAGGTCGGCCAACCCAAGGGCTAGGGTGGTATGGCTGGCAAATCCGAAAACGAGGGCAATAAGGAGTCGGCGCATGTGAACCTCCAGAAGGGGGTGGAGTAGATCGGGACATTCCGTGTTCATCATAATGCCCGTCCGAGGCGTGCGCCACTTCCCATTTTGAGGTGGGTAGGCTTGGGCATTCGGCGCTGATCCGCGATAATGCTTGTTTTGGCCCACCGGAGCCCGGTTTGACCGCTACCGTTGCTCAATCCCTACGCCAGGACGCCCGGATTATCGGCGTAGTCGGTCTGGCGCATGGCACCTCGCATTTTTTCCAATTGCTCGTGCCGCCGCTGTTTCCCTGGCTGATGGAGGCGTTCTCGCTCGACTTCACTACCATCGGGCTGGCGTTGTCGGTGTTTTATCTGGTTTCCGGGGTGGGCCAGGCCATTGCCGGCTTTGTGGTCGATCGCTTTGGGCCGGTGCGCGTGCTGACGCTCGGCATGCTCTGTTTTCTGTTGTCGGCCATCAGTCTGGCGTTGGCGGGTGGCCTGCCCGGCATCATGCTGGCTACCGCGCTGGCGGGCCTGGGCAACAGCGTGCTGCATCCCTGCGATTTCACGATCCTGAACCGCGAAGTGTCGTCGGAAAGGCTGGGGCACGCCTTCTCCGCGCATGGCTTGCTGGGCAACGTCGGATATGCGCTGGCGCCGATCTTTCTCACCACCCTTGCCACGTTCGCGGGTTGGCGCGTGGCGGCGGGCGCGACCGTGCTGCTGGTCTTGCCGGCCATGGCCTTGCTGTGGATATTTCGGGCCGATCTGGAGCGGACGCGCACGCACAAGACCCACGCCGAAAGTAGTGGCGGTCGCCTCGCGTTTCTGTCGTCCGGCGCGGTGTGGCTGTGTTTCGCCTTCTTCTTCCTGATCACCATCGCCTTCGGCGCTATCCAGACCTACATGCCCAGTGTCTTGCAGGGCTTGTATCAACTGCCGCTGGCGCTTTCGGCGGTATCGCTGTCGATCTACTTGCTGGCTTCCGGCGGCGGCATGCTGGTGGGCGGATTCGTGGCGCGCAAGGCGGCCCACGATCATCAAATCGCTGCCGCGCTGACGACGGCAGCCCTGTTCGCCATGCTGCTATCCACGACCTGGGTGCCGGGTGCCTGGGTACCACCCCTGCTTGCGGTGATCGGCTTTTGTTCCGGTCTGGCCGGGCCTTCGCGTGATTTGCTGGTGCGCAAGGCCGCCACTGCGCGCTTCGGGCAGGCGGCCTTTGGCCGGGTCTATGGCTTTGTCTATTCCGGGCTGGATCTGGGCATGGCTTTGGCGCCACCGCTTTTCGGCATGTTGATGGATCGCGGCCGTCTGGTCGAGGTACTGATTGGCATTGCCATTTTTCAGGGGCTGGCCATTCTCACTGCGCTCAATGTGGGCAAGTCGGTGCGATGCTAAGCTGAGCAATGAGTTGTAGTTCTATCGAGGGTTCGAGATGAAACGTATTTGCATGATTCTGGGCGCGGCCCTGCTTGGGGGCTGTGCCGCCTATAGCGGCCACGGGCTGGTGGCTGGGCAGGACGGTCTGCCGCAGGTGATTGCCTTGATGGGCCAGCCAGCAATGCAGTGGCGCGAAACGGATGGCGCGCAGGAACTGGCCTATCCGCGCGGACCAGTAAGCCCCGAGACGTACATGGTGCGGATCAGTGCCGATGGCAAGGTGCAGGCCGTGCGCAATGTGTTGACGACCGAGAATTTCGCGCGCATCAAGCCGGGTATGACCTTGGCGGAAGTTCAGCGCATTCTCGGGCCGGCCAGCGCCGTCGATGAGTTCCCCCGTCGCAATGAGCGCGTGCGCGACTGGCCGACCGAGGACATGGGCGATCCGGCGCATTTCCTGGTGTTGTTCGACGCCACCCGGGAGATCGTGCGAACGACCGTGATCCAGGCGGATCGGCCGCCCTCCATGAACTGATTGGCCCGATCAGCCGGTGTGCGCCTCCTCGGCCTGCTTGTCGGCCCAGTAGCTTGAGCGCACCAGCGGCGCGCAGGCGGCGCCGGCGAAGCCCATTGCCTGCGCTTCGGTTTCGAAGCGCTTGAACACGTCGGGATGGACGTAGCGGCGCACCGGCAGGTGGTGATTGCTTGGCGCCAGGTACTGGCCGATGGTGAGCATTTCGACGTCGTGCGCACGCAGGTCGCGCATGACCTCGAGAATTTCTTCGTCGGTTTCGCCCAGGCCGACCATCAGGCCGGATTTGCTGGTGACCTGCGGGCAGAGCGCCTTGAAACGCTTGAGAAAGGCCAGCGAATGCGCGTAATCGGCCCCCGGGCGCGCTTCCTTGTACAGCCTGGGCACGGTTTCGAGATTGTGGTTGAGCACATCGGGCAGGGCCTCGCCGAGGATGTCGAGCGCCTTCTCCATGCGGCCGCGGAAATCCGGCACCAGCGTCTCGATCTGCGTCGTGGGCGAGGCGGCGCGCACGGCGCGGATCACCTCGACGAAGTGTTTCGCCCCGCCATCCTTGAGGTCGTCGCGGTCGACACTGGTGATGACCACGTAGCGCAGCTTCAGGCGCGCCACCGACTCGGCCAGATGACGCGGTTCATCCGGGTCCGGCGGCAGCGGCTGGCCGTGGCCGACGTCGCAGAAGGGGCAGCGGCGGGTGCAGATGTCGCCGAGAATCATGAAGGTGGCGGTGCCGCGCCCGAAGCATTCGCCGATGTTGGGGCAGGTGGCTTCCTCGCAGACAGTGTGCAGTTTCTGCTCCCGTAGCATGGATTTGATTTCGCCAAAGCGCCCGGCGCTGTTGCCGGCCTTGACGCGGATCCATTCCGGCTTTTTCAGCGGCGCATCGACCGGCACGATCTTGATCGGGATGCGGGCGGTCTTCAGTTCGCCTTTTTGCTTGACGCCGCGTTCAGCCATGCGTGTTCTCCAATGTTCCAATCAGTTGCAGGGCAAGCGCCTCGCCGGCGGCGGCCACGTCCATGCGCACGCCGAAATCGGCGAGCTGCGTCACCGCCAGGCCTTCATAGCCGCAGGGATTGATCGCCGAAAAAGGCGAAAGATCCATGTCGACATTGAGGCTAACGCCATGATAGCTGCGGCCGTTCTTGATGCGCAGCCCGAGCGCGGCGATCTTGGCGCCGTCCGGCGTATAGACGCCGGGCGCTCCGGCGCGTCGTTCGGCCGCGATACCCCAGGCGGCCAGTCGGTCGATCACCGCCTGCTCGATCGTTGAGACCAGTTCCCGCACCTTCAGTTTCTGCCGCGTCAGATCGATCATCAAATAGACGACGGCCTGACCGGGTCCGTGGTAGGTAATCTGCCCGCCGCGGTCGATGGGGACGACCGGCACGCCGATGTCGGCGAGCAAGTGCTCACGTCGCCCGGCCTGGCCGAGGGTGAAGACCGGAGGATGCTCGACGATCCACAATTCGTCCGGCGTGGCCGGCGTGCGGGCGGCGGTGAAATGCTGCATCGCTTCCCAGCAGGGCACGTAGTCGGTCAGGCCCAGACGGCGCAGCAGAATGGGCGGCGGAAGGGTGGATTCAGCTTGGTGAGCGCATGCGGCCATGCGGCGCCTCCGCCTCCATAGTGATGCAATAGTCGTTGAATCCAACGGACTGCCAGAAAGCACGCCCTGCGGTGTTGGTTACCAGCACGTCAATGCGCAGTCTCGACGCGTCGTTCCAGGCGTTTTCCCAGAGCCATGCCAGGGCGGTGCGACCCACTCCCATCCGGCGATGTTCCGGACACACAAAAAGTTGGCGCAAATAGATGAAATCGGACTCTTCTCGATACAGCGCGTAGCCGGTTGGCGCCGCAGCCTGTTCAATAACAGCGGCGCGGTATTCGCCTGCCAACCAGCCGGACATGCGGTCAGTGAGTTGGCGAAGATTCATCGGATTGCGGTGACCTTCGTCACGAATCAATTGCCGATTCATTTCCGCCAGAGCAGGTGCGTCATCAAGCGTGGCGAGTCGGAATTGCATGTGCGTTACAGAACGACCTTGACCAGCGGATGCGAACTCAGTTCGCGATAGAGCGCGTCGAGTTGCGGCTTGGAAGTGGCGAGCACGGTGCAGGTCAGGCTAACGTATTTGCCGCCGGAGCTGGCGCGCATTTCGATGCCGGCGCCGTCGAAACCGGGATCGTGGCGGGTGACGATTTCGAGTACCGTCTGCGCCAGGGCGCCGTCCGCCAGACCCATGACCTTGAGCGGAAAATCGCAGGGAAATTCGAGCAGGGTATCGTCAGCCATGGCGCATCACCGTGTTCTTGTAATCCTGATACCAGGCCCACATTTGCCGGCCGACCGGGCCGGGGTGGCCGTGGCCGACCGAGCGGCCGTCGAGGGTGGTCACCGCCAGTACTTCCTTGGTCGAGGAGGTCAGCCAGATTTCGTCGGCCTCGCGCAGCTCGCTTTCGCCGACGGGGCGAATGGCGTGCGGCAGGCCGTACCGGGCGGCGAGTTCCAGCGTCAGATCGTAGGTGACGCCGGGCAGGATCAGGTGGCTCTTGGGCGGGGCGATCAGTTCGCCGTGCTTGACGATCATCACGTTGGTCGTCGAACCTTCGGTCAGGAAACCGTCGCGGATCAGCAGGGTTTCGGCGCAGCCGGCGTCGACGGCCTGCTGGCGCAGCAGCACGTTGGCGAGCAGCGCCGTGGTTTTCAGGTTGCAGCGCAGCCAGCGGTTGTCGACAGCGGTGATCGCGGCGACGCCGCGCTCGCGCACGGCAGCGGCTGGGGTCACCAGCGGTGCGGTCATGGCGAACACCGTCGGCACCACCTCAGCGGTCGGGAAGGCGTGGTCGCGCTTGCCATCGGCGCCGCGCGTGACTTGCAGATAGACGCCCTGATCCTCCCACGGCGCGGCTTCGATCAGCCGGGCGATGACGGCCAGCCAGCCGGCGGTGGCGAGCGGATTGGCCAGCGCGATGCCGTCCAGGCTCTGCTGCAATCGCGCCAGATGTTCGTCGGCGCGGAAGGGGTGGCGGGAATAAACGGGGATGACCTCATAGACGCCGTCGCCGAACAGAAACCCCCGGTCGAGCGGCGAAATCTTCGCCGCCGCCAGTGGCAGGAAATCCCCGTTCAGATAGACGGTGTCGTTGATCATGGCCTTACTGGAACCACAGCTTGACGCTGTCGACCGCGCGCCCGAACAGGCCGGCGACCGGCACCGCTTCCAGCGCCACGGCCGGGAATTCGCCATACGGTTTGCCGTCGATCAGGATCTTGACGGTGCCGATGATCTGACCCTTGCCGACCGGCGCCAGCAGCGGTTGCCGGGAGACGAACTGGGCCTCGATCTTGTTGGCGTAGCCCTTGGGCACGGCGACGATCATATCCTGCTCGAAACCGGCCTTGGCGACGCTCTCTGCACCCTTCCAGACACGCGGGGTGGAAACCGCCTGGCCCTTGGCATAGAGCTGTACGGCGTCGAAGAACTGATAGCCCCAGTTCAGTAGCTTGAGCGATTCGGCGGCGCGGGTGGCGTCGGAATTGGTGCCGAGCACCACCGACAGCAGGCGGCGAGGGCCGCGCTTGGCCGAGGAAATCAGGCAGTAGCCGGCGGCATCGGTGTGGCCGGTCTTGACGCCGTCGACACTGGGGTCGAGCCAGAGCAGCCGGTTGCGGTTGGGCTGGGTGATGTTGTTGTAGCGGAATTCCTTCATCGAGTAGTACTTGCCGTACTCGTCGGGAAAATCGCGGATCAGCGCATGGGCGAGCAGCGAGAGGTCGCGTGCCGTGGTGAACAGTTGCGGATCGGGCAGGCCGGTGGCGTTGGTGAAGTGGGTGTTCTTCATGCCGAGGCGTTGCGCTTCCTTGTTCATCATGTCGGCGAAGCGTTCCTCGGTGCCGGCAATGGATTCGGCCAGTGCAATACAGGCGTCGTTGCCGGATTGCACGATCATGCCCTTGATCAGGTCCTCGACCGGCACTTGCGTATCGACGCGGATAAACATCTTGGAGCCGCCCGTTTCCCAGGCCTTTTTCGAGACCGGAACCGACTGAGTCAACGCCAGCGTCTTCTGGCGAATGGCCGAGAAGGTCAGGTAGGCGGTCATCAGTTTGGTCAGCGACGCGGGTTCGATCTTGTCGTCCGGCGCCTGCGCGGCGAGCACCTGGCCGGAGCCGGTTTCGAGCAGCAGCCAGGATTTGGCGGCAAGCACAGGCGCAACCGGCAGTTGCTGGGCCGAGGCGGTGGAAATCAGAAAGAGGGCGGAGAGAAATACGAAAAGCTGGCGCATCGGAGCATCACTTCAGGGGAGGGAGCCACATTATAACGCACCCCCGCAGGCCGCTTTTTCGGTCAGCGCCGCGGGGGCGGAAAGACGATGGGTGCGGGCGAGGGGACCTCTGGAGGCGCGGAGTCGAGCTCGGCGATGCCGTCGGCGAGAAAGTCGATGCGGGCGAGCAGGTCATCGGCGATGGCCGGGTTGTCAAGATCGCTCTGTTGGCCCGCGTGTGAAAACAGCCGGGCGACGACCAGCCGGGCGCGGTCGATCAGGTCGGGCAGATTGAGCGGCTCCGCCAGCGCCTCGATCTCCTCGGCAGCGGTGCGGATGGCGTAGGCGTCCGGCGGCAGCAGGTCGAGCGCGTCGTGCATCAGCGCGATCTGCTCCATCGCCTCGTCGACAAACAGGGCGTCCAGGGTCGGGTTGCGCGCGGCCGGTGGCTTCTGGCTGTGTTCAAGCCGTTCGGCCAGGTGGCGGGTGCGCTCGTGGAACGCCGGGTGTTCGAGCGCGTTGTCTTCGGTCAGCCATTCGCAAGTGGCGGAAATGGCCGCCAGAATGCCCGGGTCGTCCTGCCGCGCCGGGTCTTCGAGGAGGTCGGTTGCGCCGGCCAGCGCTTCGGTCAGGCGCAGGCAGCCGGTATCGCCCAGCTCGATCGCTTCCGCGCACAGAGCGAACACAGCGGGGCGCAGGTCGGCCCCAAGCTCGCCTGAACGGCTTGTCCAGGCGGCGTTCAAACGGGCTACCGTAGCGGCCCAGCGCTCAGCCTTGTCGGTCGGGAAGCGCGGCTCGCGCACCTTGGCGACCAGCGGCAGTATGTCGGCCGTTGCCTGAAGTGTGGGAGCCAGTGCCGCGCGGGCGCTGTCGAGTTCGTCGTCGGACGGTTCGCTCATGGCCGACGGCGGGACCAAACGAACAGGGCGAGCCCGGCGACGATCATCGGCAGCGATAGCCACTGGCCCATGCTGATGGTGTAGGAATGACCGAAAATGCCGGAATCCGGCTCGCGGAAATATTCGGTGACGAAGCGGCAGGCACCGTAGCCGATCAGGAACAGGCCGGACACCGCACCGCGCGGACGTGACGTGCGCGAGTAGAACCAGAGCACGACGAACAGGGCCAGTCCTTCCAGTCCGACGTGATAGAGCTGCGACGGGTGGCGCGGCAGAAAATCGCCTGCCTGCGGAAAAATCATGGCCCAGGGCAGATCGGGATCGGCCGGGCGACCCCACAACTCGCCGTTGATGAAGTTGCCGATACGTCCGGCGGCCAGCCCGAGCGGCACCAGTGGCGCGATGAAATCGGTGGTCTCCAGCCAGGAACGGGTGTGCTTCTTCGACCACCAGATCATGGCGGCCAGCACGCCGAGGAATCCGCCGTGAAAACTCATGCCGCCGTGCCAGACTGCGAGGATTTCGAGCGGGTGGTTGAAATAGTACCCAGGCTCATAGAACAACACCTGCCCGAGACGACCGCCGAGAATGACGCCCAGCGTGCCGTAAAACAGCAGGTCATCGAGATGCTGGGTGGTCCAGCCCGGCATCGTCTTCAGGCGCATGCGGCCCAGCCACCAGAATTGCAGGAAGGCGACGAGGTACATCAGCCCGTACCAGCGGATGGCGAGCGGCCCGAACTCGAGCGCGATGGGGTTGAATTGCGGGTGGATCAGCATGGCGGCAGGAAGTGACAGCGGAGCCGCAATTATCGCTCTAAAGCAGCAGATCGGGCGTGATCACGGTGCGCAACACCGTCTGGGTCTCGCCCAGGCGCACGCGGTTGCTGAACCACCATAAAGCGCCTTTCTTGATCGTCCAGTTGGCTTCTTCGCCGGCCAGCAACAGCGCGGCCAGCCGCCCGAGCGAGGGCTGGTGGCCGACCAGCAGCACAGAACCCCCGGCGCTTGGCCAGCCGGAGGTGGCAATCAGGGCCGAGACGCAGGCGTCCGGCGCGAGTTGCTTGTGCGTCTCGAAAGGCAAGGCCAGCGCGCTGGCAGTTTGTTGGGCGCGTACGGCCGGGCTGACGAGGATGCGAAGATCCTTGGGAAGGCGTTTGCCGAGCCAAGTGGCCACGCTATGCGCCTGCTTCTCGCCGCGACCGGTCAAGCGGCGGCGCAGGTCGTTGTCTTCCTCGTCTTCAGCTTCGGCGTGACGCCAGAGCAGGAGGTCCATTCTCTTTCCTTCGCTGTGGGGAGCGGGTGAGAGCATGGCAGAATCTTGTTTCAGGCGCGTTTCCAGGGGGCGCGTTCGCGCAGCCACGGTTCGACCACGCGCGGCAGCTGCGCGACGAGGTGCTCATGACGACCGGCGAACCAGCCTTGCGCCTGCGCCGATGGGGAGTTGAGTTCCGCCAGCAATTGCAGCGCCGTGGCGTGATCGTTGACTTCGCCGAAGGCGGTTTGCATTTTTGCAAGGCCGCTCAGGGTGGCCTTGCCGGCTTCGGGCAATAGAAACTCAAGCGCGTAGCGCAACTTTTTGCACGACAGGCGGAGCCGATGCAGTTGAGCGGAATCGAGCTGGCCGAGCTGCTCGCCGAGGCGACGGGCGTGCCGCCGGCGTCGCCGCAAGCGATCTCGCCCGAATTCGCCCAGTGTCGGCACATCAGCCGTTGGCAGCGTTTGCAGGGCAGCGGCAAAGGTCAGGGTCAGGCGCGCGAAACGCGGGTCGCCAAAGGCGGCGGCGACTGCTTTTCGCGCGGCGCGCTGGCGGCGGACGGCAGCCGTGCGCAGGCGCCTGAGCCCGGCGTCGTCTGGAAAGGCTGCCAGCAAGGGTGGCAACAGTTCTTCGACGAAGACATCCCAGTTGCGGGCTGCATTCAGCGAACGCGCGAAATCGCCCCAGACCTCTCGGTAGGCGGCGAGGAAGGTTTCCGGCAAGACGGGCGCGAACAGGCTGAGACAGGCGCGCAGACGGCGCAGCGCGACGCGGGCCTGGTGCAGATATTCCGGCTCGACCGTGTGCCGCACGCCGGCTTCGTTGCGCAGCAAGTGATCAATGCAGTTGGTCGCCATGGTGCGAAAAGCATCGACGGCGTTGACCTGAGGTTCCGTCGCGGTGGGAGCCGCTTTCACCGGCTGCGCGGGGGTGCCGGTGAACAGGGCATAGCCGCGTTCCGCCTTGCTGGCGGTGGCGAGGCGCAGCGAAACACGGGTTTGCAGCGCTTCGGCAAAAGCGTAGAGCGCGGCGGGTTCGCCGGCGAGGAGTTCCAACTCCACCTCGGAAATCGCGGTGCGGCGACCAGCCGCTTCGATGCGCCCGATATCGAGTGCGACTTCAATGCGCGCATCGCCAAAAGTCACCTGCCAGGCGGTACGGACGAAGTGAGTCGCAAACACCGGCACCAGAGCGGGGGCGCACTTCTGCAACTGCTCGCGCAGTTCGCGCTGATCGACCATGCCGAAGTCGAACTCGCCAGGATGGGCAGGGCGCTCCCATTCGCTGCGACTGGCGAGGCCGCCCAGTGCCGCTTCTGCGGATTTGACGGTCAACAGCCAGATGCCGCCGATGCGCCGGCGCCGCACGGCCACGAGGTGGTGCATAAGATCGAGCGCCGGAGTGTCGTAATAGTGGTTTTCGACCCGCTTGCGAGTCGGCGGTACCGCGGTCAGCAGGGGATGGCTGGCCAGTTGCCGGGCTTTGCCCAGCGGCAGGCTGAGCTTCAATTCGACTTCGGTTGCCATGTCTGCCTTGGGCGACGCGCGCCCGGGGCGGCGTCAGAATTCCAATTCGATCTGGGTGCGGAAGGTGCGGTCGGGCGAATGGCTGGTGGTCCCGACCAAGTAGGCGACATTATACTTGACGGCACGGTGATCCCCGACGCGCAGTTTGCCGAACAAGGCCGGTCCGACGACCAGGCTCTGTTCGGCGGCGCGCTCCCAGCGATTCCATTTGCCCACCTCGCCGAGCGCCTGAACGCCGAATTCGAGTTCGGGACGGTAACGGTACTTGCCTTGCAACTGGTAGCTCATCACGAGTTGCGAAGGTTCCTCGGCGTGAAAGCTGCGTTCAAACAGCAGATTAGCGTTGATCTGGAGCTTGCCGAACTCGCTTTGCAGCAGCGGTCCGTATTTGACTTCCCAACCCTCTGCACGGTCACGTGGGCGCTCGATTTCGACGACAAAGCCCAGATCGACCGGGTAACGCCCGGTTTCCGTGAGTTGAAACCGATTCTCCCATTCGATGGCGTCGTAACGGGTTTTGCGGCCGTGATCGAAGGCTTCGTTCTTCCATTGGGCGTAGATTTCGGTGAACCACCAGGCATTGACCCCCGCGCCATAGGCAACCGAAAAGGCTGACTCGGTGGGTTGCGCCTTCTTGCCGGCGCTACCGAACTTGAACTCGATTTCGCGTTCGCCCTCTTCAACAACGGGGGTGAACACATAGTCCGCAGGCCCGGCCAAGGCGTGGGCGAGAGGAAGCAGCAGGGCGGTGGCCACCGTGGCGGTACGCAGTGTTTTCATGATCAAGGATGGGACGCGGGCGCGGTTGTCGGTGAGGTTCGGGCGTGCGCCATGGCGCCGAGCAGAATCACCAGGGTTGAAGTGTAGAAAACGACCTGCATGCCGCTGGGGTTGGCGTCATAGCCGGCAATGACCTGAAGTACGCGGCCGGGCAGGGAATCCATGGCCAGCCAGTTCGAAGTGTTCCAGAGCGGCGTCGCCAGACTGGGCAGAAGGTCGGCCTGAACAAGAAAGCGCGCCATCTGGCTGGCCATGCCGGCGGCCAGGAGGAGCACCAGTGCGTTGGTTGCGGTGAAGAACCAGCGCAGCGGAATGCGCAACAGACCGGCGTAGAGGCCAACACCGATCAGGACGCCTCCGGCGAGGCCGATGGCGCCGCCGGAGGCGATGCCGAACCAGTCGCCCGCCGTCGCGCTCGAATATAGAAAGAGCACGGTTTCGGAACCTTCGCGCAGGACGGTCAGTGCGACCACCAATGCGAGTGCCGAGAGTTCGCGCTGGCCTTCGCCGACCGCCGCCGCGAGCGAACGCGCCTGACCCGCAAGTTCTCGGGCGTGTACGCGCATCCAGATGACATGCCACCCTAGCATCGCGATGGCGACGCCGAGCACGGCCGCGTTAAAAATCTCCTGGCCGGCGCCGTCGAACCAAGTCGACACCCTTTCGGCACCCGCCGCGACAGCTATCGAGCCTGCCAGTCCAGCCAGCAAGCCCGCGGCCAGCCAGCGTGTGCGCCCAGGCAGCGCGCGTGTCGCCGCCGCCACAATGCCGATCAGCAGGGCGGCTTCGAGCGTTTCGCGCAGGACAATCAGGGCGGCAGCGAACATGGCGACGCCTATTCTGCGACGATGGCGCCACGCGCCGTTTTTTCGTGAAACTCGCCGAAGAAAGGATAGCGCCCCGGTTTCAGCGGGCCGATAAAGATGCTTGCCTTGCTTTTCGGGCCGATGACCTTTTCGCGGTTCAGTTCGTGGCTCTCGAATTCTTCAGCCGTATTGTCTTGGTTATCGACGACCAGCCGGATCTTTTCGCCGGCCGGCACCTTGACTTCGCCAGGCACGAACACGTGATCGCGAATCACAAGCAGTACTTCGCGGGTGTCGGCGTGAGCGGACAGGTCGACTGTTAACGTGAGAACGGCCAGCAGGCGAGAAGCTTTGGATAGCGAAAAGCGCATGCGAATCCCTGTTGAGAATGCGAATGATTCCCATTTTAAAGTTGGTTCGGGTTTTCAGCAAGTCGATCACCACACATCGTTTCGCCGGTAGAATCACTGGCACACAGACAGTTTACGGAGAGAGAGATGCCCGAATATCGTTCACGCACATCCACCCATGGCCGCAACATGGCCGGCGCGCGCGCCCTCTGGCGGGCCACCGGCGTCAAGGATGGCGATTTCGGCAAGCCGGTGATTGCGGTGGTGAACTCGTTCACACAATTCGTGCCGGGGCACGTGCATCTGAAGGATCTTGGCCAACTGGTGGCGCGCGAGATCGAGGCGGCTGGCGGTATCGCCAAGGAATTCAATACCATCGCCATCGACGACGGCATTGCCATGGGTCACGACGGCATGTTGTATTCGCTGCCCTCGCGCGATCTGATCGCCGATTCGGTCGAATACATGTGCAATGCCCATTGCGCCGACGCGATGGTGTGTATTTCCAACTGCGACAAGATCACGCCGGGCATGTTGATGGCGGCGATGCGACTCAACATTCCCGCCATTTTCGTCTCCGGTGGGCCGATGGAAGCCGGCAAGGTGCAGTATCAGGGCAAGACCGTTGCCATCGATCTGATCGACGCGATGATCAAGGCTGGCGATCGCACGGTGTCGGACGCCGATGTCGAGGCCTTCGAACGCTCGGCCTGTCCCACCTGCGGTTCCTGTTCGGGCATGTTTACCGCCAATTCGATGAACTGCCTGACCGAGGCCCTGGGGCTGTCGCTGCCCGGAAACGGCACTCTGGTTGCCACGCACGCTGATCGCAAGCGCCTCTTCCTGCAAGCTGGCCGTACGGCGGTCGAGCTGTGCCGGCGCTATTACGAGCATGCCGATGCTTCGGTGCTGCCGCGCAACATCGCGAGCCGCGAGGCATTCGAGAACGCGATGACGCTAGATGTGGCGATGGGCGGGTCGACCAATACCATCCTGCACATTCTGGCGGCCGCGCAGGAGGCCGGGGTCGATTTCGACATGGCGGCCATTGACCGTATTTCCCGACGCGTGCCCTGCCTGGCCAAGGTGGCGCCCGCCACGCAACAGTACCACATCGAGGACGTACACCGGGCCGGCGGCATTTTCGGCATTCTGGCCGAACTCGACCGGGGCGGGCTGATTCATCGGCATGTGTCGACCGTGCATATGCAGACGCTGGGCGAGGCCATCGACACCTACGATGTCATGCATACCGCCAACGCTGACGTGCTGGAGTTCTACAAGGCGGCACCGGGTGGCGTGCCTACCCAGCAGGCGTTTTCGCAGGACAGACGCTACCCGGAACTCGATCTTGATCGCACGCACGGTTGCATTCGCAATGTTGCCAACGCCTATAGCCGCGATGGCGGTCTGGCGGTGCTGTACGGCAATATCGCGGAACGTGGTTGCGTGGTGAAAACGGCGGGCGTTGACGAAAGTATCTGGACCTTTGCTGGCAAGGCGCGGGTCTATGAAAGCCAGGACGACGCGGTGGAGGCGATTCTGGGTGGTGAAGTGGGCGCCGGCGATGTCGTGGTGATACGCTACGAAGGCCCCAAGGGTGGCCCCGGCATGCAGGAAATGCTGTATCCGACCAGCTATCTGAAGTCGCGCGGTCTGGGCAAGGCCTGTGCCTTATTGACCGACGGTCGGTTTTCGGGTGGAACTTCTGGACTTTCTATCGGTCATGCCTCCCCGGAGGCGGCCGAAGGTGGCGCCATCGGTTTGGTCGAGACGGGCGATACCATCGAGATCGACATTCCTCATCGTCGCATTCAATTGGCGATCAGCGATGACGAGATGGCGCTCCGGCGGGCGTCGATGGAGGCGAAGGGAGCTGCCGCCTGGCGGCCCGCCCGCGAAAGGCGCCGGGTCGTGTCCTCGGCATTGAAGGCATATGCGTTATTGGCGACGTCGGCCGACCGTGGGGCGGTACGCGATCTGACACAGGTCAATCGCGGTTGAAGGGCGAACGGATTTGAGTTGCAAGCGGTTTGTTTAAAGGCAAATAACAGGAGAGTGAAGATGAAGGCAATTTACGTAATCGGATTGGCGGTCGGTGCGGCCATGTTCGGCTCGGCGCAGGCAGACGAGGCTCTGGCTAAGGCGAAGAACTGCCTGGCGTGCCATACGGTGGATAAAAAGCTGGTCGGGCCGGCCTACAAGGATGTCGCCAAGCGCTACGCTGGCAAGAAGGGTGCCGAGGCTGAACTGATGACCAGCGTCATGAAAGGTAGCATGACCGGCAAGTGGAAGGACGCTGGCGTGACAGTGCCGATGCCGCCCAACACCACGGTCAATGAAGCCGAAGCGAAGAAGCTGGTCACCTGGATTCTGTCGCTCAAGTAAGTTTCGCCGATCTCCCGCGAGTGATAAAAAAAGGCCGGCGTTACGCCGGCCTTTTGATTTGAGAGAGTGATGTCTACTTGAGGTGCCCCAGGCGACCGGCTTCCTCTTCCAGCCAGGGGCGGAAGTCCGGATGCGCGATGGAGATCAGGCGTTTGGCGCGCTCAGACAGGGGGCAACCCTTGAGGCGAACCACGCCATATTCGGTGACGACATAGTCGACATTCGAGCGATGCAGGGTCACGGCTGCGCCAGGTGTAAGAATCGGCGAAATCTTGGAGATGGTCTTCTTGGTGCCATCGGCCTGTTTCACTTCGGCGGTGGAGTAGAGGGCGATGAAAGACTTGCCGCCTTCCGACATTTGCGCGCCAATCGCCGTGTCGGCCTGGCCGCCCGTACCCGAGAACTGCTTCGGACCGATCGATTCGGAGCAGACCTGGCCGGTCAAATCGATTTCGAGCGACGTGTTGATCGACACCGACTTCTTGTTGGCAGCCATGGTGTAGGGATCGTTCACCCAGCAACCGCGCATGATGGCAACCGATGGGTTGCGGTCGATGAAGTCGTACAGCTTGCGGGTGCCCAGTGCAAAAGTACAGACCATCTTACCGGTCAGTACCTTGCGATGGCGGTAGGTGCCATATAGATGGGACTCGGTGCCGATGCAGCCGGCGTTGTAGAGATCCACCATGCCGTCGGTAAACATTTCGGTGTGGATGGAGAGATTGCGCTTTTCCAGCAGTTGGCTGGCGACAGCGTTCGGAATGCCGCCGATACCGAGTTGCAAACAGGAGCCATCTTCGATCTGGTCAGCGATATAGGCGCCGATCTTGCGGTCGCGCTCGCCTACCGGCACTTCACCAAGTTCGTGAAGGGGGTGGGAATTCTGGACGAAGAAGTCGACCTCATCGACATGGACGGTGGTGTCGCCATACGTGACCGGCGTGAACTCGTTGATTTCGAGGATGACCAGATCGGCCGCCGCCATCATCTCGCGCTCGTAAGTGGCTGACAGCGAAATGGAGACGAACCCGCGGCTGTCGGGCGGCGTGCACGAGCCCACGAAGACCGTCGGGCGTGCGAAATAGAGGCGATCCAGGCCGGCGCGATGAAGGTGATTGGGCACAAAGGAGCTGATGCCGGACTCATCGTGCGACTTGCGTACCGGCGGGGTGAAGAACCAGGCATCGTGATGGAAGTGCCCCTTCATCGCTGGGTCCATATAGTACGGATAAGCGCCCAGTGGCAGGCAGGTGGCGACGCGCACGTCGCGAACGCGATCGGCAATGGTATGGAGCTGGCTCAGGATGCCGGACGCCTCTGCGGCGGCGAGCGCGGAGACGATGCTGTCTCCCGACTTGATCTTGGAAAGGGCCTCTTCGATAGTGATGGTCTTGGAAGCGATGCTGATACCGATGCCGGACATGCTGAATCTCCTTGCAAGCGAGGGTGAGTTGTTAGAATGAGTCAATGCTGAATGCCGGAATTATAGGGGAGATGTGGTTCGAGGCGTATTGACACGGGTCAAACGAAAGCTCGCCTCCGGGAAGGTGTCCGTCTGGTGCGTCCGCGCAACAGCGCCTCTCGCATGCGCGCACAATCTGTTGACATTGGTTGTCGACCCCGGGATAATCCGGCCCTTCTTCTGGAGGGGTTCCCGAGCGGTCAAAGGGATCAGACTGTAAATCTGACGGCTCTGCCTTCGAAGGTTCGAATCCTTCCCCCTCCACCAGATTGAATGCTGTAGCGGCTGAAGCCGGGTGACGCGGGTGTAGCTCAATGGTAGAGCTGAAGCCTTCCAAGCTTAAGACGAGGGTTCGATTCCCTTCACCCGCTCCAGAAGCGTACGGCTGAGAGTTTTGCAGGCAGTGCCCATGTGGCTCAGTGGTAGAGCACCCCCTTGGTAAGGGGGAGGTCGGCAGTTCGATCCTGCCCATGGGCACCACCGTTTAGCTTGGATTCTGGGTATAGTTTACTTTTTCACTCTTGGGGAACTGGAATGGCTAAGGAAAAATTCGAACGTACGAAGCCGCACGTGAATGTGGGCACGATTGGACACG
>APMI01003271.1_pt1 | contig 143007 bp, 149 predicted proteins | sample 667938 | NCBI WGS metagenome assembly APMI01 (sample SAMN01084076, study PRJNA167559) | wastewater metagenome | biome: Wastewater | place: Denmark: Ejby Moelle, Odense | collected 2011-11-28
CTAGATAAGCGCTGAAAGCATATTAAGCGCGAAACTAACCTCAAGATTAGATTTCCCTATGAGGACACAGAGAGACTATCTGTTTGATAGGTGCAAGGTGGAAGTACAGCAATGTATGGAGCCGAAGCATACTAATAGTCCCATTGCCTTTTTATGTTCTCTTTACCTAGTGTTAATGCTTGCATTAACAGGGGTAAAGAGATAGACTTAACTAGTAATTGGTGTTTACGAACACCGCACGTCAACTTTACAATTCTTACCGTGACCATCGACATCGAAGCGAGGTTTTGGCCCACTGATTCTGCGATTAATCAGCCCAAAGACGCACAAAACCTTACTTCGGTGCCCATGGCGATGAGGAAATACCTGTTCTCATTCCGAACACAGAAGTCAAGCTCATCAGCGGCGATTATACTGCCACAAGTGGGAAACTAGCACGGTGCCGAATTATATAAAAGCCATCCGAATAGGATGGCTTTTATCTTTTTGGCTAATAAACATAAAAATAGATGACAATAATAGGTGTACACTAAAAACCCGTCTCGTAGGCGGGTTATTTTAGTGGTGGATTCTCGGATCTCGCAGAAAACGAGAAACCATTTGTTGTGGTGAACCTTATGGTTTTTATAAGATTCAAACAGGTGCATTTCTTATGATATCGCACCAGCAGCATAAGTGCAATACCCGTTAAACCATAAAAAAATCATTTGTAACCATTGACATTTTGTAATGTTTGTGCTATTATTAAATCATACACATAGCATATGTGAGGTAAAGCGAGGGTTTTGACGATCTGTAACAGGGGTAGTCGAGACCCTTTTAATAATAAGGAGTCATATCATCATGGCAGGTACCAAAGCTGGCGGCCTTAAGGCTGCACAAAAAAATTTGGCTAAAGACCCTAACTTTTACGCTAAGATTGGCGCAAAGGGTGGTCGCAATGGTCACACTGGTGGTTTTGCTGCTAACCCAGAGCTTGCACGTATTGCAGGCGCAAGGGGTGGCCGTATCTCACGCCGCACGAAAAAAGCTGATAAATAATCAGTTTAACCTATAAATAACCCTCTCAATGCGAGAGGGTTATTTGTTTATATAGCGTTTTAGTGTACATGTTCGTGCTTCGTTGGATGTCCAGGTGCTACTACACGCAAGACAAAGATAGCGGTTTTTGCCTTTTTCTATACCAGTAGCATTGCAGGTGGGGCAGGTAGTTCGGGCATGCAGCCAATCTCGGTACGAATCAAGTGCATCCTCAATGGTAGAATCGTCAATTGTGATACCTAGCTCCTCGCCAATTTCTTTGGCCTTCTGCCAAGCATCCCGTTCCATGGTCAAAAGGTGGACTGATGAATCATAAGAAGAGTGACTAAGGCTCGCATGACCGGCCTCATGAAGCAAGAACGCTGCCGCCGATGGATGAGTGGGACTGTAAAGGATGCATGAGCTAGTATGATCCCACGTAAAAGTGTCGCCTCGGCGAAAGGTTACGTCAGGCAGCTTATGTTCGAGCTTTTTTTGTAGTGAGGTAATCTTTGCCATAATAATAACACCCATAAATCACAGCTTCTTCGGGATGCTGCGCCTGAACGATTTTTGGACAAGCAATATGGGGTGGGAGGTGCTCTTTAAGAATACCCTCCAAATATTCACTATATCGGTCAAAATACGTACCAACTGAACCGCCGATGATAATAACATCGGGTTGTAAAATAGGAACAACAGCAAGGAAGCCGCGCGAAATTCGGTCGGCAATCTGCCGCCACGTACGCTTGCTCGTGATGTCTCGCGCAAACTTTTTATAAACATCGACAATTGCATGCCCAGAAGCGAACTTTTCCCACTCGCGCACTTTGCCGTCATATTCAATCAAAGCACGCCCTGCCTCACTATATCGTGTGCCGGGGTCGATGTATCCATTGGTGCATATGCCCGATCCAATACCGGTGCTGATAGTAATATAGAGCGAGCTTACCGGAACGGGGTTGAGTGCACGTGTCTCAGCCAATCCTGCTAGGTTGGCATCATTTTCCACTAAAAAAGGAACATTAGGAAGCAGGTCTTTTAGCTGAGCATGCGCATCAAAGTTCTGCCAACCTAGGTTGTTGCACCATACTGCGACACCGTCCTTTACGATTCCTGGTAGCGCAAGCACGATTGCATCTACATCATCGTGGCCGAAGTTTTCTCGCACCATTTTCTTTAGGGTCGCAACGTATTCTTTTGGCTGTGTCGGAGTAGGGAACTTAATCGATTTGCCCATCTTGCCGTTCCTACTGAACGAAGAAATAAGCGTTTTTGTCCCACCGGTATCGATTGTTACTATCATGTCATTAGTGTACCATAATATTCACGTTGCTTTTTATCGGTAAAAGAGGTATAATAAACGATAGTTATTTAAAGAGGTACAGCAATGTCACACCGAAAAGAGCAAGGAAGCATTATCGGGTACGTGCTGGTGGGAGTACTGTTGACCGCACTCGTTGTTGGTGCTATTTATGTGGTTCGCAATCAGCTTGCCAAAACGAACGGTACGTCGACAACCGATTCTGTCGCGTCCGATGCTACTACCAACCAGACGAATAATCCTGATACAAACAAAAACGAGAACAGCGATGACCTAAAAGCCGCCCTTGAGAAGCAGGCCGCCGAAGAGAAGAAAGCTCAGGAGCAGAAGGCTGCAAGCGAGGCTGACTCAGGTGCAACCTCTACCAGTACTACGGGACAAAATAATCAGAGTGCAACCTCGGGTGCATCTGCCACTTCGACGACAACTACGCGCAGTCTTCCTACCACGGGCCCCGAGGACGCGGTTTTACCGCTCGTCGGTGCAATGCTTGTTGTCGGCACGAGTGTTGCCTACGTTCGATCACGCGAGCTTATCTAGACTTTCTCTGTTTACTAGTGTATAATGAATCACAATCTAGGTGTGTGCCTTTTTGGTTGCGCCGAGGAAATATCAATTTTAAGAGAGGAGTTTTGGTGTATTTTTCCGCCATTTTGCTGTGCGGAAATCCACTAATAAACTTATTTATGGCAAAAGCCACTATAACAATGGACGACCTGCTTGCAGGTGATAATGTAAAACAACTTATTGCTGGAGAGGTCATCAGCGGTCAGGTATTGAGTGTTAGAAAACACGAAGTGCTCATCGATCTTGGTGCGCAGGGTGTTGGCTACGTGCCTCGCCGCGAGGTAGGGTTTAGCCGGCAGCTCAATGTAGGCGATGAAGTAACGGCTAGCGTCGTTGATGCCGAGCTTGATAACGGCTATTCGCTCTTGAGCCTTCGTAAGGCAGCAAAAGATCGCGGCTGGGAAGAAGTGAGCGCGAAAATGGAAGCAGGTGAAATTATCGAGGTTTCCCCATACGATGCCAACCGTGGCGGTATGCTTGTTGAATACGAAGGTGTGCGCGGCTTCCTGCCTGTATCACAGCTTTCTGCAGAGCACTATCCGCGTGTTGGTAGCGCTGACAAAGACGAAATCTTGGCTCGCTTGAATGCACTCGTTGGACAGCCCCTGAAGGTGCGAATCCTTGATTGTGACCGCAAAGCGAATAAGCTAATCTTTAGTGAAAAAGAAGCCATTAAGGATGGCCTGGCTGCGCGATTTGAGCAGCTTAAGATTGGTGACACTGTCACTGGCGTTGTCACTGGCGTTGTCGATTTCGGTGTATTTGTTAATGTAGACGGCATCGAAGGCTTGGTGCACATTAGCGAAATCAGCTGGGAGCGTGTTAATAATCCTGCTGATTACGTCAAGGTTGGCCAGTCTATCGAGGCAAAAATCATCAGCATCGATAAAGAGCGACTCAGCCTCAGCATGAAGCAGCTAACAAAGGACCCATGGCTTGACGAAGTCGAGCAGTTTAGTAAGGGCGCAAAAGTTGAAGGCACCGTTACACGTATCACACCATTTGGTGCTTTCGTACAGATTAGTCCGGCTGTTGAGGCGCTCGTACACATTAGTGAGCTCGGCGGTGGTGAGGGTGTAGACCCAGAGAAAGTATTTACCCTGAACGAGCGCAAAGAGTTTGTCGTGCTTGATGTCGACAAAGACAATCGCAAGATCTCACTGAGCCTTGCTGACAAGAAAAAATAACCATGTAGTAATGGATAGTTGTCCCCACCGAGCTGGGGCAGAAAGGAGCAACCAATGAGTCAACCAGAAAAAGTATTGGTCATTGCAGATTCAATTACCGTCGGTGAACTCGCAGGGACCCTTAATCTGCCAGTTACCCAGCTCGTAGGAGAGTTATTCAAAAACGGCATCGTCGCTACGATTAATCAGCGGATAGATTTTGAGACCGCACAGATTATTGTCGAGGAGCTTGGGCTTGATGTAACACTAAAGCGCAAAGAAGCCGAGTCACATACCGTACAGCGCCTCCATACACCTTCTGATAAAGCTGTAGAACGCCCACCCATTGTTGCCGTGATGGGGCATGTTGACCATGGCAAAACCAGTTTACTCGACGCTATTTTGAATATGAAAACAGTCGCCGGTGAAGCTGGTGGTATCACGCAACACATTAGTGCGTATCAAACCGTTCGCAACAACCGTCCAATTACCCTGCTTGACACTCCTGGCCATGAGGCCTTTGCTGCACTACGTCAACACGGTGCAGCACTAACCGATGTGGTAATCATTGTGGTAGCGGCAGATGACGGTGTGAAGCCGCAAACGGTTGAGGCGATTCGCTTTGCTCGTGATGCCAACGCAAAAATTGTGGTTGCACTGAACAAAATGGACAAAGAAACTGCGAACCCCGAGATGGTCAAGGCACAGCTTGCGAGCGAACACCACTTAAACCCAGAAGAGTGGGGGGGTGATACTATTATGGTCCCAGTGAGTGCAAAAACAGGCGATGGACTTGATAAACTACTCGATATGGTACTGCTCGTCGCAGACCTTGAGGAATTAAAGGCAGATGTTGACACTTCTGCAGAGGGGCTCGTGATTGAAGCGCACATGGAAACGGGACGGGGATCAGTAGTTGGCCTACTCGTAGAGCAAGGAACCCTAAAGCCAGGACACTTTTTAGTGGCGGGTACGAGCTACGGTAAAGTGCGCACTCTTCTTGACTTTGCAGGCAAAACGCTCAAACAGGCTGGTCCTTCGACACCAGTGACAGTAACCGGCTTCAAAGAACTACCCCAATTCGGTGACGTATTTACCATTGTAAAAAATGAAAAAGAAGCTAGGCTCATGGTGGAACGATCTAAGATTGAGCGTGAGAAAAATGCTGCTAGCACTAACGTCACCGGGGCAGATTTGCTCAAAATGATGACACAAAAGCGTGATACTCAGGAAATGAATGTGATTGTAAAAGCTGATGTTCAAGGCTCGCTCACTTCTGTTATGGACAGCTTACGCTTGGTTGACACACAAGGCGAGATTAATTTGCGCATTATTGGCAGTGGTGTCGGTAACGTAACCGAGAGCGATGTGCGTCTTGCTGAAAGTAGCGAGGCAATTATTTATGGCTTTAATATTGACCTTCCACCCGCCGTGAAGCGTCTTGCAATGCGTGATAAAGTACAAGTGCGCTTGTATAGAGTGATTTACGAGCTGCTTGACGATGCGCGTAGCAGTATGGAGGCGATGCTTGCCCCAGAAGTCGTTGAGACTGAACTTGGAAAACTAACGATTAAGGGCGTATTCCGTACGCTCAAAGATGAAGTTATCTGTGGAGGTGAAGTAACCAACGGTAAAGTCACATCAAATGTGCTGGCACGAGTTAAGCGCGGTGATGAACAGCTAGCCGAAGTAGAAGTGGTCAATGTACAACGTCAACAACAAGAGGCAAAAGAAGTCTTTGAAGGCGAGATGTGTGGGCTAAGTCTCAAGACACACAAAAAGCTTCTTATAGAGATTGATGATAAGCTCGAATTCTTTACTCGAGAACTTGTAAAACGAACGCTCAAATAAGCGCCACGTCCGCAGCTATGCAATGCACCACCCAACGGTGGTGCATTGCATAGCATACTATTGACTTTTTATCATGTTTATGCTAATATGTAATCATAATTACAAACAAACAACATAATTAATCGCACCACCGCAAGGAACCACCACTCCATGAGCGAAAAACAACGCAAACCACAGACGGCAACGCAAGACGATCTAGAGGCACTTAAGCAACGTCTTGAAACTGAAGCTTCCGAGCAGGCAACTGCATCAGCTGAGGCGTCTGTTGCAGCTCCAGAGCCAGTAGAAAGTGTTGAAAGCGCCGGTAGCGGTCATGAGGGAGCACAGCTGAGTTTTGGTGAAGCAGTAGCTCGTCGCAAAGAGATACGAGTCTTTTTGGACCCAATTTTTGCTGCTCGAACTGCCCTCCGCGAGCGGGACGATATTCCTAAGGGTGGTTTTCGAAAAGAGTGGTTTGCTGGCGCAAAGCCATTGCTTGCTGAAGCTGGCTATCCCGTGGCAGACGAAATGAGCCAGCGTGAATTTTTTGAGATCATTGAAGGTCTAAAGGCTGAAGATCAGAAACTGAAGGTATTTGTAGAAGCGGAGCGTGCAAAACGACCAGCTCGTCAGCCACGGTCGCAAGATTCAGGTGCCCCCGCAGCACCAAAGCAGAGGGAACGCCGCCCAAATCCAAAGGGTGGTCGCCCGGTAACACAGGCAACACTTGACCGTATGGAGTCTCGTACTCGTGTCTGGGAGATTGATGCCGATGAAGATGATCTTGTAGCACGAGAGAAGGCACGTCGTGCCATGGGTCGCCGCATTCCTGTAGCTGCCGAAGAAACTGCAACCAAGATTGAAGTTACAAATGAAGATCATAACGATACAGTAGATAGCATTCTCGATGCACGTCGCGCAAAACACGTAGCAAACGGGTATGGCGCACTTGAGGACATTGTTGATTTTGATGATAACCTCGTTGCCCATCATGGCAAAGGCATGTCAGGACGCCGTTCGGGTGGATTTATGAGCAAGGCTGATCTTGAACTCATTAAGCAATATCAGGACGTGATTCGTGACGGCATGGCAGAACGCCAAGTTGAATATGCTGAGCACCGTAAGGAAGTGGTGCGCAATAAGCGTCGCCCAGTCGCTCCTTCTCCTGAGTCATTTGGCACTGATGAGAGTGGTCGTCCACTGGCGCCCGCACCTGAAGCATTTGGTATAGATGGTCGCCCGGTTGCCCCAAGCCCTGAGAGTTTTGGCACTACCGCAGACGGTAGCCGCCCAGTCGCTCCATCCCCTGAGAGCTTTGGCACGGAGGGTCGTCCCGTTGCCCCAAGCCCTGAGAGTTTTGATACTGGTGACGAAATGACCGATGAACGGCTTGAAGCACTGCAGGCTGCAGTAGCCGAAGCTCGCGACGACTATGCACGCCTGACCGCAAAAGACAGGTCATCATACTTTGGCCGTTTTCTCAAAGCAGATACGCGCTTCTCTCGCTTCCTTCGCCGTATCACCCCCATTCGTGCACTCGCCAATAAGGTAAACGATCGACAGTCTCGCGAAAAAGACGAGGCACAAGCAGCCTACGAAGGACTCGTTGATCGGCTTAACGATTCGATGTCAGCTGAGGTTGCTGGGTCAACGCCTGAGCAGCTACTTGCTATGCGAAAAGCTTGGTTGATTAATGAAAGCCTCTCACTTGAGCAACGTGTTGCTGTTTTTGCAAAAGAATCAAGCAAGAAGGCTGGCGTACTCACTAACTGGTGGATGAGCCAAGAGGGTAAGCGCTTTGGTAAGCTTAAGAAAGCAGCTGTTATTGCTCTTGGTAGCGGTGTTGCTGCAGCCGGTGTCACTGTATTAATGCCAGGTGTTATATTTGGCCTTGCAACAGGTACAATTGCCGGTGGTATGACCGGCGGCTTCATGGGGCATCGGGTGACGAAACGTCGCCAGAATGCCATTGTTGAGGGCCCCGACGGCACATTCATGCGTTTTGCCGACAGAGAAGCACTTGCAAGCCAAGCTGCTCATCGCACTACCATTGATGAGGCTGATAGCTCCAGTGCTTCAGTAATGACAGGCACAACTGAAGCAAAGAGTGATGCCGAAATGCTTCGAAACCGTAAGCGATTTAACACTGCCAAGGGAATTGGTATGGTTGCTGGTGGCTTGGCTGGATTTGGTGTTGGTCGACTTCACGAAGCGTGGGATACTCAGGCACAGCGCGCAGAGCAGGCTGATGCAGCACGTAAAACTGCCGAGCAGCGTGCAACTGATGCTGAAACTGCCCGCAAGGCCGCCGAAGAAAAAGCAAAAGCCTTGCAAGATCAACTTGACCAACGTGGTGGTACCACAGGAAGCGAAGTTCCCGCTCCGGGGCCTGAAGTCCTTAAAGCCAATACGTTTACCGTTGAAAGTGGTAATGGTCTGATTCGCGAATGGAGCCAATGGGCAACCGCAAATGGCCACCAGATTGATCCTCAAACCGCAGAGCAGCTCCATCAAGCAGTTCTCAATCGATTTGGTCAAAGTGGCGTGATTGACCTTAATGGTGTACCAACCAATCTTGAAACATATACCCAGGCTGGCGATGTGCGCATTAGCACGCCTGGAACCGCTGAATGGCGGCCTGGGGTTGCAGACTTTGCTCGTGACTGGCTAAAGTCACAGGGTAAGTGGTAAACTGATCCTAGCGTAATCAACTAACATCGACAAGGAAAAGCAAAATGACTGATCAAGAAATTATCGATAAACTAGGGCTTGGCGCTGCTAGCCCAGAGCTGCAGGCAGTAAGTGTAGAGCAAGCTAGGGAGCTCGTTGAACTACGAGTAGCTGGTATCTTGGAACGCTCAATGAGCGATGCACAAATGCAAGAGTTTGAACGCCTGAAAGAGCAGTCACCCGATGCGGTGGTAGACTGGCTTGAAAAAGAGTTTGTTACTATTGATGATTTACGACAAGAAGTTCTAGAAGACTTTGCGCGACAACTAGCCGTTGATGCGAGCCGTGATGGCACGTACTAATGTGCTATACTATAAGTAGTTAAAAGGGAGAAAACAATGTTTCAATTGGATGATAAATTCTTGCAAGATGTTGGACTTGGTAGCTTACCTGCCGACCAAAAGCAGATGTTCCTGGATCATTTTCGCGAACAACTGGAACTGCGGGTAGGCACAAGGCTGAGCGAAGGCTTGAGTGATGCGCAGCTTGAAGAGTTTGAATCGTTCATTGATCGAAACGACGAAAAGGTAAATGCGTGGTTGGCGGCCAATGTTCCTCAGTATGACCAAGATCCAATTTATCAGCAGCTAAAGAGCGGAGCGCCCGCTGAAATACCTCAAAACGTGGTGCTTGCCGAGTATGCATCGCTCAAGTGGCTGGGGCTCAACCGTCCTGATTACCGCCAGGTAGTAGCACAGACAATGGAAGAACTGAAAAATGAGATTATTGCTAACCGTGATGCAATCTTGGGCGGTGGCGAACAACAGCCGGCAGCCTAGAGCGGGTAGCCGCGCATAAAAGCTTCTGCTGATATCGTGCGCCCAGTTGGCGCAATCAGCTCATCAATAGACAAGAAAGCACCGTTGCCACACTGAAGGTCAAGCGGTGTTTTTTGGTCCATAACAACGTGTGCTTTTGTGACAATAACCGTCCATTTACCAATTTGGACACGTGTTTTGGGAAAACCCAGATGCCCGCGAATGGTTGCCTCGGCTTGGCCGGGAGTTAGTTTGGATAAGTCAAGCGGATTGGTATCTTTTGTGAGGAGTTGGCAATAGGTAGCCTCTGTATCGACTTGCGGTTCGGGAGTGAGGGAGCCATCGAGAATACTCGGGAGCTTGTGCACTAATAGGTTAGCACCGAGCTGAGCGAGGGTCTGGTAAAGCTCAGGCTTAGTCTCGGTTTGATCAAGAGCGTAGGGGACCTGAGTATAAATAGGCCCGGCGTCCATCGCCTTTGATAGCTGCATAAGTGTCACGCCGGTGACGCCATCGCGGTTGACGATCGCGGCTTCAATTGGTGAAGGACCGCGATATTTAGGCAGGAGAGATGGGTGAACATTGATGATGCCGGGAGTGAAGAGATCAATGATGGATTGGGGAATAATTTTCCCATAACTCACGAGTATACCCACTGGAGAATGAAGTTTTTTTACGAGGGGGATAATGTCCTTGATCGAAGATGGTTGCCAAACCGGGATACCCATTTGTTCTGCATATACTTTGACTGCTGGTGGCGTAAGCTTGCCGCCGCGGCCACGGATGGTGTCGGGCTTTGTGACAACGGCGCACAGTGAATAGCCGGCTTCGACGAGCGCTTTCAGCGAAGCAAGACTAAAGTCCTCAGTCCCAAAGAATACTATGTTCGACATCTTTTTCATAATCGAGCGGCTGAAGTTCTCCCTTGCTATCAAGGCGATAAAATGCATCTTTTACATCGTGGATATGGTCGACAAAAACAATACCGTTAGTATGATCGATTTCATGCTGGATAACGCGCGCCAGAAAGCCCTCAGCCTTAAAGCGAATCTCATGACCATTTGGGTCAAGTGCTTTAACGCGAATTTTTGAATGACGGGGTACTTTGCCATAAAAGTTACTGACACTAAGGCAACCCTCGTAGTCGGAAACGAGCGCGCCTTCATATTTGATAATTTCAGGGTTGATAAGCGGCACAAATTCACGAATGTCTTTGTTATCGAAGTCGCTGCGCACAATGACGACTCGTTCAAGTTTATCAATCTGGACAGCGGCAAGCGCGGCACTGATTTCGTGTGGACGTGAGTCTTCCCAGTCAAGACTGGCATCGGTCATATCCTTAATAAGCTGACGAGTCTCGTCAGTCACGATATGGACGCGCTGCGATTTAGAGCGCAGGTGCGGGTTGGGCAGGGTAATGATTGCTTCTTTTTTCACTGCGAATCAGTATAACAGATGGGGAGGAGAAATTACAGTAGTGAGCTTGCATCAAGGTCGCTCTGCCAATGAGCGGATGGTACATGGTTAAGCACATCAATAAGCGTGGCACGTTGCGATGATTTTACGATAATTTGCCACCGATAGGTGTTGTGTTGGCGTTCGTAAAATGCTGGTACGGGACCAAATATAGTGAGGCTGGAATAGGTAGCGCGGAGAGATGATGCAAGGGCTCGCGCCTGGCGGATAGCGGCAGCTTCGGTTTTATAAACACAGGTAAGCTTGAGAAGAAAAGTAAAAGGAGGGAAGTGCCCACGGCGCCGCTCTTCAAGTATTGCATCGTAGAAGGTTGCGTAGTCTTGATGTAGACCTGTTTGAACGGGCAGTGTACTGGGCTGAAACGATTGGACAATAACGTTGGTTTTGCGGTGACTGCGTCCCACACGCCCCACAACTTGCGACAATAACTGAAATGTGCGCTCGCTGGCAGTAAAGTCAGGCAATGACAACCCTGCGTCAGCTTGAACGACGCCAACTAGTCCTAAATGCGGTAAATCAAGTCCTTTTGCCACCACCTGTGTTCCAATAATGATATCAATCGTACCCTCGTACAGCTGTTGATACCGTTGATCGAGGGTGGCTTCGGACGTTGAATCGCCATCAAATCGCTCGATACTGGCCTTTGGAAACCGCTTCCGTAACTCGGTTTCTAAGAGCTTTGTTCCGATGCCTTTGTGAATAATATCGGTGCTGTGGCATTCGGGGCAAGAAGTTGGAACGGCTGATTTATTTGCACACGCGTGACACTCCAGACGATGGTGGTCTGCATGTAGAGTATAGGGAATGAAGCACCGGGGACACACTGCAGACCATCCGCACGCCTCGCATAGCGTGGTTGTAGCGCTACCGCGACGATTATGGAAGATGAGAACTTGTTGCTTATTTCCAAGTGCGGTGTCGATACTTGCAAGTAATGCATCTGACAAAAAGCGATGGCGTGTAAAGTTTGTCTTTTGAGTCATATCGACCAGTTGTATCGTAGGAGCGGTGGCATCATTCCTTGCGCGCTCAGGCAGGGTAATAATTGGCCGGTTAGCAGCCTTGGCCAGGTAATATTCTGTAACCAGTGGTGTTGCACTACCTTGTACGGTGCGGGCAACATGCTGCGCAGCCAACACGCTAGCCACTCGTTGCGCATGGTAACGAGGGGACTGATCTTGTTTAAAACTTGGTTCATGTGCTTCGTCAATGATGATGTAGCCGATGGATGCCGCTGGCATAAATAGAGCCGAGCGCGGACCAATGATTATTTGTGGCTCAGTCGCACGTAGTACCTGCTCCCATGCCCTGTGTCGCTCAGCCTCGGTTTGTCGAGAGTGGGTCAGGATGACGTGTGCAAAATGATTCTGAAATTCTGCGACAAGCTGGGAAGTAAGCGCGATTTCGGGAACAAGTACAATAACCGATTTGCCACTGGCAATGGTATGCTTGGCAAGCTCAATGTACACGGCTGTTTTACCACTTCCGGTGATACCATGCAGCAGGGCACCACCTGATGTCATGGAGAGGAGCTGGTGAACGGCAGCTGCCTGTGCATTATTGAGTAAAAAATTTGTTCGTTTTCGATGAGAAAAAAGCGGCGCTTTTTTGCTTGCTCGACGTGTTTTAGTGATACCCCTAGGGAGGACTGTTTGCAAGACTGTCGCAAGATGTGTTGCGTAGTATTCGCTCATCCATAGCGCTGTTTTTACCAGTTCGGCAGGTAAAGCAGGATAGGGGAGGGAGTGTAAAATTGCTCGAGTCGGGTAGGCCGGCTTATCGCTTTTTTCTACTACGATTCCTACTATTTCTTTTTTGCCTACTGGTATGAGCACTAAGCTGCCAATAGCGATAGTTGAGTCTGGCGTGTGATAAGTGAAGGTAGCGCTCTCTGCGCGGATTAGTTTTGTAGGAGCCACCTCGAAATACCTCATAGATGTATTATACCTGTTAGCGGCTATAATTTTCTGCTACTATAAGCATATGTATTTTGAATCACGCGCTCACGCAGGCCAGCTCCTTGCTGTCCAACTGCTTGAAAAGTATCGTTACGAGAACTGCGCTGTGGTTGCACTAAGTGACGGTGGCGTGCTGATAGGCGAACAGATAGCGGCTCAGTTGCACTGTATATTGACCATGCTTATTACTGAGGGGATAGATGTTCCAGGTGAGAGCGTCAGTATTGGCGCTGTTTCTCAAAGTGGAAATTTTACCTATAATAGTGAATTTTCTGCCGGCGAGATAGAGGAATATGCTACAGAATTTCACGGTTACCTTGATGATCAAAAGCGACAGGCGTTTAGCCGTATTAATCGACTCATCGGTGATGGCGGTCTCATTGATACGGATATGCTTAAAGAGCGAGTAGTTATTTTAGTTGCAGATGGCCTAAGCGACGGAGCTATCCTGAGTGTGGCGCTAGACTTCTTGAAGCCGATTCATATTCACCGTCTCGTTGTTGCAGCCGCAGTGGCTACTATTCCCGCAGTTGATCAACTGCACGTAATGGCCGATGAGCTCCATGTGCTGGATGTAAAAGAAAACTTTATGGGAACAAACCATTATTTTGAGGACAATACTGTTCCATCACACGAAGAGACGATTGCAAAAATAAACCAGATTGTGCTGAATTGGCGTTAATGAGGCTTGCAAATATTCATTGCTAAATGTAGAATAAAAAGCAACAGTATCATTGGGAAAGAGCAAGAAAGGGTTCGATGTTAGACGTATTCATTACATCTCGAGTGCGACGAAAAATTGTCGTTGTATACGCTAAGTATCCAGATTTTCATACCCATGTGCGTGGACTCGCTAAGCTGATAAAGGAAGACCCGGGTAACATCCAACGAGAACTGAAGCGTCTCGAGAAAGTCGGTTTTTTGCTCGGCGAGAAGCAAGGCAATACCAAGATTTATTCCACTAACAAGCAGTTTCCTATCTTTAAAGAGCTCCAAAGTATCGTTATCAAGTCGCAGCAGCAGGCAAGCAACGGCCGTCCTAAGCGCACCTCCACTGACATTCAACCATGACATTATTTGAGCAGATACTTCAGGCTCGCGGGCTCGATGGTGCAGCACGCGATATTTTTTTGCATCCAGATTATTCAAAGGGCCATGACCCATTTTTGTTACCTGATATGGCAAAGGCAGTGGAGCGGATTGTAGCAGCACGTGAGCGCCAAGAGCCAATAACTATTTACGGCGACTACGACATTGATGGATTAACGGCAACAACTGTATTAATGGATGCACTCGGGGCATTTGGCTTTAAACAGGTTACGACGTTTATTCCTAATCGTTTCGTTGAAGGCTATGGCATGACCATCGATGCGGTTGAACGAATTGCCAAGCAAGGTGCAACACTTATTATTACTGTTGACTGCGGGAGCCTGAGCGAAAAGGAAATTGTGCGGGCCAAGGAACTGGGAGTAGACGTCATTGTTACCGATCACCACAACGTCGCAGCGGTACAACCACCAGCCGTGGCGGTAATTAACCCAAAGCGGCTCTTGCAAGATTACCCGAAAAAATACAGTAGCTTAATGCTTGTTTCGCAGAGCCCTAAAAAGCCCTTGTATCCGTTTCTTGATTTGCCGGGTGTTGGGGTGGCGTTCAAACTTGTGCAAGCATTGCAGTCGCGTTTAGACGGGTTACCCTATGGGCAGGAGAAATGGCTACTTGATTTGGTTGCGCTTGGCACGGTCTGCGACGTAGTTACTTTGGTAGATGAAAACAGGACGCATGTATATTATGGGCTTCAGGTCCTTGCCAAAACGCGACGTCCTGGACTCAAGGCCTTGATGACAGTAGCTGGTGTGGACCCGAAAAAGCTTGATGCACGAAGCCTTGGATTTGCGCTTGGTCCGCGCATGAACGCTGCTGGACGGCTTGAAACAGCGGTCTATGCGCAGGAGTTGTTGTTGGCGAGTGATGGCATGGTGGCGCTAGAGAAAGCGCAGCAACTTGACGCCATGAATGCAGAACGTCGACGCGAGCAAGATAAAATTTTTAGAGCTGCGGCTCAGCAGGCAGAGGAATATACTTCTGACCCTGTGCTTGTGGTCAGTCACGCTGACTGGAATCATGGTATTGTGGGGATTGTAGCGGCCAAATTGCTTGAACGTTATAAAAAACCTAGCTACGTATTGCAAGAAATGGGTGAAGAAAGTAAGGGTTCAGCACGAAGCTATGGCGACTTTAGCGCGGCGGATGCTATACGAGCAAGTGACCATTTAATAACAAAGGGGGGTGGCCATAGACTGGCTGCTGGAGTGACGCTGCCAACGGTAAATATTGCAGCATTCAGAAAAAATCTCAACGACTACTTTGCTTCACTTAGTTTGCGCCCGCAAGCACAACTGCTGCTGCCGCACGAAGACGCGACGATAGCGAGTTTTGGCCAAATTGACGAGCAGTTTATGCAAGAGGTTGAGAGCATGGAACCGTTTGGGAATGGTAACCCAGCACCTATACTCAAGGCGACGCACGTGCTTGTGAGGGATTTGCGCCGAATGGGTGCTGAAGCACAACATTTAAAGATGGAAGTACAAGATAGACAAGAAAGAACGTTTACATTGGTGGCATTTAATGCCGATGATAGCTGGAGATGTGAGCTTGGTGATTATGTATCAGTTTGGTTCCAGCCGCTGATTAATGAGTGGCGCGGTACATTAAGTATAGAGGGAAGATTGCTGCATGTTGCTCTTGAGGAAGAGTAATATGGATGACAAGCAAGTTTATTCGTTGGCTGCTTGCGGAGGCTAGACTTATCTGTTATAATGCGGACGATATGGTACAAGTTACACGCAAAGATGAACGTGAAGCGAACGAAAACATCATTCGTCGTTTCAACCGCAAAGTACTGCAGAGTGGAGTGCTCGCTGAAGCTAAAGCTTCAATGCGCTTTAATAAGCCACTGAGCAAAACTGAGCGACGCGCGAAGGCGATTATCCGCAAAGAGCGTAAGAACGATAAACTGGCAAAAATGCGCCTGGGAATTCGTTAATTAATGGCTCTTAAAGAGCGAATCGCAGATGAAATGAAAGCCGCCTTGTTAGGCGGCAATCGTTTTGCTGGCGAAACGCTACGTAACCTTAAGGCAGCGATCCTTAACGAAGAAGTAGCGCAAGGTAAGCGAGAGAGTGGCCTGAGCGACGAAGAAATCGAGAAGGTGATTGCACGCGAAGTGAAAAAGCGAACCGAGAGCGCTAAGCTGTATCGGGAGAATGATCGTTCTGATTTGGCGGAACCTGAAGAACAGGAAATCGAAGTACTCAGTGCTTATCTGCCTGCTCAATTGGGCGATGATGAGCTGCGGGTCGTGATTCAGCAAAAGATTGCCGAGCTAGGCGCAGATGGCCCGCAAATGATGGGTCATGTCATTGGAGCGGTGAAGGCGGCGGTAGGCAACACGGCAGACGGCGCAGTAATTGCGCAACTAGTTAAGCAAGAACTAACGAAATAGGAAGGAGCGTCACGCTCATGATTCTTTTATTTGGTCCAACCGGTGCAGGAAAAAGCATGCAAGGGCAAATGCTTGCAGTGCGTCAGGGATGGAAATGGCTGAGTACTGGCGAGATGCTTCGTGCCAGTACAGATCCCGAAGTGATCCGTATCCTTAAAAGCGGAGAGCTCGTCAGTGATGAGTTAACCTATGAGGTTTTTGATAGGGCTATTCAAGACGCAGTAGAAAAGCAATATAAAAACGTCATTGTTGACGGATTCCCGCGCACCAAAGATCAGGCAGAATGGCTTGCGGATTACATGGAAAAAACGAACCAAGTCATCGACGTTGTCATTGTGCTAGAAGTACCCGAAAGTGTGATTATGGAACGACTCGATAAGCGCGGTCGCATGGAAGACACGCCCGAAACGATTGCACGGCGTATGGCAATTTACCGACAAAAAATGTACCCTGTACTAGGGATTTTTGCAGAACAAGATATGCGGATTATTCACCTTGACGGAACGGGTACTGCCGGTGAAGTGCACGACAGGATTTATGCAGAGGTGAGTGAGGTATGCCCGAATTAATTACCGGGCAGAAGACGCCTGAGCAGCTGCAGGCAATGCGTGAAGGCGGCAAAATTATTGCGCAGATTTTTGATGACATCCGAGGATTTGTGCACGAAGGCGTGAATGAAAAGCAAACAAATGATTTTGTAGCTGCTAAAATTGCCGAATATGGTGCGGAGGCCACCTATACAACAGATGAGGTCCGATTTCCGGGTGTGATTTGCATCAGTACCAATGATGAGATTGTGCACGGCGTACCAACTGATTATATATTCGCCAAGGGTGATGTAGTAGGCTTTGATCTGGTGATTACTTGTAAAGGGATGAAGACGGATGCTGCCTTCACGATGGTTATTGATGAGCAGCCAAGCGGAGCGATTAAACACCTTTTACAAACAACTGAACGCAGCTTGTATGCGGGAATCGATGCTATAAAGGGGCCGGTACGAATCGGTGATATTAGTGCTGCAATCGAAAAAGTACTGCGCGAAGGACGGCTGGGGATTATCCGCGAACTTGTTGGCCATGGCGTGGGACATAAAATGCATATGCCACCTGATGTGCCAAATTATGGACAACGAGGAACAGGTGTATTGCTGCAGCCTGGTGAGACGATTGCCATTGAGCCAATGGCGACACTCGGCGGTGAAAAGATAAAAGAACTTGATGATAACTGGACATTTGCAACGCGCGACGGCAGTATTGCGGCGCACTTTGAGCACACCATACTCATCACGCAAAATGGTGCAGAGATCCTCACTAAAAAATAAGTTATTCCGCAACAGAGCGAGTAGTGTGGCGACGTACTACCCATAGTTGTTATGGTATAATAGCCCTATATGCAAGAACAATCAAAATACGCAGTCGGTATTGATATCGGTACAACCACCGTTCGTTGTGTGGTGGGACACATTGACCCGACGACCGGTACACCGACTATCGTTGGTGTCGGACAGGCAGGCAACAGTGGTATGCGTAAGGGGAGCGTTGTAAACCTTAACGGTCCGGCGCATGCAATTGATCAAGCCCTTGGCGAAGCAGAGCGAATGAGCGGCTACGAAGTAAATGAGGCTTCGATTAGCATTAATGGTGCACATATTGTGAGCACAAAAGCAGACGGAATGATTGCTGTCGGCATGGCGGATCACGAAATTACTAACGATGACTTAGCACGCATTGAAGAGGTTGCTACTACTGGCAAGGTTCCAGCTAACCGAGAAATTCTTGAAGTTGTTCCATTTAGCTATACCCTTGATGGGCAGGGTGGTATCAAGGACCCCATTGGTATGAATGGCATACGTTTAGAAATTAGTGCAAACGTTGTTTCAGCTATGGGACCGTATGTAGGCAACCTAGAAAAAGCGAGTGAAATGGCAACCGTAGCCACCAATACGGTAGTTCCTTCAGTGATGGCGGCAGCAAAAGCGGTCCTTACGGAAAGCCAAATAGAGAGTGGCGTAGCTGTTGTGGACATGGGTGGTGCGACAACGGGCGTAGCGGTATTTGAAGAAGGCGATTTGCAATATGTTGGCGTGATACCCGTAGGTGGGGCTAACATTACGAACGACCTTGCCATTGGACTCAAAACTGACCCTGCTATTGCGGAACTAGTGAAAGTTGCCCATGCTTCAGCCCTTGTGCGTAAGGAAAGTGAAGGGGTGAGTGTAAAGCACGAGAAAGAAATACTATCGTTTAATACTCAAGATATTGATGAGATTGTAGAGGCGAGGCTAGAAGAGATATTTGAGGCTGTGCAGCATGAACTAAAAAAGGCCGGCCGAGCTGGCCAGCTGCCGAGTGGTATTGTGCTGACCGGTGGAGCGGCACGTATGAAGGGAATTGCTGAATACGCCAAAGAGCAGCTAGGACTCGCGGTACGCGTCGGCAAGCCTGCTGGGTTTGGTGGTGTTGCAGACCACATTGACGAGCCGCAATTTGCCGCTGCCGTGGGACTTATGCTGATTGATGCCGAAGACGCCACTCGCCCTGCGCGCGGAGCTAAGCATCCTGGGCAGAACACGAAGCAACTTGCGAAAAATGCCGGAGGAATCCTTAGGGGTATCTTTGGCAAATTCAAAGCGTAACTCTCTATTCATTGTCGAATAAATCCTGTATACTAGAACAAGATAGTTATTCGATGTGAATAAAGGGGAGTGAGAAGCGAATGCCAGAAGTAAAACCAAGTGAGATTCAAACTTTCGCCAGCATAAAAGTAGTTGGTGTTGGTGGAGCGGGTGGCTCTGCTGTTAACCGTATGAAAGATGCCGGTTTGGTTGGCGTACAGTTCATCGCTATGAATACCGATGCCCAGGCATTACACAATAGCAAAGCCGATATCAAGCTCCATCTCGGCCACAATACAACTAACGGGTTGGGTGCCGGTGCTGATCCAAGTGTTGGGGAAGCTGCTGCGCGTGAATCTGTTGACGAAATCCGTGATGCCCTGCAGGGTGCAGATATGGTGTTTGTGACCATCGGTGCCGGTGGTGGTACCGGGAGTGGTGCTGGGCATGTTGTAGCCGAACAAGCTCGAGATTTAGGAATCCTTGTTGTGGGTGTAGCCACTAAACCATTTAGCTTTGAGGGTGAGAAGCGTCGCACAAACGCGGAGTGGGCTATTGCGCAGCTCGGCAAACAAGTCGACACGCTTATTACAATTCCTAACGACCGTTTACTACAAACGATTGATCGCCGTACCCCGCTGCTTGAAACATTTAAAATTGCCGACGACGTACTGCGACAAGGCGTGCAAGGGATTTCTGAGCTGATTACTGAACACGGCTTAATTAACCTTGACTTTGCTGACGTAAAGGCAATTATGAGTAACGCTGGCAGCGCACTGATGGGTATTGGCCGTGCAAGCGGGGATGATCGTGCAGCACAAGCCGCACAACAAGCGATTGAGTCACCACTTATTGAAGTATCTATTGATGGTGCGAAGGGCGTACTGTTCAATGTTACCGGTGGCTATGACATGAGTATGAGTGAGATTCAGGAGGCTGCAGAAATTATTACCAGTGCTGTATCGCCTGATGCGAATATCATCTTTGGTGCGACACTGAAGCCTGAGCTAGAAGACGAACTTATCATTACCGTTATTGCTACAGGTTTTGATAGCGCTTATTTCCATGAGCAAGCAGCCGAGTTAGAAAAGCCAAGCCAGCTTGAAAAGACCGAAAATGTTGATGATGCAGTAAAAGACATCGATATGGATTTGAATCATACTGATGCAGCAAAGCATTTTGCAGAAGAACCAGCAGAAAATATCTGGAACCACCCAGCCGAATCTGAAGATGACGATGATACGCCTGCGTTCCTGCGACGACGCAATAAAAACAAGCAAACTGACGAATCATAGGAAGGGATAAGCACCCATGGCACTGAACTATAAGATAGGCGATAGCCGGGTATTAGAGTCTCGAGAGTCTGCAGATGGCATTACAATTCGCCGTCGTCGAGAAACAATGGATGGCAAGCATCGGTTTACTACCTATGAGCGCATTGAACACCCAAATTTAGCAGTTATTAAGAAGGACGGTACCCGGGAGTTATTTGACAGAGAAAAACTTACCACAGCAATTCGGCGGTCAGTTGGTAAGTTCTTTAAGTCCGAAGTTGAAGTTGAAGAAATCATTAATAATGTTGAAGAATCGTTATACGAGCTCGGTGAGAGCGAAGTGCTTTCACGGCAAATTGGTGACTTGGTGCTTGATGAACTCGCAGCAAAAAATGAAGTGGCATACGTGCGGTTTGCAAGTGTATTCCACAAGTTTAAAACGCTCGATGACTTTGTGAAGATTCTTGAGCAGCGTCGCACAAATAAACGGGAGAAGTAATATGCGCGTGGTGGTGGTATATAAAGACAATCAAGACTATACACGATCGGTAGATGTATTCTTGGGGGATTTTAGTCGGCAAACCGGTCGCGTGCTTGAAACGCTTGATCCCGAGACTACTGAAGGAGAAACCTTTTGTCGTGCGTATGATATTGTTGAATACCCGACAATCGTTGCACTGAGCAATGAGGGACAGGTACAAAACATGTGGCGAGGAATGATGCTCCCTACAATCAGCGAGGTAAGCTACTATGTTGCACAAGCTTAAGGCGTGGTGGCAAAACAAACAGCTGGCTGAACGTGAGCGAGCGTGGACAAGCTGGGTACTCCTCATCGCTTCATCAATTGGGTTACTGGCATCGTTTGTATTGTCGGTTGAGGCAATCCAGCTGGCCAAAAACCCTGATACAATACTGCCATGCAGCTTGAATAGTGTGCTCAACTGCGCTACCGTTGGTAACCACTGGTCATCTGCGGCCTTTGGATTTCCCAATAGTTTCCTTGGAATGATGGCTTTTTCGGCGCTCATCACTATTGCGGTGGCAAGAATCGCTGGAGTAGCGTTCCCGCGCTGGTTCATGGTGGGCCTGCAGTTTGGTGCCGTTGCTGGTATCGTATTTGCGGGGTGGATGTTCTATATGAGTTACGCAGTGATTCAAACCCTTTGTCCGTGGTGTTTGACACTTGATTTTGCAATGCTATTCGTTTTCTTTGCGGTGACGCGGAACAATATTAGGGAAGGTATTTGCCCTTTAAGGACGGCCTGGAGAGATCGGGCAAAGAAAGTAATTGATACACAGTATGATGCAGTAGTACTTGTGCTCGTCGCCGTGGTGGCATGCGCGCTTATCATCGGTAAATACGGTGATGGTTTGTTCTAGGAAAACATAAGCTTTATTTTTGATGCAAAGTACGCTACAGTAGGGCCATATCCATTTACTAAAGGAGGGAAAAAGTAAAATGGTAAAAGCAAAGAAAAATGTAACGTATAGTCATGCATGGTCAGTGCTGGCAGTAGCACGCATCATGCTCGGTTTTGTATTTTTGTGGGCTTTTCTCGACAAAACCATGGGGCTTGGGTTCGCAACACAACACGGTAAGGCATGGCTTGATGGTGTCTCACCAACGACAGGCTTCTTGAAGTTCGGGGTCAATGCTGAGGGTCCATTTGTGGACTTTTTCCGTAGTTTAGCGGGGAACGTACTCGTTGATTGGCTGTTTATGCTTGGGCTTCTGGGTATTGGTATGGCGCTCATCCTTGGCATTGGTCTACGGGTTGCTGCCGTGGCTGGTACAACGCTGTTGGTTATGATGTGGGCTGCGGAACTACCGCTCAAAAATAACCCGGTTGTAGACGAGCATCTTGTCTATGCAGCCGTGCTGTGGGTGGTTGCTCTTGCGCCACGCAAGTATAGCCTCATTGAAACGTGGCTCCAGACGCCTACGGTCAAAAAGAATCCTTGGCTCTGGTAATAAACTGACTACAGTGGTAAAATGAGGACGTAAAAGCGTCCTCATTTCTGAGGTAAGGCGACTATCAATCGCTAAGCAAGCAGAAAGAACAGCACATCGCCTAGTAGAATCTGCCGTCATTGCAACGATACAGCAACAAGAAAGCGCTAAAAGAACTACTTCTTTTGGAAACGAGATGGTACCGCCCGATAGAGGGTTCTCGTAGTCAAACGAAGTAGTTTTTTATTGGAGGAACTATGAAATTCAAAGCTAACACGCGACGTCGAGCGCTTGTGTATGAAAAAGAGTGGGCAGCTACGTGGCAAAAAGAAAAAACCTTTCAGCAATCTGTCTTGCAGCGCCCCGAAGACAATCAGTGGGTGTTCTATGATGGACCGCCATTTTTGACAGGCACTCCACACCACGGACATTTGCTTGTGAGTACCGTTAAGGATGCGATGGGCCGCTTTCATACTATGCGTGGTCAGCGAGTCGAGCGAACATGGGGATGGGATTGCCACGGGCTGCCCGCAGAAGTATTTGTAGAGAAACAGTTAGGAATTGCAAATAAAAAAGAGATTGGTACAAAAATCAGTATCGAAGATTATGTGCGCGAATGTCGGAGTGCGATGGTAAAAACGGGTACTGAGTGGGAAGATACCATTGATAGGTTGGGACGATGGGTTGAGTTTAAGGGCGCCTACCAGACCATGGACAAGGAGTTTATGGAAAGTGTGTGGTGGGCATTTAAAACCCTCTACGAAAAGGGGAAAATCTATGAGGGCGAAAAGATCCTTGTCTATTGCACCAAAGACGCAACGCCAATTAGCAAGAGCGAAGTGGCGATGGAAAATAGCTACCAGCTTGACACTGACCCAAGCGTATTTGTGTATTTTGACCTTGAAGACAGTAACGATGAAAAGATGCTAGCTTGGACGACAACACCCTGGACGCTGCCCGCTAACGTTGCTGTGGCTGTAAATGAAGTGCTTGAGTACTCGTTGCTTGAGCATGAGGGCAAGAAGTTTTATGTCGCTACTGAAGCGGTGAGCCGTGTGATGCAGGATGCTAAGCACCAGCCGCTTGAGTATACGGTGCTTAAAAAAGTGCAGGGGAGTGAACTCGTTGGTAAGAAATATCATCCGCTGTTTGAAAATCGAGGACCGAGTGCGCACCGGGTATTAGCAGCAGACTTTGTGACATCTGAAGATGGTACGGGGCTTGTGCATGAAGCGCCAGCGTATGGTGAAGAAGATTACGAGCTTTGTAAAGTAAATGGTATACCGGTTATCTCAATCGTGGATGGCGATGGGCTTTATACTGAGGGGCGCTGGCAAGGTAAGAATATATGGGATGTGAATAAGGAAATTGCTAAAACCCTCGTTGAAGAAGGGCGAGCATTGAAGGTGGAATATATTCGCCACGAATATCCACACTGCCATCGCTGCGGTACAAAATTGATGTATCGTGCACACCCAAGCTGGTTCATGGACATTCAGGGTCAAAAGGATGAAATGTTGCAGGCGAATAGCGAAACCCGCTGGACACCAGATAACCTGCGCACTGGGCGATTCCATAACATTATTGAGCAGGCACCTGACTGGAATTTGAGTCGCGATCGATATTGGGCGACACCAATCCCGGTATGGCGGGGTGAAAAAAATGATGGTACTGAAGTAGTGAAAGTCTTCGGAGGCTATGAGGAATTTGCGGAGTACACTGGAAAGCGCCTCGATGATTATCACTTGCCTGAAGTCATGAATGTCACATTTGAGATGGATGGTGTGACAATGCGGCACATTGGCAAGGTGCTTGACTGTTGGTTCGAAAGTGGCAGCATGCCCTTTGCTCAGTTCCATTATCCATTTGAAAATAAAGAGAAGTTTGAGCAGAGTTATCCTGCCGATTTCATCATTGAAGCAATCGATCAGACTCGTGGATGGTTCTATAGTTTGATGGCCGTGAACGTTGGTTTGTTCGGTAAAGCCCCGTGGAAAAATCTCATATGCACGGGATTTATCAACGCAGCTGATGGCAAAAAAATGAGTAAGAAACTCAAGAATTACACCGATCCAATGGAATTGATGGATCAGTACTCAGCGGATAGCTTCCGGTTCTTGATGCTTGGCAGCCCACTGACAAATGGTGAGAACTTTGCATTGGCCGATAAAGACGTGGGGGACGTAGCCCGTAAGCTTAGCATGGTATGGAATATGTACGACTTCTTCACGATGTATGCAGAAGTCGATGGCTGGAAGTTTGATGGTGCGTTGAAAGATCCACTTGATGAGCTGACGAACCCCCTTGATATTTGGGTGATTTCTCGGCTTCACCAGCTGGTTGCTGCTGTTGAAGAGCGACTGGAAGCCTACGACTTACAGGGGGCAATTAAACCGATACTGCCATTTATTGATGACGCGAGTAACTGGTATGTCCGCCGTAGTCGCCGACGTTTTTGGAAGAGTGAGGATGATAGCGACAAAACTGACGCTTACGTAACATTGCACTATGTGTTGACACGGCTGGCATACGTGCTTGCGCCATTTGCACCATTTATGGCAGAAGAGCTACACAGTAAGATGACAGGCGACGCAGCATCGATCCACTTAAAAGACTGGTTACCTGCTGGTCATATAAAAGAAACGGTAATGAACGAGATGGACGTTGTGCGAGATTATGTAAACCAAGGTTTGAGCCTCCGCGCGAAAGCCGGCCTAAAAGTTCGCCAGCCACTTGCAGGTGTCACTGTGCCCGCACTTGGGGCGGAGTTCGACTTTACGCCTATTTTGCTCGATGAGTTGAACGTAAAAGAGGTGCACGTTGGTGAAGTTGTGGCAATAGATGAGCGACTCACGGCAGAGCTAAGGCGTGAGGGACTTATGCGTGAAGTAGTGCGCCATGTGCAAAATGCACGCAAGAGTGCGGGGTTGAACGTCGATGACCGTATTGTGCTCACTATTGCGACAGACGACGAAGAGTTACGACGTACTGTTGATGAGCATAGTGCTGTTATCCAAGCTGAGACGCTTGCTACAAAGTTAGTGACTGCAGAAGATGATATGTACGCTGAACAAGTAAGAATTGAAGGTAAAGAAGCAACGATAGCGCTTAAGAAGGAAAAATAATATGAAAAAACTTTATAGAAGTAAAACGAATAGAAAGCTTGCTGGTGTTTGCGGTGGGCTAGGCGAGTACTTTGGATTTGACCCAACACTAGCGCGAGTGGCATTTGTATTTTTGTCACTGCCTGGTGGTTTGCCGGGTGTTCTGCCGTATTTATTGCTGTGGTTGGTGATTCCGGAGGATAAATAGATGGTCATCGTTGATACGCGTGAGCCGTTCGAATATGCTGCAAGCCACGTAGAGGGAGCAATCAATATTTCGCCGATGGAATTTATGCGTGGATTGCCCGACAAGCTAAAAGATGTGCCAAAAGACGAGCAGATTATTCTGTATTGCCGTAGCGGCCAGCGCAGCAATACCTGTAGTATGATCTTGCGCCAGTTTGGTTATACAAACCTTGTGAATGGTACCAACGAACAGCATGTTCGTAAGCTCTTGAATCAATAACTGACCAGGGAAAGACTTGACTTTTTATGCTGTTTGTGCTTATATAGGTATATAAACCTATCAACACCAACATGCTAAAAATACACAAAAGTCTTCATTTACCGGTCCCACACATGACTCACTCAACTGAACGTATGCAGTTGAGCCCTGTAACGAGCGAAAATGATGAGCTGATTGTTGCGATTGAGCAGGATAGCCAAAAGGGAGAGGCGAAGTGGGTGCTTGAAGGTCCGCAAGATGTGGGAGAATTGGCCACTTTTTGGGCTGGGGTTGAAAGCGACCTCAAAAAAGATCCCGATTGGTTTGATTTTGCTGAAGACTAGTTCATACTAAGAGTATGATTACAAAGGCAATTATTCCCGTTGCGGGATGGGGGACAAGGCGTCTTCCGATTACAAAGGCAATTGAAAAGTGTATGCTTCCAGTGGGTAATCGTCCAGTGGTTGATTACATTGTGCAAGACTGTATCGCGGCTGGTATAACCGATATTTACTTCGTGGTGAGTGAGCATAGTGAACAAGTGCGCGATTTTTACCGGACCAATATTGATCTGAATGATTATTTAAAGCGAAATGGCAAGAATGAACTGCTCGATATGCTGCGGCCACCGAAAGTAAGCCTGCACTACGTAGTGCAATCAAGCTATGGAAAATACGGTACCGCAATACCACCAAGCCTCGTGTTTCGGGAGCTTGCCGAAGGAGAGCCTGTTGTCGTCGTTGGTGGTGATGACTTTATTTATGACCCATCGGGTGAATCATCAGTGAAGCGACTAATTGAAGCGGCTGGAGAAACGGGTGGAGCAATTTATGGCGCGCCGGTAGAGGGTGATATTAGTCGCTATGGAGTGATTGCGATGGATGGCGAAGGGACATTTACGGGCATTGTTGAGAAACCGCAGCCCGGTAAAGAACCGAGCCACCTTATCAATATCAGCCAGTATGCGTTGCCGTATGAAGCCATGCGTACGATTTATGAGTACGCCAAGACCGAGCGATCAGGCGAGTATTACATCACCGATGCGGTTAATGAGTATGTGAAGAATGGCGGGAAAATGAAGGTAGTAGAAGTGAAGGGCGAGTACCTTGATTGTGGAACAGTTGAGGGCTGGCTGGCGGCGAACCAGACGGTTGTTGGAGCATAGACTTGCTCTTTTGCGCTACCTCTGGTACAATTGATACTTGAATCAGAAATTTAATAAGGAATGACAATGAAAGCAGTCGTGAAAATCGGTGGCAAGCAGTATATTGCCAGCGAAAAAGAGACCCTCATGGTGGACCTCCTCCCTGAAGGCACAAAAGAGCTCACACTCGACGCACTCCTCGTCATTGATGGTGACAAGACAACAGTCGGTGCGCCAACAGTGAAGGGTGTCAAGGTAGTAGCAAAGGTAGTTGATCCCAAAGTTGCCGGTGAAAAGCTACGAGTAATTCGCTACAAGAGCAAAAAGCGTGTGAACACCCAAACGGGACACCGCCAAAAGTACAGCAAACTAGAGATTACTACAATCAAATAGTAGAATGGCCCGCCGGAGACGGCGGGTTTTGCTATGCTACCCAATAACCATTGAAAAAGAGAACAACATTCCAGGCGAGCAGAAACGCACTCGTCACAATGAAGGCAATTTGTTGCCACTGTGGACGCTGGTTGAGCCAGATGCCGAGCGCGAGAAACAGTGGGGGCAGGGCCAACATATAGCGATTGATACTATCAAGGCGGCCGCTCGCAAGGGGCAGGAGGAGTGAAGCTACACAAAAAAGCAGCCAAGCCTTGCCGAGGTATTTGTGCACGGTCCACAGCATCAGCCCGAGCACAGGGATATACCATAGGTAAAGTGGCGTAAATGATGAAATAAGATTTTGGACGGGATTGCCATCGAGGCGCCCCCACTGGTGCTGTGCGGCAATAAAGGCAAAAGGATCGCCGAATGCATTTGCGAGGTAGGTCATGTAAACAATGATGCCGATGGGAGCAAATATAACCGGTGTGTATCGGGGCCATTCACGATATTTTTTGTTTATTATAATGTCGGCTAAGAAGAACAATGCTAACACGCCCCCCTGAACTCGTGAGGCGGTGGCGAATGCCGCAAAAATACCGCTAGCAACATACCAGCCTCGACGATAGGCATAGAGTGAACCTGTAATAAGAAAAATAAAGAGACTTTCGCCATAGCCCGCCGCCAGGAAGAAGGATGAAGGAAAGAGGGCAAATAGTCCGAGCACTCCCCATGGAGATAACGTAATTTTTCGTTTTCGTAGTTCATAGGCAGCCCACAGGTACACAACAATAGCAGTGAGAATACTAAACACCCAGCTAATTACTAAGAGTGCTGCCAAGGGCGATATACCAAAGAATGTGAGACCCCTAGCAAGCAGTGGGTAAAGTGGAAAGAAGGCAACAGTTGTTGAGTTATAGCCATTAGCAACGATGGACTGATAATGGCCGGTATCATACCTATCAAGTGCTCCCGGGAATCGTACTATACTCATGCTCTGAGGCGATGGTGATGTGCTGTGATAATCAATGACCTGGCGGTCGGCATATACGCCGGCCACAATAATAACGGCAATAAACAAGATTGCGCTCATCGCTGCAATAAGAATTGGGTAACGGCGAGCTAAGAAGAGGATTTTCATGCTGATATTGATTATACACCAATACTCTATACGAATTCGCTCGTGGTATAATGGTAGTAAATAAGGGGAAATACATAAACGTGCCTACTATTATTGCTGTAACAAATCAAAAAGGTGGCGTGGGTAAAACTACTAGTTCTATTAACATTGCTTACTACTTGGCAAAAATGGGTAAGCGTACACTTCTGATTGACTTTGACCCCCAGGGCAACGCAACGAGCGGTTTAGGAATTGATAAGCAAGCACTTGAAGCAACAATGGCAGAGGTAGTAGTGGGAGCAAAGACATTGAGTGATGTGATTGTGTCCACTGAGCACAAGAACCTTTCGCTTGCACCATCAACACCCACACTTGCTAACACTGAGGTGGAGTTGGCGCAGGCACAGCATCGATTTAGTCGATTAAAGCACGCAATTGCGCAGTGCCCGATTGAGTATGATTATGTGATCATTGATAGCCCGCCGAGCCTCAGTTTGTTAACGGTAAATGGCTTGATTGCGGCCCGTTACGTTTTGCTACCAGTGCAAGCAGAGTTTTATGCTTTGGAGGGGCTCGGTCAGCTGCTCGAAACCATGAAGCTGGTTCGTAAGAGTCTTAACCCTACCCTTGATTTAATAGGGGTCCTACCGACAATGGTTGATAGCCGAACTTCTTTGTCGGGCCAAGTGCTCGCTGAGATTGGTAAGCACTTTCCGGCTAAAGTTTTTAAAACGAGTATCCCCAGAAATGTACGCTTAGCCGAGGCGCCAAGCCATGGTGTGCCAATCGGTGTGTATGATCGATTCAGTAAAGGCGCACGCGCCTACAAGGCAGTAGCAAAGGAGGTGGTAGAACGTGTCGGCTAAAAAAGGATTAGGCAGAGGATTTGATTCGCTCATTCCTACTGAGCTGCTGGACGAAGAGTTCGATCCAACAGCTGCGCAAGATGAGCAGGTCAGTGATTTGCGTCATGTGAAACTTTCGGCAATTGTACCTGATCCAGAGCAGCCGCGACGAACGTTTGACGAATTGTCGCTTGAGGAACTTGCTGAGTCTATTCGTGAGCACGGGGTGCTGCAGCCTATTGTGGTCACACCACACAGCAATGGCTACATGATTGTCGCGGGGGAGCGTCGCTATCATGCTGCAAAAAAAGCCGGCCTCGACAAAATACCAACACTTGTGCGAACGCTTTCTAACCAACATAAGCTTGAGTTGTCGCTGATTGAGAATCTTCAGCGGCGTGATTTAAATGTTCTCGAAACGGCCACTGCCTATTTGAAGTTGCGGGATCAGTTTAATCTTACTCTTGACCAAATTGGTCAGCGGGTTGGTGGTAAGTCGGTGGGAGCGATAAGCAATACACTCCGGTTGCTGCGCTTACCGCAGATGGTGCGCGATGCACTTGCAGAAGGAAAAATTCGCGAGGGTCAGGCGCGCCCCCTTATTAATCTTGACGAAGCAACAATTGAAGCAATATTCCCGTTGATTATTAAGGAAGAGTGGAGCGCTCGTGCAATTGAGCAGTATGTTACTAAGCTAAAGAAAACCAAGCAACAAGGCCAAGGCGGCGATAAGAAAGTCTCATCACTGCCAACTCGCTATCAAACCGAGTCAAGAGCGTTTGAGAAACGATTTGGGGCCCCAGTTCACATCCGAACTACGGCAAAGGGCTCAGGTCAAATAGTCATTCGCTTTAAAAGCGAAAATGAATTTCAACGTATCTCAAAGTTACTAGGCTAGCACTAGAAGAGCGCAATTTTTGTGAATGGCCAGATACGAATGGCAACTGGGCCGACAATATCAAAGGTAGGGATAGTCCCCAGACCGGTCCGCGAGTCATAAGAGTTACCATCAATCCGGTTGTCGCCTGCTACGAAAATTGTTCCTTCAGAGACAACCATGTCGAGCCCTTCGCCACTCGAAGGAGACTGTGGACCAGCGTTGCCCTTGCGATAGTCGTTGTCGGGCTGGTATCCAGCTGGATGTTTGGTGTTAAAAACAGTGAGGACGCCATTGGTTATGGTAACCCGCTCTCCTGCGAAGGCAATTACACGCTTGACGATATACTCATCACGTTCGCCCTGGGTGTAACGAGGATTCTTGAAAACGATAATATCACCCCTATTCGGGGTATACGACTTGTTCTTAAGCTGCGCAGCAGTGATGGGCAGCCGGTTGACAATGAGCCGTTCGCCATCATGAAGCGTGTAGTCCATACTATGACCTGAAACCGAGAAGCTACGGAAAATAAAGGTATTAATAAGTACGGTGCCAATAAACACAATGATGATGAAAATAAGAAAATTAAGGATGTCCTTAATGTGCGGATGACGTGTTAAAAAGCCTGCTTCCATTGCTCTCACTATACTAGGTTCGGCGACGAAAGCAAAATACATAAGCGTTTTAGCGTTCACTTTTTGGTTTAAATTGGCTATAGTAGGGTGAGTATATGGCTAAACGTTCTTCCGTTGACGGTTTTATTCCACGTCGATCCGCTGGCATGATAGGCGAGCATCACTTGGAGAATCGTAAACTCCCACGACCAGATGCACCGGGATTGGTGCGCCATCGTGTTATGGCACCGACAGATAGTCGTGAGTCGAGTACCACCAATGCGCTCGTGCCTTCAAGGGAGGGCTTAACGCGTTCAAGCATGGCGGTGCGTAGCGATATAGATGAGTCACTGCATGATATTGATGTGCAAACTGAGTCTAGCAAGAAGTCTTCGCATAAACGGGAAGGGCGGCGCACTAAACGTCGCACATGGATTCGTCGTACAATTATTGTTTTTTTCCTTATTCTTCTAACGATGGGTGGATGGTTTGTCGTCAAGGCATTTATTGCTGGCTCGTCGGTGTTCAAGGGTGATATTTTTGGCTTGATTCAGCAAAAAGAACTAAAAACTGACGCAAATGGGCGTAGTAATGTGTTAATTCTGGGTACTTCAGAGGACGACCCGGGACACCAAGGAGCATACTTAACTGATTCAATCATGGTGCTCAGTATTGATCAAAAAAACAAGAATGCTTACATGATTAGTATTCCCCGCGACTTGCAAGTGCGCTACGGTATGGCCTGTAACTCTGGTTATTCTGGCAAAATTAATGAATATTTTAATTGTGTGAATGGTGACTGGGAGAATAAAGCGGCAGAAGAAGAGCGCCAGACTGCTTCCCGAAAATTTTTTGGTGATATTGTGGGCCTGGATATTCACTATAGCGTGCATGTTAATTACACAGTGATGCGTGACGTAGTGAAAGCACTTGACGGCATTACAGTAACAATTGAAAGCCCTGATCCGAGGGGTCAGATGGACGGCAACTTTGACTGGAAGTGTGGCACCACCTACGCACAGCGGCTTAAGAATTGCCCGCCACGCGGCCACTTTATCGATTATCCAAATGGCCCAGTTGAGCTAGACGCTGAACATGCGCTGTATTTAGCGCAAGCGCGGGGGGATACGCCAATTAACTGGGGCTTTCCGAACTCAAACTTTGAGCGTGAAAAGAACCAGCAGAAGATCCTTGTCGCTATCAAGGAGAAGGCAATGAGCACAGGTACCTTGACGAATATGGGCAAGGTGACAGGGTTGATTGATGCGCTTGGCCATAATTTACGCACCAACTTTGATACGAGTGAGATTCGAACCCTTATGGCTCTGGGCGGAGATATTCCCGCGCCATCAATTAAAAGTATCAGCTTGATAGACGAAGGGGTGATAGGTGGCAATGCTGTGCCAACGGCAGGGCAGTATGATTTTTCACAGATTCAAGCGCTGATTAAAAAGAAGCTAAATTCGAGCCCACTTGCACGGGAAGATGCTTCAGTGATGGTGCTTAATGCTTCGGGAGTAGGCGGTGTAGCCCAAAAAGAGGCCGATAAGCTGACGGCTCTAGGCATGACTACTGAGGTAGGGAATGCGCCTGCTGAGGCAGCCTATTCAACAAATGTACTTTACCAAATTAAGCCTACCGATAAGCTGCCACTTAGTCTTGAAAAGCTCAAGACACTCTATGGTGCGACGGTAAAGACAACGAAGCCTCCCGTGACGGTTGGAGATACTACTGATTTTGTGTTGATCATCGTTAATCCACCAACTGACCCGACTGATACGACACCGTAATTATGGTATAATACAGGACAGTCTATGGATTTGTTAAAAGCACATAAGCGACGCACAAAACTGAGCGAAGCGGCGTATGTCGCACTAAATGTGGGCCTAGCGGTTGCACTACTGCTTATTGTGCTCGCCGTCCAGTCGCCATGGTTGGCGTATAGCGCCGTACTTCTGAGTAAGTGGCGTGCACTAGCAGTGCGACCTCGTTTTTGGTTTGCTAACCTGGTTGCTAATATGGTAGATATCATTGTCGGGATAAGTGTAGTAGTGTTGCTGTATGGTGCTCAGGGGGCACTTTGGTTGCAGGTTTTGATTACGCTGCTATATGTTGGTTGGCTGTTGTTGATTAAGCCGCGCTCTAAGCGAATATACGTGGCAGCGCAGGCGGGAATTGCAGTGTTCGTTGGTATTACGGCACTGTCTATGGTGTCGTATGCGTGGGACGCGAGCTTTTTTGTGCTTGCCATGTGGGCAATTGGATTTGTTTCGGCTCGGCATATACTTGGGAGTTACGATGAACCGATGACACAGCTATATAGCTTTATCGCGGGTTTTGTTTTTGCAGAACTGGGCTGGATTGGCTTCCACTGGTTAATGGCATATCCGTTGCCAGGATTCGGTGCCATACAATTTTCACAACTTGCACTATTTGTTACGCTGTATTGTTTTGTGGCTGAGCGGGCATATGCAAGCTATCACAAGCATGGAGCAGTGAGGCGTGCCGACGTGCTATTACCGGCACTGTTAACGATTAGCATTATGGTGGCGGTGTACGTGCTTGCTGCGATTAATGGTAGCGAGGCACTCTAGGAGGGAAGCCAATGAAAGAACACGACATGCAAAGTGAAAATGCGATTTTGTTTCGACGTCGACGTGCGAAGGCTATTATTGCAGTTGCCGTGCTGTTGGTGTTGATCGGCGCAGGTATAGGAATTGGTTATTGGTGGGCACAACAGACTCATCCTACTATCACGCCTCGCCAGCAGCTTAATAGTGATGGAAATAAGCTAACAACAGCGACTGAAGATACTATTGCAGCAATAGCTGATAAAGTATCACCTGGTGTTGTGTCGATAGTTACCAATGTGACAACGCGCACGCTGTTTGGACCCACGCAAGCAGAGGCCGCAGGCACGGGAATTGTTGTAAGTCGAGATGGGTATATTCTCACCAATAAACATGTGGTGAGCGAGGCTAACGCTATTGAGGTTGTGATGGCTGATGGGACGACCTATTCTTCCGTTGAACTCGTCGGCACCGACCCCTTGAATGATGTGGCTTTTTTGAAAGTTAACGGAGTGAGCAACCTATCACCTGCCGAACTTGGTGATTCGTCAACGGTGCGAGTAGGGCAAGAAGTGGTGGCTATTGGAAACTCGCTTGGTCAATACCAAACAACCGTAACGAGTGGAATTATCTCTGGTAAGGGTCGCCCAATTCAGGCGAGTGATGGGGCAGGGGCCACTGCTGAAACGTTAGTTGATTTACTGCAAACGGATGCAGCGATTAACCCCGGAAACTCAGGTGGTCCACTACTCAACCGCGCAGGCCAGGTGATTGGGATCAATACTGCAGTTGCAGCGAACGCACAGGGGATCGGGTTTGCAATTCCTATTAATGCGACAAAGGGGGCGTTAAAGTCAGTGCTCGCTGGTAAGGGAGTGCAGCGTGCCTATTTGGGGATGCGCTACGTTGCACTGACTGCGGCAACTGCCAAAAAATACGACGTGTCTTCTAAGCAGGGTGCATATATTTTTGCCGAGGAGGGTCAGCCGGCAATTATAGAAGATAGCCCTGCGCAAAAGGCTGGTTTGAAGGACAAGGATGTCGTGACAAAGATTAATGGGCTGGCGGTAGGCAGCGAGGGTGGAGTATCGAGCTTGATAGGTGAATACGCACCGGGTGATACCGTTGAGCTAACAGTGCTACGTGGTGGCAAAGAAATAGTCTTGAAAGCAACCTTAGGCAGTTATTCACGCTAAGGTTTAGTAAATGCGAGCCCGTAGTCGAGGGTATTGATGTGCGTCAGCCCCCCTGCCTGTGCGTGTGCAATGATTCTTTGATGTTGGTAGGGATCAGCCTCGAGCAGTAGTAAGCCACCTTTGCTCAACTGAGGGATTGCTTGCTCAATGAGCTGGTATATGAGTCCCACGCCATTTTTGTCGGCAAACAAGGCCCCAGGCGGTTCAAAATTTGTTTCAGGTGAACGCTCCCATGCATGGTCAACGTAGGGAAGATTCGCCATAATACTATCCACTCGAGGTGGTGCATTCGCGAGTAGATCGCTACGAATAATAGCGACGTCAGCCTCTAAATTTCGTGCGTTAGTTTCAGCAACACGTAGCGCATGGCGACTGTTATCGATAAGCGTCACAGCAAGTTGGGGGTACTCAAGCTTTGCGGTAATACCTAAACAACCAGATCCGGTTCCGACATCAACAAGCGTTTTGATAGCGGGCGAGATGTGCTTCGCAAGAAGCTCGATAAGCGCTTCTGACTCAGGCCGTGGAATGAGCGTTGCAGGGGTTACTTTGAAGAGCCGCCCAAAGAACCATTTGTGGCCTACGATGTAGGCGATAGGGGTTCTATCACGGCGCAAATCAAGGCGCGCGTTGGCAATATCTAATTCACGCGCAGGAATTTCATCTTCAGTGTGAGCATGTAGCCAGGTTCGGCTCTTGCGTAGGGTATGGGCGAGAATAATTTCCGCATCAAGTAATGCAGTAGAAATCCCTGCGCTGGCAAGTTGTTCTGCAGCGTCACGGAGCCATAAGCGTATATTCATTTAGCCCTCGCTTGCGCCTTGCGCTTTGAGTTCGCGCTCGTAGGCTTGCAAATGCTCAAAGATGTCATCGATGTCGCCGTTCATGGCGGCTGGAATGTTACTGCGGCTATAGCTAATACGGTGATCTGTTATGCGATCCTGCGGGAAGTTATAGGTACGAATCTTCTCGCTGCGGTCACCACTACCAATGAGGCTGCGTCGCTCAGCAGTAAGCTTGGCATTTTCCTCATCAATTTTAATTTGCAACAATCGTGAGCGCAGTACGCTCATGGCCTTCTCTTTATTCTTTATCTGCGATTTTTCGTCTTGGTTAGTTACTACCATACCTGTCGGTAGGTGAGTAATGCGAACGGCACTGTCGGTTGTGTTGACGCTTTGTCCACCATGACCACCGCTACGAAATACATCGATTCGCAGGTCATTTGGGCTAATCTGGATATCAGCCTCCTCCGCTTCAGGAAGCACTGCAACGGTAGCAGTACTTGTATGGATACGGCCCTGACTCTCAGTTACAGGTACGCGCTGTACACGGTGAACGCCACCTTCAAATTTGAGACGCGCGTAGGGAGCATTACCTTTAATACTGAAGATAACCTCTTTGTAGCCGCCCGATTCATTGGCACTTTCACTCATGAGTTCGGTTTTGTAACCGTGAGATTCGCACCAGCGTAAATACATGCGATAAAGTTCTGCGGCAAATAAGGATGCTTCGTCGCCGCCCGCACCTGCACGTACTTCCATGATGATGTTCTTTTCATCATTGGGATCTTTTGGAGTGAGGAGTACAAAAAGTTCTTCTTCAAGCGCAACGAGTCGCTGTTCGGTTTCGGTAATTTCTGCTTTGGCGAGCTCTGCCAGCTCATCATTACCTTGTGCTAGTTCACGAGCATCAACTAAGTTATTCTCTAAGCTTTCACGCTCTGTTGCCTTGGTGATGATTGTTTCTAGCTCAGTAAGACGACGGTTTTTGCTGCCAAAAGCAGGGTCATTGTATGCATCGGGACGCGCCAAAAAATCGCCGAGTTCTTGCTTTTCGGCACGTAGTTCATTTATATTGAGGCTAATTTTTGGCATCGCTACTATACTATATCAGATATCAGTGATAATTTACAGGGGTGGGTTGTCCCTGTAGACATAAAGTTTGGCTAAATTTGTTTTCTTGTTGCAAGAAGAATTATTCCCACAATAATTCCGGGAAGCCAGGTAATAAAAGCAATTGCATTGAGACCGAACATGATGATATTTATGAAGGTGCGGCCAGATGAAGCTTCATAGCCGCTGCCGCTTGATGCGCTAACAAAGTTTACTACTGCATAAATAACGATCGAAAGGAGAATGATTCCGGTGGGTGCAATGAGGCATACTAAACCCCAGATAAGTTTTAGCTTGTTGGTGTGCTGCGCGTGATTGAGGGCGTGAGGCTGAGTATTACTGACTGGCGGTTCTGGAATATAAGATGGTTGAGTTGGTTGCATGTAATTCTTCCTTTTAATTTTTGGCTTTATTTCACTATAGCAGAACCGCCCGAATTACGGGCGGATCATTGTGCTTACTTTTCGGTTTTGGTTGCTTTCTTGGCATTGACCTTTTTGGCTTTGGCGGCCATTTGGGCGCGGCGCTCTTCGGCTGCCTTAGCGCGAGCCTTGAAGCGGTCAACACGACCTTCTGTGTCGATAATCTTTTCCTCACCAGTGAAGAATGGGTGAGATTTACTTGAAATGTGAACTTTCACTAATGGGTATTCGTTGCCGTCTTCCCATTTGATGGTTTCACTCGTTTGTGCGGTTGACTGAGTCAAGAACGCAAAGCCCGCTACTTCGTCGCTAAATACGACAGGGCGATAGTCTTGTGGGTGAATACTGCTTTTCATAACCTTACGAGTTTAGCAGATAACCTACCTCTTGTCAAAGGGTAAATTCTCTGCTATGATAGTTCGGTAACAAATTTTAATGACACAACTCGCCTGGATTACTTCTGAATCTCAGGGCAGGCGAGTGAGGTAAAAGGAGTAATAGTATGGCCGTAGAGGTTGATATTAAAGCATTGCTCGAAGCTGGTGTTCACTTTGGACACAAAACGAGCCGTTGGCACCCTAAGATGGCGCCGTACATTCACAGTAAGCGTCAAGATAGCCATATCATTGACCTCACTAAGACGGTTGAGGGTCTTGATAAGGCTTTACCATTCCTTACTAAAGTTGCTGCTAGCGGCAAGCAGGTGCTGTTTGTGGGTACTAAGAAGCAAGCTAAAGATGCGGTAAAAGAAGCCGCTGAAAAAGCCGGTCAACCATATGTGACTGAGCGCTGGATTGGCGGTATGCTTACAAACGTTGCGACTGTCACTGCACAGATTAAGAAGCTCAAGGACCTCGAGCGTCGCATGGCTTCAGGCGACCTAGAAAAGCGCTACAACAAACTTGAAGTACAGCGGTTCCAAGAAGAGATTGATGTTTTGAATGTAAAGTACGGTGGCATTAAAGAGCTCAACGGTAAGCCGGGTGTGCTGGTTGTCCTTGATACGCTTGTTGATGCCAACGCTATTCGTGAAGCACGAAACCTTGACATTCCAGTGGTGGGTGTTGTCGATACAAATGCGAATCCAGACATGGTTGACTACGTGATTCCAGCAAATGACGATGCCATTAAAGGTTTGCAGCTATTGCTTGACTACTTTGTAGCGGCTGTTGGTGAAGGTGTGAAGAAAGAGGAGAAATAGGATGGGCGTTACAATTGAAGATATTAAAAAGCTGAAAGAACTTACAGGCGTAGGCCTGACTGATGCCAAGCAAGCGCTTGTAGCTGCCGATGGAGACTTTGATAAGGCGCTTGAAGAGATGCGCAAAAAGGGCCTGACAAAGGCTGAAAAGAAAGGCGACCGTGAAGCCCGAGCTGGCTTGATTGAAAGCTATGTGCATAGTGGTCGCATTGGTGTAGTAGTAGAGGTAAACTGTGAGACTGATTTTGTGGCTCGCGTTGATGAATTCAAGCAACTGGCGCACGAAATCGCTATGCAAATTGCTGCTATGGCGCCAAAGTACGTGAGCGAAGCTGATATTCCTGAAGAGGAGTACAGCCGCGTGAAGCAAGAACTGCTCGAAAGTGAAAGCCTAAAGAGCAAGCCAGAAAACATGCGAGAGCAAATTGTTGAAGGGCAACTGAAAAAGCACTTTGCTGAGCAAGTACTGTTAAGCCAAGCGTTCATTCTTGACGACTCGTTGACAGTTGAGGGGCGTATTAAGCAGCAGATTGCAAAGAGCGGCGAGAATATTGTGGTTCGCCAGTTTAAGCGTATTGAGCTTGGCGTTACAGAATAAGCAAAGTTTTATCGCTTAGAACTTGGCACGCTAGGGCCAGATACATGCTTTATTTTAGTACGATATCGGCCTCTACAGGCAGGTGGTCTGACCCTTTTTGTGCAACGATTTCAATGCGCGAAACGGCGAGATTTCCTTTTATGTATACATGGTCAATTTGATGAGAGCTGTTTGTTGTAATAGTTCCTGTTGTGCCGCCAGTGAAGCCACTAAGCGTTGTTTTATATGTTATATGAATCTTTGTTGACGCAACGTCATAAGAGTTTTGAAAGCCGGCAGCTCTAATTTGTTTGTCTTGGCTGCTGTTGCGCTCAGAGTTCATATCACCAACAAATATAATTGGCGCATCTTTCATGTAGGTTGCCATGTACGCAAGCGCTGTCTTTAACTCGGCAGTGCGGTTTGTGCTGCTGCTTACGTCTAAGTGCACGTCGGCAAAGTAGAAAACTTTACCAGAGCTTGTGTGCCTTAGCTTGACCCATACAAGATCCTTCTCGCTGTCAAGTTGTTTCTCGCCTTCCTTTATAAATGTGAAAAGATTAGTTTTCCAGAATGAGTTACGCGCCCATTGATTGACGGTGCGCCGATAACCTACGGATGACAGGCGAGTGGTGAGCCATGGGATACTATCGCTTCGTCCTTCCTGTAAACCGGCAATATCCACGGTTTTTATATAGCCCAAAATGGCATTTGCTCGAGTACTGTCCCATTTTGTTAGCTCGGTAGCACGAATGTTATAGGTAGCTACATTGATGCTTGGGCTTATGGGAGTGGGGGTTGTTGGCGTGGGGCTTATGGGAGTGGGGGTTGTTGGCGTGGGGGTTGGTTGTGGATTCGTTGGTGTAGGACTAGTGGCTTGCCTAGGAATAGGTTGGAGAGAGCCTGATGATGGGGAGCTCGAGCCGACTGAAGAAGATGGCTGAGGCGACTGAGGATTGCCTGTGGATGACGGGTGTGCGTCTGAAGATTGAGCTTCTGTGTCGGTGAGAGCTGGCTTGCTCTGGGGGCCTTCGTTATTATTAGTTGCGGAGGCTACACTACCATCATCAACGCTGCTCAGTTTTGTGGAGCTTGTCGTAGTAGCTGATTCACTATGGGGACGTTGCAGGGCAAATCCGACCGAACCAAAGAGGAGCACTATTGTGCAAACACTAACGATAATAATAGCTCGACGTGATGTATGCTGCATTCCATCTGGGTGTGAGGTGAGATAAATTGCATGATTCTCTTGCGAAATACGCTCATCCACAGATAGCGGCGAGAGTAGTGGCGTTTGCTCTGTTGCTGGTGTATTCTGCATTGTTTATTTTCTTTTAATCTTTTAACTAATCAAATATTAGCACAATTAGCATAAAAAGTCAACCTCGGGGTGATCTGTTAAAGGTGCTATACTAAGAACAAAACAAGGAGAAGTAGAATGTTCGATACAGATGGTTACGAGTTGAAGATGACTGGTGCTGTTGAGCACTTAGAGAATGAGATGAAAAAGGTCCGAACTGGCCGTGCGCACTCGGGTATGCTTGATGGTATTAAGGTAGAAGCCTATGGCGTTGAAGTGCCGCTCAATCAGGTGGCAAACGTTACCGCGCCAGAAGCTCAGCTACTACAGATTACTCCATTTGACCCTGCAAACATCCAAAAGATTAGTGCGGCGATTCGTAATGACCAAGCGCTGGGGCTCAACCCTAGTGACGATGGGCGGATCGTGCGCGTACCTGTGCCGGCCCTTACTGAAGAACGACGCAAATTGCTTGTGAAGCAGGTGAGCGAGAAGGCAGAGGAAGCTCGCATTGTGCTGCGAACAATCCGCCAAGATGGCCTTAAGGAAGCAAAGCGCAAAAAAGAGGACAAGGAACTTTCAGAAGATGATGTGAAGCTTGTTGAGAAAGAATTCGAGCGCCTCATGAATGAACACCAGGCGAAGATTGAAGAAGCATTTAAGGCTAAAGAAAAAGAGATCCTCACAATCTAATGTCTGAGCTTCCGCAACATATAGGCTATATTGTCGATGGTAATCGCCGTTGGGCTAAAGCCAGGGGGATGTCGACACGTGAAGGTCACAAGGCGGGATATGAAGTACTCAAGCAAGTACTTCTTGATACAGTAGCGGCTGGCGTTCCCTATGTGAGTGCTTATGTATTTAGCACTGAGAATTGGAAGCGTACAAAAGCAGAAGTGCAGTGGCTGATGGCGCTATTAGTGAGGGTGCTGCGTGATGATTTGCATATATTCATTGATAACAATATTCGAGTAAGAATTCTTGGAAGTCGTGAGCGCCTTAGTAAAAAGGTGATAGCTGCCATTGAAATGGCTGAAGCAAAAACAGCGCACCTCACCGGTGGGCAGGCACTGCTTTGTTTGAATTATGGCGGACAGCTGGAGATTGCTGATGCGGTGAACGCGCTCATAAAAAGTGGCATAAAAGCTGGAGAAGTAACGCCAGAGCACATTGAGCAATATTTGTATGCGTCTGATGTTCCAGCGTGCGATTTGGTAGTGCGTACTAGTGGCGAACAACGCCTAAGCAATTTTATGTTATGGCGAAGTGCATATAGCGAGCTATTGTTTATTGATAAAGCTTGGCCAGACATGACAAAGCGGGATGTAACCGCTATACTAAAGCAATATGCACGCCGTGGTCGGCGATTTGGAGGATAGATGGACATACTAATAGGGGTTATTATTGGGGTAATTGTACTCACTATTTTGGTAGTGGTTCATGAACTTGGTCATGCACTTGTTGCCAAAAAACACGGTGTAGTAGTAGAAGAATTTGGCATTGGCTTCCCGCCCAAAGCGTGGAGTAAGAAGGTGCCTAATAGTATATTGGGCAAAAATGTTGAGTATAGTATTAACTGGTTGCCGCTGGGGGGATTCGTAAAGTTGCAGGGTGAGCACGATGCTGCACGCCAAAAAGGTGATTATGGTGCGGCGACATTTTGGCAAAAGACCCAGATTTTGCTGGCGGGCGTAGTGATGAACTGGTTGACGGCAGCTACATTGCTTTCAATTTTGGCAGCTGTCGGTATACCGAACATCTTGCAGAATCAGTTCTATGTACCGTCTGATGCGCAAATTATTAGCCAACCAGTGGAACTTGTCGCGGTGACCGCAGGGCTACCAGCAGAAAAAGCGGGGCTGCAGCAGGGTGATAAAATATTGCGCTTCAACGGCGCGCCACTTGAAAATGCCAAAGCATTGTCTGAGCTTACTAAACAAAGTAGTGGTAAAACCGTCGAAATTATTTATTCGCGTAACAACGTTGAGCATAGTGTGAAAATACCACTACGCGCCAATAATGATGACCGAAAAGGGTATTTGGGCGCAAGCCCATCACAGCTTGAGCTTATTCGCGCAAGTTGGTCGGCTCCGCTGGTCGGAATTGGCACAACGGCACAGATGTCATGGGTGACGCTGCAGGGAATTGGTGGGTTGCTGGCTAATACGGCTCAAGGATTAGTGATGAAACTTAGCCCTGATAAAAATGACCAAGCAGTCGCAAACACCAAGTTGACACAAGTCGGCGATAGTGTTGCTGGACCGGTAGGCATATTTGGTATTATTTTCCCAGCTGCTGGTAAAGCGGGACCGACACACGTCATTATGCTCGCTGCGATTATATCGTTAACACTTGCTGTGATGAATGTGCTACCAATACCCGCCCTTGATGGCGGCCGGTGGTTTGTAACTGCGTTATTTAAGCTGTTTAAAAAACCACTGGGCAAAGACCTTGAAGAAAAGATTCACGGAACGGGCTTCATGGTTCTGATGGCTCTCGTCGTGTTGGTAACAATAGCTGATATAGGGAAGTTTCGATAGATGAAAAAAGTAGGGGTGGTTATAAAAGATAATTATCGTACTTGGCTAGCATGGATTGTTGCTGCCATTGCAAGCTATATCATCGCATCGTATCTCGTTATTGGTATAGCTTGGCTTGTGCATGCGTATATCCCTGGAGTAGGAATGGTTGGTACTATTGAATCGTTGTGGTTGCGTGTGGTAGTGTCGGTTGTTGCACTACTGCTGCTTATGGGAATGCCCAAACTACTCAAACTTCGTTTACCAGATATTCGGGTGATTGGACTCCACAGGATGCTTTTGTGGCGTGATGTAGCAATAAGTATTGCTGGTATGGTAGTGTACGCAGCGCTGGCGATGATTGCTTTTACGCTTGCTGCTCAGTTACCATTCTTTAATCCAGCAGAGCAACAAGATTTGGGCAGGACATCGCTGTATGGGCTTGAGGGCGTATGGGCATTTCTGGCGCTTGTTGTGGCAGTGCCGGTGGTAGAAGAAGCATTGTTTAGGGGGCTATTGTACGGTAAGCTTCGCCAAGCGCATTTGTCTTATTGGCCGGCAGCAATTGTTGTAAGTTTGCTTTTCGCCATTGCACACGGGCAACTCAATGTTGCAATTGATGTCTTTTGTTTGAGTATGGTGGCGAGCTACTTGCGTGAGCTAACGGGGAGCATTTGGGCGGGCATTCTGCTGCATATGGCAAAAAACGCGTTGGCATTCTTTACTGTCTATACAGTTCTTTACGCAGTGGGCGGCTAAATGAAACCTGTTTTGGTTGTAAAAGTTGGTACAAGTACGCTGCTGAGTGCTGAAGAAGCGCCCTCAAGTACATTTGATAGAGTCGCTGCTAGTATAACAGCACTCAAGGCTGAATATAATATTGTTTTAGTTACTTCGGGTGCAATTGGTTTTGGGGTAACACAAATGCAATTAAATCGGCGGCCGCAAGAAGTTGCACGTTTGCAAGCATTGTCGATGATTGGTCAGGTTGGGCTGCTAAGACGTTGGCGTGAAGCCTTTGAAGGTATGACAATTGGGCAAGTACTGGTGACGCGGCAGGATTTGCACCACACAGTATCGAAAGCGAATTTGGCCCAGAGCCTTCAGTGTATGTGGGAGTACGGCGCGGTACCAGTCGTGAACGAAAATGATGCAGTGAGTTTTGATGAAATCACGTTTGGCGATAATGATCAACTGGCCGCTAATGTTGCCGTTGCGTTAGGGGCGAAGCATTTAGTGCTTTTAACTGATCAGGACGGTATACAGGCGAACTTTGGTACTCCTGATCAAAAGCGGGTGGCGCTCGTAACGCTTGCAGAAGTGCAAAAACACGTGATGCCAGTAAAGTCGACCGCGGGCAAAGGCGGCGCAGATAGCAAGGTAATGGCAGCCGGAACTGCGCTGGCGGCTGGAGTAGAAGTGTATATTGGTCATGCAACAGTCGAAGGATCAATAGAGGCGATACTTGCTGGTCAATCTGGTACAAAGATTGTACAATAAGGAGCGATTATGCGATTATCACAAAACTTTACACGCACACTAAAAGACGCACCTGCTGACGAAGTAGCCCGCAATGCACAACTGCTCATAAGGGCTGGATTTGTTTATAAGGTAATGGCGGGAGTATATGCCTACACGCCACTAGGGTTAAGGGTACTCGAGAACATCAAGCAAATTGTTCGCGAAGAGATGAACGCTATTGGTGGTCAAGAGCTCATTATGACTAATTTGCAAAGCAAAGAAACTTGGGAAGCGACAACCCGATGGGATGAGAAAATCGTTGATATTTGGTTTAAGACAAAGCTGCAAGATGGCACAGATATTGGGTTGGCATGGAGCCATGAAGAGCCAATCATGGAAATGATGCAGCAGTATATAAAGAGCTATAAAGATTTGCCAGCGAAAGTCTACCAATTTCAGACTAAGCTTCGCAACGAGTTGCGTGCGAAAAGTGGCATCATGCGCGGTCGCGAATTTGTGATGAAAGATATGTATTCGCTGCACTCATCGGCTGAAGATTTAGAGGCGTTTTACGCTCAAACAATCGAAGCATATAAGCGTTGCTACGAGCGATTCGGCATCGGTGAGGACACCTATGTAACATTTGCGAGCGGTGGTGCCTTCACTAGGTTTAGCCATGAATTCCAAACAATTTGTGACGCGGGCGAGGACATTGTATATTTGCACCGCGGCAAGAACATCGCTGTCAACGAAGAGGTGCTCGAAGATGCTATACAAGAGCTTGGTGTAAGTCGTGAAGAAATGGAGCCAGTGAAAACGGCTGAAGTTGGTAATATATTTAATTTTGGGACCGAAAAGGGTGAGCAAATGGGTGTCATGTACGCTGACAAAGATGGCGTACAAAAGCCCGTTTACCTTGGATCATATGGGATCGGTATTACTAGGGTGATGGGTGTAATTGTTGAAAAGTTTGCAGACGATAAAGGTATTGTATGGCCACTTACAATTGCGCCAGCAAAAGTCTACTTAGTACAAATTGGCGGTGATGGATCACGCATAAAGGCCGACGAACTGTATGACGAACTGATGGGTAGGGGAGTTGAGGTGATTTACGATGATCGCGATGAACGACCAGGCGCAAAGTTTGCCGATGCAGAACTAATGGGTATCCCGTATAGAGTAACGGTGAGTGATCGGAATTTGGCCGAAAATAAGTACGAATTTACCCCTCGTAACAGTGGTGAAACAGTGCTATTGACACACGATGAGTTACTTGGTAAACTGAACTAACTTACAGACGTCTTGGAGGGATGTACAACACTAATCATGAGGTTAGGTCCTTCAATCGGGCTTGTAGGTAGTTAGAGGTAATAATTATGAAAAAAGCATACCAGATTACAGAAGCTGGCCGCAAAGAGCTTGAGGCCGAACTAAAAGACCTAAAGAGTCGTCGTGGCGAGATTGCAGAGAAGATTGCAGAAGCTCGTGATTACGGTGATTTGAGTGAGAATGCTGAATACGACAGCGCTCGCGAGGAGCAAGGGTTAGTTGAGACCCGTATTGCTGAAATTGAAGATATTTTGATGAATGCTGAAGAAATTAAAACCCGTAAAAGTAGTAAAGTGCAGCTTGGTAGTACTGTGGAAGTAAAGAACGGTGCGAAAAAATTCAGCTATACATTGGTTGGGCCTGTTGAGGCCGATCCTCTGAATGGTAAGATCAGCAATGAATCGCCAATTGGTGTTGCGCTACTTGGTAAGGTGGTTGGTGATAAGGCTACGATTAGCACCCCAAAGGGTGACACAACATATACCGTTGTCTCTATTGCTTAAACAAGCCACGCACACCACAATACCCTACATATAGTGGGGTATTGTTTATTTTACATAAGCAACACGCTAGTTATGGCGTAAAGCGAGTGGTACTATAAGGAGTGAATATGTGCTGGAGGTGCACGTAAGGGTATTAAATACGGCAAGCTGATTGGGTAGGGCTGCCTGTTAACTATAGGGGAAAAAATGGCAGAACGAGGACCACGCGCGCCACGCGCATCGCAAGAGGAAGAAGCAAAAATTCTTGATCCACGCGCAGTGAAAGCGTTTGATTATTTAACCAATAAAGTCGACTATTCGCACCTTACCTATGACCAAATCATGGAAACCGACGAGAACCTTGACGGGATGCGCCGAGTAGAGCGTCGTCGGGGACATAGTAATGCGCAAAATACCCTATTTCTTTCGGAGTTATTGGTTGGAAGCAAATATAGCGATAATGTGTTTTTCAATGAAGTAGTGGAAAAAGTTGCTGGCCTACCAACGGAGCTAAAACCTGACGAAATCGTGCTAAGTGGCTTGTATATGGGCGACTTTGGCGGACGCAAGAAGAATTCCAAGTGGATGCTAAAACCAGGTCTTCGCTCGCTTGATGAGCAGTTCGCTCGTGGAAAGGAGAAGCTTGATCAGCTCCGTGCTTTAGGCATACCTGTCGTTTATGCTCGTAGTGATAATGATATTGATATTATTGAAGAAATGACACACGACGCGTTTGATCAAATGCAAAGGCTTGCTAAGCAGCATGCGCGTGAGAACGAGGATGATATTGATACGCGCCGTCAGTTGTCGCTACGAGAGCGTAATAAGGCTAACCCAAACTGGGCAGAGTATTATCGTTTTACAAAATATGTTGCCTTCCCTTACTGTATGCGCACTGGCCGCATGCTGCGTACTACTGAGCAGCTCACCAAAGAAACTGGTGATGAATATGCCGAGCCTGAACGCGAAATACTTTTTGATGCGTACCGACGCGTATCGAATGGGCAGCGACTGCTTCCTAAGCACCTTGCAGTGCTTGACCGCAGTGCATTGCAGGACGGTAATGGTCTGACGATTGTTGGTGATTTTGAGCACCAGGTGTCGATACGTGGTGGCATGGAGTTTACTGACCTCGTACGTCACAAGTTTCAAAAGACAAACTCGCAGTTGGCCAATTACTTCGGTAAGCCAGCGCGCATTCGTGGTGTTATGGCGTCTGAAGGCGCAGATGAGTATGACAACTATGTCATCACTGGTCAACATGAAACCGCTGGTGTATTTCGGCCTGACAACAAGGCGATTCATTCTATTGGCGCCTTTCAGGATCCTAAAAAGGTGCTGAAGGAAGACGGTGATATCTTTACTGCTACCGCAAACTCTGCAAGCAATCCAATTTTGGGCAGGGGACGCTTCCACGATGCCAGCGCGACATCGATTGAACGCACTCGTGATGGCATCCAACGCGTCACTGTCTACAACAAAGCGCTTTGGGAAGTGTCTGAGAGTATACCTGAACGAACTTGTGTGATGATGCAATGCGATTGGCAGGGTGGTAACTTGGCAGCACGCCCCGACTATCAATTGAAGCAGCTCGACATGGTCAATCGAAAGTTGTCACAAATGGCGGTAGTGCTTGGCTTGGGTGGCGACATGGTAGAGGGTAGGAACTACTTTGACTTTAACCGTGAGAGTGGTCGGACCGGCCTTGGTGCGATGGACCAGCAGATTGAATTTATTAAACTGATGGTAGAGGAATCACTCGAACAGTTAACGCCTGCTCAGCTTCGTAACCTGTTTGTGAAGGAAACAATTGGGAATCACGAATGGAATAGTGGCACCCTCAAGGTTAACGGTTATTCCTTTGCTGATCCATTCATCGATATTTACCGGGCTGCATTCCGCGCTAAAGGCTTCTCGCTTGCCGAGGCGCGTGATCGGGTACAATTCCAAGATACGCTCATTACAAAGCGGGGCGAACCGGTAAAGACATATTCAACCACGTTCTTCTTGGGCGAAATGGGCTTTGAGCTACGCCACTTCTTTGGCGCAGGCCGAGGTACTGGCGGCATGCCACCTGCTTTTGCTGGCCATAATCAGTCGGTCGGTTTAGGCGATACCCGCGAGGATATTCATGTGGGTATGTTTGGGCACTATCACCACCCAAACTATTTGCTTGGCGGTAACAAGCTATATGTTGGCGCAGGTGCGCTCAATGGTATGACTGGTTTTGAGTACGAACGTAACCTGCGTTCAGCAAACGCGATTGTGTCACTGTATGTGGGGGGTGGACTTCCGCCACAAATTGAAGTGATGGGTGAACAATACATTGCTGGGTATAAGATTCCTGACGGACCTTTTAGCGACAAGCAAATTCGCGAAAGGTACGGCTTTAAAAACGATAGTGAAGCGGATCCGGTACACAGCCCATATATTGAGGGACCAAAAACTGCACTCCAAAAGGTGTCGCTAGAGTTGGGGCGCCAGGCTGCGTTTTCGACTCATCGCACCGGTACACTATGGACACCGGGTCGTAGCTAGAATAGCGAGCGCCTAATAAATGCCACTCTTAAAAACGGGTGGCATTTTGGTTGTGTAAATACCTCTGTTATAATGGTGTCATTATGGCAACAATGAAAGAACTGCGCGATGAGCGCTTACGCAAACTCCAGGATTTACAAAATTTAGGGGTCAATCCATATCCAGCTGAAGCCAAGCGTACACACAGTGTTGCCGAAATTACGGATAAGTTTGACGAGCTAGAGAGCCAAACAGTCACGGTAGTGGGGCGATTAACTGGCACGCGTAAGTTTGGTAAACTAGCGTTCCTTGTGCTGAGCGATATGAGTGGGCAAGTACAGCTGTTTCTTAAGAGCGATACCGTAGAATCACTCGACGCACCTAATTCACGCTTGGGCATGGAGCAATTGAACTTGCTTGATCCGGGTGATTTTGTAGAAGCGACAGGGCCGGTAATTCGCACGAAAACAGGCGAAATAAGCATTGATGTACGGCAGCTGCGATTGCTCACCAAGAGTTTACGGCCGATGCCAACAGAGCAAGAGGGCTTCAATAACAAAGAAGAGCGTTTTCGACGTCGTTATGTGGATATGAACGTTAACCGCGAAGTGCGCGAGCGGTTTGTGCGCCGTAGCAAGTTTTGGCAGGCGACTCGTAAATTCCTGGATGACCACGGCTTCTACGAAATTAATATTCCCGTGCTAGAACATACGACTGGCGGGGCGGATGCAAACCCTTTTGTAACGCATATGGATGCGCTGGATCAAGATTTTTACCTGCGAATTAGCCACGAGCTGCCTTTGAAGCGTCTACTTGGTGCTGGGTTCGAAAAAGTATATGATCTTGGGCCACGTTTTCGTAATGAAAATTATAGTGATGAGCACTTGCCTGAGCACGTTGCAATGGAATGGTACTGGGCGTACGCCAATTGGCAAGATGGCATGAAGTTTATGGAAGAAATGTTCAAGTACACCTTGCAAGAAACATTTGGTACGCTGCAGTTCAATGTGCGCGGTTTTGAGGTAGATATGGCCAAAGAATGGGAAGTGTGGGACTACGCTACTGTTATTAAAGATCATTATGGTATTGATGTATACAATACAACAATTGAAGAAGTTAGTGCCAAGCTGAAAGAGCACAACCTAGAGGTTGAAAAGACTGACAGTATTCCGCGCAGTATTGATAAGCTATGGAAGAATATTCGTAAAGACGTTGTTGGACCGATATGGTTAGTAAATACACCAAAGTTTGTGAGCCCACTTGCTAAGAGTAGCGTAGATAACCCAAACACTACCCAGCGTTTTCAGCCCGTTATACTCGGCAGTGAGCTAGGCAATGGTTTTAGTGAGTTGAATGATCCGATTGATCAGTACAACCGTTTTGTTGAGCAGCAGCAAATGCGTGATGGTGGTGACGACGAGGCAATGATGATGGATATCGATTTTGTGGAGATGCTCGAATACGGTATGCCACCTGCCTGTGGATGGGGCCATAGCGAACGCGTATTCTGGATGTTTGAAGGCGTGACCGCCCGCGAAGGGGTGCCATTTCCACAGCTACGTCATGAGTATGATGAAGTGACAAAACAGATTTACCCAGAAGCGGGGTTATAGCCACCAAGCCGGAGTGGAGTAGTCGGACTCGTGTTGATTACAAAGAAACCGTCGCTAGCGCGGCGGTTTCTCATTTAGCGGAATGCGTTGGTTAAATAGCTTCGCTGTTCTCGGCGATTTCACCAAGGAGAATATCGACTTCGTCGGCAACGATGTCGGCTAAGTCTTGTACGTTTTCCGTGAGCCATTGTTGCACAGTAGCTTCATCACCTTGCTGTAGGTTGGCTAGCTCTTCGGCCTGTTCGGGCGTGAGTTCTTCTACAATTTCGGCAATCACACGTTCGTGAAGAGTTGTTTCAAAATGTTCAGACAGTGCCTGGTAGTTAGCGTCGTCAAGTTGAATGCCTAGGTCTGTCAAAAAATCGCGGGTAAGTAATGCCATGGGTTAGTTCCTTTCTGCTGGTTCTGGTTCATTAGTAGTTGATGGCTGTGGGGTTGCGGGTGTAGGAGCTGCCGGCGCGGCCTGCGGTGGCTCGGGTTGGCGCATGCCGCCAAGCTCTGCTGCGGTTTGAGCATTAAACTGCTCAACACGTGCACTGTGCTCGGTAGATTGACGGTGCAGGGAAGCGACAGTTTCAGCATGCTGTTGTACTTTGGCGCGCTGCTGCTCAACCTGCGCACTTAGGTGCGTGATTTGATCTTCGAGATCTGCCACTTTTTCTTTTTGGCGCGCTAGGAGCGCTTCGGCCTTTTCGGCCTTTTCTTGTGCTTCAGCAAGCTCTTGCTCTACTTCGGCGCGCTCTTCAGAATCCTCTGGCAGTTCATCAAGCTTCTCTTGCAGGGAGGTGGCTTTGTCGCGCGCATCTTTAGCGAAGTTTTCAAATCCGCCAATTGATTTTTGCGCACGCTCGAGTGATTCACGCCTATCTTCGGCAAATTCCATGGTAGTCGCCAACTCGGTGTCGAGCTTAGCTTCCTGCTTAGAAGCTTTGCGCTGCTGTTTTTCTAGGTGTCCCGCTTCACGCACAGTACGCTCGCGGACGCAGGCAATAGCGCCGATTCGCTTCATCTGATCAGGACTGACGCGCTGCAGTGCGCGGGTGACCTCCATACGTGACTTGCCGTCGCGAAGCATGTCTCGGCGTGCTCTGCGTAGTTCCTTGCGGCCCTCCGCAAGTGATTTACGATCTTTATACATTTCAATTTTGCGTTGATGTAAACGATTGTGATCAGTCTTGTATTTTTCGCTGCTCTTGAGCCGGCCTTCCATTTTGGCAGTATGTGCGTTAAGCTTGCCTGCCGCCATGTCACGCTTGGATTTATATTTATTGGCGACGCGTTGGTGGTGGTTATTAATAAACTTGAAGTGACTCGTGCCCACTTTTATAGCTTTGCGCTGGTATTTATCCTCAGCAGCTTCGTATCTGTTTTCCAAATACATTTGCTTAGGGGCACTGAGGGCATTGCGCCACTCGGCTCTCTTTTCTTGGACTTTGTTGAGTGCTGAAGTAACGTTGCGGTCGATAGCGATACGAACTTGAAAAGACTTTCCTAAGATTTCGGCGTCGGCAAGACGTGTCTGGGCATCGTGCTGTTCTTCTGGGGTTAATGGGGCGTCAACGGCAGTGTCAACGGCATGTTCAGCTGGTGGCATATCTTCGGGCGCTTCAGCTAGTGGTCGCGGCGTTCTTTCCATGATAGTTCCTTTAACTTTATGTTGATTAACGGGATAGAGTAGGAATATTTAACTATTATCGTTGAAGCCCTCACTGCTCTCTGCTATATCACCAAGCAGTATGCTTGTTTCTTGTTCAACGATTTCACTCAGCTTGGGCACGTTCTCGTGTAGCCACCGTTGGAGCTCCTGCTCGGGACCATTCTTGTAGTGATTAAGTTGTATGAGCTGCTCGGGGGAGAGGCTTTCAACGATTTCATTGACGATGCGCGCATCAAGCTCAGCTTCGTATTCTTTACTAAAGCTCGCATATTCTTCGTCTGATAATATAATGCCGATGTCTGCAAGCAGTTGTTTATTAATCACGGTCATGATCGGCTCCTGGGTCGTACCCGTTACGTATTGCCTCGCGCTTAGCGGCCTTAATGGCTGCCGCACGAATCTTCTTGCGGTCAAGTTCACTCAAATTATTGGCAGCTAGTTTAGCTTCACGTGAACGCATGCCTTGATTGCGGTAGTGGAGCTCACGTTGTTCAACAGCAACGCGTCGCTTTTTATCCTCAAGTGCACGAATTTTTTGTTCACTATACTGCCGTATTTTTTCTTTGTATGCTTCTCTGCGCGCCGCCGCATCGGCGTCAACTTGTGCGACACGCCCATCCATCATGCGTTTGTGAGCGGAATATATAGCGCTTCGTTCGTTGAATTGTTTAGAGGCTTTGGCAACGGATCGTGCACGGCGGCGATTAATGAACCCAAACATACTCGTACCGAGTTTTGCTTGTTTGCGTCGCAATTTTGCTTCTGCGCTATCCTTTCGCCATGCTAATATAGCCTGTTTAGGTGATGAAAGGAGATTGCGCTTCAAAGCAAGCTGCATTTGCATTTGCTGATGAGCAACGTCCATCCGGCGCCGGCGTTCTAATGAATTTGCCTTAGAATTGGCAATAATCTCGCGCCCATTGTACTTCATTTCTTCATCAAGCTGGCGTTCGGCAGTCGCTTGACGTTCAAGGGCCAACTGTGCCTGGGCTTCTTGCTGCTGCATAGCTTGAGCGGCGGCTTGTTCGCTTGCTTCAGCTGCGGCCTGGTTCTCAAATTCTTCAAAACGTTTACCGTATATCGTTTTCATGACACGGTACAGTACGTTGCGTTCTTTGCCAATGTCTACCGTTATACCTCGACGCTGGTTAAGCGCTACTACTTGCTCAAGGTGATGGTTGGCGAGAACAAGGATATCTTTGGGGTTAGGATAGGCAGTAATAATTTCTTGAGCCATCGTCGCGCTTGGTGTGGGAGCTTGGTTGTACGCATTCTTTTGATTGTCTTTTTGGTGAGCTATGAGAGCGAGCAGGTTTAAGCTATCAAGCCCCGGACCGGCAGGACTCACGTGTGCATTGCCTGAGCGATTGCCGTTATCGTAATCTTGCTTGAGTGATGCCACGGTGCTATCAAGGTCTGTTTGCATCTCATCGTACGCAGCCTGGGCATTTATGTGTGTCGTTTCGCTCCCTGGCTTCGATGCGAGCTCTAGCGGAGTAGGGACGGCAAGAATTTTCTTGTCGTATTCACTAAGAGGCGGCTGCTTTTCGGCAGACGTAGTAGGACCATTGTTGTGGTTTTTGGAGTTTCCTTGATTGCGAGGCCGATTTGCCATGTCTGTTTTTCTCTTTTTCTGTTGTTAGCATAGCATAAGCATCACCCCATATACAATAGATACAAGTTATGTATAATAATAAGCAATAGCCAAGGAGGGTCTATGATTGAGGTGCAGGGCGTCACAAAGACGTACGGCAAAAAGAAAAATATCTTCACAGCACTCGACAATGTATCATTTGAGATTCCAGATGGAGCAAGTGTTGCAATTGTTGGAAAGAGCGGCAGTGGCAAAAGTACGTTAATGCACGTCATGAGCGGCCTTGACCGCGCAAATGAAGGCGAAGTGCTGATTGGCGGCGATAACATTCTTACCTTCAAACCAAAAGATGTCGATAAGTTTCGTAGTGAGCAAATGAGCTTTATTTTTCAGAGCTTTTTTGTGCAGGGTAATGAGAATTGCTACAACAATGTTAGTTTGCCGCTCGAGATAGCTCGCGTGCCACTGCGTCGACGAAAAGCAAAAATTGAGAAAGCGCTTGATGCCGTAGGCCTACTCGATAGAAAGAAGCAACGAGCTCGTGATTTGAGTGGTGGCCAAAAACAACGCCTTGCGATTGCTCGTGCGATTGTGAACGAACCAACAATTCTTTTTGCTGATGAGCCGACCGGTAACCTTGACAGTGTCACTGGCGCTACGATTGAAAAACTATTGTTTAACTACAACAAAAAGAATGGCACCACGCTGATTGTCGTAACCCACGACATTGATCTTGCAAAACGCTGTGATATGCAGGTGTATATCAAAGATGGCAAAGTGGTACGAGTCCTTGGAGGTGAAAAATGAGACGCGCTGACATAATGAAACGAGCCGGACGCAATTTACGCCAGGCGAAGGGGCGAACAATTCTCACAAGTTTGGCAATCGCTGTCGGTGCCTTTACGTTAACAATGGCACTCGCGGCCGGTCAAGGTACTCGGGACTATGCTGACAAGCTTCTTAAAAACAACGTCGACCCACAAGCGATATTTGTTGTTAAAGATAAGTCGCTCTTTGGTGAGGGTGGCGATGTTGGACTCCGAGAATATGATCCTGATGTGTCAGCTTCTATGGGGGGAAGACCAGGTGCAACTTTGAAGCAGATGAACGAAAAAGACGTGACGTATTTGCAAGAAAGGGGTGATTTAACAACAATTGTGCCAGTGTATCAGCTTGGTGCAAAGTGGATACAATTTGAAGGCAAAGACAAGAAGTATATCGGCTCGGTAGATTACTACGACGTGACAGTCCTTAATGAAGCAAAAGCCGGAGCGCTGCCGCCGCTTGGCTCGCAAATCAGCGATAGTGAAGCAGTGGTGCCGCAGGCCTATGCCGAGACGCTTGGTGTCGCACCAGAAAATTTGATTGGCAAAAAGGTCACGTTAACGTTTACTCAGGCAACAGCGAATGTTAGCGAAGAACAAATTAAAGTAGCTTTTGTGCAGGGCGGGAGCGAAGCGGTACAAGCGCTTATGCAACCGATTGAGCGCAATTACGTGTTTACGGTACGTGCAGTGCAAAAAAAGAGCACGATGTCGTTAGGCAGCGCGCCGAAGCTCTATGTATCGGCGAACAGTGCAAAAACGATTAATGATTTCGCCTCGAGCGGCTCGGCTAATGCGGGTAAGTATATGGGCGTGTCGGCATTGGTCAAAAAAGCCACTGATCCTCAAACAGTAAAGGACGAGCTCGAAAAGAAGGGCTACGCTGCGCAAACGGCCAAGGATGCTCAGGGCATGTTGTTTGCGATTGTCAATACGCTACAGGGAATCGTAGCTGGCTTTGGCCTACTCACGCTGTTTGCGAGTGTGTTTGGCATTATTAATACTCAGTATATTAGTGTTCTTGAGCGAACGAGCCAGATTGGCCTTATGAAGGCACTAGGTATGCCGCGACGAGCGATTGCTAAGCTATTTCGCTATGAGGCGGCCTGGATCGGGTTTTTGGGCGGACTGCTTGGTGCACTTTCGGCCTACATTGTGGGCACATTTGCCAACCCGCAGATTTCAAAATGGCTTGATATTGGAGACGACCGAATTTTGAACTTCGTATGGTGGCAAATTGGTGCACTTTTGCTGGTGCTTGTTGTCATTGCTATTGTTGCCGGCTGGTTGCCAGCGCGTAAAGCTGCGCGTCTTGACCCTATCGAAGCTTTACGCACGGAGTAGGACCGATGGCCCATGAGCCGCTGCTGATATGGGTGACAGGCTAAGTTCTAAGAGTTGATTTTTTATAGTATTTATGCTATAATCAAAATATAGTGATCAAAAAACCAAAACGAATTATTGAACGAACAGATCATAGCAGTGGCCTTTATCGAGCAGCTTTTGATAGATTCATTGGTCAAAGTGAAGTCAGTACCATTCTTGATGTCGCTGCAGGAGATAGCCCATTCGCAGAAGATATGGTGAGCCACACTGGTAAGCGAGTGATTCGGATTGATCGCGACTATGCCCGTCATGAGCCAAAAGGTGGTGATTGGGAAGCAGGTGATGCCACCGCCTTGCCACTCGAAGATGATTCTGTAGATGTTGCCATTAGCGCTTTTATGATGCAGCATCTCACCCCCGACGAACAACGCAGAGCCTTAGCCGAAATGTTGCGGGTTGTGCGGCCATATACCGATGGAAGGGTGGGCGCCGTAGGAATTTTCCCTTTGTACAAGCCCAAGAAACTAGCGGAGCTAATACAGAAGAACGACCTCGAAGGCAAGTTGGCAATCACGGTTGACTATGATGCATTTGAGCGTTTGCCAATTGCCGAGCGCAAACTCGAGCAGCCGACATTATGGATACCCAATTGGCAAGGTGCTTCAGTAGAAGAGCAATCACGATTGATCGCTGCGATTGTCGAGTCCAATGCACTTTACCGACGCACCACACTGCGTGACATTGCTCGCAGAGCGGTTATGGCGCATACAGGCAATCCGACTGTTCGCCTCCAATAGTGTCAATAGAGGCGAAGTGCGCTATACTACAGACATGTTAGATATACGTTTCATTCGGGAGAATGCTGACCGTGTTCAAGAAGCGGCGGCACAAAAAGGCTATAAAATTAGTATTGCTGAGCTTTTGGAGTCCGATGAGTCGCGACGCGAGTTGCAACAAAAAGTTGACGAGCTTCGGACACGACGAAACGAAATATCGTCCCAAATGAAGGGCGGTAAACCTGCGCCAGAGCTAGTGGAAGAAGGTAAGCAGCTTAAAACACAGCTTGCAGAGGTAGAAGATCATTTGCGCGTTGCAGATACAGCATATATTGAGCTGCTGAAGCAGGTCCCAAATATGCCCCACGATGATGTACCAGTAGGTGCAAGTGAAGATGAAAATTTAGAAGTAAAGGTGGTGGGTGATATTCCCGCATTTGACTTTGAGCCAAAAAACCACTACGAAATCGCAGAGGCAAAAGGGTGGCTCGATAAAGAGCGCGCCGCTAAAGTTGCAGGTGCACGCTTTGCCTATGTAATGGGCGACTTAGTCATGTTGCAGCAGGCAATTATCCAATTTGTCATGTCGACACTAACTAATCCTGAAGTACTTGCCCAGATAGCAAAAGATGCAGGACTGGCTATCGATACACGTCCGTTTGTTCCAGTATTGCCACCACTCATGATTCGCACCGAGCCATATGATCAGATGGATAGACTGCAGCCCAGCGATGACCGCTACAAGATTGAAGGTGAGGAGCTATGGTTACAGGGAAGTGCCGAGCACGTGCTTGGCAGTATGCATGCCGGTGAAATATTTGAAGCAACTCAGTTGCCCCTGCGATACCTTGGCTTTGCAACAAGCTTCCGCAAAGAAGCTGGGACGTATGGCAAAGACTTGGAAGGGCTTATTCGCATGCACCAGTTTGACAAACTGGAAATGGAAAGCTTCACAGAGGCGAAAGATAGCTACAACGAGCACCTGTTTTTCATCGCAATACAAGAGTATTTGCTGCAACAGTTAAAGTTGCCATACCACGTACTCATGAAGTGCACAGTAGACATCGGGAAGCCAAATGCTCGTGGTGTCGATATGGAAGTATGGTTGCCAGGGCAGGGTAAGTATCGCGAGACACATACCGCTGACTATATGACCGACTATCAGGCTCGACGATTGCAAACACGCGTTCGGACTGCTGATGGCGTGCAGTTAATTCATACCAACGACGCTACTGCTTTTGCCCTTGGTAGGTGCATGGTAGCAATAATCGAAAATTATCAAACTGCAACTGGTGATGTTGTAGTGCCTGAGGCGCTTCGGCCGTTTATGGCTGGTCGCGAGGTGCTGTAAAGTATGAAGCACGCCGTTCGTAGGGTAACGCGCGTTGGGTACCAAAGAGTTGCAAAGCCTCTTTTATTCAAACTACACCCAGATGGCGTACATCACCGGTTGGTCCGCACTGCGAAAATTGTTCAGAAATCACCGATTATTAAAGAGCTGCCTCGACTATGGTCGCACTCATCACGTGCGTTAGAGCAAGATGTACTGGGTATTCACTTTTCGAATCCTGTTGGAGTATCAGCGGGGTTTGATAAAAATATCGATATGCCTAGTGTGCTGCGCAACGTAGGATTTGGATTTATGGTCGGGGGGTCCGTGACTGCAAGGGCCTGTGACGGTAATCCGCGGCCATGGTTCTATCGATTGCCCCGCACGAAGGCTTTAGTTGTGCATGCTGGTCTACCGAATCAAGGGGTTGAGTATATTGCTCAGCGACTCGCACACTGGCCGAAGCGACTGTTTGCAGATTTTCCACTCAGTGTATCGGTAGCTAAGACGAACACGAAAGACAATGTGAGTGACAAAGCGGCGATCAAAGATTATTGCACAAGCCTTGCGCTTTTGGAGCAGCGAGGGGTATGTCAGATGTATGAGATTAATATATCGTGCCCCAACACATATGGTGGAGAACCGTTTACAACGCCAGATAGGCTTGAGGAATTACTACACCAAGTCGACAAACTGGGGCTCACCCGACCCGTATTCGTTAAAATGCCTATTGATAAGCCTTGGAATGAGTTCCGGATGTTGCTTGAAGTTGTTGCTCGACACAATGTGCGGGGGGTGAGTATCGGCAACCTACTTAAGGATCGCAAGCAGGTTACGTTGCGCGATGACCTACCGGATGTCGTGAAGGGAAATTTAAGCGGTATGCCTACGCAGAAAACATCGACGAAACTTATCCGTCAGACGTATAACGCATACGGTGATAGATTTGTCATTATCGGTATTGGGGGTATATTTACTGCAGCAGACGCGTACGAAAAAATCAAGGCAGGTTCAACACTTGTCGCACTCATTACGGGTATGATTTTCGAAGGCCCACAGCTGGTGGGTGATATCAATAACGGGCTTGAAAAGCTCCTCAAGGCAGATGGCTATACTTCTATCAGTCAGGCGATAGGTGTTGATGCCATCACAAAGAATAGCGTATAATAGAAGTATCACTACGGTTAATACGAAAGGGGTCTATAATGATCGCAAATGTAGAAATAACCGGTGTCGGTGCCTACACTACCGACGACTCAACAAAAAAATATATTAAGAAGAAAATTGGTGGACTTGATAGGTTAGCCCCGCGTCATGCGCGCAAAAGTTTGCGTGCAGAAGTAAAGGTGGCTGAAGTAAATCGCGATAAAGGCAATAAATATGAAGTCGAAGTACTGTTGTATGTGCCCGATAAAGTCATTACTGCTAAAGACTCAACGATGAATGTACTGGCTGCAGTTGACATTGTAGAAGCAAAACTAGCTACCCAGTTACGTAAATACAAGCAAGAAAATCTTCCACATGTCGGTCGTCGCAAGCTGCTTGACCGATTCAAGCGAAGCTATGCTCGCGAACAATAATTTTCTCTGTTAATTTCGGTGCTTTCCTCTTTTATCTCTCGTCTATACAGGGTATAATAGTTCTTAGTTTTGAACGAAAATTCTAGAGGAGACAGAGGGTTATACATGGTCAATCGTGATAAAGCACTAACAAAAATCTTTGGCGACCCGCAAAAGCGGATTTTAAAGCGGCTTAACAAACGTGTTGCTGAGGTAAATGCGCTTGAAGATAAATACAAAAAGATGTCTAAAAAAGAACTGCGCGAGCAAACGGCAGTCCTAAAGAAGCGCCTTAGCAAGAAGGGTGTTACCCTTGATGCCATTTTGCCCGATGCATTCGCGCTTGTCCGCGAAACGGCCGACCGAGTCATTGGAGAGCGCCACTATGATGTGCAGCTGATCGGCAGTATGGTGCTTCATGAAGGCAATGTCGCTGAGCTAAAAACTGGTGAAGGTAAGACCCTTATGTCCACACTGGCTGCCTACCTCAATGCGCTTGAGGGTAAAGGCGTGCATATTGTGACAGTTAACGACTACTTGGCGCAGCGCGACGCGGGTTGGATGGGTGAGATATATGAAGCTCTCGGCATTTCTACTGGTGTTATTATTAACGAAGCTTCGTATGTGTATGACAGCAAATATGACAATGAGCATCATACTGATGCACGCATGAAAAAACTTCGTCCAGTAACTCGTAAAGAAGCGTATCAAGCAGATATTACTTACGGAACCAACAATGAGTTTGGGTTTGATTACCTGCGCGACAATATGGTGAACGAAGTAGATCTAGTTCGCCAACGCGAGTTGAACTTTGCAATCGTTGACGAGGTTGACTCGATTTTGATTGATGAAGCTCGGACACCCCTTATTATCAGCGCACCAGCAGCAGAGAACCCAGATAGCTACTACCAGTTTTCAAAAATTGCCGCACGCCTTGTACCGGAAGACTATGTGCTTGATGAAAAACGCCGTAGTGTTGCCTTGACCGACGAAGGTGTCGAGAAGGTGCAGAAGCTCCTTGGTATTAAAAACCTTTATACGCCAGAGTATGTCCGTAGTGTCTATCACATGGATCAAGCCCTTCGTGCACAAACGCTTTTCCATCGTGATAAAGACTACGTGGTAACTAATGACGGTGAAGTAATTATCGTTGACGAACATACCGGTCGACTCAAGCAAGGTAACCGCTACAACGAAGGGCTTCACCAAGCGATTGAAGCAAAGGAGGGTGTGCCCGTACTGCAAGAGAGTATGACGCTGGCAACAATTTCATTCCAGAACTACTTCCGTCTTTACAACAAGCTCAGTGGTATGACCGGTACGGCATTCACTGAAGCTGAGGAATTTCAACAAATCTATAGCCTAGATGTTGTGGTTGTACCGCCGAACCGACCTATTACTCGTATCGACCATGAAGATCTTATTTACAAGACCGAAAAAGGTAAACTTAAGGCCGTGGCTGAAGCGATTAAGGCGTACCATGCAGAGGGTCGCCCAGTGCTGGTGGGTTCGGGAAGTATTGCTAAGAACGAACTTATCGCTGCTTGGTTAGATAAAGAAGGTATAAAGTATGAAATACTTAATGCCAAAAACAACGAGCGTGAAGCGTCAATCGTAGAGAAAGCCGGGCAAAAGGGTGCAATTACGCTTGCTACCAACATTGCCGGGCGCGGAACCGACATCAAGCTTGGCGAAGGCGTGCGCGAATTAGGCGGACTTGTTGTGATTGGTAGCGAACGCCACGAGAGCAGGCGAATTGATAACCAGCTCCGTGGGCGCGGTGGCCGCCAGGGTGATCCGGGTGATACGCAGTTCTATGTAAGTACTGAAGATGATTTGATGCGCATTTTCCAGGGTGAGCGAATTGCAGCTCTGATGGATCGATTAGGCGTGGATGAGGAAACAGCAATTCAGAACAAGGCAGTAAGCAAAACGCTTGAAGCTGCTCAAAAGCGGGTCGAAGGTTATAACTTTGACACTCGCAAAAACGTGGTGCAGTACGATAATGTGATCAACCGTCATCGCAAAGTAGTGTATACTATGCGCCGCAAAATTCTTGATGGTGACAATATTAAGCCTGAAATTCAACGTTTACTCAGCGAAAAAATCACCGAGCTTACTGTTGTACCCGCAAAGAATAATCCAAAGTTTGCTGACGAATTTACCGCCGTTGTCCCTGTTGACGATAAGAAAGTCAACGAAATAGGCAGCGAGAAGCGCGATAAGCAGCGACGCGAGCTTGCACAGGCGGCTGCAGAAAAACTTTATACAGCCAAAGAAAAGGAATTGGGCGAAGAGCTCATCCGAGGCGTTGAACGTGAGGTTTATTTACAGGTACTAGACACACTATGGATGCAGCACCTTGAAAACATGCAACACCTCCGCGAAGGTATTCACTGGCGTAGTGTCGGCCAGCGGGATCCATTGGTTGAGTACCGTAGCGAATCACAGAAGCTCTTCGATAGTTTGCAGGCTACGCTACGTGATGAAGTCCTGCGGGCAATTTATCATGTGCATCGAAGTGATGCCATTACCCGCGAGGCAGTTGATGATGAACATGAGACAGAGCTTACAAAGTTAGCCGAGACTTCGGTAGAACGTGGTGTGAATGAAGTGACGGGTGGCGAGATGAACCGCGATCACGACTTCGATGGGTCCATTAAAAAAGGCAAAACGAGTTCCGAAGTAAATCGTCAGCGCAATGCTGCACGAAAGAAAAAGAAGGCCGCGCGCCAGAATCGCAAGAAGAAGCACTAAAATGAAGCACACCACCACAGAAGTTCGGCTCAAGAATGGTGCACGAGGTTTATTGATTGACATTCCGGGAGCAACGGTGATGAGCTTTCAATTCCATTTCCGAGCAGGAAACCGATACGTAAAGGGCAAAGATATTTACGAAACCGCCCACGTTATGGAGCATATGGCGTTTGGAGCAAATGCTCAATTTAAAAGCGAGCATGCTTATGAGGCGGAGTTTACCAAGAACGGCGCTTACCACAATGCCTATACGAGTGATTTATCTATGGTATATGTTGCCGACTGCGCAGACTTTGAATGGCAAAGGATTCTTGAATTACAGCAGGTTGCAATTTGCCAGCCAAAGTTTAACACGACTGAGCTTGAAGCGGAGAAGGGTAATGTAAAAAGCGAACTAACTGGCTATCTGAATAACCACAATCGGGTATTGTGGCCAAAAATTCAACAACTGCTTGGCGAGGATGTGTATACGTTTTGGCAGCGGTTGCAGACAATTCACAACGTGCAGCTAAAAGATATTCGTGAGCATCACAGGCGAACGCACACCACAGATAACATGCGTTTTGTAGTTGCCGGAAAACTCGATGGAAGGAAGGCGCAAATTCAACGTATGCTCGAAGACTGGGAGCTACCCAGGGGTGAACGGTTTGATGTGCCAAAAGATGAACTCAGGAGTGGTAACCCTACACTTATTCGTCGTAAAGAAGCAAGCAATCTTACATTTGGATGGAGTATGACATTGCCACGTGAACTTAGCGACGAAGAGGCCGAAGCAATGGCGTGCCTTGACCAGATTTTAACAGGCACCATGCATTCTCGTATATACGGTGCAGCTCGCAAAAAAGGCCTCGCATACGGTATGTTTAGCGATACGAGTGTCGGTTTTCATGACAGCAGCTGGGATTTCGGGGGTCAGGTAAACTTAGACACTGCCGATGGACTGTTTGATATCATTGTACGCGAAGTAAAAGCGGTAATGGATGGAAAAATTACCAACGAAGAGCTCGATGCGGCCAAATCATACGCACTGGGCCGACACCAAATGGGCGCACAAACGGTATCGCAAATTAGCAATTTTTACAGTGCTCGTTACTTTGGTGATGGGTTTGTGAAAGATTATGAAAAAGTTCCCGATGCAATTCGTAGTATCACTCTTGATAGAATGCTTGCTACGGCGCGTGAGTTTTTGGCGCACAATACATGGGTGCTTGCTGGTGTGAGTAGCGGTGAAAAAGATGATCTGGTGAAATTAAACGAGAAGTTAGAAACAATATTCAATAAGGGGTAGGGCATGTCATTACGACATACGGTACAAGAAGTGACACTTGAAACGGGTAGCAAGGGGCTACTCATCGATGTACCCGATGCAACGGTTTTTTCTTATACGCTCGTCTTTAACGCCGGTGATGAAATGGTCATCGATAAACGTAAGACACAAATCGCGCACCTAACGGAGCATATGCTTTGCAATGAACCTCGTGACTACGAGAATGCGGATGTGTTCAGCCGCGATTTTACCAAGAATAGTGCGTATAGTAATGCATTGACAAATGCCGCACAGATCGAGCATTACGGTGACTGCCCTGATCTTGAGTGGGAGCGGATATTCACCCTGCAGCTACGACAAATTGTTGAACCAAAGTTTACTGAAGAAGCTCTAAGGAACGAGCAAGAAACGATTCTCGAAGAGCTGGGTCAGTATGTGGATGACGATTGGGTACGAATGAACCACCTAGCGTGGCGTTCGGTGGGGAGCAAGACGCCGTCAATCGAAGAAGAGATCGCCTCAATTCCGCAGATTACTCTTGACGATGTCGTTAAGCATTATGAGCGAACGTATACCCACCCAAACCTACGTTTTGTTATAGTTGGCAAGCTTACTGAGGAACGTAAAACAACCATTATACACTTGCTTGAGTCATGGCCACTCCCGGACGGTGGAGTCTACATGAAGCCGCCGCTGCATACCTACAAGCCCGCTACGGATGCTGTTATTGTGGCCCGCGATCATGAGACAACAGTGTGCCCTGTGGTGCGGTTTGTTATCCCTCGAGTGATTAGCCATGAAGAGCATATGCATCTTATTGCGCTACGCCACCTGCTGATGGATACGGACCATTCAATCATATATGGTCGGTTGCGCAAGGAAGGAATCTGCTATTCCGCGAGCATGGAATATGGTGTAAATAGGGACGGGGTATCAACACTATCGTTTTGGACGAATACATCCCCAGATCACATTGCCGCTTACACCACTATTCTTAGCCAAGAACTTCAAAGAGTGGCTAATGGTTCCTTGCAGGCGGCAGACGTTGCGGCTGCACAACAATACGCCGTGGCGGCGGAGCAACGCAACCGTTTAACAGTGGAAGATATTATAGCGAGCTACTCAGCAGAATACTTATACGATGAGTCCATTTGGAGTGACAAGTATCGCCATGAATTGATTCGCCAGCTTAACCCAGTAGTGATGAAACGCCTTATGTGGGAATTCTTGAGCGCAGAAGTGTGGATGTATGGAGAACAAGGGAACACCGATGGAGCTTCGGCTTTGAAACGACGAAGCGTGTATGAGAAAATGAATCAGGAGATAAGGAGCCAGTCATCGTGAAAGTAGCAATTGCAGGATATGGTGCAGAAGGACAGTCGAGTTATCGATATTTTTGTGATAAGGGCGACGACGTCACGATTGTGACAAATCGGTTATCACCTGCCTATCCACTGCCAGAAGGCGCTCAGTCGATTGTCGCTGATGATGCATTTGATAGGCTAGGTGACTTTGATCTGATTGTGCGCACCCCGCCAATGCGCCCTGACTCCATTGTCACAGAAGGAAAAGTTTGGTCCCAAGCAAACGAATTCTTCGCCAACTGTCCCGCGCCAATCATCGGTGTGACTGGTACAAAAGGAAAGGGAACGACATGTAGCCTGATCGCGTCCATACTACGCGAAGCGGGCCAGAAAGTGCATCTCGTAGGTAATATTGGGGTTCCCGCTCTTGATGTACTTACTCAGATTAAACCCAGTGATGTTGTTGTGTTTGAACTAAGTAGTTTTCAACTATGGGACTTGGAAAAAAGCCCGCAGGTTGCCGTAGTGCTCATGATCGAGCCTGACCATCTTGACGTTCACCGAACATTCGATGAATATGTTGATGCAAAGGCGAACATTGTTCGATGGCAGACCCCCAATGATGTGACCTTGTTTCATCCTACTAACCATTATTCGGCGAAAATTGCTCAGCAAAGTGGTGGTGCTAGTAGCCGGTATGCAATAAAGGATGATGGTGAGGTATATATTGATACGAATACATTTTTTGTTCACGACACTCCTATCTGTTCAATAGACTCGCTGCAAATTCCGGGTGCGCACAATAGCGAGAACGCATGCGCCGCCATTAGTGCCTCCCTTCGCGTACTTGAAGACATAAGTTTCGTTGAGGGCGGGCTGCGTAATTTTTCGGGCTTGCCACATCGACTAAAGTTTATTCGTCACGTTAATGAGGTGGCATACTACGATGATAGTATTGCTACAACTCCAGGGTCAGCGATCGCTGCGCTTAAGGCATTTGGTGAAGGAAGTGTAATCATTCTTGGTGGCTCAGATAAGGGGGCTGATTATAGTGGCATTGTGGACGAATGTCGACGGACGAATGCCCAGGTAATAGCTATTGGGCAGACGGGTGAAAAAATTCAGCAGCTATGTGAGGAGCGGGGCGTATTTGTTCAGCGCGAGACAGGTGGCATGAAAGAGGTTGTTAAAACAGCATATGGGCTCGCAAAACCAGGCGGCCAAGTGATACTAAGCCCAGCAAGTGCAAGTTTTGATCAATATAAAAGCTATAGCGATCGGGGCGATCAGTTTATCGCCGCCGTGGGGGAGTTGTAATGCAACAGCAATATACAAAAGGGCAACTAGCAGTACGTCGTGCTTTTTCTTCGAGTGATTTGGTGGTGCTTGCTATGACCTTTCTCGTATTTTTCTTATTGTCGGGGGCCTATTTCTTATTTGGCTACTTTACTGGGGAAGAGTTTGCTTCGAGTAGCCAAACACTGAGTGCTATTATTGTCGGCCTCGTAGCGACGCTCATAGGAAGCTTGGTGGTTTTTGCAGTTGTATTGCTGCTGGGCATGTTTCTTACCCGCATGCAAAGGCAAACAATGCTTGGTAATTCGTTACAGGTAGAATTTAGTGATTTTGCATGGTTACGCGACTGGGCAAACACTGTGGCAGCAGACCTTGAGATGCCTAGAGTAGAAATTTTTGTGACACAAGACCCTATGATTAATGCGTATGCTTTTGGTTTCATTAAGCCCTATACTATCGTGCTCAACTCGGGTTCTATACGCTACCTTACTCATGACGAGCTAAAGACGGTGGTTGTTCATGAGATGGGCCATATTAAGTATGGTCATACGCACGCAGCTATTTATTTGGCACCGTTTTTGGTGGTGCCAATTATCAACATTGTTGGTTCATGGATTGCTGGATTTTGGCAACGGCGCTGTGAGTTAACCTGTGACAGGTTGGCACTCATGTATATGGGCGATTCAGAACTAGTAAAGCAGGCGCTGATAAAAGTGCACGTTGGTCCCGATGTATCAAAGGCGATGAACGAGACGGCAAGGCAATGGTTACAGTACATGGCAGAACGACCAATGAACCGACTCGCCCAAACCTTTAGTACACACCCATTCTTGGTGCGACGCCTGAGCCATATTGATAGGTGGAAGGCCTACGTCGAGCCGGCATTGCCACCTACGACTGCTCAGCAATCAAGCGAGCCAGCTGCCGAGCAATAGCCTCGGTAGGTTCGAGTACCGCTACTGCGGGATACGTTGCTTGAAGAGAATCCTTGAGGGCGATGTAGTGAGTGCAGGCAAGCACTAGGGTGTCGCTGCCCTGGTCGATGCTTGCTACTATCGGTGAGAGATCAATCGCGTGCGCCTGGTCATCTTCAATTTTCCTCGCCCAGTCCCTAGTGTCTGGCTCATCAATGGTAGCCATCGATCCGAAGGTGTCTTTGAGCTCTTTGTAGCGTTTGCTCGCAAGGGTATGCGGGGTAGCGAGGACAGTAAACCGCCCAGTTTTTGTGGTAGCCTGAGCGGGCTTAATCATTGGCTCAATGCCAATAAATTTGGTGCGTGGATACGTGTTGCGTAAGTGCGCAATTGCAGCTGTTGTAGCGGTATTACACGCAATGACAATAATAGGACAGGTAGCGAGGAGTGGCTGAATGGCCGTTTCAGTAAGTTCAATAATCTCTTGTTCGGCGCGACTCCCGTAAGGAACGTTCTTGGAATCATCAACCACGACAAACGTACATGAGGGAAGTGTTTTTTGCAGTTGGCGAGCAACAAGTTTACCACCTTTACCAGAGTCAAATACACCGATTTGCATAGAGCTCAGTATACAGTAAACTAGCGCTTGTTTCCAGTGGTATAATAGGGGTGATGCAACCTACTGAAAAGCAAGCCCACGACTTACAGCGCCTTATTGATGATGCCTATCAAAAGCTTAAAGTTGAGGCTCAGGTGAGTGAACTTGCCGCACTGGACCAACGTTTAGCTGATGCATCCATTTGGGATAACCCCGAAGATGCCTCGCTATTATCCCGCAAGGCGGCAGCATTGAGGGCTAGCGCAGAGCCATGGCAGCTGTTAAAGGGGCATATTCAAGAGGTAGTCGAGTTGCTTGCTATGGGTGATGAATCGTTGCTTCATGAGATTGGACAGCAAATTGAAACACTAACTTCAGACTATAACGCGCTACGAAAACAACTGCTATTTAATGGTGAATATGACGATCACGACGCAATTATTAAACTGAGTTCAGGTGCTGGTGGTACTGACGCGCAAGATTGGACAGAAATGCTCGAACGAATGTATTTACGTTGGGCTGAGAAATCAGGAATGTCGACTGAATTAGTTGAGCGCTCTACGGGTGAAGAAGCGGGCATAAAAAATGCTACGTATGTTGTGCGTGGTGCGTTCGCGTATGGAAAGCTCCGTGGTGAGCATGGGGTGCATCGACTGGTGCGACTAAGCCCGTTTAATAGTGATAATTTGCGCCAGACAAGCTTTGCCCTCGTTGAAATCATGCCTGAAATTGATGCACCAGACGAAGTACACATCGATGAGAAAGATCTAAAAATTGACGTATACCGCAGTGGTGGTCATGGTGGACAAAGCGTCAACACGACCGACAGTGCAGTCAGGATTACCCATGTTCCAACTGGCACCGTAGTAGCAATCCAGAATGAACGTTCCCAATTGCAAAATAAGGAAACGGCCCTAAAGATTTTACGCGGAAAGCTTGCCCAAATGCAGATAGAGCAACATGCATCGACACTTTCTGAGCTGCGAGCAGGCGAATCGGCAAGTTGGGGTGCTCAAATACGCAACTACGTACTACATCCTTATACTATGGTTAAAGATACGCGTACCAAACATGAGTCACGCGATGCAGCGGGCGTGCTCGACGGTAAGTTGGATGAGTTTATTGATGCCTATCTCGATAATGCCTCTCGTGAAGACAGGTAGTGTAGTGCAAATAAGTACGCTATACTGGGAGTGATAACAATAAGGAGAATGTATGAAAAGCAAATGGGCAGTGCCTGGAATCGTTGTCGCCGTACTGTTGGTGATCGGGATGATTCTCGGTGGAACATATAACGGGTTAGTAACAACTCGTGAGGAAGTAACAAAAAAAGCGAGCGATTTGCAATCGCAGTATCAGCGCAGGGCAGACCTCGTGCAACAGGCAATCGGTGTTGTGAAGGGATCTTCTAACTTCGAAAAAGATACACTCACAAAAGTAGTAGAAGCGCGCGCCAAAGCGACAAGCACTCAGATCGATATCAGTAAGGCAACGCCTGAGCAGATTCAGCAATATCAGGCAGCACAAACCGAAATGAGTAGCGCATTTAGCCGTCTATTGGTTGTGGCGGAGCAGTATCCTGATATTAAGTCGACACAGGCATACCAAGACATGCTAGCGCAAGTTGAAGGTACTGAAAATCGCGTGAATGTCGCGCGCACAGACTACAACAAAGCGGCACAGACCTACAATACAAAGATTCAAGTATTCCCAACGAATATTGTTGCCGGTATGTTTGGCTTCACAAAGAGCAACTATTTTGAAGCCGAAAAGGGTGTTGAAAAGGCTCCCGTTATCGACTTCGCTAACTAATTGTTGATTACATATCATGTGGCGTCGGATTGTTATTGGCTTGACTGGAATCGGGAGTCTTCTCCTTATTGGAAGTGCTTCCGTGACGGCATTAGAGGTGCCACGCGCACCGTCTCTTGAGCGGCCGATTATCGATCAGACGTCAACGCTAAGTGAGCAACAAATTGAGTCTTTGGCTGGGCAAATTACCCAAGGTCGTACAGAAAAGGACTACCAGCTAGGTGTACTGATTATTCCAACACTCGGCAACGATGAATACCTTGAAGGATATTCGCTGAAAGTAGCACGCGAGTGGGGGATAGGCGATAAGACAAACAACGGTGTGCTCTTTTTGGTAGTAAAAGATGACAGAAAGATGCGCATTGAGGTTGGTACAGGGCTTGAGGGCGACCTGACCGATACTAAGGCATCAAGGATTCTTAACCAGGTTGTTCGCCCTAAATTTAAAGCAAACGACTACTACGGGGGGATTAGTGCAGGCGTAACGAGTATCCAAAAAGCCGTTACAAAACAGCCCGATACTGCACTCTCTAATACCAGCGAATCATCGGGGAGCATTCTCGATATGGTTGAAGTGATTTTCTTCTTGGTTGTTTCTGGGTTTGTGTGGTTAGCCTCGCTCTTAGCGCGCAGTAAAAGCTGGTGGGCAGGCGGGGTCGTGGGGGGAGCAATCGGTGCGGTTGCTATGGGCGTTTCGCAGCTTCATCCACTATCGGTGATTGCCACAATTGTCTTTATTCCGCTTGGCTTACTGTTTGACTTTGTTGTTTCACGTAACTATAGGCAACATAAAGCGAGCGGTACATTGCCTTCCTGGTGGGCAGGCGGCGGATCAATAGGCGGTGGTAGCGGTTGGGGTGGCGGCGGATCATTTGGCGGCGGCGGTTTCAGCGGCGGCGGATCAAGCGGTAGTTGGTAATTACTATCACAGTCTGCCTTGACAGCCGCTAACTTTAAGCATTATTTCAGCTCAAAATATGCTATAGTAGTAATAATGATTCTGTTAGATAGGGTAACAAAGTCGTATGGTAAGGACATGAAACCGGCACTTAACCGAGTGTCGTTGCATGTGGAGCCAAATGAATTTGTTATTTTAGTGGGCACTTCAGGGGCGGGTAAATCGACACTTCTTAAACTGCTGACACGTGAAGAAAAACCGACAAGCGGTAAAATTGTGGTGGGCGGCATCGACTACGATACTCTCAAGGATAAGCATATTCCGCTCCTGCGTCGAAAAATTGGCGTTGTATTCCAGGACTTTAAATTGTTGCCGCAGCGTACGGTGTTCGAGAACATTGCTTTTGCACTGGAAATTGCTGGTATGACCAACAAAGAGATTCGCAACACCGTACCAAAAGTAATTGAACTTGTGGGCTTGACGGGTAAAGAGAAGAATTTCCCTCATCAATTAAGCGGTGGTGAACGCCAGCGTGTGGCGATTGCTCGGGCCGTGGTTCGCCAACCCAAGATTTTAATTGCCGATGAGCCGACGGGTAACCTTGACCCGCGACACAGCTGGGATATTGTGCGGCTACTGGAAAAGATTAATCGCTATGGCACAACTGTCCTTTTGACAACGCACAATGTTGAAATCGTCAATAAGCTCAAACGCCGAGTCATTACCATTGAACACGGCAAGATAACCAGCGATCAAGCGCAAGGGAGTTATAGGCAGTAATGGCACGCAAAACCACCGCATCACGAGCATTTGGACAGCATCGCCATCGTCGACAATGGCTAGCATTCCTGCGTATGTGCCGATATGGTATCAATAATTTCACTCGTAACGCCTGGCTCACGATTGCAGCTACGGCGGTCATGACCATAACCCTTCTCATTGTATTTGTGACGGTGGTTGCACAGAATGTGCTCGCCGACACTACCACAACGGTAGGTAAGCGTATTGATCGCTCGATTTTTCTTAAAACTGGTACAACTGAAAAGCAGGCCGCTCCCATGATGGACAAGCTACGCGGGCTATCGAATACCGAGTCGGTTACCTTTGTGAGCACTGAGGAGGCGCGTGCAAAATTTGCTGAAGAAAACAAATCGAGTCTTTCAACGCTCGAAGCACTCAACACAGCGACCAACAAACTACCGGCGACCATCAAAGTAACGCTCAAGAACGTTAACAATACTACGCAGTTGGTTGATTTTGTCAAAACAGACCCTACGCTGAAGAAATACATTGATCCGAATCGCCAGCCAACCTTTATGGGTAATCGCAAGGCCCCCACCGAAACTATTGCCAACTGGACCCGGGTAGCACAGCAGTTAGGAATAGGTATGAGTGTTGTGTTTGTGAGCATTTCTATGTTGATTATCTTTAATACCATTCGTATGGCGATCTTTAATCGCAAGGAAGAAATTCAAATGATGAAGCTTATTGGAGCTGACCGTAGCTTCATTCGTGGACCATTTGTTGTAGAAGCGATTGTGTATGGATTTATCGCCGCTGTCATTGCGACTTCACTGGGCATTGGGCTTTTATCGCTTTTTGCAAATAAAATGCAGGCATGGGGAATTGAAATCGGCCCAACGGTGAATGTTTTGACTGATTATATTGCATTTGTTCTCTTGGCTATGGTGCTTGCTGGGGCGTTCATCGGTACGGTGTCGTCGCTACTTGCTACCCGTCGCTACCTAAAAATTTAATTGTTAGCAAATATTGTTGACAACTTTATGGAGCTTATGCTATTGTGAAGGTAATGAAACAACGGTCCACCACACCAGTTTCGAAAGGGTTAGTCACTAAATCAGCATTAGTGGCAAGCGCCGTTTTGATGGCGTTTAGTATTCCACTCACTTTTGGAAAAATGGTTTTGGCCGATGAATATGACGATCAAATCAATGCAATTCAAGCCGAAATTCAGGGTTACCAGGCGCAAGCTGCTCGGTTGGGTCAGCAAGCAAAAACGCTTGAAACAGAGCTAGCTTCATTAGCTGCGCAAAAGGCAACCATTCAGGCGCAGGTTGATTTGAGCCAAGCTAAGTATGACAAACTGATTCATGATATTGCTGAAACCGAGCGCCAAATTGAGGATAACAAAGACGCACTCGGGCAGATTATTGCTGATATGTATGTTGACGGTTCGATTACGCCGCTTGAAATGCTAGCCAGTGCTGACAATATTGGTGAGTATGTCGATCAGCAGGAATACCGATCATCGATTCAGTCAAACTTGACCGAGACAATTGATCGAATCAATGTGCTTAAAAAGCAACTTGAAGGCCAAAAGGTTGCAGTTGAGCAGGTACTAGCCGATCAAAAGTCACAGCGTGATGCATTGGCAGCAAAAGAAGCAGAGCAGGCGAAACTACTTGCAGACACCCAGGGGCAAGAGGCTTCCTATCAGTCGCTTTCCAGTGAACGCCAGGCGCAGGTTAATAGCTTGCGTCAGCAGCAACAGGCTGCTATTCAAGCACGGTTGCAGCAATCTGGCGCCGGTGGCAGTGCAGTGGCAGGCGATCCAGGCCGTGGTGGCTATCCAAATGACTTAGCCAGCTCAGACTACTACAACCCAGTGGTCGATCCGTGGGGCATGTATTCTCGCCAATGCGTGAGTTATACCGCTTGGAAAGTGTACCAGAAGAATCACTATATGCCCTACTGGGGTGGACGCGGTAATGCTAACCAGTGGCCTGGTAATGCGGATGCAGCGGGGATCCCTCGTGGCTCTGAGCCAAGAGAGCGTTCGGTTGGCGTTATTAGCAGCGGTGCCTACGGGCATGTTGTGTGGGTTGAGCACGTTAACGGCGATGGCACAATCAATATTAGCCAGTACAACGAATATGTACCCGGATTAGGCTGGGGGCAGTATTCCGAACGGTACAATGTCCCTGCGTCTACGTACGATACCTACATCTATTTCTAAGGTATAATTCACATCGACTTTTCGTAGCGCATCCCTCGTGGGTGCGCTATAATACATAAGAGTTATAACCAGAGGGGAGCCTAGGTGTCAGAAGAAGTAACTGAACAGCCAATGAGTCAGGTGCGTCATAGCAGCGGTGTTTCAAAAAACGTTTTTTTTGTGACAATGGCACTATGTTTGTTGGTGGGATTCATCGCCGGTACGCGAAATACCGAACTTTATGCAGCGGTTGCCCCCCTTATTGGTAAAAAAGCTAGTAGCGCTACACTAGACCTTGAGCTGGTTCAAAAGGCCTATCAGCAGCTGAAAGTAAACTATGACGGAAAACTTGATGACGCCGCGCTCGTTGATGGGGCTGCTCGTGGAATGGCAGCGGCCACCGGTGATCGATACACGATGTTTATGGATAAAACCGAAGCCGAAGAATTTGCGCGGCAATTAAGCGGCGAGGTATCGGGTATTGGTTGCGAAATAGGCATTCGCAGCAAGCAACCCACAATTCTGCGCGTTCTCCCTGACTCACCGGCAGAGCAAGCCGGGGTGAAGGCTGGTGACACCATAGTTGCTGTTAACGAAGAGTCGGTTGAAGGCTTCGATTCTGCGAATGTTGCAGAAAAGATTCGCGGTGAAGCGGGGACTTCAGTTAAGCTGGCGCTGCTTCGTGCCGGTGAAACAAAGCAGTTTACCATCACTCGTGCCAAGATTAGCGATAAGAGTGTACGCACAAGCGTAACAAATGGCATAGGAACGATGATTATCTCTCGATTCGATCAAGATACTGCTCAGCTCACTCGTGAGGCGGCGCAGAATTTTAAAGACCAGGGGGTCAAGGGTGTCATTGTTGACTTACGCGATAACGGCGGAGGCTACTTGGACGCAGCGCGCGATGTGGCGAGTTTATGGGTAGAAAATCAAGTGATTGTTACAGAAAAAACAGACGGTCGTGTGACTGATGAGATTCGTACGCGAGGCACACCGCTCCTCAAGGGGATAAAAACAGTTGTACTAGTAAACGGAGGGAGTGCGAGCGCCAGTGAAATTGTGGCCGGGGCACTACAAGACTACGGGTTAGCGACACTTATTGGCGAAAAGACGTTTGGCAAGGGAACAGTGCAGAAGCTGATTGACTTACCTGACGGAAGGCAAATGAAAATCACTATTGCTCGTTGGTACACACCAAAGGGAAGAAACATTACCAAAGAAGGTATTTCACCCGATAAAGCTGTACAGTTAAGCTCTGAAGATATTAATGCGGGCCGTGATCCACAGCTTGACGCCGCAAAGCAGGCATTTTAGCTCGCTCCCTAGTGCTTGTGCTTTTTTAAAGGGTAGCGTACTATAGAAGTAATATGGATACAGCAAAGAAGAAAATATTGCTTGTCGAAGACGATACTGCACTGGCAGCAGTTTACCGTTCTCGGCTAGAGCTTGAGGGATTTGAAATCAGCGAAGTCAATAACGGAGAAGATGCACTATCTGCCGCCGTTTCATTCAAGCCAGATCTTATTCTTCTCGATGCTATGATGCCAAAGATTAGTGGTTTTGATGTCCTCGACATCTTGCGCAACACTCCGACTACTGCGAATATACGGGTGATTATGCTTACCGCACTCAGCCAGCCAAAAGATAAAGAGCGCGCTGAGCAGCTTGGTGTTGATGACTATCTTGTTAAGTCACAGGTCGTCATTGGCGACGTTGTAGCGCGGGTAAAGCACCACCTGGGCATGGACACCACCGTACCAACTGCACCACCCGCTGACGAATAGTTAATTTAGTGTTAAGCAAAAGCATATTGACTTTTAGTCAATTTTTTGCTATACTATTATTATTGCAATATAAGCAAAACAAAAAGGAATAGTATGAAAGATACAGACCCAACAACTAGCACCACAATGATTGAAGTACCTGAGGACTTCAAAATTCCCGCTCAAACTGAAGCTCCAGCGGTTAACCCTGAAATGATTACTGTGCCGGACGAGATTAAAATGAGCCTTGCTGAGGCTGCAGATAAGCTTGCAGCGGCTCAAGAAGCAGCAACCCCACAAGTAATAGAATCTATGCCCGGCGCTCCGGTTGGTGCTTATCGATCGCCTGAGCAGGTGGTTGAAGAAATTAACAGCCAGCTCGCTAATCGTGATCCGTCGCTTGGTCAACCAGAAATTCGGGCTGGCGACATTGTGACGCAGCGCGGCCAATAGCTTTGTCACTCATCCAAAGAGCTCCCGTAGAGGGGGCTCTTCTGCTATAGGGGTAGAAACATTGACAAAGCTTATGTTTTTTGCTATAATCCAAGACAAATGAGCCAAAACCAACACGAAACACCACAAACTAATGCCGAAGAACTCAGTACAGATGCCGAGCTCTACGAAAAAAAGCCACCTCTACAGTTTGCTTATAATCCATCAAAGCTTGGCACATTGAATGCTGAACAGATGGATCGTATTTATGAAGAAGCATGGACTGATCGTGAAAGCGGGAAAAAACCACTGGAAGTGCAGCACGCGATCTATGCAAAACTGGAACGACTCGGTATTGACCCAAGTGTTTCTCATGATGGGGGCTTAGTTGTACGTTTTGTTGGTATCGATGGTAAAAGTGATATTCGCCCAATTGTTGTGGACGCCAGTGACTTTGGGACTCGCATTCGTAACGCTGAAATCAGTGTTGCTCAAGAAGTTGATGAAGATGATGTAATGGAAGTTGACCCTGAAGAGGAGCGCGCACAAGAGCAATATCTTGCAACGTTGCTCGAAGATCAATTTAACCAAGTAAGGCGCTTGTCAGACGCAAGGGAAGACAACGAACATGTATTTCAACGCCGCCGTGAATCGCTGGATATACTGGTTCGGGGTGTAAAACAAATGGCGAGGTCTCTTATGTATGGTGAGCCGGTTTCTCGCCACGCAATCGCTCAGTTAGCGGAGCAGGTGGCTGCTGATGCGCTACGTACAGTGAGTAATGAGGTAGAAAGTTCTGAAGGTGAACGCCTGCAGTCGCAGCGCTACACGGATGAATTACAGGATGTGTCCCGCGAAGGTAAACGAAAATTTAGCGAGCCTCGCGCAGAGAAGCTTATGAGTATTATGAAAAAAGTCCAAGGGCCAGCAGAGGATTTAGTGGCTAATAGACGGCGATATGTAGGGGTGACTGACCAGATGCGCCAGCAAGTATTGCAACTTGGAAACATTTTATCTGAATTACAGTACAGCCAGTATGGGCACGAAGCATTTGGCTCCCAGCTTAATCAAATTGTTCTGCAACTTGAACAAAACATGCACGATCACCGTTCACTAAGCCGTAGAGCACCTGAACTTTTAAGTGCAATGAAACGCGCCCTTCACGAGAATTAATAGTAGACGATAACTAATAAAAAACATGCCGAAGCATGTTTTTTATTTTTACTGTATCGACGAACAACTATTCAACGACAACTTGCGTGCGTGGGTGAGTGCGGCCAGTAAATGAGCTCTTCTTAACCTTTTTGAAGGCAACGATGCCGTCTTTTGAGGCATGAATGGTGAAATTGCGGCTCATGTAAGTGCCATCACCAGCAATCTTGGTGCTACCGGTTTGGCGAACCAATACTTGCCCAGCAGTAACTTTTTGGCCACCAAAACGCTTTACACCTAAACGTGCGCCGGCGTTGTTGTGAACGTTCTTGCTAGAACCACCTGCTTTAACGTGTGACATATAACTCCTTAGTTGCTATAAATAATCTGTTCTATTGTACGCGAAAATACCCGTATAGTCAATAGCTTCGTAGCGTCGATGACCGAAGTTATTTAATGAGCTGGCGGAACGTAGGGAGGAGCTGGTTGGCTGCCGGTTGGTGCTGCTTGCTGAGACTGTAGGGCGGTATCTTTGCCGACGATATTTTTGGCCATGAACACAGCCGCAATTGGCACAAGGAAGTAGCACACCCAGAATCCTACCGTTGAACCGCCATCTTTATGGCGATACTGCTGGATAAACCCGACGAGCAGCACGATGGCAAGTGCCAAGACACCAAATGAAACTACGAGGCTGAAGAGCGCGAACACTACAGTAACAATAGAATCCTGACCCATGACATAGCCAAACAGGCGGCCTAAAAGGTCATTGGCAAACGGCACAATACCGACAACCCAGCCCATCCACTCGGGCTTTTTTGCAATTTGCGCCATCACTACTGATTGATACACAGGAACAATTGCTGCCCAACCGGGTTTTTTGGCGTTTGTGTAGAGTATCCAGGTGGCAATAAGTGAAGGAACGACATACAGCAGAACCCCAAGTAAAATGAATCCCACGAGAACGAGTAAAAGTGCTAGTATTCCGTCGTTTGTCATTGAAAGCTCCAGTTAGGTAATGGCCTCATGATACTGGCATAAGCAAAATTGTGCAAGCGCAGCTATGCCCTTGTAAGTAAAAGTAGCTCACGTGCCACTACTTGATCCTCGCGGTAGTAAAGCAACTGCTCATTACGCACATGCGTAAGGGGCGTCTGCCGATAGCCGAGTGAACTGAGTCGAGCAATGAGCGGGAGGTGAGTAACAGTTCCATCGGCACTTCGCCAAGCGGGCACGGCAACACAAAGGGGTGTGCCTGATTCCAGTTGTTGGGCGATATTTCTTAGGAAGCCACTGATAATGTGGTCACAGTTACCGCGCACTTCAGTGAGTTTTGCGGGCGAAGGAGGTGCGCTAAAAGGTTGACCCAAGTATGTTTCACAGGCAACGGCAGAGATAACCGAAGCCGTCCACTGGTGAGTGGTTGCATCACCCTGTTCGATATGGACGCTATTGGTGAGGCGGTGGTTATCTTGCAGCCATTTTAGGTTGACTATTGAATAATCGACCATTTTTTCCGACAAATCTGATCCATAGACATCGTAACCAAGCAGGGAAGCTTCTTGAAGAATGACGCCCGTGCCGCAAAATGGGTCAAGTACTGTCGCCGCTTCGCTCGTCAGCCTCCCGACGCTCATGTTCGCCATCATTCGTGCAAGTTTTGGCGGCAGCATGCCCACAAAGGCATCTCGCTTGGGCCGCTCTTGATCGCGTGCAGCCAGCGCGGTGATGTTTTGTGCGCCAACACTTTCCGCAACAACAACGTTACCATTGTTGGCGCGCACAATGAGTAGCTCAACGTGGTTATCCGAGAGGCCAAGCTTGTTGTGGTGACTCGCAGCGGTGTTAAGTGCGGGTTCGGCGTTAGGAATAAGTCGTAGGCTTACTCCTTGTGCCTTGAGCTTTGATTTGAGAATGATACCTGTTTTTTGCACGTCTCGTGGGCTAATGTTAAATCCATAGGCGCTGATGCCAAGGGTAATTTTACCAGCACGGCTTGCCCAGGCTTGGGTATATGCCGAGACGAGCTTCATGCTTACCCGCCGCCAGTCACCACGCAGTTCACTCACGACACGACCGGCTTTTTGCGTGCCACCAAGCCGCTCAAAGTCGAAGGTATCACTTTCTACAAGCGCCGTTTGGTCACTAAACCAACGAACCGATGATGAACTATACAGTTGTTCAAGCTCCGCCATACCTAATGTGGGTTGACGCCCAAGTATCGTGATGTACATACCTATAGTATACTAGGAATATATGAAACGTCTGTCATTTCGCTCGTGGATGAGTATCATTACCTTGTTGCTCCTTGCGGTTATTGTGTTTTTTTCGCGACACGAGCTTGAGCGGGCATGGGAACTGCTGGGAAGGGTAGACTTACGTGTCCTCGCACTTGTCATACCGGTGGTGGCTATTGGTTATTTAGCGGCTGGAGAAATGATATTTTCGTATTTACGCCAAAAGCGGTTGATTGACCACGTAAGTATATGGACACAAATGCGGATATCGTTGGAGCTCAACTTTGTGAACCATGTGTTGCCGAGTGGGGGAGTGAGTGGAATATCGTATATGAACTGGCGACTTGGCAAATACGGTGTGCACTCGGGCAAAGCAACAATGGCCCAAGCAGTGCGCTATGTTGTGGGCTTTGCGGCAATGATTACGCTTCTAATTGTTTCAGTGATACTCGTGACGATCGATGGTGGTATCAACCGCTGGATAATTCTGATGAGCTCTACACTGGTGGGGGTAATGATAGCTGTCACATTTGCGGGTGTGTATTTGATGAAAAGCGTGACACGAATGGAAAAGTTTGCACATGCTGTTGCCCGGATATGTAATGCAATTGTACGCAAAGTGACATTTGGCAAAGTACCGCGAGCAATTACCGCTGTGGCTATCGAAGAGTTTTTGCGCGAAATGCAAGATGACTTTGATGGCATGATGCGGGACAAGCGAGTACTCGTCAAGCCATACCTGTGGGGGCTTTTCTTTACTGCTACAGAAATTGCTATATTTTACATTGTCTTTCTGGCACTTGGCTCATCGATAAATCCGGCACCAATTTTGATTGCCTATGGACTGGCTAGCCTTGCAGGGTTTTTAGTCGTAACCCCAGGTGGTGCGGGTGCTTACGAAGCTATTATGGTGTTGGTGCTCGCATTTGCAGGCATGCCGAATGGTGAGGCAATTGCCGGTATATTGCTTACCCGAATGATTATTTTGTTCGTAACCGTTGTGGGCGGGTATGTATTTTATCAACTAGCGTTAATGAAGTATGGAAAAAAGTCCGTCTCCGATATTCAGCGTTAGTGACTTTTTGGCAGCGCTCAACCAAACGCTTGAGTATGCTTACCCTTTTGTAGAGGTTGAGGGAGAAGTTGCTAGTTTCAAGGTTAACCAAAACAAATTTGTGTTTTTTGACTTGAAGGACGCTGGTGGTACAGTAGGATGTTTCATGACGGTGTGGCAACTGCGCATACCAATTGAAGATGGTATGAAAGTGGTGGTGCGTGCAACACCTAAGTTGACGCCTTGGGGTAAGTTTAGTTTGACGGTGCAAGCAATTCGTCCGAGTGGCGAAGGGAGTTTGAAAAAGAGTTTTGAGTTACTTAAGGCCAAGCTAGAAAAGGAAGGATTATTTAGCGATGACCGCAAGCGGCCACTTCCGGAATTGCCCGTGCACATTGGTGTGATTAGTAGCACACAGGCGGCCGGCTATGTTGACTTTATAACAATTCTTAACGAACGATGGGGCGGTATGAAGGTGGATGTCGCGCATGTGCAGGTACAAGGTGAAGCTGCAGCTGACCAAATGATTCGTGCAATTAAATACTTTAACGAGCAGGAGCAGCTGCCGGAGGTGTTGGTAATCATTCGCGGGGGCGGGAGTGCCGATGACCTGAGTGCCTTTAACGACGAGCTACTGGTGCGTGAAATTGCCGCAAGCCGAATACCAACACTGGTTGGGGTAGGGCACGAAGTAGACGAAACGCTGGCAGATATGGCGGCAGACGTGCGTGCCGCAACTCCAAGCAATGCGGCGCAAATTGTTGTACCCGACAAGCGCGAGTTGGTACGTTCGCTGCGGCATTTGGTGGCGCGTATATTAGTACGCCTTGATTTGTTCGTTGATGATATGCACCGTGAAATTAAAACCACGCTTACGCACGGGTTAACAATTTTAGCGTCACGCGTTGAGTTGCAACAGAGCCAGCTGGTGAACCAGCAGCAAGTGCTCGCGGCGTATGATCCACAAGCAGTGCTCGAGCGCGGGTATGCAATTGTGCGCGGCACGGTAAAGGTAGGCAGTACAATAACGATTGAAAAGCGACAACAACTGATAGAAGCGGAGGTGACAAATGTCAAAGCAAAATAGCACAATATCGGAAAAAATGGCTCAGCTAAGCGAACTGGTAGCATGGTTTGAAAGCGATGAGTTCACCATTGAAACTGCCACGGCTAAGTTTGCTGAAGCCGAAAAACTTGCAAAAGAAATAGAGTCTAACCTAAGCGAGTTTAAAAACGAAATTACGGTGCTCAAGAAAAAGTTTGACCAGGAATAGTTAGCAATGTGGCTATGGATAGCGCTTGGTATCGTTGTGAGTATTGGTTTTGTGGCCTTCCTTGGGGCGCCCTATGTGCCGTCAAAACGCAAAGATATTGATCGAGCATTCACCGAGCTATACCAGCTTGACCATAGCGACTTACTGGTTGATATTGGCGCAGGGGATGGGGTAGTACTGCGTGCGGCAAGTAAGCGTGGCGCTCATGCGATTGGCTATGAAATTCACCCAGTTTTGGTGGCAATTGCCAAACTATTGTCGCGTAATGACGACAAAGTAATGGTAGTACTGGCTAACTTTTGGACAGTGGAAATGCCAGCAAATACAACTGTGGTGTACACGTTTGGTGATGGCAGGGACATTGCTAAAATGTATCGCAAGGTACAGCAGGAGGCGACGCGTATTGGCCGCGAGCTATCATTTATTAGCTATGCGTTTGAGGTGCCTGGTGTAAAGCTGCACAAATCGATCGGTGCACATCATCTCTACAAGGTAAAGCCTTTACAGTCCACTACTGAGGCCGTATAATCATAAGCATGAATATGCGTCGTACGTTAGAGAAGGGTGCAGTAAGCGGCAGCTTATTTGCTATTATTGCATTGGTATTGCTGGTAATTGTATTTGGTTCGTTTTCAATTTGGGCCTACATGAACTATATGGACCAAAAAAACAATGTTGATACTAAGGTTGCAGATGCAACGGCCGCTGCAGTTCTGAAAAACTCCGAGGAACTAGAAAAGAAGTTTCTTGCCGAAGAGAAGAAGCCACTACGAGTATTTGCTGGACCAGCAGACTATGGACGGCTGACGTTTAGCTACCCTAAAACCTGGAGTGCATTTCAGGCTACTGATGTGAGCGGCGGCGGTGGCGTAACGTATGATGCCTACCTAAACCCAATTTTGGTTCCACCGGTAAATAAGACAACGAAATTCGCTTTGCGCATCACCATCGAGCAAAAGATCTACGACAAAGCACTTGAAGCCTACGCTGGGCAAATTAAGAAGGGCGACCTGAAATCATCGGTATATAGCGATGGCACACGTACGGGGACTCGACTAGAGGGCAACTTCAATAACGATATTCGTGGTACGGCGGTGTTATTGAAAATGCGTGACCGAACCCTTACGCTTCGCACTGATGGTGATGTGTTTAAGGAAGATTTTGAAGCCATTCTAAAGACGGTAAAATTCAACGAATAACCCCCCCGCGTGCTACACTAATAAGTAGCATATGGAGGGTCCAGAGCAGCAAATTATAAAGGGTGGCGCACAAATGATGAGTGTGCCACTTTTTATCGCTGCCGCACACGAGTTGAAATCGCCATTGGCGTTGATTCGCCAGTTGTCACTAGGTCTTGAATCTGGTACCTATACCCCTAAAGATATTAATGAACTTGCGCGCCGGATTACGCTTACGAGCGAACGTGCGCTGCGGTTGACGACCGACCTAACGCGCACATCGCGGCTTGAAGATAGTTTGTTTACACTAGAGCCGTTGAACCCCGTAACACTTTGCGAAGAAGTAGTGCAAGAACTCGTGCCACTATATAAAGCTAAAGGCCGTACGATTCGTTTAGCAAAGCGTACTCGCCCTATGCTCGCACTTGCCAACAAAGATTTATTGCGGCGTATACTCCTTAACTTTGCCGACAATGCGCTGCACTATGCAGACAGTGAGTCGCCAGTCGAGATTCGTACGCATATTGTAGATGGCAATATACGGCTTGGTGTTCGCGACTATGGCCCTGCACTACCTACTAATGTGTGGCGCGGGCTAGAGTCGACACTTGGGCAGCGTGCGCAACCACTACATAACCGCCCCGAGAGTAGTGGGCTGGGCATCTACATCGCCAATCAGTTTGCCGAAGCAATGAATGCGAGTGTGGGCGCAACTCGTCACCGTGACGGTGCAACGTTTTATGTTGATGTATCGCCAAGTACACAGTTGAGGTTGCTATGACCAATCAGCAGCCCGTCCTCATCATCGACGACGATGGGTGGCTTGCTTCACAGTTTGCGCGGTTGCTCGAATCTGCCGGCTATACGGTTCATATTGCAGCCAATGCGCTTGAAGGTATAGATGCGGTAGATAAATATCACCCTAAAGTAATTATTCTGGATATTTTTATGCCTGGGCCTAATGGTATTGTGTTGCTGCATGAGCTCCGTTCACATAGTGATTTAGCACAGGTACCAATAGTTGTATGCACCAACAGCGCTAGTGATATTCCGCATGGCAACTTGGCGCACTATGGCGTAGAGCAGGTGCTCGACAAAACAGCTATGCAGCCTGAAGATATTGTTGCTGCGGTACGAAAGGCATTGCTATGAGTGTAGAACGAACGAGGGCGATTGTACTACGCCGCACTAATTATGGCGAAGCAGATAGGATTTTGCGAATGATTACGCCGCTGGGGCAGCGCAGCGTGATGGCAAAAGGTGCGCGACGCGAAAAGAGTAAGCTTGCGGGAGGTATAGAGCTTTTTGCCATCAGTGATGTGGTGATAAATAGCGGTAAGGGTGATTTGGGCGTGCTTACCAGTGCACGGTTGGTGCATTTTTATCGCCACATACTTGAAGATTATGATCGACTGCAGTTTGGCTATGAGGTAATTAACCTGGTGAGCCGCGCCAGTGAACACATTGATGAGCCGGAGTGGTATGGCGTGCTGAGTGAAGTGTACATGGGGCTTGATGTGTTGACGATTCCATTGCAGCTGACGCAAAGCTGGTTTTATTTACACTATGCCGAGCTAACAGGGTATGAGCTGAACCTTGAACGTGATGTGGCGGGGCAGCTACTCGATGAAGATAAAACTTATATGTACGACATGAACGAGAAGGGGCTGAGGCCAGCCGAGCAGGGCGATATAGACGCGAATCATATAAAACTACTCCGCATTTTGGCGACGCGTCCTATACAGACTGTAGCGCAAATTGGCGGAGTAGAAAGTATATTGCCTGACGTGTGGTTAATCGCGCGTCAGCACGCCGCGATTTAAGAATTGCCTTGTTCGCGTCGATCCTGGCGCAGTGCATCGGCGTATTCTTGGGTGCGTGGATCGCTGTACCCGCCGGCAATGTAGCCAGCAACCGTCGCAACAATGCCGAGGTTTTCTAGCCCAGTGCGTCCGTGCATGCTAGCCCAAAGCTCGCGCATAGCAAGTGGTAACTTGCCGGGCTCCATGGCAAGGTGGGTCATGCCAAGTGCAGTCATGGCATCGCGCACCTCATAGGTATCGCCTGATGTAGCAATGGTATCGTAGCACGCAGTTTCAATTCGTTCGAGTGTCGTTGGTTGTCGCATATAGTCTCCCTCTTGTTCAGTATGTTTTATCATAGCGACTCGTGGGGCGGTCGTCAAACATATGCGTTGCCGAACAGGGGTGGGATAGTGTATAATGCGAAACAAGTTAATGATCGCCATGTTGCCAACATGGAGAAAGGGAGAATCCTCCAGTGAGTGAAGTGAAGTTAGAAAACATTGTAAGCCTTGCCAAACGCCGCGGGTTTATTTACCAGGGCAGTGAAGTATATGGTGGGCTGAGTGGTACCTGGGACTATGGCCCACTTGGTGTGACGCTCAAGCGCAACATTATGAACCTATGGTGGAAGATGTTTGTAGACACTCGCGACGACATGTATGGCGTAGACGCAGCTATATTAATGAACCAAAAAGTCTGGCAGGCGAGTGGGCACGTCGATACGTTTACTGACCCACTGGTAGAGTGCGGCAATTGCAAAGGTCGTTTCCGCGCCGACAAACTAGACGACCCTAATAAGTGCCCGACGTGTGGCAAAACAGGTACGTTTGGTGAAGCAAAGCAATTCAATATGATGTTCAAAACGCACGTTGGTCCAGTACAGGATGACGCAGCAGTGAGTTATTTGCGACCAGAAACTGCCCAAGGCATTTTTACTAACTTTAAGAATGTCGTTGATAGTTTTTACCCTGATTTGCCATTTGGTATCGCGCAGCAGGGCAAGGCATTTCGCAACGAAATCAGCCCCCGCGACTTTGTGTTCCGTGCGCGCGAGTTTGAACAAATGGAAATAGAGTATTTTATAGCACCCGAAAACTGGGAAGAGGAATTCAACAAATGGGTTGTTGCTTGTAAAGAATGGTTCAAAGCACTTGGCTTACCTGAAGACAAAGTGCATGAGCTAGAGGTGCCTGCCGAAGACCGTGCGCACTACAGCAAGCGCACTATCGACTTTGAGTTTGACTACCCGATTGGCCGCGAAGAATTGATGGGGCTAGCGTATCGCACAGATTTTGACCTGGGTAATATTCAGCGCGTAAGTGGCAAGAGTATGGAATATACCGTGAAGGGTACTAATACCCGCTTTGTGCCGCATGTCATTGAGCCAAGCTTTGGGGTAGAACGTGCGCTGATGGCGGTGCTATGCAGCGCCTACCGTGAAGATGAGCAGGGTGGCGAAAGGCGTGTGTACCTGGCATTGCCAGAGCACCTTGCACCGGTAAAATACTGCGTGAGCCCGCTACTCAAAAACAAGCCAGAGTTAGTTGCGAAGGCGCGCGAAGTATATGAATCGCTCAAAGCTAAGCACGGCAACGTGATGTGGGACGACAACGGGAACATTGGTAAGCGCTACCGCCGCCAAGACGAAATCGGTACGCCACACTGTGTGGTGATTGACTTCCAGACGCTAGAAGACGGCACAGTAACAGTGCGCGATAGGGATACGACTGAACAAAAGCGAGTGTCAATTGGTAGTATGTAGGGGTGTTACGACTGCTTATGTGTACTTAAAAGTGTGTCTACTAGCTCCTGTATACGCACGCCTGATTGTATGCGACGAGCTAGAAGAGGTACGGTATGAAATGCTTCAACCGTTTGCTTAATGCGCGCTTCGGCTTCGCCGGTAGAGTGGCCTTTACCTATTAATTGGCCGGCGCGGACATTGCGGCTCGTGGGGGCGTGCGAGGTAGTGAGCAAATCGCCGACGCCGGCTATGCCAATAAATGACCGTGGCTCGGCGCCAAGCGTTGCCGCATATTCCCAAATCTCGCTATACAGCTGCGCCGCATAGGCACCAGCGTCGTTGCGACTATTGGTGGCAGCAAGACGAGCGTGGAATCCGAGTGTTGCGACGTTCTTGGCTATGCCAGCCCACTCAACACCTGTGGAGTCGTCGCTTTCGTGGGTATGAATGCTATCACCAGCTAGCATATTGGCCAGGTAATGACGTAGATCTTCATTGTGTGAGGCTACTGCTAGGTGTGTGGTGCGGTGTGGTAGCTCATCAGCCAGTGATGGTCCAGTCACAACGGCGGCATGGTCTATGCCGAACGTTCGTGATACGAGTTCAAGCGGGGTTTCGCCGTCCGGGTAGGTGAGACCCTTGCTGAGTAAGGCAAATTGTTTGTCGGCAATGTCTGGGTAGGCACCGAGCCTACCAACCATTTCGGGCAGTTCATTACTTGGCAGGGCAAGGAACACGATATCGGCTAGGGGGGCGTCGCCAAATTTGTGGACACTTAGGGCCGCCGAGTGGCGCGTGAGCCGTTGCCGGATAGCTTCAACGCGACTCTCGGAGCGCGTTACTAAATGTGTAGGAATATTCTGCCGACTTACAATTTCGGCAATGGCATGCCCAAATTTGCCCGCGCCAATCACGGTAGCGCGCGGAGTAAAGCGCTCAGAGTGACGGTTAGGTAGCCTATCTCGCATTTAGAGAATACTATAGTTGAACAACGGCGAGGGGTCAATAAAACACTCGCACAAGGGTTGGGCGAGTGTGTTAAAGGGAGAAGGGGGATAATTATTTTTTGTCGCCAAAGAACTTATCTTTGAAATTGTTCATAGCTTCGCCAAGGTTGGCGGCGCCGGCTTTGATATCTTCGAAGCCGAGTTTTCCATCACCGCTAGCATCGGCTTTGGCCTTAAGGTCATCGACAAGCTTGCTGTCGAGACCGTGTTGATCGCGCAGGGCTTCGAGGTCCTGCACGGTTAGCTTACCGTCACCATTTACGTCGGCACGAGCTTTGGCGTCTTCGAGTAATTTGCTTAAATCCATGTATCCTCCATAGTTACGTAATGGTATAACTATACCCGCTAACCCTAGCTGATGATGTGAAAAATATTACGCGTATGCAGGGTTATTGTAAAAGCGGGAGCGTGTTGACGCGTAACCCTAGTCAATGCTATACTATGGGTAGTTTGATTTTCCCGCGTGCGGTAGGGGTATGCTCCCTGAATGAAAATCTATCTTGGTCAGTTCAGCACTAACTGACCGGCAACTAACAGTCGTCGGCCAGTTTTTTTGATGGCGGACCCTAAACCAGAAGGGAGCATTACTTATGGCACTCATACTACTTACAATTGGCACACTGTTTGCATCACTCAGCTCTATGCCATATTTACGTGATATTATACGGCGGCAAGCTCGGCCGCGCAGTGTGTCGTGGGCGATTTGGGCAGTACTATTAGGTATTATGACGATCGCTGCGTTTCGTGAGGGGCAAGTAGCCAGTGCCGCATTATCAGCTGTGTCAACAATTGGTTGTTTACTGATAGTGAGCGTAGGGTGGCGTTACGGGAGCCGCAATATTACAGTACTTGACCGAGTAGCCATTGCGGGCACGGCCATGGGACTAGGGGCGTTGCTTTTTACGCACGATGCATTCATTACTCTTGTTATTATGTTGGTAGTAGACGCGATTGCGTATGTACCAACCCTGGTGCATGCATGGAATGAGCCAGGTGAAGAGTCGTTTTTGAGTTGGGCCATGTCGCTGATAGGTAGTGCTGCAACGGTACTTGCTGCGGTGGCAACACACGCAAGTGTAGCGGGTATGCTCTATCCACTTTATTCACTTGTATTTTCGCTTGTTATGGTAGGGCTTTTAGTAAGCGGTAGGGTTCGTGCAGCGCTGAGCGACTACGAAGCCGATGAGGCGTAAATGCTATACTAGGAGTATGGTACAGAAGACCGCTACGACAAAGCGCCAGATCGCCCAAAGTAAGCCATTACTCGTAGGAATGGTATTAATCGTGCTATGTATAGGCGTTGGTGCTGGCGCAGGAGTGTATGTTGCAAATTATTTGTTCGCACAAGCACCCGAGCCTATTCCGCCGAGTGTCAGCGTGCCTCGTCGGCTGTCAAAGGCCCCTGTTGTGTCAGAGCCAGATGCGGTTATTCCGCCGATTGTTGACGGCATGGTACCCGAGATTCAACGGCTTGAGACTAAACAGCCAGTTGCGTTTTTAACAATTGACGACGGCGGGGTGCGCCAGCCGGACTTTCCGCAGTATTTGCGGCAAAATAACCTCAAAGCAACGCTGTTTTTAGCCAATGCGTTTATTGAAAAAGACCCTAAATACTTTCGCGCGTTTGTGCGCGACGGCCATGTTATAGAAAACCACACCTTAGGCCACGATTTAGCCATGTCGACAAAGCCCATCGCTTATCAACAGCAGCAGATTTGTGGCATGTCTGATCAACTTGTAGAATATTATGGTCGTCGCCCCGCACTCTTTCGGGCACCAGGTGGCAGGTACACTGATATTACTCGTCGTGCTGCCCAGCAATGCAATATGAGGGCTATCGTGGGGTGGAAGGCGACAATTGATTATGGCGTAATGAGATACCAAGAGGGCACTATGCTAAAGCCGGGCGACATTGTACTCCTTCATTTTCGTGACGGCTTTAAAACAGATATCGACGTATATATCAAAGAGACATCACGGGCTGGTTTGCGAACTGAGCTGCTCGAAGATTGGCTGTAACGTGTTACACTAGTGGCATAGAATAAGGAGACGTGAGAAAATATGGAACCACGACTTGTTGTCCAGCAAAAAATAACTGCATTCGTCAACAAATATAAGGTTTTTGGTGCCAATGGTGATGGCACCGCAGCTTCGCTTGTGGCGCTTGCGCAGCAAAAACGACTAGCGTTTAAAGAAAAAGTTATGTTCTACACGGATGAAAAACGTGATAAATTGTCGTTTACGTTTCGCGCAGAAAAAGTACTCGATGTACACGGCCGCTATTTTGTAGAAGATGCAAACGGTAAATTGCTTGGAATGTTTAAGAAGGAATTTATGTCGTCGCTGGTGAACAGTACATGGAAAATTCTTGATATAGAGGGGAATGAGCAGTATATGGTACGCGAGAGTAATCAGGTGATTGCTGTGCTGCGTCGGTTCATTGGTCAAATTCCGATTTTAGGTGACATTGGCGAACTTGTGATGATGTTCTTTAAGTACCACTTTGAGTTTGTAGATGTACGCACTGGGCAAGTAGTGGGGATGTACCAGAAGACAAAACTAATTCGTGACCATTATACGCTGAGCATGACAAATGAAGCCTGGGGCAGCACTGACTGGCGCGTATTTGCTGCGATGAGCGTTGCGCTTGATGCGCTACAGTCGCGATAGGGCGATGAGCAATGCGAGAAATTGAAGTAAAAGTAAAATTGCAGAACCTCGATGATGCCTTGGCTAAGCTAAAGGCGGCAAGCGTGGAACTAGGACCAGTGAAAGAGCAGCATGATGTGGTGTATTGTTTGCCCGAGGACCTGCATAAAGAAAATGATCCACAAGTAAACTGGCTTCGTATCCGTACGCAAAATAGCAATACGGTATACTTTACACTCAAGCGTTCAGTCGAAGGAAGCTTGGATAGTATTGAGCATGAAACGACAGTTGATAACGGCGAGGAACTAGACACGATGCTGCGGTATATGGGCTATGTAGTGTTTAGTGATCTAGTTAAAATACGCCGCACGGGCCACTATGGCGATATAGAGATATGTGTTGATGAAGTGCCGCCGCTCGGTAGTTTTATTGAGCTCGAAAAGCTGTGCGAGGAATCGGTAGACGGCAAGCAGGTTGAGAAAGGGTTGCTTGGTGTCTTTGACAGGCTGGGGATTGCCTATGACGAGCAAATGACACGCGGCTACGATGAGCTTATGAACGATTATTTGGCGAGCAAATAATGACAGCAAAGATATATCAGTTTCCGCAGCGCCAGCTACGAATTGTAAAAAACAATGAGGGGCCTCGTAATCTTCGTGAATACGCGGGGGATGGTAACGTGGATGTGAATCTACGGGTGAAGCTAGGCCAAGACAGCCTGTGGCTTCTTTCTTACGAGATGTATGGATGTATGCAGCCAGGGGACTTGCATGCGGATGTACTAGCGGATATGCATGGCGTCGCGATGCCGGTGCGCTATGTGGGCCTTCGCCAGCTAGAGCGAGTTGATGATTCGTTTGCATTTAGCGACGCACTGATGCCCCATGAAGTTCCTGTTAACCCCATAGCAGTGTTTGCGGTAGATGCAGATCGCCATACAGGTGCGAATAACGAGGCAGATGCATGTATGGATTATGCTGAAGTTGGTGTACGGCTTGAGCAGAAGATAACACTTCTTGAGGCTGACGAATATCCACCGCCAGTAGCACCCGTGGGGAGGCCAAAACTTCAGGTACTACGCGGCGGCCGCCACAATTCGACGGAGCGGTGATAATAATCACACGCTATTTTGGGGAATGCAGAGTATAATGGTGGTATTACAATAATACACGGGAGTTGGTATGGCACAGACAAAAGTTCGCCGATTAAGCGCAACCGAGGCGCAAGAGACCGCAGCAGTACATAACACAGGGCCAGCATGGGCAGTGTGGATTCTTTCTCGCTTCCCAGGTGTACGCTACCGGTACCAACCATGGGGTACAACAAAGCGTGTCGTTATAGCTATTTTGCTCTATCTTGTCGCACTGCCAATTATTCCTATTGTGATCGCTGCTGTATGGTATGCAAAGGATCCCGAGGGATTCAAAAAAAGCCCGTTAATGCCGGTGTTGGTGGCAGTCATTGCCGCATGGCTTGGTGGGTTTGGCTGGGTTGCAAACCAGACGCCAATTACGGATGGTTCGCCCTATGCGAGTGTGAAGGCTCAAGCGGATGGCGAGGCGAATGCGGTGAATGCTGATCCTGCTGCAGAAGCAAGCCAGGTTTCTAAAGATAAAATCGCAAGCCAAACAACCAGTAAGGCCACCAATGGCCGTCGTTTTGAAAATTGTACCGCAGCATTTGATGCCGGAGTATTCGACATAAAGCGTAACAACCCTAGTTACGAACGCCGACTTGATCGTGACAATGACGGAATTGCCTGCGAAAAGTAAGGTAGGTGTATAAATGAGTTGGTTCGGGAGACTGCTGTTTGGCGATGTGCAAAGTGAAGGCTATGAAGAACGATTGGCTCGCCAAGCTAATGAAACACCAGCAACTTCGGGATGGAAGCACGCCGACGGGAGCAGTGCGCCAAATGCTTCTGCTAGTCAGCCGGCAGAAGTGGTACAACCGATTGAGCAGCCCGCGAGTGATCCTTATAGAACCACCAGTGGCAAAAAAGTTTTACCACTGGTGAGCGTGGAACGAGTAGAATCACATGTATCGAATGACAAGGATGATGTGGAGATTTGGATTCATTTGAAAAATGAGTCAGACTTTGAGGTAGAAGTGACACGGGTGAACGTATTGAATCAGCACGTGCAGCTCTAACGTTTTTTAAAGCCCGATCAAGCGTATGAGGTAAAGGTCTACTCTGGCGACACCCCGCATACCGATGCGTATCGTAAGGCAGAAATTCAATACAAGATTGCTAAAACCGGTGACTACTTTCAGTCAGATCATCGTGTTGACTACCATTTTGAGCAAGAAGACGGAAAAAACTACTATCTACCAGAGGAGTTTGTCCATATTCCACCGGTTCGTGATATCTAGCGCTTTTTGACATCTGGTAAAAACACGATATGATAGTGGGAGCAATGAGAGTGTTATTTACTGATGGTAGTGCAAGCCCTAACCCTGGCCCAGGTGGATTTGCGGTGATTGAGAGCGGTAAGCCGGTTGCGCTAGGGAGTGAGCAGGGCGACACGACAAACATTCGCATGGAAGGAATGGCGCTAATCGCTGCACTCACACTTGTTAAGGGTGAGGCATGCAAAATTCATACTGATAGCGAGTTCTGGATAAACGTCGTGACAAAGTGGGCACCCGGATGGGAAGCGAAGGGCTGGAAAAAAAGCGGTGGTCCCATCAAAAATCTTGATCTCGTACAAGAAGTGTATTCACTGTATGGCAATAGCCAGGCGGAGCTTGTTTGGGTTCGTGGCCACGTGGGGCACGAAGGAAATGAATTAGCTGATGAATGGGCTAATAAGGCGCGACAAGGAGCGCGGATAGGATAAGTATGATTGACCGTCTTGACTCAAGGCAAGATGGGGTGGGTGAATTGCCAAGCATCGAACAGCTACGCGAATATCGCGATCTGATGGTAGGCATTGTGCGCCAGCAGGGGCGCGGCGTGCGTTATGCCCGTGTGGGTGAGCGTGCTCCAACTCGCATAGGAACAGAATATATGCTGCCAGGTGCTATGACTGATTGGTCAATTCCTGATAAAAAATGGCGTACGCAAATTATGCGCGAACGCCGCTATAGTGCGAGCTACAGGGAGGGCGAAGTTGAACTCGCCGATAATCTGTCTGTGGTAGCCGGTAGGCTTCTTGTGCTCGAATCGGACTCTGTACGGGTTGGTGATATGTATGAGACAAAACGAAACCTCTATCGATTTGGCTGGAGTGAACTCCTAGGAGTGTATGAAGCAGATGTGCTGCCAGTGCAGATTATTTCGGATGCACAAACCGATATGGAGATTGTGGCAAACCCGGCAAGTGAGCGCGTGCTTGTGACATTTGATCATGAGCGTACGGTAGCGGGTACTGACCCTGAAGCATCAAAGGGGTATTACCGGTACGTTAATCCCATGCGAGATACCGAAAGCCCCTGGCAAGCGGTCACGGAAGTACAGATGGATGGGCTATTACGACGCACCGATGAATACGGTCAGGACTTGCTTGAGCCATAAAAGTTGCAAAGCGAACAAATTTTTGGTACACTATAAACGTTAACAATTTAGTATCAAGAGTGCGGAGAGGGAGTGGCCCTATGACCCGCCAGCAACCTATTTAATTAGGTGCTAATTCCATCCCGCCTTGGGAAAGATGCGTGTCAATATAAACAAATGACTCCTTTGATCTGGGTGCGGGGCAGATGAAAGGAGTTTTTTATGTCCGCAACTACCACTATTCAACGAGTTAACTACCGTACTGCGGAAAGTGTCAGCCCGGGGCATCCGGACAAAATCTGTGACCAGATATCAGATGCGATACTTGACGCTTATTTGAGCTGTGATTCCCATGCACGCGTGGCAGTGGAGGCGTGTGGCGGACACGGTACGGTATTTTTGACCGGCGAGGTGAGTGCAACTCACTATGTCGATGTTGTACCGATTGTAAAGCGACTTGCTGGTGAGGTTGAAATTATAGAGCATATTGTGAAGCAGAGTCCTGAGATTGCACGCGGCGTCGACGGAGGTGGAGCGGGTGACCAGGGTATTATGGTGGGGTATGCATGTAGCGAAACGCCTGAGTTATTGCCGCTCGAAACAGTGTTGTCGCGCCGGCTCAACGAAGCGCTTTACAAGCAGTGGCCCTATGATGGCAAAACTCAGGTGACACTAAGGGATGGCGTAGTGGAATCTCTTGTTGCAAGCTTCCAAAATGTTGACCGTGCTAGCCTGCGCGGGGCAGTGGAATCATGGTTGAAGAGCGAGCCGCTTGCTAAGCCAGCCAAGGACATAGCGCTTCATATTAATCCCGCAGGCGACTGGAACCAGGGTGGGTTTGCGGCCGATGCTGGGCTGACTGGCCGCAAGCTGGTTGTCGACAATTATGGTCCTGGCGTACCTATTGGTGGTGGCGCATTCAGCGGAAAAGACGCAACAAAAGTTGACCGCAGCGCTGCCTACATGGCGCGTCGTGTGGCAGTAGACTACCTGCGCCACTACGATGCAAAAGAGGTGTATTGCTACCTAGCGTATGCAATTGGCTACGCACAGCCACTGGAAGTAACGGTTATTGTCGATGGTGTACAGCAGCGTGTTGAGGGCTATGACTTAACGCCAAGTGGTATTATCGCCGCACTTGAACTCACCACGCCACAGTTTGAACAGACGGCACGCTATGGCCATTTTGGCCACGGATTTGCTTGGGATAAATAGTACAACACACGGGTATGCCGTGCCACGGTATACTAAGAGGAGATGAATCAGGGGTTAGCATTAGAGATTTTGCTCGCAGGGGAGAGTGCACTACTGACGGGACCAGCCGGTACCGGCAAGACGTATTTACTCAACCAGTTTATAAAGCTTGCGAAGCACGAAGGTAAACACGTCAGCGTGACTGCAACAACAGGACTTGCCGCTACGCACCTCGGGGGAAGTACCATTCATGCATGGGCTGGAATTGGAGTGCATGATGTGCTGCCGCCAGGCTTTGCTGATTATTTGTCAAAGGGGCGTAAGGAAATCATCGAGAAGACCGACGTGTTGATTATTGATGAAATTTCGATGTTGCATGATTATCGACTTGATATGGTTGATGATGTGTGTCGCATGGTGCGCAAACGACTCGACACGCCTTTTGGGGGCATACAGGTGGTGATGAGTGGTGACTTTTTTCAGCTGCCCCCGGTAAACCGTGAGGGGAGTCGGGCGGGTAGTTTTGTGGTGAATAGTCGGGTGTGGCAAGAGCTTGACCCGGTTATTTTATACCTTGATGTGCAGCATCGACAAAAAGAAGGTGATACGTTGCACGAAATTTTGACGCACCTGCGGGCGGGTGACTTGCGCCGCCGTCACGCCGAAAAGTTGCTTGAACGTGCCGATGTAGCACCGCCAAGCGACGAAGTATTAACCGAGCTCCACACGGTAAATGTGGACGTTGATCGTATCAATGAACTACACCTGCAAAAGCTTGGTGGTGATGAGTTGATATATGAGCAGCATACTACTGGAAGCAATAACTATGTTGAAAATCTGCAGCGTAGCGTGCTTGCACCGGCAGTGCTAACCCTGAAGCAAGGTGCATTGGTGATGGCGGTAAAAAATGATGCAAATCGACGTTATGTGAACGGGAGTATCGGTACTGTCGTTGCCTTTGAACAGGGGAGCGAATACCCAGTAGTTGAATTTTTAAATGGCAAAACAGTTACCATGCAGCCAGATAGTTGGGAATTACGCGATGGTGATAAAAAGCGAGCGAGTATTAGTCAGATACCACTGCGTCTTGCTTGGGCGATTACCGTGCATAAAAGCCAAGGGATGACACTTGATGCCGCGCGGGTTGATTTGCGCAAAGCATTTGTAGAAGGTATGGGATATGTAGCGTTGAGTAGGGTAAAAGATATAAAAAATCTCTACCTCACGGGTATTAATAGAATGGCACTCAGTATTAGTCCCGAAGCGGCGCAGATTGACGCAATGTTACGCCAACGCGTGAAAATGGATGCTAAGCGCTTTGCGCACCTGGGTGCCCAGGCAGAGACGCGGAACCTAGGTGCTCCTCCGCAAAGTAAAAAGAAACACAGTGGTGTGCCGTGGAGTGATAAAATCGCAAAAATGCGAGAAACCTACCCGAATGCCTACCGCCCTTGGTCATCCCAAGATGACAGTCTGCTCAAAGAAAGTTTTGCCAATGGCGCAAGCGTGAAACAGCTGAGTAAAAAGCTTGGGCGGCACGAGGGGAGCATAACGATGAGACTACAGAAACACTACGGTGAAGATGTAGTTCAATAGACGAGTGTAGTAGAACGGCTGTAGTATGCTTATGGCATACTATTTTTCCTATGTGTCAATGCAGTGAAGTGCAATATCTATAAAACAAAATTAATATATTGCAAATAATACATCAAAATATAGTTACGAATAATGCAATATATACAACATACTATAACGACAAATATGCAAATACTGTAGCACAATAAACAACGAAGATAGTCAACCAATGGACAATCTTGCTACACTAGATGGTATGACTGAACAAGAAAAACCAACCGAACAGACTGATATTTTTTTATGGGCTAACCAGGCAGATCGTGACAAAGACCAGTTAGCAATCGATCTTTTTTTGTTTACTAAAGGGTACACGGTGTACGCTACTAACTATGCTAAGGAGCTAAAGGCTCAACTAAAGGTGTTGTTCCTATATGACATGATTAGCACGGTACAGACGGGTGCGGCTACAGGCATGATGGTGCGCGATTTTGAAGCTGCCGCGGCTGAAGATAATGTGCTTGAGCGTACTGATTTGGACAAGGTAGAGCATGCTCAAGAAGTTATAGAACAGATTCTGTATGGCGAAGAGGGACTTGAGGTATTTCGTGAAGGGGATCATGAATTTAAAAAGGTTAAGGGAATTGTCGCGCGGTTTACCAAGCCAGGTGGCCAGCCCTTCTTTGTAGCAAAGCTACTGCCGCAGTCACAGGTACTTAAGGGTGCAACTGCCTGGATGTATAATGGCGATTCATTCCAACCTTTCAGTGCCGATGCTGGCCTTAGGATTACGCCGGATAACCAAGTGCTCATCGCTTCAATCGACATCTTTGCTTTTAACGAGACGAAGTTCATTCGTATGTTCGGGTACGATGCCAAAAAGTTTGCCGTCGCCGAAGAAAAAATTAAAGAAATTGAAGCGCACTTTAAGCTGAAGTTTCCTGATGGTATGACGTTCGACTCACTTGTGAGAGATACGCCGAGCCTTGTGAGTAAACTACAGAAAGTTGATCCAACGATAGTGACACAAGAGCAGATAGTGGATCATGCTGATGAAATGGGGCTTGAATTAATGACTGATGATGCAGCGGGTGAAATCATCATTATGGATGCGAAAGATGCAGCAAAGTTTGTGAACCTGCTTAATGATGATTACGTGACAAGTGATATGACTGGGATAAAATATGAATTGAAGGGCAAAAAAGAATTGCGCGATACCCCTGCCCAGTAGCAGTATTGCGACGAGTCTTGGTATAATGTAGCTATATGCCGAATCGTCCGGAACTAGAGTTTCCAAAATCGTTTTTATGGGGTGTGAGTACCGCCGCTCATCAAGTTGAAGGTGGCAACCACAACCAATGGTCGGTGTGGGAGCTTGAGAATGCAAAAGCACTCGCCATACGTGCCTCGTATCAGTTTGAAGATTTAGACAGCTGGGCTTTTGCGAAAAATGCCGCAAGGACACCAGGTAACTATGTATCAGGTGATGCGATTGCACACTATAAGCTCTACGAGCAAGACTTTGACTTAGCAAAAAAGATGAACCTTAACGCATTTCGTTTTAGTGTAGAGTGGTCGCGTGTACAGCCTGAGGAAGATGCCTGGAACAGCGAAGCGATTGCGCACTACAAAGCCTATATTGCCGCAATGAAAAAGCGTGGGCTTGAGCCAGTGATGACGTTGTTTCACTTTACGCTGCCAGTATGGTTCGCGCAGAAGGGCGGCTTTGAAAAGAAAAGTAACATACATTATTTCGTGAAGTTTGCCGATAGGTTGCTTGATGAAATCGGCAGCGGTGTCCGCTTTGTTATCACCATTAATGAGCCCGAGACGTATGTATACCAAGGCTATATAGTGGGTGAGTGGCCTCCGCAAAAACTCAGCAAGCTCACAGCGCTTCGAGTGTATCGCAACCTGGCGACGGCGCATAATCAGATTGCAGATGTGGTCCATAAGAAAAACCGCCGCTATAAATTGTCAATCTCGAAGAACAGCGTCTTTGTGTATGCAGGTGATGACGCATGGTTGTCGCGCGCGTCCGCAGCGTTGGCGCAGTACGTAGAAGACGATTATTTTTTGAAGCGTGTGGTAAAAAAGTGTGACTTTTTAGGGGTAAATTACTATATGGATGCACGTATTTATGGGTATCGCATGCACAACCCCGACAAGCAGCTGAGTGACTTGGGGTGGAATATGGAGCCGCAAAATATTGAGTTTGCCTTGAAACGACTTCACGATAAGTACCAATTGCCAATGATGATTACCGAGAACGGGGTGGCTGACGCGAGTGATCAGTATCGAAAATGGTGGTTAATGCAGACAATTATGGCAGCCCGTCGTGCGATGAATGACGGCGTGCAGCTGTGGGGGTATTTGCATTGGACACTCGTCGATAACTTTGAGTGGGACAAGGGTTATTGGCCACAGTTTGGATTCTTTGCCCATGATAAACGGACGGGTCAACGCACCCCGCGGCCAAGCGCGTTGTGGTTTGCAAAAGTAGTCAAGCAGATAAGGGGGATATAGTATGGATACGCCATTTGGAAACGATGATATAAAAGTGACGGTGATTGGTGGCGGGACAGGAAGCTTTACCCTGCTGTCGGCGCTGAAGGAACAGACTAGTAAAATTGCGGCTATTGTTAATATGGCAGATGATGGAGGAAGCACCGGTGTGCTGCGAGATGAGCTTGGGGCACTGCCTCCTGGCGATGTTCGGCAGTGTTTGGTGGCCCTTAGCGACTCACCAAGGATACGCGAGTTGTTTAACTATCGGTTTGAAGAGGGCACATTTGAAGGACATTCCTTTGGCAACTTATTCTTAACTGCGCTTGAAAAAACCACCGGCAGCTTCCGCGAAGCCATTGATACGGCGAGTGAGGTGCTTCGGGTAAATGGAACGGTGATTCCGGTAACATTTGATGACGTGCGGCTAAAGATTGAATGGCCCAACAATGCAAGCTTAACACTGCACGGAGAGCGCATCATTGATGCTGATCACTTCAAGAATGACCCGCGCAAAGCTACGTTGTCACTTGAGCCCAAAGCTACAGTGAACGATATGGCAATTCAGGCAATTGAGCAAGCTGACCTTGTAGTGATTGCGCCTGGTGACCTATACACATCACTTGGACCACTCCTCGTTGTTGGTGGCATTGGTGACGCGCTACGCCACACGCAAGCTAAAGTAGTATATGTATGTAACCTTGTTACCAAAGAAGGCCAGACAAACGATTTCACGGTGAGTGACCATGCCAAAGAAATAGAACGATTTGGTGGCGGTGGTTTTTTAGATGCGGTTTTGTATAATAACCAAGTTCCTTCGGAGCGTATCTTGGAACGGTATAGGGGCGAGAACGCATACCTAGTGGAAGTGGATGCTGCAGCGCTTGCTCGGCAGCCGTACAATGCGATTGGCGGTAACTTCTTGGGTCAAATTGTTGCATATAATCCAAGCGACAATCATTTACCAGTGACTCGATCGTTGATTCGTCACAACCCCGTGGCTGTAGCGAGTGCATTGATGACTCTTGTCGACAGGTAGGACTTTTATTATTCTAAAAATTGTGTTATAATATATATTATGACATCTGGTGAATTTCCATTGACCGATAAACAAGGGCGGCGTATTATTCGTATTCCTGAGGCCGTATTTTTTGATGTGGATCGGTGTGCGCTTGATACGATGAAAGCATTCCAGGTAGCCGTAGAAGCAACCGCGTACAACACGCCAATGACGGGGCAGCAGCTCCTTGACGAGTATCAGCGGACAAAGCGAGCAAAAGAGTCGTACAACGTTGTCGGGTTCATCAATCATACCCTTGAAGGCACTGGCTACACCTGGCAAAACGATGTAGAACCTGATTTTATTGAACGCGGGCGCAGGCAGGATTTGCTCATGAAAGGTGCGCGCAAGATTATTGACTACACCGTACAACAAGAAATATTACTTGCTATGTTCACCTACGGCGCTAGCTCGCCACATCGTAATGACCAAAAATGGGATGATGCTAAGGCTTGGCAGCTTGCGAAAATTGCAGCCGCAGGGCTTGATGACTTGCCGGCATATGTATGTAATCGCAAAGAAAAAGGCGCCAAAATCGCTAAGTGGCATGAAGTGGATGGTTTTTATTTACCAGATACCATGAATATTGAGCCGGGAACGCAAACGGTTGCACGGCGAGTTGTGCTGCTTGATGATAAAACTGATAGCTTTAATGGCAAGAATGACTACCTATACGGAATCCGCGTGAGCCCTGAAGACGAAGCAAACCAGATGGATTTTCAGAAAGGTGAGCTACCAGCCGGGGTTACGCCGGTACACGGTATGATAGAGGCGCTTGGCGCGCTGAAAGCGGCCATTGCCTTTGGCCGGTGGCGAGATCAACAGGGGTAAGCATTGACTTTTTATAAATTTTATGCTAAAATGTAATTATCATGAAGATGATAAAACAAACATTTCCACCTACTAACACAAGTGAACCCACTGTGCGCTCAGTATCACTTAGTTTCATGGTGTATGGCATTCTCTTTGCTATCTGGCTGACGGTCCAATTTGCGAAATAGCTAAAATAGGGCAGTATATAGCGAAAAATACCACAATACCGTACGGTATTGTGGTATTTTTGTTATCTGTTAGTCATTTGACTTATCCACAAAACTGTGGATAAACAAAAGCATAATGAGAAAAGTTGTCAAAAAATGGTATTGCATATGCTTGACGATTGGCGGTATTATGAGCTCAGTGGAAAAAGGGGAATACCCCAACACAAACACCACAACAACAAAAAACAATGACAGGTGACATAACGAAGAGCCCAAGACCATAACCGACGCTCTTTTTTGCCTGTACCTCATTTCGTTTACCAACCTACCAATGACAGTACGTTAACAACTAAACAGTAAAGATATCCTCGAGATCAACAATCTGGTAGTGAGCCAGTGGTTTATCGACCCACAATAAACACAGTCGAATGCACCTTCCTCTAACACAACACCTCCCAAAAACTCCACCTCACACATAAGTCTCTCAATCACGCATAAATAGGGCATGAGTTGCTCTGCAACCCCCTCGGCTTGCGTGGAATACTTATCAAAAACAAACATACAATGCGAAAACAAACATAGGTTTCGCTACCAGTTTGGTGATCTCGAAACGGCTCCTATGTACCACCCTGTGGTATAGTAGGGGACGTATGAGTATCAAAGAACATCCACCACTTCATGTTCCGGTTTTGCTCACGGAAGTACTCGGCGCTATGCGGCCCCAATCAGGCGAGAATTATCTTGACTTGACGGCGGGGTACGGCGGACACGCACGAGAAATCCTAGGCCTAACCACCAACTACGTTGAGTCGACATTAGTCGATCGTGATGAGTTTGCCCAAAAGCACTTGTCTGAATTCTCTGTTAAGGGGGCTCAATTGGTACATGCCGACTTTGTCAATGCTGCCAAACAGCTCGTGCAGGACGGTCGTACTTACAGTTTGATTTTACTTGACTTGGGGGTGTCATCACCACAGCTCGATTTGCCCGAGCGAGGATTCTCCTTTACAAACAGTGGTCCTCTCGATATGCGAATGGACAAACGACAAGGCTTAACCGCCGAGACGTTGATTAATACTGCTAATCGCAATAATCTCATTCGTATCATTCAAGAGTTCGGTGAAGAGCCAGCTGGTACCGCCAAACGGTATGCAGACGCTATTATCGCCGCTAGGCCGCTGAAGAGCACTGGGGAACTTGCAGAGGTAGTGAAGCGCGCACATGTGGGCAAGTGGCAAAAAATCCACCCAGCCACACGCACCTTTCAGGCCTTCCGTATTGCGGTAAACGATGAGCTCCGCCAGGTTGAGGAAGTGATGCCACTGATCCCTAAGCTCCTAAAAAAGGGCGGCAGGGTAGGGGTAATCAGCTTCCACAGCCTGGAGGACCGCATCGTTAAACGCTATTTTGCGGAACAAAAAAGCGCCGGTTATGAGGCTGAACTTGATGTTCTTACCAAAAAGCCAATCGACGGGGCCGTCTATGATGTTCACAATCCGCGTTCGCGTAGCGCTAAGCTACGAGTCGCCGTGAAAAAATAAACAATAAGAAAGGGGAATGACAAGCACCATGCCAATTCATATCCCAGTACAAAACGCGTCAGAAGAAGTCAAAGTAGAAGTACGCTTTAAGTAATAGCTTTGACTTCATGCGCGCATGGAGTGTCGGCCGCATCGCAATGGGGCGTAACGGCCGGCCTCCACAAAAAATAAACATAAATACTAAAAACAAAAACCACCACATGTCTTATACACGAACCGTACAATTTAATAGCAGGCGCCAAAGTAATTGGGGTCGCAACCAAAATACAGTTGCTTTTGCATCTGCTGTCAAACTAGGGCCCGTTACTCACACGGTGCTGGTTGCCCTGATGATTACTGTGCTTGGCCTGATATACTTAACTCAGGCAACGCGTGCTTCGGGCTACGATTATGCAGCGAGTGAAATTACTGATAAAATTTCAGCGCTCACTGACCAAAAGAAGGATCTGGAAGTTGAAAATGCACGGCTTACTGCGCTTCAGGCAGTGAAAAACAGCAGCGTTGCTAAAAATATGACCACTCCAACTGACGTCCAACACGTTAGCCAATAATACTTATGCAATTATCGTTTAACCCCCGTGGCCGCGCCAAAGGCTTGGCTCTCATCATTCTCATCATTATGGCGTTGTTTGTCCTGCGCCTGTTTTATATACAGGTGATTCAGCATGCTTATTACCAAGATCAGGCAGACAACGAGCAGGTGAAGCGCTTTGTACTACGTGCGAAGCGCGGTGAGATCTATGCTATGGAAGGTGACAAGCCCGTGCGTCTGGTAATGAACGAGACGGTGTATACAGCTTGGGTTGACCCGACTCAAGTGGCCGATAAACAGGCAATAGTTGACGCACTCAATAAGGTAGCGGGCGGTAACACTCGCAAAGATTTTGCGCAATATATTGATCGCAAAAACACTCGTTACCAGGTGCTTGCAACCAAGGTAACACGCAAGCAAGCCGAAATGCTCAAAAAGGAGAATCTTGCTGGACTGGGGTTTGATGCAGTGAGCCAGCGCGTGTACCCTGAAGGGCAACTGGCAAGCCAGGTGCTCGGTTTTGTAGACGCAGAAGGCAATGGTAAATATGGGCTAGAGCAAGCAAATGATGAGCTATTGCGAGGCAAAGATGGACTGCTCAAAACCGTTACTGATGTGCGCTTGGTTCCTTTAACAATTGGTGATAAAAATATTCGTCGGCCAGCGCGCGATGGCGCCGATGTTGTGCTGACTATTGACCGCAATGTTCAGGCTGCCACCGAGAAGGCGCTTGTTGACGGCGCGGAGCGGACGGGAGCTACCCATTTGAGCGCAGTCGTCATGGAGCCAGCAACGGGCAAAGTGCTAGCGATGGCGAATATGCCAACGTATGATCCCACCCATTTGGCTACGGTAACGAATGCCGAAGCATTCAATAATAACACGATTAGCAACCCTTACGAGCCTGGCTCTGATATTAAAACGTTTACCGTAGCAACTGGCATTGATAAAGGGGTGATTACTCCGACATCAACGTATAATAATACTGATTACATAAAGGTTGACGATATTACCATCACCAATGCAAGCAAGGGCCAGACTGGTACGATTACCATGCAGCATGCGCTCAACTGGTCATTGAACACAGGAATGGTTACCATAGCTGAGCGACTCGGCGATGGATCATATATCACACGTGGCGCACGCGACACAATGTACGACTATTTTTATAACCGCTTCCGCTTGGGCCGCACAACTGGTATTGAACTCGCAAACGAGGCGGGGGGAATCATTGTGCCACCAACTGAGGCGCAGGGAAATGCAGTCCGTTATAGTAATATGGCATTTGGCCAAGGTATGGATGCGACTATGTTGCAAGTAACCGCCGGATTCGGAGCTATCATTAATGGTGGTGTGTATCACGAGCCGAGCATTATAGCAGGGACGATGGAGGGGGGTGAGTTGAAGCCTGCGGCAACTAAAGCGCAGTATCCGGGAGTCATCACGCCAGCGTCATCGGCGACTGTTCGCGAAATGGTGTACCAGGCTCGCCAAGCGTTTTACGCTAAAAAAGATAAGCCAGGGTACTTTATTGGCGGCAAAACAGGAACGTCGCAAACCATTAAAAATGGCAAATATGTGAGCACCGAAACAATTGGTACTTACCTGGGCTTTGGTGGCGAAAAAGGCCAAATTCCACGCTATGTGATCATGGTTGAGGTGGCGGGAAAAGATATGAACCTCTCTGGAGGTGACCATGCTCACCCTATATTCACTGATATATCCAATTGGTTGATTGATTACTTAAGACTAACACCACAAGGGTAAGCGAGGTATAATACTACATATGAACCTACACAACTTTACCAGCGATATTAATGCCACGTTTATGCTTAGCGTCGGGGCGTTCTTATTGGCTATGGTGTTGACACCTATTTACACGTATTTTGCTTATCGGTACAAATTTTGGAAAAAACAACGCTCAACAAGTACACTTGGCGAGAAGCTTGAAGTATTTACCAAGCTGCATGCCAATAAATTCACCCGTAACATTCCGACGATGGCAGGACTTGTGGGCATTACTGCGATTAGTGTTATCACACTTGGCTTCAACCTCGATCGCGCACAAACATGGCTGCCACTTGCGGCGCTAGTTGGCGGTGGGGTAGTTGGGCTGCTCGACGATATTATTAATATTCGAGGTGCAGGAACCGGTGTGGCTGGGCTACGATCGAGTATTAAATTTGCGATGGTTATCGCTATGTCGTTTGTGCTAGGCTGGTTCTTTTATGTAAAGCTAGGCTATGACGGCGTACATATTCCATTTGTTGGCGATCTTACACTAGGCGTGTGGATTGTGCCATTGTTTGTGCTGGCGGTAGTATCAACGGGGAATGCGGTGAATATCAGCGATGGTCTCGATGGGCTAGCGGGTGGCTTACTTGCGGTCGCCTATGCCGTATTTGGAATGATAGCGCTGCTTCAAGGGCATTTGATGATTGCGGGCTTCTGCTTTACGGTGATTGGGGCGTTGCTAAGCTATCTGTGGTTTAATATTTACCCTGCGCGGTTTTTTATGGGAGACGTGGGGAGCTTCGCCTATGGAACGAGCCTAGGCGTGGTTGCAATGCTAACAAATACGCTTTTCTTGCTGCCCATTGTGGGTATTATATTTGTGATTGAAGCCGGCTCTAGCTTAATTCAAATCGCCGCAAAACGACTTTTTCATAAAAAAGTATTTATCTCTGCCCCGGTGCACCACCACCTTGAGGCGAAAGGTTGGCCAGAGGTAAAAGTAACTATGCGATTCTGGGTGATTTCCTGCGTTGCTGGTTTTGTGGGGTTGCTCCTTGCGCTTGCTGGAGGGCACATTTAGTGGCGTATATGCCGCGATTTGCCCCTGCTCAGCCACGCACAGAAGATGTGGCGCAGCGGCGCCATAAACCGGATTACCAAGTCATCTTATTTATGGGACTCTTGATGCTACTTGGACTTGTGCTTATGTATGCTATTGGTCCCCAACGGGCCAACGTACTTAATCAAGTCCATGGAACAGACTTCTACACCGACACTTATTTTGTGTTTAAACAAGCGGTGAGTTTGACACTAGCAATTGCCGCCTTTGTTGTAGCAAGTAAGGTGCCGTTCTCGCTCATGAAAAAGCATGCAATACTGCTAGTGAAAATAGGCCTTGCTCTCTGCGCACTTTTGTTTGTTGGTGGCAATTTACTCGGTATCGATGCCATTGCCACAAATACACTCGGTGCGTATCGTTGGTTCAACCTTGGTCCGCTTGGTAGCTTTCAGCCGGCGGAAGTACTGAAGTTCGCACTATTGATTTACATCGCAACTTTTTTGGGCAAACGGGCACAAGAAGGAAGGGTTAATGATGTCGAAGGCACAGTACTTCCCATGGTGGCTGCAGGCGCAATATCGTTATTTATCGTCGTTGTGCTGCAAAAAGATATGGGGACGGGGATAGCAATGGCCTCTATGATAGGAATAATGTTTATTATGAGTGGCATGAGTTGGAAAATAATCGGGAAGATAGCGGCGATAGCGCTCATTATTGGCGTGATACTCATCGTGTTTGTGCCGCACCGTCGTGAGCGCTTGGTGACGTTTTTGAGTGGTGACAGTGGCTCAAGCAGCGCTCACGTGGCGAGCGATGACGCAAACTACCACATTAAAAATGCAATGATAGCCCTCGGTACCGGTGGATTCATGGGGCTTGGTATTGGAAATAGCGTACAGGCAACTGGCTATTTACCTGAGGCAATCAACGACTCGGTATTCGCCATTATGGGAGAAATCTTTGGTTTTGTAGGCGTAACAGTCATACTTGCTCTGTTTACGGCTTTACTCATGCGGATATTACGAACCGTAGACTACCTGAGCGATATGCCGATGCGCCTAGCGGTGGCAGGTATATTTGGGTGGCTTGGCTCACACGTTATACTAAACGTAGCGTCAATGATAGGGCTGATACCATTGACTGGCATTACGCTACCACTGTTAAGCTTTGGTGGGACAAGCATGGTCTTTATCGCAGGTGCGCTTGGGCTAGTGTACCAACTGTCACAGTACACATCACACGGACAATTAAAGGAGGCAAGGTATGAGAATCCTAGCAGCCGGCGGGGGATCGGGGGGTCACGTTACTCCGGTCGTCGCCGTATTACGCGAAATTAAAGAGCGGGCACCGCACGCTGAGATTCGGTTTTGGTGCGATCGTAAGTTTGCTCCACAGGCGCGCAGCGTGATGGGGCACTTTGACGGGAATATACAAGTTGATACGATCGTTAGTGGTAAATTGCGTCGCTACCATAGCCTTTCATTGCTCCAGCAGCTACGACGATTACGAACGATAGTGTTTCCTAATTTGCGCGACATGGTTTTTGTTGTTGTCGGCTTTATCCAAAGCTTTGTGAAGCTGTTAATCTGGCGCCCCGACGTCGTATTCACGAAGGGCGGATTTGTGTGCTTGCCGATTGGATATGCGGCAAAACTCTTGCGTATACCGCTGGTGATTCACGACTCAGATGCGCACCCTGGACTGACGAACCGCATTCTTGCAAAGTGGGCGACTGCCATTGGAACAGGCGCGCCGCTCAAATTTTATCCTTATCCAACGTCTATTTCACACTATGTAGGTGTTCCTGTGGTAGCGGACTTCACCCCATATAGTGACGAAAAACGACGTGTGGTTAAGGAGCAACTTGGGTTCGTACCTACACGACCACTTACGGTTGTCACTGGCGGCGGTTTGGGTGCGCAGCGACTAAACGAAGCAGTTGCAACAACATTGCGGCAACTTTTGACACATACAAACGTGATATTAATTAGCGGGGAAGGGCAGTATGATGAGATGCGTACACTCACGCCGCAAGATGACGATCGGTATCAGCTACACGCTTTTGTGAGCAAAGGTATGGCCGATATGCTTGGGGCAGCAGATATCGTGGTAGCGCGAGCAGGAGCAACAACAATATTAGAGTTAGCCGCACTCGCTAAGCCTACGATACTAGTCCCCAATGGATTCTTGACAGGTGGACACCAGCTCAAAAATGCTGCAGTGTATGCCGAGAAGCACGCAGTGAGTATTATTGATGAACAAGAGCTCGAAAAGACGCCCACACTCCTTCTTGATGAGGTGTGCAATATATTGGCCGATAAAGACCGACAGGAAGCTATGGCGAGCGCATTTCATGAGTTTGCGAAACCACATGCCGCCCATGATATGGCAAATCTTGTGCTTGGCGCAGTGAAGCACAAATAAGTGCTTAACCGCAGAAAATAGGGTGAGGGCTAATGGTATAATACCAGTAGCACAATGAATATATTGCGAAAAAAACAACAGCTACCATCTCGCAGAAGCGATGTTTCTGGCGCTCGCGCTGGTCGGGCAACGGAGAGCGACCTTACTGAGCGATACGCTTTTCGGCGCAATCGTACACTCACGGGAAGCCTTGCTCCAGGTGTAGTTAGTGTTAATGAGCATCATGCCGAACTAAAATCGGTTCGTATTCATACCCACGATCTTCGACAGCACCGTCGTCGTCTGTCGGGCATTTTTTTAATTGTTGCATTAGTCGCAGTAGCCCTAGGGTATGGTATCTTTCAGTCTATTGCTATTCCAAAAGTTGTCGCAGTAGCTACTGAACGTCCGATAGACGCCCAATACTATGAGCAAAAGATACAGCAGTATTTGAATGGACGCCCACTTGAACGTTCTCGGGTTGCATTGAATGTGGAGCGCTTAGCACAATACCTTCAGGTTAATGATGCGCCAGAAGTACTCGCTGTTAGCCCTGACATGTCTTTTGACGGACTAGGCACAAGCCGTTTGCAGCTTGTGATGCGACGTCCAGTGATTGCCTGGCGAACTGGTTCGAGTAATCTATATGTAGACGATCAAGGTGTTGCCTTTGCCCGCAACTACCACCCCGAGCCGACCGTCAAAGTTGTTGATGAAACCGGTATCGTCACTAAGGATAACAAAGTACTCGCCAGTAATCGGTTCTTGGGATTCATTGGTCGTGTGGTTGGGCGCATGAAGGCGAGCGGGTTAACTGTTACGCAAGTGACACTACCAGCCAATACAACGCGCCAGGTTGCCGTTACGGTAGAAGGGGTAAATTACCCTATAAAATATAGTGTTGACCGACCAGTGGGGGAGCAGACGGAGGACGCAGTGCGTGCGATACGATACTTGGCGGATAAGGGCATTGGTGCAGAATATCTGGATGTCCGGGTAAGCGGGAAAGCCTTTTATAAATAGGGTGACCTCCCTTGCCAATTGGGTAATGTTCTATTTTTGTTCTATTTTTATTATTCAAAAAAATATATATTAATATATAAAAATGATAAAAAAGCAAATAGGGAAGAAAGAGGGAAAAAGAATAGGGGGGTAATAAAAATCGAAAAAATGCAAATGACTGGCGCAATGCAAAACGATCTTTGTGGATAACTATGGCAACGCTGCAGTACGGGACCGGTACATAATTAACAACACACTTCGTGTAATGTGCACGGCATGCAATGAAGTAGGCACGCGCACGTACATACGTGGTAAGTCATCAGAAACAAAAAGGATACTCCCCTCGCTAGGGGTATATGGTCAATTTAGCACTCTGTTTAAACGTATGCTGATTCATCTTCATCATTAATATTCAATGTCGTAAAAGAATTATTGTGCGACGTTAAGTCTATAGAACAAACATGATTCATCATGCATTCCCTATGGCTTGATTGTGAGTTAAAATCCCTTCCATTTTTTTGTATGTGTTCCCCGCGCCATTTTCATCGCTTATTTTTGCATGGCTCGGCCATGTTACTGGCTTGTTAGACCGCCGGCTAATCTACTAAGCCTCGCGCTTTACGTCACTAAGTTTACTATGAAAAATGTTCTATTTTTGTTCTACTCTGCATTTACTAGCCGACTATTTAGTGGGTTGTAGTACCAAGATCTCCCCCAGCCCTTACGATACAAGGATGGCAATATATGCCGCAAAGAACATAAGATAATAGGCAATTTGGTACCAAAGAGCATAGCGGCGGTGGAATAATCCGACTATAGCTACCGCCAACATGCCAACTACTACTATCCAAATGAGCTGAATAACTACCACGGGTAGTGTTCCATACTGGCCGAAATTTAGAAGCAGGATCCATAGAAGGCCGGCCGATGAAAGTGCGAGGGTATGATGGATGCGTGTTGTGCGACCATGAAGTGGAAATAGTGTGCAGCGATTTGTAGAAGCGTAGCAACCGAAATGATGATCGTGGCACGTGCATCGAGCTGGTACTTTGGGGTAAGGTAGCTTGCGGTAACCTACGACAATACCGGCAGTGTCAGCGCAAAAATGAAGGCATAAAAAACCGTAGCATTTCGAGAACTGGCAGCATGATGGCTAAAAGTGAGGTGTCTCCCCTGCTCTTGTGGCCACAAGTAAAGAATGATGAGCAATAGCAGGCATAGTAGGCAGATTGCGGACAACCCGAAAAGCTCGTAAGTATTCATACCTTTAGTATACGATAGTAACAAAGTACCCTTTCTTTGCCTAAAGTTGGTATGATGAGAATGGCCCGGAACGGACTAAGACCACTCACCACGTGGGCGGTGCCTCATCCGGGCTGCCAGAGTTATCTACCGCAATTTCAAAAGTGTATCGTCACGAGGAGGTTGGGCGTTTGAGGGAGCATTACTTTCTTTGATGATGCGAGGCTTGTTTGGCTTACGCTCCCCTTCTCCGTCGCCAGACTTACGCTTTCGCGTACGACTGCGTTTTTTCTTAGTGGGCTGTTCGCTTGGTTCTGATCCAAAGGCTTTGACTGGCTCGGGGAGCATTTCTGGTTCAACGGGTACGGGCTCCTCTTGCTCAAGTAGGGGTGTGTTAGCGGCATCAGGAGTAATACCATCAATCGGCCACTGCTTGCCTTGAGCAAGCATTGCTTGCTCCTTTGCAATTCGATCGGCTTCTCGCTGCTCGGGACTCTTAGGGGGTGTGTATGCGGGCCCAGGACGCTTTACGGTAAGGTTCTCTGGCGGCAGGATTCGATCATTGATTGACTGTTCGATAGCTTCGCGGGGCTGACTGTAAATGGCGCGCGTGTTTTCAATGATAAGTTTGGTGTTATCTGTTTGAGCGGGTGGCAAATTGAGTGTCCTGGCACTAAATGCAGGGGCCTTTTCACCATTAATCACCATGTTGATTACGAAGTTGCGGTTATGCATCTGCAGTAGGTCATTTGGCTCAAACTGTGGTTCGAATTGCTTTGCGAGGATGGGGCTGTCGTCTGCTGATACGCGAAAGCTAATCATAGTACCAACGTTGCCAAATACCGCATCGCGCACAGTGTCGCTCATCTGTGATATGTACTGATTGGCAACAGTGAGGTTGAGGCCATATTTGCGTGCTTCTGACAAAATAGTCGCAAAACTATCCGTAGCAAAGTTTTGAAACTCGTCTACGTAAAGGTAGAATGGGCGGCGATCTTTAATGTCGGGAATATCACTACGGCTCATAGCGGCGAGCTGAATTTTGGTAACGAGGAATGCGCCAAGAATGGAAGCGTTGTCTTCCCCGATGAGGCCCTTTGACAAATTAACGATAAGGATTTTGCCTTCGTCCATAATCTGACGAATATTGAAGGTACTCTTGGGCTGGCCAATGATATTACGGATGACAGGGTTAGCGGTAAAGGCCCCTACTTTATTGAGTACCGGCGCAATTGCTTCGGCTTGGAACTTATCGGTCCAGCTGGCAAACTCAACGTTCCAGAACTGCAGCACCACGGTGTCGGTACAATAGCTGAGCGTTTCTTTGCGAAACTTCTTGTCGGTAAGCATACGGGTGATGTCGAGCATGGTAGTTTCGGGGCGGTCGAGCAATGCAAGGATGGTATACCGCAGAATATATTCGAGGCGAGGACCCCATGATTCACCAAACATACGCTTCAACACCCCGATGACTTCGGAGCTAATATTTGTTTTCTGATTGGGGTTGGTGACTTCAAGCGGGTTAAACCCGAGCGGAAATGCCGTGTCGGCAGGGTTAAAATACACGACGTCTTTCATGCGGCCACCTGGAATGAACTTCATATTATTGATGGCAAAGTCACCGTGAGGGTCGATGATGGCGTAGCCTTGACCGTGGAAAATATCGCTGAGTGCAAAGAGCTCGAGCAAGCCTGACTTACCCGCTCCAGTTTGCCCAATGATGTAGACGTGGCGCGAACGGTCATAGCGAAGCATGCCAAACTGGTGGTTGATACCACGGAAGTTTGTCATGCCAAAAGCACTGATATTTTCATCGTGTGCCGGATCGCCATTAAGTAGTGGTAGCTTGGCGGGTGGTTCAGCGGTTTTGGTGCTTGCCCACACAATGTTGGGCGTCTCTACATTGGTATGTGGCAAGTGAAACACTGAAGCGACTTCTTCGATATTGAGCAGGTACCCCCTATCGGCAAATAGCCGAGCTTTATATTTAGCCAAGTCCTCTTTTTTGAAACTCTCATTGGCCATTTTAAAGCCGTTGAGGTTGGTGCTGTTGAACTGCTTAAATGTACCAACAATCCCCTGCATGCGTAGCTTGGCATTGGTTGTGCTCTCTCCTAAGTAGGCAATGCGAATTTTAGCCTGGTAACCAAGCTTGGTTGCTTTCTTTTCTGCCTCAGCCACCCGGGTTTTATCGCGTTCGCTAATCTCGCGTGCACTCGCGCTGCCAGCTCCCTGCTCTGGCGGGTTCCAAAGGGCTTCAAACAGACCGGCAAACCATTTGGCGTTTATGCCACCGCCACCAAAAAGGTTAACGGTGCCTGATTTTACTGATTTAATCCACGCGTCGCTAGTCTTATGCCAGTCATCGGCTACAGGACGCACAAGGATTTGAATCCAGATCTCCTCATCGGTATCTTCTAGCTTTGCGAGGGTGCCGGTTATACCTGCAAGCGGGTCAACTTCGAAGTTTTGAAAGGTCTTAATGGGTAGGTATTCTTTGTCGGTAGGCACGATTTCACTCGTGTAAACGACGCTGTGGTGACGCTCGTGCGTAACGTAATCTTCGTCGGCTGCGTGAATTTGTACCTGGGGGTACTGTGAGTAGATTTGCCCTTCAACGAAGCTTTGAAGTGCCTTGGGTACCCAAACATAAAATTGAATTCGCCCACCAACGCTGGCGATTTCAAAGCTCAGATGTTCCTGGTAACCACCATTAAGACGGAGTTCTTTTTTATCGCGCAAAATACCGTGAAGGCTGGCAAACATTTGTTCAGCGGCAAGCTCACTCTTGTCGTTTGCTTTGGGAATTTCAAGCATGAGCAGCACACTTTCGATGTCTTTGACGATATCAACTCGTTGGTAGTTACGCCACGTCATGTAGGCCAAGATGAGTACAATGGGCAGCCAGACGTACCATTGCAGAAGCGTGTTGATAAACCATAAGATAAATGACATAACTTGTTATTGCTCATTATATCATACCTCTGTTAATTTTGCAAGAGTAAGCGCTTTTATTGTGCTTCTGCCTATGTAGTATTGGTGCGCCAGCAACGAACGCAAAAACACTCCATAAAGGGGCGTTTGGTTGAGTGGCGCACTATTTTGTTTCGGCTTCTGCTAACGTGTAGGTCGCTTTGGCAACGCGCTTGAATTCTGATTTACTCTGGAGGTTCAAAAGAATGGTTGTTTCTTTTACTTGGCGACTTTTGAGGACGCGCTTGACGATTTCGTCGCGGTGGAGTGGTTCACCGGCCTTTTTAAGCACTTTCGTGATGATGTCACTCACTGTCCCCTTGCTGTAACCCCAGCTATCGAGGGCATAAATGCCACGCCCAATGAGTACAAAGCGCTTGTCTTTGATGAGTTCGTTGTGGATTGCTTGCGTGGTCACGTCTTTGCGCTTGAAATCGCTATCCTTGATATGTTTTGCAATGTCGCTAAAGTGCATTGGCTTGCCGTTGTCGGCTAGAATAACGTAGATTTTGTCGCGAATATTCTTGGGGTTAACGGTTGGCCATTTCACAAGCCCCCATACGTCTTTGAGGCTAGCAAGCAGCTTTGAGAGGCTTGCCAAAGCGCGAACTTGGCTTGGGCTTTCGTGATTCAGCATACCATGGAGGGTTTCGACATCGACTGGTTCACCGTGCTTTTTGATAGCTTTGACGATCTCATCAACTTGGCTACGAACCTTCTTTTCGTCACCGTTTTCTGCAATGCCTACGCCCTGATAATAATTGTCGTTCTCACTCACAACGGTGAGCTTTGGCGATAGCTCCGCTACAAAGGCAACGTGTGCTTTAGTTTCGGCGCTTGGCGTGCCGTCTACTAAGTGAGCGGCAACATCTTGGACGCGACCGATACGGCCGTTCTCGCTTAAATCACGAATAATGAGGCGCTCTACTTCGTGTACGGCAGGAATCTTACCTTCATCTGCAGCAATTTTGAGTCGAATGAGGATTGCCTTTTCGAGCTGACGAACGCGCTCGCGGGTAATACCAAGTAATTCACCAATTTGCTCTAGCGTTTCACGGCGATCAAACAGTCCAAACCGACGCGTGATAATTTCACGTTCACGTTCTTGGTCAATAACGCTCAAGATGTCGCTTACAGCGGACTTTAGAATTGCTGCAGTATCTTTAGACGCAGATTCGGTCATTGCTTGGTTCTCCGTGCTTCCTCTCGCCTCACCTCTTGGGAATTATGATTTATTTATGAATCTGTGTTTGATTATAGAACATATTCTTCAAATTGTCAAACACTATTTTTCCTACATTTAGTATACCACAATGTAGACGCTAATGGTAAATACTTTTTAAAGGCTTTTTTATCTAAAAAAGTATGGTTAGGCTAGCCATATGAGCTGTGTATGTCAAATGCCACCCCTGTTGAGTTAGATATTTATACACAACAAAACGTGGAAAATATTACACCATAAAATGAAGAAGCCGTGGTTTTGCGGGTGAAGGCAAAACCACGGCTAGGTGTGGGCCGCTCTTAGGTGGCCCGAAGGTTCGTCACCGGTTCGACGTGCGTCCGATGCCGGTGGCACGGATGACCACGAGGCCGAGCATGTAGCCCAGCCAGCTGTAGAACGCGTGGAGCAGTGCCGTGGTGCCGAAGCCGTCGAAGGCGGCGAAGACCAGCACGATGACGGCGAAGATGACGGCGTACCACTTCATGCCAGCGTCGCTGGTGTCGAAGCCCCACTTGAACAGGCTGAAGACCAGGTGGATGACGATGAGGGCTAGGGCCACCCAGATGATGGTGAACATATGTCTCCTTGGTGAGAGCGTGCAGAGAGTACTGCAATATTAATATTATAGCATAAATATAAAAATATATCAATATTTGCCTAAAGGAGCACTAGGGCTACGAGGCCTTTTTAGCGCGACGCCCCCGAGGGCTAGCGCGCTTAGCGGGCGCCTCGCTAAGGAGCTTTTTTGCTTCCGCTTCCGTAATTGCTTTTGGATCAGTATCTTTAGGAATCTTGGCATTCTTTTTGCCATCCGTAATGTAAGGACCGTAGCGGCCGTTGAGTACCTTTACAGCCCCATAGTCGGCAATTGTCTTTTCGGCTTCGGCTTTGAGTTTTGCCTCGTAAAGTGCGCGGGCATCTTCAAGGGAAATATCACGCGGGTCGTGGTCTTTGATGCTAACAAACAGCTTGCCGATCTGTATGTACGGACCAAATCGACCGATATTGGCTTTGATATCTTGCCCATCGGCCGTTTGACCAACGACGCGTGGAAGCTTAAAGGCTTCGACTGCTTGTTCGAGCGTAACTGTTTCAATCTTTGCGCCATTTGGCATTGGTGCAAATTGAGGTTTATCGACATCGTCTGCGGTGCCAAGTTGGAGCATGGGGCCAAATCGCCCAAAACGAGCAGTAATGGTTTTGCCAGTCTTGGGATCGGTGCCCACTTCGCGCGAATTACCTACCTTGCTACGATCAATATCTTTAGAACCAGCAATTAGCTGGTGGAATGGCAGGTAGAACTCCTCGAGCATTTGATTGCGCTCAAGCTTGTCTTCGGCAATATCGTCGAAGTGCTCCTCTACCCTTGCGGTGAAGCCGTAATCAACGATTTGCGTAAAATGGTCAGTTAAAAAGTCGCTAATTAGTTCCCCAGCAGGTGTTGGCACGAGTTTACCGCGATCGCTGCCGGTTTTTTCTTGGACCACTTCACGGTCAATGTCGTCACCAAGGAGTTGCAACACAATGATATCACGTGGAGTACCTTCGTTTTCTCCCTTTGCGGCATAGCCGCGCGCCTGAACGGTATTGATAATCGTTGCATACGTGCTTGGGCGGCCAATGCCAAGGTCTTCAAGCCGCTTGACGAGCGCACCTTCGCTGTAGCGGGCTGGTGGTTTATTAAATAGCTGGCGTGCTTCTACGCTGTAGAGCGAAACTGTGTCTCCTGAAGAAAGTGCGGGAAGTAACGTATCGTCTTTGCCGCCGTAGACACGCAGGAAACCGTCAAATACCACTACCTCGCCCTTCGCTTCAAAGACTTCTGAAGCCGTGGATATAGTAATGGTAATAGTGGTTTTTTCGAGCTGAGCAGGAGCCATCTGGCTTGCAAGGGTACGGCGTCGAATGAGGTCGTACAGTTTTTGGTCGTAGTCGCTGCCGCTCACACTCTCACGGGTAATGTCAGTGGGACGGATGGCCTCGTGAGCTTCTTGTGCACTCGCACTTTTGGTCTTGAACTTGCGCACCGTGCTGTACTGGATACCATAGAGGCGTTTGATGTAATCGGCTGTTGCAGCAATCGCCTGGCCGCTTAAGTTAACACTATCTGTTCGCATGTAGGTAATGCGCCCCTCTTGGTAGAGCTTTTGTGCACTTGCCATCGTCGCTTTACTACTAAAACCAAGCTTACTGTTGGCTTCCTGTTGGAGGGTACTTGTCGTAAAGGGCGCTGCGGGGTTGCGGGTGCTTGGATTCTTGGTAACATCAGTGACGGTATACTGTGCATCGCGCAGCCGCTCAAGGAATGCTCGCGCTTGCTCTTCGGTGTCAAAACGAGTGGTAAGGTCTGCTCGCAGCTCTTCGTTACCAGAGGTAAAGACAGCAGCGACTTTAAACTTCGCACTTGCCTCAAAAGCAGTGATTTCCCGCTCACGTTCGACGAGTAGGCGCACAGCTGGGCTTTGAACGCGTCCAGCACTTTTGCCGCCAGGCACCTTCTGCCATACTACTGGGCTGAGCTCAAATCCAACAATACGGTCCAGAATTTGACGTGCCTGCTGAGCCTCAACGAGTTTCATATCAATGGTACGCGGGTGTTTTACCGCTTCCTCGATAGCGCTTTTGGTTATTTCATGAAAAACAATACGCTTCGTTTTTTTAGAGTCAAGGCCAAGCACTTCACATAAGTGCCAAGCGATTGCCTCCCCTTCGCGGTCTTCGTCAGTTGCGAGCCAAACGGTTTCAGCGGCTTTGACCGCTTTTTTAAGTTCGGCAATAACCTTTTTCTTTTCACTATCTACTTCGTAGGTTGTTTTGAAACCATTTTTAACATCAATCGGGGGGGTGCCGTCTTTAGTTTTTTTAGCGATGGAGCGGATGTGACCAATACTACTGAGCACGGTAAAATCACTACCGAGGTATTTTTCGATAGTTTTTGCTTTAGCGGGGCTTTCTACGATAACAAGGTTTTTTGACATAATTATATGACCACTATATATAATGTTGCTCGTGGCGACAAATACAGTGGCTTATACTAATTCAAAGTTGCATGTTTTGCAAGGGGCCCAATAAAAGCGAAGCGCCCCGAGGGACGCCCGCCAGTAAACTACTGGTTGGACGCCGCTCAGGGCTTGGTGATCTTGCAGTCTCTGAGGAGCTTGTCGTGGTCGCGCATCTGCTCGGGCGTGGCGCCCACGATGCCGCTGGTAGTGTCGACGTAGGTACCGTCGGCGTTGAAGGTGACGAAGCCGGCGCAGCTGCGGTCCTCGGTGTTCAGGAACACCTTGTAGCGGCCGGGGCCGCCGGGCTTGATGCTGGCGTCACGGGTGACGAGCTCGGCATCGGCGTAGCCGGCCTTCTTGAGCATGTCGATGGCGTTGGGCGTGGTGCCGCAGGCCGTCAGGCTGCCGATTGCAGCGATGGTGGCGAGCGACAGAGCGACAAGACGGGTGCGCATAGCGATTCTCCTTAGGGAGTGGTTGGGACCGAAAAGAGCGGTCAGGACTTGACTGCTTAATATAAATTATATCAGACTAAATGAAAAATGTCAATACTTAGGCTAGCTCGGATGAAGACGACTGCTCATCAAACTCATTATGAATATAGTGCCTGGCTGCGACGAGGCCAAAAGCCATGCCCGCCCCTGCCGCTGCCCAGCCTAGCCCGCGAGCAACACGATTGCCCGTAGTGTGGGGAGTTAGTTCTTCTGCAAGAGCAAATGACAGGAGTGATATATTATCTGCGGCCATGCTGTATTTACCGCTTTTAGGTGGGCGAATTGCTCGTTTTTTCTCGTCTTTAAGCCCGTTGTATAGGGTGGCCCCTGCATTCAGAGTATGTTTTGCTGCCATTGCTACAAGTAATGGCTTAGGGGCGGTGTTATGGCGCCACATACCCGTGCCAATAGCGAGCATGCCAAGTTTGTCGGCAACAACATCAGCGATGGCACCGGCGTCGCTAGACATATCGAACTTACGTGCAATCAAGCCGTCAACAATATCACCAAGGCGGCCTAATGCAATAAGCAACTTACCTTCTCTGGTATCAAGGCGCTGCGAGCCTTCAATTACGGCGGCAAAAGAAGTAGCCGTAATGGCTGTTGGTAGCTGCAGTAGATCTCTTGCACGAATATCTCGCTTCATTTAAGCCTACTATACCATAACAATGCGATATAAAAAATAACTCTAAGGTGTTGGACTATTGACAACAAACGGTTGACATGTTGAATCCGTAGGTTCACACTTGAAGGAAAGCAGTTGATAAAGGAAGGAAAACAAAATGGCTCGCTATATCAATCTACCAGTAACTGGTGAAAAAATAAGAGGTGGGTTTCGCTTTGCTGATGGCGAGGGATTGACAAGGGAGGACGAGGAACGGTTAGCTGCGGTGCTTGACGGCTTAGTTCGTAGTGCAGGTCATGCTATATGGATGAACCCCGAAACAGATCGTGGCGCACGAGGCGCACGAGTATTTGGTAGGCCACTCGAAGTGGACGGTCGAGCTGTTCGTTATATTCCGGGTGAAGAAGGGGCGATCTTCCCCCATGAAACAGACGAAAACTAACGAAGGGTCCACTGATTGGCGCCAAGTGCTTTAATAGCACCTACCAATTCCAGCGTGGTGAGCGCGACATTGAATTCATCAACAGAGAGCCGACTTGCTGTGTGAATCGCATCGCCATCACGCAACCCTTGTTGTAACTGTGCTAGTATCGCCGCCTCTGCGGGCGTTGAAGCAAGGGCAAGCTGAACCTGGCTTTGCAATAGGTGTGGCGCTATTACTTCTATAATTTCCTCTGGCGACGTGACAAGCAGAGCGCCTTGTTTGATGAGCGCATTGCAGCCTGCACTTGATGGGCTCGTGATATTGCCGGGCACCACGAATACAGTTTTCCCCTGCTCAAGTGCATGGCTGGCGGTATTAAGTGTTCCACTTCGCGCTGTCGCTTCTGTAATAAGCAACGCATCGGCAATGCCTGCAACCAGGCGATTTCGCTCGAGCATGTTGGATTTCCATGCCTCAACTGACCCAGGTTCGTACTCGCTGAGGAGCGCCCCGCCGTTTTGCACAATGGCCTCAGCCAATGCTCGATTGGTTGCAGGAGCAATCTTGGGGAGTCCGCAAGGTAAAATCGCGAGTGTTGTTCCATGCGCATCGAGCGCCGCCCTGTGGGCGATGGCATCAATACCAAGCGCGAGCCCGCTCACGACAACAATTCCGCGTTCGGCAAGCGCGCGGGCAAAGCGTTCGGTTACTTCTTGCCCATAGGGGGTAGGTTTGCGAGTACCCACAATAGCAACGGTAGGACTCCGTTGTTGGGGCAACGAACCAATGTAATATAATAATCTTGGTTTTTTAGCAACGCACTCCGTTATCTGTAAGTACTTATGCTTAAGGGGTATAACTTTATTGATTTTCATACAAATTAGTGATAAAAAGTCTTGACAATATAACAACTGTGTGATACTATGGCTAATGATTGATCAGTACACGTACTGACTCAAGCACCTTATACCCCCTATTCTAACTTATGTTAGGTTGCGCACAAGGTGTGTTATAGTATTCTACCCTCCACTGTAACACCGCTAGAAAGCCCTGTGCGTATACTAACCCCTTTGTCCGGCGGACCTTCGATACTACGTGAGGTGGGTCACGCTAATACCCAAGTATGGGTGGGACGAAGGGCGTAATGGCGTCAGGTGATGCCCACCCTTACCTGGCGCCTTTACGTGAGAATAGGCAAAATACTCCCCTTTAAGGGGGTATTTTTGTATAAGAAAATCCCCCTCGCGGGAGGGGGCGCCTGAGCTCTAGGCCCTAGGCATGGGGTACAACGACGGGTTCGTTGCCGCGATGTTAGAGCACGCAGCTCATCACCATGTCGTGGACGGTAGCGAGGCTGATGCCTTCCCATCCTCTGGCGTCGGCATCGCTGTAGCGGCGAATGGTGATACGAGTGGTGCCCAGCGTTGTAACGGGGCCGGCCACGTAGAGTTTGCCATCACCGCCGACGTACAGGGCGCGACTGACTGTGATATCACCGATGGTGACGGTGGCTCGAGTGCTTCCCAGGCAGAACAGCTTGGTGAGCCCGTGACGAATCACATTGTCGTCGTCCATTTCGCGGATGAGCTCGGCGAGGCGCGGTAACACCTGGTCGAGGTTACGCTCGTAGTACTTGTTGGCCTGGTCACGCTCACGCTCGTAGCGACGCTCCCACGAGTCGCCAGAGGCGAGTTCGCGGATAAGCTCTTCGAGGAGGTTTGCCATGATCACTCCCGTGATAGGAACGTGAAGCCGCACGGTTGCGCGACTTCTTCGTGTAGTACAATACAATAAAAATTACATTATAGCAACTATTATTGGGTGGACAATGAGGCGCAGCGAGCACAAACACCGTGGAGTTCTATGTGATGTGAGCTAAGTGTATAGTGGTGCTGCTGAGCAAAGTCGCGTATTTGATCTTCTAGTTCCGGCAGCTCTATGGCAATGACCTCGCCACACCTGGCGCATTGTAAGTGATGATGGTGGGGTCTAAACGGCTCAGCGAGCTCATAGCGGGTTTTCCAACCAGTTGGAATGCCAAGGACAATTCCCAGTGATAGAAATAGTTCGAGTGTACGATACACGCTGGTACGATCGGCAGCTGGGCAACTAGTAATAATTTGCCTAATAGAGAGAGGCTTATCAGCGTGCTGGAGCGTATGAAATACCTGCTTTCTGGCACTCGTAAGCCGTAATTGATGTTCACGAAAAAGCATAGAAAGTTGGTCCATGTTGCAACTGTATCACTTATTGCAACAAATTTGCAATAAGATTCACATTTGGTTAAGCTGAATAATATGGATAGCTTACAAGTATTATTTTGGGCGACTGTTGGTAGTGTTATTTCACTCATTGGTGGGGTGCTGTTACTGCAGGCGGCGCGGCTGCGAGAACGAATTATTACCTATGCACTGCCTTTTGGTGCTGGTACGCTGATCGCTGCTGCATTTGTGAGCACCCTCCCTGAAGCGCTTGAGGGCCACGAGCCACGAGACATACTATTATGGGCGCTTGGTGGGTTTTTGCTGTTTTTTGCCCTAGAGCGATTGGTTGGCTGGTTTCATCATCACCATCATGACGATGTACATGGTCACCGTGATCGAGTGCATACCTACCTTGTTGTTTTGGGTGATACCCTACACAACGCGATTGACGGTGTAGCAATTGGCGCAGCATTTTTAGTCAATCCGGCTGCGGGCATTACGATGAGTATTGCGGTCGCAGCGCATGAGATTCCCCAAGAGATTGGTGACTTTGGTATTTTGCTAGGTAAGGGTGTGAGCCGCCGCAACGTGCTGCTTGTTAATCTAGCGAGCGCCGCGGCAACAGTAGTAACCGCACTGGGTACCTATTGGTTGGGACATGCAGTACATATTGACACCTCTCCCCTCTTGGCAATTGCTGCTGGCTTCTTTATCTATGTTGCAGCGAGTGACCTCATCCCAGATATTCATGAAAAGCCACAGCGCGAGGGGACAAAGCAGGCTTTTATGCTGCTAGCCGGGGTGATTATAATTGTTGCTGTATCACTCGCTCTCCCCCACGGTCATGGCGAAGAACCTGACGGCCATGATGAGCACGAACATGCGGTAACAGCACGTATGATAGCTAGCTAGCTGACTTGTGTGTTGTTGACGTGAAATCCCCGTAAATAAAATCTTCTATGCAGCCTTCGGCAATATGCTGAAGGTTTGCAAGTGCCGCTCGTTCGGCTGCGTTAAACTTGCTGAGCACAAAATCAGCATCATCCATTTGTTCACGCTGTTCGCTACCTATGCCGACTCGTAAACGACTCGTATCCTCACCAATATGTTGCGACACGGATTTAATGCCATTATTGCCTGCATCGCTCCCGCCTACCCTTGTGCGAAGGGTGCCGACCGGTAGCATCAGTTCGTCGTGCACAATCAGGACAGCTTGGGGTGAAAGTTTGTAAAAATCAATAATTGCTCGCACGCTCTCGCCCACTAAGTTGTAGTAGGTGGTTGGCATGACAACAAGGACTTTTGTATCGCCCAGGGTTAGCTCGCTTATAAGCGCTTTAAACTTTGGGTGCTGCTTAAACACGCCACCTTGATTGGTGGCAAACTGAAACACCATTGAGTAGCCAATGTTATGTCGTGTGCCGCTATAGCGTGGTTCAGGGTTGCCGAGGCCTACAATTACCTTCATAACCCTAGTATAGACTATTTACAAAGATGAACACAAGTGGTATAATATATAGGATACTCAACACCCCTGTTGACGTACCGTCACAAGAGACTGGAGCCGCTATGTTCGGTAAGGACACCACTCAGGCAGCCATCGGACGCGCCAAGAAGCGCTACGACAACGGCAAGCAGCCGTTCGTCGAGAACGCCCTGCAGCGTACCACGCGTAAGGCCATGAGCTTCATGCTCTCGCCGATCGTCGGCGGTATGATTACGGGCACGCTGCTCGGCCAGGGCCTGCTTCACGGCAATTCGCTCCTGGTGCTGTGCGGTGTCATGCTCGCCATCTTGATGGTGGTCGGCCTCAATGCCGCTTACCGCTTCAAGGTTTACCCCTTGGATGCTCGACTTGCCAAGGCGGTCGACAGTCTGGCCATGCTCGAGCAGAAGAGCGTAAACCAGGTCATCGTTGACATGGCACAGCGAGGTATCCTCGTCTAGGCCAGCAGACTCTCTTCGTACCTTTTCAACTACACGAAAGTGGTGATTCACTTGACGTCGATTCCAGACGATGTGGCAGCATTGCTGTCCGTCGAACTCAAGCATCAGCGAGCCGATCAAGGGCCACTGGCGCGCTTTTTGCGCCGGGTCATGCCCAAGGACCCCGGAGCGCTCTACGTTCCCCCGTTCCTCGCCCACAAAGCGGCCACGCGGGATGGCAAGAGCATTTGGCGGTTCTTCCCGCTCGTGCTGGTGCTGTTCGCCGGCACGGTGGCACTGGTCTACCTGTTCCTGCAGGTGCCGTACCTGAACTACTCAGTAGTCAGCTTGCTCACCAAGTTCTTCGCCCTCTTCCTGCCCTCCAACTTCGCGGTTGCGGCGGCATGGGGGCTTGGCATCTACGCGGTGCTCAAGCTCGGCTCGTTCGTGAAGCACACCGAACTTCAGCGTGTGCTCGACAATGAGCCGGCCTCCAAGAACGGTTTCTACAACTTCTGGCTCAAGCTGGCGTTGTGGGAAGAGATGGTGTTCAGGGCAGGCGCTGAGAAGTGGACGTGGCCAGAGCGCATCCGTGCCAGCTTCATCTTCGGCACGGTGCACATCATCAACATCTGGTACTCGTTTGCGGCTGGTATCGCCCTGTCGCTCACTGGGTTCGCCTTCCTGCTGATCTACCTGTGGGACTACAAGCGATCCAAGAACCAGGTGTCGGCGACTGCCATCAGCGGTACCGTCCACGCCATGTACAACACCTTCGTCATGCTGCTGGCCATCTTGCTGCTGGTGGTCCTGCCTCTGGCAGAACTCGTCATCAGCTGGATCGTGTAGCGCACCTTCCCCGCCCTGGTTGGCTATTAGCTGACCAGGGTATTTCATTAGTTGACAAAATATTTATTTTAATTTATAGTATGCAATTGGTAATCGTTCAGACGGTTGTATCCAAAGGAAGTGGTAACTGTGGCAGATTGCTCAGCTCATGAGCGGGACTATCCTGTTCTGGCCCGCATGTATCTGTGGGCGATTCGTACCAAGTGGTTCGACTTCGCCTATCACGTGGTTGTCCTCTACGGCATCAGTGTGGGTGCGCTGGGAACGCTCTTCGTGGCTGCAGGCGCACCTGTGCCGATGGGGTGGATCTTCGTCACCTGGTTCCTCGTGGCGCTGGGCATGCTCGTCGCGAAGTACGTGGCCAACAGCCTGTACTGGAGTTGGCTCTATCGAGTCAGTCACCGGTATGCGGCCACTTCGGCTGCAGGGCTGCACGCCTACATCCAAGCGCACATCGCTGCTCATCCTGGTGAGCCAGTAGATATCGCGCCGTACTTCGCTCGGCAGCATGACACGCACTGAGCTCACCCTCTCGCCCTCCCTCTGCGTAATCCTATGCGAGGTGAGGGCATTCTTTGTATTGACAAAAAATTAATAAATTGATATAATATAATTATCTACCCCCTCATACACACAGCGGGGTACGCCCCTTCTGTGAGATTGGAGTAACTGTGGAACACCACCCTTACCCGCCGCCGTTCACGGAGAACCGTGTGCAGCACTTCCTGCGCACGCGCATCTACCCTCTCAACGGAGCAGCGAGCATGTCCATCTTCGTCGGGTCCTTCGTGGTCCTCTACAGCGGGGCCTGGGTGCTTGCCGTGGGCTTGGCGGAGTCCAACTGGCCGCTCGCGGTCGTTGGGCTGGTGATGGTTCTGCTAGGCGTCGCAGCAATGCTGTCGCCCATGCTGGCCATCAGCGCCCATGGGCGCCTGCGGCACCACGAGCATCTCGTCCGGATGGCTGACATCTGGTGGGACCATGACGAACTCATGCAGCGTCTCTTCGCGGCTCGCGGCATGCAGTACTCCGCAGTCGACAACACTGGTCATGAGGTGATCCAGGGTGAGGTCGTAGATCGCTGAGCACTCACCACTCGAAGGGGCACCCCCGCTACTATGGCGGGGGTGCTGAATATTGACAAAAGTTATTAGAAGTGGTTAAATAAATTTAACCACAGCCGTGGTTTCGAGTGAAAGGAAGTGAGGGTGATGCACCCTGTCGTCAAGAAGGTCCTGATGTGGCTGGTGATTGCCTTCGCGGTTTACGCGGTCATCACCCAGCCTGCCCGGGCTGCGGACATCGTGCTGGCTGTGTGGGACGTCGTTTCCACCGCGGTCGTCAATCTGTTCCGCTTCTTCGGTGCCCTGTTGCGCTAGCGCGCTTACCCACTCATATGCCCTCGCCCACTACGGGCGGGGGTACTCTTCTTTTTCGGCGTTCTTTGCCTGTTTGTAGGCTTTTGTTACGGGCGCAAGACCGCGGGCAGCGCGCTCTTTATTAGCCTTAATTTGCTTTTCATCGCGAAAGCTAAACTTAATTGGCGTACCAGCAAAGTTGTAGGTTTCGCGAATGAGGCGCTCAAGGTAGCGTTTATAACTCCAGTGCACAAATTTCAGGTTTGATCCGTAAATGACAAACCATGGTGGTGTAACGTCGGTTTGTACTATGTAGCGCAACTTGGGATGAGTATTTTTGAGTCCAGCTGGCGGATGCTTTTGAACTGCTTGCTGCAATAAATCGTTGAGGACTCGTGTTTTGGTTTGCTGAACGCGCCGGGCTTCGATTTCGAGTGCGAGGTCAAATAGCTTAGTGACGTTCTGGCCAGTAACACTACTTGTAAAGATGAGCGGTGCCCATGGAACGAAGTCAAAGTTACGGGAGATGCTCGGGGCTAGGGCGTCGCGCGTGTAGGCATCCTTGCCTTCTACGCTATCCCACTTACTAACAACCAGTACCAACCCCTTGCCTGCTTCGGCAATAAGTCCCGCGAGGCGTTGATCAAGCTGCGTGTTCAACTCACCCACGTCCATTAGTAGGAAGCAAATATCTGATTCTTCAATGGCTTGGAGGGTACGCAGTACACTGAACTTTTCAATTCCCACTTCTTGCTTGCCTTGGCGACGGATGCCCGCGGTGTCGATGAGCTCAATTGCTTGTTTATGGTAGTTGAGCGTAATGCGATTAAGATCGCGAGTGGTACCAGCGACATTGGCAACGATAGCTTGTTGCTTACCTGCAAGAGTATTAAATAAATAGCTCTTGCCAACATTTGGGCGGCCAATCAGCGCTACACGCAGCACGTCATCTGGCTCATCTTCGTGAGCCGCGGGAATACGCTCAATCACTGCGTTGAGCACATCAGTAACGCCGCTATTGTGTTCAGCACTGGTGCGAATAATGGGCTTAATGCCGAGCCGTCGGAATTCATCATCAGGAAGTGCAGTTTTGAGGTCGGCTTTATTAGTAACAAGAATCACTGGCTTACGGCTCTTGAGGGCTTTTTTGGCGACAATCCGATCTTCATCACCAGGATATTCACTGCTATCAACAACTACCAGTATGACGTCTGCAGCTTCGGCGGCTTCAACTATTTGCTCCTGTATGCCAGCCTCGAACTCGTCGTTCGGGTCTTTTAGTCCGGCTGTATCTACCAGCCAAAATTGGTGGTAGGCATGCTCGACTTTACCGATTACGTTGTCACGCGTTGTTCCTGCTTCACGGGCAACAATAGCTTGCTGCGCCCGCACCATACGATTAAAAAGTGAGCTTTTGCCCGCGTTTGCACGACCAATGATAGCGACAGTAGGTAGTTTTGTTGCCATAATTAGAGTTAATTATATCAGGTATTCCCCTTTATTGCGAGCATGAGCGGTATACACTGTGTCAATGATATATCACCTAGTGAATAACGACTTCACGCCATTCGCCACGGCGCATATCACCAAGCGAATAATTGCCAAACTGTACGCGGTGGAGCCGTTTAACGTTGTAACCGAGCGCGCTAAAAGTACGTCGGATTTGGCGGTTGCGCCCCTCGCTCATGCTGACCTCCCACTCGCTGCGGTTACTGTCAGATAGCCGCGATAAGTGGAGCTGGCTTCGGCCATCTTCCAGTTGTATGCCAAAGTCGCTAATCATCTGTTGGTGAAGCGGCTCAAGGTCATGATCAAGTCGAATTTGGTAGACTTTTGTCTTTTGGTAGCTAGGGTGTGTCATGCGCTGAGCAAAGTCACCATCGTTGGTGAGCAGTAAAATGCCCGAGCTGTTGCGATCAAGCCTGCCTACTGGTTTGAGGCTATGCATATCGTGTGGCAGCAATGTGTAGATTGTCTCGCTGTTGCCTTGTTTGCGACGAGAACACACGTACCCAACGGGTTTATTAAATACGATATAGCGCCGTTGAACTTCCTTGGCACTAAGGGGAGTACCTGCTACGGCAATAGTTGCATCCGGCGTGGCTCGCGCTCCTAGCGTTGCTGGCTCGCCGTTAATCGTCACTGTACCGGTAGCAATAAGGTTGTCTGCCTCACGTCGAGAGATTCCCAACTGTAAGGCAAGGTATTTATTAAGTCGGGACGATTCATCAGGCATAGCGTACTATACGCCGGCACTGGGTGCGGTGGGTGGCTGTGGAACTGGCGGTGTCGTTAGCTGGGGTTGCGGGGTAGGTACAGTTGGTGCGGCAGGCCGAGGTGTTTCTTCAAAGTTTAGCCCACTGCTTGCAGGTGCGGTTGGCGCTGGCGCAACAGGCATAGCGGGTGCAACTGGTGCAGGTAGAGGGCCAGCTGGTGCGGAGGGCACGCTTGCGGCTACGGGACCTGGTTGTACGGCAGGCATGCCACTAGAGGGGCTGGGTGAAGTTTGCGAAAGCTCTTGATTCATCATATTGCTAAAGTCGGGTGAGGTGCCGCCTGATTGTTGGATTGGCTCGATGACCCGGCCAGCTAATGTGCCAGGCCGAGGTGTTGAAAAAGGTGCGGTCGGTTGGGGTAATCCATTGTCTTTGGGCGGCTGTACAGATGGCGGTAGTGTGGTAGTGGTACTAATACCACTTGTTGGGGCCGCGGGTACTGGTGAAGCGAGCGGCGTAGGCATGGGGCTTGTAGCGGGACTACTTGGGCGAGCGCCGGGTCCGGCAGTAACTGGCACGGCGGGAGCGGCTGGTGCATGCGGTGCGCTTGCAACGGATGGTGCGGTTGAAAGCGGCGTAGGTGCGGTTACTGGAGCATCAGCAAGCACTTCGTGAACGGTACGTACGACATCTTCAATACCTACCTGTGATTTAACTAAATAACGATCTGCGCCAAGCGCTACGCCCCGTTGACGCTGGTCTTCACTAGAGAGGGCGGTCATCATAATAACCTTGATGCCTTTTGTCTCAGTCGTTGAGCGCAAGATGTCGAGCATGTCGAACCCACTAATCTTGGGCATCATTACATCGCTCAAAATCAGATCTGGGCGATCTTTAATTGCCATTGCAAGCGCCTCTTCGCCATCACCGGCAGATACGATGTCATACCCTTCTGCGAGTAGGCGCACTCCATAAATTTCTCGCAAGCTTTTATCGTCTTCTACCAGTAATATTTTTGCCATAATCACTTCCTATTGTAGCTAATGCTTTTCGAAAATACCATACTTCTCACGCTTATTGTTGCCTAGGCGGTACATTTATACCCCCGCCTGCAGGGCGTTGCGTCACATATTGACTAGGATCTGCCTCGATAGCGCTTAGTGGCGTATTAGGAGCTACGATTGACTGTGGTTGTGCGCCCATGGCTGGCGCTTGGGGGTAAATTTGCTGCGCAACTGGTGCTGGCGCCGCCAGCGTTGCCGTTGCAACAGGGGCGGCCTCTTGTGACTGTGGTTGAATGATAGTTGGTTGTACGACGGCAGTTTGTGGCACGCTAGGCTGCGCAACTGGCACGGCTGGGGCCACTGGTGCTGTAGGCTGTTCTTGTGTGGCAAAATCGTTGGAAGTATTCATGGCGGCAATTTGCGCAGCCTGGGTATTTTGGGCATCTTGGGCAGCTTGAGCTGCTTCGATTTCAGCGCGTTGCTCTGCGAGTATGCTTGCTTGCTCAATGAGCCGAGTGGCTTCATCGTGATCGATACGGGGTAACTCAACGAAGAAAGTGCTTCCTTTTTTGTATTCACTTTCTACATATATACGGCCACCCATGGTTTCGGCCAAGCGACGGCAGAGGTAGAGGCCGAGGCCGGTTCCACCAATTTCACGCGTATCACTATTGTCAACGCGGTAAAATTTTTGGAATAAATGAGCCTGATCTTCACGGGGGATACCAATACCGGTATCTTGAATGCTAATGACCACATGAGCTTCGTCGCCACTCACATCTACCACCACTTCGCCCTTAGGGGTATATTTGATGGCATTTTCTACCAGGTTATCGCTCACTTCGCGCAGATGGTCGGCATCGACATTCACGTAGTACACAGGGTTAATGCGCCGAGCGATTTCGTCTTCTGAACCGTCGGGAATCGGCTTATAGGTAATGCGCAGGCCTTTATCGGCTGCCTTGGGGCTTAGTCCCTGTACGACTTCATGGACAAATGGCACAACATCAATGACGGTAGGATTATTTTGCAGGCGACCATCATCGGCTTTGCTTACATCGAGCAGGTCCTGAAAAAGCCGACCAAGGTGTTGGGCGGATTCATGTGCCTTAGTAATGAAATCACGGGCTTTTTCGTCAATTTGGGCGGTTTGCGGGTTGAGCGCAAGTCCCAGGTAGCCTTCGATACTTGCGACGGGGGTACGCATTTCATGGCTCGCAGTGCTAATAAATTCGGCTCGTTGGCGTTCGTCGGATTTTTCGGCAGTAACATCACGGAACACCACAATGACGCCGCTCCCAAGCTGGCCAACTGGCGATACTGATATCGAGGCGAGGAATGTTTTGCCTGATTGGGTTTGGATGCTGAGTAGATCGGTTTTCAGGGCCTTGTTGGTGTTGAGCACCTGGGCCACGGGGTCCTCCCCCTCGCTCACCTCATCATTTTTGGCGTTGATGATTTTTAGCACAGATTTGTAGCTCAGGTTCATTGCATCATGCTTCCCCCACCCTATGAGCTGCTGCGCGGCTGGGTTGATAAGCTGAATGACTCCTTGCCCATCAAGTGCAAATACACCATCTGTAATGGCGTTGATGACTACTTCACTCTTGCCGGCAACCTGGCTAAGCTCTGAAGCGAGCTCATTGTATGATCGATCCTCTTTGGTTTGGTCGGCATCAGCCTTGTCTTCAAAGCCCCACGAAAGCGTCCCAACAATGAGTGGCGTGATGCTTGCCAGCGACAGGGCGACAGTACCGCCAATACCAATGATATTTGCCATATATTGCATGGTAATGAAAACAATGGCTGTAAGGAGTGCTACGGTGGTTACTACAGCGCCAAACAGTGGCGCAAACAGTGCAACAACCACCCATACAGTGAGGAACTTTGAGTTGGCACCCCCCGTCGTAACGACCAACAGGCTCGCCGTGATGAAAAGAGCAAAGTATGGAATAAGACTAGTAAGATAGCGAGTGCCGCGTGCAGTCACAAAGCGTAGGCCAATTGCGGCGGCAGCCGTAGCTAATGCAACGTAGCCAACGATGTCTGGTACGCGTAGCAGCGGGTCCATATCGGCGGGCGCGGCAAAGCGCTGCCATAGTTGGAGCAATCCGATACTGAGGGCAATCACAAAAACCGCATCGCAGATGCGTCGATGCAATGCATTGCTCACTTGACGTAATTTAATGGAAGTTGCCCCCTATAGTCTGTAGTAGTGCTTACGTTTTAGTATAGCGCGCTACAAGGGATAAAAGCAAATACTTATGAAACATTTTTGGGAGATGATTCATGCTATTAGTGAGAAATATTAGTATGAATACTTTTAGATACGAAAGAGGCCCACGGTCAAGGTGGAACCTCTTCCGTGGGCCGTTAGCCCCTGATGGCATACCAGATGCCTGACAGCTGCTCACCGATCATCTTCATGTAGGCATCGCCCAGCTCACTGGCGGAGCCGGTGATCATGAGGACGAGCGCCATACCGATGATGCCGACTGCGTAGAGCGACTGCACCGTGACGAACTCGTGGTTGGTCATGAGCCGCTTCTTCTTGAGCCGCGGGTTGGCCGTGCTCTGCTCGCTCATCAGCTTGTAGATCAAAAAGCCTGCCATGAGCAAACCGAAGAGCATGGACCACATGCTGGTGATGAGTGTTGCCGCTGCCACCGTCAGGCCGAAGCCCAGCATGAGCGACTCACTGTGCCGCAGGTTGGCGCGCAGGTTCACCAGCACCCACCCGCCGTCAAGACGACCGATGGGGATCAGGTTGAACACGTTCAGGGTGACGATGACGTACACCCCCACCGCGTAGCCCATGTCGCCTGTCGCCTTGTACAGCAACAGGTAGATGATGCCCAGCGGGATGCCCGTGAGCGGACCCGCCAGAGACACCATGGCGTCTTGGTAGCGGTTGTGCTTTGCGCCTGGTACGAAGGGTGTGGCGGCCATGACGACGAGGAACAGAATCCCCTTCGTACGGACGCCGTAGTGCTTGAGTGCCAGCCAGTGGCCAGCCTCGTGCACTAGCACCGCGACGAACGTCGCCATGCCGGCATGCCAGCCGAGCAAGCCAACGTAGACGATGAAGCTGATGACCGCAGATGCCAGCTCGGTTGCCGGGTGGAACACCCAGCTGTCGTCGAGTTCGCTGCGAGCGGCCGAAGCAACAGATGTCAAGGTAACTCCTTATGATGAGTCGGGGCAAACGTGCAAAAAATACACGCTCGTAATTATATTATAGCATAAACTGTATTAAAATGCAATATATATACCACGGACCACTGCTACGCTGCTGCCATAACGTTGGCGCAGGAGTATACTTTAAGCAAGACGAAGAATAGCCAGCTAAAGGGAGATTGGAATGAACGAAGTTGAGTTAATAACAAAACAGATTAACCAAATAGATTCACTGCGGGAACAGAAGAGGTTTTCTCCTGACTTTAAGGCCTGGAAACGAAAGACTGCTTCCCTTTTGGAGAGGATATTCGGTGTGAATAGCCGCCAGTCAAAGGATTTTGAAAAGATTCGCTATAGCTTAGGCGCCTATACACTTAGCACTCCCGACTCTGTTTTTGAGCAAGCGTTTAGAGGCGGTTTGGAGGATGCGCGCGCAATCCTTAATTCAATGAAAGAGGAAATTATAGAGTTCGATCCAAAGTACGCTACCGACGAGAGTATCGTGGCAACTGAGAATCCGTATCTATTTATCATTAGTCTTCTCGAACGATTCCACTTAATAGCACGGCAGCTTCAGGCGCGGTATGACCAGCGCCCCACGCTCACGATTGCCGATGAATATGATGTGCAAGACCTACTGCATGCTCTACTGAAAGTGAGGTTTGATGACGTCAGGCGCGAAGAATGGACGCCGAGCTATGCTGGGGGTTCGGCGCGAATGGATATCCTCATTAAAGATATAAGCGTTGTTGTGGAGGTCAAGAAAACTCGGCCCTCACTCAAAGACAAAAAAATTGGTGAAGAGTTAATCATCGATATTGCTCGGTATGAGAAACATCCTGAATGCAAAAAGCTCATCTGCTTCGTGTACGACCCTGAAGGCATGATTGGCAATCCAGCAGGGCTTGCAAGCGACTTATCAAAAGATAGTGGCGACTTTAGCGTTGAGGTTGTAGTACGGCCGTAGTGCGACCAAGCAAAAACCTCTAGCTAGTGCCAGAGGTTTTTGCTTGGTGACCCTACCGGGAAGTCGGCTAAAGCCTCCTCCGCTTGCTTGACGAAAAAATACCTTCGGTGCTTTTTCGTCTACGCGGCGCTGTGCCGAACCCAGATTCGTTTTGTAGGATGCAAAACATCCGGGTTCAATTCCGCGCGTAAGACTCACCACGAGAAAACCCCACCGAAGTGGGGCTGTCTCGTGGTGACCCTACCGGGAATCGAACCCGGATTGTCAGGATGAGAACCTGGTGTCCTAACCGTTAGACGATAGGGCCAAAGTACTTCATACTCTACCAGATGAAGGAGCTATTGTCTAGCTAGGCATGGGGCTGATCGGGCGTTTTTGACGGTTGTTGGTCAAGGTGTGCAATGACTTCGAGCAAGCGGCGCGGTGTTATTTCTGCCTTTATCAGGTAGGCATCTACATCGTGCTGCATGGCAATGCGGCTTTCGGTGTCTTGATCAAAGTTAGTCATGACAATAACTCGCGTACCGGCAATCTTGTCTTCGCCATTGCCACGGAGTTCTTTGAGGATTTCGGTACCACGCTTTTCTGGTAGCATGATATCGAGGAGCATGACGTCGTAGTGCTTATTGAGCGCCGTAACAATGCCGTCGTTGCCATCTACTACCCAGTCAACATCGTAACCCTCGTGACGCAGGCTACGCACGTACATTTCACCGATGAATCGGTCATCTTCAATTACTAATATATTTTTAATTGCCATAGTTACCCCGAATATTTCGCATGATTTTTAATCCATCCATCCCCGCTCGATATAAGCCCGGCGTTAGTAAAGTCGTTAGCTTGTAACTGTGAGGCGACTGATGCATAGATGGGAACGGTGAAGCTAAAGGTAGATCCCTGCCCCTCGACACTCGTGACACCAATGGTTCCACCGTGGGATTCGACAATTGCTTTGCAGATGTAGAGTCCGATGCCTGTCCCTGCAACGGTTTCGCGTGAACGGTGACTGCGGTAGAACTTGTGGAACAAATTGCCCACCACATTGCCTGACATACCTATGCCGTTGTCTTGCACATTGACAATCACGTGATTATCTTTCACACCGGCAGTAACGTTCACGATGCCACCTTCATTACTATACTTGAGGGCATTGTCGATAAGGTTTGATATGACTTCGCTTATGCTTGAGCGGTCGGCCGCAATAGTGGGTAGTTCAGGGGGAATATTAACGCTAAGGAGGCGGTTTTGTGATGAAGCACGCAGTTCCATATCGTCGCGGATAGAGTCGTAAATTGAAGCCAGTGATTCTTCGCCGAGGTGAATTTGCAGGTGTCGCCGGTCGTATTTGCTAGTGTTGAGGATATTGTTGATGTAGCTACTCAATCGGTTCGCCGATACAATGAGCCGCTTCATTAATTCCTTTTGGTCAGGTGCGAGCGCTGCGCCAATTTCGATATCTAGCACATCAAGGTAGCCGCGAATGACGGTAATTGGCCCGCGTAACTCATGGGCCGCAAACGATATAAAGTCCAACTCATCATCTTCTGGCTGATATTCATCGGTACTGTCAAAACATACGAGCACTACTTCGGCGGCACTCTCCTTTTCGTAGTTGGCCGTGATATTGAAGATGCGGCGGTTTTCTTCGCCGACAATTTTGTTCGGTATGCGTAGCCAGGTCTTTTCAGCATGTACGGCAGTGTCGCGGCAGCTTGCCAGCCACGCTTCGAATTCCCCATCCTTCTCGAACAAAAGCTCAAGCTTCGGAATGTTTTTGGTATCAATCGTCACAGGCGCCCGCTTGTTCGCGTATTGGATACTTCCGTTGGCATCGAGCACAACAATGCCAGCTTTTGTTTGATTAAACGCAGTCGATAGCCGCTTAGCATCAGTTGTGACGGAAGATTGCGATTCGTCAGCTTGTGGCTTATTTTTTTCGGAAACAAGCTCGTATACGAACTGTAGCACTGGTTTGAAACCGCTTTTTATGTAGCGTACCGTATTGGGCGTTGCAAGTGGCGTGTCTATTTTTTCGCCAGCTGCACTTGCGATGGCAGTCACCAGGTCGCGATGTGGCGCGAGTAGAATGTCGAGCAGCATAATATTAAGCGTAATCGCCGTGAATAACATAGAGAGTACTGTGATAATAAATGCTGGGTCATATGGCTTCATGCCTGCAACGAGTAACGATAGACTAACAACAAAGGCCACGACAACTTGCATGGCGATAGTGGTAGCCAGTGACGTGCGTCGATAGCGCGGCCAGTAGTCACTCAATAGTACGGGTCCTTTAGGCTCACTCTTCTGTGCTGTTTGGGCGATTGGTTTGGCGTTTTTTACTTCCATGCTACACTTCCCTGGCCATTAGGTATGGCGCCAATCCAGGTTTGACCGCGCACGAGAGGCAGCGGCTTGCCATCTGCTGTGATCAGTTGCAGCGGCGCAGCGCGCGAATCCTTTTGCCATGTACACTCGGTGACCGTGCCATTTTGGAATACATAGGCAGTGCCCTTACCGGTTGTTTCAATGCTCTGGCGATAGCCATCTTCGAGAACGGTAACCATATTGACTTTGAGTGCCACAACAGCGCTTGGCGAAATACGTCCTGCTTCGCGGTCGTTACTCGGCTCCCCCGCAATAGAGCGCAAGTAGGTGTTGCTGGCGCTGTCATAGTCGTAATGAGTGTTAAAAAGGGCGCTGCTGAAGTTCATGTCGATACTTGTTGCCGTAGGTGTGGTACTCGCTTTACCATCGACTCTGCTAAAGCCTTGGAAGGTGCTCTCAGTGTAGCCCTTGGACTTGTTCAGCGCATCGAGCTTCTCGAAGCTGGTGTAGACATTGTGGGGTGCGTATCGGTCGTTGGCTCGCCAGTAATATGGTGCATTGAAAAATTGATCGATGTCGCGGTAGCCACCATTACGCACTTCTTGCAGAGCAGCGTAGCTGCCACCTATGTGGGCAACGCTCGCTTGGTATGGCGCCAGCCAATCAACGTAGTACATGCGAATGCTACGCACGGGACCAATCAGTTGGGGCTTGGCTTCTTGATAAAGCGCCAAAAAACGAGTTATACCGCCTTCAGCGATTGCCTCGTATACAATCCCAGCGTCTTTAAGGCCACTTTGCGGGCGGGCATCTGGACTGTTTTCGATCATGATGGCGGTTACTGCCTGCTTAGTTGCGGCTTGGGTAGCTACTTTGTTGCCAGTAAGGGGCGAATAGTACACGGGTGCTGGTTTGGCTTTTTTGGTGACAGTCACTTGCTTGATTGGTTGAGGGGTGTTTTTGGGGGTCAAAAGTATTGCAGCAGCAATCAAGCCAAGTGCAAGAATCACACCGAGCGCCAAAAGCGCGTAGGTTCGCCTGGGGTGTCGGTGAATCCAGCTATGGAGTTTTGGTAACAGCTGGTGCGGCTTCTTGGGTGGTTTCATGCTTATGGCTAGTATAGCAAATTTCACCAATGCTGTGCTACTACTTAAGAAGCGTAGTTTTTGGGTTAAACGAGGTTGAGTCGCCGCAGTGTTTTCTGTTTACCGAGGAGCGCAAGTGTATCGTTGAGCTGTGGGCTAAAGGGTGCCCAAGTGGTGACAATGCGGATGAGGCTAAACAACACACCTGGTTTTTCGCCAGTTTTTTCTAACAATTCGTTGAGTGTGTTTTGAATTGTCTCTGGAGTCCACTCGGACAATGCTTCAAAACTTGTTTTGACTTGTCCTAACAGATTTGAAATATCGTTTTCAGATAATTTTTTGAGTTGTTTATTGCCAGCGATAAGTGTATCATCACGGGCGGGTTCTTCAAAGAAATAACTTGTTAGTGCAGGCAGGTCTTTGAGTGTTTTGAGCCGGTCTTGAGCGAGCATGAGCACCTGCTTTTTATAAGGTTCTGGAGCCTTTTTGGCACTTTCACTCCAAAAGAACTCGCTACGGTCATACAACTCATCGGGTGAGAGTTCACGGATGAAGTGGCCATTCATCCAGAGTAGACGTTTTTCGTCGAAGCGTGCGCCCGAGCGTTGCACCCTTGCGAGGCTAAATTTGTCGATGAGTTCTTGTTTGGTGAATACTTCTTGCTCAGTGCCGTCATTCCACCCCATAGTAGCAATGAAGCTCATCATGGTTTCTGGCAAATAGCCGTCGCGAATATAGTCGAGCACATCTTTGGCACCGTCGCGTTTACCAAGCTTTTTGTTTCCTTGCTCGTTCATAATATGTGGCATGTGAGCAAAAATTGGTTGCTTAATGCCGAGCGCTTCGTAGAGCGCTAAGTAGTTTGGCATACTCGATATAAACTCTTGCCCGCGGATGACGTGAGTGATTTGCATTTCGGCATCGTCAATGATGTGAGCGAAGTTATACGTTGGGTAGCCATCCGATTTAATCAAAATAATGTCGTCAACCACCTCGGGATTCGTGGTGACATCTCCCATCACCTCATCGTGATACGTGTAGTTTTTGGGCTCAGCCTTGAACCGTAATGGTTGGGTACCATCCCAAGCGGGTGGGTTCTCTGGTCGGTAGTTGCGGTACAAAAATGCTTGCTTGCTGGCCTGCGCTTGCTCACGGAAGGCTTGTATTTGTTCGGGCGTATAAGGGTCCGCATAGGCACGCCCAGCGTCAAGCAGCTTTTGTGCCCACTGCTTGTAGTGATCTAGCCGCTGGCTCTGTATGTAGGGCGCAAAAGGACCGCCAATATCAGGACCCTCATCGTACTCAATACCAATTGCTTTTAAGCTCGATATAAGGTGTTCCGCGCTCCCCGGTACCTCACGCTTCTTATCGGTATCTTCAAAACGTAAGACAAATTTGCCCCCGGCTTGACGCGCTACTAAAAATGCGAAAAGTGCGGTGCGAATGCCGCCAACATGAAGAAACCCTGTAGGACTAGGTGCAAAACGAGTACGAATATTCATAGGTGTATTATACCCCAAGAACCACACTATTCCTACCCCTGTTGCTACAGGCTGGTGGCAATTCGTTCAACTTGCTCATTTGAGAGCATGGCATTGCCCGATATGCTGTAGAGAATACCACCATTCACCCAGGCGGCATTGTTGCCATAGGTGTAAATGGTAAGGCCATTGATGGTTGTTGTGTTGTAGCTATCCCCTGCTGCTGGGATGACGTAGTTATCGAGTACGGCAGATGAATCCCAGCCAGAACGAGCCTGGCTTAGGGTGTAACTTTGGGGTGCTGCATTGGCAGCGAACTTCATACTGACGCTTCCTTGATCGTACGCCACCGGGCCGCTTAAGCTATAACCCATTGGCTGGTAGTTTGGGTAGGTTGCATTGATACCTGCCTGCGCGGCGGCAACACGGGTAGAAAGCTGGGGCATGTTCAGGTAAGTGAAGTAGCCACCAAGCAATATAATCGCCAGTGCTGCACTTGCCAGGCTAAGGCTGCGCGTTGCTTTGCGCTGCTTGTGTTGGCGAACTTGTTTGGTGGAGCGCTTGTCGGGTAGTGCGGCCATTGCTTTTTCGATCGCCTCGTTTTTGATGATTTGTGACGGCTTAATGGCAGTTTGAATGGGAAGTTTGGCAGCCATTTTGGCATGGGCATTGCGTTGGATTGCGTGTGGTGCGGGGCCAAAATCGGTAATGATACCACGGTTTACTGGCTTGTGTTTTGTATTGTACTGCTTGGCAAAGCGAGATATAGATTCACTGCGACCGACTTGCTTGGGTGCAGTTGGTGCAACCTTGCGCGGCATAACCTTCGGCTTTTCGGTTGCAACAACGGTTGGGGCTGCAGCTACTTGAGCTGATGTTTCGCGCTTGACATATTTGCGATTAAGCGTGCGAGAATGCTGCTGTTGCTGGTGAATGCTCTGGGCATTACGGCGAGTGGTATTGTGAACAGCCCGCTCAACCCGTACGGGCATGCCGGTGCGTTTGTCGTAAACGGTACCATTGACTGTGACTGTTTGTTCGCTCATACTACCCTTGGTTTCCCCTCTAGAAGAGCACTACCCTGCTCGTGCTTACTTATATAGTAGCCGAGCGCTGAGCGAATTGCAAGCTGGTGATTCACTTTTGTAACCTATCGGCTATAATAGTACTTACTATGTATCACGCACCAAATAAGCGTAAAAAACGTGCTCAGCTCGCTTTCATTTACACACTGATGGCGCTTGCAGTCATGTCAATTGTGGCAGTCCTTGTACTTATTATGCAGGGGTACCGGTTTAATCGCTACGACGGCCGCGTGGAGCAAGGTGGCTTGCTGCAGTTTGACTCACGCCCGGCTGGGGCTACGGTGACGATGGACGATATTGTTCTTGCTAACAAAACAGCGAGTAAAATAACCGTTCAGGCAGGCGAGCACACAATTTCTATTAGTAAAGATGGCTACTCGACATGGAAAAAGACGGTCGGCGTTGCATCGGGTAGCGTCACTTGGCTTAACTATGCGCTACTCATGCCGACGCAACCTAAGATTGTGAAGGCTGCTACCTACCTGTCAGTGGCGAGCAGTATGGTGTCGCCTGATAGCAAATATATGGCCGTACTTGTCGAATCGCAAACGCCAACTATCACCGTCATTGCCCTCAATAGTACACTGCCAGAGCAGTCACAGGTGAGTATTCCTACGGATGTTTATAGTGAATCTACTGCAAACCATACGTTTTCGCTTGTGGGATGGGATCGTGACGGCAGGTTTATGCTCATAAAACATAGCTACAGCGAAGGTAAAACAGAGTACCTATCAGTTGATTTACGCGGCAACGAGGCACCGCGCAACCTAAGCCGTAGCCTTGGCGTCGATATTGCGTCGGTTGAGTACTCACTTGCGAGCAGCAACACGGTCTATATTCTTACTGCCGCCCATGAACTTCGCCGTGCTGAGCTTTCCTCCGCCACGCTTACCGGTCCCCTCTTCACAGATATCGCTTCATTTGCACAGCCCGATCGAGCAACTGTCGCTTATACCACCATGCTGGGGCCGGACGGTCGACGATCAGTAGGGTATTTAACGAGCGGTGCGGCAAAGCCCCGCGTGGTACGCACGTATACTAGTGATGGTGTAGCACCGTTTGAACTGCGCATTGGCAAATACTATGGTGATGAATACATGAGCATCGTGCATGATAAAACAATCGAAATTCTGACGGGCGATATTCCTTCAAGCGACGCAACGAGCGCGCTCAATTTGACGCAAGTAGCAAAATACCAATGCCCATCGTCAGTGACGACTAGTGGCTTTTCGCCCGAGCATAATAGATTCGTCGTTTCGCGGTGCGGTGCCGATGTAACAAGCTATGACCTCGAGCGTCGCCTACTTGGCCGCAGCATTGTGGCTGGCGATACGGGCACGGCCATTAATTGGATAGATAATTACCATTGGGCAGTAACGGCTAGTGGTGTGGCGGCATATCATGATTTTGATGGCACTAACCGCCAGGCTGTGGGGTTAAATGCTGCTCCCCAAGCGGCAACTATGTCGGAAAACGCCAAATACTTTTACCATTTTACGCAATCGGCATCGGGCACGGTGTTGGTGCGAACACAAATGACAACGGATTAGTTACCACCGCCAAAAATGCGCTGCAAGAAGGTTGGTGAATTACTCGGCATTTGAGCTGGTGTTGATGATGATGCAGATGAGGGAGCTTGCGTTGCAGCTGTAGCGGGATCTGGGCTCACCTGCTCTGCCCAAACGAGCAGACGGTTGTCTGCAGTACCAAGCGGCACGCAGGTTATGAGGGTAATGAGCGGCTTGTTAGTTGGTGTTGTAAGTGCTGTAACGTTGTTTGGTTTGACTACCTGCAGGCGGACCACGTTGTAGGTGTAACGGACGCTATTGTAATTGACATAGACAACGTCGCCCTCTTTCACCTGCTCTAAACGAGCAAAAATAAACTTGTAGTTGCCGTTGTCAAGCCAGTCATTGCTACTGTGGCCCGAAACCACAAAATTCCCTACCTCGCCCGGTTTGGCGCTCGCACCCTTAATATTAAACCAAGCAACGCCGTGGTTCATGGCTTCATTCAAAGAGTCTTGGTTACTTGCGACGGCGTCCCATACGATTGGTACATCAACGTTGATTTTTGGCACAATTAATCGAGGCTCTGGACCAACAGCAATTTGGCTGCTCGGGTCGACAATAATTGTTGATGGGTCCATATTGCCAGGGGTCACATAGGCCTCAACGGCTGCGAACATCACGCGGTTGTATTGCAAAAAAAGGAACACGAGCATCACGAAGATTGCCGCTATCGTTGGAATAAAGTGGCGACTCTTGCGGACCTTGGTTGCGCGTTCGTTGATTTGACTTCGCAGTTTACTGCGCAGGTCGTACATGGCTTCATCGGTCGAGATTGGTTCATCGTCACGATTGACGTCTATTTGGGATGCGGCTTGCGCCTCGAGTGATTTTTTGGCTTCGTGCACTTGACCTACGTAGTAGCGTTCATAGTACTGCTGGTAGTAGCTTTGCCAGGCGGTGTGGTAGCGCTGCCAAGCGCTTGTTTGGATTTCATGCTGTTCTTCGTTATGTGTACGGTCGTAAGGGCTGGTTGGCTGAGCAGACTGGTTGGAATATTGAAGGTTTTCTGGAGATTCAGACACTTTGGGTTTGTATTCAATAGGGCCGTTTTTCGGCTGCTCAACGGGCGCTGAATGGGTAGGGTCATTTTGGTAAATGGCATCTATCTGCCCGCGCACAAGTTCGGCAGCTTGGTCTGAACCCGTGGTGCGAATACTCGAAAGCGACGTCGACTGACGCTGCGGTACCACTATAGGCGTTGTTGGTCGGTTGTCTTCTGGGCGCATATACTAGATTCTATCTGTTTTTTAGTATACAATAATCGGTGAGCAAAACATACAAAAGCGCATACGGTTATGCCGCGGTGGTGGAATTGGTAGACACGCCAGACTCAAAATCTTGTGAGCAATAGCTCGTACCGGTTCAAGTCCGGTCCGCGGTACCATAGAGTCACAAATACAGCCTTTCTTTTAGGAGAAGGGCTATTCTTTTTGCTTGGGTGGCACAAGACTAGCCGCAATGGCCTCGAGCGGATGGTCGGGCGTCCATAGCAAATATGCGGCGGCTCGTGCGGCAGTTTGCCCGCGCCAAATAGCCATAGGGTTATCCCATGGCATGGTTACAACTTCGCCATTGTGTGCGATAACAAACGTGTCACGGTGCAACACGGCAATAGTAACGGGGTATGTAAGCGTGAATTTGTGAACTGCTTCAACAAGCTGCATCAACTGCATGCTAAAGGTCAATATTTTGGGGTAATACACACTCTGAAAGATTTTTTGCAGCTGCGCAAAACTGAGTACCAATACCGTGTTGGGTCGATTAACGAGCGCTTCGGTATCGTTTTTGACAAGGTCAATGGCATCGCGAGTAAGTACGAGTGTGCCAGGATAATCACGCAGCATGTCACTGTATACAATGGCAGTCTCACTGTTGCGCCCAGCGTCGCCACACCAAAGGAGGCCCGTTGCCCAACCGCCAAGTGCACGTAGCTCGTCGAGCGCATCACGCCCCAGGCTGCCACTTGGGTTGCTGGCACCAAAAACGACATCGGTCATCGACGTGGGAATGCTTTTGCGCAGAACGTCGGGCAGCAGTACGCGTACCTCGCCAGCTCCGGCGGCAAGGGCGGTATCGTAACTTTCGGCCGGTGCAGTGAAGCCAAGCTTGTTGCCCCCAACAATACCAAGCTTACCCCGTTTGCTGCGTTGCTCGGGCTTGTTCCACTCAATATCTGGGAACAATGGGTTATTGGCGCTCTGCTGATGCCAGTAGGTATGATCCGTGTTTACCATTCTGTAACGTATATATAACATTTTTCCGTTCAATAGTCATTTGCCAACCATTGGCAACGGCATGTTCGTACAGTTCAAATGTAGGGTTAAAAGCAATGGGATGATCAACCACGCTCAGCATGCCAACGTCACCATTACTATCCCCTACTGCGTAGCTATCTTTGTAGGTTAAGTTGTAGCGTTCTACTAAGTCGGCCAAAATTTTATCTTTGCCAGTATGCGTTTTGATGATATTACCCGTAAAGTACTCATCGCCACGCTCCCACTGCTGCCCTACCCACGCATCAAAGCCATATTTGTTCGCAAAGGGCTCTACTAATTCAACCTGCGAGCCGCTGATGGCAATTAAAAAGTAACCTTGCTCTTTGAGGTGACGGATAAGTTTCCGGGTATATACATATACGTTGTCTGCACGCTTTTCGAGCACCATTTGGGCGGCTTCTTCGTAATCATCAATACGAAGGTTCGGTAAAATACGGTCAAACTCGTCGACAATCAGCATCTCAAATTCTTCAAACGCATTGCCGTGAGTACGGTGGCGCCATTCACGGTTTTTGACAGTAGTTTGCTCAAGGATTTGGGGCGGTACAGCGCCCATTTTCATCAGTTCATAGGCTACCTCACGGTAAAGCCCGCTTCGGAAGAGCGTTCCGTCAATGTCGAATGCTGCAAATTTCTGTTTGTGAGCCATGGAAGAGTAAGTATACGTTTTTAACTGCTATTTGTCAATAAAAAGGCTCGTTTTGTTAAAGAGTACAGCTGGTATCGCTTAATGAATCTCAATACTTACAGGGCAATGGTCGCTGCCCATAACATCAGCATGGATCTGGGGGTTTTTCACTTTTGGCGCAATAGCACGGCTTGCTAGCCAATAGTCAATCCGCCACCCAACATTGCGTGCTCGAGCATTGGCCCAGTGGGTCCACCACGTGTAGGCGTCAGTTTTGTCTGGGTTAGCGGCCCGGTAGGTGTCTACAAAACCAGCGGCCAAATAATCACCAAATCGCTCCCTCTCTTCATTGGTGAACCCATGCTTACCAATGTTGGGTTTGGGGTTGGCTAGGTCAATTTCTTGGTGTGCAACGTTCATATCACCGCAGTAGAGTACTGGTTTGGTTGTTTCGAGCAGCTGTAAGTAGGCCAGGCATGCCCTATCCCACTGATCATAACGAAGCGAAAGCCGGCTAAGATCACCCTTGGAATTGGGTGTGTAGCAGGTTACTACCCAATAATCGTCAAATTCGGCGGCAATGATTCGCCCTTCGGCGTTTGGGTCCCCGTAGGTATCGCCCGTCACGCCGTAGGTAGCAATGATATCCTGCGGAAAACCATCAATGTAGCGCAGCGCTGGCTGCTTGCTGAAGATGGCGGTGCCGCTATAACCTTTTTTGACGGCGCTAAAGAAGTGCTCATGGTACTGTGGCAAATCGAGTTCCACCTGGCCTCGCTCGGCCTTCGTTTCTTGCAAGCACAAAATATCCGGGTCGTGTTCGGCAATGAACGCCATAAAACTGCCTTT